>ERZ869936.8-NODE-8-length-471990-cov-51.674559_pt1 | contig 471990 bp, 383 predicted proteins | sample MGYA00520876_ERZ869936 | MGnify/ENA primary metagenome ERZ869936 (study PRJEB32218, sample SAMN09650985) | biofilter metagenome | isolation source: enrty point of leading RO module | place: Saudi Arabia: Thuwal, RO plant located on Red Sea | collected 2016-02-17 ...
CTTCTGTCTTCTGTCTTCTGTCTTCTGTCTTCTGTCTTCTGTCTTCTGACTTCTGACTCCTGTCTCCTGACTCCTGACTCCTGACTCCTGTCTACTGTCTCCTGTCTTCTGACTCCCGTCTCCTGACTCCCGTCTCCTGTCTCCTTAGCTATTCCGATCCGTTTCCGGCGGCGCCCGGAATTATGTCAAGAAGCGCCCTGTTCTCGGTGTTCAAATATTTGTCGGCTGCTTGCCTGATCTCGTCACCGGTGATCGACAATAGATCGTGGATCTCCACGTTGATCACTTTTGGATCTCCGTCATACAAAGCGTATTCAGCCAGACTCTGGGCACGTGACAGCGAAGATTGCCTCGAGCGGACCTCGCTGTTGATCAGCTGGTTTCGCAATTTCTCCAGCTCAGAAGCGGTCGGTCCTTCCTCTGCGAGGTCCCGGATCTCGTCCACTATGGTCTTTCGGATCTTGTCCAGGTCCTTGCCGGGCTTCGGGATCGCTCCGATCATCACTCCCGAAGGTCCCCTCCTTTCGTCAGTAAATCCGAACAGCTGAGTCACTGACTCTTCACCCTTTACAAGCTTCTGATAAAGGCGCGAGCTTTCCCCGTCGTAGAGGAGTTTGCCCGCTAGATACAATGCATAGAACTCTTTGGTCCTTCTTTTTGGGATCTTCCAGCCCATCAGAAAAGCAGGAAGAGGAGCAAGCGGATCGTTGTATTCCCTGTAGGTTTCAGCTACCTCTTCCGGCTCGTCGACATCGATTGCCGGAGGAAGCGTCTGGGCCGGTATGTCCCCAAAGTACTTTTCGACAAGGGACTTCGCAGTTTCGGGGTCGAACGAACCTGAGATAACCATCACGGCATTGTTTGGGGCGTAGTAGATCCGGAAGAACTCCTGCACGTCCTCGACCGTTGCATCGTCGAGATCCTCCATCGAACCTATGGTCGAGTGTGCATTCGCAAAGTTCTTGTACATCATCGAGATCAGCAGATCGAAGATCTGGCCGTACGGCTGATTGTCGTACCTGAGCCGCTTCTCTTCCTTCACTGCCTCTCGCTGATTGTCGAGATTCTCCTGCGTGACCGCCAGCGACCGCATACGATCGCTTTCGAGCCAAAGGGCAAGCGGCAACTGATTCGCCGGGAGCGTTTCGAAGTAATTCGTGCGTTCGGAACTTGTGGTTCCGTTCATCGTACCGCCCGCCTTCATAATGAACTGGAAGTGCTCGGCCTTCTTTACGTTCTCCGAACCCTGGAACATCATGTGCTCGAAAAGATGTGCAAAACCTGATTTCCCTTCCTTTTCATTTCGCGAGCCGACATCGTAGTAGACGGCCACCGAAACGACCGGAATCGAATCATCAGGATTCAACACGACCCGCAAACCGTTTTCGAGCCTGTATTCCTCAAGCAGAACATCGCCAATTTCGAGATTTTTGGTCATTTGATCAACCCCCCGGCAGCTAAATTATCTCAAGCCGCACCTTTCGAAAGGCGGCGACCGGAAACTTAAATCAAACCATTTTGGGGTCTGATTTGCAAAAGGGTTCAAGCTGCGGGAATTCAGCCGCTTCGAGACGAGTTCGAGATCGCAAACAGGGCAGATTTTGCTTCGAACGGCGTAAGGTCCGGATACCGTTCGAGCAGTTGCGAAAGTACTGCGGAAATGTGCGGACAGGCAAAGCTGTTTCCGGTAATCGTTTTGTGTGACCCGCCGGGCCACGCCGTCTTTACATTCACCCCCGGCGCGGTCATCTCGATCACCTCTCCGAACCGAAAACCAAACTTGTAGGGATCTGTCTCGGCGTGCTTGGAAACTGATATGAGAGAAGAAGAAAAGACTGAAGGAAAACTGGGCTGCGGCAGATTGTTTGCCGCAGAGACGACGATGCTTCCCGCAAGATAGGCACGATCCAGGAGATCACGCAGGGGCGCGGAATAGTGAGGCTTCGTCGTTCCAAGACTGAGGTTGATGATCTTGCATTCCAGTTTGACTGCAAACTCTAGCCCCGCAAGAAACGAATCGCCATCGCCGATTCCTGCCGAGCCCAGGACCTTGATACTGTGGATCTCGGCGTCCGGGGCGATTCCCGCAACGATTCCCGCGCAGGCAGTCCCGTGTCCTGCGGAATCCCCGGAATCCGTTTCGTTGAAAACGACACGCGGGCCTTCTTTGGAGGCTTCGTAGGAGGATCTGACCTTGCCTTCGAGGTCTGGATGCGTAGTATCGATCCCGCTGTCGATGATCGCGACCGAAACTCCCTTGCCAGTGCATTCTTTCCAGCTCTCATCCAACCGGTTCAGTAATGATCGGTTAACCGGAGGCATAGCACCCGGATCAGGTATATGCGATGACACTGCCCGATCGTCGATCACGCTTTCCTCTCCCCTGATCCAGTGAGTTTCTTGAATGATTCGAGGATCTCCATGCAAAGCTTCCGTTCCCGTTCTCCCAATGAAGAAACCGAACGAACCAGCTCCGCAAGGCGGATCGCATCGCTCTGATTGCCGGAGTCTCCAATCGCATTCAACAATTCGCCTGAATCCGCATCTGAATCCTGCAAGGCATTCTCGATCACCCGGCTTCCGAATCTTCCTGTAAACTCCGCCGAATTATGCGCGTGGACAAGTGAGGAAACAGCCTCCGCGTACAAAGCAGCAAGGTCCATCTCTTCAGGGCTGAAGGGCTCGAAAGGCGGCGTCCCTTCCCGGTTCACATACTCCAACACTCCTGTGATCTCGCCTCCGAACTGCAGGGGGGTCGCAAGTATCGTGTGCGTCGAAAAGCCGGTTGTGCGATCGATCTTTGAATAGAAGCTGGCCTCCTGCTCCGTATCACTAACCGCCATCGGCTGACCGGTCGAAAATACAAACCCTGCGATGCCTTTACCGGCCGGGATCCTTGCCCCTACCAAAGAATCGGAGACGGCTCCGCAGGCCCACTTGAACTCAAGATCACCCTCGTCTCCATACGGCAGCAGCACAGACGCTCCGTCGGCATTGATTCCGCGGCAAGATGCCAAAAGCAGGTGTTCGATCGACTCATTGAACGGCGCAGTAAGGACGTCAGCAAGTTCGATGGTCTCCAAGACCCTCTTTAGCGCTGCGGCGAGCCTTTCAGGGGATTGATCTTCCATAACCAAGTGGGAACAAATTAATTCAAGGAGGACGAAAAAACAACTATTGGAAATCCGAGGGCATTAGGAGTTTTTCCCCTCCGAACTTGAAATTCGTTTTGTGCACTTTGATCGCAAGGTCTTGCGATTGTACGGGCCGTTCTGTAAGATTCTCCCCACTTTCACAGAACGGTCACGTACTGCATTTCAGGATCTTGCGAAGTGCTCCTTCAGCTGCTTCAAGATGAAGAATGCCTTATATATTTCTGTGCTTCTTGCCTTGGTTCTCTCCGGTGTAGTGCCAGCGCAGGAGGCTTCCGCGCAGCGTACCGACGGCGAAGAGGTTGAACCGTTTCGTATAAGCCGCGGCCAATCCTTTTCCGCTTCACCCGGTGGGCAAGGAGACCGGGGAGACGGTGTGCCTAGATATAGCGCGACTCAGGCACTTGTTGACTACAAAGAGGCTCTGGACGTCGTACTCCGCAATCACGTTTCCGGAAACGAGGCCGACCCTGAAAAGCTTACAAAATTGGCGATCGAAACGATGCTGTCGACGCTCGATCCGCATTCTTCGTACTTCGATCCTCGTGAGTATTCCGAACTTCTGGCAGAACAGCGTTCCGAGTACTTCGGCATCGGGGCGTCCATTGCGAACTTTGGATATGGGGAAGACCTTTCGACATATATCGTAGCTACGTTCGAGGGCTCTCCAGCTTATGTTGCGGGCCTCAGATTTGGGGACAGGATCGTCGAGGTCGACGGACTCCGCGTCGTGGGCAGGAATTCTTTGATCGTGAGAAATCGCGTGAGGGGTCCCATCGGATCCGAGGTGACAATTGTCGTCGAGCGCGCGGGAGTCGACAAGCGCCTGACTTACAAGCTCCGCAGGAAGCGAGTTCCACAGCCTTCGATCCCTGATCACTACATGCTGGATGAGACGGTCGGTTATGTAGACCTTTCAGCGGGCTTCAATTACACAACAAAGGATGAACTGGACCGGGCTCTTTCAGACCTGGCACGCTCCGGAATGAGATCTCTCATTTTGGACCTGAGAGACAACACGGGGGGCATACTTGAGCAGGCTGTTCACGTTGCAGGGAAATTTCTCCCCAGGGGAAGCAGGATTCTCTCTCAGCGGGGCCGCTCGCCGTTCGACAATCGGGACTGGGATTCCGGGACCAAGACACCCGTAGGCATCCCCCTGATCGTTCTTGTCAATGAAGAAACTGCTTCTGCTTCCGAGATCGTGGCCGGTGCGCTTCAGGACCACGACCGGGCGCTGATCGTTGGTACCAGAACATTCGGCAAGGGCCTGGTTCAAAGCGTGATCGATCTGCCGCACGGCGCGGGAATGACCCTTACTTCGGCAAAGTACTACACGCCGTCCGGACGACTCATTCAGAGGGACTATTCAAATGTCGGCCTTTACGATTACTACCGTCACAAGTCCATTATTACCGAAAGCCAGGATCAGAAGCACAAGAAAGAGACTGCCGGAGGAAGAACGGTTTTCGGCGGCGACGGTATCCGCCCTGATCAGACAGTTGAAGCATTCGAATTGAACGAGAGGCGGCTATCCCTTCTGGATCCACTCTTCTTTTTCTCACGCGATCTTTCAGCCGGCCAGATCTCCGGTCTCGACTCCTACAGAGTTTTCCGGCAGACCAGTTATTCAGGATCCGGCAGCGACAGGGAGTTTCTCATATCGCCCGAGGTGTTGAACGCTTTTAAGGACTATGTATCGACTGTCAGACCGGAAGGTGTCACTGAAGCTCTTCTTGTGGAGGAAGAATCGTTCATAAAGGCGCGCCTTAGGTACAATCTCTATGTTGCCGCATACGGAACCGAAAGTGGAAAACGCATCCTTAATGATACCGATCCACAGGTCCGGGTTGCGCTTGATCTATTGCCGAAGGCTCGCCAAATGGCCTCGAAAAAGGTGGCGGCACAGAAATAAAAAAATGCCCGCCGGCTCACTTGCCGGCGGGCTAAAGAAACAGGAGGAATCAGAAGACTCAAAGCCGTGCTGCTTGATCAATGATCGGACTATGCTCGACTGAAAGTCTGTTTGAATGATGACCACTCTTCGGGTTTGAGTTGCCCCTCGATTCCTCTAATCCTTGTAACTAATAATTATCCCGTCTTTGCCGACGCTCCAGCCGCGGCCGCCGTCCACCCACAGACCATAGAGATGATTCTTCGTGGCACTTCCCTTGACCTGCCAGGTCTTGCCGTAGTCCTCTGTTCGGAGGATCGTACCGTTGGCGCCCACGATCCAGCCTTCACGGTCGTTGGAGAAGTTCACTCGGAACAACGTTGCCGTCACGGGCGAAGACACCGGCATCCACGTCCTGCCGCCGTCTTCTGTCCTCAGGATCGTGCCGCCGGTTCCGACCACGTAACCGTCATTCTCGTCCCGGAAATCCACGTTGTAGAGAACTTCCCTCGTTCCCGAGTCTTGGAGCTCCCAGGTATTTCCGTTGTTGACCGTCGAAAGGATCGTTCCCCGGTCGCCGACGATCCAGCCGTGTGTCCGGCCGTCAAAGTCCAGGTTAAAGAGCTCCACATTCGTCGGCACCTCGATCCTGTTCCAGGTCTTTCCGCCATCAACGGTCCGCATCAACAGGCTGCCGACGACTATGTCCTCATTGTTGCGGTCAAGGACGGACCCGACGACAAAGCCGTGGCGGCTGTTTGTGAAACGAATGCTCAGCAGTTCCGGGACGCCGTCCTCGAACTCAGACGAGTTCGCGAATTCTACTTCTCTCCAGTTTAGTCCGCCGTCCGTTGTTTCGAACATTGTTCGTCCGGCGACGAGATATCCGTCGTCGCTAGTTCGAAAGTAGATCTCATTGATATTCGCTGACGTGTTCAAGACCCTTTGATTCCAGTTCTTTCCGCCGTCACGGGTCTGCGCAAGATAGCCTTCATCTCCAGCTACATAGCCGGTGTCCGAAGAAGTGAAATACACGCTTATCAGATCGACCTTGCTTGAGTTGGTCCGGATCTGCCAACTGTCCTGAGGTATTGCGGTTGCGGACACCGTCAGAAGCACTACAGCGACCAAAACCAACTTCAATAAGTACATCGTTATTTACTCCTGAATTAGTGAGAAGGGAGAATGGGAAGGAGGTGACTCCCACACTTCAAAAATACAGTCTCAAAGCGAAAAAGTCACCCCTGACTCAGGAAAAAACGTTATATCCGACCTTCATTCCCGAACGTTGTACACACGTCCGTTCAGGACGAATGTGACGTTTTTCGATATGGCAAGGTATTGGGCAGCGTCGGGGTTGTTAAGCGCAAAATCAAAGTACCCTTCACTCCCGAACTTCAAGTTGGTCTCCGGCAGCTTCAGATCACTGTCGTATTCGGCATCTATCCAAACCGATCGGTCCCTGATGAAGTTCTTGTTGGCCACGAACTGGTTTGCGGAACTCTGCCTCAGGAAGATGCTCCCGCCCGCTGAAGGCGCAACAGTTGAATTCATCTGCAGAGAATTCTGCTGGACGCTTTGTTTCACTGCCGAGCGGCCCGATTCCTGATCGATCGCGGCCGATATGTCAGCACTCGCTGCACCATCGATCTGGAATCTGTTTCCGACCGTTTCCCGCATCCTGAACGTTCCGTCGACCGCCAGGTAAGATGTGTAAGGAGTGACGATGCCGTAGCGGGTACCCAGATCAACGATCTCGTCCTTCAGTTCTTTGCTCTCTCCGTTCACGCGGATCTGTTCGATCAACCAGCCAACGCGGCGCGTGGCCCAAAGGCGCGGAAGGAAGTCGTTGTCGAGCGCGCGCATCGGAAAGTCCAGGGAACCGAAATCGAAAGTTCTCTCCGAGCCGCCAAAAAGCCCCCTCAACCTGAGTATGACCGCATTCAGGTCTCCCTGGTTCGTGTACCTCCCGATGATCACGCTTTGTGCTCCTCTGAAGATGTCCGCGAGCTTTCGCGGGTACTGCTTCTCAACCACGACCGCTCCGTAGTCGATCGAAATGTCCGAGAGCACCGGAGAGTTCACCTTAGTAAAGAAGTTCGAGACTTTTATCTCAAGATCCTCCTTGGGCTCTACATAGTCTGCGATCCCGGAGTTCTCTGATCCCAAACTGTCGAGAAGTCTTGTGTTGACGTCGTAACCGACGCCAAACGGGAACAGCCGAAGGCCTTCAACTCCCTTTTCACGTACATTGGCAACTATCTTCGCCGCGTCCTTTTCACCAACAGTCGGAAGCCCGTCGGTCAAAAGCACGACCATCCTGGGCCTTTCGCGGCTGTCAAACTGATCCAGTGCGGCAAGAAGCGCATCGTTGATGTTCGTCCCGCCATTTGGTTTGAGCCTGTTCACGAATTCAACGCCAAGTGCCTTGTTATCGTCGGTGGCATCGACAAGGCCGACCTCCATCAAATGCTCTTCCCCTGAAAAGTTGATGACGTTAAAGCGATCGCCTCGGTTTAGCGACTTGATCCCAAAATTCAGTGCGGGCCTTGCTTTCTCGATCTTTCCGTCGTCCTGCATCGAGCCGGATGTGTCGAGCACGAATACGACATCCTTTGCAACGACTTCAGCGTTCTGCCTGCCGTCATTCGGCGAGATCATCAAAAGATAGTAGCCATCCTTCGACGCTTCCCGGTATGTGATCAGTGACAAGCCGAACTCCTCTTCCGAGAGGCCGTAAAAAAGCTTAACGTCGGTCGGATCTCCGCTGGATTCAAAGCTGATGACCGCTCGATTGTCACCGCGCTTGTTTACATCAATGCTGTGTGAAGGCGAGTAGATGTTTCTGATCGGAAGCCTCGCAGCCACCTCGATCCTGCCGGATACGGCCCCGATCTGAGGAACCGGTCTTGACACGCCCTCCGCAAGCTGTCTGTTCCAGACGGCTTTTCCCGTTCCAAGCGGGTACGAATACGCCACAGTGCCTGAATCCGCTTTCAGAACCTGCGAATATTTAAGTTCCAGTTTCTTTTCGGAATTGGGAAGGATCGGGAAGATAGATGCCTGCAGAAGGCCTTTTCCCGCATACTCGAGAAGTCCAGGGTCCTTCATCGACCGGACGATCTCGTCATAGATCTTTCTGGCTTCGTCTTTGGAACGCACCTCGCCCGTGAGTTTCTTGCCGTTCTCCCAGATCGAAAAACCGCTGACCGAAGCATCTGCCGGAAGAGGAAAGAAATAGACACCCTCGAGAGTATAAGGCGTCTTGTTCTCGAAGACCTGGGTAACGGTGGTACTGGCCACCTGGCCCTCTATCTTTGTATCGATCTCAATGGATTTTACCGGGAGGTTTACGGGAAGCCGGACGGGAGGGACCGGGATCGGACATCTTCTGACCACGTCGCAGGGCCTTGGAATGATGATCCCCTGTGCAGGGGCCTCCGGCACGAACAACAACAAAAGCGGCGCTGTACAGGCCGCCAGAAATACGCTCCTGAGACTCATTGTGCTTCTCCTTCCGTGATGACGCGCGGGAGAGTGCGCAGTTGAAAGTGTGCTTGCTTGGACGGTCGGAGGAACGGATCGGTTTACCCGGCTTGCAGATCAGGGATTGACTTCGTTGTAAAGAGCGTCCTCAAGAAGCCTTTCGAAAGCGATTCTCACCTGTTCGGCCATCTGATCGGCGCGGCTTAGATTGTTCTCCAGGGAGCTGATCGCGGTCTCTATCTGCGACAAGAGGGATTCGAGATTTCGTTTCTCGATCTCCAGCTCAGATTTTCTTTGTTCCCGAAGGTCTTCAGGTCTGAAGGAACCCGATAGCGAAGTAACTCCGGAGATCACCTCTGGCCGAAGGTTATATTCGACTTGCTGTATCTTCGTCGAAACGTTGTTCTGTTTCTCGATCATATTGATCAGCTGGGAACGCAGGGTCTCCGCGCGGTCCTCAAGCTTCGTGAGAATGTCGAGATAAAGCACCAGCCTTTTTTGCTCTTTCTCCGAAAGTGAGTCCAGGCCTGTTCTGACATCGGACTCTCTTGTGCCGCGGTTTGAGACATTTCCTGCCTCTTGAGTCACGGGGTCGGTGCGCCCGCGGATCAGCCTCTCGATATCATCGTCGCGACTCACAACGATTGGGATGTCGGGGTCCGGGGTCGGGCTAGGCTCGCTCGGGAGAACCTGAGCGGTTGCGACTGAGGGGGCAAAGCAAACAGCCATCGTCAGAAGAGCAAACGAGGCGAGTTTAAAGAATCGGGGGGGACTTTCGAATGGATTGATTATCAAAGGCATCGGGTGATCCTCGTCGAACCGGGAAGGCTTTCGGGCGACTGATTCGAATTTCTTCCCGGTTAGTTTATACTTTCGCTTGTTCCGTTTACAACGGGTCCAAATCCTTGTTCACGCCTTATTTAAGACATAGTTCCGCCAATGATGATCAGGGCTGAAAAGATCTCCAAGAGGATCAACGACAAATGGGTGCTTCGCGACCTCTCGTTCGAGACCCGACCGGGAGATGTCTTTGGCGTGCTGGGCCTGAACGACAGCGGAAAAAGCCTCCTATTAAGGGCGCTCGCAGGCCTGGCAACACTGGATACGGGGACGATTACGATCGGCGGTGAGGTCACGGATCTGAAACAGGTTTGCGAGTTCGTGCCCGGAGTAGCGCTTGCTCCAAACAAGGGCTTTCTTCGGCGTGCGGTGCCAGAAACCCCTCTGGAGCGGATCAAAAGGATCAGTCGTTCACTTGAAAGCGGCAAGACCTTTCTCCTGCTTGACGGAGTATTTGAAGGCCTTGATCCAGCAAATGCCGACAAATTGAGAACGAGAATCCACGAACGCGCCGAGGCCGGAACCAACAGCTTCATCATCACGGGGACCGACCGTCGCCAGATCTATCTCACGTGCAACAGGATCGGCATCCTCCACAGAGGCGAGTTTCTTCAGATCGGGACCCCGGAAGAGGTCTACAAAGACCCGGATTCTTCAGTTTCCGCAAGCCTCACCGGATATGTGAACCTGATCCGAGCACGGCGACTTACTTCAAGCAAGAAGGATGCTCACGAATTCGTGACGGTCGACGGCGAACACCGGCTTACATCGTCAGCAGTTTCCCCAAACCGGCTCTCGCCAATAAATCAGGACACGCTTCTCTCGATCAGGCCCGAAGAAATCTCCATATCGTTCGGCGCATCGTTTCCCGAAGACAATCTTGTAAAAGCAAGAGTGACTGAAGTTACGTTCCTTGGGCCACTGACAAAGATCAGGCTTGATGCGAAAGGCCTGAAACTTCAGGCGATCGTACTGAGGCTCGTCGGATTGGAAGTCGGCGAAGAATGCATGGTCGGCATCCCCCCGGACAGGATAAGGATCCTTGCTTCGTAAAAGAGAGGGAGGCATTGACGCCCCCCTTTTTTCTATTGAAGGTTGGGAACGAACTTGACCTCAACCCGACGGTTGTTAGCGCGATTGCGCCTAGTATTGTTGGGCCCGATCGGGAACGTACCGCCAAATCCCTTTGCATCGAGCCGGTCGCTTCCGACACCCATACTGACAAGTTTATCGGCGATCGCCCGAGCGCGTTCGTCGGTGAGCGTCTGAAGTTCCTCGGGAGTACCGCGGTCGTCGGTATGTGCCTCGATCACAACCCTGTAGTCCGGACTGCTGTTTATGACCTCGCTTAGCCAGGTGATCTTTGTCTCTGCGTTTGCCGCAAAACTAGAGACTCGATAGCTTTCCCAAAGATCTTCCCCTATCGTCAGAAGAATCCCCGTTTCGGTCTCTGTTACTTGTCCGAACCGTTCAAGGGACTTTTTCATCGTCGGGATGTTGGCCTTCATCTGCTGAATGCGCTTCTCCCGGTCCCTTTCTTCCTCAAGAGCCTGTTTGCTGGCCTCCACCGTCGCAAGACGTATCTTTACATCCTCGGACTCTTTCCTCAGGCGATTGACCTCCGCAGAAAGGTCCTTGACCTGGTTCGAGTAGTTGAGGGCATCGCGCTCGGCAAGTTCCCTTGCACGGGTCTCCCTCGCAAGCTCGGTCCGCAGAGTCTCGATCTCATTCTGAGCATCCGAATACCGGTTCTCCGCCTGGCGAAGTTCAGCATCCTGACGCATCTTTTCGTTTCGCTTCTCACGCGCGTCCTTTCGGGCATTCGCCGTCATTTCTGCTTTTACCGCCGTGCTGATCGCCTTTCTAGCTGCAATATCGATGTACTCCTCATCACGTCCGGCCTGCCACGCTGCTTCAGCATTCTTCAGAAGGCCCTCCGCCTCGTCCAGTTCTTCGGCGGCATCACGAAGCGCACCCGCATATCGGGCAAGCGCGACCGCCTGTTGAGCCTGCAAGATCGATGGCGGCGTCCGCCTGTAATCTACGTCTGCGATCTGCGGTGTGCGGGCGTCGTTAAAGAAGTCGCTCGAATTTCCGAAATAAGAGATGGAAGTCGCGGTAGTAAGGGGGCTTCCTGAGCGCGTGTAAGCGGTGAAATTCTCAAGCATGATCTCCTGGCTCGGACGGCTCACGAGAAAATGCGGTTCCGCGGTCACGATCAGAGCAAAAGTCTGAAGCGGCGTCGTTACGCTTATCTTTGAGTCGAACTCGAAGAAGCCGCGCCTCCTGATCTCACCCAGGTTGTCGATCTGGCCATTTGGCGAGATCGCCCAGAGGACGTAGGTTGCGTAACCGGCTCCAAGCTCGAACGGTCTCGGCATCTTCGAGACCGTGAGCTCGATCTCGGTGCCGTTCTTTTTGGTCCGTTCGACGTTCGCTTCTCCTTTCATACGGGGAAAGCGGGTCGTTCCGCGGAAACGAACTTCAACTTTTTCGTCGAGGGGATAGGTGATCGCTTTGGTCTCGCGGGGTACGTCGACCTGAGCGAATACTGTTGAGGAAACGAAGATGAACAGACTGCAGAGAAGCAGTGGAAACTTCTTAAGAATTGTCATTTTTATTTCTCCGGAGAATTGGGACGGTAACCTCAAAATGATGCCTGAGATTATACGCGCGTTGTAGCGTCTCGGGAAATTTGCCATCGAGTTCTAATTTGGCGGGTTCAGCCGACTAAAGTATATTCATTGGCTTGACCGGCAATGAATGAATTCAGGAGGCTCTTCAAATACCTCCGCCCGCATTATCTGACCTTTGCGCTCGCCATCTTTGCGATGGTGCTGACTGCTCTGTTCGAAACAGCGACCGGAGCCCTGCTCGTGCCCATGCTGGATCAGTTCCAGACTGTCGGAGGCGGCGGATCGAGCACGTTGTTCAACATCCACGAGTACATCCCGCAAGGGAGGGAGAACTGGTACCAGGCCTGGTTGGTCATCGCAGGATTGTTGCTTGCGTTCACCGTCCTCAAGGGAATCACTGCTTACTTTGCCTCCTACCTGATGGCCAAGATCGGGCAATCGGTGATCCTTGAACTTCGGCAGCAGCTGTACGACCATCTTCTTGCACAACCTGCCGCGTTCTTTGAAAAGCACCGCACGAACTTCCTTGTCGCGAGACTTGTTACGAGTTGTGCGGCGATAGAAACGTCGGTTTCGGCAAACCTCCGGGACGTCCTGCGCGAGACCTTCATGCTTATCGCATTTGTAAGCGCCGCATTCTATTTCAACTGGCGCCTGATGCTTGGCGCATTGATCATTGGACCGGTGATCGCATACCTGACCACACTTTTCAGCCGCGCATTAAAGGAACTCTCCGAAGTCTCGCTAAAGGGCAATCAAAGCCTCACAGACACCGCACAAGAGACCATTTCCAACCAGACGGTCGTAAAGGCGTATTCGGCTGAAGAACGGGAAAGAAAGAGGTTTGCCGGCGTCGCCGAACTTATCGCGCGCGCGAATCTCCGGTCGGGCAAGATCTCTGCACTCTCGCCTCCGACCATCGAGCTTATCAGCATCATTGCGATCGTTGTGTTCTTTTATTTCGGATTGCGTGAGATCAACTACGGCAACATGGAGGCGCCGCAGTTCTTTGCGTTCCTGTTCTTCCTTTTCCGAAGCTACGAGCCTATGAGAAAGCTGTCACGACAGCACAATGAGCTTTCGAGAGCGCTCGCTGCGGCTGAGGACGTTTGGGAGGTGCTGGACGATTCTGAGGACCTACCGGTCAGAAAGGACGCAAGAAAGCTTGGGCCGCTTTCAAAAGAGGTGCGTCTGGACAATGTTTCGTTCGGATACCGCGACGGCGGATCGGAAGTCCTCAAAGGTATTGATCTTGAGATCCCCAAAGGCCGCATGGTGGCCTTGGTCGGGGAGAGTGGAAGCGGCAAGTCCAGCCTGATTAAGCTTGTTCAGCGGCTCTACGATCCGGCCAGCGGCTCGGTCACCTGGGACGGCGTGGACCTGAGAGATGCCGACCTGATCAGTCTTCGTAGACAGATCGCGCTTGTTATGCAGGAGACCGTTCTGTTTAATGAAACCGTCGCTTACAACATCACCTACGGCAAGCCGGACGCCGATCAAGAGGCGATACGCGAGGCCGCCCGAGTTGCGTTTGCCGACGAATTCATTGAAGAACTTCCCCACGGATATGACACTTTGGTCGGCGAAAGGGGAAGTTCCTTGTCAGGCGGTCAGCGCCAGAGGATCGCGATCGCCAGAGCCGTACTCGCCGATTCTTCTTTGTTGATACTTGATGAAGCGACTTCGGCACTTGATACCGAGAGTGAAAAGCTTGTCCAGAAGGCGCTTGCGAATCTGACTGCGGGCCGGACCTCGATTGTCATCGCCCACAGGCTTTCGACGGTCAGGCAGGCTGACAAGATCGTTGTGATGCGCAGGGGCCGGATAGTTGAAACAGGCACTCACGACGAACTGATGGCGCTAGATGGTGCTTACAAACGCCTTTACGAGTTGCAGTTCGCTGACGAAACCACGAACTGAATGGATTAAGACTAATTATGAGATCGATGACAGGATTTGGCCGGGGCGAGTCTTCGGGTGAAGGTTTCACAGTAGCTGTAGATATCAAGACCGTGAACAACCGCTTTCTTGACGTAAATCTACGCCTTCCAAGCGAGTTGGCCGGAGTGGAAGCGGACCTTAAGAAGCTCGCTTCTGACCGGCTCTCGCGCGGCCGGGTCGACATCAACATCCAGTACGAGAGAACTACGAACCTGGAGTACGAGGCTAACACGCCTTTGATCGCGGGCTATCTTCAGGTTTTGAGGGAGATCAAAGAGAAGTTCGATCTTCCGGGTGAGCCCGATCTGAACAATGTGGCACGCCTGCCGAATGCGATGCAGCCAAAGTCTCAGGATGTAACCGAAGAATTCTTGTCGGGTATCAAGTCCGCGGTGTCGGATGCTTTGAATGAACTTACTGCGATGCGCGAGACCGAGGGCGCTGCTCTCGCAGTTGTCCTGGAAGAAAGCCTGGCGGTCATCGAGGGCAAGATCCCTTTCATAGAAGAGAGGTCCGGATCCGTTCTTGAAGAATACGCGGAAAGGCTTCGTAAGAAGCTTGAGAAGATCCTTGCCCGAACCGAAACCGATGCTGACATCGAAGAAGGGCGGCTCGCGCAGGAAGTTGCGTATCTTGCGGACAAGAGCGACATCTCTGAGGAGCTTGCCCGCCTTAACAGCCATATCGACCAGTTTCGCGCGATAATCAAGGAAGATGGCGCCGTTGGCAAGCGGCTTGATTTTCTGACCCAGGAGTTAAACCGCGAGGCAAATACTATCGGCTCGAAAACTCAGATCATCGAGATCAAGGAAGCAGCACTGACGATGAAAGCGGAGATCGAGAAGATTCGCGAGCAGGTGCAGAATGTTGAGTGAGTGTGGGGAGGTCGTCTAGAGCAGCGAGAGCGCTGCGGAAAACTGGTTGAATGGAGAATAGTTTAGCGGCGGGATCGGCTTTCGGCCGAATTTCAAATTTCAAATTCCAGGTCTCAGATTTCTGACCTCAGTTCTCAGTCCTCAGTCCTCAGTCCTCAGTCCTCAATTCTCAACTCCGAATTCTCAAATCCGAAACAAATTAGATCCGGGCGCCTCGCACAACCTGAAACGCCCGGATCCTTTTCAAACCAAATTCAACTACGAGATCTTGTCCTTCTCAATAAACCGGAAGTTGACCTTGTCTCCCTCAAACTCTTCAAGTGCGATCGTGGTCGGCTTGATCCTTCTCGCGTCGAGATCCACACGAGGAGAAGCGCCCCTCTGGATCTGCTTCGCCCTTTGTGCGGCAAGCAGTATCAGGCGGTACTTGGAATCGATGTCCGGAATATCCTTCGGATCAAATTCAACCGGATCTGTAATAACCTCTTCTTCTTTCTCGACCTTTTCTTTATCTTCTGCCATTCCTTAACTCCCATTCAGGATTCAAAAGTAGTTAGGATATCGCGAAGAGTGTCCATTTGTCTATTGCGCCTGACGCGCTCTGCCCGAACGATGGACTTCAGGTCGGTCACCGCCGTTTCGAGATCGTCGTTGACGATGATGTAATCGCAGCTCGAATAGAACATCACTTCCTGCCTGGCATTCTCGAGTCTGATCGCAAGTTGATCCTCGGTCTCAGTCCTTCTGTTCTTCAGGCGCTCGGCGAGCACCTCGAAAGAAGGCGGAAGGATAAAGATGTTTATCGCCTCCTCCCTTTTCCTGCGGACTATCTTCGCTCCCTGCACATCGATCTCGAGGATCACATCAAAGCCTTCGGCGGTCGCAGTCTCGATCTGTGATTTCGAAGTGCCGTAGTAATTTCCGTGAACGAGCGCGTACTCAAGCAGATCGCCGTCAGCCATCAGCTCTTCAAACTCACCGACCGAGACGAAGTGGTATTCGACGCCATCGGCCTCGCCTTCGCGCATTTTTCGCGTGGTATAAGAGACCGAATACCTGAGGTTATCCAGCTCGGCAAGGGCGCGCCGGATAAGGGTTCCCTTCCCCCCACCCGACGGCGAGCTGATGATGAAAAGGCTTCCTTTCATTGAAGCGAAATTCGGACGGCTACATTCCCTTGTAATCGGGACCGCCGCCGCCTTCAGGAGTGACCCAGTTTATGATCTGGTACGGGTCGGCTACATCGCAGGTCTTGCAGTGGACGCAGTTCGAAAAATTGACCTTAAGCTCTTTCCTGCCGGTCGACGAGTCTTCTTCCATCTCGTACACTGCCGCCGGACAAAACTGCTCGCACGGATTTCCGTATTCCTCGGCGCATCGGGTCGCGCAGATCTCGGTATCCAGGACGTGCAGGTGCGAGGGCTGATCCTCGTCGTGCGCGACCGATGCGTGGAATACGTTCGTTTCCTTGTCAAAAGTGAGTTCCTTGTCGATCTTCAGGTCCTCGTAGCGGCTCGGGTCACCGGCGCCGTTTAGTGAATCGAGCTTGCCCATCCGCTCGTGGCCCGCAACATGATGTTCCTTGGGCATAAAGCCCCAGGCCATTCCGTTGGTCGCATATTGAAGACCAGTGTTCAGAAGAGCCGCCCGGCGCCCTCTCTGGAATGCACCGTGGAAGTTTCGAACCTTGTAGAGCTCGTCGTAGATCCAGCTGTGATCCACCTTCTTGGCGTAATGCCGGAGCGTATGCGAGGTAAAGTCGTTTGCCTCGAGCGCCATCACGATAGTCTCCGCCGCGATCATCCCGGCCTTCATCGCAGTGTGGATCCCCTTTATCCTTTGCGAGTTGAGAAATGAGGCGCAATCGCCAACAAGCAGAACGCCGTCAGCGTAAAGTTTCGGCATCGTGTAATAGCCTCCGGCGTTGATGGACTTGGCGCCGTACTTCACCATCTTTCCGCCCTCGAGGATCTTACGTATAGCGGGATGCGTCTTGAACTTCTGAAATTCCGAGTGGGGATCGATGCCCGGATCAATATAGTCGAGACCCGTGACGTAACCTATGGAAACGGTGTTGTTAGCCATTCCGTAGATCCAACCGCCGCCGTAGGTCTTGCTGTCAGACGGGAAACCTAGCGTGTGAATGACTTCGCCTTCCTCAATATTGCCGCCCGGCACTTCCCAAAGCTCTTTTACGCCAAGCGAGAACACTTGCGGTTCTTTACCTTCGTTGAGGCCAAGCCTTTCCGTGAGTTTCTTGGTAAGCGAACCGCGCGAACCCTCGCCGAGCACTGTCACTTTAGCTATCAGGTCGATTCCCGGTTCAAAGTTCCCTTTCGGCTTGCCGTCCTTGTCGACGCCTTTGTCGCCGGTCCTTACCCCGATCACACGGTCGTTCGCATCGTAGAGCATCTCCGATCCCGGAAACTCGGGAAAGATGTTTACGCCTACTTCCTCGCACTTTTCCGCCAGCCATTCGCACATTCGGCTTAATGAGAGAATGTACTTGCCTTTGTTCTTGAGAGGAGGCGGAGTGATCGGCGCCTTGATCATCCTGTCTTTGGTCAGATACCAGGCCGCATCCTTCGTTACCACCGTGTCGACCGGACATCCCTGTTCGAGGAAATCTGGCATCAGTTCGCGCATTGCCTTGGGGTCCATTACCGCTCCCGACAAGATATGTGCGCCGACACGCGGACCCTTCTCGATAACGCCGATCTCGATCTCACCGATCTTCTCGCCCTGCTTGAGGCCCGAGTCGATCGACTCATTGTGAGAATCGATGAGCTTTTTAAGGTGATATGCTGCGGCGAGGTTCGCGGGGCCTGCCCCTACGAACACGATGTCCATCTCGAGTTGTTCTCTTTCGATCATTTCTGGATTTAGGCAGGTGAATGGGACTTTAGATTGGCTAAAATATATCAGATGGCAGATCTTTACTCTAGTCAGTTCAATACTATGGATATATAGTTAGGGCTGCTTATGGGGTCACTTGCCGTGCCGGCTTCCACTCTTCAAAAATCGGTCTTTACACTGTTCGCCGCGGCGCTTATGGCGGCGGCCCTCTTCTCGATCAAGGGTTGCGGAATCGTTGAAAATGGGAGGGATGCGAACATACCCCAAACGATGTTGTGGGCTTGGGAAAGGCCTGAGAACCTTTCGTTCATCGATACCGACACAACGGGGATCGCATTTCTTGCGCAGACTGTCGCACTGCAGAACGAGGACGTACTTCGCCGACCTCGGATGCAGCCGCTCGAGATCCCCGAAGGTTCGTTCGTGATGGCAGTGACCAGGATCGAGACAGCAAAGGAGCCTGACAAGCGCCCCAATCTAGAGGACGAACAGTTGAGGAAGACAGTAGACCTGATCGAAAGGACGCTTGATCTCCCGAACGTTCGCGCTGTGCAGGTCGACTTTGACGCAGTAGTGTCCGAAAGGGTGTTCTACCGGAAACTACTGACAGCATTAAGAGATAGTATTCCGGAGCGGATTCCGCTTTCTATTACGTCGCTTGCGAGCTGGTGCATAGGGGACCGCTGGTTCCGGGACCTTCCTGTGGACGAAGTCGTTCCCATGGCTTTCGAGATGGGCGCTGATGAGGAGAGGATCCGGAAGTTCCTTTTGGACGGAAACGACTGGACCGAAAGGACTTGCCGAAAGAGCTACGGACTGCTTGCAGACGACCGGCTCGTTGATGCCATAGACACTTCGCGAAGGATCTACTACTTCAAACGCGTGCCCTGGACACCTGAAGATAAGGAAGCGATCAAACGCTAGAAGATATGAAAAACTACATTCGAACCGTCGTGTCCTGCGTCTTGTTGGCTTCACTTTCGATTACGATCGTCGTTCCCGTCAACCCGTGTGGGCCTGCGGACCTTATCCCTGTTTTCGAGAACGATCGTGCACCGGAGTTTCCTTACAACGGCTTTGCGGATGGTGAACTGGGCATTGTCAGTGCCGAGTACCCGAGGATCGTGTTGTTTGCGGCTTATCGTTACATGGCGGGCAGCAACTTCACGGCGAGCGAAAGGGAGGAACTCACCGCGGCGTGGATGGAGTTCTACAGCCGCAAGCGTTCGGACCGGGAGAACATCAGCGAGGCCGTGAAAGCCTGGGTATCGGAAAGGGCCAGTGTGATTGTGAACGAGGAAGCGCCTCCGGACATATACGTCGACAAGCCATATTCCGAAACCGGCTACCAATTCTTCCCGAACTGCTCGACTGACGCATTCGTCGTCGCACGGGAGACGCTTTCAGACCGTGCCGCTAGTCACGGTTCAGGTGACAAGTGGGTTCAGGAATGGATCAGGGGGCAGGACACGGTATTCAGGAATTGCGCCGATTCAAAGGCCTCTCCGACACCTATGAATGCCTCGATGCCAGAATGGCTGAAAAAGGACCGCGCTTACCAGACCGCCGCGGCGGAGTTCTATTCGCTCAACTACGCCAAGGCAAAGGAGCTGTTCGGCGACATAGCCAAAGATCCTGACTCTCCCTGGCAGGAGGTATCGGAGTACCTGGTGCCCAGGACTATCGTCAGGGAGGCGAGCCTTACAAAAAACAAAGAGCGCACAAGACAACTGTACTCAGAGGCGGAACAGGAACTGGAGACTGTCTTTGCAGGCGGCGGGAAGTACTCCTCTGCAGCTGAGAAGCTGTTGGGGCTTGTTAAATATCGCCTGCATCCGGAACAGAGGGTCCAGGAGCTTGCACAGAACCTTAGCTATTACGGCGGAAGCAATCTGAAACAGGACCTGATCGACTACACCTGGCTGCTTGCAAAATTCGAGGCCGAAGCTCTGGAGGCTGAAGAAAGGAGAAAGGAGGAGGCCCGGTCGGAGTCGGGCGGCGACCGTTCAACGGCAGTTTCCACGAACTCCAATTCAGCAGTGATCGACAACACGATGGTCAATGTCTCATCTTCTACTCCTGACCCCGCAGAGGTCGAGGCGCAGGAGAAAGGCTGGATGCGCATATACCTCTACAACGACGATTACTCCGAGTCTTGGGTCATATGGATCGATCCTGAGTCCACAGATGAGGAAGTTATCGAGAAGGCGACCGAAACAGCGGGGCCGTTGACGCAAAAGATGATCGAGCGGCTAAAGAGTGCGCGGCAGAGCGCGTACCAAGGCCGCTACGGCGACCGGGAGGAAGAGTATCAGGGCCATTACTGGGGAGACGAGGAAACTTCCCTGAACATCCTGCCACCCTTCCTGATGACGAACGATCTGACCGAATGGCTCTTCACTTTCCAGATTGAAGGCGAGGGGGCATATCTTCACTCGCTGAACAAATACAGACAGACCAACTCGGACGCGTGGCTGGTAGCGGCAGTGTTAAAAGCCAACAAGGGCTCACGAGATGTGATCCAGGTCCTGGAAGGCGCCAAACGCATCCCGGTCACCTCGCCCGCATTCCCTACGGCTGCGTATCACAGAGCGCGACTTCTTCTCGAACTCGATCGACCGGCTGAAGCCAAGACAGTGCTCGACGAAATACTCAATTCGTCGTTCAGAATTCCTATTTCGGCGAGAAATGAACTGTCTCAGATGCGTATGGGGCTTGCCGATTCCCTTGGGGACTTCATAAAACACGCGCTTCGAAAACCATTCGCATTCGAGTGGGGGAACTCCTACGTGACGATCGATGAGCTGATCGAGGAGCAAAAGGGCTACTACGAAGAAGAGTATTATGAGGAAAGCCGGGAAGAGTACGAACGAAGCATCGAAGAAGAGTATCGTTATGCGAAGTCGATCCAGGGAGAATTGATGCTCACTGACGATTCGATCAGTGTCATCAATTATCACTTCCCTTTTGAAACCCTCCTTGAGTTACAGGCTTCGGATGCGCTGCCCGAATACCTTCGCAGCCGCCTTTCTCTGGTCATCTGGACAAGGGCCGTTCTGCTTGACGACTGGAAGACGGCCGATTTCATCGCCGCCACCGCTCAGAGCAATCACCCCGAACTGCACGACGAGCTAAAGGCGTTTATTGATGCGGCGACACCTGCCGAAAAGAAGAGCGCCGCACTGTTTGCGATTCTGAAGAACGAGAGGATCACACCGTTCCTTGCCGGAGGATTCGGCACACCGCTCGAAGGCATTTCCTACGCTACCCGATGGTGGTGCGAACCGTATTCAGAGGTATGGAGCGACTCTGAACAGAAGATGGTTCCCGTAAAGGTATCCGACAGGCCGCCGTTTCTGACCGCAGGGCAGTCGCAGGCAGCGTTTGACGATATGAAGAAGCTGAAGGCACTGGGGGGAGCGCCGAAGTTCCTGGCTGAAAGCGTTCTTTCCTGGCAGGCTTCGGCGCCAAATGATCCGGGTGTGCCCGAAGGCCTGTTCATCACGTGGCAGGCGAACGGCTGGGACAAATACGGCTGCGAAGGCGACCCGGTTGACCGGGAGAAGCTGAAGAACCTGATGATGACAAAGTATCCGAGATCTCCGTGGACGCAGAAGATGCTGCAGGAGGAGCTGCAAGTCGTGAATGGTCAATGGTAAATGGTGAATCGTGAGTTATGAATCGTCAGTCGTGAATTGTGAATGGTGAATTGCGGAAGATTTTGACCGCTAAGGCGCGGAGGCGCAGCGTATAGATCGGATCGTTCGTCCTGTCAGCCGATGAAACTCTGCGCCTTTGTTTCTTTGCGGTTGAAACCGGAGCGCCCGCGTCCCGCGGGCATTGAGCGAAGCGAAGATCCTACGATTGCAACCCATCGTTTAGAGCACCTCGATCGGCCGAAGGCCGATCATGGTCCGCTAGAAGATCGTGCCGGGCGCCAACGGTTTTACTTGATTAAGCGCCCCGACGGACCGGCTGCACTTCCGCTGTCCCCTTCGTCGGCGGCACCATAAAAGATCTTCAGCTTCGGATCGTAACTCACTGCATGGACAAGGCCGTTGTGCCTCGAAGCGTCCCTTGCCACTCTCTCGATCTCGAATCCTCTCCCCTTCATCGCGCCAAAGAGTGATTCCGGAAAATCTGAATGAAGCCTCAACTGGTCGTCCCTGCAGAACAAACGAGGCGCTGAGACAGATCTCGTGAGCGGCCAGCCCCTGTCAAGGTAGTTCGAGATAACCTGCATCACGGCCGTCGGTATTCTCTCGCTTCCCGCGGCGCCTACGACAAGAAGAGCGCGGCCGTCCTTGAAGACGATGGTCGGGGTCATCTCGGTAAGATCCCTTGCTTTGGGCTCTGGAGAGGACCTCATCCTGTAGCTGTGAGCGTACATAAAGCCCAGTTCCGGAGTCGCAACCCTGGCACCAAACGAAGGGCCGATCGAAGTGGTGAGCGAAACGGCGTTCCCTTGTTTGTCCATAACGGACAAATGAGAGGTATCGGCCGGATCGTCATCATCTTTTTCGCCCCTCCTTTCGCGCTTTTCTGACCCCTTGTGCGCCGTTTCCAACTTTTTTCGGATCTCGTCGGCACGTTTCCTGGCGAACTCCTTAGTACTGATCAGATCAAGGGAAAAACCGTCTGTTTTCGGCTCCAGAGTCCCTATTACCTGCGGCCGGTCATCCATGGCCTGGGCTATGGTCCTTGCAAAGATCTCGATCTCACGCTCGTCTGGCCCTTCCGGACCGATCTTGAAGTTCTCGAGAATGTTCAGGAGCTCGGCAAGTGTGTTTCCCCAGGCCCTTCCTCCGGCCGAAACAACATCGTAACCTCGGTAGGTCGTAATGACGACTTTGCCGGGCGTAGCCCTGTAAGCATCGAGGTCCGTCTTTCGGACAAAGCCCCCATGGGCTTTCATATCCCGTTCAATAAGGCCTGAAATGCGTCCCCGGTAAAGGACATCGATGCCTTCCGTTGCGATCTCTTCGAGCAGTTTTGCAAGATTCGGCTGCCGGAAGATCTCGCCCGAGGCATACGAACTTCCATCTTCTTTCAGAAAGTTCTTTCGCGCCCCCTCATCGCTGGAAAGGACCTCAACCCTTCTCTCCCAGGTGGAAGCAAGTCTCTCAGGGACCTTGAACCCCTGCTTCGCGTATCGGATCGCCGGCTCGAGAACTTGTCCGAACCTGAGCTTGCCGTACTTACTGACCATTTGTTCCAGCGCTGCAAGTGCGCCCGGAACGGGTGCTACCTGAAACCCGGATCTTCGCTCGTCGCCTTCTGCGATCGGCGGGATTACCGCCGGCGCTTCAGTTGCACCGTCGATCGTGATGACACGCCCATCGCTCAATCTGACTATCACCTGAGCCCGTCCGCCGAGGCTCGCATTAGCGGGGTCCGTGACCATCAGCACGAGACACGCGGCAGCCGCGGCATCGACCGCGTTCCCGCCTGCTTCGAGGATCTCTACACCGGCACTTGTCGCATAAGTAGAACCCGTGGCGACCATTCCTTCAGTGCTGCTCGCAAAATTCCTGTCGGACTGTGCGGAAGCCTTAATGCAGAGGCCCGCTCCCAAGAATGCGACGAGCAACAGGCAACAATACGTTCGAAAATGTCTGAGAATCATAATCTCCGCCCTCAAAAACTCACTTGGCCACCCATCCCGCAATTCTTTCGATCGAATTGATTACGCGTCCGCAATGTTCTCTCAGCCAGGGGAGATCCGGCTTAGCACCCTTCTGAAGAGAAGCAAGGCATTCCGAGCCGTTGAAATCCACATAGGCGATTCGCAGACTCAGCTCCATCTCTGGTCTTCCGAACTCCGAACCCGGAAGGGCCGCCACACCTGTTTCCGTCAGAAGGGCCTTGCACAACTGCTCACTAGTCCGGAGATCTCGGGCTTCGAGTTGGCCCCTCATTGTCGAAAAGTCCGGAAACAGATAAAAACCGCCTTCAGGCTCCGCGACCCTTGAACCCATCGATCGCAGTCGATCTGCAGTTTCTTTCCCTACAGCCGAAAGCACGGAGCGCGTGACCTCCACGTAGTCCGCTATCTCCTGACCGTATGCAAATGCATCCACACCCGCATACTGGATCGGAGCGCTCACTGCCGAGAAAGTCTCGCTTGCAACCTTCCCGATCATATCTCCGATCTCTCTAAGCTCTTTCGGAATACAGAACGTTCCAAGCCGCCAGCCGCCAGCTCCGCACCACTTGCTCAGTCCTGTGCTCACGATCGTGCCCTCGGGGTAGAACCGGGCGATCGAAATGTGATTTCCCGAATGGTCCAGCTCTCCATAGATCTCGTCCGACAGGATGATCACACGATGCTGCCTTGCAACTTTTGCAATCTCCTTCAACCTGTCCGGATCCAAGGTGGTGCCGGTAGGATTTGAGGGATAGTTCAATATCAGGAGTTTTTGCCCGCCAGTGTGTTCTTTGCAGGCTCTTTCCAGTTCCAGGGGATCCAGCCGCCAGCCGTCCCTCTGTTCCGTTTCCAGCCAGACCGGCTCGTTCCCGGTCAGACGGCATTGCGGTTCGTATGAGACCCAGCTTGGAGATGGGATCAGTACCCTGCCCTTCCTTACAAGTTGAAGTAGGAACATTAGCTCTTTTGAGCCGGGCCCTATGACTATGTCATCGTCATCGGCATCAAGACCGAGCCTCGAGCGATAGTATTCCGCGACGGCTTCGCGGAGTTTCGGAAGGCCTTTTACAGGGAGATACTCCTTTCGGTGGGCATTTTTCCGAAGCGCTTCCACCAGCAGTTCGGGTACAGGGAAGGGAGACTGTCCGAAACCGAGCTTGAAAATCTCCTTTCCCTCAGCCTCGAGGCGTTTCGATAGCTCGTTGATAGAAAGCGTCGCCGAGGCCTTCACGCCCGAAAGTCGTGGATTTTTTGTCGACTGGTCGAAAAGGCTCTCTCTTGCTTTTCCGGCCTCTTGCCTGATCATCTTTAACCCCCTTCAACGAGTGACAAAGGCGACGTCAAGAACTTTCTAAACAGGCCGATTCTATACGAATCGGGATCGAGCGGACGAATTATTTTTGGGAGGTAGGTTGGCCGAGTTTGGTGAGTTGGCTGAGTTTGGTGAGTTAGGGGTGTTGACTGAGCTGGCTGAGTTGGCTGAGTTTGGTGAGTTATTGGTGTTCAGAGGACCTACGGCACATCCCGTTTAGAGCAGCGCTTGCGCTGCATTGGCCGGTGACACCGGGCGAAACCGGAGCGCCCGCGTCCCGCGGGCTTTGAGCGAAGCTAATTTCAAACGGGAAGAGTGATTTGGCCACAAACGTGACGGTCAAACCGCTAAACGCTAATCCCTCAACGTAATACAATCGTCCTCAACCTCAATCGAACGATTTCATTTTCGATTCTACGAACCAATATGGTCGCGCTTTCAATGAGCGCTCAACGAAAACTTAGCGGCGCGGTGCCTATGCTGTAGTCTTCAAAAATTGTCAGTCCTCAGCAAAAAGGTGTGGAAGTTGGTAGTATTCGTCTCTAAGAACGAAATAATGAGGACGATAACCCTGATCGGACGCAAAGTTCACGACGTTAGTGGCCGCGGAGAGCACGTGTTCGCACAAGTTCAGCAGGGGAGCCATATGGCTCTGAACCCCACCAATAACGAAGGACTCCATACCTGGTACGTTCTGATCGATCTTCCAATCCTCGTGTCCTAAGCCAGATTGTTCAGCCAAAGTACGAATTAGGTCTTGATAGCTATAGGAGTGACCCATAAAATGGATTGCTTCCGCACGTCTAACGAATTCACGAAGAGAGTATGACTTCGCTATGCTGCGGTAATACTGCCAAATGTCGTCTGAGGACATCTCGCCTAAGTCGAGGAGGTCATCCTTATCGGAATCATCTACGAGGGGAATCGGAAATGGGAGATCTGGGATTGGCGAAATGAAATAAACTGCATCAAGCTCATCCATTAAGTCCAAGAGCAAAGGCCGGTTTTTACCAAAGCTGCAAACCAACACCCGTAAGGTGGCTGCAATTTGCTTGTATCTGTCTGATTCTTCCGCAAGGGCTTGGATTGCCTCTCTGAGAAACTTGATCTGACTCTCAAGGTCAGCGACAAGTCGCTGCCCCGATTTCCTGATTCGCACCGGACTCATTGGATTTGCGCAACGCATAAAGAGCGGGACCGTTCCGCCCTGCTCCGTGTATTCAATCGCCTAACTGAATAGAGGAAACCACGACTCCTTGTACCTCGCCTGAAAATTCAGAAGGCTTACCCAGTATGATAGCTATTTTAAAGCTAGAGATCCTAATCAAGAAGAGAAGCGTACTTACTCCAAAGACAGGTTAGCGGATCTGGTACGCGACCTGATCTCAAAAAACGAATCGCCGAGAATCGCTAACCAACGAACAACTATATTCAGTTGCCATTTCCTTAAAAAGCAACCGAGCAAACCTGGCCATTGGTTTTCGACGACTTGTATGGCAAAAGGCTGGTCGCATCTTCCGCGGGAATGTAAGCTTGGATTCGGATACGGTGGAATTATGCGGTGAATCATTGAGAGACGACTCTATCAGTGCAAGCGCTTCTCCAAACAAGATGAAGGGATTCGCTAGAATTTGGAACTGGAATTCGGCCGAAGCACGATCGCGCTACTTTGAACGGTGAGTGTTGTTGTTTAGGCTCTAGTTGCGCTGCGCACTACTCTTGCAGCGCAAGCGCTGCTCTAAACGGTTGGAGTCATTGCAACGGTTTAGCCGCGCTGCGCACGACTCTTGCAGCGCAAGCGCTGCTCTAAACGGTTGGAGTTATTGCAACGGTTTAGTCGCGCTCCTCACGGCTTTTGGAGCGCAAACGATGCTCGAAACGGTGGGGATGTTTCTTCGCACTATGCCCGCGGGACGCGGGCGCTTTGGTTCGACTGCCTTTGTCGCCCATCGCAGGGCAAGTCTGCTCTAAACGGTCGGTTGTTTTCTTCGCAAAATGCCCGCGGAACGCAGGCGCTCCGATGAAACAAAGGCGCAGAGTGAATTCTGGTATCTAAATCAACTGCCGAATCTCTACTCTGCGCCTCAGTGCCTTTGCGGTTCAATTCTTCCGAGATTCACGATTCACGATTCACCATTCACTATCCCGCCGCGCCGACCGCCTTTTGGGCCGCGTCCTGCATTCCCTGGGCTGAAATGATGTTGATGCCCGATTCATCGAGGACTCGCCTTCCCTCCTCGACGTTCGTGCCCTCAAGCCTTGCCACGATCGGGATCGAAACGCCCAGGTTCTTCGCCGCCTCGACAACGCCTCGCGCGACCATGTCACAACGAACGATCCCCCCAAAAATGTTGATCAATACCGCTTCAACTGCTTCATCGGCAAGCAGGATCCGGAAAGCGTTCTCGACTCGTTCCTGTGAAGCTCCGCCGCCTACGTCAAGGAAGTTCGCAGGCTCGCCGCCCTCGTGCTTGATGATGTCCATCGTCGCCATCGCAAGCCCTGCACCGTTGACCATACAGCCGATGTTGCCGTCGAGCTTGATATAGCTGAGGTCAAACTTTGAAGCTTCGATCTCAAGCGGTTCTTCTTCGTTGAGGTCCCTTAGCTCGGGATAATCCTTGTGGCGGAACATTGCGTTCCCGTCAAAATTGACCTTCGCGTCAAGTGCGATCAGGCGGCCGTCGGTGGTCTTAAGGAACGGATTGATCTCGACAATCGTGGCGTCCATTTTTTCGAAAGCTTGCGAGAGCTTGATCATGAACTTGGCAGCCTGGCCGATCAGGTCTTTTTCCAGCCCGAGACCGAAAGCAAGCTTCCTTGCCTGGAATGGCTGAAGCCCGATACCGGGTTCGATCGTCTCTTTCAGGATTTTCTCCGGTGTCGCCGCCGCGACCTCCTCGATCTCGGTTCCGCCCTCGGAAGATGCCATGAACACGTTCTTCCCGGTCGCCCGGTCAAGCGTGATGCCGAGATAGAATTCCTTGTCGATCGGAAGCCCCTCTTCAATTAGCACCGTCTTTACCTCTCGGCCTTCGGGACCCGTCTGATGGGTCACGAGATTCATTCCGAGGATCTGTTCGGCTAGCTGCCTCGCTTCCTCAGGCGATTTCGCCAGCTTCACACCGCCGCCCTTACCGCGCCCGCCGGCGTGGATTTGGGCCTTTACTACCACTACGTCCGTTCCAAGCTCTCGCGCGGCCGCCTCAGCTTCGTCAGCTGAAGTCGCCACGATTCCTCTCGGTACAAAAACGTCGTACTTTTTGAGCAGTTCTTTCGCCTGATACTCGTGAATCTTCATATCTGAAAATCGGTCCCCGTTTGTAAGATTTGAGTTCGAGTCTATATAGAGCCAAACCAAAAATCAAAGGCAGCCGAAAACGGCTGCCTCTTGAGCTCAAGGCCCTGATTTCAAAGGTAAATCAGCGATTTACTCCCGTGTACACTTCGATCGCGGCAAGCTTCCATTCTTTGCCGTTCGCGATGTACTTCAGGTCGAAGGTTGTTTCGCGCGGACTTGTGTCGAACTTGCCCTTGACCTGAAGCGAATCGAACCCCTGAAAGTCCTTTATCTCCGGACCTTCACTGATATCCGGTTCAAGACTGCGAACTTTTCCGACGTCGGCCTTTCCGTCAATGAACTTCTGGAATAGCCGCTTGAGCTGGCGAGGCGTCGTCTGCTTCTGCCATTCCTCGGAAATATTATCGTGAAAGTCCTCGAAGTCCTCGCTCTTGATCGCCCGGTCAAAGTCGAGAAGAGTGTTCTTTATCATCTCTTCCATCTCTTCGTCGCCAGGGATCTCTTTCTCGGAAGCGTCTGCTTTTTCCTTCGTATCCGAATCGGGTCCGTCTTCATCGGCCGAGGTATCAGTCGATTCTGAACCGCTGTTCGATCCCCACTGGAATCCTTCCTTGTCGTTGCAAGTACAGCCAAGGACGATGCCCGAGATCACAAAAAGCGCGAGAATGCCGTTCAAAAGAGGGCTGCGCGAATTCATAAGTTTCTTAACAAGTTCGATCATAACCTTCTCCCGCCTGCACGGCGGTTGTTACACCTAGTCCTTACGCCACGGCTCGAGCAATGATTCCCACGCCTTCGCCGTTCGCGCATACTCCGAAGGGCATCTGCGAGCCCTTGCCTCGGGCAATAGCCCGTCTTCCACAAATCCCGAGTACTTGTTTGGATTTGACCCGTAGATCATACAAAGAGAATTGAAGAACCTCTGTTCCTCAAGAAGATGCTCATCTGCAAGACTTCCTTTTCCGATCTTGCGGTTCTGAGCCTGTATGTAGAATGCCTCCGCCGCAGCCACTACCCATTCAACCCCCTCGTCGCCCATCTCCTCGATACATATGTAGGAGGAACAACGGTCAGCAGCGTCTTCCTCGTTCGCAGTGATCGGAAGTTCGTAGCTGTCGATCAACGCGTGTCCAAGCTCGTGAAGAAAGATAAAGTTCACAGCTTTTCCCATCCTCTCGTTCGCTTCAGCAACGGTACTGCCGTCGCTGCGATAAAGGTTGAAAAGATGGGACATGAGCTCGTAACAGATCGTTATCGATTTGTCTCGTGGATCGTAAAAAGCATTGACCGTTCCGCAATCTTTGGTTCGAAGGGTAATATCGTGTGGCAGGATGAGCGTCCTGTTCAGCTTGTCCGCAGCCTTCTCCAGGACCTTCGCGTCTTTTATCTCCCGGTGAATGCTCTCGAAATTGGGGTTCTCGACATCAGTGCTCTGGACTATAAAGTCGCCCTCGTCCTCTTTTCGGTCCTTGTCTTCCGAATCTGAACCGGATGTTGAGGTGTCGTCGCTGTCCGAACGGTCCGAGCTGGTGTTCTCGTCCGAAAGCCGCGAGATGTCCCCGGACCCGTTGCGGTCCGGATTGCACATACAGCCGACCACCAGGATAAGTGTGCCAAGAGCGATTATCAGGTTCAGCTTGTTCCGGCTAAATGAGGCCATTCGGTTCACTTCGAGCCTTCGGGAGAAGCGACCCCCTCCCCGGAGGACATTCGATCGTATGTGTTCACGGAAGATAGGCGGGTTCAAAAGAAAATTGGTCACCGCCTCATTTGACGCTGACCAATCATAATACCAAGACCGAAATTTTCCAAAACTTTGAAGGTTCCGAAACTTACTGAGAGTTCTCGACAAGCCTTACAAGCGTCCTGATGGCGACTCCCGTCGGTCCCTTCGCCTGGTGGGGCTTCGGGCTGTCGGCCCACGCAGTCCCCGCGATATCCAGGTGTGCCCACTTGGCTTTGTCGATAAATTCCTGGATGAACAATCCGCCGGCGATCGTTCCAGCACGGCGTTTAGTGCCGATGTTCTTCACGTCGGCGATGTCCGACTTGACCTCGCTTTCATAGCCTTCGAGCGGAAGCTGCCAGAATCCCTCGCCGACCTCTTTCCCGGTTTCGATGACGCGATCAACCAGGTCTTGATCATTACCCATGATGCCGGTGTTGCGGTTTCCGAGAGCGATGATAACGGCGCCTGTCAACGTCGCAAGATCGATGATCTGGTTCGCGCCTTTCTTCTCGGCGTAATGAACCGCGTCCGCGAGAACAAGCCGTCCTTCGGCATCGGTGTTGAGGATCTCGACGGTCTTGCCGTTCATCGCCGTGACGACGTCGCTCGGCCTCGATGCTTTCCCGTCCGGCATGTTTTCGACACAGCCTACGACGCCGATCACCGGCACCGATGGCTTAAGAAGCGCGATCGCCCTCATCGCACCGACGACGGTGGCACCGCCGGACATGTCGTACTTCATCGCGTCCATTCCCTCTCCGGGCTTGAGCGAGATGCCGCCGGTATCAAACATCACGCCTTTTCCGACAAGCGCCAGAAGATCTCCTTTTTTCGCCGTGCTCTTTTTAGGGGTGTACTTGAGGAAGATCAGTTTTGCAGGCTGTTCGGATCCAAGTGAAACGCTAAGGAGCGAATTCATGCCCATCTTCTTCATCTGGGCTTCAGTCAGGACTTCGCATGTCAGTCCCACCTCTTTCGCCATCTTCTTCGCACGATTGGCCATTTCCGTCGGCGTCAGAATGTTCGGAGGCTCGTTGGCAAGGTCGCGGGTGAAATTCATCGACTCGCCGATAGCCGTACCTTTTTCAATGCCGTTCTTTAGTTCAGCGGGCTTCGCGCCATCGACAAAGATCGTGATCGCATCAACGGACTTCTCGTTCTTGTCCTTTGTCTTGTACTTGTCGAGCTCGAACTGGCTCGTGATGGCGCCCTGAGTAGCGGCCGCTGCGGCTTCGACCGCGTCTCCGCCAAACCTCGGCGCAAAAGCAAACTTTTTCAGATTGTAATCACGGATCTTTCTGGCCGCCGCTCCGGCGCACGCTGCAGCTTCCGCTGACTTGTACTTTTCCTGATCTCCGCCGCCGACGAGAAGGATTCGGCCGGCCTTGCCCTTATCAGCCTTGTAGCGGAGCATGTAGGTTTCCCCGCTCTCGCCTTTGAATTCCTCGGAAGCGAGAACGCTTGAGATACCGCCGCCCGTCAGCTTGTCCAGTTCACCCAAAAGGCCCTTCTTGGTGTTGTCGTCCTTGAATACAACTACTGCCAGTGCATCCACACGGGCATCCGTAAAATTTTTGTTTATACCTCTTGAATTCATTAGCTTCCTCAGAATTGAGATTTATTGAAAGTTCCGTTTTATCTATAACTTATCTAAGGTCATCTTTCAACTGCCTTTCAGTTTCCTTGGCGATCGTTTTACGCTTCAGAGTTTCCCGTTTGTCGAAGAGCTTTTTGCCTTTCGCCACACCGATCTCGAACTTGATCCGACCGTTTCGCCAGTAGACCTTCGTTACCACAAGTGTCATTCCCTTCTGGTCGACCGCCTTCTTCATTTTTTCGATCTCTCTTCGGTGCAAAAGCAGCTTGCGGGTTCTGAGGGGATCGTGATTGTGGATATTTCCGTGCTTGTATGGCGAAACGTGAGCGTTCATCAGCCACACCTCGTCGTCACGAACGGCAACATACGATTCCTTGAGCTGTATCTTGCCGGCCATGATGCTCTTCACCTCCGTGCCTTGAAGCACGATCCCGGCTTCGTACGTGTCCTCGATGATGTATTCGTGGAACGCCGCACGATTGGTGACAATCGATTTATCCCCTGCTGGCATAAGCGTTTCATTGTGCCTGTACACGTCAGACGTCGCAAGTTCCGCTTCGGTGTTCCGGGTTTCGAGTTCGAAGTTCCTAGTTCCAGGTTCCGAGTTCAAAGTACAGGGGTTCAATGAATGCCGCTCCTTAAGGACGAAGTATCTTGGCCCGTATCTGAAGACCGGCGTTAGGCGTCCGCCCGGACCTCCAGCCGCGCAGCGGCGGAAACCGTTTTCTTAAAAAGCCAGATATACTATCGTTTCGTGACCAAAGGTCCGGACCTCAACACAATGACCGAGTACCAAGACATTCTGGTCGAAATCTACGACGTCGAGGAACGCCAGAGATGCAGGGCCTATTTTGAGAAGTATTGGCTTGCGGAGAAAGATTTCCGTTCCCTCTGGCTGCCGATCATGGAGCGTGTCTTCCGAACGGAAGCTCGTTGCCTTCCCGAAAGTATGTTCTCCCAGTCATACCTTCCGAAATTAAGAACGAATGGAGAGATCTTTCACGGTGAGAACGACCTACTCGCATTCGAAAGATGGATGAATACAGTAGGAGATTCCCAGTTTGTAGTGATCGAGAACGAAAAGATCAGATACGAGGGTTGGTTGCCGGTGCGATATCGATATCCGTCCGACATCTCCTGGCCGGAGATAATTTCGGGCGGATCGATCGGATCTGAACACGTCGGAAACGGATTCAAAGACTACTTCGTGTTCGGCAATTCCGGAAGATGGGGGCTCTATGTCAGCGGAACTTTCTCGATCAAATGGGACAATGGATGGTTTGAGATCGGGATCTATGGTGTAGCCGAGGATCTTGTCGAAACATACGACTCACTATTGGGTGACGTGAGAAGCCTGTCTGAACTCGGTATCTTGGAATCCGATCTGCCTCAAGCGTTTCGTCGAAATTATCTCCTGTGATCTGTAATGCTAACAGTAACCCGCTCTGACGCTTGGGCTTCAGAAACAACCGGAATGTCCTGCCGCGGGCGCGGCGAAGAGAAGCCGACTCGCTCTTTTAGCTTCGCTCATTGCGGGCGGGCCGCCCGCGCCCCAGTCAGACTCAACATACTCCATCTACTCAACAGACTGTTTGTTTGACTAAATCGGCGCCCGAAAACGATAATCGAGGGGATGTGGCACGAGACTGAACTCAGGGTCAGATACGCCGAGACCGACAAGATGGGGATCGTTCATCACTCGAACTACTACGTCTGGTTCGAGCTTGGCAGGAGCGAGTTCTGCCGTTCACGCGGATTTTCTTATCGCGACATGGAAGACAATGATGGCGCCCTTTTGGTCGTCGCGGAAAGCTACTGCAGATACAAATCTCCCGCCCACTACGAAGACCTTCTATTGTTGCGAACCCAGATCGCAAGGATCCGCAGCCGAAGTATCTCTTTTGTTTACGAGGTCTTCCGGCCTTCGGACGACACCGTTATAGCAGAGGGCGAGACAATGCACATCGTCGTCAACCGAAAGAACAAGATCATTTCCCTGCCTAAACGATATGAAGCGATGCTGATGACTGGCAGTGACGAGTCGCACGCATTCCCTGCGGAACTGCCGCCAAGCTGATCACCTGGGTCCGCCGAAGTGATCCCCCAGGATCTCGATCACGTTCTCAATATGCGGGTACATCACCTCGTCGTTCTCGATAAACGGCACTTTCTCGCGAATCTTCTTGTAGACCGTTTCAGTTTCCTGTGCCATCTTGCCCACGTCCGGGTCACGGTGTCTTCTTAGATCGATCGCCTGCGCAGCAGAGAGCATTTCAAGAGACAATATCCTTTCCAGGTTTGTCGAGATCCTGCACAGCTTAAGAGCCGATGTGACGCCCATCGACACGTGGTCTTCGACGTTTGCGGAGCTCGGGATCGTGTCAACGCTCGCAGGATGCGAGAGAACCTTGTTCTCGGTCGCCAACGCCGCGGCGGTGTACTGCACGATCATGAACCCCGAATTGAGACCGCCGTTCTCCGTGAGAAAGGCGGGCAGGATGTGGGCGTTGGAATCTTCATCGGTCAGCCGCATTATTCTGCGCTCGGAGATGTTCCCCAGTTCGGATAGCGCGATCGCAAGGTAGTCCATCGCGATCGCCAGAGGTTCCCCGTGAAAATTGCCTCCCGAGATCACCTCGATCTCGTCGGTATCCTCGTCGGCAAAGATCAAAGGGTTATCGGTAACGGCGTTCAATTCTATATTTACAACCCATTCCGCGTATGCGATCGCATCACGGCAAGCGCCGTGCACCTGCGGAATGCACCGGAGAGTATACGCATCCTGTATATTTGCGGGATCGTGTCCGCGGGTAAACTCGCTTCCCTCCAGAATTCTTCTGAGGTTGGCCGCACATTCGACCTGCCTGGGGTGAGGTCTCAATTCGTGGATCCTTTCGTCAAACGCCGCTGTTGTGCCGTTCAATGCCTCAAGGCTGAGGCACCCGGCAACATCAGCGGCATCGGCCAACCACTTGGCGCGCGCAGTCTGAAGGAGCCCGAGGGCGGTCATTACTGACGTGCCGTTCGTTAGCGCGAGGCCTTCTTTGGCTGCAAGCTTGACCGGTTCCAGTCTTGAACGTTCAAGCGCTTTCTTGCTCGGGACCCTCTCGTTTCCGACAAAGACTTCTCCTTCGCCGATCAGGGGAAGTGCCATATGCGCCAGAGGCGCGAGATCTCCACTCGCACCCAAACTTCCCTGACTAGGTATCACAGGGTGGATACCCGAGTTCAGAAGATCGAGTAATAACTGAAGGGTTTCAAGCCTGATCCCCGAAAATCCTCTCGCAAGAGTGTTCGCTCGTATGAGCATCACCGCACGGGTCTGAACCTCATCGAGAGGTTCCCCCACACCAACCGCGTGCGACTTGACGATATTCTCCTGAAGCACCTCGACCTGGTCACGGGAGATGATCTTGTCCTTAAAAGCGCCAAACCCGGTAGTGATCCCGTAAGCGACCTCACCTCTTTCAAGAAGTCTTTCCACTGCTGTCGCGGAGCGCGTCACCTTTTCAAGAGCCTCTTCAGAAAGCAAAACGATCGGAGCCCCGGGGGCTCCTTCCGCCACCGCGAGGACTTGTTCAAAGGTAAGCGATTCGCCGTCGAGGAACAGTTCATTCATAGCTGATCAAAGGAATAGGGCGTTGCTTCTGGATCTCCCGAATAGCTGAATTTGCGGCTCTGATAGTATGATATCCACTTTTCGCCATTCAATCCGCTAAAAGATGCTACAGAACACGACCGATAACTCCAACTCGAACTCGAACCAGACTGTAGGCGAACAGGGAGCCAACATCCTGAACGCCGCCACGCGCGCCGACGAAATGGGACTCGCGCGTGAGATCAACAATCTATTCCCTCATCCGTATCTGAACGCGCTGGGCGCGATCCTGATCTTCATATTGCTCGGAAAGGTAATCGACTGGGTCGTCACGGGAGTGGTCTCGCGTCTTGTTCAACGAACTAAAACCGATATCGACGACAGGGTCCTTGAGATCCTCCACCGCCCGATCTTCCTGACAGTGGTTCTGATGGGACTAAGCCTCGCCACCCATCTCTTGATGCTCCCGGACAGAGTCACCGTGATAACGGTCGACATTATAAAAACACTGGTCGTGTTCGTCTGGTTCAATTTCTCTCTCAGGCTGCTTCAGGTGATCCTCGAACAGATGGAGCGTCACGAGGAGCGCTTCAAATTCGTCACTTCGACGACGATGCCGCTTATCAAGAATTCGGTCACACTGGTTCTTGCCGCCGCAGCGGTCTATGCGGTTTTTCTAATCTGGGACATCAACATCACGGCCTGGCTCGCATCAGCGGGAATAGTCGGTCTTGCGGTCAGTTTTGCGGCGAAAGACACCCTTTCCAATGTCTTCGGCGGAGTGACCATTTTTGCCGACAAGCCGTTCAAGGTGGGCGACTACATAATCCTCGGAACCGGCGAGCGAGGAATGATCACGATGATAGGCGTCAGGAGCACACGCATTCTCACCCGCGACGATGTCGAGATCACGGTACCCAACAGCATTCTCGCGACCACGACCGTGATAAACGAATCCGGAGGTCCCCACGAAAAGTTCCGCATACGTCTCAAGGTCGGGGTCGCTTATGGTTCTGATATCGACAAGGTAGAGGAAGTGTTGCTGAAAGCTGCGAACGATCACAAAGAGGTATGCGCTGACCCGTTTGCAAGGGTCCGTTTCAGGGCATTCGGGAATTCAAGCCTCGATTACGAGCTGCTGTGCTGGGTAAACCGGCCTGTTTTGCAGGGCCTTGTGCTTCACGAGCTGCACCGGGAGGTTTATAAAGCCTTCAACCGGGAAGGCATAGAGATTCCGTTCCCACAGCAGGACATCTACATAAAACAGGTGTCGGGAAATGCCGGTTCAGACGGGGACGCCTGACTTGATCACCTGGTCAACAAGGTTTCCGCCAAATTCGTAGCAGATCTCTCGATAGTCATATGTATCGAGCAGGATCAGGTCGGCGGCCTTCCCAACTTCCACCGATCCGGCGCGGTGTCCTCTTCCAAGTGCGTGCGCCGCGTTTATCGTGAATCCGTTGATAGCTTCAGCGGGCGTAAGTTTCTGATACCTGCAGGCGATCGCCATTGCCATTGCAGGCGACGAACAGGGCGCCGAACCGGGATTGTAGTCGGTTGAAACCGCGACGGCACAGCCCGAATCGATCATCTTCCTCGTGTCCGCATAGTCGTCCGTCCCAAGATTGAAGTTAACCGCAGGGGTTACCACTCCTATAGCTCCCGAGTCCGCAAGCAAGGCGACCTCTCGGTCATTTGTCGCCTCGAGATGATCGATCGAAACAGCTTCCAAACCCAGCGCCATTTCCACGCCCCCCAGATTTGTGAACTGGTCGACATGTGCCTTAACCCTGTATCCCTCTTTCTTCGCCCTCTCAAGCACGCGCCTGGACTGTTCAAGATCGAATGCGTTCTTTTCGCAGAAAACGTCGATAAAGAGATTCATCCTTTCATCGCTCTTCAAACCGTTCTCTGATCTGAACCAGTCAGCGGCCCTCGGGATCATCTCTTCGCAGATCAGATCGACGTAATCGTCGGCATTTCCTTTTTTGCCATCGCGGTATTCTGGAGGGACTGCGTGGGCAGGAAGGAACGTGGGGACGATCTCGGCAGGGTGCTCTCGGGCGAGGATCGAGATCGCTTCCAGCATCTTCAACTCTGTTTCGGTGTCGAGGCCGTACCCCGTCTTGATCTCGCAGGTCGTGACACCCGCGTCCATAAGGCGGTCAAGCCTGATCTCGGTCTCTTCAACAAGTTCTTCAACGGAAGCTTCCCGCGTCGCTCTTACCGTCGCCAGGATCCCGCCGCCGGCTTCAAGGATTTCAAGGTATTCCGCGCCTTTTATACGTAGTTCGAATTCATCGAGCCGGTCACCTGCATAGACGATGTGCGTGTGGCATTCGACGAAGCCGGGCATCACCACAAGCCCTTCGGCATCGAGATCTTCCTGTGCGTCATACAAACGTCGAACCGTGTCAGTGTCGCCGACGCCGTGGATGATCCCGTCGACGACGGCCACTGCTGCATCCTTCCGTATGCCCGCGTCCGACATCGCAGGACCTTTCTTCGGACCTAAAGACGCACACGTGACCAATTCGCCGATATTGAAGATTAAGAGATCTGCTTTCATTAGGGGCACATTTACAAACGCTTTTCGAAGGGTAAAGAGTTTCGAGACCTTCCTACTATGAAGAACAGAACCACTCCGGCAAGAGAAACGAATGCAGATGTGAATTTCAGCTGTGTAAGCACCGAAGAAATAGCCACCAGACCCCGGTCAATCGATTCAACGTTGTAGGTCGCAAATTGAATCAGGAAACAGTTCTCCAAAGCGTCAAAAACAAACATCGATGCCGGAAAGAAAGCCAGCCACTTCGCGGATTCACTATCTTCGACACTATCTGCGACCCCAAGCGACAAAAACACAAGTCCGATCGCAACGAGCAGCGATATCCCCAGCGAATAAAACTGCAGGTCGTAGTACGCGCTTATATATTGCTGGTGGGCATCGCACACCTCGATGACAAGGCGGCCCATAAAATCCACGAGCTCACGATGTGAATATCCAAAGCGATGTTCCGGCAACACCGGGGCTCCAACATCCAAGTTCAGGAGTTCGGATATACCGAATGCTCTAATCGCAAGGGCGATCACGGCCCCGACCAGGATAGAAACGAAACCGGCTATGTATTTTTCTGAAGTCTTCAACATCCCGTGAGGATCCCTTTTGTCCAACTGCTCCGGAAATCGACTCCTATCAGAAACAACTTCCGCAACCTGGACAACGTGGGGAGCCACACAGGGGCTAAACGATCTCCTGAGAATTCTTTGAGGTTCGCCTTCGGAACCAGACAACGACAGCTGCGACTAGCAAGACGGCGAACACGACCAATGTGAATGAACCCGCAATCATTTTGAAGAAGTTCAGAGTGCCGGCCAACTCGCCGAGCCCAAAAAATCTGAGAGGCAATCTGTCGATCGTGTTTATAAGAACAACATTCTCGGCGAGATCAAAAACTGCCAACGTCACCGGAAATGCGACGAGGAGCCGGACCCAGGACCTTTCCGTTACGATCCGGCTGAGCATCCATATCAAAGTCACGAATGCAGCTCCGGTAAGAAGAGCGTTCGGTATGTCGAAATACTGAAATCGCGAATAAAGGTCTATGGTCTCGGCAGAAAGCGGTTCGAGAAAGGCGAACAGATCGGCGCCTGTGAAACCGAACCGTTCCTCGGGAAGCTCGGCTCCTGAAACCGCCGCTTTCAGGTTTGAATAAGGTCCAAGTGCGAAGAGAAATACCGAGTATCCGATCCATACGACCGGGATCAGGGTAGCCACCAATACCGATTTCCGGCCCGATCTCATTCCGCCGCTCCCGCCGCTTCTTCCCGCCCGATCCCGAGAGCGTCGGCTACTCTGTTTATGTAGTTGAACCAGGAGGCAATGAGGGTGATCTGCAGGATCGCAGTATCATCGAACCCCACCTTGCGAAGCTCCTCGATATGGCCCGGATGAAGTCTGACGGCATCCTTCGTCATCTGGATCGCGAAGTCGCACATCACGCGCTCCGCCTCCGTGATCGGGGCATTTTCGTAATCGCTGCGAAGCGCTTCGATCAGACCGTCGTCCAATGTGACGTGACGCAGAAACTCTGCGTGGGACTCCACTCAGTAAAAGCAATCGTTCGTGTCCGAAACAACCGTCGCGATCATCTCCTGCTGGCGCCTTTCGAGCGGAAGGTCGTCCTTCAGAAGAGTGCTCAGCAGCATGAACGAGTGATAGAGGGCGTCCGGGATAAGCGTATGGGACTCGATTATCGACTCATCAAACTGGATAGTCTGCGGATGAACCGTTCCGTACTCCTTCGGATAGGTCTCGCGCACCTTTCCGATCAGTTCGAGCAGATCGCCCTCTGCATTCTCAGGCTTGATCGTCTTTATCCACGCCATGGGAAGTTAGTTTAGTAATGTGTTCAGAGTGTGTCCAACCTTCTTCATTGCGTTACTTTGCGGCTTAGCGCCTTGGCGAGAGGCTCGTTGCCTTTCTGTGTGGATTGATGACAAACGAACACAGACTCCCCCAAAGGCGCTAAGCCGCCAGGAACCGCAAAGAAAACCCGAGAACTAATCGTTGCTTCTTCTAAAGATCAAGTAGTAAACAGGTATCCCGACCAGCACAATGCCGACCCCTACGAGATTCTGAACCGGATCCTGGAGGAAGATCATTACGCAGACGCCGATCGTGATCAGAATGTAGACGATCGGCACGAGCGGGAATAGCGGCGTCCGATAGCCTTCGTGCTGTCGTTTCCTGAGCCAGAAAAGTCCAAGGACCGCCGCCGCCGGGAACAGGATCGCGATCATAAAAAAGTAGGAGATGATCTGCCCGAACGAACCGGACGCGATCAGCACGCAGGCGAGCACGATCTGGACAAGGATCGCCAGGTATGGCGTCCCGAACTTCTCGTGCGGCCTTCCAAAAGCGCGGAAGAACAACCCTTCCCGGGCCATCGCGAAATAAACCCTCGGTCCTGACATCAGGTAAGCAAAGAGCGTCCCCAATACCGAAATCACAACTATCGCCGCAAAGACTGCTCCGCCGGCCGGGCCAAACAGCGCCTCTCCCGCCTGAGCCGCGAATGTCGTATCGTCTTTCACATTTGCGATCGGTACAAGATAAATGAAGACCGCGCTGGTCAAGACGTAAAGAACAGTTATCAGGCCTACACCTGCTGAAAGCGCGATCGGCAACGTGCGCTGGGGGTCTTTAACCTCGCCCGCGATCCGCGTCACGTCCCACCATCCCGCGAAGGCAAAGTAAGCGCCGATCGAACCAGCTATCAGAGCGCCGGTCCATTCAGGCGGCTCCGAAAAGAAAGGCGAAAAATTGTCCCAGTCCCCGAAGCCCCCAAAAAATCCAAAAGCCACAAGGAAAACAAGGACTCCGATCTTCAGCACCGTAAGGAGCGTAAGTGCGGACGCGCCGACCCGTGCACCGAACATGTTCACGGCTCCCACCGCGATAACGACAACGATAGCGACCGCGGTTTGAGCAGATGACGAAAGCGGAACTATGAAGGAAAAGTAGCTTGCAAAGCCGACACCGAAGATCGCCGTCAGGCCCGGATCGACAACAAGCAACACGACCCACCCGTACAAGAACGCGAGTCCGTCGCCGTATGCCTCCCGGAGGAACACGAACGGCCCTCCTGCTTTCGGATACCGGGCCGACAGCTCGGAGTAACTAAGCGCGCCGCAAAGTGTAGCCAGGCCTATTACTATCCAGATAACGAAAAGCCAGAAGGGAGATTGAACTCCTTTCGCCATCCCGGCGGGCGTGAGAAAAATTCCGACCGCGATCACTTGACCGATTATCAACGCGGTCGCTGTCCAAACACCGAACTGTCTCTTTAGATCTTCGGACATCTGCAATTCATCTCCTGCATATCGTGGTAAATGCCAGATAGTGTTTCGCCCCGGCAGTTCCTATGATCCCGGAACAGCGCGGGGCGCCAACTATCCTAGATTTTTTCTCACCTATTGCAAGGAACCCGTCAATCGACTATGTAGCTGTCGCGGGCCCTTACCCTAAGATTGGGTCGATAGACACGAACCTTGATCATCTTTCGCTGACCGGTTTTCCCTTCTTCTGCCGGATAATAGCCGATCTGGTACTGCCTCTTGAGTTCTTCGGCTATCGCTTCAAACGTCGACTGGAGCCCGAACCGTGAAGTTCCCGCCGTGTAGAGCCTTCCGCCGGTGTAGGCCGCGAGGGTCTCGAGGTATTGTTTCCCAAGCGTGTAGTCTTCCGGCCGGTTCCCGCGTTGAGGAGGATTAAGGATACCGCCGTTATTTATGATGGTAGGCTGCTTCATGATCCCGCCACCGGTCAGTCCGTCGAGGAACGTGTTGTAGTAGATCGGAAAGATGACGACATCCGACTCTTCAGCATCTCTCAGGTTTTCTCCATAGTCCGCGCCGATCGAGGTCGTATCGACACCGTCAGAGAACAGCACGATGGCCTTTCTGCCCTCGATCCTGTTCAAACGCTTCGTGAGCGCAAATTCAACTGCGGAATAGAGCGAAGTGCCGCCGCCAAAATTAGCCCGCCGAATGGCTTTATATATCTTCTCGCGGTCCTGGGTCGGTTCAGTCAGGACACGCACCGAATCATCGAACGCGATCACCATTACGGTGTCCTCGGCATTCAGTTCCCGCACAAAAGCAGACGCGGCGTTACGTATGTCGTCGATCTTGTATTGGGTCGAACCGCTTGTATCGATCAGCAGCACTACCGTAACGGGCTTGTCGCTGATGCCGAAATATGCGATCTCCTGCTTTTTGCCGTCCTCGTAGACCTCGAACTGTTCCTGCCTGAGTCCCGAAACATAAAGGCCATCGCGGTTATAGATCGATACCGGGATGTTGACGACCGACGAATCGATCTTGATGAGATCGGGATCTTCCTCAAGCGCTTCTTCGGTTTCTACGCGCTTCTCCGCGTCATCCTTTTTCTTCTTGTAGTTCGGCGGAAAGATCTGGACCGGCTTGTAAGGCCTGGATTCCGAATAGCCCTCCTCTAGAGGCGTGACCTCGGCGGGTGTCGGCTCGCTTTTGATGCGTCTGCCGGACTGGGAAAACGCGAGAGAAAATGCCAGCAGGCAAACGGCAAATGCGGCGAGTAGTCTTGAAGCTCTCATTGTGGTTCGAGCGGGTCTTCCGCTACGGGAGATCAATAAATTCAATCGGAGTATAGCAAAGCTGCGCTGTCGGTGTGTGATTCGGCTCGTGTCTGTCAGGTTTGACCGCAATTCCGAATCGACCGGAAGTCCTGCTTGCATTTGTTCTGATCAGGGTTATGATTCTCTGCAACAGACTGACAAAACAGGAGATGAATCGCATATGGAACCCGGAAAAGAAGTTTCACCATTCCTAATATTCGAGACGATCAACGCGTACCAGTCCTCGAACGCTTTCGCTGCGTGTCTGAAGCTGGATCTGTTTTCTAATATCAAAGCGGAAGGAAGCACGGCGGACGATATCGCATCGGATTGCGGAATGTCGCAGAAAGGCGCCCGAGTCCTCGCGGATACGATGACGGTGCACGGATTTCTTTCAAAAGAAGGAGGAACTTACAAGCTCACGGAGGTCTCCGAGAAGTTCCTTACGAAAGATTCTCCCGCGTATTTAGGCGGCACGGCTCAGTTTCTCTTGACACCTAAACTAACCGAGGGATTCCGGCGGATCGACGAGGCCGCCGTAAAGGGCGGAACCGTGATCGATGAAGAAGGAACACTTGGTGACGACGACCCGGTTTGGATCGACTTCGCCCGCGGGATGATGCCGATGATGATGCCTTCGGCTATCGCGATCGCTGACCATCTCGAATGGGAGCGTGACAAGCCTCTGAAGGTGCTCGATATCGCCGCTAGTCACGGCATTTTCGGAATAATGATCGGGCAGAAGTATCCGAACGCGCAGATCTACGGAGTGGACTGGAAGAACGTTTTGCCTGTCGCCGAGGAGAACGCGGCGAAGTTCGGGATGGCGGAAAGATACAACAAGATCGAGGGATCAGCATTCGAGGTCGATTTTGGCCAGGGATATGACGTGGCGCTTCTGACGAATTTCCTGCACCACTTCAACGCTGAAACGAATTCCAGGCTGATCAAGAAGATAGGTGAGAGCCTGAACCCTGACGGCGTGATCATCACGCTCGAGTTCATTCCGAATGATGACCGCGTATCGCCTCCGGGAGAAGCGCTCTTTGCGGCGGTAATGCTTGCGACGACTCCGGAAGGAGACGCCTTCACGTTCAAGGAGCTTGATTCAATGTTCAGGGAAGCCGGGTTCGAGAACAACCGTCAAGTTCCGCTTCCGCCGACGCCTCAGCACCTGGTCATCTCGACCCGGTAGTTCTACTTTGTGACCCTTTGTGAAACCTTTGTGTTCTTCGTGGTTAATTTCCTTTCGAAATCACGAACATTGAACGAGTTTTTCTACCACAAAGGTCACGAAGGTTTCACAACGGGTCACAAAGAGCACGAAGGAAGAATCACTTCATCGGCACGATGACGCCTTCCTTTTCCGCAAAGTCGATCGCCTCTTCGTAGCCCGCATCTGCGTGCCTGATGACACCCATTCCCGGATCAGACGTGAGCACGCGTTCGATCCTTTTCGCCGCCTCCGGCGTACCATCCGCGACGATCACCTGTCCTGCGTGAAGTGAGTAGCCGATGCCAACACCGCCGCCGTGATGAAGGCTGACCCATGTCGCGCCTCCCACGGCGTTGATCATCGCGTTGAGATACACCCAGTCCGCGATCGCGTCCGATCCGTCCTTCATCGCTTCCGTCTCTCTGTTCGGAGAAGCGACCGAACCGCAATCAAGGTGGTCACGGCCGATCACGATCGGAGCTTTCAGCTCACCGCTTGCGACCATTTCGTTAAGTTTCAAACCGGCTTTCGATCTTTCACCGTAGCCAAGCCAGCAGATCCTGGCCGGAAGCCCCTGGAACTCGACCTGCTCCTGCGCCATCGTCAACCATCGCGTAAGGTGATCGTTCTCGGGAAAGAGGTTCATTATCGCTTGGTCCGTTCTATATATGTCTTCCTTCTCGCCTGAAAGAGCAACCCATCGGAAGGGGCCTTTCCCTTCGCAGAAGAGTGGCCTGATATAGGCCGGAACAAATCCCGGATAGTCGAACGCGTTTGGAACGCCGTTGTCCAAGGCCCTCTGTCGCAAGTTGTTTCCGTAATCGAATACGATCGAGCCGCGCTTCTGAAACTCGAGCATTGCCTCGACATGTTTCGCCATCGAGTCCATCGCGCGACGCTCGTATTGGGCTTGATCGGACTTTCTGAGATCGTCCGCTTCTTCCAGTGAGAGGCCTTCGGGGATATAGCCGAAAAGAACGTCGTGAGCGGATGTCTGGTCGGTGACGATATCAGGAACAATTCCCCGCTCAAGGATTTGGTGATGGACTTCCGCGGCATTTCCAAGCAACGCCACAGAAAGCGCCTCACCGTTCGCGGCCGCGGCCCGGACCATTTCAAGTGCTTCGTCGAGATCGTCCGACCCGCGATCGACCTGTTTCAGATTCAGGCGCCTTTCGATACGCCACGGATCCACATCGACAAGAAGCCCCGCTCCGCCGTTGAACGTGATCGCCTGCGCCTGTGCGCCCCCCATTTCGCCGAGGCCCGCAGTCAGCACGACCTTCCCTTTCAGAGAACTCCATCCCTTTTGCCTAGCAAGCGATCCAAAGGTTTCGTACGTGCCTTGAAGGATTCCCTGTGTGCCTATGTAGATCCAGCTTCCGGCGGTCATCTGGCCGTACATCATCAAGCCTTCGCGCTCGTATTCGTCAAATTGTTCCTGTGTTGCCCAGTGCGGAACGATGTTCGAATTGGCAAGAAGGACCTTTGGCGCGTCGAGGTGCGATCTAAAAACTCCGACCGGCTTTCCTGACTGAACAAGTAAAGTCTCGTCGTCTTCAAGGCTCTTTAGGCTCTCGAGGATCGCGTCGAAACTCTCCCAATCACGCGCTGCCTTTCCGCGCCCTCCGTAAACGATCAGGTTGTCCGGATCAAACGCTACATCCGGATCAAGATTGTTCTGGATCATCCTGTAAGCGGCCTCGGTCAGCCAGCTTTTACAGGTTAGCTCTGTCCCGCGCGGAGCGCGCACTTCACGTTTCATAAGGTCTACTTGTAAATGCCAACGATCCGTTCCGCAATAGGAATGCGTAGATCGCAATGTTGACAATCGCCAGCAAGACGCCGAGCACGATGTGAGATTCGGGCGGCAGTCCGGGATAAATGATCTTGGAAAGGAGATGATCGATCAGCCCTGCTTCGTATCCCGCCTGACCGGCCATCGTTCTGAAGTAATTCTCGAGTCTGGTCAAAGGACAGGAAAGCATCAGAAACTCAACGAGAAACGACCACACGAGTGCCAACACGTGAAGCATCCACGCCCTCGGCCATTTGAGAGAGAGCAGTCCCCCGATGATCGCAAACACTATGAATGCGAGGTGAAGGATCAAAACCAGATTGGCAAGTGATGCGTAGAACATACGTTCCTGCCGCCACTTCGGACTAAATGGCTATTCTCGAATGGTCCCGGATTACGGTATGATTATCTTCATTTTCCGCTGACCGTTCAACAGACTCGCTCCCGGCGAAGTCTGAAAACCGATGACTAAAGAGGTAGTTCCTATGCGTTCAATTCGATTGTCTGTTTCCGCTCTGATCCTTTTTACTTGCTTGTTCGCAGTTTCTATATCTGCCCAGAACGGCTCCGAACCGCCGTCAAATCCGAATTATGACGCCGAGCTGGCGAAAAGGCTCGGTGCCGATGAACTCGGTATGCGTAGTTACGTTTTCTGCGTGCTGAAGACCGGACCTGCGAAGATCGAGGATGCTGCGAGACGGAGCGAACTGTTTCGCGGCCACTTCTCGAATATGGGCAAGCTCGCGGAAGCGGGAAAGCTGGTTCTTGCGGGGCCCTTCGGAGATGCCGAGCCTTGGCGCGGAATGTACATATTTAACGTAACGACGATCGAAGAGGCCGAGGAGCTCGTAAAAACTGACCCAGCCGTGGAGGCGGGGATCTTTGTGTATGAGCTGAAGAAGCTGTACGGAAGCGCGGCCTTGATGCAGGTCAACGAGATACACTCGAAGATCCACAAGAAGAAGATCGAGTGAGAGAAGTCAGAAGTCAGAAGTCAGAAGTCAGAAGTCAGAAAGATATCAAATTTCTGAAATTTGAAATCTGCAATTTGACATCCGTGCGAAGCACGATCTCAGTTTAGAGCAGCGCTTGCGCTGCCGTGAGCGGAACGAAATGTTGACGATGTAGAAGGACGCCGCTACGCGGCGATGGGTTCGGGTGGGCATCGTATCCCGGTCTAAAGACCGGGGCTAAGCTACATCGTCCCTACGGGACGGCCTAGATTCTTCTAACTTTGAACCGCTGAACTTTGAATGTTGCTAAATGAGACTTACTCGAAACTCGGAATTAGGAGCTTATTTCGGTCGCGTTTCCGCCACATTCCGCGGCCGGAAGCTATCTGGAATTTGGAATCTGAAATCTGAGATCACAAAGCGTAGCGAAGTGCGTTTGAACCTTGAACTTTACCTGGAACTTAAGACGTGGAACCCGGAACTCGCAATCTCCTTTCTTGACATCCCCCACTCGCCTCGGTACTCTAGCAGTTCGCTTTTTACCGGGCGAGTTTTTTATTTTACAGGCACTTAGCTCAGTGGTAGAGCGCTACCTTGACACGGTAGAGGTCAGCAGTTCAACTCTGCTAGTGCCTACCATTTGAGACAGATAGCCGAAGGGGCATCCGGCTCCCGAGGCTGACACTTTTGGCAAGATGCCGAGAAAGAACTTTGCGTTTTTGACATCAACTACGACGTGCTTCCAAGCACGGTAAACGGGCGTGTGTAAATACTCGCCGGGCAAAGTCGCTCTTGTCAGATCAGATCATTTAGTAGTTGCGGAAATTCCTGGACACCCGGTCTTATCCCAGAGCTAACCCGGCGGTTGGATTGTTGGACAGGTGTGCGCCTTTTGGGCGTTGAATTTCCGGAGAAGGGTCAATGAGCGAGATAAACGTCAAGTACGGCGGCGAAAGCGGTTCCGTCCCCGGCGGAAGCACCGTTTTCGACGCCATCAAGCAGTTCGACCGCGACGCGTCCAAGAAGGCTCTCGCGGCGAAAGTAAATGGTGAGGAATACGACCTCGGCCGGGAGCTTCCCGTGAATGGGGATCTCGAGATCGAGGCGATCGTTCCCGATACGAGGGACGGGCTCGAAGTCCTGAGGCATTCGACCGCGCATTTGCTTGCTGCGGCGGTCCTTGATCTTTATCCGGGAACCAAGCTGGGCATTGGACCCGCTTTGCTTGACGATCCCCGTTACGGCTTCTTCTACGACGTCATAACGCCTGAGCCTCTTTCTGTTGACGATCTGCCGCAGATAGAGAAGCGTATGCTTCAGATGGCCAAACGAAATCTGAAGTATCGCCGCGAGGATGTTTCAAAGGCGAAGATCCTGGACATCTTTGAAGACCGGAAAGAGCCCTTGAAATGCGAGCTGATCGACGAGAAGGTCGAAGGCGAAGCGAGCATCTATTATATCGACGATTCACCGTTCATAGACTTTTGTCTGGGCCCGCACGTCCCGCACACCGGAAAGCTAAAGGCTTTCAAGCTTCTGGCGATCGCCGGCGCTTACTGGAAAGGCGATGCGGAGCGCGAGCAGATGCAGAGGATCTACGGGACCGCTTTCTTCACCAAGGAAGAGCTTGATTCGTGGCTGAAACAGCGCGAGGAAGCGGCAAAACGCGATCACAGGAAGCTTGCGCAGGAACTCGATCTTTTCTCGATCCAGGAGGATTACGGCCAGGGCCTTATTTTATGGCACGCGAAGGGCGGGATCGTTCGGATGGAGATGGAAAACTACCTGAAGGAGAAGCTGAGCGATTACGGCTACAGTTTTGTGTATACCCCGCACATCGCAAAGCGCGACCTTTGGAAGATCAGCGGCCACGAGGACAATTACGCCGATTCCATGTATTCGCCAACCAGCATCGAGGATGTTGAGTACAGGCTGAAGCCTATGAACTGTCCGCTTCACATAGGCATCTACAAATCCTCGATGCGGTCTTACAGGGACCTTCCGCAAAGGTACTCCGAAATGGGTACCGTCTACAGAGCGGAGCTTTCGGGCACCCTTCACGGGCTTATGAGGGTCCGCGGTTTCACTGTTGACGATGCTCATCTGTTCGTTCGGCCCGACCAGGTTCTAAAAGAAGTGGGCGACTGCCTTGATTTCGCGATCGAGGTCTTTGAGACCTTTGGATTCGACAAGGTGATATTTGAGCTCTCCGTTAGAGGTGAAGCGGAGAACAAGAAGTTTCTTGGCAAGGACAAGGACTGGGAACAGGCCGAGGAATCGCTCGCAGCGGCGCTTAACGAAAGGAAAATCGAATTTGAAAGGATCGAAGGCGAAGCCGCATTTTACGGCCCGAAGATCGACATCCAGATCGAGGACGCGATAGGCAGGACCTGGCAGCTTGGAACGATCCAGGTCGATTTCAATCTTCCGGAGCGATTCGGCCTAGAATATATAGGCGAGGACAACTCGCCGCACAGGCCGTATATGATCCACCGGGCGCTGTTTGGCTCGATAGAGAGGTTTTTCGGCGTGATGCTGGAGCATTTCGGCGGAGCGCTTCCCTTGTGGCTCGCACCGGTTCAGGTCGCAGTCTTGCCGATCACCGACCGGATCAACGATTACGCGGAAGAGGTAGCTTCAAAGTTGAAGAATGCCGGGATCCGGGTCGAGGCGAATCTCAGAAGCGACAAGATCGGCGCCAAGATCCGCGAGGCTCAGCTTCAGAAGGTACCCTTTATGCTGATCGTCGGCGACCAGGAGAAGGAGTCCGGGCTTGTCGCGGTCAGAGAACGTGCAAAAGGAGATCTCGGAACCATGGAGACCGATGAGTTCGTAGGTCGCGTTTCGAGCCTGAAAGCGATCCGGGCGATCGCCAATGACCATTTTTAAGGAAGTTCTAAGCCCGATTTTATGGCATTTGGAGGCTCCTTAAGATAGAATCTTGGACTGCCGCGGACGTTCGAAAGCCGGGGTAACTGAAAAAGCTGACAATGGAAGACGAAATACGGAGGTGCAGAGATAGCTAGAAGATTTAGCAGAAACCGCGGCAAGAGGTTCCGCGGACCGAAACACAGAACGAACGAGCGCATACGGATTCCTTCGGTGCGTGTCGTGAACGAAGACGGCGAACAGATCGGAGTGATGGACACCAGGGACGCAATCGCGAGGGCCCGGGAGGTGGGCCTCGATCTGGTTGAGATCGCCCCGCAGGCGAAACCGCCTGTCTGCAAGATAATCGATTACGGTAAATTCCTGTACGAAGAGAAGAAGAAGAAACAGGAAGCCAAGAAGAAGCAGACGACGGTCAGCGTTAAAGAGATCAAATTCCGGCCCGCGACCGATGACCACGATTATGGTTACAGGGCCAAGCGCGCTTACGGCTGGCTTGAAGAAGGAGACAAGGTACGCGCGACAATAGCATTCAGGGGACGGGAGATGTCCCACAGGGAGCTCGGAAGAGCGATTTTGGAAAGGCTGGCAGAGGAGCTGTCAGAAGTGGGCGAGATCGAGGTGCACCCGAAAATGGAGGGATACCAGATGTTTACGATCTTCGCCCCGAAAAAGACGAAAAAGTAGTACTGGAAGGTCTGAGATTATGCCTAAACTAAAAACACATAAGGGCGCTGCAAAGCGCTTCCGCAGAACTGCCACCGGCAAATTCAAACGCGGAAAATCGCACGCCCGCCACATATTGACGAAGAAATCGACAAAACGGAAACGAAAGCTCGATATCGACACTTATGTATCTAAAGCCGACCAGAAACTGGTCGAGGAAATGCTGCCGTACGGAAGAAACTAGTCAGGCAGCACTGCCGGGTGGTAGCCCGGTGAGACCGAAATCTGATCGGGGAGTCATTTAACAATGCCAAGAGTAAAACGAGGAAATAAACGCCTTAACAAGAGGAAGAAGATCCTCTCGATGGCCAAAGGCTATCGCGGCAACAAGTCGAAGCTGTACCGCCATGCGAAGGAAAGCGTTGAGAAGGCGCTGCAGTATTCGTACGTCGGCCGAAAGAGGAAGAAGAGGGATTTTCGCCGGCTTTGGATCGTCAGGATCAACGCCGCGGCCCGCAATCACGGGATGAGCTATTCGCAGTTCATGCACGGCGTGAAACTCGCGGAGATAGAGCTCGACCGAAAGGTCCTGGCAGATCTCGCGGTAAAGCAGCCCGAGGCTTTTGAGGTGATCGCCGGAAAAGCCAAGGACGCTATCGAGAACAACGGCAAGGCCTGAACGGGCTCTTGACCGTCCACACTTAACCGGCACAGGCAGATTCGATGAAACGGATCGGCCTGTGCATTTGATTTTCAGGGCAGGTGCCCGTTGTCGGCTAGAGATATGCAGGAAGAGAAAGCCCAGATTGAAGAGATCAGGGATAACTTCGCCGCTGAGTTCCGTCGCTTCGTCGATTTGCGCAAACAGGACTTCAAAGATCTGACGCTTTCAGCCGCGGAAGCCGTGAAGAAAGAGATCGAAGAGGTCCGGATCCGTCACACAGGCAAGAAGAGCCCTCTCTCGGGAGCCAAACGCCTGATCGGAAAGATCGAGCCTGAACATCGGGCGGAGTTCGGAAAATTCGTACAAACGGTTGGCTCTGATATAGAGTCAGCCCTCGACGAGGTCGAGGATCAGCTGGGGAGATACCTTCTCAAGGCCCGGACGGAGCGGGATACGATCGATGTGACGCTTCCCGGTCGCCGGCCGAAACCTGGGCATCTGCATCCGATCACGTTGCTTAGGCAGAGGATCGAGGACATTTTCGTTTCGATGGGCTATGCGATCGAGGACGATCGCGAGATCGAGACGGACTATTACAATTTTGATGCGCTGAACATTCCTGAACACCACCCTGCACGCGAATCCCAGGACACGTTCTACACGACAGACGGCTTTGCCCTGCGCTCACAAACGTCAACGGTCCAGATCCGCGCTATGGAACGTCGAGGGGTACCCATCCGCATCATCGCGCCGGGTCGCGTTTTCCGTCGGGATACGCCCGACCAGACACATACCCCCATGTTTCACCAGATCGAAGGCCTTTGCGTCGACAAGGGCATCAACATGGGCCACCTCAAGGGCACCGTGACCGAGTGGCTTCGAAGGATGTACGGAAAAGATACCCGCACTCGCTTCAGGCCGAGTTATTTCCCCTTTACCGAACCAAGCGCGGAATTCGATTTTTCCTGCTTCAAATGCGATGGAAGCGGTGAATTTGAAGAATCGAAATGCGGGACCTGTCGGGGATCCGGATGGATCGAGCTGGGCGGATGTGGAATGGTTCATCCGAACGTCCTGGAAAATTGCGGCGTGGACCACAAGGTCTACTCCGGTTTTGCTTTCGGTTTCGGTCTTGAACGAATGTGCGCGCTGATGTACTCCCTCGACGACATTCGACTGATGTTCGACAACGACATCCGCTTCCTTGAACAATTCCGCTAGGAAAATAGTTCCCAGAATGGCCGCTTCGAGCGGCCGTTTCTCCTTTTTCCATAAGCACTTTCCCCTTGCCAAGATCTATTTAGCTGTTTTACAATGTACAACGCGGTTGATCGCCGCAAATCGGCATTCATTCCCAGCCAGATCTATCGCCAACCCCGGAGTACCTCCCAGTCAGATCGTCCCGGGAATCCTCGTTTCGAGCCCGCGCCACTTCGTCCTTTCAAATGCGAAAAGATTCCTCTTCAGGAGTAATTTCAGGAACTATCAGACTCGCAGCCGTTTTCGTGATATGTTGCGCGGTCCTCGCTACCGGTGTTTTTATCGGGAGACAGGCCGATAACCTTTCAATTCCGTTCACTTTTGATCAGCCTGCCGCTTCTGAAGCGGCCTTGCAGACATCTATCAAGGGCGATTCCGCCGAAGTTGTCATCATTGAGATGATCCTCCTGATCGCATTTGCCGTTACTCTTCTGGGAGGATGGACAGCGTTGTTATCTGCAAAGGCTGTGAGAGCAAGACGGGAACTTGAACACAACCGCCGGCTATTGAGCGAGGAGATGGAACGCCAGCGAAGCACCTCCGATGAGCTGCACATCACACATCAGCAGCTCTCGAGAACGACCGGCCAGCTGGGAGGCATTCTGGAAGGAACGACCGACTTTATTGCCGCAGTCGACACGTCGATCCGCTACATATCGTTCAATAGGGCTTACAAAGAAAATATAAGGTCGCTTTTCGGTACTGAGGTCCGGAACGGGATGTCGATCCTTGAGGCGCTGGAATCCCATCCTGAAAAACGCGATCATTCCGTACGGCTTTGGGAAAGAGCCTTGAGCGGCGAGAAGTTTTCAGCACAACAGGAGTTTACCGACGAGTACGGTAATTCTCTTCACTACGACCTCAGCTATACGCCGATACTCAACGAGAATGGCGACGTCACCGGTGCCGCACAGATCTGCAGGGACGTCACAGACCGCAAACGGACCGAAGAACGCCTCAAGCAGGAAATGGACTTCGTTTCAGCTGCGATCGACGTAAACAGCTCTCTCGTGATGGTGCTCGATCTCGAGGGCCGGATCATTCGATTCAATCAGGCGTGCGAGAAACTTTCGGGCTACAAGTTCGAAGAGGTCAAGGGCAGGGTTTTCTGGAACATACTGATCCCGACGGAAGATATCGCCAAGATAAAATCCTCTTACAGGAACTTTCATTCGACCTTCTTCTCCGAGGACTACGTGAACCAGTGGGTCACCAAGGACGAAGAGACCAAGATGATCTCGTGGCAGGTTTCCGCGATCAGGGACGACCAGGGGAATGTAAAGTACATCGTCGGTACCGGTATCGACATCACCGAGAAGCGCGAGTTCGAGACAGCGCGAAACCGAATGCTGATGATCCTGGAGAACTCGCCGGACCTTGTGAGCATTTACGATTTTCAGGGTCGCATTGCATATCTGAACCCGGCAGGAAAGGAGATGCTTGGGATCGAGCACGACGCCGATCTGAGCACGATCCGGATGAACGCTTACCAGCCGGGATGGGTGAATGAGCTCCTTCAGACGGAATCGATCCCAACCGCTATAAAGAAAGGGTCCTGGCTCGGGACCACTTCATTGAAGACACCTTCCGGAGAGGAGATCCCGACATCCCAGCTGATCCTTGCGCACCAGAACCAGAAAGGCAAGGTCGAGTACTTCTCTACAGTGATCCGTGATATCTCAAGCCAGAAAAGACTTGAGAAAAACCTTGCTGAAGCGCGTGACGAGGCACTGGAAGCGATCCGCAATAAATCCGAGTTCGTCGCCAACATGTCGCATGAGATCCGTACGCCTATGAGCGGGATCATAGGAATTTCGGAGCTCCTGCTGGGCACAAAGCTGAACGAGGAGCAATACGATTACGCCGAAACGATTCAGAAGTGCGGCGAGACGCTTCTGACCATAATCAACGACATTCTCGACTTCTCAAAGCTTGAAGCAGGAAAGCTGCAGCTTGAAACTGCAGACCTGGACCTTCGCGAGCTCGTAGACTCAGTCTCCGAGTTGTTCACACAGACAGTCTACAAGAAAGGCCTCGAACTCTCGGTTCTGATCAGCCACGACGTGCCAAACAAGCTTCGCGGTGATGCCGGCCGGATAAGGCAGATCCTTACGAACCTTGTGAGCAACGCCGTGAAATTCACCGAGGCTGGCGAAATAGTCCTGCGAGTCAGCCTCGAGCAGGGCTCGGACGAGCCAGTTCTGAAGTTTGCTGTATCCGATACAGGAATCGGAATCGAACAAGAGGCGTGCGAGTCCCTGTTCCTGCCGTACTCTCAGAATGGATCGAATTCAGGCTCGGATTACGGAGGTACCGGGCTCGGACTCGCCATCTGTAAACAGCTTGTTGAAATGCTTGAAGGCGAGATCGGCGTGGAAAGCGAGAAAGGAAACGGGTCCACCTTCTGGTTCACGGCGAAGTTCGAACTCCAGTCCGAGATCGAGGACATACCGGAACTCGAAAAGGTGATGAACAGGCGAATCCTGATCGTCGACGACAACGATTCAAACCGCCGGTCGCTTCTGCATCAGGTCAAGACCTGGGGTATGACAGCAGATGAGGCTTCTTCGGCGGAGGCCGGATTCGCCCTCTTGAAGGCCGCCGCACGAAATCGCGAACATTTCGAGATCGTCGCCGTCGACCTTGAAATGCCGGGCATGAGCGGAATCGAGCTGGCGGAGAAGGTCAGGGACGAACCGCTTCTCAGAAGGACCCGGTTCGTGATCGTGACCTCCGCCGCAGCGCGTTCGGAGATTCGGGATGCCGAAAGCCGGGGAATACATTCGATCGTGACAAAACCCGTTCGGCACCGTGAGCTTCTTCAGAAGATGTCGCTCCTGCTTGACGATCCCAGGGCTTCAGAGTCGAATAAGGAAGGTCACAAAGCTGACTACGAAGGACTCGTCAAGACCCTCGAAACCGAGATCGAGTTCGTTAATGCTTCCTATCGGCCAAGAATACTGATAGCAGAGGACAATCTCGTTAACCGAAAGGTCCTTTTCAATCAGGTAAAGAAGATGGGTTGCGACGTTGAAGCTGTTCGAAACGGCGTGGAGGCGGTCGCTGCTTTTCGCGAAGAGCCGTTCGACCTCGTTTTGATGGACATAGAGATGCCCGAAAAGGACGGGTTTGAGGCGACCCGCGAGATCCGCGATCTACAGAACGGCGATCGCAGGATACCGATTCTCGCCGTGTCGGCGCATGTCCTGAACGGGGAGCGAGACAAATGCCTTGCAGCGGGGATGGACGACTACCTCTCGAAACCGACGCGGCAGGACGTGCTCGAAGAGACAATCCGAAGATGGCTCCGCAACTCCGATCCGGCAGAAGCACTATCTTTCCGGGATGAACAAACATCAACACGGAATGGCGAGAACCCGGTTTCCGATCCAGACAGCGTCGCTGAGAGGCTCGAGGAGCTAAGAGATACCTGCGGATACGAGGTGGTAGCGGAGTGTATTGGGCTCTTCGAAAAGGATACCGCGCAGACTGTTGGAAGGTTGAAGCGAGCTTTAAAGCGCGAGGACTTTTCCAGGATCGAATCAGAGGCCCACAAGCTGAAAGGGAGCACGGCGAACATGGGCGCTCTCGACCTCTCGAGGATATGTCAAGACCTGATGGAAGTTGCCAGGAAGAATCAAACCGGCCGCTGCGAAAAGCTGCTTGATGACTTCAACAAACAGTACTCTTCCCTCGCGACGGTTTATACCGAAATAAAAGAATCACTTTCCAAATCAACCACCGGTGTCGGGAAACGTGCCTAGGCGCCGAACGAACTTCAGATTTACATTCCTTCCCTTCTGCTTTAAATTTGTAGCTTAACTTCTGGCCGGGCTCCGGTTTTTTTTTTGTTTTTGGAGCGGCCGCTATCGAAAGGAACCGTTCCTTTTATGAACATCAGCTACAAATGGCTTCAGGACCTGGTCGATCTGGATCTCCCGGCCGAAAAACTCGCAGAGAAGTTGACACTTATCGGGCTCGAGCTCGACGGCCTTCATCAGGCGGGGGATGACTGGGTTCTGGACATCGAGACCACATCGAACCGCGGGGATTGCCTTTCGCACCTGGGCGTCGCCCGCGAGGTATCAGTCTCGACCCGGCGGTCCCTTCGACTGCCGGAATCCGAGCTCCCCCACGAAGAGCCCGATAGAGATCTGGTAAGCATCGACGATCCCGATCTCTGCCACAGGTTCACCGCAAGGATCATTCGGAACGTGAAAATAGGTCCGTCGCCTGACTGGCTTGTTCGAAGGCTTGAAGCGGTCGGAGAACGCCCGATCAACAACATCGCCGATATAACGAACTATGCGATGCACACTCTCGGCCAGCCTATGCACGCCTTCGATCTCGACAAGCTGGCGGAAGGCAGGATAATCGTTCGAAGAGCGAAGCAGGGCGAGTCATTGGTTACGCTTGATGAGGTCGAAAGAAAACTTGATGGCTCGATGCTCGCGATATGCGATGCCGAAAAGCCATTAGCGGTCGGCGGAGTAATGGGCGGGTTTGAATCCGGGATCGGCGAAGACACCGTGAATGTCTTGCTCGAGGTGGCCTGTTTCGATTCTCTAAGCATTCGCAGTACGTCGCGTGAACTTGGCCTTTCGACGGAGGCCAGCTACAGGTTCGAACGAGGGGTGGATATCGAGAATCTTGTCAGGGCGTCTGATTTTGCCTCTGACTTGATAGCCGAGCTTGCAGGAGGAGAGATCGGAGAATTCGCCGACGTCTATCCCACCAAGCGCGAGCCGGCGAGGATCGATGCTCCGGAACTAAGGAGCGAGGTTTTGCGGCTTTCAGGGCTCGATGTTTCACAGGACGAGATCGAACGCATTCTTTCAGACCTCGGCATCGAGAAACTTTCCGCAGACAGTTATCGGTCGCCCACGTGGCGGCACGATCTGGCGATCGAAGAGGACTTGGTCGAAGAAGTGGTCAGGATCGCCGGCTACGATACGATCGGCGAAGAGCTTCCGTCGGGAGGTTCGGCCGGCGAGTATCAGCCGTCCGAGGAACGCAAGCGGCGCTTGCGCGGTGCGCTTTCGACACTTGGATACAGCGAGGCGATTTCATACAGCTTCATCGATTCAGGACATCAGGGCGTGTTCGCATCGGTCCCCTCGCTCGGGACCTCGGAATCGGGGGATTTCGTCGAGATCAGGGATCCGATCATTGAAGGCGCTTCGATGATGCGCCCTTCCCTTCTGCCCGGAATACTCGACGCCGTAAAGGTTAATTTTAATCACAGGAACCGTGATCTGAAGCTGTTCGAGATCGGAAAAGTGTTTGTGCCGGAAGCAAATGAGACCGGGCTTCCTTTGGAGAAAGAACTGCTTTCGATCTGCATTACGGGCAGCGAACTCCTGTCGGATAGAGAAAACGCCGTCCGCAAAATGGACTTCTACGACCTCAAAGGAGCGCTGGAGCTTGTGTTCGATTCGCTTCGAATAGAAAGACCCCAACTCAGGCCCTGCAAGGTAAGCCACCTTCAGGCGGGACAAAGCGCGGAGGTCCTGGAAGGCGGATCGGTGGTCGGGTACGTTGGGAAGGTCAATGATGGCGTTTCCGCGGGCTACAAGTTCAAACAGCCAGTCTTTGTGGCCGAGATCGATCTCGAATCGCTTTTGAAGAAGTCGGAGGAGCCCCCTGCTTACACCTCCTTGCCAGTCTATCCGTCCGTTCAGCGCGATGTGACGATGGCGATCAAACGGTCCGTTTCATACGGGGACGTCCGGCAGGCGATAACGGGACAGGGATTCGAGCTGCTCAGAAACGTTTCATACGTGGACGTTTTTGAGGGGCAAGGTCTTGCTGAGGGCGAGCGGGCCGTGACGATCAGGCTGGATTATCGCTCGGACGAACGAACTCTTACCGAGGAAGAAGTTGATTCAGTTCACAGCGAGATACTAAAGAACCTGGCATCTGATATCGACTTCGAACTACGTTAACCGCCGACAATGCAAGTTACTTGCAGTTTCAACTAAACGATTTATAATCGTTTGGCGCAGTTCCCCAATCTTCAATACAATCTGGAGCAATCAATGAACGGTTTGGCTGGAATGGAGAAGTTCTCCCATCTCGAAGACAAGATCTATCTCACGATCGAGTTCGCTAAGAAGATACGTGAAGAGAATGAGAGGATCGACTCTGAGATGAACGATCTAAAGGACCAGATCACCGAACTTTCCGCGCAGAATGCGGAGCTTGAGAAGAAGATCGAGGAACTGATGAGCGAACGTGATGCTATCCAGCTAAAGATCGAGGCTATGCTGGATGCGATCACCGTCATTGAGCCAGAGGTCGGAGAGGTCTTCCAGGGCAGCTGAGAATGAACGCAAACAAGGAAAAATCTGAACAGCCGGCACAATCGATCAGGGTTGAGATCTATAACCAGACCTACAACATCAGATCGGACGGCGACAACGACTACATTATCAAGCTTGCGGAGTACGTCGACACAAAGATGCGCGAGATCGCCTCGGGCACTTTGACCGTCGACTCCCTTAAAGTCGCCATTCTTGCTGCCCTGCACATCGCAGACGAGTATCATCGTCTCGAGAACGAGACCGAGCAGAATGACGCACAGCTTGCCACGAGGAGCGCAGAATGCGCTGACCTTCTGGATCGGTTCCTCAAACAAAAGGACAACATCACGCAGGAAGTCGAGATAGAGCAGTAAGAGAGTTTTCATCGTATCCCTGACGCCGGCGTTTTTTGCCGGTTTTCTTTTTTTGGCCCGGACCCATGTGTTAGACTGAAAACTAGGCGGAAGCACTTTCTGAGTGGTTCGTGCTGAGGCAATAAACATATTGAGCCAACATTTGAATATACGGGAGGCCGATGCTGTCTTTCGGTGCAGTCTTTCGAGGTTAAAGAATGCCAAAGGAAGCGGCTTTGATATCTTCGGATAGAAGGCCACCCACCTGTTGAAAACAGGTTCAATTCACTTGTCCTCACACGGCCGTTTCGGTTGACTGCCGCCTACACATCCGACCGGTGATGTCTGCGCTTGAAAGAACATCGAAGCGCGCATCACCGTTCATTTTTTGGATCGGGGTTTATTCAATGCGGATACTCTTCATAGGTGATGTTGTGGCGCGCTCGGGGAGGCGCGCCGTTCTAAATCACGTTTCAAGCCTTCGGACAGAGCACGCAGTCGATGCCGTCTTGATGAACGCCGAGAACGTCGCCGGAGGTTTCTCGATTACACCTCCGATCGCGAAAGAGTTGTTCGAGGCGGGGATCGACCTGATGACTTCCGGGAACCATATCTTCGACAAGAAAGAAGTGGTTCCCTACATCCGCAAGCAGCCCAAACTAATCAGACCGGCGAATTATCCTCCGGGTACTCCGGGAGCAGGATGTTTCGAGGGCGAGATCGCCGGGCGAAAGATCGCCGTCATCAATCTTCTCGGGCGTGTCTTTATGCCGCCGGTGGATGATCCCTTTCGTTCGGTGGACGAATGTCTTTCAATGCTCGATCCGGAGTCAAAGATCAGGATCGTGGACATGCACTGCGAAGCTACTTCTGAGAAATACGCGATGGGCTGGCATCTCGACGGCCGCGTATCGCTCGTCGTCGGAACTCACACCCACGTCCCGACGGCAGACGAACGAATCCTTGAGAACGGGACAGCTTACGTTACGGATCTCGGCATGACAGGGAGCTACGCCGGTGTGATCGGGATGAACAAGGAAGATGTCCTGAAGAGATTCACTATCATGCCGCACGACCGCGCGGGCCATAGTAAAGGCTCGGTCTGGATCTGCTACATCGTTGTCGAGATCGATGATGAGACTGGAAAAGCTTTGACGATCGAGCGGTTCAGGAAAGAAGTGAATTGAGTTCCGAGTTCAACTTTCAAAGTTCAAGGTTCAAGGTTCAAGGATCAAGGTTCAGAGGGGCGAGGCTGATTTGGCGGAAACGCGACCGTGAGGGAGCGTGCCTGAGGCGTAAGCTGAATCAAAGTTTCGAGTCCAACATTTAAAGTTCAAGGTTCAAGGATCAAGGTTCAATGGGGCGAGGCTGATTAGGCGGAAACGCGACCGTCAGGGAGCGTGCCTGAGGCGTAAGCTGAATCAAAGTTTCGAGTTCCAAGTTCCAGGTTCCGAGTTAAGGGTTAAAAATTCAAGGTTCAATGGGGCGAGGCTGATTAGGCGGAAACGCGACCGAACCGATCTTGAGTTCCGAGATCCGAGTATAGTTCAATTTCAAAGGTTCAAATCTGAAATCTGTAACATGGAGTGAAATCAAGCAGCGAAGCGAAGAACGCCGCTTGGAGCACCACTATGCGATGCCCTAGTATTTCGCCGCCGCTACGCGGCAGTAGGTTCGGAAGGTGTGGATTCCCCGATCTGGAGACCGGGGCTGAGATACATCGTCCCTACCGGACGCAAGTCTTTCTTTGAACCTTGAATCTTGACCTTTGAATCTTGAACTTTGAACCTTGAACTTTGAACCTTGAACTCTTTTCGGCACTCGGAACTATAGATTCGGCTAGCGCCTCAGGCACGCTCCCTGACGGTCGCGTTTCCGCCATATCCACGCAACACTCTTTCGTTGAAGCTTGAACTTTGAACTATGAACTCGTTCTCAAAACCTGAAACTAGGAACTCGGAACTTACAAGTCTTCTTCCAGCTCCTTTTCAAGCTCTTCCGTGATCTCGCGCCGAAGCTGGTCTTCCATCTTCGCCTCCTCAAGTGCGAGAGGAAGCTGCTCTGAGCGTGCTGACAGTTTTTTCAGAGCAAGTTCGTTCCCTGCCAGTTCGGTCCCCCTTCGCGAAGCCGCCTCGATCATTTGAAGCCTCGATTCGGCCTCAAGTTCCATCTCCTTAGCTTCCTGCCTTATTTTCTGAATGCTCTCGATGTCGTGGTCAACCTCTTTCTTGAAGTCTTCCATGTTCTCGCTCTTCAGATACTTGAGCTTGTTCTTTCTGCGCTTTGCAAGAACAAGTTCCTGTCCGCTGGAACGCACAATGCGCGTTGCGGTTAGCCTTGAAGCCAGAGTTTCCGTGTATGCGTCGGCAAGCAAAAGGTTCCTCGACTTGATCTCCTTCAACGCCCTCTTCTCGGATGTCTTAAGTTCCTTGTTGAACCACTTCACTTCATCGGCACGAATCCCGTCAACCGCGATCCTCTCCCTGAGGCCGGTCAGCCAGCGCGCCCTGTAGATAAGCGATCCGGCGGAAGCTCCGAGTCCGACCACGAATCCTGCGATCAGCGAGATGATCGAAAGAAAAAAGAACATTGCCGCGGTTGGTGTCGCGCTTGAGAAAAGAAAAAGCACGAAGAACAAAAGGGCTGGTACTGCAGCCAATACGGGCGGCGCCGCGACGGCTCCGTATCTAAGGAGCTTGTCGGTAAACTCATCCTTGCTCGTCACCTCGTATCTTGGGACTAAGTCATTCATCTTGCGGGATTTACTCTACAGGCTGGACACACTCAGTTCAAACCTTATGGCGCCGAGCCGAAAGCGTTGGTGTATAATATCGTAATTTCTGTTCATACAGGCCTTATCCGGATGAAGAAATGATGCTGAAGTACTGCAAGAGAACCATCGTCGCAGCGGCTTTCTCCTCGCTGTTATTGCTTTCTTTTCAATCCTTTGGCCAGGAGTCGGAGGCAACGCCGAAACCGAGGCTCGAGGAGGACGTGCGGGTTGTGACGATCCCAATTTCGATCTTCACCGAAAAGGAACTTGATAAGAAGCAGGCTGAAGAGTTCGTTGAAGCCGGGGAGATAACCGTCGAGGAAGACGGTGAAGAACAGCAGATACTCTCTATCAGGAGCGTTTCGAATCAACCGATCGCATTGGCAGTATTGATTCAGGAAGATCTGACGATGAACATCAACAACCAGTTAAAGGACCTGGGTGAATTCATCAGACGATTGCCCGAAGGATCCCGTGTGATGGTCGCGTATCTTCGCTCCGGGACCATACAGATCCGCCAGAAGTTTACAAAAGACCTTGAAGAAGCGGCGGATTCGCTACGGATCGTCGCCGGAAGTCCGGCGGTAGCGCCGAGAAATCCCTATGACGGCGTGAAAGAGGCGATCGAACGATTTGAAGGTGTTCCGACAGGCCGCCGGGCCATTCTGCTGATCTCCGACGGTCTCGATCTCTCAAACGGTGTGAACAGCTCTTCGCCGACGCTAAGCCAGGCGCTCGATACGGCCATCCTGAGAGCACAGCGCAATGGCGTAGCCATCTACGGTTTCTATGCCTCCGCTACCTACACTTCAGGCGGCAACTCCCGATTGATCGGTAACGCGCAAAGCTCGTTGTTGAGGATAGCGAGAGAAACGGGTGGAAAAGCCTTTTTCCAGGGCAGCCTGACGCCTGTCTCGTTCGAACCTTTCTTCCGAGACCTGGATCGTGCGTTGAACAGGCAATTCGCTCTCTCCTACCTTTCAACACATATGAAGAAGGGGTATCACAAGGTCGAAGTCCTGAGCTCGAATCCGGTGGTGAAGATCGAGCATCCAAAAGGCTACTATTACCGTCGCCGAAGGTAGCGATTGCGTATCAATCGATTCGCCCTTTGCATACTGAGCAGACGCGCACTTCTTCCTGCATCAGCAGGCCTATCCAAAACAAGAACAAGGTAAAGATCAGCAGCAGCGTGAAAACCGCCCAGCCTGCAGAAGAAACGCGCTTTGTGACGATCGGAAGTGCGGTAGTACCGCAGTGCGGGCATCGATAAACGGGCCGCATGTTCCAATCGCCGTGTCTTGCAGGAAGCTCCGATGTGCGGAACGGATCGTCGATCGGCTGGCCATATTCGATCTGCTCGGTATCGCGTGCGCCGCGCCGCTCACCCTGGAATTCCCCAGTGCTCCACGAATAAGGCCTCGGCGGCGATTTCTCAAAGTCCGACCGCTGCCGCTGTCGTGAATGGACATCGCGGAAGGACATCCCGCAGCGCCTGCAGAAAAGCGCCGAATCCGGATTCTCCTGTCCACAGTTTCCGCATTCGATCATAGGTAGTGCCACTTAGTCGAACCTTACCCTTTTACCCGTCTTGATCGCTTCATAGACCGATTCGACAAGTTCGACTGACTTGTATCCATCGAGCGCCGTAACGGGAGGTTCCTTCCCTTCGATGATCGCGTCAATGAAGGCCAGGTCTTCCTGTACGTACCCCCAGCGCTCTTCTTTCTCGGTCATGGCCCAGGAATGGGTATCAAAATTCGCGTCCCAACCCTGCGAATCGATGAGGTGCTCCATTTCCTGGGTGAGTATGGTTCTGTGATGACAGAACACCTCGATCCGCTCAAATGGGAATATCCAGCTCGCATCCGACGATGAAGCAAACGTGCAGTGAAATCCGTTCCTGAACTTGAAGATCACCGAAAACTCGTCAAGTTCCGGATACTCGTGTTGAGAGCCGTAGGCTACAAGCTCTTCGATCTCCCCGAACTGGAACCGCATCATGTCGAACAGGTGGATCGTCGTTTCATAAAGGAAGCCGCCTGTCACATTCACATCGCCGGTCCACTCCGGATTTTTGAGCTCGCCTCGGTTCATCTTGATATGCGCTGAATGAGCCCTGTCTTCGCCGAGAAGCTCTTTCAGTTTTGCGTAGACCGGCGCGTATCGGCGGTTGTGCCCGACCTGAAATACGTTCTCACTCGAAAGAGCCGAATCCAGCAGTTCCTGAGCAGCTTCCAGACCGATCGCAAAGGGCTTCTCGCAAAAAACATGCTTACCGTGCGCGACTGCGTCTTTCGCGATCTCGACGTGGGTCTTGTTCGGCGTGCATACGAGCACGGCGTCACAATGATCGAACAACTCCTCTCGCGAAGAGCAGACTTTGCCGCCGATCTTTCTGGCGGCTGCCTCAGCTCTTTCCGGAACGATGTCGAACAGAGCACCGATCTCGGCACGCTCGTCCCCGGTGTAGATACGCCCGTGGACATTACCTATGTACCCGGTCCCGATTATCCCGATCCTGACCTTTGACATAGACTATGCAGTCCCCCCGGCAGCTCCCTGCTCGAGTCCAAGTGTATCGATCGTGGCCCTTCGCGCCTTTTCGGCAACTTCGAAAGGATCGTGGTCCCAGTACTCCGGACGGAAAATCTCTATCGAGACCATTCGGTCGTAGCCTATCCCGTCAAAGTGTGACTTGATCTCCTTGATCGGAAGAATGCCGAGACCCGGATAAAGCCTGTGGGCATCCGTGAGGTCTTCTTTCGGTAGGTTCTCCGCGTCATTTATGTGAAAGATAAAGAGCTTCGCAGGATCGAGCGTGTCGATCGCCTTATACGTGGAATTCCCCGCGTAGAAATGAAACGTGTCGATCACTAGTCCTATGTTCTCGCGGTCGGTCCTTTCAACGATCTCTTTGCACAGGTCGAGCGTCTGCACCGAACAATCCGTCTGTCCCAGGAACTCAAATGCCAGCGAAACATTGTGGTTTGCCGCGATATCGCTAAGCTCGTGCAATACCTCGACCGAGCCCTCGATGATCTCTTCTTCCGACTTCCCTTCCGGGAGTTTCCCAGGAACGATCACTACATACGGACAGCTGATCTTTCCAGCGATGGAGCTAAGTTCTTCGCACTCCGCCTTGATGCCTTCGTATTCTTCAGGGGTGCGGAAAGTGACGTGTTCGATCGAGTTGATCGAATAGGGCTCAAGACCCGCTTCGTCTAGAAGCGCCTTCAGGTCTTCGACGGTGCTAGTTTGCAAAAACTTCCTTAGCTTTGAGGCCCAGATTTCTATCAGGTCGTAACCTGCTTTCGATGCCGCTTTTATATCGGTTTGTAGATCGGCGTGCATGGTTGTCGCGCCGTTCAATGCGATCTTCATATATGTCTCCGAAAATAGGTGATTAGAAAAGAAGATGTTATCACGACGCCGCACCGGCATGCGACGCTGAGGGAACCAATTCGAACCCTGTTGAAAATTAAGCGGGAGCCGTTCGATCAAAGCTCGAATAGCAAGCAGATCTGATGGAATTATGCTTGCTAGTAGATCGTGAAGTTGTACTGAACCGTTTTGTTCACTGTGTATGGCTGGCCTTTTCGTGTGGGAGGCGAGAATTGGATCTTCTTTGCAGCTTCGATCGCCCGCTCGGTAAGACCGTCGGGCAAACCCTTTACCGCGGTTACGGAACCGATTGATCCGTCAGCTTTGAACGTGACCTTGAGGATCACTTTTCCTGAGACGTTGTTGTGGCGAGCCTCGCTTGTGTAACCGGGCCTTGGTTTTGAGCTGATCTTCAATGGTCGATCACTAGCACTGTTCTCGGACTTGTCGCATCCTTTACCTGAACATTCTCCATGCTCACGCCTTGTAGTCTGAGTTCCGCCAATCGCCGATCCAAAACCCGTTCCTCTTTCAGATTTCGGATCTCGGGCTGCACAGGAAGCTTCCCCGGTACCCCAAACGACGGAATCCGTCGCATGTCGATGGCCGACCGCAGCGAATTCGCGATTCGACTCACCCGCCCCGGGCCTTGGAATACCTATAAAGCCGGAAAGGGCACCAGCTACAAACAGGCCCACTGACAAAGAGAAGCCGAAAGCAACAAAGCCTGGAAACGTGATCTTTGGTAAAAATCTCATCTGTCGAGAGAAGATCGTTAATGCAGCGTGAGGTGCCGCTGCAACCTGAGCCGTTGCATATCGCTCAAATAAATTGCTATGCTCAGGAAGTTCCAATCCCTCCCGTTCCCTCAGATTATGAAAACGATGAAATTCCTTCTTATCGCGGCGCTTCTTGTCTGCGCACCGCTCGCATTTTCACAAGCACGGGACGCAGAGCTTTCAAAGGTCCAGTCACTCGATTCCGCAGCCAAGAATTCAGACGGCTCGCTTCCCCTGATGGGCGTCGCCGATCATATGTATCGGGCAGACGTTTATATGTCGAACCGGCAATTCCCTGCCGCGCAGGCGCACTGGAAGATCGTGCTCGAGAAGTACCCGGAAGACGAAGCGATCCCCAAGGCGTTGTTCGGAATGGGCCGATCGAACATGTGGCAGAGGAACTACGAGACCGCGATCGAGTGGTTCGACAAGGCGGTCAAGAACCACATCGACAACGAATGGGGCCAAGAATCGCTGAACTACCAGGGCGCTTGCTATGTCAGGATTGGAGCCAATCTCGATGCTGCTCGTACTTATGGGATGTACGCTGCGATGTTCCCGGACGGAAAGCGGATCGAGTCGGCGTATATGAACATCATCGATGCCTACCGGGAGGCCGGCCAGTACGCTAACGCCGACGAATGGGTCGATAAAACGGTCGCGAAATTTAAGGGACAGACGACAGAGATCAACGCGCTTCACGCGCGTTTGAGGATGAATGTTTATACGGAAGACTGGAAAGCAGCGATCGGCACCGCCGAAACATTGCTCAGCCTAAACCGGTTCTCCCGAACTTTCGCCGAAAAATATGAGGTGGTCTACTTGAAAGCCTATGCCCTGGAAAGGTCCGGGGCGAAAGATCTCGCGGCGCGAGTTTATTCATCCATCCCTGCGAACCCGAAGATCTATCATGCGGGTCTGGCTTCCGACAGGCTGGAAGGTCTTGGAGAGAATACCGCGGCGAGAAGAGCCCAAATGAGATCAGGAGCCTCGAGGATCTCGGGCCAGTTTCCCGTAAGGTTCAAGAGCGAGCTTCTAAAACACTCGAAAAAGAGGAACATCGATCCGCGATTTTTGTTGGCGATAATGAAGCAGGAAAGCAGTTTCCGGCCGCGTGCAAAATCTCCTGCCGCAGCCCGCGGACTTCTTCAGCTAACGTACGACACAGCGCTTGTTTACAAAGAAGAGGCGGGGTATTCGCAGATAACCGCCAACAGCCTTTATTCACCAGCGGTCAACATCGCAATCGGCACAGCATACGTCGAGAAACTGAAAAATCAGTTCAGCGGGCTTTATGAACCGATCGCGGCTTCATACAACGGCGGCGAGGACAATGCCGAACGCTGGCTCAATCGAAGCAAGCCGAAGGACCGCGCGATCTTCGCGTCGGAAGTTGGATTCGGTGAGACGAAGAAATACGTCTCGATCGTGATGGCGAATTACAGAGTGTACAGCGAGCTTTATGACGAGAACTTGAACCGCATTCAATGATCACGTATCAGGGATCAAGTATCGCTGACGCATCCATTCGAGCCCGGCAGGCAATGACTTGTCGGGCTCTTCTGTTCTTCTCCCCAATCAATATCACCAAGTCGTTCGTCAGCCTTTTTACGGTGTTCGATACATTATCTTTGATCTCTGATACCTGACACTTGATCCTCGATACCTGATCCCTGTTTCCTACCTACACAGGTAGTGCTTCAGTTCGGCCCTCCGAATACCCTTTCCTCATACGGAGGGAAAATATGAAGCTCAAACTCATTCTGGCCGTGACGGCACTCGCAGTTTTCGCTGCCGCCTGCGGAACATCAGCATCGGGTCCTGCAACTTTGACCGTCAAGAAAGACGGAGGTGATTCGATCGAAGTCCCCGTTAGGTCTGGCGGATTCTACGCATCGACCAAGACCTGGTCAAGACCCGGCAAGACGGCGAAATCGTCCAGCTACTTCATATGCGTCGCCAACTACGACATTGACATGTCGCAGGGTGCAATATCGATAGGTGCCAAGGTGTCTGCCGACGATCAGACCAAGATCTGCTTCAGCTTGAACGGCGAAGAGAACGGAACGGACAAGTCTGCGCCCGTCGCAGGAACCTATGAAATGGAGAAACGCGGAGACGACTTCCCGTTCAACAGCATCTCCTCGGTCTTCATTCGAAGCATGGAAGATGGAAAAGAGGTAAGACACTCGTTCAGTACCGCGAAGTCTGAAGGATCGATCAAGCTAACAAGCGCATCCACAGACGATGTGGCCGGCGAGATCGACCTCTCGGATGGGCAGAATGAGGTCAAAGGCATATTTACCGCAAAGGCGTTCAAGAGATCATAAGCCATTCAATACCTGCAATTAGGGAGATTCAAATGAACAAAAAAACTGCATTCACAGCACTTCTGATAGCGGCTCTTCTCGCGATCCCGGCTGAAGCCCAGATCGGCAACATCGTCAAGAAGGTCAAGTCCGCCGTGTCATCCGAAACGAAATCATCCCCAAAAGAGAACTCCGACCCGGTTTCTGGTACGAAGACGGTTCCTTCAGCCAACCCATCCGCAGGTGATGCGGATTTCATATTTGTCGGCGAGAACGGACTCGAGGGCACGGCCCTTAGCGAGTTACGCGCCTGCTCAGAAAACAACAGGAACGCGAAGACTACGCTCGGCCCGAGATTTAAACAATGGATCGATGAGATCTCGCCGACAGCGCAACTCAAAATGTACGAGATGGGACGTTGCGAATTGATGGGATTTCACGTGATCGATAATCCTTCACACAAGTACCGGAAGCCCGAAGATCTCGCGGAAAGAAATCCAGGGAGGTCCGCATACGAAGTTTCCGGCGATGCGCTGGTGCTTATTAAAGAATTCAGTGCGCCCGCGTTGTATGTAGTTGTAGTGCCAGAAGTAGCAAAAGCGGGCCTCGCGCTCTCTGACCTCAACCTTTGCGTCAATCCCGAAAAGAAGGACCACTACCGTCGTATAACCAAGAGCGCCAGCAATTGTCACGACCTCAAGCAGATGCTGTACGTATTTGAGCAGTACAAGCAGTATCCCGGGGACCTTCAGACCAACTCGGCGCTTTTCAACGAGAAGGACTACACGGCACTGAACAAGCAGGGCAAGTTCAAGGGCTTAAAGGTGTACACGCTTGTTGGAAAGGCCCTTGAACCCCTCAAATAGACTCCCTCAATGAGTCGCCCCCGGCCTTTCGAAAAAAATCGCGGGCGGCTCATCCTGTTTCAAAGCGAGGTGTGAAATGAACGTAAGACGAAGCATTGGCTCTTTTACTACTGTCCTTTTTCTGGTCGTGCTTCTGCCGGGGCTCGCCTTTTCGCAGAGAGGCTTGCGGATCGTAAAGACCGACATCCCGGTGGCCTACAAGGCGACGATCGCCGTCAGCGACCAGGTAATCGCATTCGGGACCGGATTCAATACGGGCGTTGAGTACTTAAAGCCCGGAGACAAGCAGGCGGCTAAGGTGCCCGGGTCCGAGAACTATTCTTCGAAATCACTTGGCGTTTGCGGCACAAAGATAATTCTCGCGAATACGCGCAATTTCACGGTTGCGGTATTTGATACAACGGACGGAAGCCTCAAAGCTATACCGGAAGATGTGCTCCGGCTGCGGGCCATCACAGGGGATATGCATCAGGGCGGCGGGATGCAGACGAGCGGGAACTACGCGGTCGCCATCACCGACACAACGGGATCCGACAGTTCGGCATTCAAGGTGATCGACGTTTCCGGGCCGGAGCCCAAGGTGATCAGCTTTGAGGGATCAGGAGAGATTGCCAATGCACGAGCCGTTTACCGACAGGTCGCTATCGACGCGATCTCCGGAAAGGTCGCCGCAGCGGGCGGAATGGATTACGGGATCAACATCTTCGATATTGACGCGCCGGATTCGGAACCAAAACGGTTCGATGTAAAGAGCGTAAATGGCGTCGGAACGATGCAGATGCGTTTCGACAACGGCAAGATCCTGTTCCAAACCGGCGAGTCGTATGCCCGCGCCTTCCTTCTAGATACGGCCACGGGCAAGATCACGGAGATGAGCAGGGCTATATACGGACTGGCATTTTCAGGAGATACTTATGTGTACTTCGCCAGCCGGGACTCAAATGACAATCACGGCATCATCGCCCGTGCGGCAGTAGGTAAAGCAGGAGGACAGCCAAAATTCAGCGCAGGGGCAACCGGGGTCGGAGGCTCCCGGAACAACGGCACAGTAGGATTTGGTTCAAGCGCTGCGGTGACATCGGATGGCAAACGGGTCTTTATTGCTGGCACCGACGCCGTCGGAAGGACAGAGAGATTTCAGCTTCTGGGCGGCTCAAAGTTCGTCTTGCAACCGGATCGCGGGAACCGGCCGGCCTTTCTCCTGGGCTCGGACGTCGTTGCAAGCACGAAGGTCGTCGCTTTCAAGACCGGAACCGATAACAATACGACACTGGGTTACATCTTGCTTTAGTGAGTGAGTCTATTCGGCGCTGAGCTCAGATCATTACTTGTAGGCTGTCTGGAAAGTCAGTCTCCTTTTCTTTTCAGGATTTTGGAAACAACTCCTTCAGCAACTGAACTTCTATCAGTTGCCCCCTGCTTTAGCGGGGGGTTCTCAGGGACCTCTAGACTGAAAGGGGCTTCAGCTCCGAAAACAGCCGGCAAAAGCCGGCGATAGATCTCAGGGAGCCTCTCATTATCCCCCCGTTGAAACGGGGGGCAACTGAGGTTATCCAAGATTCGCCAGCACGGCTACGAAGATCGCGACAAAGACGGCCATAACGGCGAAGAACGCGAGCAGCCCGAAGACGACGAACAGGGTAAATCGTGTTGTGTCCTTTCTCTTGAGCGTCAGGGCGAATTCTTCCGATTTCGTCCTTTCCATATCGTGTCCGGGTCGGGGAATGTTCCTTTCAGCACGGTCCGCAAGAGCTGCCAGTGACCCGGTCCATTCCTTCGCCAGTTCCGGCGTGACCGACCACCTAAAAAGGTTCGTGTTGCCGTAGTTCTGAAGATGTAGGAACCCGGGGATGAACTTCACGTGGCTTCTTACGAAAAAAGCATTGTCCTCGAGCATTCTTTTCACCAGGGCCCCGGCGTCGGAATCGGCTAGCAGGTTACGGGCCCAATCCGGGTCGTCCGAATAGATGCGAACATCATCCATACCTGCCACGGCGTGCGGCACGGGATCATTTCCAAACAGGTCCGCCGCGAACTTTGTGTCCGCGTAATCGAGCGTGAACCCGGCACGGGTCTGCAAATTGGTCGGCATCATGATCTCGAGGTTTGGACCGCGCTGAAAGAAGACTTCCGTGTTTCTCCCCTGAAAAGAACCCTCGTACTTTCGGAACATTAAGCGAAACATGCTCCCATTCAGCCCCAAAGGGGTAAATGCTTTGTCCAGCAGCATCTTTCGCCTCAGAACAGCCCCAATGATGAACGCCCAGCCGCCGCCGACTCCCAGAAGGAAGAACATACCCAGCGCGGCGACAATTCCCCATATGGCCTCTGTCAAGGAGCCGACGATCATCCCGAAGAATATAGATACTGCACCCAGAATGCCCACGACCACGAAAGACAGGACATACGTGAGTATCGACCTGCCTGCGATCGCAAGACATCCTTTGCTCAGATTCTTGTTGGCCTGTGACATATATTCAGCTGACTATGTTTCCCTTGAGGGCTTTGGCTACCGCCTCCGATTTTGAGTGGACGTGGAGTTTCTCGTAAATCTTCTTGACGTGAAATGAGACTGTGTTGACGCTGACCCGCAGTTCTTCTGCGGCTGTTTTGTAGTTGTGGCCGTCGACGAGCATCTTCAGAATTCGGGTCTCGTGCGGTGTAAGGTCGTAATCCACCTTCTTCGGCGGAGGGCTCGTGCGGAAAAGCTCCATTACACGTTTCGCTATCTGGGGCGACATAGGCGCCCCTCCCCGGTCGATCTCTCTAATGGATTCCAGGATCTCCGCCATCGGCGTGGACTTGAGAAGATAACCGCTTGCCCCCGCGCATATGCCGTCGATTATCCTGTCGTCATCATCGAAGACCGTTAGAATAAGGACTTTCAGATCAGGGTAGGTGGATCTGAGGATCGATATCCCTTCCGACCCGCTCATCCCGGGCAAGCCAAGATCGTTGAGCAGTACATCGGGAAGGTCCGTAGGAAGCTCTTCCAGCGCATCCTCCATATTGCCAAATTCGCCGATACACTCGAATCCCTCTGAGCCTCCGATCAGCCGGCTTAGACCAAACCGGATCTCGTCCTTGTCCTCGACGATCGCGACCCTTATATTCCTCTTCGTTCCCTCTTCCCTTGTTTCGTTCTCCCCCATATGCCTCGTTTTCCGGCCTCGGTCACTGCCTCAAAGGTGCAGATGCCTCTATCACGGTCCCGTCACCTTCGGATGACCTTACTCTGAGTTCCCCGGCCACTGCTTCCATTCGCATCTTCATGTTCGAAAGCCCGTTTCCGCCGTTAGAAGACGAAACGTCGAACCCCTTGCCGTCGTCCGTCACTTTCAACCTGATCTCTGAACCGCGCACGTTCAGATCGACCGAGACCTTTTCACAATCAGAGTATTTGGCGGCGTTGTTCACTGCTTCCTTGAACACCAGATAGAGCTGGCGTCTCAGGTCGACATTCAGCTTCACAAGCCTTCCCTTTTCCGGAGCACTGAATTCAAGATCTATGTCCCTTGGGCTGAGAACATCAGACGCAAATCTTCGCATCCTTTGGACGGTCTCCTGAAGATTGTCCTTCGAAGGGTTGATCGACCACACCATGTCGCCCATCGAGCCCACAACATCCCGCGATGTCTGCGCGATCTTTAGAAGCGAGTCCTTTTCCTCTTCCGCCCTTCCCTGCCCGTCGTACGCAAGCATCTCGCTGATGATCGATATCTTGGATAGGCTTGCACCGACATCATCGTGAAGATCCGAAGCGATCCTGGCCCTTACGCGCTCGATCTCAAGCAGGCGGTTGTAGCGATTCCGATAGACCAAAAACGCTACCAGCGCAACAACCGCTGCCGTTGCGAAGAAGTACAGCACGAATGCCCACCACGTCTGCCACCAGGCAGGATGCACGATGAACGGCATTGTTACGGGCCCGCTTATGTTCCTTTGCGAATCCCTTGCCCAGACCCTGAACTCAAAATCGCCGCTGGGCACGAACGTGAACTCTCTTCGGGTATCGCGCGACCATTCTGTAGGAGCGTCTTCAAGACCAACCAGCTGTGTCCGGTATTCGGTTGCCGATTCCCTGAAACTCGTCGGCATTACGTATTCGAAAACCAGCGAATTCCGGTCGTATGTGATCTCCATTCCCGATGTCGGACCCTGTTCTTCGCCGCCGACGGTAACTCGACGTATGTAGATCGGATCGGCCTTGTCGTCCAGGAACTCATTGGCCACATCGAGGACGGCGGCTCCCGCTACAGTGCCTATCCAGACCCTGCCCTCGCTGTCCAGGAAGCTCGCGCCGGACACGCATTCGTTGTCGGGCAGGCCGTCCTCCGTGGTGAAGACGTACGAGCGGAATTCATCGAACGAACCGCTTTCAGCCGGAGTGATGCGGGCGACGCCCTTGTTCGTCGTCGCGTAGATCCGCCCGGTGCGGTCAGCAAAGATCTGATAGACCGTGTCGCTCGGTATCAGGCCGCTTCCTTCAGCCGTGAGGACCTGAAATCCCGCGCCTTCGTCTTTGAGATCAAGAACCGCGATCCCGCCGCCGCCTGTGCCGACCCACAACTGTTCAGTTTCACCCCGGCGTATGAGCTCTGCGCTGTAGACCCTCGAACTTGGAAGGCCCTCCCCTTCTCCAAACGTGGTCCAATCGTCATCCCGAAATCTCGCCAGTCCGCCTGTGTAAGTTCCGGCCCAGAGAGTCACTTTTCCGTCTTTACCGAGATGTCTGGAGATCGACCTGACGCGCCTGTCCTTCAAGCCGTCATGATTCGTGAAGACCCTAGAGCCTGAATCAGAAATGCTTACAACGCCGCCAGAAGTCCCAAGCAGCAGCGGGCTGCCTTCTGAACCTGACGACTCGATGTCCCATATCTCGAACACTCCTTGAGAATCCGGCAACTCGAGCTTCCGAAACTTCCCTGCCGAGTATTCAGCAAGACCCTCCTCAGTCCCGATAATTAACCTTTCGCCGACCCGTTCGAGCGCCTGGATGAAATTGCTCGGTAGACCATCATCGCGGTCATAGGTGATCCATCTTCCACCTTTGAAAACAGCAAGTCCTCCGCCGTAGGTACCGAAAAAATAGTCTCCAGCTAGTTCCTCGACAGAAAAAACGATGTCATTCGGTAAGCCCTCCTGCACACCGATCGATCGCCAGTCGCTTCTCTGGAACCTCGAGACGCCGGCCGTGAGATTCGAGATCCAGACTGATCCATCGGGCGCACCGGTCTCTTCGAATGCATAGACGAGGTTGTTGGGCAGGCCATTGTCCTTGTCCAGGAAGCGCCACTCTTCTCCTTCCAGAAATGCCAGTCCCGCACCGTCAAATCCTGCCCAGACGGTTTTTGTTCCGTCTGCCTTACCGGACACGCCTAGTGCCCGTGCAGACCTTGCAAGCCGTTCATCGACCCCTTCATAGGTTGTCCACGTTCCTTCGGAATAAGAAGCTACACCCTTGTCTGTTCCGGCCCATATCGTTCTCCCGGCGGACGTCTCGGACAATCCAAGCCCAAAAACGGTGCTTCCCGGGAGACCATCGTCCTCACCGTACACCTTCTTGCGCTTTCCATCCCAGACAGCGATTCCTCCGTAAGTCCCTATCCAGACCTCGTTACCGACCGAAAGAAGCGAGCGGATCCTGGAATCCGGAAGGCCTTCGTCTACCCCAAAGTTGTCCCATTTCCCTTTCTGCAAGCGGCTTAGTCCATCACGTCTTCCGACCCAGATCACCGACTCGCCGTCAGGCCCCACAGTCTCAAGTAATGCCCTTATCTCATTACTGCCGAGCCCGTTACCGGTGTTGAAGGTTTCCCATTCGCCTTCTTTATACCGGTGAACGCCGCCGCCGTTGGTGCCGAACCATATGCTTCCGTCCTGCGCGGCCAGAATATCGTAAACATAGTTCGAAGCAGACCGGTTCGGCATGTTCAGGACGCTGAAACTGCTTCCGTCATATACGGCCGCGCCGTCCTGCGTGCCGAACCACACGAATCCCCGTTCGTCCCTCTCGATCGTCATCACGGAGTTAACCGGCAGGCCATCCGAGCTTGTGAAGCGTTTGATCGAAGGTCTCGCTTGATCAATGACAGCCCCTGATGGACGCAGCTCTGCCTTCACCTCACCCGTTTCCGGCAGTAAAAATACCGCCGCCAAAAGGGCGATCGTCAAGACGACACACAATCGCTCTTGAGTATTTCGAATATCCATCGTCCGAATACCCAAGGATTCTAAACCGCGAGCAAAAAAATAATCAATTTTGGTTCAGGCCGGGATGGTTGAGTGCCCGAGTTGTCTCTTCGGTAACGCTTGCGGGCGAAAGGTCGTTGGTGTCCCTCCAGCTCCCCGGTGCAGCGGTGAACACCGCGTCAGCGGGGATCTCATCTGACGGCGGGAGCGACTGGGGTGCCTGGCGGCCCCCCTTGATCGTACGCTTGAATGATTCTACAAATCCGGATTCGTTTCGAGCAGGCTTGCCCGATTGAAATATCAGTGCGAACAGGATCCTGAGGAATCCGCCCCAGAAAGTCACTATCGCAGTAAGTGCAACGAAGACGGGCGTTATATCCAGAGCAGCAGAAACAACAGCAACGACCGGGACAAGGATCAGACTCGAAAGCATCATCAGGGCACCTTGTTTGACACCCTTCTTGCGCGGAGATTCGAAACCGGCAGCGTCAGGATCGGACAATTCGGGAGGAAGACCGCCTTTCGCTACAACCTCCGGAATCCCGGCCATCAAGAAACGGCACCGCGAGCAGAATCGTGACTCGATCGAGGCCTGTTGTTGTCCGCATCTAGGGCAGTGAACACCGTTCATTTGCTTTCTTCTTCCTTCTTTAGGAGTTTAGTAGTTCCCTCAGTTACGCTTCCCGGAGCAACAAGTTCGCCGGTATCAGGTGCTTTCCAGGTGCCAGGCCCGGGTGCAGCGTATTCGTCAGCGGATTGCTGCATGTGCGGCGGCAGTGCACCGTGCTGAACTCCGCCAGGCAGCTGCTGGTCGCTCTGGGACTGGACAAAGTCATTCAACTTCTTAGGTGCCTTGCCCAGAAAGAATAGAGAGAACAGGAAGATCAGGAGTCCGCCAAAAACGCCGGTCACCGCCGACATTGCAGCCATTTCTTCTACTTCCACGATCGCCCAGAATGGCGTCAGGATCAGGACGAAGAAAATAAACCAGAGCAGGCTGAACAGGAGACCGTTTTTGCGCGTGAGAAAGGTCGACTTCTTGCCGAGAAGCTCCTCAAGCTGCGGCAGGGTCCCGCCGTTCGAGAGGATCTCCGATACGAGACCCATCGGCAGTCCGCACTTCGGGCAGAATTTAAGTCGGCCTGATACCTGCTGCGTGCCGCAACGTGGGCAATACATTCTGATCTCCGGGAATTGGGCTATTAGGTCCAGCGCCTCCGAAAAGCTGAAATAGCTGACGCTGATCTGTGAACACTACGCTCAAATATGTCGCAGAGTTCATTGGAATTCAAGTTTTGTCGGTATCTCGGCGTAGTCCGGCCTCTGCCAGACCTGACATTCGAGAGGCACTGCTGAGCGTCTCAAGGAGAAGTGCGGCGATCGTCCGGTTGCCTGCCGGGGTCCAAATCACTTTTGAGAGATCGCTGTCAGCGACGAGCCTGGCAAACCCTTGCTCTCTGGCATCGTCTACTTCGTCCAGGTACTCGAACAGCTTATCTTTTGAACCGAGCGCTTCGGGAAGTGTCCATTCGAAGGGATCATCCCACATTTGAGCATTGATGCCTCCAAATGTCTGCTCGACCTTTGCGGCGCTTCGAACCAGGATCTCAGCCGGGTTGTTCGCCTTGTCCCCCTGATCCGGATATCCCGACTCACAGAACTTGATCCTCTGTGCCAATGATCGCCAGATCCCGCTCAATGCGGAGAACTGCTCGCTGAATGCTCTGGTTACAGGTTCCATTCGGTTCGCGCCTAAATTAACCCGGAATCGATCGCCTTCCCAAACGGCGTACTCCGAAAGGCCGGATTTCTGCCGCGGATTTGAATTGTTTCCAACTTTGGAGGATTATAAACGCTCTCCACGTCTCAAGCGCGAACGACAAATCTCCTGAAGAAAATGGCAAGTAAAAAAGGAACAGATACCGGTGCGAAGTTCGCGTTTTCATCGAGTGTCAAAGACGACGTGTGGCTTCCCGGAAAGGGCCCGAAAGGGTACGAGTGGTGGTATTTCGATGCCTTGAGCGACAACGAGCGCGATGCGATAGTCGTAATATTCCTGGACAACTTCATCTTTTCGCCCAGATACAACAACCTCAACAGGAAGCTCGATAAAAACGGTGCGGAAGGCGAACGAGATCGGCTATTTCCCGCCGTGGCGTTCTTTTACTATCGGGACGGCAAGCCGTTTTTCAGGTGTATCAACGAATTCTCCGAAGAAAGTTTCTCAGCCGATCCCGAGTGGCCTCACTGCGAGATCAACGGCAGCAGCTTCCGCTATGAAGAGACGCCTTACGGAGACAGGTATCTTGTAGAAATAACTTCTCCTCTTCGGCGAAAAAAGACTCTGAAAGCGAGCTTTGAATGGCTCTCGGTCGAGAGCGATCTGGCGCCGGGGGATGCTGTTGAAGGCGACGGACACTCGTGGAACCTCGTCTCACCAAGGTCAGACGTTACAGGCAGCATCTTCGTTCTAGACAATGACGGCAAGAAAACGGAGAAATTGAACTTCCGCGGGACTGGATATCACGATCACAACCGCGACCGTCGATGGCTTCCATCGGCTGTAGACAAATGGCTTTGGGGACGGGTCCATTTCTCCGATTCAACGGCCGTCTTCTACGATTACAACGGAAGAGAAGGATCGGAAAGGGACTCGAGCCTTTACATTGCCGACGGATCCGGGATCGTATGCAGGCGGGCCGACTTTGAGATACAAGAGACCCGTCGTGATGTGTTCGGACTTAAGTATCCGTCGCGGCTCAGAATAACGACCGAAGACGGAATCAAGCTCCGCTTAAAAGATACGAAGGCGATTGATTCTTCTTTCTTCTATACCCGGATGCTTTTTGACGGGACACTATCGGTTCGGGATGGCGTTCCAAGGCGCTCGCTCGGTATTGGAGAGTTTCTCGTTCCGGGCAAACTTCGAAACAGGTTCTTCGATCCGCTGATAAATATGAGGATCGGAAGGAAGGGTCGGCATTCATTTCTCTCATAGCTGTTTCCGAAGATCGGTGGACAATTGACGTATGGCAGAAGAACGAGACACGGGCGAAGGCTTTGTAAAGAGGCACTCCTGCAACGCATGCGGTGCCGACATGGTTTTTGACCCGAAGATAGGCGAGCTTTCCTGCCCGTATTGCGGGACCATCAAAGAGATCGAGGACGATCCCTCGGCCGTTAAGGAGCGCGACCTTGCGACTTTCCTGCGGCCCGAGGCGGAACGGCTTCAGCCGCTCGCGAAAGAGGCCCTGCAAGTATCCTGCAACAGTTGCGGCGCGACCGTTACTTTCGTACCTCCGGAGACCGCTACTTCGTGCGATTTCTGCGCGGCGAAGATCGTCGCGCAGCCGAAGGCCGCTGATCCGCTTGTCGCTCCCGAGGGAGTTCTCCCGTTCTCTGTCGAGAACAAGACCGCGGCCAGGGCGGTCTCGAAATGGACGAAGACCCGCTGGTTCGCCCCGAACAAGCTAAAGACCATGGCTCGTCACGACCGCGCTACAAGCATCTACATCCCGTACTGGACCTTCGATGCCGACACTTCGACAGACTACACGGGACAGAGGGGCGACAATTATCACGAAACCGAACACTTCAGGGATGCGCAGGGCAAGCAACGGTCAAGAACTGTCACCAAAACAAGGTGGTCGTACGCTTCGGGGCACGTTTCGAGACATTTTGACGATGTAACCGTTCCCGCGACGACTTCCGTGCTTCCGAAGTACCTGAGCCGTCTCGAATGGGATTTCACAGGCCTGACTTCTTACGATCCGGCATTTCTTTCGGGACACAAGGCCCAGACCTACCAGGTGACTCTCGAAAGCGGATTAAGAGCATTTCAGTCGATCGCCGAATCCGTTATCAGGAGGGATGTCGCTTCCGACATCGGCGGCGATCATCAACGAATAGATTCGATGGACACACGCTACGCTAATGTCACGTTCAAACATCTGCTCGTGCCCGTTTACGCCGGGGCGTACCGATACAACAACAAGGTCTATCAGGTAATAGTCAACGGTCGATCGGGTGAGGTGTTCGGGGAACGGCCGTATAGCGCTTTGAAGATCGGATGTCTCGTCCTCGCGATCATTTTCGTGATCGTGCTGCTGATTCTGATCCTTTCGCTATTCCGTTAGTACTATTTCCACCCCTTGGTGTATCGGAACGAGCCGCTCAAGGGGTCGGGGCACTAAAGGACGTTGAGCGTTTCGCATTGTAATCACGGGCCAGGAGAGAAATTTCTTGCCAAGGCACGGTAGCTGCATGTTACAATGGTGGTTCTGTCAAACTAGCAAACAGAGAGGTATCACCGTATGAAGTGCTGGCACTGCAACAGCGATCTGGATATCAACTATCAGGCGGCAGATTTTTCATTCAAGTTCTATCATTGCTCGTTTTGCGACAAATGGTATGAGATGCGCAAGGAAAAGACGCGTCAAAACAGTTCAGTACCTGCAAAGTTCTTCGAACTGAATTCGCCCCCGGACGTTCCGGGAGTCTCTGCCCCGACGATTAACTGACGCTGAAGCCAACGAAAATTGAAAAAGGTCAAACCCGTTCAGGTTTGACCTTTTTTCTTTGGATGACTCGTGTTCAGCCGGCTATCAGCTGACGAAGTACATACGGCAGTATCCCGCCGTGCCGGTAGTAATCCGCCTCGACCGGCGTATCGATCCTGAGTATCACATCCGTCTCGGCCGTCGATCCATCTTTTTTGTGGATCTTAAGCGAAACTTCCTGCAGCGGCCTGACATCTGTTCCGCTCAGTCCGACAAGGTCGTAGGTCTCCGTGCCGTCGATTCCAAGCGAATCGACACTGTCCGCGTCCTTGAACTGGAGAGGCAGGACACCCATTCCGATAAGGTTCGACCGGTGGATCCGTTCAAAGCTCTTTGCAACGACCGCCTTAACGCCCATCAGAAGGGTCCCTTTCGCCGCCCAGTCCCTGGAACTCCCGGTCCCGTACTCTGCTCCGGCCAGAATGACAAGCGGAACGCCCTCTTCCCCATACTTCATCGCGGCGTCGTAGATGGTCATCTCTTCACCCGATGGGTGATGAACGGTAAATCCACCCTCCTTCGGCGAAACAAGACGATTCTTAATGCGTACGTTGGCAAACGTGCCGCGAAGCATTACATGATCATTCCCTCTCCGGGAACCGTAGGAATTGAAGTCCGTCGGTTCGACTCCTCTTGATTGGAGATAAAGGCCCGCGGGCGAATCGGCCTTGATCGCGCCGGCCGGCGATATGTGATCGGTGGTAACCGAATCGCCGAAAACGGCAAGCGGCCGGGCTCCTTCGACATCCTCAAACGTCCCGGCCTCCATCGTGAAACCATCAAAATACGGAGGCTCCTGAATGTATGTCGACGATTCGTCCCATTCATAAACTTTGCCCGGTGTAGACGGAATGTCGTTCCACATCGGGTTCTTCTCGGCAAAATCGCTGTAGAGCTTTCTATAGACTTCGGGTTCAAATGCGTTGTGCATCATCTCCCGGATCTCATCAAGCGTCGGCCAGATATCCTTCAGATAGACCTCGTTGCCGTCCCTATCGGTGGCGATCGCCTCTTTGCTCAAGTCTGTGTTGACCGTACCCGAGAGCGCAAATGCGACGACGAGGGGAGGCGACATAAGGAAATTGGCTTTTATGTTCTGGTGAACACGGGCCTCGAAGTTCCTGTTGCCGGAAAGCACCGAGGCGGCGACCAGATCGTTCCCGACGACCGCATTTTCGATAGCCGGATGCAAAGGCCCGCTGTTGCCGATACACGTCGTACAGCCGTACCCGACAAGGTCAAAACCTATCTTGTCGAGGTAGTCTTGCAGGCCTGTTTTCTCCAGGTAGTCTGTTACAACCCTGGAGCCGGGCGCGAGCGAGGTCTTTACGTATGAAGGAACGGACAGTCCTTTTTCGACCGCCTTCTTCGCTAGAAGGCCCGCCGCAAGCATCACGCTTGGATTTGAAGTGTTGGTACAGGAAGTGATCGCGGCGATCAGGACCGAACCGTGTCCGATCTCGACGTCTGAACGCGCATCGAATCCGTCGTCTTCACTTACGACATCCGGGGTCGGACGGTTGTTCGCCATTTCCGCCTCGGTCTCTACGCTTGTAGCGGCTGCCGACTGGCCGTCGATAACCGGCAGAGGGATCGATCTCGGGTCCTGCTCACCTCCGCCTGACCTAATCGCATCGCCGCCGTTCAAACTTACGTCATACAAACGGGTAAATTCGCCGCCGTCTCTTCCGAATCCGCCATCTGAAACAGGCCTCGTGAACAAAGCCTTAAACTCGTCGCTGAAACGTTCAAGATCTATCCTGTCCTGCGGCCTTTTCGGCCCGGCAACCGCGGGCTTCACAGAGGCGAGATCGAGGTCTATGACCTTCGTATAATCGACATCACCAGCTAGCGGGATCCCGAACATTTCCTGAGCCTGGTAGTAGTTGCGTATCGTCTCGATCTGCTCGTCCGACCTTCCGGTAGCGGCGAAGTAATCCAGCGTCTTCTCGTCTATCCCGAAGAAACCCATCGTCGCTCCATATTCAGGAGACATGTTCGCTATCGTCGCGCGATCCGTCGCCGGCAGGCTTGCCGTGCCCTCTCCGAAGAACTCGACGAACTTGCCCACTACCTTGGCTTCCCTGAGAATCTCGGTCACGCGAAGAACAAGATCTGTTGCGGTTGCGCCCTGCGGCAGTTCTCCGTAGAGGTTCATTCCAACCACATCAGGCGTCAGGATATAGACCGGCTGTCCGAGCATGGCCGCCTCTGCCTCGATCCCGCCTACTCCCCAGCCGACGATCCCAAGCCCGTTGATCATCGTCGTATGCGAGTCCGTCCCCACAAGCGTGTCAGGATAATAAGTTCCGTCTTTCTCGAAGACGCCTTTCGCGAGGTATTCGAGGTTGACCTGGTGAACGATCCCGATACCGGGCGGTACCACGCGGAATCCGTTAAATGCCTGCATTCCCCACTTTAGGAATCTATACCGCTGTTCATTCCTTTCGAATTCCTTTTCCATGTTCCGCTGATAAGCGGCCTCACTCCCGGCAAAGTCCACCTGCACCGAGTGATCGATAACAAGGTCAACAGGAACCAGCGGCTCTACGACGTTAACGTCCTTGCCCGCTCTTTCGACTGCGGATCTCATTGCCGCAAGATCCACCAGCAGGGGTACGCCCGTAAAATCCTGAAGAATGACCCGTGAGACGACAAACGGGACCTCATCGGTCCTTTCAGCGGTCGCCTGCCACTTTGCAAGCTGCTCGACGTGTTCCTTGCCGATCTTTTCCCCTTCGTCAAAATTCCTGAGTACGGATTCAAGGACGATCCGGATAGATATTGGCAGCCGGGACACATTGCCTACGCCTGCTTTCTCAAGCGCCGGGAGTGAGTAGAACGTCCCCTGCTTTCCGCCTCCCGCTTCAAATGTCCGTCTTGTTTCAAATAGATTGTGTGCCATTTCTGAACTCCTCCGGAAGCCGTAACCGTTAAGAAAATTGAGGATAGCTTTTGAATATGGTCTAAGTTTATGGGGCGCCTTTGGAAAAGACAAGGAAACGGCAGGCTGATAAGGATTTTTCAATCAGGCGGCGGAAATATTCGAACTTCTAATTAATCCGCGGGTGATTGACGAGGTGAGTTTATATGCCGCCCACCTTTGATTTGAGCCGCCAATCCAACTACAATCCCCATACCCACGAGGCAAAAATGACCGAGGCAGACAGTTTGTTCTATGGCAGATACGGGAACTTCCCTGCGAAGATATTTCTCCGCCGTATCGCGCTTTCGGGCGCGTCTGCGCCGTAGTCTGTCCGGTTACACCTTTTTCACATATCTCGCCGTTCTTGGCCCCGGGATCATCGCCGCCAATGCCGGAAACGATGCCGGCGGCATTGCCACATACTCAAGCGTAGGCGCCGCTTATGGCTACTCACTTCTCTGGGTATTTCTCCCGATGGTGGTCAGCCTGATAATCGTCCAGGAGATGTGCGTGCGAATGGGCGTTGTAACCGGGCAGGGACTGGCCGACCTCATCCGAGAGCGTTTCGGCGTACGGCTCACAACGCTGGTGATGTCTGCGCTTCTGATCGCCAACTCGGGAGTGATCATCTCGCAGTTCGTCGGCGTGGCGCAGGCTTCAGAGCTTTTGGGAATTCCGAGGTACCTCACCATCCCGATCACTTCCGTCGTGATGTGGTGGCTGGTCGTAAAAGGCACGCAGGAACGGGTTGAACAGATCTTCCTGATCATCTCGCTTGTGTTTCTCTGCTATATCGTTTCTGCTTTCGCCGCGGGTCCGGACTGGGGCGAGATCGCTTCGGAGGTCGCCTCCCCAGGCGTGAGCACTGATCCCGCTTACTTGTTCATGGTTATCGCGCTGATCGGAACGACGATCACGCCGTTTATGCAGTTCTTTGTTCAGTCTTCGACGGTCGAGCGAGGAATGGACGAGGACGAACTCTCGATCGCAAGAGCGGATGTGATCGTCGGCACCTGTTTCGCTCTTATGATAGCGGCCTTCATCGTGATCTCGACGGCGGCGACTCTTCACGTTAACGGGATCACCACGGTGGATTCGGCAGCAACCGCGGCCGAGGCGCTGGCGCCGGTCGTTGGCGAGTACGCAAAGTACCTTTTCGCGATCGGACTGTTCGGAGCGTCCCTGCTGGCGATGGGAGTCCTGCCGCTTGCGACGGCGTATTCCGTCAGCGAGGCGCTCGGATTTGAGAAAGGGCTTTCGAGAAGCTTTCGGGAAGCTCCCATCTTTCTGGGGATGTTCACCGGCCTGATCCTTGTCGGGGCTTTCGTCTCGATGATCCCTTCGATTCCGCAGATCCAGCTCCTTCTTGTCACACAGGCCGTCAACGGCCTGCTGCTCCCGATAATCCTTGTGACGATCGTTAAGTTGTCCAGCAGCCGCGAGATCATGGGCGAATACCGGAACGGCACAGTGTTCAAGACCTTCGCCTGGCTTATCACGATCGTCGTATCAACGCTTTCTTTATTGTTGATTGCACAAACTTTTGCTGATATTTTTTAGGCCCTTTCTATGGAATCCGGAGCATTAAGGCGACGACTTACGCTGCTCGTGATGATCATCCTGATCGTTACGCTGATACTGCTTGTCATTCCGTTCGTAGAATTCTGGCTGCTTCAGAACATCTATTCGTATTTTGACCTCAAAGTCATCCCGCCGGACGATCAGGTTGTAAAAGTACTTGGCAAGAACATCCAGGGAGAGGAGGTACACGGACAGCCGGGGCAACTATCCCAGTCTTTGCTTGGGCTGCTGGTGAACTTCTTCAAGATCGTCAAGATCCTGTTGTGGATGACGATCGTGATCGCGGCGGTCAGGATCGTGATCAATCTGCTCTTCGGGACTGCATTAAAGAGCACGAGTCAGAACGAGATCTTCTCGCTATTGAAGACGGTGATGTCGGTCATCATCTACATCGTCGCGTTCTTCATCATCTTTCAGACCCAGTACCCCAACGTTCCGCTGGCTCCTCTTTTCACAGGTTCGACGATAATCGGAATCGTCGTCGGTCTTGCCCTTCAGGACACGCTTGGGAACCTCTTTTCGGGGATCGCAATACAGGCCGACCAGTCGTTTCAGGTCGGCGATACGGTGATCGTTGGCGAGCGCGGCTTCGGAGAGGTCGAAAGCGTTTCCTGGAGGGGTGTGAAGATCAGGACATATCAGAACAAGCTCCTTGTGATGAGCAACAGTGTGATCGGAAAAGAGATAATCGAGATCGCGCCGAAAGGCAATCTCAATGCAAGGATAGTCCGCTTCAACACCCTCTACACTAATTCCCCTTCGAGGGTTATCGAAACCGTCCGCGAGGTCGTCCGGCAGGTTGAGAATGTATCGCCCAAACGCAGGCCGAAGGTAAGGATATGGAACCTGGGCGACAACGGTATCGATTGGGAAGTGAAATACTGGATCACCGACTACCGCCGGTTTAACGACACCGACGCAAGGATCAGGGAGAGGATCTGGTACGCATTCCAGCGTGAAGGATTGGATTTCGCTTATCCGACAAGAACGATCTACACGGCGAAACAGACCGACGAAGAGGACGTGTTCATCGACACTCCGGACGAGATCCTGGAGAGAATCAACAACGTCTCCGTGTTTGCCCCTCTTTCGATTGAAGAAACGAAAAAGATCGCCGCCGCCAGCCGTGTGCGTGTTTTCGCTCTTGAAGAACCGATCATCAGAACGGGCCAGAAAGGTGAAGCGATGTACATCATTCACACCGGTTCGGTCAGTGTCCAGATAAGGGACGAAGGCGGCCGACGTACTATCAACACACTCGGTCCGGGCGATTTCTTCGGTGAGATGAGCCTTTTCACGGGTGAACCGAGAACTGCGGACGTGGTTGCCGAGGTTGAGACCAAGGTGATTGAGATCCAGCCCTCGATCCTCAAACCGATTCTTGAGGACAATCCCGAACTTGTTCGAATAATCTCCGAGATAATCGATGATCGCCGCCAGCTGCTGGTGACAGATGAAGAAGATGCTCAGTCGGTCTCAGAAGCAGATACAAAAGGCGTCATACGGTCTATCCGCAGCTTCTTTGGGTTGAGATAGGAGATTTCAGGAAATTGCTTCTGAGACCTGATTCCTGTCTTTGGGAGGGTATCTAAAGAGCAGAGATTCTCTTGGCCTAGCCAGATGTTTTGATCATCCCAAGGAACGGAAACATCAGTTGCCCCCGTTTTAACGGGGGGTTCATAGTTAGTTCCAAGACCTTTTGCCGACTTTCGCCGGCTCCTTTTAGGGGTAAAACCCCTGTGTAACGCTTTCTCAGCGATCCGTTCCACCCGCTTGCGCAAGTGGCAACTGATTTCCGCTGCGTGTGCAATGCATTTATCTCAAACAGGTTTCTCGCCGCGGCAACAGGAAAGTAGGCAGACAGAAAAAAGGCTGCCCTTTCGGACAGCCTTTCAAAAATCTCCAAAGCGAATCGCTTTAGTAGATCGTGAAATTATATTGAATGGTCTTGTTCACCGTGTACGGCTGGCCGTTCCTCATAGGAGGCGTAAAGCTTATCCTTCTGGCCGCCGCGATCGCCTTTTCAGTAAGACCGTAAGGCAATCCCTTGACGGTGGAAACCGACCCGATCGAGCCGTTAGCCATAAAGGTAACCTTGAGGATCACCTGGCCGGTGACATTCTTCTGACGGGCCTCGTCCGTGTATCCGGGACGCGGCTTCGAATTGATCTTCAAACTCGTAGTCGGACCGCTTCTCGCCGGGGGAGGGTTCCCTCTCCCGCCTGTGCCGGTGCCCCGGCCCGTGCCGTCACCAACGCCTGATCCGCTTCCAGACCCGGTTCCGCTTCCCTCACCGGTTCCGAATCCGGAGCCCATTCCGGTTCCGCGTCCGGTACCCATTCCGCCGCCGGAACCCGGACCGTCGGAAGGATCTCCGGAGATCGCGTTCGGCATTCCCGGAGGAAGTATCCTGTCACGCTTGATATCACCTTCGGTCGACATGACCACAGGCAGTTCGGGATTCGTCAATTGCGGCATGCGCGATGTCGGAGGCATCATCGGGGGCCTGGTCTGTGTGACAAGCTCTCCTTTGGAAACCGGCTTTTCTTCTTCTTTACCGCCGCCGCCGCCGCCGCCGTCTTCATCGTCGCCCTCGTCCTCGTTCGTGTCCTCTTCCTCTTCAAAAGGCACTTCATCGACAAGTGCGACCAGTGATTCCTCATCAACCAGCGAACCGACATCGGCAAGATAGCCGAAAAGCGAATTGATGATCAGCCCTGCAAATCCGAATGCAAAAACCAAGGAGAAGACCAAGAGCAGACCCGTGCGGACCTTTGACGACTTCTCAGAAACTACAGTTACCTTGTAGTTGTCATCGTGAATATCCGACTCAAAATTATAGCGGGCCAATTCATCTTCGTTATATCGGAATCCCGTATCGGCGCTGTGGCTCTTGTCTTCTACTTCCAGCAAGCCGAGAAAAGTTCCTTCAGCCGCCTTCTTATTCGCACTGACAGAACCGGCGGCGGCTGCCACAGGCACCGTGATCACAGGTTCTGTCTCTTCAACCTCTTCCTCGACTGCGGAATCCTCTTCCTCCCACTCGTCACCCGGTTCTGAAGCGATCACGGGACGTTCGGTCTCAAACGATGATTCTTCTGCAACGGACTCAGCCTCGGCGACGATCTCGGGCTCAGAAACCTCAATGGGTTCCGGAACTAACTCTTCCTTTGCCTTGATCTCTTCTACTGGAGCCGCTTCCGGAATTTCAAGAGTCGGCTCTTCCGCATCGAGGAATGCGGGCTTATCAGGCTCAGGCGCGAACTCCGTTTCTCCCTCGTGACCTACAGGTTTCATTTCAAAAGCAGAAAGTTCCGACGCACAATTCGGACAGTATGAAAACTTTTCGGCGAAACTCTCTTCACAAGAGGAGCAAAACTTAACGATTTTTCCCATTTTTGACTTAGCCTCTCTAGCTTGGTTAGTCGAGGATCAGACTTTGCTGACCTATACGTATCGGGGACTGCTGTGAAGTAGGCAGTTAAAAAACTGTCTTGATTATAACATTTTTGTTGATGCCTCGCTTGGTTGACGCGATGCCCGGGCACCTCTAAACTTCTTTCCTTTTGGGAGATTTTAATTGCAAAACCCGGTCAACAACCGTTGATCAAGAGTCTGCAACTAAAATTTTTGCAAATCTCAGCTCAATTCCCAACTTATGAAGCCCTTTTTTACCCGAATCATTACGCTTGCGCTGGCCGTATTGTTCGCATCCGTGACCTCCGTTTTTCCACAAGACGGGATCCTTTCGAAACCCAGGTCCGAGAAGCTGCTGAATGACCTGCCGGTATATATCTGGAGCCAGGCGGAATCGGACACGGTAACTGTTCGATTGAGGATCCACAGAGGCGCCGCCTACGACCCGGTCGACAAGGCAGGGACTTTTGCATTACTGGGCGACATCCTCTTTCCCGAAGAAGAGATCAGGGATTATTTCCGGGAGGACCTCGGGGGCGATCTAACAGTTGAGGTCACCTACGACTACGTGGAGGTTACGGCAACGGCTCGCTCGGAAGAGTTTCTGACCGTGCTTGAAACACTTGCGCCGGCGTTGATCAACACCGAGATAACAAAAGAAACGACAGAGAAACTGATCGCCTCGCGGCTCGAGAAACTGGAGGTTGAAGAGCCCGGAGGAAGGTCGGCAGTCGTAAAAGCGGCGTCAAAGCGTCTCTACGGTTCATTTCCTTATGGCAGGCCCGTGGAAGGGACAAAGGAATCGCTCGCGAACATAGACTTTGGAGACCTTATATATGTAAGAGAAAGGTTTCTTACTGCCGACAATGCGACACTGACGATCAAAGGTAACGTAAGGTCTGACTATGCCTACCTCGCTGCAAGGCGACTTCTCGGCTCCTGGAACAAGTCCGGTTCAAACATCCCAGCTACGTTCAAGCTTCCTGAATCCCCTGAGACCGAGACTCTGAATATCTATACCGAAGGGGAGGTCGCGTACCGAGCCGCAGCGGTCGCCGAAGGATACAAGCGATCCGACGCTTCCTATTATGCGGCTGAGATATTCTCCAAAATTCTAGCCGCGAGGATGAAGAAGAGGTTGGAGGCAGTGACGGACGCTTCTGCAAAGGTCGTCCACCACGGATTTCTGATCCGCGGGGTGTTCGAGCTGACTTCGGAAGATCTTTCCACCGCGGCTACCGTTCCTGGGAACGAATCTGCTGTTGCAGCCCGAAGGCTCTTCAAGGAGATCTTGAATGATCCGGTTAGTTCGATCGAGATGGAGTCCGCGAAAGCCTCGTACTTTGCAGAGTTCAGCCGTCAGGGCCCGGACGAGTTGAGGATGGACATCGACACTTTTCAACTGGCGGATCCCGCGGACGAGCTGGCCCGGATCAGAGACCTAAAACTATCCGAGGTCCAGTCGGTCCGAAATGCGTTGATCTCAAAGGAACCTGTTGAGGTCGTCATCATCTCGCGGCCGCCCGTTTCGATTGACGTCCCTGAGGATCCTAAAGACCCTTCCTGAAAATGCGGCCTCAGATGCCTACCTAATGACGAGCTTTTCCAAAGCCGGAGATCCCGCCCGAGGGGAAAAGGAGCACGCGAGCGCCGTCAAGGAGATGTTCGCGGGCATCGCCGGAAGATATGACCTGCTGAATCACCTGCTCTCCGCCAACATAGACAAGCGCTGGCGTCGCAAGGTCGCGGGAAAACTCGGTGAAGTGCTGGCCGATAAGAATGCGCTAATCCTCGATGTGGCCTGCGGAACCGGAGATCTGTCGATCGAGCTTCAGTCTGGGAATGCGGCAAGAGTTACAGGGACGGACTTCTGCCGGCCTATGCTCGAAATAGCGGAAGAAAAGTCGGAATCGTCGACGCTTTCGATCCCGTTCGTGGAAGGCGACGGGATGAATCTGGCGTTTGCCGATTCGACCTTCGACGCCGTAACGATCGCCTTCGGACTTCGAAATTTTGCAAACTGGGAAAACGGCATTGAAGAGCTTTACAGGGTCTTGAAACCATCCGGCAAACTCGTGATACTCGAGTTCTCAAGCCCTGTGGTTCCCGGCTTCAAGCAGGCCTTCCGTTTCTACTTCTCGTCAGTCCTTCCGAGGATCGGCGGCATCATCAGCGGCTCCCGCGGGGCCTACGAGTATCTTCCCGATTCCGTGTCACGTTTCCCTGATCAGGAAGGGCTCGCCTCCTTGATGCGACAAATCGGGTTTTCGAATGTAGAATACAAGAATCTTACGGGCGGCATCGCCGCCATCCATTCCGGAACAAAGTGATCGCTTCCCGCTCGGACCTTACCGATCGATGAACAAATACAGGGTCTTAAAGTTGTTCAAGCGCCTGGGGCTCTTTCTGCTCGTCATTTGGACGGTTGTTTCCGCAGTCACGCTCCTTATCGAACTTGTGCCCGGCGATCCAGCCCTCGCAAGGCTTGGCGAACAGGCTACCGACCAGCAGATCCAGGCCTTCCGTAGACTCCATTCACTGGACAAACCTGCCTTCTTCGTTTCGTACACCAGCGACGAAGGACTGTTCTGGAACGGTACCGACAACCGCTATTTCTCCTATTGGAAAGGGGTTCTTCAAGGCGATCTCGGGATTTCTTTCGACACGAACCGGCCGGTTCGGGAAATGATCGTCGAGCGGTATCCGGCTACGATCAAACTGGCACTTGCGGCATTGCTGGTCGCTGTCGGGATCTCGATCCCGCTCGGTGTCCTTGCAGGAACTCACAAGAATTCCCTGATCGACAATGTCGCATCGACCTTCGCCCTGCTCGGAATATGTCTCCCTTCTTTCGTGATCGGGCCGCTTCTCGTCTATCTGTTCGCGGTCAGGATACCGATATTCTCGCCTACTGGAAGCTATTATCCTGAAGATATCGTTCTACCAGCTATTACTCTCGGCGCCGCACTGTCCGCGATCCTTACAAGGATGGTCCGCTCCAGTGTGATTGAAGAGCTCGGCGAAGACTACGTAAGAACCGCAAGGGCGAAAGGCCTGAGCGAGCGCGTTGTCATCTACAAACACGTTCTCAAGAATGGACTGATCCCTGTCGTTACAATACTCGGGCTTCAGCTTGGAGTTCTTTTGGCCGGAGCGATCATCACGGAAAAGATCTTCAACTGGAGAGGAATCGGAACTCTGCTTCTTGACGGGATCGGCACCCGTGATCACAGGCTGGTGCAAGGAGTGGTACTTGTGATCAGCATTACTTACATTCTCGCGAACTCTTTGACCGACTGGGTTTACAGGCTACTGGATCCGAGAATCCGTCTGTCCTGACGCACGATGAACAGACTTTTCTTCATCGGGATAGTTCTAGCTTCGGTGTTCATAATCACCGCGGCGCTGGCTCCGCTTATCGCACCTTACGATCCGTTGGCGCCGTTCGAATATGTCGACCCGGTGACCGGGGTTGAAAGGACGTTGAAGAACCAGTGGCCAAGCTCCGAACACTGGTTTGGGACGGATTCCCTTGGCAGGGACGTATTTTCGAGGCTTGTATACGGTGCCCGCGTCTCTCTCTTCGTTGGCATTACGGTCGTCCTGATAGCCGGGATAGTCGGAACCATCATCGGCGCGATCGCAGGATTCTATGGCGGCTGGCTCGACAACTTCCTTGCTGGCTACGTGTTCAATGTCTTTCTTGCCTTTCCCGGTTTGCTGCTTGCGATCGCGATCGTTGCCTTTTTGAGCGGGACCAACCCATCGCCTGAAGACCGTATGCGCCATCTGATAATTGCTATGTGCATCACGGGATGGGTCGGATATGCAAGGGTGATGCGCGGCCAGGTGCTAAAGGTAAGGGAGTACGATTTCGTGCAGGCTGCGCGGGCGCTTGGGGCGGGCGGTATGAGGCAGTTGTTTATCCATATTCTGCCGAACGCGATCCAGCCTTTGATCGTCCAGGCTTCCCTTGCTATGGCCGGAGCCGTCCTTGCCGAAGCATCGCTTTCATTCCTTGGACTAGGCCTGCCGCCTCCGGCGCCGACTTGGGGAACGATGATCGATGAAGCGCGGGGAATAAACACACTCACCAACGCTACTCATAATCTGCTGTTCCCCGGAATCGCTTTGGCGCTGACCGTGCTTGCTTTCAATTTCATAGGCGACGGCCTTCGCGAGTATCTGGACCCGAAACAAAGGCGAAGATAGGAATCTGCAAAAACAGGGAAGAATAGCCAGGCTATGAAGAAGATCGAGTTAAAGGGTTTATGCGACGAGGTGGAGATCACGCTAAACAACTTGCGTGATTGCGAGATCAAGGAATCGGACGGCTCGGTGCAGGTAGTCTTCGGAAAAGAAGGACTTACTGTAAAGGAAGAGAGCGATCCTGGGCGTCGCGGTAACAAGGATGAGTCCTGAATTACCGAAATTCGAGATCAAGCCGCTCGGCGAGGACTGCGCGATCATCGATCTCGGAAACGAGATCGATGAAGCGATCAATGACCGGGCGATAGCCATCGCTCAAGCCATCGAGGAATCGCCTTTTGAAGGGTTCATCGAATGCGCTCCGGCTTACAGCTCAGTAGCCGTTTACTACGATCCTTGCAGACTTGGAGGGTTCGGATTTTCCGCCGTCAGATCACAAATTGATATCGTCGTCCGCTCTTCCTCCGTGTTTGAGCCTGGCGAAGGCAGGCACCATACGATTCCCGTGCTCTTCGGCAACGAACACGGACCCGATCTCGAAGAGGCCGCGGAGCGCAATGGTCTTGATACTAAGGAATTTATAGACACGTTTGTCTCGACGACCTACAGGGTCTACATACTCGGGTTTTTGCCGGGATTTCCTTATATGGGCAAAGTCGACGATCAGATCGCGACACCGCGAAGAGGTAACCCCCGTACAAGAGTGGCTGCCGGAAGTGTCGGAATTGCCGGATCACAAACGGGAATATATCCGTTTGACTCACCCGGCGGCTGGCAGATCATTGGAAGGACCTCGTACAAGGTTTTTGATGTCAGCTCGAAAGATCCCTCTCGATTCAAACCGGGTGACACCGTCCGTTTCTCCCCAGACGATCTGATGTAGATGGCTCTCACGATCCTAAAACCTGGGATTCTGGACACGGTTCAAGACCTCGGCCGGACAGGCTTCAGGCAGTTTGGCGTAAATCCGGGAGGGGCCGCAGACGCTTCCGCCGTACGTGTGCTCAATACATTACTTGGCAACGACGAAGGCGATGCTGTTGTCGAAATGCACTTCCCTTCAGCGGAGATCGTGTTCGGGGAAGAGACGACATTTGCCGTGGGCGGCGCCGATGCGGAGATCAGCCTTGACGGAGAATCCTTCCCACTGTGGGCGTCAGTGCGGGCGAGATCCGGAGCTGTTCTGAAGATCGGAAAGCGTCTCGCGGGTTCGAGGATCTATCTTGCGGTTAAGGGCGGGATAGATGTTGATGAATGGTTAGGCAGCAGGAGCACAAACACATTTGCCAGAGCTGGCGGCTTCGAAGGACGGGCACTCAAAACCGGCGACCGGCTTGCGATCGGAAAATCAGATCTGAACAACAGGTCTCCTCTTGGTGCAAAGGCCGGTCCCGGTCTGATCGCAGGGTGCTCGCCCCGCGGAACCATCAGAATTACGATCGGCCCGGAATACCATCAACTTACAGCCCGTGCTGTCCGAGACCTTTCAAAAGGCACCTTTGCCGCAACCATGGATTCGAACCGTATGGGACTTCGGCTCGAAGGACCCCGACTTACGAGACTTACTGAAACCGAGCTCGTGTCATCTGCTGTTTCGCCCGGGACGATTCAACTGCTTCCGGACGGCAGTCCCGTCATTCTGCTCGCCGACTGCCAAACGACCGGGGGCTATCCCAGGATAGCCCAAGTAGCTTCACGTGACTTGTCAGCAGTAGCCCAAACTTCACCCGGCGAAAAGCTTCGATTCAGGATCATAGATTTACAGGAAGCGCTAGATCTTCATCGGCGATTTGAAAAGGACTTGTCTTTTCTCCGAATGGGGATAAGATTTAGGGCACTCTTTGGATCCTGAATGGAATCGATCGACCTTAACTGCGACATGGGAGAAAGTTACGGCGCCTGGTCAATGGGCCGCGACCGCGACATTCTTCCTCTTGTATCCTCGGCGAACATCGCCTGCGGCTTCCACGCCGGCGATCCTACTACAATAAGAGAAACTGTTGCGATCGCGATCGATACCGGAACGGCGGTCGGTGCCCACCCGTCTTACCCTGACATACAGGGTTTCGGAAGGCGCGAAATGAGCCTTAGTGCCCGGGAGATACACGATTCGGTCGTCTACCAGGTCGCCGCCTTGAAAGGGATCTGCGAGTCGCTTGGCGGCAGGCTCCATCATGTCAAACCCCACGGGGCTCTCTACAATCGTGCAGCGCGCGATGCCGAAGCTGCTTCCGCGATCTCGGAAGCCGTATCTGCGATAGACGGCGGGCTCTTTGTCTACGGCCTTGCCGGAAGCTATCTCGTATCTGAAGGCGAGAAAGTCGGCCTTCGGACTACTTCGGAAGTCTTCGCGGACCGTACGTACCTCAATCACGGCTCGCTTACTCCAAGAAGCAGACCCGACGCGCTCGTAGAATCCGTCGAGGAGGCGGCAGATCGCGCGTTGAAGATGGCCGTCGAAGGTACTGTAGCGTCTGTCGAAGGCAGCGAGATCCTTGTGCGTGCAGAAACGATCTGCATTCACGGCGACGGTCCAAACGCGCTGGAATTTGCCAAGGCGATCCGAAGGTCGCTCGACGGAAACGGAATAGAGGTAAAGGCTCCTTAGAAACAGCGTCGATATGAACAAGAAGCTCACTTCTTCAGTCTTTCTCGGCGCAGCATTTCTGATGGCCACCTCTGCAGTCGGCCCCGGGTTTCTCACTCAAACCGCAAAGTTCACAAAGGACTACCTTGCCAGCTTTGGCTTCGTGATCCTTCTTTCCGTTGTTCTCGACATAGTCGCCCAGCTGAATATCTGGAGAGTGCTGGCAGTGAGCGGGAAGCGGGGACAGGACGTCGCGAACGAGACGATCTTCGGCAGCGGCTATGTCCTTGCGATCCTGATCGTATTCGGCGGACTGGCTTTCAACATAGGCAACATCGCCGGTGCCGGCCTCGGATTCAATGTGCTGTTCGGATTGGCTCCTGAATACGGCGCATTGATAAGCGCCTGCGTGGGGATCGGAATCTTCCTTTTCAGGGACGCCGGGAAGGCAATGGACCTATTCGTAAAGGTCCTCGGGTTCGTCATGCTAGGACTGATCGTCTATGTCGTCGCCGTGTCCCGTCCCGATGTAGGCGAAGCGGCTTATCGGACGTTCCTGCCGGAGACGATCTCGCCGTTCGCGATCGTGACCCTTGTCGGAGGGACTGTCGGCGGATATATCACCTTTGCCGGTGCGCACCGACTTATAGATGCCGGCGTCACGGGCGAGGAATCTTTGGGCGAGATCAACAGGTCGGCAACTACCGGGATCGTCCTTACCGCGGTCATCCGGTTCCTTCTGTTCCTGGCGGCCTTCGGCGTGATCGGGATGGGCCTCGCGATCGACGACTCGAATCCTCCGGCATCCGTCTTTCAGAATGCCGCGGGCGAGATCGGTTACAAGCTCTTCGGCGTGGTTATGTGGGCGGCGGCGATCACTTCCGTGGTGGGAGCGGCCTACACCTCTGTGTCATTTCTGAAGACGTTCAACGACAAGATAGAGAAACACTCGCGATACGTTGTGATCGCGTTCATTGCTTTCTCGACCCTTATATTTGTCGTTGTCGGCCGCCCTGTGATGGTCCTGATCCTTGCGGGAACGTTCAACGGCTTCATACTTCCGGTCGGGCTCGCCATCATCCTGCTTGCAGCGAGACGATCAAAGACCGTCGGGAATTACATTCATCCGATGTGGCTTCAGGTCACCGGCTGGCTCGTCGTTGCGGTCATGCTAGGCTTTAGCCTCTGGACGATCGTGGCTCCGCTTTTCGGTTCATCGTGAGATCTGGCCCTTGGTGCACAGCTTGATCTGCCCGAGAGCCCCAATTACTTGACTATTCGAGAATACTGAACTTAAACTCTAGCAACCGTACCGGTTGACCACTTGTTCTCCAACAGAAACTCAGGCTTTCCGAACAGGAATTCAGTCCGCGGGACCTGTCCGTGACCGATTCCGGCAGCCGCATTTTAGGCGGCAGAAGTGACCTCAAAGGCCTGCGGACCAATGCAAAAGGGCAGGAACCGCGCCCCGGGAATTATGACCTCCAAAAGTTATTCTTTGACCCCGAGACGATCTTTCGGCGAGACGCTCCGGAAGGAAGCGTGGTGGATCTATCCGATCTTTGTCTTCCTAGGGTTTTCGGCGTTTATCGTCTACTCGACGTGGGCGGCTTTTCAGGCCGAACATTATCGCTTCGGCCCTTACTTGTCGCCCTTCTATTCGCCCGAACTGTTGGGAGGCGAACACGCCTGGTTCGGCGCAAAACCGGCCTGGATCCCCGATTGGCTACCGTTTTCGCCCGCGTTCCTGATCCTATGGGCACCCGCCGGATTCCGCCTGACCTGCTACTACTATCGCGGCGCTTATTACAAAGCGTTTTGGGCCGACCCGCCGTCGTGCGCTGTGGGCGAGCCTCGAAGCAATTACAGGGGCGAGCGTAAATTTCCTCTGATCCTTCAAAATGTTCATCGGTATTTCCTCTATCTCGCGCTGATCTTCCTGATCATCCTCGCTTACGACGTCTGGGAAGCTCTCTGGTTCGTCGACCCCGCAACAGGCCAAAAGACTTTCGGTATTGGCGTGGGAACGCTGATCCTCGCCTTGAACGTCTTTCTGCTGGGCGGCTATACGCTGGGGTGCCACTCGTTGCGTCACCTGATCGGCGGACGGCTGGATGAGATATCGAAGTTTCGCCTGCGATGGGACGGTTATCGTTGCGTCACCTGCCTTAACAACCGCCATATGATCTGGGCCTGGTGCAGCCTTTTTGTGGTCGGGTTCTCTGACATTTACGTCCGAATGTGCTCGATGGGCCTCTGGACGGACTGGAGGATCTTCTAATGGCGGAACACCAGACATTCGAACATGATGTGATCGTGATCGGCGCCGGCGGAGCAGGACTGCGGGCCGCGATCGAGGCTTCGGCGGCGGGAGTCTCTGTCGGGCTGATCTGCAAGTCCCTGCTTGGCAAAGCTCACACCGTGATGGCAGAAGGCGGAATGGCGGCGGCGATCGCAAACGTCGACGAGAGGGACAACTGGAAGGTCCATTTTTCGGACACGATGCGCGGAGGCCAATACGTTAACAACTGGCGTATGGCCGAGCTTCACGCCAAAGAAGCGCCAGACAGGGTACGAGAGCTTGAAGCTTGGGGCGCGGTCTTCGATAGGACAAAAGACGGCAAGATCCTTCAGCGGAATTTTGGCGGGCACAAGTATCCGAGGCTTGCTCACGTTGGCGACCGGACCGGACTCGAGATGATCCGCACGCTTCAGGATCACGGGATCCACCAGGGTATCGATGTCCATATGGAAGTGACCGTGATCGCACTGTTGAAGGACGGCGACAGGGTATCCGGAGCGCTGGCGTATGAACGGGAACGCGGGCGCTTTAAGGTGTTCAAAGCCAAAGCCGTGGTCCTGGCAACAGGCGGTATCGGCCGGGCATTCAAGATATCCTCGAACAGTTGGGAATACACCGGCGACGGCCATTCGCTTGCGTATCACGCCGGGGCGGAGCTTCAGGACATGGAATTCGTACAGTTCCATCCTACCGGTATGGTTTATCCTCCCAGCGTACGCGGCATCTTGGTTACGGAAGGGGTTCGAGGCGAGGGCGGCATTCTGAAGAACAACCAGGGCAAACGGTTCATGTTCGACGATATTCCGGAGCTCTATAAAGACCAGACCGCGGACAATCCCGAAGAAGGCTGGAAATATACCCAGGGAGACAAGGCGTCCCGAAGGCCTCCCGAACTTCTGACGCGCGATCACGTAGCGCGGTGTATCGTCCGGGAGATACGCGAGGGTCGCGGAAGCCCCAATGGCGGTGTCTTCCTCGATATTGCGTGGATCAAGGAAAAACGCGGAGACGCCGAAACGCATATCAAGAAGAAACTGCCTTCAATGTACCACCAGTTCAAGGAACTGGCAGATATCGACATTACAAAGGAGCCTATGGAGGTCGGCCCGACAACCCATTACGTAATGGGCGGCATTCGTGTCGATGCCGAATCACAGATGTCGACGGTTGCGGGCCTTTTTGCGGCCGGAGAATGTGCGGTAGGACTTCACGGCGCCAACCGACTGGGCGGCAATTCCCTTTCGGACCTGCTTGTGTTTGGAAAGAGGGCGGGAGAGCACGCCGCGACGTTTGCAAAGAAGCATGGCGAAGTAACGGTCGACGAAGGCCAGATAGCGAGTTGCACGAGGGCAGCCCTTCTTCCATTTGAAAGCGGGCGAACGGAGAATCCCTACGAGATCCAGGCCGATCTGCAGGAAATGATGCAGGACAAGGTGGGGATAGTTAGGACCGAGGACGAGATGCTTGAAGCGATCAGCGGTGTAGCTGAGCTGCGGGCCCGCGCGGAAAAGGCGGGGGCACCGGGAAATATCGAATACAATCCGGGCTGGCATACGGCACTTGATCTGGACAATCTCCTGACGGTTTCGGAAGCTATCGCACGCTCGGCAGTTGAAAGAAAGGAGAGCCGCGGAGCGCAGTTCCGAGAGGATTATCCCGACAAGGACCCGGAGATGTCGAAGTTCAATATCGTCACCAGAAAGCTCGAAGACGGGTCGATGGAAGTCGTACGAAGGGATATTCCGGAGATCACTCCGGAGCTGTCGGAGATTATCAAGGAGATGGGTTGATGAAAAAGGCCAAGTTCAAGATCTGGCGCGGAGAACGCGGCGAAGGCGATTTCGTCGAGTACGACACGAATATCTCGGAAGGGATGGTTGTCCTCGACGCGGTGCTTCAGATCCAGGCTGAACAGGCGAACGATCTCGCCTGCCGCTGGAACTGCAAGGCGGGAAAATGCGGTTCGTGCTCTGCCGAGATCAACGGAATGCCAAAGCTGATGTGTATGACTCGGCTGAATTCGCTACCTATGGACGAACCTGTCACCGTCGAACCGATGCGTGCCTTTCCTTCGATCCGGGACCTGACCACTGACGTATCGTGGAACTACAGGGTCAAGGAGAAGATCAAGCCCTTCGCACCTCGGGAGCCCGATGCTGAGGACGGCACATGGCGGATGGATCAGAAAGATGTTGACCGCGTGCAGGAATTCCGGAAGTGCATAGAGTGTTTTCTTTGCCAGGATGTCTGTCACGTCCTACGGGACCATCATCAGCACGACGATTTTATCGGTCCAAGGTTCCTTGTTTACACCGCCGCGCTCGAGATGCATCCGCTGGACACCGAGGATCGCCTGGAAGCATTAAAGGACGAAGCCAATATAGGCCTGTGCAACATCACCAAGTGCTGTACGAAGGTCTGCCCCGAGCACATCACGATCACTGACAATGCCATCATTCCGTTGAAAGAGCGTGTAGTAGACGAGTACTACGATCCCGTAAGAAAGCTCCTGAAAATATTTCGAAAGAAAGGAAAGTGAGGGATGAGTACTGAGAGATGAGTACTGGGTTTTGAGAATCGGTTCTAGAGAAGATCCAGATTGAAGATTGAAAATTGATAATTGATAATTGATCGCTGGTCCTTGATCCCTGGTCCTTGATCGCTGATCCTTGATCGCTGGTCTTTGATCTCTGGCCCTTGATCCCTGGCCCTTGATCCCTGGCCCTTGATCGCTGGTCCTTGATCGCTGGTCCCTGATCCCAGGTCCTTGATCGCTGGTCCCTGATTCCTGGTCCTTGATCCCTGGTCCTTGATCGCTGATCCTTGATCGCTGGCCCTTGATCCCTGGTTCTTGATCCCTGGTCCTTGATCCCTGGTCCTTGATCCCTGGTCCTTGATCCCTGACACATGGTCCCTGAATGCTATGCCCGAAATTAAGAAACTATCGCCATACGCCGTTCCGGCCGCCCTCGATCGCGCTAAACACTACCGGTTGCTAAATGAACCAGCAGCGGCGGAGAGCATTTGCCGCGACATCCTACGTGTCGAACCAGAGAATCAGGAAGCGCTGATCACCATCGTCCTTGCAATGAGCGACAGGCTGGCGAGCGACTACGCGGTCGGCAACGCAAAAACCAAGGAGTATCTCGAGAGGATCAAGGACGAATACTTCAGAGCCTATTACACCGGGATCGTCTTTGAACGCCGTGCGAAAGCGATTTTGAAGCGAGGCCCAGAAGGTTCGGAATCAAACGCATACGAGATGTTTATGCAGGCGCTGGATTGGTTTGAAAAGGCCGAATCTCTTAAGCCGGATGGGAACGATGATGCAATCTTGCGATGGAACGGCTGCGTAAGGGTAATGAAAGCGAATTCGCTGGGCCCGAAACAGGAGGCCGGGGACTTTCTTGAATAGCGGTATCTAGTTCCAGGTTCCAGGTTCCGAGATTCGAGTTGAAGGAAACGCGACCGTTAGGAAGCGTGCCGGAGGCGCAAGCCGAATCATGCGAAAGTATGACTTGACCGCGACTTGTCAAACCCGACAATTCTTGTCAATAACTTCATTTTTACGATCCGCAGTCAGTGTCTTGATTCTTGTTCTCGAATCACGAGTGCCTGTTCGCGTTCCGCTCAGGCACGCTCCCTGACGGTCGCGTTTCGGCCTTGTGAAGGTAGTAACTTCTTTGAACTAGGAACTTGGAACTCGGAACTTATCTAGGAGTGCATTCTGCCGCCGTCGCTTTCAGAATCCTTTCCGGGTCTTTTGGAGTTTCGCCCTCGACCTCGCCTTTGTTGATGGCTTCGACCACGTCCATTCCCTGTATCACCCTTCCAAAGGCTGCGAATTTGTTGTCCAAAGCGCTCGCTGAGCGCAGAAGTATGAAAAAGCTCGTCCTGGCACTGTCGGGCTCATCAGGCCTCGCCATCGAAAGGACACCGCGTTCGTGGAGTATCTGGTTAGGTTCGTCCCTGATGGTCCTAAGAGCCCGCCACTTCAGTTCATTTGTAAGGTTCTCGCTCGTCCATAGATTGCCGCCCTGGATAACAAAGCCGGGCACGACCCTGCTGAACGTTGTGGTGTCCAGCGCACCCGTTGAAACCAGGTTAAGGAAGTTTCTGACAGTCTCGGGGGCGCTTTCAGGATAGAGCTCCATCGTGATGTTCCCTTTCGCGGTCTCGAAGGTAACGCACTGCGAAGCCATTTTACTCACGTCGGCATCGTCCCAGGGCTCTGGTTTGCGCTCCGGTTCTTTAGGGCGCTCGTTCGCCTTTTCGGCGTTCCTCGCTTCAGGTGTCGGGGACGGAGTTGCTGTCGGTGAAGGCTGATTCTGGCCGACGACCTGACCGACTGCTGTCAGCAATATCAACAAAAGGACGGGTGACTTCGATTTCATTCCAGAAGAATAAACCTGAAAGCTTACGGCGTAAACTGCAGTACTAATAGGCGCGAAGCGGGTGCAACCCGCTTAGGGCAGCGCAAGCTCAGCTCTACACAGTATTGTTTCGTAGCTCTGATGTTTGGAATTTGGAATTTGGAATCTGAAATTCGGCCGCAGGCCGACCGCGCTGCTCTGATCTGTATTGTTTCGTAGCTCTGCTATTTGGAATTTGGAATCTGAAATTCGGCCGCAGGCCGACCCCGCGCAAAAAGAGCATGGTTCAAATCTTGGAAATCTCGAACTCGGCCGAAACCTCCATCTCAGATCTCAGATATCGCGTGTCAGGAAAGCGTATCTGAATAGTTCAAGATTTCCGGTAACCTGCGATCCGCCGTGCCATTCCTCTGAATACGGCAAGATGAAGAGGATAGACCCCATACCAGTAAAGACGTCCAAGAATTCCTCTGGGTCTGAATGTCGCGGTCTGATTCAGGTACCACTGACCTTCATTTTCAGCCACCTCAAATTCGAGCCATGCATCGCCGGGGACCTTCATTTCGGCATACAATAGCAGTCGCCGGTTCTCCCTGTCGGCGAGGATCACGCGCCAGAAATCGAGCGTCTCTCCGGCTTCGATGTCTGTTTCGCTGCGCCTTCCCCTCCTCAGCCCGACGCCACCGACCACTTTGTCCAGCAACCCGCGCAGTTCCCACAAGAACGTTGCGTAGTACCAGCCTCTTTTTCCTCCGATCTGCCAGATGTTCTCGGTTACGGTATCGACGTCCGCGGCAGCGATCGGCACTTCCTGCCTGTCATTCAGGCATCCGAATTCGGGCACTTGTATGTACTCCGCGAATTCCGGATTGATCTTCAAAGAAACGAGCGCGTCGGTCCAACGTGAAACCACTTCGTTCTGTTCGATCCTTGAAAAAGCCATCTCCAACGACTTCTTGTATGAAAGGCAGGGCGTCGGATCGATCTCCTCTATCCCATCCAGCTCACAAACGACCTCGTTCTTAAGGCTGTCGACGAGAGATGTGGCAAGTGAGAACGAGGTTGAGGTGACGAAATATAGCCAGTAGGAAGACAGTCTTGGCGTCAGCACGGGGACTGTGATTATGTACCGTGAGTAACCTCTCAGTTTTGCCAGTCCAAGAAGCATTTCGCGGTATGTGAGAATGTCAGGCCCGCCGATGTCAAAGGTGCGGCCCTTTGCCCTGTCGTCGCCAGCGACAGACGTGAGATAGCGGATGACATCCCGAACAGAGATCGGCTGACACCTTACGTTGACCCATTTTGGCGCGATCATCACCGGCAGCTTCTCGACAAGGTCCCGAATTATTTCAAACGAAGCGCTTCCCGACCCGATGATTATTGCAGCGCGAAGTGTGGTCAAAGGGGACTTCGCTGTCGCCAGGATCTCTTCAACCTCCAGTCTTGACCTGAGGTGCTCTGAAAGCTCCTCGTCATTGGCAATCCCGCTCAGAAAGATGATCTGTCCGGCCGATGTCCTGTCGATGGCCTCTACGAAATTCCCGGCTGCGTTTCGCTCAAGTTGCCTGAACTCGCTGGAAGACTGTGTCATCGAGTGGACCAGATAGTAGGCGACATCGATATCTTCCGGGATGGCCGAAAGCGTCGAAGGCTCGTTCAGGTCTGCGGTGATCACGCTGATGCTGCCCTTTACCGCCCTGGGCGGATTCAGGCGGTCGGGATCTCTGACCATACAGACGACGTCGTGACCTGATTCGACCAGGACAGAGAGGAGGCGTTTACCGATATAGCCGTTGGCGCCCGTGAGGAGGATCTTCATATATTCCTGACTCTAGCGTATCTTCCGTTCATCGGCACCCCCGACTTGCGCCTGGTGATACACTTTCCACATCGAAGGGAGGACAATAATGAAGTTCAAAACATACTTTCTTTTGATCATCGCGATTCTGCTTGTCGGAGCGGTCTCGGCGCAGAACGCGTCTGCGCAGGACAAACCCGACAAACCACCCGTAGTTCAGGATGATGACAATGAATCGCCTGAGAAACAAAAACGCCTTGCCAGGAAAGCGAAAATAAAGATGGACGAAGCCAAGGCGATCGCTCTTGCGCGGGTCGCAGGTGAAGTCATCGAGTCTGAGATCGAAAAGGAAGACGGGATGATCGTCTGGGAGTTTGAGATCAAGGACGCCGAAGGCAGGATCTACGAGGTTTGCGTAAATGCCGACAATGGAGACATCGTTGAAGTAGAGCTCGAAGACGAGGACGAAGAAGACGAAGAGGATGACGACGACACGGGCGGCTAGTCGCCGTCAGAATCGTATTGCCGGAACTCTGCGATAAGTTCGTCGATCGATGCCTCCAGCTTCGGCAACGCGATCCTTGGAGTTGTAACATCGATATCCCCGATCTCCCAGAATTCGAACAGGTGCTCGTGATCGGGAAACAGGGCCCGGACGTACGGAAGATGTTCACGTCGATCCAGCGCTATCAATCTCGGAGATGTTTTGAGGTCCTCAGCAGTTAGCGCAACCGGCTCGCCTGGAGGATCACTTGGAGGGATTCCGAGTACTTCTAAACGTTCAAGTGCGAAAGGAGAGATCGGACCGATGTTGAAAGGACTCAGTCGGAAGCCTCTGGAACGGGATTTCTGGTCGGCACCGTATTCCGACGCCCTGTAATTGAAGTAGATCTCGGCAAATCTGCTCCGGTAGTAATTGCCCGTACAAACGAAAGTTACCTCAAAGGCGTCTGTGATCATGGTTTCTTTCTTGACCGGGAGAGGTTAGTGCTGCGTCGACGGACCTACTTCCGGTTTCCTCGAAGACCTCTGACTTGGGATTCCTGCTCGGTTCGGGACAACCGAGCCAATATACGGTAGACTAGCGCCTTAAGTTAGCCCCCACAAGAGAAACGAGGCCGGGCCCCTTACACCCGACCTCTTTCGAACCCCTCACAGAAAAATACCTGTAGGGAACCAGTGCAGTTTTGGTAAACTGCGCAGAATGATAGTTTTAAGGACCGGGAACTCGGTCTTGACCTGTTTTGAGGGAGCCGCTGTAAGGCATCTCTCGGCGTGTTGGTGGCCACAGCCGTCTGCGTGAACCGCCGGGGCGGTCACCAGCACAACTGCGAGAAACGAAGCAAGCGTAAGTCTCTTCATTCTTCTTCTCCGATCTGGTCATACTGATACCCCGTCCGGCAGTAACGGCCCGAACGACTATCAAGCTTTGTTGATAAATGTCGCCCGGTGCGGACAATCGGAAACACTGATCTCTTTTGAGGAGGAACGCTCCTGACCGTGAATACAGATCTGAGGATCGAATCAAAGGTTTCGCGCCTGATTTCAGAGGCCCGAAATGCAGAATCGTGCCGTGATATCGAACTACTTGGTGAAATCCTGTCGCCTATCTGGCCTGACCTGGACCGCCGCCCTGATCTCCCGGACGTTGACCGAGGTGAGAAAGCGGAGTTATTGAGGTTGAGCGGTTTTTACCTTGGCTATTATGGACACCTGAATTCCAAACCTGACCTTCAAGAACGAGGCAAGGACCTGCTTTCGGAAGCCATTGATCTCTTCGAGTCCGAAGGAATGGACGAAGAAGCGGGGAAAGCACGCCTTAATCTCGCCTGGCGCTACTTGCAGCAAGGGAGCCATAACGAAGCGGAAGCGATTCTCGAATACACCAAGGGTATTTTTGGTTCGAAAAGATCGAGTCCTGTCTATTTGTGTTTAAGGATGTTCGAATGCGTCACGGCGAGCGCGGCAGGTGAATTCGACAAGGCGCTCAAGTGCGTGAATTCGCTCGAAAAGGCGATGAAGAAGTCAGACGATCCTGGGATCCGCGCTCAATACCATATTGAAGCGGGCTACGTGAACACCGAAAAGGAACGATTTACCGAGGCACTTGAGCACTACAGGCACGCAGAGCGATTTGCGAAAATGCTCGGAAACGAGCGATTCCGCGCTATCATTTACGGCAATATCGCGTTCGTTCTTCTGAAGCAGAGAAGGTTTGCTGAATCAGGCAAACAGATCGAAAAGGCGATCGCGATAAATCGTAAGAGTGCTCAAAACGGCTTCCTCGCACACAACTTCGACACGAAGGCGCAAGTGCTTCTCGGGCAAGGCCAGTATGGACGCGCATTGCTTGCAATCGACCATTCGATCGAACTCTTTAGTGAAGGAGAAGATCACGCAGGACTGTGTGAGGCGATTTTCAACAAGATAAGGATATTGCTCAAGCTCAAGGAGATAGAAGAGGCTCTCGTGCTGTTCTCGTCGCTAGTCGAGACCGCCCGTACACAGATCAGCGAGAATGCCGCTCGCAGGTTCGCAAGAAGATTCGACGGACTGATATTCTATCCGGAAGGTCGCGGGTACAAGCGCGAGGTCGCGGAATTCAAAAAGTACATTCTCCGCGAGGCGCTCAACGACGCAAATCATCTAATGAAAGACGCCGCGGCCGACCTCGGCATCTCTCAGGCAATGCTTTCGGACATACTTCGAAGACAGTTTCCTGAATTGTTCGACGAGCTCGGGATCAAGAAGAGGAAGACAAGAAAGAATCCCTAGATCCGCGCCCGACCCTCCAGAACGAGTTCAGGATGGGACCGGCCCTGGAGCTCATTCTTCCGGTCGAAGCGGTTTTGTGACATTTGATACTTGTTCAGGTTTAAGAACGAACAGGTTTGACAAAATTCTGAATATCAACATAATCAAGAATACTCGACTTCCACACCTCCGCCGGCGCATCACATTTCGGACGTTCTCCTGTCCCGGCGGAGGTTCGATAGGCATCTCTCCCCTCGTTGTCAGTCGGTGCGAGTTTGTACTTGCAAATGCCTGCCGATTGGCCTAAACTCGCTAATTCTTTTTGCCCGGAGGGCATCAGCAATCTGAGAGGAGATAATGATGAAAAATAAGATATTTGCTGCAGTGGCACTGCTTTGTCTCACGATCGCCGTCACGCCCTTTGGGCTTTCGAAGCAATACGAGGTGGAGCTAGTCGTCCAGGACGGAAAGAAATCAAAGGAGACCGATGCTCTTTTGATGGTCGAAGATGAACAGTTCAAGATCGTTCCAAAGAAGGACAAGTTCAAGAAGGATACCAAGGAATTTGACTACACGTCCCTGAAAACGGCGGACTATTCTTACTCCAAGAAGCCTATGCTTTCCGGTGGAGGTGCGGTAGCTACTGCAGTCCTGCTGGGTGTCTTTGTGGTTCCTTTCCTCTTCATGAAAAAGAAGAACCATTGGTTGACGGTTCAGACCGAAGACGAGTTTGCCGTGATGAAGCTCGGGTCCAGCAATTACCGCGCGATCATTGCTGAATTCGAAACACACGGTGTTACCGTAAATGAGATCAAGGAAGAGGACAAAAAGGAAGGTAAAAAGTAGCCTGAACTTCGATCTTCTGTATCGTTTTCAAAGGGCCCGGTGAACGCCGGGCCTTTTCTATTGTCGCCGCTACGCGGCTGAGCGTTTTAGCGGGACACTATTACCGTGGGCTGCGCCCTTCGGGCTGACCCACGGCTGAACGCACATGACCGCTACGCGGTCGCCTTCATTGAATCGACAGACCCGCTCGACTCAACAGACCCGATAGACCCGACAGACTCGATAGACCCAATCGACCCAACAGACCCAATCGACCCAACAGACTCGACAGACCCGACTGACCCGATAGACTCAACAGACTCGATAGACCCAACAGACTCGACAGACCCAATCGACCCAACAGACTCGACAGTCCCAAAAGACCCAACAGACTCGACAGACCCAATCGACTCAACAGACTCAACGGACGCGAATGATCCGCTTACCGCTCACTGCTTACTTTTTTGAACTTTGAACTACGTCGCGGGCAAGCCCGCCGCTAAACGGTCCTCCTCTTACTGCTTACTGCTTACTGCTTACCGCTCACTGCTTACTGCTCACCGCTTACCGCTCACTGCTCACTGCTCACTGCTCACTAATTCAGAACTTACATTTGACCGCTATCGTATTTTGGTCATAATTCTTAAAAGACTAATTTTCTCGGACGGTACACGCAATGAAACTACTGATTCTTACTGTCACATTTCTTATCGCGGCCTCGTTGTTTCCTGTTCTCGGACAGACGATTAACTCACCCGAGGAAAGAGCTAGGGACCTGGTTCGCATCATCAACCTGGGCGAACGGGCCGCATTTGCCGATTACGTAAAGAGCAGCTTCGACGGAGACTTCCGCGATCTGCCGATGGAACAGCATCTTGGGTTCTATTCTTCCGTGTATGACTCAACACGCGGATTCGAAGTCGTCCGGGTCCTGGCTCAGGAAGGGGACCGGATCACGCTTCTGGTGAAAAGCAATCTCACCGGTGAGCCGACCAGTCTTCTTGTCAGGATCTTGCCAGATGCTCCATACAAGATCGTAGGGCTCGGAACCGCGCCGGCGCCTGCCGATCCGGACGCGCCAAAACTCTTGGAAGCCGAAATAGCCGCAAACCTCGGCGCTTTCCTGAAAAAGCTCGCAGACGCCGATGTCTTTTCCGGAACCGTGATACTGGCGAAAGACGGCAGGCCGGTCTACAAGGGCGCGTTCGGAATCGCGAACAAGGATTTCGACGCTCCGAACCGCATCGACACCAAGTTCAATCTCGGCTCAATGAACAAGATGTTCACGGGCATCTCGATCGCGAAGCTGGTTCAGGATGGAAAGGTGTCTCTGGACGACCCGTTGTCAAAATTCCTCCCCGACTTCCCAGATGCCGAGTCGGCCAAGAAGATCAAGGTCAAGCACCTCCTGACTCACACCGCTGGACTCGGAGGTTACTTCTCACAGCGGTGGGCCGAAAAGGCGCGTGGAAGTACCCGGACGGTGGACGATATGATCGCACTTGCCAAGCCTGATGAGAGCTTGCGGTTCGAACCTGGAACCGACTGGCGGTACAGCAATACCGGAATGCTTGTGCTTGGTAAGATCGTTGAGGTCGCGTCGGGCAAGAGCTACTTTGATTTCGTCAGAGAGAACGTGCTTACGCCCGCAGGAATGGAAAATACGGGCTGTTTCGAATTGGACAAAGTAAACAAGAATTTGGCGGTGGGCTACCAAAAAGAGTATTCCGATGATGGCGTGGCGTTCCGCAACAACATTTTCACACACGTGATGCGCGGGGGTCCTCAGGGTGGCTGCTACTCGACTGCCGAAGACCTTCTGAAATTCTCGGTGGCACTCCAGGCAGGCAAGATCGTGAGCAAGGAGCTCGCCGAAGAGTTTACGACCGCCAAACCGGATCTTTCATCGCCTTCCTACGGCTTCGGCTTTCAAGCGGACCCGGCCGGAAACAGATTCGGACACGGCGGAGGTTTTATGGGAATCAGCGCTAACATGGATGTGTTCCCAAAAAGCGGCTGGACGGCAATCGTTCTCTCAAACTACGGAGGGGGCGCAAACCCTGCTCTGAACAAGATGCGTTCGATCATAGCGGCGCAAAACGTTGATTAAGGTTTCGAGGTACGTGTCCCTTATTCAGGTTCGAAGTCCCGGGTTTCGGGTTCTGGGTTCATAAAAGAGATTCCAGATTCCGAATTCCAGAAGTGTTGTCATTCTGAGGCAGAAACGCGACCGTCAGGGAGCGTGCCTGAGGCGGATGCCGAATCACACCGAGGGCTAAGTCAGAAAGGCGGCCGGATTAGGTTCGAAGTTCCAAATTCCGAGTAGGGTTTAAGGTTTAATAATTAAGGCTCCGGGTCGCAAGACACCGGAGCCCGTTCTTTGATGGCAGGACTTGTACATCTGCTCACGGCTCACTGCTTACTGATCACTGCCTACTACAGCGGGCAAGCCCGCCGCTAAACAATCTCACCGCTCACTGCTCACTTCTCACTGCACACCGCTCACTGCTTTCTCTTCAGTTCAAGACTCCCGGCCGGCCCCTGAATGAAGGTGGCACTCTTGACAGAATCTCCTTCTTTCGTGAATTCCACAAAGAATCCCTCCGGCAATCCCTTAATGGCGAACTTTGTCTTGGTCTGCGGTACTAGCGTGTAGACCGGCTGACCAGGGATAACAACCTTTAGTTCACCCGCAACGAACTCGATGCTGATCTCGATAGGAGGTGCTTCTGAGGCATATTGCCCCGCAAGCGTCTTGAGTTCAGCCTCGCTCATCTCAACTTTGGCCTCAGCTTTCGCAGCTTCCGGCACCTTGTCGAACGGATAATCGGACACGAGCCCAAGGGTAACGTCATCGACCTTGCCTTGCGCGTTCAGTGAGAATGTCACGAACGTATTTCCTCCAAGCGGCCCGGCAAAGTTTGCACGGAAGGTATCGTAGTGCCAGTGTTCCAGATCTCCTTCAAAAGCGGGGCCGAACCTGACCCTCAACTTCCCGCCGTTGTTCTTGATCGTTACCTCTCCGTAGAGGTCATTCTTGTACGTACCTGCGTAATCCCCGAGCTTCAGAGACGGCGATGTCCCTTTTATCCGCGCTTCCTCAGCCTTCTTCTGAGCTTCTTCAGCTGCTGCTTCCAGAGCCTTGAACGTCTTTAAGCCTTCAGCTGCCCAGTCTTTGTCGGCCTTGCCGAGGTAAAGGTCGAGCACTCGATAAGTCAGGAAATGCGGCAAGGCAGTTCCGTTCAAATTTGTCAGGATAACGACGCCTAGATTCTCTTCCGGAAGAAGAGCTACTTCCGCGCGCATGCCATCGATAGCTCCTCCGTGCTCAACGAGCTTCTTTCCTTTGTAGTCGCTAAGAAACCAACCAAGACCATAGCTTAGGAAATGCGCTTCGGGATAGAGGATTTCGAAGTTTCCCGCCAGGCTGATGATGGTTTGAGGCGTATGCATCTGCTTCCAAGCACCAGAGCTGAAGATCCTTTTTTCGCCGTACTTCCCTTCTCCAAGCTGCAGCCTGATCCATTGAGCCATTTCGACAACATTCGAGTTGATCGAACCCGCAGGGGCTATGTTGTCTATGTCCCTCCAGGGAACCTGCCGCACCTCACCATCGATCTTACTGTGCGGGGTCGCGATGTTTGCGCCATCGCGAAACGCCTTGATGCTTGTGTTCGAATCTTCCATTCCGAGAGGCGTGAAGATGCGCTCGTCGACAAAAGCGTCCCACGATTTACCCGATTTCTTCGCGACGATCTCACCCGCAGCGAGAAACATAAGGTTTTGATACCCGAAATTGCTGCGGAAGCTCCAGCTGGGTTCTATGAACCTGACCTGACGGAGGATCTCTTCCCGGGACCTGTCCGTCCCATACCAGAGAAAGTCGCCTCGCTGAAGTCCGCTTCGATGGCTTAATGTGTCGCGTATTGTCAGGTCTTTGGAAACGTACGGATCAAAAAGCTGGAAGCCCGGCAGATGCTCGGCCGCGGGATCATTCCATTTCAGTTTGCCTTCGTCCACGAGGATCGCCACCGTAGCGGCGGTAAATGCTTTGGAAGAAGAGCCGATCGCGAAGAGCGTGTTTTCGTCGACAGGGGTCGCATCGCCAAGCTTTCGGACGCCGAACCCTTTCGCGAAAACGATCTGGTCATCTTTTACGATCGCGATAGCGACTCCCGGCACCTCCCACTCTGCGATGGCCTTGTTCACGTAATCGTCAAAACCGACCAGTGGATCTTGCTGGCCTGCAGCGATCGTCGCCGCCGCAAGAAACACAACAAAGAGTGATATCAGTCTGTTCGTGAAGTTTTTCATATGTTTAGGTCGAAGTTAAAAGCCACAAGATGCGATCTCCAAATCTAATACTGGAGCAAGAACGCAACTGCAGAGAACGCATAGGATGGAGATCTAACCACAGAGAACACAGAGATTTTTTTGGGCTTTAGGATGTACGTCTGAATCAGATTCCTCGTTTTCGTTTGTTCAGTTCAATCTCTTAGTCGCCTTCGCCAAGTCGTTAATCGGGGAAACGGGTGCGCTAGTCACGGAGACACACGTACCTTGATTTTCTCTGCGCTCTCCTTGTTCTCCGTGATTAAGTCTCCTAGCTACTCGATCTTCTTCGCCGGCGTTCCGCCGCCGCCCTGGCTTAGCAGGAATCCGTTCACTTTCCCGTCGTCGTCTTTCGTGAATGTGATCGTCAGATTAATGTCCTTCGAAAAGAACTTCTCCTCTGTCTCAGGAAGCAAAAGGAATCTGTTTCGTCCGGCAAGGTCGGCGATAAGTTTGCCGTCTTCCAATGCGATCGTGATGATGATCGTTTCGTTGATCTGATACTTTCCGACGTAACTCGTCAGCACACCTGTTTCAAGTTCGATCGACCTGCGTTCTTCCGGAATCTCATAGTCCTTGCCGAAATAGATCGCTGCCAGATCGTTCGCGACACGTCCGGACGGGGAGCCCTCGATATTTGTCAACACGATCACGACGACCCGGTCATCAGGATAGCGGGACATCGAAGTAGAAAAACCGTAGATCCCTCCGCCGTGCGAAATGGAGCGCCGTTCAAACCGTTTGCCTACATTCCATCCGAATCTGTAGGCTGAGTCCTTTTCACCTGTATCAAAGATCGATTCAAGAGTCTCGCGTTTCGCAAGGCTTTCGGTGTAAAGCGCCTCGTCCCAGAGGAGCAGATCTCCCGTCGTCGAATAGAGGGCGCCGGCCGCGTACGGCACTGACATATCCAGATAAGAAGCGTTTAGAAGCTTTCCGCTTTCCTTTTTATAGCCGGCTGCACGGTTCGGAATGATACGCGCCGATACATCGTAGCCGGTACTCCTCATTCCAAGACGCTCGAAGATGTGCTCCTGCAGGTAGTCCTCGTAAGACTTTCCGGATACCTTCTCGATGATCATTCCCAAAAGAAAATAGCCCGAATTGTTGTAGGCGAACTTCTCACCCGGGGCAAAATCGAGCGGCCTGTCTTTGACCTTCGCATACATCTCCAAAGTGGAGGTCGGAACGATCGTGTCGCGCGCGAACTCCGGAAAAGCCGTATAGCTCGGAATTCCGGAATTGTGCGCGAGCAGGTGCGAGATTTTTATCGGCTTCCAAGATTCGGGGCATTGTTCGAAGAAACCGCAGATCGGGTCATCAACCGTCAGCTTCCCGCGCTCTTGTAGCTGCGCCACCGCCATTCCCGTGAACTGTTTCGTTATCGAACCCAGGCGATAGACCGTTGCCGGAGAATTCTTGACGCCGAGTTCGACATTCGCCAATCCATAGCCTTTGCTGACCAACGGGCTACCCTCTTTCGCGATCATTATTGACCCGCTGAAGCCGTGGACCTTGACCGCGGCGGCCATGTATTCTTCGACCTTCTCATCAAGATCGGCCGGCGGCGCGCCTTCGGTTTGCGCGGGAACCAAAGGCGCGAGAAGGAGGATGGTGAAGATGACGGAAAGAATAAGGCGCAAGTAGGAATCTGGATATTTCATTGTCTATCTAGGTCAATGTGAGTTTCTCTATGCCCGTCGCTGGCGCTCCGGGTTCCGATTTCTGTCTCCTGTCTGTATCGCCGCTACGCGGTCGTCATTCCTCGGTATACAGGTTCCTGCTCACCGCTCCCACCCATAAATGGGTGGGCTAAACGGCTCACTGCTCACTGCTCGCCGGCTTCTGCCAAATTTCCGAAAGCACGCGTTTAAAGTTTCCGCCAAGAACACCTTCGATCTCATCATCAGAGTACTTTCGGCGTATCAGACCTTCTGTCAGGTCATACATTCTCTTCGGGTGATCGAGCCCCTCGATGTCGATCTTTTCCCTGAATCCGTAGCTCCCCTTGTATCCGGCACGCAGCTGTTTGTTGAGCTCCGGCGGCATCTTGTCGTAGCCGTAAAGATCGATGTCGCTTCCGACGCCAAGATGCTCTGACCCGATCAGGTGTCGAACGTGGTCGAAATGGTCAAGGCAATGCTCGATCGTAGTAGGTTCATCGACCTTTACAAACATGCGAACGCCCGTGATTCCCATAACGCCGCCGCTCTTTGCGAGAGCCTTCACAGCCTCATCGGTCTTCGTCCGTGGATGCCCTTCGACAAGCGCCCTGCAGTTCGAGTGAGTAATAAGCACCGGCTTCTTTGACAGTTCAAATGCATCAAGCGTCGTTTTGTCGCCGCAATGGGATACGTCTATCGCCATTCCGACCTTGTTCATTCGCTCGATGACCGCCAAGCCGAAATCTGAAATGCCCCCGTCGGTCCGCTCCGTCGCGCCGTTTCCTATCAGATTCCGCGAATTGTAGGTAAGCTGAGAGACCCTCTGCCCAAGCGCGTGAAAAGTATCGACATCACTCGGCCTGCGGAAATGCTGCGAGTTCTGGAGACCGAGCAGCACGCCCAGCATTCCCGAACGCTTGACCCGATTCAGATCGCCCGGGCTGTCGATCCTGATCAGTTTGTCGTCGTGGTTTGCGATGAAACCGTTCCACATCGCGAAGAATGAAAGCGCCGTTTCGTAAGCGTTCCCGCCGCCCAGGCCGATCGCGGGGTGCATTACGTTTATCCCCGATTCCCTGAACGGCTTGAAATCCTCGTCCGTAAACGACTCTGGATCGGCCATCCACTTGTTCCCCTTCGGAAAATCAAGTGTCAGGACGCATAGCATGTCGATCACGGTCGATCGGTTTACGAGCTCAATCGCTCTTGCCGAATACTCGGTCGCCGAGCCTGCGAAAACCCTGAAACCGCCGCGGTTTATCATCGGCGCGGCAATGATGGCGGCGCCTGCTGCGGCGATGTTCTTCAGCGCCTTTCGCCTTGTCATCCTGGACTTTTCTTCATTCATATCCGTTAGTAGGTCGAGCTGATCACGAGCAGATTGGAAACGTACGCAAACCAGAGAAAACCGAAGCAGCAAATCACGAACAAAGCAGCCCTAAGCCTGTACCAGATCGAGCATTCGATCATCCAGCAGTAGACTGCGTTAACGATCACCGCGATAGTTCCAAGTGCTCCTAAAACTCCGAGTATCTGTACCAGATGGAACCACACATTGCCCTCGTCGCTTAGAAAATCGATGTTGGACAACGCATAGGTAACAAGGCTGACGAGACCGATAACCAGGATCAGATCGAGAGCAAAAACGACCCAGACGCCTCGTCGCAGCCAGTTCTGCATAGTCGTGTATTCGAGCTTATAGCCGTATCGCCGGCGTACGATCCAGGCGATCGGAGCAAGTATCAATGTCAGCGCCATAAGCCCGAGCGAGATACCCAGCACCGGAAGAAGGACGCCCGAGTTCTCAAAGAAGCCCACTCTTTTGAACACCATGAAAGGGTACTGGATTATCATCTGCATCCGCCCTTCGGCGTCCGGCTTGAATATGATCGTGTCCTTTCCATTGACGTCCCGAAACGTCATCGGCGCGACCGCCTTGAATCGTTTTGGAGCTCCGCTCGGCTCAGTAAAGGCGTCGATGAAGATGGTTCCGTCGCCTTCACCGGTCGGCGATACGCCCGCCTCTCCAAGAACCGCCGCGACCCTCAGAAAGGAATGCTCGCTTCTACGGCTGACCATGTACTTGCCAGCGACTGCCTGAGCGTCCGCCTCGGCAGAATCCGGCGGTGAGACATCTTCCTGCTCGTACGGGAAATAGCGGTCGAGGAAGCCTTCCCAGACGATCGTCCGGCCGGAAACCTCTCCCTTTCCGCCGCTGTTGTACGAGATAAAAAAGCCCACATTCTTTTCGGGAATCAGATGTAGATCGCTATGAAACGCTATCGTATCGCCGCCGTGCCCGATTATCCTTAGGCCGTTCCTCGATTCTTCATAAAAGCCGTGCGCCATGCCGTTAGCATTCTCATCGAGAGCAAACAGGCGGCTGTGCATCAGCTTCGTAGTTTCGGGCTTCAGGATGCTTCGCTCGCCGACGGCTCCGCCGTTCAGATGAGCGAGCATGAACTTTGCAATGTCGGTCGAGGAACTTGTGAGGCTTCCCGCCGGGAAGGGTACGACGATCTCGAACTTCACGGGTTCTTCATCCGAGGCAAGCCTGTAGCCGGTCGACATTCTCTTGGCGAGATCTTCGGGAAGCGGCTGTGCAAACGTCGAACTGCTCATCTCCAGAGGATCGAAGATGTTCGTCTTCACATAGTCATTGAACGGCTGACCGGAAACCCGCTCGACGACATATCCCGCCAGTGCCGTTGCATAGTTCGAATAAGCCGGCACGGTGGCGGGAGGGAAGATCCTGCTGGGGATATGCGTCTTGAGATAGCCTCCAAGATCGAGCTCAACGGCCTCGGTCTTGAAGAGGTCCTTGACCGACTCCTCGAAACCGGGAGTATGGGTCAGAATGTCCTTCATCGTGATCGGCTTTCCGAACGCTTCCGGGATCCTGAAGTCAAGATAATCGTTTACATCGCGGTTGAGATCGATCTTGCCCTGCTCGTGAATCTGCATAACAGCGGTCCAGGTAAACAGTTTTGAGATCGATCCGGGACGGAACAGCGTTTCTTCGGCAACGACCGGCTTTCCGCTCTTTACATCCGCAAAGCCGTAACCCTTTGCAAACAGCAGCTCACCGTCCTTTACGATAGAGACCGTGGCCCCCGCTATGTTTTCCCTTTCAAGCTGAGCGGGAAGCATCCCGTCCAGAAAAGCTTCAACATCAGCGGCCGTCATGTTGTCAGTCGGTTCGGCGCCCTCTTCCGGTTCAGCAACCTCCGTTTCGGGCAGGTCCGCGGACTCCGGAGCCGGACTTGTTTCCGGAACCTGACCGGAATGAAGCGTCAGGAGTGCGAGTAAGAGAACCACCAACGCTGCTGATTTCTTCATAGCTTTGTCTCCATTGTGAACGACGGCCTGCAGGATCACATATCCCTGCCTGACCCGTAGATCACCTTTCCGGGTTTGGCGCCCGTATGTTTTCCTTCCTCGACGACGACCGTCCCGTTCACGATCACGTACTGAATTCCGACCGGACTCAGAAGCGGCTCGTCGTAGGTCGCCCGGTCCTGGATCTCCTCGTAATCAAAGACGACGACATCGGCCCAGAGGCCTTCCTTTACGTATCCCCTGTCGTTGATCCGTAACCGCGTGGCGGGCCACGAAGTCATCTTTCTTATCGCTTCTTCGAGGCTGACCACTTTCTTTTCACGAACGTACCTCGCGATCAGGCGTGGGTGGTTTCCGTACGAACGCGGATGAGGAAGCCCAAGAGTATCGACCGCGCCCGGCTCCAGTGCCGCACCCGCATCGCTCCCGATGCTTGTCCAGGGGAACTTCAGAGCCGTGATAATGTCGTCCTCGCTCATCATGTGGTACAGCGCAAGGACCCGGCCGTTTCCTTGAAGCACCAGGTCGAATGCGGCGTCCGCCGGCTCCTTCTTCATCTCCCTCGCTATTTCGGCGAGGTTCATTCCTTCAAACCGGGCGTTCTCTTCATTCTGTGCGTTTACAAGGACTATGTTCTCCCAGCCGCCCGACGCTTCGACAATGTTCCACCAACCGGGAGACCCCGTCGTTATCTCCTTCTTCAGCCGCGTTCTGATGTCCGGATCGTTCAACCGTTCGACCAGCTTTTCGACTCCGCCTTCGAACGCCCACGAGGGGATAACCGCCTCAAGGCCAGTACCCCCGGCTGTATAGAGATAAATGTTTGCAGCTACGTCAACACCCCTGGCCCTGGCAGCCTCTATCTCCCGCCCCGCTTCGCTCATCAGCTTGCCCCATCCGGGCTGGTACGCTGCTTTCAAATGGAAGATCTCAACCGGAAGTCCGCCTTTCTCTCCTATCTCGATGGCCTCCTTGACCGCACCGACGAGGCCTTTTCCTTCGTCACGCATATGCGTCGCATAGATACCCCCGAACCTTCCGGCGACCCTCGCGAGCTCTATCAATTCCTCAGTACTGGCATAGCTCGAAGGCGGATAGATCAAGGCGGTCGTCATCCCCATCGCACCGCCTTTCATAGCCTTCTCGATGATGGCTTTCATTCGCACGAGCTCTTCAGCGTTCGGCGCTCTCGAGTCCATTCCTAGAACAGCAACCCGTGCCTGTGTGGCGCTGAAATACGAACCGAAATTGATGCTCATCCCGCTTTCGTCAAGGGCTTTGAAGTAGTTCCCGACCTCTTCGGCGGCGACCGGTGTACCGCCCTCGCCGCCGATGGCTGTCGTTACTCCCATAAAGACCTTGTTCTCCGCAAGCCCGTTCTTCGGCAATACGCTTCCCGACTGATCCATCGAATCGATCCATCCGGGGGATACGAACTTCCCAGCGGCGTCGATCTCCCGGACCCCTTTGCCGGCTACATGTCCGATCTTGACGAAACGCCCGTCCTTGATAGCGACGTCGGCATTGATCCAGGGATTTCCCGCCCCGTCCAGCACACGCCCGTTCCGTATGACGATGTCGTAATCCTGACCATATGCCGGGATCGCCGCCGCAAAGAACAGGACGACGAGAATCGCGGCTAGCCCACGGGTGCTAATCTGCCGCGATCCGTTGTTGGTTCGCATAACTTCCGTTTTCATAAATGCTTGACCGGAAAACTTTAATTAACTGTATTCCCTGGGCCATAGATCACCCTGCCTGCTTTGGCGCCGGTATGCCTTCCTTTCTCGATCGTGACCTCGCCGTTCACAAGAACCCAGTCGATGCCCCTCGGACGGCCGAACGGATGTTCGTAGGTGGCAGTGTCGCTGATAGTTTCCAGATCAAAGATCACGACGTCGGCCCAAAGGCCTTCCTTGATCATTCCTCTCGACGGTATTCTCATCCTCGTCGCAGGCCAGGAGGTGAGTTTCCTGATAGCTTCCGGAAGTGAGATCAGCTTCTTTTCGCGTACATACTGCGAGATTATCCGCGGAAAGTTCCCGTACCCTCGCGGATGGCCCATTCCAACAGTCGACGGGTCCGGCATTTCGACCGAGGCTGCGGCGTCGCTCCCGAGGCTGGTCCAGGGGAACTTGAGCGCCATTTCGATATCCGATCCTGACATCATGAAATACAGAGCGGAAACCCGGCCTTCTCCCTGCAGTATCAGATCAAAAGCTGCGTCCGCGGGATCTTTGTTCCATTCCCTCGCGATCTCAGCCAGGTTCTTGTTCTCGAATCGCTCGTTATCCTTGTTGCCCGCGTAAACTAAGAGGACGTTCTCCCACCCTCCTGAGGCCTCGACTATGTTCCACCAACCGGGCGAACCCGTCTTGATCTCGCGTTTCAGGCGCTCCCTGATCTCGGGATCCTTCAGCCGCTCCATCAGCTTCTCCCGGCCCCCGTCCGCCGCCCAGGAAGGAATCACTGCCGCGAGTCCGGTCCCGCCGGCTTCGTAAAGATAGATGTTTGCCGCGATATCCAGACCTCGGGCCCGGGCGGCTTCGATCGTCTCGCCCGCTTTCTTCATCAATGTGCCCCATCCGGGCTGATACGCGGCTTTCAAATGGAATACTTCAACCGGAACTCCCGCTTTCTCACCGATTTCGATGGCTTCTTCGATCGCCTCTATCAGTTCCTTGCCTTCGCCCCGTATGTGGCTCGAATAAAAGCCGCCGTGCTTGCCCGCGACCTTTGCCATCTCTATCAGTTCTTCTGTCTCGGCATAGCTGGCGGGTGGATAGATCAGCGCGGTCGTGATGCCTAAAGCGCCGGCCTTCATCGCGGTCTCGACGATCCCGCGCATCCGTTCGAGTTCTTCTTCGTTCGGATCACGGTCTTCAGAGCCAAGCACTGCGACCCTTGCCTGACGCTCGGCGAAGGAGGTTCCGAAGTTCATTCCGATGCCGTCACTTTCGAGCTTTGAAAAGTATTCGGCAAGGTTTTCCGCCGGAACCGGGGTTCCGCCCTCACCGGCGATACCGGTGGTGATCCCTTGTAAAAGTTTGCTTTCTGCAAGGCCGTTTTGCGTGAGAGTGCCGCCCGATTGGTCGAGCATGTCTATAAAGCCAGGTGTAACATATCTCCCTGTGGCGTCGATCTCGCGTTTGCCTTTGCCGGGAACGACGCCGATCTTAACGAACTTACCGTCCCTGATCGCAACGTCCGCCCTTATCCAGGGGTTTCCGGCGCCGTCAAGCACCTTGCCGTTCCGGATCACGATGTCATAAGTAGGACTGCCATTCTGCGCCATTGCGGGAAAAGCGAAGGCGTTCGCCAGAAGTACAAGCGATAGTGAGATGGAGAGGATAGATCTGAGTCTTTGTTTAATCTTGTCCATTTCGTCCTAGTCTTCCTTTGCTGCAACGCTTCCCGCGGAGAGCTCGATCATAAGGTCGATCGCCCTGTCGCCGAGCTTGAAGAGGTGCGGATGCGAGCGGTTGCCGTTCGTAAGGATCGCGAATCCGAACTTCCGGTCGCGGTTCCCAAGGAGAAATGCGGTGTAACCTGACAGGCTTCCGCTGTGCGCGAAGTACTGGTCGCCGTTCCTTTCCTGCGCCCACCACGTCAGACCGAAACCCGCGGTTTCGTTACCCCAGATCCCCTCGATTGGGCCTTTGAACTGGTCGTACTGACGGGTGTGCATCATGTCCATCGTCGATTTGCTGATGATCTGCCTGCCTTTGAACATCCCGCCGTTGAGGTTCATGATCATCCAGTTCGCCTGATCGTGGATCGTCCCGTACGTTATCCCCGCCGGATAAACGGCAGCCCTGATCCTCACCGTCGGAACCTGCTTTCCGGTTTCCTGATTCACGACATAAGGGACTGCCAGGCGCTCACCCATATCCGGCGTCGGATCGAACGCCGTGCTTGTCATCTCGAGCGGATCCCACACATTTTCCTTAATGTACTGTTTGTACGAAACGCCGGAGATCTTTTCAACAAGATAGCCGATCAGTGTGAATGCCGGATTCGAATACTCGACCTTTGTCACCGGCGGATGATCGACCTTCAGCTTTGTCCTTACATATGTATCCAGATCTACCGCCCCGCCGTTGTTCCAGACCGGTATCGCTCCGAACTCGCCGTTCAGGCCTGAAGTGTGCGTGAAGAGGTGTCGAAACGTGATCGGATTGGCGGGATCGTTCCCGGGAATCTCAAACTCGAGATGATCGCTGACGGGATCGTCCAGTTTGAATTTTCCCTCTTCCATCAGCTGAAGCAGCGCGACAGTGGACATAGCCTTGAAAGTGGATCCGATTAGATAGACCGAGTCGCTAGCTGCCGGGGTGCGGGCCCACAGATTGGACTCCCCGAAGGCGCCCGTCCAGATCACCTTGTCCCCTGATACAAGCGCGACGGTGCACGAAGGTATCTTGCCTTCGATCATCGCTTTTCGGATCTCGGGTTCCAGATCGTGGGCAAGCTTGTCGACCTGGATCGACTGTGCAAAACCCGGAAATGACACCGCGAAAAGTAGCGTGAAGAGAATGCCGCAAAGCGGTGAGACCAGTTTTGAAGCAGGTAAGGTTTCTTTTATTAGCTGCATAGTTCGTACGTTCGGCGTGAACCGCCATTGTCCGGTCCTTGATCGCGGATCACATCTGGAAGCTGTCTGAAGTATCCAAGATTCGTTTTCTTACAACGAGTACGGCCGAGCTTCCGCAGGACAGCGGAATGCTTTTCCCGTTAACGGCCTGTGCCCGTTGAAATCTCGACCGGCAGCGCAATGTGTGAGGCACTACGCGCCGATCGGTAGATCCTCTGAGTCGCCTTCTGAAAGTCGGACTCTTCCGCGAAAAAGATGTTGGGTACAAAAGTCTGCGGATTCCGGTCGATAATCGGGAACCAGCTGCTCTGGACCTGAACCATTATCCTGTGTCCCTTTCTAAACACGTGATCGTTTGCCGGAAACGGGATCCTGTACAGTTGGACCTCGTTCGCTGGTATCGGCGCAGGCTTCTCGAAACTCTCGCGGTATCTGCCGCGGAAGACCTCCCCGGCGATCATCAGCTGATAGCCTCTCAGCTCCGGATCTGCTTCATAGTCCTCGGGATATACATCTATCAGTTTGAAGATCCAGTCGCTGTCCGTTCCGGTGGTCGAGGCAAAGATATTGGCAACGATCTGGCCCGAGACGATAATGTCTTCCTCAAGCGGCGGCGTCAGCCAGCTGACGACATCGGGTCTGTGAGAAGCAAATCGCTGATCGTCTACAAGCCAGGTACTCCAGCCCGGACCAAGCTTGATGGGCCTCGCCCGATACGGCACGGGATTGTCCGGGTCCGACACATAGCTGTCATAGGCGGTTCGATCGGGTGCTTGAGGACGTTCGAACGAAAGTCCCCTCTGCTGCTGGAAATAGAGTTCCCTGTTCGCGATATTTTTCCTTGGCGGCCACGCGTCGTGCCGCTGCCACTCGTTGACGCCCGTTCTAAAGGTCAATGCCTCGGGCAGATCCGGATCGGCTTCCCCTTTCAGGTAATGGGCCAGGAACTTCGCCTGAACGTTCCGTCGATAGTAAACGGAGGTATCGCTTTCAAAATCGATCGGACCGAGCTTTCTTCCGTCCCTCCGCGACCAGCCGCCGTGATTCCAGGGGCCCACCACTAGAAAGTTCTGGTTCTTTGTGTCGTGTTCCTCAAGGAGTTCATAGATCTTGATCGGACCGTAGAAGTCTTCCTGGTCCCACCATCCTGCGACGTTCAGCGTGGGGACCGTGACCCTCTTAAGCCAGGGCGCGAAAGCCTGCCGTTTCCAGAATGCGTCGTAGTCGGGATGGTTCCTGAAGTCGTTCCAGGTCGGATACTTCCCGTGAAAGTACTTCTTGTCGACATTCGAAAGAGGCCCCAGATTCAGATACCACTCGTAGACATCGTAAGTGTCCACGATCTCAGAAGGGCTCGCCATCTCGTTCGACGTCTCCATCCGGTACGTGTACTCAAGCCCGTAACTCAGCCGGAACGCGCCGTTATGATGAAAGTCGTCGCCGATCCACATGTCGGCAGGTGAGGCTTGCGGCACCACGGCTTTCAAGGCCGGATGCGGGTCAAGCATTGCCATCACCGCGAGCCAGGCGCCGTAGCTGGTGCCCGCGATCCCGACGCGGCCGTTGCTGTCGGAGTTCTTCAAAAGCCACTCGATCGTGTCGTAAGTGTCGGTGCTTTCGTCGATCGCCGAGCCGTCGCCGGGATCCCTGGGCTGGCGGAGCATTACAAACTGTCCTTCGGATCTGAACCTTCCGCGTATGTCCTGCTGTACGATGATGTATTCGTACGGAACAAGGTCCGCGAGTGCCGCCTTTATCTGTTCGGGACTGAGATCTCCAATTCCGTAAGGAGTTCTGATCATCAGGATCGCGGGCTTATTGGAAGGATCGACAGGCGTGAAGACCCGTGTGAAGAGTTTCACTCCGTCACGCATCTCGACCATCGATTCATAGCGCGTGTACTGGACATCGCCCGCATCCTGCGCAAAGACCGGAACGACGCCGGTCAGGATCGCGAAGACCGCGGTCAGTACGGCAATGGAACGGAGATTTCGGGCTCCGGTCCGGAGAATACGTCCACTCATCATGTTTCGGCTAAAAACCAATACAAACTCCCGCTATTTGCCGGGCGGAGGCGACACGCGGTCGATAGGCCTCGGCCTGGGTTTCCGTTCGAATCCGCCTTCACGTAGAAGCCTGATAGCTTCCTGAACCCCCCTTTCGAGTTGCGGGTCGCGGCCCTTCATGACCTCGGAGGGCGTATATTCGACCTCGATGTCCGGAGCGACCCCCACATTTTCAACATCCCATTCGCCGTCGAGATTGTAGAAAGCGAGGTTTGGCGCGGTGATCCCTCCGCCGTCAATCGTCGGCGGAAAGCCCAGCGTTCCCACGAGACCGCCCCAGGTTCGCGTGCCGATAAGCGGACCCACCTTTCTGAGACGGAAGTAGAATGGCAACGCATCGCCGCCGGAGCCGGCCGATTCGTTGATAAGCATTACCTTCGGCCCATAGATCCCGGCAAACGGCGAAGTGACCGTGTCGCCGTCACGAAGAGCGAAGAAGCCCATCGGCTTTCGGTCAAGTTCGTTTACAATGTAGTCCGCCACCATCCCGCCCTGGTTGTAACGCTCGTCAATCACTGCCCCTTGTTTTTCCTGTTGGGAATAGAAGTATCGTGTAAAGTACGTGTAACCGCCGCCGCCTGTGTTCGGCAGCCAGACGTAGGCAAGCCTTCCGTTTGAAAGGCGGTCGACAAGCCGGCGGTTGTCTTCGACCCAGGCGCGTGTCCGGAGCGCGTTCTCGCTCGCGACCGGCACTACGGTGACCAAACGGGAGCCCTCTTTCGAAGGCGAGTCGTTGATGCGGATTATGGTCTGTCGTCCCGCGGTACCTTCAAAAGCAGCGTATGGATTTGCGGGAGGTACGATCTCCCTTCCGTTGACTTCAAGAATATAATCGCCTTCCTCGACGTCGATTCCCGGTCCGCTCAGAGGAGCGCTTAGCCCAGGGTTCCAGTTCTCACCGTCGATTATCCGCTTAAACCTGTACCTTCCATTCTCCGCGGCAAGATCCGCTCCGAGAAGGCCGACACTTATCGGATCGTCCTGCGGCACGTCGCCGCTTCCCGTCAGGTATGAATGACCGACGGTCAGTTCGCCGCCCACCATCGCGATGATGTAGCCGAGGTCAGCCCTGTGACCGGCATGGGCGACAAGCGGTAGATATTTCCGATAGATCGCTTCCCAGTCGGCGCCGTGCATCTCCTCGTCGTAAAAGAACTCGCGCTGGATACGCCACGTTTCCCTGTAGATAGCCTCCCACTCGGCCTTGGGATCCACCTTCATCTGAAGCTGGCTAAGGTTAAGGGCACCGTCGCCGGGCTTTGCAGGCGCGGCGGTACCGATGATCCCCATCCTCGGGCCGATCCTGTAAAGCAGCTTCTTGCGGTCAGCCGAGACTGAATAGTCTGTAATCCCGGCCAAAAAAGGCGTGGTTTTCCTGTCCTTCAGCGAATACCTGTTGAGTGTCGCTACCGGGCCCTGTGCGCCGGGCTCGAGAAAGAAGAACGTTCCTTCGGGACCTGCGGTCAGCCGGCGGTAGTTCCTTGAGGGCAGATCGATCGAGATGACGCGGTTGCTGATTCCCTCAGTGTCGACCCTTATCGTTTTGTCTTCTTCCGTTTTCGCCCCGTCACCGGCCGGTTTCGGATCTTCGTCCGAGCCGGTTTTCGGCTTTGGTTCGTCGTCCGATTCCGGAAGCAGCGGAGAAGGCTCTTCTGCGCTCAGGACCGCGAGATAGACGGACCTCTCGACGGGGCGATCGACGGAGCTCATCTCCAGCCATCCCGTGCTCGGGCCATAGTCTGTACTTGCCAGGAAATAGAGGTACTTTCCGCCGGCATCGAAAGCGGGCGAGATGGAATCTGCGAGTCCATCCGTCACCTGGAACGACTTCTTCTGATCGACGGAATATATGTAGATCGCCCTTAGATGGCTCGGGAGGTTCTTCGAATAAACGATCCATTTCGAATCCGGTGACCAGGACGCGTCAAAACTGCGGAAAGGGTCCGGATACTTGTCAGTATCAATTTTCGACGCACTGCCGTTCGAAGGATCGATCGTCCAGAGGTTTCTGTGATTGTCCTGGATCAGGATCGACTTGCTGTCAGGCGACCACACAGGTTCGGAGAAGAATCCCTTGGTGGGAAGCGCAAAGCTTCGGGGTGCCTCGATCCCCATTGGCTCGCTCAGGACAAGCCGGTACTCACCCGTTGAATCCGAGAGCCACGCGAGAGTGCCGCCGTCTGGCGACCACGCGGGACTTCTGTCATGTGCGCCCGCACTCTGTGTCAGGTTCCTGAAATCGCCTTTCTCGGCCGGTACGGTGAAGATCTCGCCGCGGGCCTCGATCGCCGCGCGCACGCCGGTCGGGGAAAGGACGCCGTTCCGGATCATTCCTGCGACGTTCTTGAACTGCGGACGCGTCCACGGTAGATCGCCGGACACATCGATGCGAAGCCGGTTCGATCGTCCGGTCTTTGTGTCGAGCAAGTGAATGTAACCCGCTTGCTCGAAGACCACTGCGTCGTCTCCAGCGCCGGCAGACATAACGTCGAAATCATCAAAATCGGTAAGCTTTGAAACGGTTCGGGAACCGGGCTTGTACGAAAAGACATTTGCCGTGTGTTCGCGGTCGGAAATAAAGTAGACCGTGTCACCGACCCACATCGGATGGCTGTCATTGCTGTTCTCCCACGGAAGCTTTGTAGTGGACGCATTCGACAGGTCCATCAGCGTTATCGGATGGGTGCGGCCTCCCCTGTAATGCCTCCAGTAACTGGTCTCCTCCCACGCGGGGACAAACTGCATCGTTATCTCTTCATACGCAAGCCGTCCTCCGTCGGGTGAATAGCTTCCTCTTGCCGCTCTCGGAGGCGCAAGTCTCTCGGGAAGACCTCCGGAACGATCGATCGCCCACAGTTGGTAATAAGCTTCCTGCGGCGCGCTTGTCCTGGTGCTCGCAAACATTACACTGCGGCCGTCGCTGCTCCAGCCGCGAACCCTGTCCAGCGCGGGATGGTAAGTGAGCCGGACAGGATTTCCGCCGTTCGTCGAGATCACATATGCGTCGGTGTTTCCCCCAACCGTCGCGGTGAAAGCGATCTGAGATCCGTCGGGTGAGAAATGCGGTTCCGTCTCGACTCCCGGAGTCGAAGTAAGTCTTCGAGCGCGTCCTCCTGCGCGAGGCACTGTCCACAGGTCTCCTGCATATGCGAACGTCACCAGATCGCGGCTGACATCGGGATGGCGAAGTAGACGGGTGCCCTGGGCAAGAGCGGTTCCCGATATGAGCAATGACAGGATCGCGACGAAGATCACAATGCGCAGTTTCATTTGAATTCGTTGGGATGAAAGCCTTTATGAATGCCAGTTCGAGTCTGACTCGAATCTGTCTTGGGTGTACATCAGTTGCCCCCCGCCAGGGCGGGGGGCGTCCGAATCGTTAGCCGACAGTTAGAAAGAAACCCTGAATCCGATCTGTCCCTCTCTTCCCGGCAGGACCTGTGTCGCCGATCCGAAAGGCTCCGTCGGAATGTCGTCGCGGTTCTGCACCGCGGCGGGATTCTGACGATTCAGGATGTTGAAAAACTCGAACAGCACCTCTACCCGAACCCTTTCACCGACGTCAAATATCTTCGAAAAGCGCATATCGAGATTTACGAAGGCAGGTGCCGTGAATGCGTTTCGGCCGGCGGTAAAGTCAACGCCGTTGAAGTTACCGTTGCCGTCCGGGTCTCTGTTCTGAGTATCGAACCTGCTGAAATGGAATCCGCTCTGGGCTCGAAAGATTCCGCCGATCTGGAACTGGTATGGAAGCGTCACAACGCCGTTGACCTGGAAAATGTGATCCAGAGCCAGACTCGATGGGCCCTTGTCCAGATCGGGTCCGTTGTGGAATGTCCCGGCTTCCTGAACAAGGTTGCCGTTTCTGCTTATGAACGGGCCGTTGGCATTTGTCTGTGGAGTACAGCCGGGATCGCTGGCGGGACAAGGCTCTGTCACCACGGGCACGATACCGATCCAATTGTCTGTTGGGTTCGTGAACACTCCGCGAGAGTTATCGGTTGCCTTCGCGTAGGTGTAATTTGCACCGAGCGTGAACCGGTTGCTGAACCGCTTGTTCAGGCTAAGGACAAGCCCGTCATACTTACCTTCGTAGAAGGGTCCGAATGTAGGCAGTTCACCCGAGCCCGGAGGATCGAAGCTTCTGCCGATTCCTGCGACCCTTGAGCGGAATGCCAGATTGCTAAGTCGCGTACCGAGCAGGTTCTTGATCTCTCTGTGGTGGTAGGTTCCCTCAAAGACCATGTCGTCAAAGATTTCCCGTTGAATGCCTATGCTGAATCCGTCAGTATGCGGTGTGGCAAAGGTATCTGCCACCGCGACCGGTGCTGCTGCCGGAGGAATGATCGGATTATTCAGAACGCCGAACGCTCCCCACTCGAAATAGCCGTCCGGCTGACCGATGGCCGCTGCTGCCTGTGTCAGGTACTGGGCCGGAGTAAGTCCGGTCAGCTGCTGAACGTTATTGATGTTGATGATCGTATTCGCCGGGATCGATGGATTCCCCTGAGCAACAACGTTATTCAACCGGTCAACGCCGACCATCGGGCCTCCGCCGAGCGGACAAGTAGCGCTCATCTGCTGGATCTGAGCATCCGTCAGCCTGTTCGAAATGCAGGGGCCAGGCAGGCCGACCGCGAATGCAAGCATCGATATGAGACTTGGCGAGCCGTAAAAACCTCTCGGGAAGTAAAGCGATTGGACTACTCGCCTGTCAGCTCCCCCAAACTCGGGAACCTGGCTTGCGAGTCCCAAACGGAACTGGTCATAGAACCTTCCGTAGTGTCCGCGGATGATGGTCTTCGGATTCACCGCCCACGCGAAACCGATTCTCGGTGAGAAATTCGAGTCAGCTTCGAACTCCGAGTCGTGGTCGTAACGGAGTCCGAGATTAACGGTGAGATTGCGGAGGATCTTCCAGTCATCCTGAACGTAAAAGCCGTTGTAATAGTTGTTGAGATTGATCTGCCTTGCTTCAGGGGTCGGACCCCCTGCGTCAAGCAAAAGGAAGATGCCGCTGTTCACAGGCCCCAGAGTTACAAAGTCATCGATCGTAGCAAACAATTGATTTGTGAAGGTTTGCGGATCTGTGCCGTCGACCTTCGTCCTCAGGAACTGCCAGCCGAACTTGAAGTCGTGGTCGCCCCAGAGCTTGTTTGCGTTCGCGATAAGCGATGTGTATTTCTGGTGAGAATCTGAAGCAGTTGTCGCCGTCCCGAATTGGATTCCCGGAAGCGTGCTAAAGAATCCGCACGTCGGAGGGCAGACCTGGGGTGCCGGAAAAGCGTTCAGGAGCGTAGCGCCCGTGAATTCCGGGAATGCGGGCCGATTGTCGGAAGGCTCTCCTCGATATGCGCCTCTGAGAGTGACGATCCACGGATTGCCTTCGTCTCCGAGAAGCATCGTGTCGCCGAAGCCGAGTAAGAGAGTGCGTGCTCCACTGCTGCGGCGTGTTGAAGGGAGTCCAGAACCAGTCGCTCGCGAAAGTTGGTTTGAGTAATTGACCTCTTGAACAAGAGAGTGCCTGCCGAGTGTTTGGTTTAGCTTTAGAAAAAGGCGTGTCGCTTCGGACTCCTGAGGGCCGTCAAGTGGGTCTTCCTGATTTCGCAGAAGATTCAAGACCGTCTGGGCACCATCCGATGGGCCGAGGTCGGGATAATTGAAGTCAACGCCTCGATCTTCCTGGATCCTTTCGGCAGAACCAAAGAAGAAGAACCTGTCCTTAATGATCGGTCCGCCGCCGGCGATACTATAGTTGTAACGCTTGAGCTCCGGCGGTTCCGTTACGCCTTCTTCCAGTGAGTTTGAGGAGTCGAATGCGTCATTACGATGGAAGAACGAGCCCACGCCGTGAAACTCATTTCCGCCGCTCTTCGTGATCACGTTTATGATCGCGCCGGATGCTTGACCGAACTCCGCCTTGTAGGCAGAGGTGAGCACCTGGAACTCCTCGATCGTCTCCTGATTAAACGGAGCGGCCGAGCCGCCGTCGACGGTGTCCTTGTTCGGATGGCCGTCAATAAAGAAGTTGTTGTTGCCGCTTCGTTCGCCGAGTACGGGATTGGCGTTGTCTCCACCGGACTGTCTGTTGATCGCTACACCCGGAACCAGTTGAAGTAGATCCAGGTATTCGCGGCCGTTGACCGGCAGTTCCTGGATCTGCTTCGGTGTGACCGTAGTTCCTGTTGAAGAGCTTGTTGTTTCGATCAGCGGGATCGTCTCTGTTACGACAACCTCTCCGCCAACCTGGCCGACCTCGAGTTGGACATTGAAAGTCGCCGTGCGATTCAGCGTCAGTTCAAACTCCGTTGATTTGGTCGCGAAACCTGTCTGCTCGACGGTGATCTTATACGTGCCTGCAGGAAGCGCTGCGAACCGGTAGAAGCCCTGGCTGTTCGTTACGGTGTTGCGCTCCGTTGCTAGCGTGTCGCCGCTCGCTCTGACGATAGCACCACCGATAACTGCGCCGGTCGGATCCGTTACGGTGCCTTCGATCGAAGACGTTGTGGTCTGAGCTGCGACACTTATCGACAGGATCGACACGGCAAACAAAGCCAACAGAACAGCTGACAGCCGCTTGCCAAGAGTGCCGCGTGAAGCAGCCTCATCTTCGTTGGTCAAATCCTCATGGAGGATCTTGAAACTGGTGATCGCATTCATACCTAAGTCTCCTTTGTGAACAGAATTATTACGCTGCCGAAAGATCTCGAGGGGTCCTGACGCCTATTCCTAGCTGGTGCTTCTTTGAAGCTCAGGTGTGACCTGGCTGTTAAATGTTTCACATTTCTACACGAATCAATGCACGCTGTCAACAAAACGCACAGATTATTGCACATTTTTCTTTCGTCAGGGCACTCCTAATTCAATTGTGTTTCGAACAGATAAGATATAACTTCTGTATTTAATGAAGATGGGTAGGTTTAAGCACTTGCGCAACTAGTTGTGCATATTAAAATGCAACAGGTGCAACATCTGTTGCGTTCGTTGCAAAATTGCATTAAGATACACGCTCTGCCATGGTCACAGGCTTAACGGCTTGTTCGAAAAGTCGGCGGATCGATCAGTAGGGACCACGTCGAACCGAACGATCGAACGGCAGAACCGAGGCCGGCCGGCGAAAAGCATATGACCCTTGCGGGAAGGAAACACCTACGATGGGGAAACGAGGCGGAAAGAAGCAGAACGGCAAGGCGCCAACGCTGGATCTTCCGGTCGGTGACCGTAAAGAGCAGGACGCAAGTGCCTCTCAAACCACAAGGCTTGGAGGAAGATTTGTCCGGAAGAAGGATTCGCTGAGCAAAAGCCGCAGGAACCTACTGCGGCAGATACTCGATGATGCTGACGAGACCTATTTCCTTTCCTCGAGGGAAATGAGCGAACGCTATGATGTACACGCCGCCACGATAATCAGGACCGTTCAGGCTCTCGGCTACGAAAAGTTCGCAGACTTTGCCCACGATCTTCGCGAGCATTTCGTAATGCAGATCACTCCCTACTCGTCTATGAGGGCGGCGGAAAGGACTCATCTGAGCGTCCACGACCGTATCCTCCACAGCGTCGACAAGGACATTGAGAACATCAACAAATTTCGGGCCGCGCTCGACCCCGACCTGATCGGCGACATTGCGAACCGGATCAATGAAGCCCGCAGTATTGTCGTGATCGGTATCGATTTTGCCGCCTCACTTGCGAACTCTCTTTCGTATGGCCTGGTCAGGCTCGGATATACCGCCGACTGTCCGACAGGTTCGACCGGCGTCCTGCAGAACAGGCTGAGGATCATGACCACCGACGATCTCTTGATCGCCATCAGCTTCGGTCGAGGGCTGAGGGAAACTGTAGAAGCGGTAAAGAGCGCCGAGCGGCGCAATATTCCTACGTTCGGGATCACCAATGGGGACGCAACGCCGATTGCTAAACACTGCGACTCCTACCTGGTGGCGACGATCGCCAGGACATCGTTCCTCGATTCGTACGTAGCTCCGGTCGCGGCGATCAATGCGATCCTCGTGGCGAGCGCTCACAGCCAGTCGGAAAGGGCCCTGGAGCATTTGAAGAAGAGCGAGGAAGAGTACGAGGCCAGCAACCGCTGGTATTCAGGTTCGTGATCGCCGCAATGCGGCACTGCAGACTGGATCTGATAAATGACCACCGGAACGACGACATCGGGAATCGCGATACGCGACATTGCAGAAATAGGCGAGATGCGCGCGGTAGAAGAAATGCAGCGCGAGGCTTGGGGGATAGACGATCTGTCGATCGTGCCGTATACGCAGCTCTCGGCCGCGGTACACGTAGGCGGAACTTTGCTCGGGGCCTTCGATGGCGACCGTCTGGTCGGTTTCGTCTACGGTTTCTACGGTCATTTCAGGAACGAGGTGGTCCACCATTCCCATATGCTGGCGGTCGACCCCGAGTACCGTGACAAGAATCTGGGTTTTCGCCTGAAGGCGGACCAGCTGAACAGGGTCCGAGGAGATGGCTTCGCAAAGCGAATGACCTGGACGTTCGACCCACTGCGTTCGTTGAACGCCTATTTCAACTTCGCCAAGCTGGGAGTCGTTTCGGATACCTATTTAGTAAATGTGTACGGCGAGGACGCGGCCAGTTTCATGCACAGGACCGGGACAGACCGACTGCTCGTAAGCTGGTTCGTGAACAGCGAACGGGTCCTCTCGGTTTTGGCAGATGCGGGCGGCGGCTCCTATGCGACGAAAACGGATCCCCGATCTGAGATCGAGTATCTTCTCCGCGTCTCGGAAAGCGGGCTTCCCGTTCGGGAGGCGACTATCCGTGGACAGGAACGCCTGGCGATCGAGATCCCGGCTGACATCGGCGAGGTCGAGAAGAGCGACCTGAAAGCCGCAAAGCTCTGGAGGGGCGGAACTCGAAACGCATTTCTTGAGGCTTTGAGGGCCGGTTTCATCGCTACGGGATTCAGGCGAGAGGGCGAAGGGTCCGGGTCGTATGTTCTTGAACGGACCGGGATCGACCAGTATCGATAGAAGGCACTTTCGGAGCAATTTATGGACAAATTGCATATGAAAGAAGTGCGGCTCAGCGAGATCGCAATGCCGCTGAAGTCGGCGTTCGAAACGAGCTTCGGCGTGACGACCGCACGAAGGGTGATAGTCGTTCGCTTATCGGATGGAAACGGTTCTTTCGGCTACGGCGAATGCACGGCGATGGACGGGCCCTTCTATAACCACGAGACGGTCGATTCCGCGTGGGGCGTGATCTCGCGGTTCATCGTGCCGATACTTCGAAGGTCGGGAGTCAAAAGCGCCGGCGGAGTCGAAGAGACGCTCGGTTCGATCCAAGGAAACCGGATGGCCATCGCGGCGATCGAGACCGCGGCGTGGGACCTTGAAGCTGTCAGGAGCGAACGGCCGCTTTGGCAGCTTCTCGGCGGCAAGCAGACCGAGATCGACTGCGGCGTTTCGATAGGTATACAGGAGAGCCCGGAAAGGCTGGTTGAGAAGGTCGGAAAAGAGATCGCCAGCGGTTATCAGCGAATCAAGATCAAGATAAAGCCGGGCGCGGATCTGGACCTGGTGAGCGCCGTCCGGCGCGAATTCCCGGACATAAGATTGTCGGTAGATGCGAATGCCGCGTACAGGCTTGAAAAGGATATCGACCTGATGAAGGAGCTTGACGAATATGACCTGCTGATGATCGAACAGCCTCTCGCCGGGGGCGCATTGCTGGACCATTCAAAGCTGCAGGCGAAGATCAGCACTCCGATCTGCCTCGACGAATCGATCACGTCCCTTGCGGACGCCAAACAGGCGGTCGATATGGACGCCTGCCGGATAATCAACATCAAGCTGGGCCGCGTGGGAGGCCACACGGCAGCGAGAGCGATCCAGGACTATGCGGTCGGGAAAGGGATCCCGGTATGGTGCGGGGGAATGCTCGAGACCGGTATCGGCCGTGCGCACAACATCGCGATGTCTACATTGGAAGGGTTCACCCTGCCCGGAGACGTGTCTGCTTCAGCTAGATACTGGGACAAGGACATCACCGAGCCGGTCGTTGAAGTGAGCCCTGCGGGTACGATCTGCGTCCCCAACAACAAGGGCATCGGCTACGGCGTCAACGAAGAATGTGTCACCGGCCTGACCGTCCGCTCCGAAACATTCGAGCTATGAAAGCTGCGATGAGCTTCCGGCCGTCGCCTCAATCCGTGCCACTTTTACCATACGAACTCATCGTTCACTTTCCAGGCCGGGAGGATGTTGTCTACGGCAACCGCTCTTCCACATTCCCAACAGCTGGGTTCGGCACTTTCAAACTGGTCTGAAGCTAACGCGCGGCAGTTTGTAGCGTGCGTTCGTAAGTTTCGATCGCTTGACCCGCCTGACCGCCTTCGCGGTTGAACCACATCCCCACCGTAGTCATACCCGCAAGGCCAAACCCGAATCCCCAGCCATGAGCAGGCTGGCTCGCAAAGTAATTACTAAACGGCCCGGTCATCGCCGTGATGTACATGATCGTGTAACCATAACCCGGCGCGAGACTTCCAAAGGTGAGTCGGCCCATTGTGTTGTGAAGGTCGTTCATACTAAAGGGCGTTTCAGTCTCGATCGGGCTGAACGAAAGGAACGCCGCAGCGCCATAGGCCAGGACCGCAAAACCTTTCTCAAGTTTCGGATATGTCTGCAGGAGCTTTGCCAACTTGTCAGTCTTAGCCAGTTTGCCGCCTTGTTTGGCAAGCTGACCCAGGTCGAGGCCTCCTCCGATCCCCGCCCCGTGATAACGACAATTCATTAATAGCCCGGCGGACTTGCTCTGAAAGAAGAAAAGGAACGATCCCCCTGCGATTACCTCGCCCCCGGCCAGGCTCGCAATGCAACATACTTCCCAGTCACTTGCTTTCGTTACATAACTCATAAGGTACCCCTGTGGTGGTGGTTAAATTTGACCTTCTTCCCCGGTATTGGTGGCGAAGGGCCTGCGTCGGTCCTGCAGAGTCTGAGTTCCCGCTGATCCGAGGCGAACCGCTTCCAGGGCTTAATTCACAAGGCGGCCACGACCGATTGAGGGTCTTTATATCCGTCCCCAATTTCAAAGTCAACAAATTCGGCTCCGGATCCAGACCCCGGGGCCGTTTTTCGTGACGTTCGTCTTCCTATCTTTCGTACGTCCCTTAAACCCTCGGCAAGAGAAAGGAGACACAGATGAACACGGATGGAGGCGATTGATAATTGATAATTGTGAATGGATAGTTCCGGCTTCCAGGTTTCGAGTTTCGAGTTCCAGGTTTCGAATTCCGGATAGGCTTCATAGTTAGCTCAAGATTCAAACTGGACGCGAGGGTGAGTTGGCGGAAACGCGACCGTAAGGGAGCGTGCCTAAGCGGGACGCGAAAGTTCGATTGATAAATGGGAATAAATAATCCCAGCCTCCGAATTCGCCAATTACCTGAATTCAGGATCATCGGCGATCAGTTCATTTTCTCAATTTTTAATTCTCGATTCTCAGTTTCCGCAACCTGTCCGTCTTATCCGTGTTGTTGGTTTTCTGCTTCATTACCTACCGAACAGCCTTCGCTTAACCAGTGAAAACGGTATACATCCTGTGTATAATTACTTGCTTGCTGCGTGTTTTCGTTTCGTTTTGAAGGAGGTCCCGGATGATCGTCAATCTGATCGATTCCGAAAGCGGAAACTCAACACTGCCTGCGGCGAGACGATCTACTGCGGGCACCAGAGTTGCGGTCATAGACGTCTACAGTACGATGTCGCTGGAGTCCATTCTTGACCGGGTCATCAGTGCCTGTACTCACCCGAGATCGATCTGGCTCTTGCGGATCATGTCACACGGCACGTCTGGTCACATCAGCATTGGAAAACACGGGATCTCCAGGTACAACTGCCACGAACTTCAGGCGCTCAGGGACTATATGACCCCGGGCGGGATCGGGGTGGCGGTTCATTCCTGCGGACCGGCCAGCGACACTTACATCACAAGGAATCCCGAGGGATGGTTTGAAGAGCTGATAACAGGGGATAACTCGTGTACTATTCCGGGCACGATAGCGCCGGGCGGCGGTTCCGGTGTCAACTTCCTGAGGCAGATCGCGAAGTTCATGGATTGCCCGGTTCGAGGGGGCGTGCATACGCAACGACCGGATTCCGAATTCCGGTTTGAAGGGGTAACGATCGCTGTAAGTCCGAGGGGCGCTGCGATGGCCGTCCCGGACAAAGGAAGACTCGCATTGGATACGACGCGGATCTTCTAACCATTTCCTGCTTCCTGGTCAATGTTCCTTGCTCCCTGGTCAACGCTCCCTGACGGTTGCGTTTCCGCCTACGATCGTCGCCGTTCTTTTCTCGGAACTCGGAACCCGAAACCCGGCACTCAGAGCGGTCCCGTTTCAGCCGCTGATTGCGCGGACGAATGAGTAAGGACACGGATAAACGCAGATGGAAGGATTGATAATTGAAAATTGGGAATGGAGGGTTAAGCGAGTTCGTGCGGTCTCACCCTTATAAACAACGGCTACAGAAAGAAGGACACGGATAAACACAGATGGTTTGGGATTACTCGGTAGGACGGCGTCAAAGTAAAATCCGTCATCCGTGAGAATCCGTGGCTTCATCCGTGTTTATCTGTGTCCACTTCCGTGAGAATCCGTGGCTGATTTGCCTATCTTTTACCTATAAGAAAGCTTACCTCCTAAACCTGTCAGATCTTTCTATGCACCAGTCATAAGGCCCTGGACCGGACCAGGAACTTTTCGTCTCGTGTAGAATGGGTTCAGTTTCATCAACTCCCAAGTCCTTTGAAAAAACCGCCATGAAAGATCCGATCAAGAATACGGAAACAGAAGACAGTTCTTCCTTTCGATCGAAAATACACCTCACCCTACGGCTCTTATACTATCTACGGCTCCAATTCCTAGGGGTGCTGTTCCTATTACTGTTCCCGTTGGTCGGTCTGTTCCTTCAGCGGCAGCTGTTTCTCGGACTGTTTGACTTGAGCCGGGGCTACGATCTCGACGGCCTGCCCGACAAGTACCAGCTATTGGCCATCTTCCTCGCATCTTTGGCACTGTTCTTTCTCAGCTGGTCACTTGTATTAACTTCCAAGACGATCCTGTTTTACGGCGGAGACCGGTTCGGACTCAGCCATCGAATCTCAGTGCGCGCGACGAGCAGGAATTTCAATCTCCTCTTCTTTTTTATCGGAGTCGGTCTCACGGTACCGTTTCACCTTGCGATATTCACCGTGACCTTTGAGCAGGATAGAGGGTCTTACTCTTTCTGGGCCTCGCTACTGGCGGTGGCAGCTGCGTTCCTAGCATTCTTGATTGTCACGGCTCTCGTGGAGTACTTCCATCGTGCAAACATTACCGACCAAAGGGACGCCAAGAGCACGAGAGGATTTGTGTTCCCCTTCTCGACACGGATTACGCGGTCGAGAGAAAGCAAGAAGAGATTTTCTTTTCTGACCTACCCTTTCAAACTTTTCGAGTCCTATTTCCTGCGGCTGCCGCCACAGACTCTTAGGGGATACGTTCGAGGCAAAGAAGATGAAGAGAGGCTTAACCCCGAACACCTGCTCAACATGCTCTTCTTTGCCTCTTTTCTTGTGATCTTCGGACTAGTTGGAGTGGCGGTACCGCTCTTGATAAGAAACCTCTCCGGCAATGCGAACTTGTTTGCGCCGACGATCGTGAGCATCGTTCTCCAGGCAGCCCTGGTGTTGTGGATTCTGGCAGGCGTGTTCTTCTACCTGGACGGGACGTGGCTGCCCACCAGCCTGTCAGTCGTGATCTTCTTCATTGCTGTTGCCTTTGGACTCTACCTTTTCAACCCTGTGCTCTCGTCGGTCAATTCTCATTGGCGGTCAGCGCACTTTTATCACGGCGACAGATCCGCCATTGCCCCTGAAGGATTAAAGACACCCAGAGAGATGATCCTCAGGAATGATCCCGCGTCCGAATCCCGCGAGTTCGTAGTCCTCGTCGCCGCCGAGGGCGGGGGCATACAGGCGGCCGCCTGGACAGCCCGGGTTATCACCGGCCTGGAGCAGAAGTGCATGGAGATCTACAAGGAGGCGGGAGTTAAATATGCAGGCCAGTGTTCTCGTCGTATTCGATTGATCAGCGGTGCGTCGGGCGGAAGCGTGGGAGCAATGTTCGTTGCCGCTTCATTTGGCGAGCAAGGTCTGCCGGCTGACAAGCCGGCTCTCGACGCGATTGTGACCCGCGCGTCGAAATCCAGTCTTGATGCTGCAGCGTGGGGCCTGGTCTATCCCGATTCAGCACGTTTCCTCGGGCTGCCGATGTATTCCGGATGGAGCCGCGGGGTGGCCCTGGAAAAACAATGGGAAAGAAACAGCACCGGGACCGAGTCGCAGTTTCACGTCGCGCGAGATTCAAAAGCGACCCTGGATCGCTGGGGCAGTCAAAGATTCAGACCCTCCCTGATCTTCAATGCGACGATCGTCGAGACCGGTGAGAGGTTGTTGATCACGGATACCGCGTTCGAATCCGACGGCGGTTGCAAACTGGACCACAAACACTCTCACCAGCCTACCTTCCGGGAGCTGACCCGGAACTGCGGCAACATTGATCTCCGTGTTTCGACCGCTGCAAGACTATCTTCATCGTTCCCTTTCGTATCCCCGACCTCGAGCGGCTTGTTCGAGAATTCCAAGCCCTGTGTCGAATCGTCTTTGCACATCGCCGATGGCGGGTATCACGACAACTTCGGAACGGCGAGCCTCATAGACTGGCTTGAAGAAGCATTGTCCGGGATCGAAGAAGAACAGCTGATCGGGCAGAAGTTCCTGATAATCCAGATCACTTCGGAGCAGAACTCACCTTCAGTAACGGGCCGAAAGCCGCGGTCCGATCTTCTCCTTCAATGGTATTCACCTCTGTTGACGCTAAACAACATCCGGTCCGAGGCCCAACGCTCGACATCCGCGAGCGATCTCAAGGACTTCCAGAGGTACTGGAATGCGAAACTTCTAAACGTCGTAGCCGGCTCGGAGGAAGTGGTACCAGTGTTCGAGAGGCCGGTCAGTGTGGTCGAATTCGATTTCCGGGGAGGTCCCGATGAGAATCCCCCGCTATCTTGGCATCTGACGCCCGGCCAGAAGGCAAACATCCAAAAGGAATGGAACAAGCACTCGGGAGCCGATGGAAACAATGAGTCAGAAGCGATGAAGGAGTTCAAACGCTTCCTCTGTTATGCGGAGGAGGGTCTGAAATGTGGATAGCCGGAGTATGTTATGCCTGTCCTACTTGAGCTTCGTGCTGCTTTGTGGTTCTTCGTGGTTAATCTCTTTCTTCAATCCCTCATCACTCGACAGTTATTCGGAATCGACGGCTTTCAAAGCTAACCTGCAAGGAGTCCAGACGATCGCGTCGTTAGGCGGGTTAGTCAAACTTTCATTGAATCTGATCGTGAACTTCTGGCCATTCCGCGCGATCAAATTCCAGTTGCCGCGATGATTGCGGAACGAGGCGGGATCGAAAAGGTCCTGCAATTCCTTTTGAAACTCAGATTCGTTCCAGAAGATCTCAAAGTTTGTCGGTGAATCTATGGTGAACTCCAAACCTAAGGTTCGAAGAAAGTCCATCTGGTTTTTAATAGTCTGACCAAGCCTGATTCCCGGATTCAAATCGTAGAACTCGTCCCAACTGGAGTAACGCGTTTTGTCTGTATTGTCCGAACGTATCGTGTTCTTAGTTCCTTTCAAGCGCTTATTATCTATCTGTTTCATCGTGCAAATCTCTCGGATCTCGCAATCAAAACCGCTGCCTGATGTATTCCTGGGTCTCGCTTGCGAGCAGTTCCGTGCTCGAAGGTCCCGTGCGTATGAAGAATTTCTCTGAGTTCCCGTCCTTCAGGAATACAGGAGACGGAGACGGCTCGCATTCGACCATCATTACCCTCTCATCCTCGTGGTAATCAAAATGGGCGTGGACAAGAGTCGAAACATTGGTTCCAAGACGGCTCTTGATGATGTTGAACAGATGGAGACTCATCTTGTCCTCATTCGGAAAACCGTCCTGCCCGATGCCGACCGGACTGCCGTCATCTGAAACGCCGACCACAAGCGTCCCGCCTCTCGTATTCAGAAAACCGGCAAGGGTCTTCAGGACAGCGAATTCCATTCGGGGATCTACATTTCTGGTATGAAGATTCGTACGAAGTGTGGACTTGAACTCGATTGCTTCCGATTCTCCTGTATCAAGCAGCGCTTGGAGGTCGATCGTCACAGACGCGTCATCCTCTGACCTATCTCTTACCAAAGTCTCATACCCGCGCCTTATAACATCCGCGATCAACTCCCTTCGCTTTTCGAGAAAGTCCGCGTATTCCATATTCTCCCATCCGAGGAAAAGCGCGTGGTCGCTGTACATCTCCTTGATCTCGCTCGTAGTGAACCGCTCAAGCATTGGCGGGAGATACTCGGAAGGCGGCTTCGAAGAAGCGTCCGAGTTATCCTTCCATTCCACGAAGGCATAGTTCGCGATCTGATTTGTGTCGCGTGTGGACGTAAGACCAAGAGTTGCGAGGTGGGCTTTTGGAAACAGATGGTGCCGTTCCACGGCAGACCTATTGGCATTCACGGAAGGGTCCATCAGGTCAGAGATCTTTGTCATTGAGAACAGCGCTCTGGCATCGAGCAGAACCAGCGCGGCATTGTAGGCATAAAGCGAAGGACTTCGCGGGGATGACGTAGCCAGGTCGTTCGGCAATGTTACCGACCAGAAATCCGACGTTAGGGCGACTTCACAAACCCGATTCAGGACCCTTACGAACCCTTCGGGAGTGTCTACGCCGCGAAGCTGGGCAAGATCAAATTCCATTCTTGATTCCGGAGAACCTGTGAACCTGCCCGTCACGCTCGACATAAAGAACCAACGGGCGAGCGTCCTCCGAAGCTCAAACTCTTCCACCCTGTATTCAGTTCGGCCGATCAGGTACAGAATGTAAGAGAAAATAAGGTTGTTGTAGGAACTGACCATCTTGCTGCTCCGGAATCCGGCCATACGCAGGCAGCCCATGAAGTCGTGCCAGTACTGAAGGTTAAGCGATCTCTCCTGTGCATCCTTCAGCAGATCAAACTGCTGATCCCGCCTCTCAGCGCTGAATTTCTCAGTCTCAAGGTCCTTTCCGCGCAGGATGGAGTACACGTACTTGAGCCTGGCCCTCTTAAACGCGACGCCGACGGACGCCCTCAGCAACTGATCCGGTCTTGGCTCAATGAAGTAATTGAACGAGCTTGCAGTGCCTTTCGTTGGCTTCCTGGCATCCCGGCAGAAGTCTTCCAACTGGGTGCGCCCTTCGTCCCAGAAGACAGACATCAGCGTCAGAATGAAGTCCGCCTGGTTAAGGGGGGTGCCTTTGCTGTTGATCCTTACGAATACATCGGACACATCCTCGTCCGATATGTCAGCGGCGAGTTCGAGCGCGGTGAAGGGGTAGGTCATCAGGCGCTGAAGCTTGTTCAGACGGTCCTGGATCTTTCGCTGTTCTTCAGGGCTGACCTCTCTGGTCGCTTCTAGTCTTTCCAGATACTCCCTTGCGACCTCAAACAACCCGTGATCCGCGCTCCAAAGCTGCGAGATATCCGGCAGAAATGCGGCGTCCTTCCTGATCGCGGCGTCGATTACCTCAAATCTCTCTTCGAGAGGATTGAATGCTATCTGGATATTCTCGGTCTCAAAATTATCCCGAACGACCGGCACACTGTTGACGACCGCATACAAAGACGTAAGCCTTTGCTGACCATCGACTATCACAAGCCTTGGAACTTTCTGCTTGTCGTCCGTCCCGATCTGCTTGTCGCCTACTTTCTCGTACGCGTTCTGCCAGAACAGGAAGTACCCGACCGGATAACCCTTGTACATCGAATCGAAGAGGTCGCGCACCTTGTTGTTCTTCCAGACAAACGGCCTTTGGATATCGGGGAGCCCGATCTCGCCCAGCGAGATGTATCGGATAAGGGAATTGAGATCGTAATCGACTTTCGTGAAGACTGTTTCGCTCATAACTTGTCTAATAGAAGGTGGAATTAGTACTCGGCAATGGTAGGCGAACTACAGTTTGCACGATCGCGACCGAAAACGTGTAGTTCTTGACGCGGAACCGCTTGCCGAGCGCCTCGAATGACTCAATTCTCCACTCTTAAATATCAATTGCCTCAGTACTCTGTCCTCATCACTCATCACTCATCACTTCTTTGGCCGTCCTCGACCGCGCGGCGCATGTCAAAAACGCTTATGTAATCGCCGAACACCGCGCGCGTGTTCGCGTCCTGCAGTTCGATCGGGGTTCCGGTGAAGCCTATGAACGAGGCGTGCGGAAGAGCGTCCCGCATATGCCGCGCGTAGCCGTCGATGAGCGATTTGTCCCGCTCATACGTTTGCCCGCATGCGCTAGTTATCTGACTTCAGAAATGTGCCTACTTCTCCTTTAATTTGCGGTCTGTAGTCTTTCGTCATCGGTCTTCTGATTGTTTCTTTATCGCTCTTGCTAACTCCCTTTGGTTCCACCTGACGACTGGCACCTTGTGATCAATTACCGCCTTTGGCAGACGCGCCGGAGGATCGTCCCCTTTGTGCATCGCCACGACGCCTTTGCCCATGGCGATACTCTCGCGGATTTCCCAATCGACCCATTTACTGTCCGCAGTCTTGTCGGAGACATATACGACGGTGACCGAGCACTGCCGTATGCGCTCGCGAATACCACGTTTGATGTACTCGGCTTTTTCGCTATTGTATGGCTCCCTTAGAGACCAATCATTGAACTCGATGTCCGAATTCTGATTCTTGGCCTGCCCGCGAAGCATCTTCACGTCGTTTAGGTCTTCCTCGACGAAACTAATGAACACATTGCATTTCCCGGTTGAGCCTGGGTCTTTCATGGATTTCTTGGCCTTCTGTTCCAAGGCCTTCAATTCATCAAGCGTCAAACCACGACCGCCGCCACCTCCTCCTCCCATAATTACCTCCTTTTCTTCGCATTCGCGATTTCGACGCACGCAATACATACCCCGCATGCCCTATCACCACCCGCATGGCACGAATACGTACCGGTCAATCCACGGGCTTCGGCCATTGCCAAGATGTCGCGCTTGGAGAACTCGATCAGTGGAGTAAGAACCTGAATTCGTGCGCCTATTGCCGTTTCGATCATCGCCTCGCACGCCTCGGCAAATTCACGTGTTTGGTCAGGGAACAAGTGTTGAGAAGGGTCAATCAACCCGAGGGCAATGCTGTTCGCATGTACCTTGAATGCGTACGCCGCACCGATCAACACGAACAAAAGATTTCTGCCCGGCAGAAAGGCGTCTTCGTTAATCCTCAAGCGTGGATTGGTTATTCCGCTGGGAATGGTGTTTCCGAATCCGGACAGGTCCGTTCGCGTGACAGATGGCAATCCGTGTTTCTCGTGTAGCCGTTTACAGGCATCCCATTCCTTCTCCACCCCGAGCTGTCCGTAGTCAACAAAGAGCGGGAATAGTTCCACCCCTTCCTCTTGAGCCATCAGGCTCATGAGGGTGGAATCGAAGCCACCGGATACGAGCGTGACTATTCCCACGTTTTCTGTTCCTCCTTAGCAACCCTCATTACCACCCATACGGCAAGATCGAAATGGTCGGGGGGGTATCCGAACGAGTAGGCGTGTTCGATGAAGGCGTCTTCCAGGGCTTCATACTTCCGAACGGTGGATACGGACTTTATCGGTGCTTCGGTTAAGCCAACCCAGTTCATATAGGTAAGAACGTGGATGTCCAAGACCGCAACATGCGCGGTATAACCGATGTTCCGAAGGAAGAGGCTGGCCTGCTTCGGTCCCAATCCCGACACCTCCAAAGAGAGGCGGCGTCGCGCTTCCCGAATGTCGCGTGAGCCCTCCAAGAACGAACGGAGGGTATCCCCGTTTTCATATAGCCGCTCGGCCGCCTTCCGTATTTGGTTGGATCGAACTCGAAAGAAAGGATAGCGGTTCGGCTCGTCTGGAGTCTCTGGCTCGGAAAGCGCCTCCATGACATCCTGCTCGTATTTTTGGAAGCACGTCGATCTCCGGCTTTCGGAGAACAAGCGCCGTCTTTCCATCCGCTCCAGAGCCGAATGCGCCGCCTCGAAACGGACCCGGCTTCCTAAAATGCACGCGACGAGTTCGCGCCACAGGTTGTCTTCTGTCATCCTGGACCAGGAAGGCGAATGATGACATTTGCCCTCTAATGCGAAACAGACTTCTCGAATGGCTTTGTTTATAGCCGGAAGCGGAATGCGCGTGACGGTCATATCAATCGCCTCCCTTTATTGCGTTCATGAGTAGCGAGGCTTGCTTGTCAGGGGCGTAGCGCCGCAGGAAATCTTCTTCCGCCTCCTTCATCAGAGCTTCCCTCAGGTCCGCCATGAACGCTCGATAGAATTCCAGGTTGTGCATCAATGCCGATTGGATATATGGCAATGCCCCGTTGCTTCCCCAGTCCGTCTGGCCCTTGAACAAGTCCCACTGTTGGAAGTGGTACAGCCGCCCGGATTCATGATCCACGACCGTTTGGCACCACTCCAACCCGTCGAAGCTGTCCGCGCCAGCCATCGAGTACGCCGCGATGGACAGCGGATTCCCCGTTCCAAGTAGATGCAAGGGGCAATAAAAACCAAGCTCGTCTAGCGATTTCCGAATCCGTCTCACGGTCTGCATCCGCGCAATAATGCCGTCTCCAAGCGCACGCTCTGCAACCGAGAGCATCACGGGGAACAACTGCTCGGCAACCATCCGCGCAGCGGTGGGGAGCAGTTCCGTCGGCCCATGTATGATCGGCGCAACCGTGCCAAGCGCATGCTCTTGATCTCGTAGCACGCTCGAAACCACATCCTCGGCAATGGCCTCATAGGTGTCCGGCGGCTCCTGGTTGTCGTAGCAGAAGCACAAGTGGTGCTCACTCACCTTCGCCACTTCATGGAAGCGGTCGGGCGTCCAAGCCAGTTCCTCCTTCCAGAATCCTTCGTAGTTGCCACTATCCATCAGTATCGCTGTGCCCCGTTCTTTGCTTCGGCTCAGAGCGGCGTTCATGCGGGGTAGATGCTCGGGCGGGCAGTTGGCAATATCGAATGCCGAAGCGAGGAAGAGCGGGTGCCCGGCAGCGCACAGGAGTTCAACGTAATCGACAGGCATCAGATTGGTCTTCACGCTGGATACTGACGGAAAGAAACACGGCAGCGGGATGACCGTCTGTGCGACGGACAATTCAAATGTGCGGTCTTGCGCCATTGTCTCTTCCTCTGTCGTCGCCATCGTTCTTCGTCAGGCTAACGCGCTGTCAATTGCCTTTTTGATCGCGTTAAATGTGAAAGACATCGCCCACGTTGCGCCTGCGCTCAGCATTCCACTCGTTGTCGTATTGTCTGAAGCAGTCTTTACCACGACGAGCTTCTTCAGTTCCTGCGCCTAGTCGATTTTCCAGGCTACCCAGCCGCTATTGCAGGTTTTTGGCCCTACGATGCACAAGAAGTGCGTGGCCGAGTTGATCTTGGCCGATATGGCCCGCTTGATCGCGTCGGCGTTCGTGCTCCGGATGGACTTGCCAGCCGAATAAATGCCAAACCCGAATTCGTCGTTACTTTCCCAGGCGAGGAGCATGTTCTTGTATTGTTTATTGTTGTCGTAGGCTTAGCTGACGAAAATCTTGGGCTTGGCCATTTATTACCCTTCTTTTTTTAAGCTGGTGCCCCCAGCCTTGGAAAGCCGAACGTCCCTTCGCGCGCACCACAACGTGTGCTCTCGGGAAATCGAGTCTTCTGATTGTTCGACGAGTTGGGAGAACTCCTCTTCGCTCATTTGACTGCCTGCGATTGCCTCGATCTCTTCCAATTCTTGTGCAGCGAGGGCGTAGGACTGCGACAATTCACTGTGTCGTTTCATTTGGCTCCATGCGGCAATCGCAGCAACGCTTGTCATAACGATCGGAATGGGATTAATCCCAAATCCGGCGGACGCAGCCTGAACAATGGCAAGTACAACAATAGCGATCTGAAGAAAGGCCATGATCCAAAACCAGGTGAGCCCGCTATCGGCGTTGCTCTTTGCTTTTGTAGCGTACCAAGCCTTCTGGTCACGAATTCTCTCGTCCCTGTAAAATCCTTGTCGTTCGACCGTAAAGGAACCTCGCATCTCCTTCATGAACTCAGTGATGGTTGCGCCTTCTCCAACGTTCGCAGCAGCCAGATGCCTTCCCAAATGCGGCCTCGCCTCGCGAATCTCTTTAAGGTTGGAAATGAAAAGTCTTTCTGCCTTGCTATCGTCTGTGAACGGCTGAGCCCGCATCATGAATTTCCAAGTGGCGCACTTGACTGATTCGGCAACTGCACGACCATCGAACCAAATCTTGTCGTCCTGTCTTGCGCGAGTCATCCATAGAATTATGAATCCGATCACCAGAACTGCAGCGAGGACAGAATAGAGGTAGGTATTCACATGCACATAACCGATTGACGCAATCGCACTTATTGCGCTGCTCAGGACAAGAGACCCAAGGTAGACCTTGTGAAGGAGTATATAGGTGCTTTGTGCCCTTAGTGACGCTGCATCAGCAGAACAATATAGTGACGGATACTTTGATTTGTCCATTTCCATCGGCCCACCTGCTTGCGTCGCATTTATTCCACTCCAAGCACGGAGCTAAAGACCTAGGAGAAGTCACCCGCGACTGCCCCCTTATATAGAGCTTCCGCAGTTGTCGCGCCCATAACCGCTTTTCGCACATCGGGCCGCGCCAAGTTCAATACTCGAAGAACACCGGCCGTTTCCGCTACTGCTTCCACCCGGCGAAAGACTTGTGAATGGGTTTCGGCGTAGTTTGCGAGTCCTTGCAACTTGGGCAACGCGTCCGCCAAATGAAATCCGTGTGGGTCAATGATGTCCACAACAATATCCCCGCCTTGCTGCGCGAAGAAAAGGAAGTCAGGCCTGACAATTCTGGTGTCGGTGTCTACCTCATACGCAATGCCGAGCGAATCTTGGCTAGGGCGGTCCGGGTTCCGGTACCAAAAACTGAAGCCATCCCTTTTCATTTCAGACCTTAGGACCGTCTTCTCTGAATCATTCAATTCTGCGGGAAATGCCCCCTCTTCGTCGCAAAGCAAGTGCTCCCCATACATTGGGATCTCTGATTCCGAGCCATCTCTCTCGCGCGCCTTTGTCGGCTCGAAGCGTGATAAAGGACGAGCAAGATCCACGTCTTGAGGCCTCGTGCTTAGAGCAATGATCTGCCGGTACGCTTCTTGTCTTTCGTGCGACAATTCCTTGATGCGTCCGTGGTATTGTTCAAGCCATTCATCGGATAACTTTTCCGCCTCTTCGTCGAAATGGATCTGGAGATTCTCCAGCAAATGGAGTGCAGCAACATCTTCACGAGCCTCGATGAGGGCGTCTTCGAAATCTCCATCACCGTCCGTTATTTGCTTTGCCCTTTCGAGCGTATAAGTGCGTGCGATGTCGGGACTGATGATGCGGGCGGTTCGCCGAAAAGCGTCCCCTACTACGACATCATCAGCGAGTTCCTGGAACCTTCCAATCTTCGTGCTGCCTCTATGCAAATCTGCAATGATGGTGTGACCCTCAACCGTCATCACTTCCAAGCGTTTCTCGGCGAATTCTTGCTTTCGCGCTTCAATAAAGTGGTCCAGTACGCTATGCATTGCAGCATGTGCCTTACCACCGGCACCAGGCAGCAGTCCATCGGACGCAAGTTCGTGCGCCAACGCGGTAAGCCGAATAGCCGGCTTTGCGCCACGCTGCGGTCGGGTTTGAGACGGCAGCGAGGAAAACTTCTTCCACACCGATTCTGGCACGGCGGGGTTGGGCTTCACAGCAATCGGATTAACGAGGATTCGACCCGTTGGAGGCAATTCGCCACCACCTCTTTGCAGTGCATCGACGACTCTCTTGACTGTCTTCTTATCAAACTTCGGCAATAGGCAGTCCACGCCATTAAGCACGTCATTACCTGGGACTCTACGTGCTAAGGGCGTACGCACCATTCTCCCCAGTAGTTGTGCAATATAAGTTTGATCTCTTGCTGGTCGGAATGAAATCATCACTTCAGCGCGCGGGCAGTCCCAACCAGTGCTTATGGCGTCCTTAGCAAGAAGGATCCGAATAGATGTGTCGTCTTGCACTCGCTGCGGCTGAATGTATGGCACGGAATAGTTCCCAAAGGTTTGTGTCTTGTGTTCAGCGAATACATGGGCGACGGAAGTCGCTGGCAAGTCTCCCCATTGCTGGAAGATCTTATCCAGTGCGCGAGCGATGTCATTTGGCCTCGGCTTGTTAGGCACCTGCAACACCATTAACGGCGTTACAGTTTCGCTGCCGGACTGTTCAGAAGTGTAGGCTGTCCATTCCTCAGAACTCTGGCGCAGTTTGTCAGTTGCGCGGCGGACCAGCACCGTATCGAAATCACCCACGGCTTCGTTTGGTATATCCAACGCAATCGTGTCCTTCAACAGACCGGAATCCTGGACGCGTGTTGGATCTACTGTAACCGGCGGTAGAATGCTCCGGTCAATTGCGCCCTCCATAGCGGTGTTGAAGCGATCTACAGTTGCCGAAATGCCCCAAACTACGGGGATTCCGGGTACCCCCTTTCCGCCATTGATGAGACGTTTTACAATCGTGGGCTTTTCAGTGTTCTGCTTGCCCATACCGCGATGGGCCTCGTCCAAGACTAGATAAAGCGTTAGGAATGGATTTTCAATTGTATTGCGGACCGTGTCCCAGATTGTGTGGCTTCGCAGATCAGGCCGCATTTCTGGTAACGCAAATTGATTCTCGTCGTCGTCGAATCCTCGCACAAGGAGACTCTTCTTTCCTAACTTTTGCGTATTTAGAAAGTAGATCTTTCCCGCCTCAAACCTAGCTCGGCTGAACGTGTTTTCGACCACCACGAGATCAGTGTGCCGGAGCCTGTCGGACGATTCCATTAAGCGAAACCGGGTCTGTTCATTTAGCGACGGATCATCGCTAAACCAAATCACCACTGCGCCGGGATCTCGGTCAAATTCGTAAAGGTCGTCTCCATGGAAAAGCGCCTCAAACACGGACGCCGCCATCACCGTCTTTCCTGCGCCCGTTGCGGCAGTCAGCGAAAACGCGTGCCGGTCCTCGTCCTCGTGCCACCGTTTGCGCGCCTTCTTTAGATTATCCAGTACATCGAAGACCGCTTCTTTCTGGTAGTCCTTCAATGTGAACTTCATGCTTCGTCTCCATTCGCAAACGCAAAATTCGTCAGGTATGACTCATAAAGCCGGATCGCCCCGACGTCGTCGGGCAATTGACGCGCTATCGCCTGGAAGCGTCGCTCGTCGTCGGTAACGACATAAGCAATTCGCAAGGAGCCATGGTCTCGTACAGCTGTCAAGAAGCTGGCGGCTTCATCAAGTTCAACTAGCAGGCCGTAGGTATCAGCCACTTCCCAACCATTAGCCGGGAGTTCGTCGATACGGCGGCCTTCACTGCCTGCGCGCAGCCAAAGCAGAGGCGCTATGCGAACAAATGCGGTCTGATAATTAACTGCGACCGGGGATTCGTAGGTAAGTGTGAAGAACTCGGCGTTTTCCGCAAATCCATCGGCCATCGGGAACTCGTCAGTGAATTTGTATTCGCCTTTAACTGGCTTGCCTTCTGGTGTTTTGCCGGTGATAGAGGTCTCTATCCGGGGTTTCGTGATGTACTCACAAATGCCCCATTTCTCCCATTCTTCATCGCCGGGCCGCAGCCATTTTTTTTGAAGTGCCTTGTGTTCGTCTGAGCCGACTTCATTGTTGGTGACGCTGATACTCTGGCGCCTGCCCCCGTCCTGTTTGTTAAGCCTCATTACTGCCTGGGCGGTCGTTCCAGAGCCGGCGAAGAAATCGAGAATAACCGCTTCTGGATTGTCTGTGACGAAGAAGCGCAAGGCATCTTCGACAGCGTAAAGTGACTTTGGAAATGGAAATGATCGCCCCGGAAGAAGAGCACGAAGTAGATTTGATCCATGATGGCCGGCGCTGTGGCTTGCTAAGTTCCAAACTGTTGTAGGTCTGTATTCAGCTTGCGACGCGGTTCCTTTCTCATGATCTGTGACAATCGATCCATCAACACGAGTCTCAAGGACCTTGTATTCTCCACGTTGCACCTTTTTTCGCTCACCTGCTTTAAGATATGCAATTGCGGTACTGGACCCCGCGGGGCGGCCCAATCGAGCATGACCTTTTGATATCAGCTTTCTCAACGCTGATGGTCCCACTTGCCAGCGTCCTTCGGATCCATCTCTGCGAATAGGCCAAACCGCAAGGCAATTCTCTGGAATAGGAGTCTCCTTTCGGTTAGCCTCAAGCGGAAGCGGCTCGCCGACTGAATGAAACTGGGAACAATCATCTGATATGAAAACAGGGTAGAACATTTGGGGCCGATCGCGACGGGTAGCTTCCGTGCCTGTGCGTTTCAAGCTTGCCCAGTGGATTGCTCCCCGCACGGTCTTTGTTTCTTGTCCATTCGCCCATTCAGCCCCGAGCCGGAGTGGCGTAACGCTCGAAGCTCCAAAGAATAGAAAATAAATGTATTCATCCGACCGCTTGAATTGGGAGCCCCTGGTGCTACCCTGCGGAGCAATAACACTACTTACCATTTGGAGCTGTGCCTCTGGGAAAAGCTGCTCCAACAACATTCCCAAACGCATATATTCCTTCTCGTCGATAGTTACGATCAAAACCGAATTCCTCGGATTCAGCAACTCGCCAGCTACCTGAAGGCGGCGCTCCATCATCGCCAGCCACTTGCTGTGGCGATAAAGATCGTCGCTCTCAACATAATTGTTGTTGTACTTCCAGTCTCTCGCGCCTGTGTTGTAAGGAGGGTCGATGTAGATTGCGTCTACCCTTCCTCGGTGGGTCCAAGTCAGGGCCTTCAGCGCGTGATAGTTCTCGCCACTGATTACCGTGTGCCAAGGCTTGTCGCCGCCTCGTACGACTTTTCCCGTCGAAACCAATCCCGGATAAATGGTGTCGCGGAACTCTGCAACTACGACGAGATCGTCAAGAGCCACGGTCTGCACCTCGGATTCTTTGGCGTCTAGCAATTCAAGGTCAGCTGACTTCTTCACCTTGTCGATGGCCTTCACATGCCAAAGCCGTTGGTCGCCCTTAGCGGTCGAGCCCCGTTCAGGCAGGACTCGCACTTTGTCTCCCCTTCGGATCGGGCACTGCGGCAGTTCCACCGCTTCAGGTCTGTGCCGTTCGAAGTTCAAGCCAAAGGACAGCCGTGACGAAAGCGCTCGGAACTCACGTTCGAGATCGGTTCCAAGTAGTGGGTCTGTAGCCTTAGCTTTCGCAATCAGGTCAGTAAGTCGGGACATCAGCTGTTCTCAAGTTTGTCATTGTGAGGAAGAAAGATTCGAAAACTTTCCTAATCATAATCCATTTAGCCATCGATGCCGCGGATCGCGAGGTTCATACGCGCCAGACGCAAGGTCGTGTGGTTCGATTCCTGCCCGTAGATCGATATCTTCGACGTCGCGCTGCCTCCGTTGCCGTTCCCCGTGGAATGCGCGCGTATGAACTCGACCGACTGGACGAACATTCCCGAAGACCCGTAACAGGGGTCGCACTCGCGTTGCTGTGCCTCGAACTTTCGATCCGTATTTGGATTGGCCACAGATTTCACGAATTGGGTCTAACCGCGGAGGCGCAGAAACGCAGAGAAAAAAGGACACGGATGAACACAGATGGTTTGGGATAACTCGTCTGCCTCGCGTCTGAGTTGGTCCTTAGATCTGTGCTTTTATCCGTGTTTATCCGTGTCCGGTCTTTGCTTAGCGCCTCGGCGTCTCTGCGGTTGGCTCTCTTTCCGCAGATGTCGGTTGTTCTATTGTTCAGGGGTCCGCCGGGAGGATGGACTCCTCCGGCTTCGGGAGATTTCGACCTTTTCATTAACCGGAAAGATAATCTGAAAGGCGGGCAGGGTCAAGGAATCTTGAGAAGCTTGATAATCACAGGCTGAAACGATTGATAATTGAAAATTGAAAATTAGGGAATTGGACACGGATGGAAGCGATTGATGATTGAGAATTGGGAATGGAGGGTTCCGCTAATACGTGCGGTCTCATACCTATAAACAACTGCTACAGAAAGGAGGACACGGATTAACACAGATGGAAGCGATTGAAAATTGAAAATTGGCAGTGGATAGTTCCGAATTCCAAGTTCCGGGTTTCGAGCTTTGAGTTCCGAGAGCTAGCAAAGAGAAAGAATTGGACACGGATAAACACAGATGGAAGCGATTGATAATTGAAAATTGGGAATTGAGGGTTCGGAAAGAAGGCTTAATGGATCAGGAAATGACACAGATGAACGCGGAAGATTTGGGATCACTCGTCCTCACAGCGTCAGAGTGAAATCTGTCATCCGTGAGAATCCGTGGCTTCATCCGTGTTTATCTGTGTCCCTGGTTTTGAGTGGAATGCGGGCAAGGATGCCCGCGGTCCGGCGGCGAGAGTTGTTCCCGCGGTCCGCTCAGAACGTCTTCCTGAACAGATACGAGGCGCGGATGAAGAACGTCCTTGAATTTCTCGCGAAGCCGGGTTCGTAGAGCCTCGTCACGGGGCTGAAGCCGTTGTAGTTGAAATCGTCCGTGTATCCGGCGTAGAAAGCCGTGCCCGGGTTCGGGGACCATCCGAAGAGCGCCTGTCCCGAGGCGTTCCTTCTCAGCGAGTTGTAGTCAAGCCTGATCCTGGCGTACATAAATCTCGTGAACTGGTATGTCGAACGGACGCTCGTGATGTCCGATACGAACGCCGCCAGGCCGGTGTCGAACCGCTTCAGGCTTGTGCGGTTGTAGCTGACCGAGATCCTGAACGGCTCGATCGGCCTGTATTCGGCGCTTGCCTGAAGAGACAGTTCGCGGCCGCCTCCGGGATCGAGCCTGGGATCGCCTGAAATGGCAGCCGGACTCACCCTCGGATATCTTCCTGCCCCGAAATCAAAGTCGAATGCGTTGTAGTTGTACTGCGCACGAATTCGGACCGAGAACTGTTTTACCGGCGCGCTTGAGAAGATGGCGAAGGTCCTGCTTTGCCGCGTCAGGCGGTCCGGCGCACCAAAGAAGGCGCCGTCGCGGCCCGGGTTTCTGCTGATCCCAAACTCGTCCTCATATATCTTCTGCGCCCGGAACGCAGTCTCTACGAACAGCGAGGTGCTGTTCTGAAAACCGAACGAGACGTTTGCGCCGGTGAACATGTTCTGAAAGCGACCGCGAAAGTCGTACTGCGCAGACCAGAACTGGAATGAACGCAGCGAGACCAGCGCTGCGTCCGGCTCAGGATTCTTGTTCACGCGGTTGTACAGGAACAAGTCGTTCAGGTCGGACCGCTCCGTGAACCCTGCGTCCGCCCTGTAAAACCGCGACCTGCCAATGAATTCGGCCTGCCAGCCGTGCGTCTTCCCGTCTTTCTGTGCCCGGGCGTAATAACCGATGCCGTTGCCGGTTCTGTATGCGTTGAACGTACTTCCGCCGCAGATCTCGCTGTTCCTCATGGCCTGAGCGGGATCGCGAACGGGGTCGAAGGCGGGCTCGAAGAAGCACCGCCTGGAATGCGTTCCGACCGCCTGGAAGGTAAAAACGGTCGAATCGTCTACACGGAACCGCCCGTCGATCCCGCCCAGAAAATTTCGCTGTTCGGGAAAGCTGCGTGCCGTCCCGAACAGGCCTACTGAGCTGTCCTTTCCGACGTCTCTCTTTGCCCGCACGACGCCGAACAACGCTTTCTTTCCGACGAACTCGTCGATGCGGGGCCTGACCGAAGGGTCGTTCAGGTCTTCTTCCTCAAATTTCCCGGGAGCGCCGTCCGCGGCAAACAGAAAGCCGAAGGAATTCCTGCCGACCTTTCCCGTAAGCTTTGCGGCGGCATCCGGATCTATTATCGAGCGTGAATAGAAGACATCTAGCGGCGAAGTAAATATCTCGGCGCCCTCCAGAAAGAAGGGCCTCTTTTCCGTGAAGAACACGGGGAAGCGCAGGTTCGCGGTCACGATCGGTGCGTCCGCTTCAATCTCGGCGAAATCGGGGTTGATCGCTGCGTCGAGGGTGATGTTCGGAGTTATCGTGTACTTAAGCGTCAGTCCCAGGTCCGCTTCGACCGGCTGATTGACGAACCGTTCTGTCGGACCGTTTCCTGTTTCGCCTTTCGGTCCTGGAATGTTGCGCACGCGTCTTTCCGTCTCGCGGACGGTGACGCTTGGCACAAGCTCCAGCGTCCGCTCGCGCCTTATCGCTCCGAATCCCGTGATCCTGCCGTGCTGGACAAGCGTACCGGACCTGTTCCGGTCCTGGGGCATCCACGCGTCGAAAGTGCTGTTCAAACGCTTTATGTTCCTTACGAAATTGAATCCCCAGAGCGCACCGTCGCCGGCCTTGTACCGAAGGGACTTGTAAGGGATGCGGACCTCGACCGACCAGCCCCATTCGTGGATCTCGCCTCTTGATTCGTGGACGAAGTCGACGCTGTAATCCGGAAGATTTTCGCCTTCCGTGTAGATCCCGTCCTGCTGGATGCCGAAAGGATTAAATGCGAAGACATAAGCCCGCCTCCGGTCGTCGAACGTGTCGAGCCATATCCGCACGTTGTCATCCGAAAGAATGTCGTCGCGGCGGGCTACCGTCGCGCGGACCTTCCCCGCCTCGTCGAAACATCTGAACGCCGCGTAAAGGTTCGTCTCGTCCGACATCAACAGCACCTCGGTCCTGAGCACGGGTCTTGAGTTCTCGCCGGGATAGGTCTCGTAGCGTGTCTCGAAGACGGACGCCGCGGACCATTCGGCCGGATCGATCGTGCCGTCGATGACCGGCGCCCCTGACGCCTGCCCGATGGTTACGGGGTCGTCCGAGGCGATGCTGGCCGGGACTTCGACGGTCTCCTGTTGGGAGAAGGCGTACACAGACAAGAGCAGAAACAAGAAAACGATCTGCGATCTCATAATGCTCCTTCCGCTATTTCCGGGCCGCGGCTTGTGTTTCGCCGGAGATCCGGACGCGTAAGATGACGGGCTGGACCAGGCGTTCGTAGGGCAAGAGTTCCCCGTTCTCAGAGAAGCGTCCGAACTGCGAATTGGCGATGTAATGGAACCAGTTTCCGACTATTACTCCGGTCGTCGGATTGTCGAGAAGCGGGTGGCCTGACTCAAGCGTCTCTCCCCTGACGACGTGTCCGAGCGTTTCGTCCAATGGATACCGGCGGACCAGCTTTGCATCGGAGTGGATGGCTATCAGGCTGTTGTCGTGGAAGTAGATGCCGTCGATGCCCTTCATCGTGACGTCTTCCGGGTACTGCAGATTAAGAAACTCCTTTGTTTTGGTGTTGAGCGTCTTGACCCCGAATCTGTGGGCTATGAAAAGCAGTTTCTCGTCGGATGAAAGCGCGATGCCGTTCGGAGCGGCAAACCTTTCGGGTTTCAGGAACAGCTCGAGCTCATCTTTTCCAGCGGAGATCCTGTAGATCGCCGCTTCATCGAACATATGCGTCGCGTACACATCGCCTTTCGAGCTGACGACCAGGTCGTTGAAGAAGTGCGACTTTCCGGGTTCTTCGAGGACGAACTTTTTCAGGAGCCGTCCGGTCTTCAGATCGAACTTGAATAGGCCGCCTTTGGCGGGTTCGCCTTTTGAATGGCCCACGAGGTTCTCGCCCGACGAGCTGCAGACCCATAGCAGCCGCCTTTTGGCGTCGACCTTCATTCCGATCACCTGCCACAGCCCGTGTTCCTCCCGCGTTGCAAAGACCGAGTGTTCGCCGTCCTTGAACCGGACGATCTTCCCTTTTCTGGTGCTTCCAACATAGAACGTTTCTTCGACCGGATCGTAGGCGACGTTCTCCGGCAGAAGGTCCTTCTCAGGAAGCGAAAAGGAAATGTAGCTGTTGATGACCGGCGGGACAGTTTCTTGAGCCTGTGCGGCTGCGGCCGGGACCAATGCCGCGGCGAAGATCGCCGCAAGTATTGCTTTCGTCATTCTTGCCTCCTTTCGCCGGCTGTTGAACGAGAAAAGGATCGCCGGCGCGGTGTATGAAGGCGACTCTAGAAGATGTAGGGAATGCAGGAAACGGATTTGAGGCGGAACGGTCCTATCGTGATGCGGAACGCAGGAAAACGGGGTCCGGCCGTTGGTCAGAAACGGCCTTCGAGTATTCTTTCGGCGTTGTCTCTGTAACTGCGGCTCAGCTTAAACCGCTTTCCGTTCTCGAGCTCGACGTAGTATTCGCCGTGAAAATGAGGATGCAGTTCCCTGATCAGGTCGGCGTTTACGATGGTCGAGCGGTGTATCCGCAGGAAGTGCGCAGGATCGAGCTTTTCTTCGAGATTTTTCAGGGACTCGCGCATCAGGTGGTCCTTTCCTTTGGCCCTTATCGAAACGTAACTGCCGTCCGCCTCGATCCACTCGATATCGCTGACCCTTACGAACGTGACCTTCTGTGAGGAACGGATCACCAGCCTTGAGGGATGGGCATCCGCGATGCGCCGCGATCCGATATCGTCAAGAAATCCTTCAAGCCGCCGGTTCAGGTCTCCGAATGTACGGGATGCTATCCTTTCGCGCGCAAGGCCGAGCGCCTCTTCAAAGCGCTCGTCGTCAAACGGCTTTAAGAGGTAATCGAGTGCGTGATGATCAAATGCGCTCAGCGCATATTCGTCGTAGGCGGTGACGAATATGATCAGCGGCGGGGATTCGAGATCGATCCCTTGAAGCACCTCAAAGCCGTCAGCATCCCCAAGCTGAATATCGAGGAAGATCAGGTCGGGCCGCTTTTCCCCGATCGCACGGACAGCCGACCGACCGGAGGCGCATTCTCCTGCGAGATTGATCCACGGACGGTTTTCAAGAAGTTCGCGGATCCGTTTTCTCGCGGGGGCCTCGTCGTCGACGATCAGGGCCCGTACGGCAGGATCTGCGTTTGCTTTTTTATTCGGATCGTTCATTGCCGACCGGGCACGGAACGGACAGTTCGGCCAGGGTACCGCCTCCTTCGATACCGGATACTCTCAAATAGGACTTTTCGCCGTACAGCTTTCGCAGTCGCTCGCGGGTGTTCGTCAATCCGACTCCGTATTCGGGCTCGCCGTCGAGGCCGCGCCCGTTATCGCGGACCTGAAGCGTGACTATATCGCCTTCCCGCGTACCGCTTATCCCAATTCGCCCGCCGGATTCGGTCGCCGACAGGCCGTGTTTCAGAGCGTTCTCGACCAATGGTTGAAGAATGAAATGCGGCACTTCGCAATCTAGTATCTCTTCCGAGACGTCGATGTCTATTTCAAGCCGGTCCCCGAACCTTTCCTTTTCGATATCCAGATAGAGGCCCAGCAGCTCCATCTCTTTTCTCAGCGGCACGGTTTGCCGGTTCGAGCTGTCGAGGTTGATCCGAAGGATCTCGCTGAGCCGAGCGATCACGCGCCTTGCGCCCTTCAGATCGTCGCTCATTATCGCAGACACCGTGTTCAGGGTGTTGAACAGGAAATGCGGGTTGAGCTGCATCTTCAACGAATCAAGATTCGCCTGCACAAGTCTCTTCTCCAATTCCAGCTCTGTCTTTGCCGATTCCAGCTCTTTTCTCTTCAGGCTGGCGTATGAATCTGCCGCGAAACCAAAGCCCAGAACTGCCCAGTACGTAAGGACGCTTACGTGGAAAGCCCTGCCAAAGCGGTACCTGAAATAGCCCCAAAGATCTGCGGCGGTCATCGGCTCATCCCTGAACGCTTCGGCGACAAAAGCCACGAGCCCCAGGTAGACTGCGGCAAAGACCAGGCCGAGGACAAGGTGCAGGACGATGAACACCAACTTCTTTTCGGGATCGTTGAACGGGAATCTCCGTCCCAGGTAGAAGATCAGAGGCGTGCCGACCGCCCAGAAGTAGATCGGCAGGTTCGAGATCACTATCCGCAGGATCGACACTTCGGACCCTCTTGTTTCGATGGCGACGTACTCCTGGACCGAGGCGATCGCCCCGATCAGAGTCCAGAATAAGAAAACTATCAGCCAGAGTGCGGCACGGTTATCAGCGAACGGTTCGTCCTGGTTGTCGGAGATTTCGGCGGACATACGGATATCGGAAGCAGATCCTTGGGATTATATATGCCTGGGGTCCCGGCAGGCATCGAATTGCTGTGAAACGGCCCTATCGCGTTGTAATGCGCTCGGATGAATTTGGATTTAACCGCAGAGAGCGCGGAGAAAAGAGCGAATCGGACAGAGATGGGATGATTGAGAATTGAGAATTGAGAATTGAGAATTGAGAATGGATAGTTCCGAGTTCCTAGTTCCTAGTTCCTAGTTCCTAGTTCCTAGTTCTAAGTTCCAAGTTCCAGGTTCCGAGTTCCTACTCCCTAGTTCGGATAGGGTTCATAGTTAACTCAAGGTTCAAACTAGACACGAGGCAGAGTTGGCGGAAACGCGACCGTGAGGGAGCGTGCCTAAGCGGGACGCGAAAGTACGATTGATAATTGGGAATGGCTAGTTCCGAGTTCCAAGTTTCGAGAGGGGAAATAGCCACTAATTTCACGAATTTCACGAAGGGACGAATAAACTCGAATCCCGGAACTAGGAATTCGCAACTCGGAACTTGAACCGGTCGCGTTTCCGCCGCTGATTGCGCGGACGAAAAAGAAAGGACTCAGATGAACACGGATGGGCGGATTGATAATTGGAAATTGGGAATGGAGAATTTGGCGAAAACGCGACCAGTTCGAGTTCCAAGTTCCAAGAATGAAACGATGCTCGCGGCGGAAACGCGACCGTAAGGGAGCGTGCCTAAGCGGGACGCGAAAGTACTATTGATAATTGGGAATGGATAGTTCCGAGTTCCGGTTGCGGGTTTCGAACTTATTCGTCCTTTCGTGAAATTCGTGAAATTAGTGGCTATTTCCCCTCTCGAAACCTGGAACTTGAAAGGGTCGCAGAGGGCGCTAAGAAAAAGCATGTTCGCTTCAACACTTGGCGTATGTCGCTTGCATTTCTAGAATAGGCGGGATCAGAGTTCCAGAACCTGCAAACCTGCCGGCCGATGAACATTTCTTCCTTGTTCTTTTTGAGATGGGGGCGGCCGGTGCGAACCCGGGCTCCTTCCCGGCTCACGGTTACTATTCGGGAGTTTCTAAATAGAAAGTCTGTTGTTTGAACTCCGTGAAGTGAAGAGTGATTGATTCGATTGGCGACCCACCCTTCGATTCGGAACCAACAGCATAGAAAGTCACGATCGCATTCTTTAGCTCGATCTCAGTTATGGTGCTGGGCTTTGTAGCCACTATCTCGATTTTCGCCGGCTGCGGTTCCCCATTTATGTGGAGCTTCAGGATCTTGCCAGAGGCTACGTCATATTTTTTGGTCGCCTCGACTTTCGTAGCTCCAGAACTTGCACGGGGAGTGAACGTGGGCTCGGCCAGCAGTTTCACGGATTCAAGTTCTATCCATCCCCGGTACTCGCCCGTTCCCGTTCCTTCAATATCGCCAAGCTTTAGATAGTACTTCATGGAATCCTCCCGACCAGGACCTCAATTCGAATTTCCGTTCGAATCATATAGCGGACTACGCAGAGATGCATAGCATTTTCTTATTCGTATGACAGCTGGAGACGTGTCGTTGGGAAGGACTTGCGCTAACCCTGGACGCACTGCTGAGGGGACCTTACGCTCCCAATAGGCCGGGAGGTCCGATAAACAGTTTGGTGCTGATCGCAGGGCATTTCTATTTTGCGGTGATCCGACCAGGAACGGTACGCGGGCCGGCAGATCAATACTCTCTTGACGCTCTCTTCAGGAGTTCCGCTTCCGCGTTGACAAGATCGTGATGGTCCGCACGGGTTTCTCTATTCGAGCGTTTCATACTTCCCATTTCGAGCCGTCCATTGGCCATTTGCGACCTTTCATTCGAAATTGCTTCTCTTTCGTCGACGATTACGTAAGATTACGTCTCAATAGCACGGATAGTGAGTTCTCGGGATACAACGATGTTCGTAGTCAATTGTGTTTTGACGAAAGACAGTGTCGAATCTGCGAAGTGTCGGGATGTCAGAGCTCCTGTGCCCCATTTCGCTGGAAGCTCGATCCCAGACTACTTGCTCGTTTGACCGAAAGTGCCGGGATCGAAGGGACCTTTTAACACAGAGTGCGCCGTGGCCGTTGCAGCGTCCATTTCGTTGTTGGGGTCCTATGCCATCCGCTGAAATGTAAGAACGATCTCACTGTCGGAACATCTACTGACGGCGACGGTGATGATCACATCCGTAAGGCGACTTTTCCAGAAAACACCGGTACAAAGTTCAGTTTCTTTGAGCCACGTTCGTGACTTCCGCTCAAAAGTATGGGATTTTTAGCGTTGCCAAAATCGTAATCGATGACAGACGGACCATCCGAGTTCCGAATATAAGGAAAGAATGGCGCGCTTGGCTGACCTTCCAGGGAGTGCAGGTCAAGCCAGGCTCTGGACTTGATCCGTCTCAGAACCAGCTTGAACTTACCGGTTTCGAACCGACGATCGCCGCGCTGATCGCGGATTGAGGATCTTCACCCGAACGTTGGTTTTCCCGAGACTGTTCAGACTCCCGGATCACCGCGATCGCGAAAACCATAGGACCATTAATGAGAACAAGAACACTATTCGTCTTGCTATTTTGTATTGTCACGCTATCTGTACCGGCGCAGACCGGTGAGTCGGACGGTGGCGGATCTGAATTCTTCAAAGCCATGAAATGGCGATCGATCGGTCCATTCAGAGGCGGGCGCTCGGTTGCCGCCACGGGCGTTCCCGGTAACGACAGGGTCTATTACATGGGCACGACGGGCGGCGGAGTCTGGAAGACGACGGACAAGGGTGTGAGCTGGCACAGCATATCGGACGGCTATTTCAAGACCGGCTCGGTAGGTGCGATCGCAGTCGCACCGAGCGACACAAACGTGGTCTATGTTGGGATGGGCGAGCATGCCCCCAGGGGCGTGATGACGCACCACGGTGACGGAGTCTACAGATCGACGGACGGCGGAAAGACCTGGAAGCACATGGGGCTCGCCGCCACTCAGCATATCTCACGTATCCTCGTTCATCCGGATGACCCGGACACCATACTTGTCGGGGCGCAGGGCGCACTGTACAGCCGCTCCGAGGAAAGAGGGATCTACAAGTCCACGGACGGCGGCGAGACCTGGAAGAAGGTCCTGTACGTAAACGACCGGACAGGCGGCGTTGAACTTTCGATGGATGCGACCAATTCCCGTATCATCTATGCCGCAATGTGGGAGCACCAGAGGCTTCCCTGGAAAGTGATCAGCGGTGGTCCCGGAAGCGGGCTTTACAAGTCGACCGACGGCGGCGAGACGTGGACGCCGCTTACCGAAGGATTGCCAAAGGAAATGGGGAAGATGGCGATCGCCGTCAGTCCTTCAAATCCACAGAAGGTCTATGCGTTGATCGAGAGCGACACGGAGAAGGACGTCGGGGGATTGTTCGTGTCAAATGACGGCGGCAAGAAGTGGTCGATGGTCTCCGGCGACAACCGGCTGACGCAGAGAGCCTGGTATTACATCGAGGTGTTCGTAGATCCCAGGGACGAGAACATGGTCTATGTCTTGAGCGCGCCTGCACTCAGGTCGAAGGACGGGGGAAAGACCTGGGAGCAGATCACGGGCACCCACGGAGATTTTCACGACCTATGGATCAATCCGGATGATCCGAAGAATCTTGTGATAGCCAACGACGGCGGCGCGGCCATTAGCTTTAACCGCGGCGAGACCTGGACCACGCAATCCACAATGCCGACGGCGCAGATATACCGCATAAATGTCGATAATCTGTTTCCGTACAACATTTACGGAGGCCAGCAGGACAACACTTCCGTTAAGATCGCCAGCAGAGAAATCGGTGGGTGGGGCATCACGACGGACAGCTGGTCGGCGTCCGCCGGAGGTGAGAGCGCTTTTCTTGCTTTCGACCCCGATGATCCAAGGTACGTGCTCGGCGGAAGCTATCAGGGCACGATCGAGGTCCTTGACAGCAAGCTCAACGCCGGGACAAAGATCATGGCGTACCCCATGCAGGCGCTGGGCGTCGACGCAAAGGACCTGAAATACAGGTACAACTGGAATGCCCCGATCATTCGAAGCAAGCATGAACCCAATACCTTCTACCACGCGGCTCACGTGCTCTTGAGAACGGACGATATGGGCAAGTCTTGGAGGGAGGTCTCGCCCGACCTGACCAGAAATGAGAAAGAGAAGCAGGGCAAGGGCGGAGGCCCGTATACGAACGAAGCTGTAGGTGCCGAGAACTACGGGACCATCTCTTATGTCGCAGAGTCACCTCACGAAACCGGTGTGATCTGGGCCGGAAGTGACGACGGCCTCGTGCACATTACGAAAGACGGCGGAAAGACCTGGGAGAACGTGACTCCAAACGGCCTGGAAGAGTGTTTGATCAATGCTATCGAGATTTCAACGCACGACAAGGCTACCGCATACATCGCCACGACCCGCTACAAGTTCAATGACCATACGCCCGGCCTCTTCAGGACGAATGACTATGGAAAGACCTGGACAAGGATCGACAGCGGAATTCCCCGCAACGCCTTCACGCGAGTTGTTCGCGAGGACGACGTCCGCAAGGGCTTGCTTTTCGCGGGCACGGAGATCGGACTGTTCATTTCGTTTGACGACGGAAAGAACTGGCAGCCGTTCCAGTTGAATCTGCCGATCACTCCTCTTACAGATCTTCGTGTTCACCGTGGGAACCTGATCGCCGCCACTTCTGGCAGGTCGTTCTGGATCCTCGATGATCTAAGCCTTCTGCGCCAGTATCGAACCGGCACACCGGTCTTTCATTTGTACAGACCGGAGAACGCACATATCGTCAGCAGCTCGAGCGAACTGGACGAGCCGGATACTGACTTTGACGGAACGAACACCTACCGGGGGGTGAATCCCGCGAGCGGGATCGTGATCTACTACACTCTTCCGGAACTCAAAGACACGGACGAACTAACGCTTGAGGTCAGGGATCCAGCCGGACAGCTCATTCGCTCTTTTTCGTCGAGAAAGGACCCCGAATTCAAACCGTGGGCCGGCGGCCCGCCCGCAGCCCCGGTGCTTGGCAGATCAAAAGGGCTGAACCGGTTTGTCTGGGACATGCGGCATCCGATCATTCCTGGAGTCCCGGGTGTTTACATTGAGGCGAGCTACAGAGGACACAAGGCTCCCCCCGGAAAATACCGCTTCACGCTTGCCCTGAATGAACAGAAGGTCTCCTCTGAAGCGGAGATACTTGCCAACCCTTCGTATCCGACCACCGCGGAGGAGTATGCAGAATTCGACTCGATGATGAGCAATATGGAAGAAAAGGTCACATCGATGCATATAATGGTGAACTCGCTGAATGCCAAGCGTTCTCAGCTGCAGTCCTTGCTCAAGTCCCTTCCGAATGACTCGAAATTCGCTCGTGCTCGTGAAGACGGGAACGCTCTTCTGAACAAGATGAAGGCCTGGGACGACGATATGGTTCAGCGAAAGACACAGGCGTATGACGATGTCGAGAACTTCCAGAACAAATTCTCGGCAAACTACATGTTCCTTATGAACCAGACCGAAAGCGCGATCCCGAGGGTCACTCGGCCTTCGATCGAACTGAAGGAACAGATGGATGCCGAGTGGGAGGCACTCAGATCAAGGGCGTTGGAGATCGTAAACAAGGATATCCCGGCATACAACAGAGTGCTCTTCAACGCAGGTATCGGCGGCATCTGGAAAGGCGTGTAAGCCCGGCGGGGCCTTCAAGATTTGAAATTCAATCTCCTAAACAGAAAGATACACGGCTGGGTATCGGTAATAATTGCGCTGCCGGTCATCGTGATCATTGCGACGGGCCTTCTGCTGCAGCTTAAGAAGGACGTCGCCTGGATCCAGCCAAGTGAGGTCCGCGGAACGGGCAATGTCCCGGAGATCTCCCTTGAGAAGATCCTTGAGGTCAGCAAGGGTGTGCCCGAAGCGGAGGTCGAGACCTGGGACGACATAAACCGCCTGGATGTAAGGCCTTCAAAGGGAATGGTCAAGGTCCGCGCGCAGAACGACTGGGAGATCCAGATCGATCTGCAGAAAGGAACGGTGCTTCAAGTAGAGTATCGGCGATCGGACCTGATCGAATCGATCCATGACGGGTCCTTCTTTCACGACTATTTCAAATACCTGGTGTTCCTTCCCGCAGGGATCTGCCTTTTTTGTCTCTGGCTCACGGGACTATATATGTTTTTCCAACCGAGATACGCACGGTGGAGAAGAAGTCGCTGACACCTCCCGGTCCTTGAGCGCTCGGTACAGATTCAAAGTTCGACAATTCAATGCTTTTCCTAAAATTCCAATTCTGCGAGGTAAAAATGAGATCGATCCTGTCTTTTGCTCTTTCCGCCTTTTTGGCGGTTTCCGCCGGCTATGTGTTCGCACAAGAACAGCCTGAAGAAGATGAAAAAGTTGGCACGATGTCCAGTGCCACTTTCAAATCGCTCGTGCTGCGAAGCATCGGGCCTGCCTATATGTCGGGCCGGATCTCAGACATCGCAGTTGACCAGAAGAATCCGAACACCTGGTTCGTCGCGGTAAGCTCAGGCGGGGTCTGGAAAACGGAGAATGCGGGCACAACCTGGAAACCCGTTTTCGACAAGCAAAAGGTCTATTCGACGGGCGACGTCACCATAGATCCAAGCAATTCCAATGTCATTTGGGTGGGCACAGGAGAGAACAACGGAGGCAGGCATATCAGCTTTGGCGACGGCGTTTACAAGTCTTTAGATGGCGGAAAGACTTGGAAGAACATGGGTCTGGCTGAATCCGAGCGCATCGGCGACATCGTGATCCACCCCGAAAAACCCGATACGGTCTGGGTTTCCGCGCAAGGGCCTCTGTGGTCGAGTGGCGGCGAGCGCGGCCTGTATAAAACGACCGACGGAGGCAAGACATGGCGTAATGTGCTGGAGATCGACGAATGGACCGGCGTCGCTTCCCTTGTGATCGATTCTCGCAACCCCGATAAACTCTACGCCGCGACATGGTCCCGTCAACGCACGGTCGCGAACTATGTCGGCACCGGAAAAGGATCCGGTATTCACACCTCTGATGACGGCGGCGAGACCTGGACGAAACTGAAGACAGGGCTACCGAAGGGCAACATGGGCAAGATCGGACTGACGATCTCGCCAATGAACCCCGATGTGGTTTACGCCACGATCGAGATAGATAACCGCGAAGGCGGCGTATGGCGCTCGAGCGACCGGGGTGCCAGCTGGACCAAGATGTCGGACGAGGTAGGCGGCGGAACCGGCCCGCACTACTATCAGGAACTGTTTGCCGATCAGCACCAGTTTGACCGTATCTACATCGTCAGCAACAACAGCAAGGTATCCGACGACGGCGGCAAGACCTGGAGCCTGATCAGTACACGCAGGAAGCACGTTGATGACCACGCGATCGCATTCCACCCGACGGACCCGGACTTTGTCTTGATCGGGTCTGACGGCGGCATCTATATGTCCCACGACAGGATGGAAAACTGGCGTTTCATACGAAATCTGCCGGTCACACAGTTCTACAAGATCGATGTCGACAGCAAGAAGCCGTTCTACAACGTGTATGGCGGAACGCAGGACAACTCAACCCAGGGCGGTCCGAGCCAGACCGGCCGGACAGACGGCATCAAGAACAGCGACTGGTTCCTGACACAGGGCGGAGACGGTCATCAGCCCGCCACAGAGCACGGAAACCCGAACGTTATGTACTCTCAGTCACAGCAGGGATTCCTGACGAGGCGTGATACGACGACTGGTGAAACTCACTTCATACAGCCCCAGCCGAAACCGGGAGAGCCTGCAGAGCGATTCAACTGGGATGCACCGATCAACGTGTCAACACATGACCCGAAGCGCATTTACCATGCTTCACAAAGGGTCTGGCGGTCCGATGATCGCGGGGACAGCTGGACCGCCATCTCATCTGACCTGACCAAGGATGGCAATCGTATGCATATGCCGATGATGGGCCGGACGTGGTCCGTGGAGGCCGGATGGGACCTTTACGCGATGTCCAACTACCACACCATCGCCAACTTTTCTGAAAGTCCCGTTGATGAAAACATCCTCTGGGTCGGCACCGACGACGGGCTTATCCAGGTGACTACTAACGGCGGCAGAAACTGGACGAAGATCGATCTGGCCGACGTTGACGGTGTGCCGGCAACGGCTTATGTAAACGACATCCGCGCCGATCTGTTTGACAAAGATACCGTCTATGTCGCCCTCGACAATCATAAGTATGGTGATTTCAAACCGTACCTGATCAAGTCCACCAATCTCGGCAGAAGCTGGGAGTCGCTGGCGGGCAGCCTGCCGGAGAAGCATCTTGTCTGGCGCATCGTTCAGGACCACGTAAATAAGGACCTTTTGTTCCTCGGAACAGAGTTCGGCGTTTTCTTTACCGTTGACGGCGGCAGAAAATGGATCGAGCTGGATGGCGGGATCCCGACGATCTCGAGCCGGGATGTAAAGATCCATAGGGAAGAAAACGACCTGGTCGTCGGCACTTTTGGCCGCGGCATCTATATTCTCGACGACTATACGCCGCTCAGGACCATCAATGCCGGCGCGCTGGAAGAAGATGCCCTTCTTTTTGCGCCCGGACGTCCCGTCAAGTGGTATCAGCAGGACGGCCTTTTTTCTGACACAGACGGCGACGATGCCTATGTCGCAAAGAATCCTGAGCACGGGGCTACCTTCACATACTTTCTGAAGGACAGCATTATGACGCTCAAGGAGAAGCGGCAGGAAGCCGAGAAGAAGATGGAGAAGGAAAAGGAGTTTCCGAGATACCCGAGCTGGGAAGCGATCGAAAAGGAGATCGAGGAAGCAAAACCGGGAGTTTATCTGGAGATCCGAAATGAGGCAGGTGATCTTGTGAATCGTCTGCCGGCTGCGACCAAGAAAGGGCTGCACCGCATTACGTGGAACATGACCTATGCGTCTCGAGACGCCATCACGGGTGTTCGCACGAGTAACACGAACCGTCCTCCATCAGGTATCCCGGCGGCTCCGGGGCAGTACACGGCGACGTTGTTCAAACGCGAAGGCGGCCGGGTCTCGCAGATGGCCCGCCCCGTTTCCTTCGAGCTAAGACCGATCCGCACAGGCTACCTTGAGGGCTCATCTTACGAGGAAACACTTGAGTATCTGAAGGAGGTCGCCGAAGCGCAAAGGCGGTCAACGGCTCTCGCGGCGGTCCTGAGCGATATGCAGAAACAGATGGAACTGCTCAGAACGGCTATCGACCGTACACCGGGTGATGTTTCTGCGCTTGAACGGGACTATGCGGCAATACGTGATGAGATGAATGCGCTTGATAACGATCTGAACGGGCTCGACAGCCGTTTCCGGATGGGCGCGACACCAACGACTACGGCGACACGGATCCAGCGTGCGGACTGGATAAGCACTTATGGGCCGACCAAGCAGAATCGGGAGCAGTTCGCTTACGGTCTGCAGGGCCTGAACGAAGCGGTCCGGCGAATCAATAGACTGAAGGAAGAGTCGATTCCTCGATTCCAGAAGGCACTAATTGACGCAGGAGCGCCCTGGGTTCCCGGTTCTGTCATTCCGTTAAACTAGGTCGCACTGCCTGCTTCTAGGTAGGTCTGCGTGTCATGGGAGATTTAAGGCTTCGTCCGCAGGGGTCTCGAATCGACCGATCTTCCGAAGCTGGTCCGCTACTCGCGCCTTAAGAAAGAAAGCCCGGCCGAATATGACCGGGCTTTTTTGAAATGGTGATCCGACCAGGGCTCGAACCTGGGACCCACTGGTTAAAAGCCACTTTCTACGGATTGGCCATTCTTCGTTAATCCCGCATCTAGCCTTAAAACACTTGCCTATACGCTCCCCTTGTTTCTATAATGCCTTCGCTCAACGAATCTGAATAGTCCCTTAATAGTCCCTTAACTGGAGAAATCAAAATGCCTCGAAGGAAGAAGAGCCGCTATGGGAAGTATGTTTTCTACGACGCAGCTGGAAGACTCTACGCAAGGGTACAGATCCGACAGAATGACGGATCATACAAGACGATCAAGAAGCGGGCGGAAAACCTGACACACGTTTCCCAACTGGCGAGTGAAATCAAGGGACAGTACTCAGCTCGTGGGCAGCGATTCATTGAGAGCCGTGATATGCGGTTTGAGGATCTGGCAGCATGGTATAAGGAGGAATACCTTGTAGAAGCTGTTTACGACAAGAACGGAGTGAAGGTAAGTGGAATGAGGTCATGGAAGGCCGAAAGAAACAAGCTCGATCGGATCTCCCGCTTCTTCGTGAAGATGAAACTTGATGAGATAACGGCTGATGATCTAACAGCTTTTAAGCGAAGGCGGAGTAGAGATGGTGTTTCGATCACGACGGTCAATCGTGATCTCGAGCTCCTTAGAACTATGTTCAACCGAGCTGTCCGGAAAGGCTGGCTAAAGGTCAATCCCTTTCGTTACGGCGAGCGACTTATTGAGAAGTCCTTAGAAAAACGGAGAAGCCGCACAATCACAAAACAGGAAGAGGCAAGGCTTCTTAAGGCAGCAAAGCAAAAGGACTCATACTTGTACTACGCTCTGTTGATGTTGAGGGACACGGGGGCCCGGCCTTCCGAGATCTACAACGTGAATGGCAATGCCGGCCGACCTGTTAGGTGGAAGGATCTGCAAGAACATGATTTCAAAGCATGTACCCTTTACTCCTTCAAAGGAAAGCGTGTTGAATCCAGAGTGGTTCCTGTTACAAAAAGGCTGAGTGTTGCACTGACCGAGCTATGGTTGAAATCAGAAATGGAACTTGACTCATTTGTCTTCCCAGTGAAGTCCTTCAAGAAGACATGGTCTTTGGTCAGGCAGGAAGCGAACCTTCCGGATCTCCGGCTTCGTGACCTGAGAAGGGACTTCCGTACCCGACTGGCGAAGAAAGGGTTCCCAGATCATCTGGCTCAACGATTGCTCGGACACAAGACTGCGACAATGTCCTATAACTACACGGAAGCGGATGAAGAGGCTGTACACCTCGCTAGAAGGATGCTTGATGCTGATGATGATGGGACTGGTCCTTTGGGATGAAAGGGCAGACGGCAAACAAAGATCTTGGTGGAGATACGATTTGACTTACGGAATACGAGTAAACGTTGAAGCAATATTTTTGGATTCGGCGGACCAAGAATGGGAGCAAGCGAAGCGACACCTTTCTTCGGGCGAGTACGTAGACGAGGAATCCGGCGAGCTACGGAATGCAAGATTGCCAGATTCACGTGAGTCGTTCGGATACTCGATTCGAGCAGTTGTCGGCTGGGCGATCTGCTTGGAAGCATTCATGAATCTGGCCTGGAACAACTCTGAAGAAGAACGACTGCCTGAGAAATATCGGCATGAATCTGCATTGAAGGAGCTTCGCACGAAAGACAAAATTCGCACAATTTTGAAGGCGTACGATTACGACCTTGGTCAACTAACTTGGTTAGACGATCTCTATAAGTTGATTAAACTCCGGAATAGAATTGTCCACTTTAAGGATGAGGTTGCGTACGTAGGATATGAATTTGCTCCGCCATTCTCCTTAGAATTTGAAGAATCAAGAATGATCTCATTTCGCAATGCACTTGGTGAGATTATTGCTAGTCTCGATAGCCGGCTGAATCTAAAGACTGGGCTTCCTGATGGAAAGGCGGAGTGGGTGACGGAACTCTGAATGGTGGTGAGGTTCTGAACATTCCTACTTAAATATCTCCGGCCAGTTCTCTCGGTTCAACTCATCAATGTTGCGACGCCAGTCCGTCTTTGAAGCCTCTTCACGTTCATTTTCCCTCCTCTCTTTTAACTCTTTTCTCCTCTCCTTCTTCTTCATATTCTTCTTTGTGCGGTTGTAGCTGTCAGTACATCTCCTAGTACATGACAGCTTATTTTTGGGCTTGGCATAGAAGAGCTCTCCGCACCATCGGCATGGTCGTATGCGATCGAGATCTAATCCAATTAAGGTGAGAACCACGTCATCCAAACCCGTTGTCACAAGACCATCTTTAATCTGCAACTCAAGGCCGAGAGGAATGCTCTCGAATCGAAAAGGAGAAAACATACGCTTCAGAACCTTCTCGTGAATGTGAGGCGACTGTGAAAAAACACGCCCTGCAATTTGATGTTCACATAAGAACCTATCGTAAGTTAGAAGGTACTCAAGATCGTCGCCTGACCCCTTGTCGTCAAGATATTCTTTGAACTCTTTATATTGCTCGAGCCTCGTGTCGATCTCTTTCCTAATCAACCCAATCTCTTCTGCTTTCAATTCCTCAAGCCTCAGTCCGAATAAGCCAATTCCCTTTTTCTTCAGAACCACGTCATAAACTATGTGGTCGAGATCCGTTAGCCCGTGAATAAGAGGCAGTTTGTTCGCAAGAAATAATAAGTGATCTAGACTCACACGACTCACTCCCATATAGGTAACATCGACGCTTACGACTCAATCGAAAAATTCTTCAATTTAGGTGGTGCCACTTTCTGACAGTCCATCACTTAACTATGCAACGATTCGTATTCTAAACTCGCATTCGTATTCGACAAAGAGCTCCGTTTTTGGAAAAAAGAAATTCCGTTTGCAGACCAGATTGAAGTAATGAGTAAACACAAGGACAACAAACGAGATTCCATTTTGAAACTGATCCTTCCTGAATCAGAGGTGCAAGAGATTGCCGAGCAGCTACACGATCTTCATGGAAAATTGGATCTGCTCTTGGAGTACATAGCAATCAGGCAAAAGGACGCAGCGGATGTCCTCGGTGTGCACACTCAAACGATTACAAATCGGGCGAAGAATGGACGATTGAGTCCGCTCCAACGAGATGGATCAAGACTCAATTATTTTTCTTTGAGCGAGATTGCCGGACTGAAGAAAAGAAGGAAGGACTGACAAAAGAAGAAGGCCTGTCGTTTGAACGTCAACCAAAACACACAAACGACAAGCCCGGTTAGCTAGGCAGCCTTTCAACTGCCGATGCTTTTTAACTTGGAGACTGGGCTGTTACGCCGGCTCGCAAGCCGTTTTGTATTGTAGCACGCCTCGGTCTCAATGACTTGAGGAAACTACTAATGACTACGCTACTCGCCCTTGAAGGCAATGATTCTAAACCACCCCTTTCCCAGTTCTCCGAGAAAGACATCCGCATTGCGAAAGCTGAACGTTCAATGGGACTTTGGATCTCTGAGGTTCTCACAGCTCAAGACTCCGAACAGCTCCTCCTGCGTGCCAAGAAAATAGAATGGTGTAGCGAAGAATCAAATATTTATCTTGTCAAAGAAGATGAGGTCGTTTGCGGTGAACGTTCCAATTCATGGTACGGACGATTGCAGCGATGCTCGGCACGCCTCTGTCCGTCCTGCAACGCTCGTCACTGGGCAAAAGCTCGATCGAGCTACGGAACTGGAATTGAAGAAGCGATCAGCCATTCTGAGAGTTACAAAGCGACCGCAGTGACACTAACTTTCCCTGCTGAGCTATTCCAGGGTCTCACATTTACCGAAGCATATCTGAAGACGAATGACCTCTGGCGAAAATTCTATAGGAGCCGAGCATTCACGGATTTTTTTGAAGGAGGAATCAACCGGCAAGAAGTCACAAATGGAAGAGACAGCAAGCGACCTGTCCGAATACATTTTCACTTGTTGTTGTTTTCTACGCAGGCTGTTGCTGTCCCAAACCGTGCATTCATGATCAAGATCTGGACCGACTTTTTGAAGAAGCACCTTCCGGATCTTCCGGGCCTCGAACAGAACGCTGTTCAGGTCGGATATCAAAGAGTGCTTTCACATTCGTCTCTGTTTAAGATCTTCAACTACATGATGAAGCCTGACCAACTTTCATCCCTAGATGAAGGCTTGATAATTCAGCTCGCTAGCCTAACTCGCTTTCCACGAATGATTTGCGATTTCGGATGTTTTAAGGAATGGAGGAAAGCGCACCAGACAGGTCAGCCCGAGGATCCTATTCTTGATAACAGGGATATAACTGACAATCGAGAAGAGTCGACCAGTTGTGACCCTGAGGAGAAATCGGATTCCGATTACGCATTTGAAAGCGAAGTAAGTCGTAAGACCAACAAGAGATCTCCTGAAATCCCTGTTGAAGTAATGCTCTCGGAGTACCGGAAGATGATTGTCGAAAGACGTCGGCAGAGGATGAAGGAATTGCGAGAAGAGTACCCTCTCGCTGAATTTATCACTCTTGCCGGGCTGCGGTTTTGAATTTCCACTACAGACCAAGTAGCCCTTTAAGTATTTCTGAAAGCGATCTGTGAGCCACGTCAGGACTTGCCCCGGACGTAGCTGTAGCGTTCGACTTTCCAATGCAGATCGAAAGTAGGAACGTTGCATGGCTGACGAGAACACCACGCCCTTTCATCAGGAAGTCCAAGGCTAGTCATAAGTACAACGTTGATCGCCGTCGCCTGGAAACTCGAGTTCCTTGCGGGCACACGCTAATCATGATGAAGCCACCCTTCCAGACGGCAAGCTACCCAACGGTGTCCTCAACTTCCAGGAGCTTCACTCTTACTCATTGAAGTTCAAGTCGTTCGTAGAAGCCCAAGAAATGTGCCAGTTAAATAGATGATACTTCTCAAGAGGCGATATTCCGATAAAATCTTACAGATCGAGCTGGTAGTTCTTATCAGCCTCTATACATTGCTCGCAACGAATCCACCGCATTTGAGGACTAGCGGTTTTTGAGGCCTACTTAACAGCAAGACGAACCGCTGTTAGAGTGAGTCGAACTCACAGCACCCACTTGACGAGATAGCCCCGAATATCATTATGCCTTTAGCAGAATCCATAGCATCCGCCTTAGCAGTAGAACTCGGCAAGAAAGCGTATAGAAGGCTCACGAGTAGGACGCCTGTTAGTTTGGCGATCCAAACGGCGTCCGTGAGACTTGCTAAAGAGGGACTTGAAATCGAAGGGCACCTTAAGAGCTGGATAATCAGCAAAGAGTTTCAGTCAATTTGTAAGGACGTAGTATCTACAAAGATCTCAGCGACTGACGAATCAGTGTTGATGTCTTTCATTGAATCCGTCGATTTGTATCTCGGGGAGGAGGCGACGGACGAAAGAAACTTGGAGGTAGCAGAAAGAGTAGTCACCGTCTTCTTAGAGGAGATGGAAAATCACCTACTTAATTCGGAACAAGGACTCACCACGCTCTCGAGCCAGGTAAAAGAAGGAAATGAAGCAAGCAAGAGACGAGAACAAGAACAAACGTCGCTACTCAAACAGATTGTTGCTCAGACCTCAAACCTGCCCTTTGGCGAATTTCTTGAATCGACAGAGGGTAAACTGAAGGACCTTCTCGAAGTCACGTCCGACAAACTCAAGGATCGTAAGTATAAGGACGCCCGGAACACCCTCAATATCGTTCTCGAAACCGTTCCAGTAGAGTCCCTGGGCAGGTCCTTGATATCAAGAATTGAGAATCAGCTCGGCGTATGTGAACTGATGGTCGGTGAGCGGGGGGCAGCTAGATCTCACTTCAACAGGTCGCTGGAACTTGAGCCAGACAACCCCAATACATTGGGAAACTTGGCGATGTTGACGTTTATGGATGGCAACCTGAAAGACGCAGTTTCAGTAGCAAGACAAGCAGTGAAAGTTGATGCAAGACATAGTCAGTCAACTTCAATCCTGATTCGTGCACTCCAGAAAACATCTGGAATCGAAGCCGTGAGTAGTCTAATAAAAGAGAAGCCTTGGGTCAGGGACGATGCGAACTGTCTTCTAGGACTGGGAATAGCGTATTACGAGGAAGAAAGATTTGACGAGGCCACCGAATGTCTAGAGAAAGCGATTGCTATAGAAGGCTTCGACAAATCTTGTTATTTAATACTCGGAGCTTCGCACATCAGTCCAGTTTTAAAGAGTTTGCAAGTAGATCCTCCTCTGGCGTGGAAGCTTCCCGATACAACCTATTCAAGACTAGAAAAGGCCCTCAAGTATTCGGATCTAGCCGTTAAAAGTTTTGGCCAGAGTGAAGCGAGAACTGACAGAATCGAAAGCTACAGGTTGAGAGCTTCTGTAAACTCATTGCTAGGCAATTACAGTGACGCAATTGAAGATTGCAATACAATCATCGACATTGACCCGGATAACGATGCCGCAAAGGACATATTGGCACAATCGCTCTTTGAGGATGGAAAGTACCGGGAAGCGGAAAAGGTGTATAGGGCGATCGAAGACCAGGAAGTCCTCGATCGGACTGTTTACCAAAGAGCCTTTTGTCTTGCAAAACTTGAGCGGTTTCAGGAAGCCTCCACCGTTCTTAGTGAGAATTGGGACCCAACAGAGTTTTCTTCAAGAATGGTCCTTATTGCCGACATGTTCCTGAATGTTCACATTCTTAGCACTGCCGAACCACACGCAGTTGCGAAGGAGGAAATTGAAAAATACGTAAGTGATCCGGAACTGGACGAAAATTTTCATGCTCGGATTATTCGATCTAAGCTTTTGATGGGATCCGGCGAATTTGAGCGTGCGAGGGTTGAACTTGAGAGCTTTCTGACTATTGCGTCTGCTAATCAGGCTATACAGCTGAAACTAGAACTCGGCACTCAGCTCGCATTCCAAGGAATATGGACGGACGCTGCCGTCTATTTGGATGAAGTTGTTTCTCCCGGGGTACCAACTGAAACCGCATTCGTTTACGTTGAGACGCTCATCAATTCAGGGCGAGATAAGGATGCGTTGGCCTTTCTTACCAGGGTTCGAGAAGAGATCGAATTTGAATTACGTCTTGTCGAGATTGAAGTTGGACTTATGGAAACTCTTGGCTTCATTAGCAAAGCATATGAATTGCTTGGCGAGCTCTGCGAGGTAGAAAGCAATCCCATCTACCTGCTTGAAGCGGCAAGGTTGTCCATAAGACTTGGCGAAAGCGAACAGGCAACGAAGCTGGTCTCTCAAATAGATCGAAGTGCAATTGCTTCAGACTCAAGAGCCCTTGCGAAGCTGTCTCGACTTACTTATGTCTTAGGACTTCCAGATGCTCGAGATTTGGCGTATAGAGCTTTGTTGACCGATTACGGCAATCCGCAGATGCATATCAACTACCTTGGAATTTGCGTGCACAGTGAGAATGAGAACGAGCAAGTTGAACTGGATGTTGTTGATGTGGAGACTGCAGTAACGCTTAAGTATGACAATGGAAATGAACAGGTTTTTGTTCTATCCGATTCTGACCCCAGTAACCATTTGGGTTTAACCTTGCGACAAACAGATAGTCTTTCTGGAAAGCTATTGGGAAAGAGAGTTGGTGATGCTGTCGCATTAAAAGAGTCAGAGTTCGGTGACCTGAATGCTAAGGTCATTTCCGTAACAAGTAAGTACACCTTTGCCGTCCGACGATTACTGGCGGACTTTGAAAGACTTTTCGGAGCAGACAATAGGCTCCTTAGCTTAGACGTAGGCGAGGATGACTTCTCTCTCTTCTTTCGCCAGTTGGATCGCAGGTTTGCACATGTGAGCCATGTTCTCGAACTTTATAAGCAGCATCAATTGCCGGTTAGTCTTGTATCTAAACTTGTTGGGCGATCCAGGTTAGATTCGTGGCTTGCACTGACAGCGAAAGAAGAGGGCCAACTCTTTTTTCGAGGTGGAGAAAGGGAGCTATTGGCCATCGATAGCGATTGTAAGGATGTAGTAATCGATTTGATAGCTTTATTGACCGGCGAAAGTTTAAATCTCTTACAATTACTCGAAAAGAAATTTGGCACTATTTACTACTCGCAAGAGCTCTTTGAGGAGTTGAATCAATGCATTGGTGAGTCTCAGAACACGAAGAAGAGTTCCGAAACTGTTTATCGAACTAGCGAGGGCAATTACAATTTTGTCAGTAATTCCGGTCTGCAAGAAGCTAGGTTAGATCGGCTGACACGAATCAAGGAGTTTCTGACCAATTCTGCGACAAGAATCGAAGGTGCAACTAGTGAGATCGGTGACCGTGCCAAAGTAGATGAAATAGCAAAGGTATTAGGTCGTACTGCCTTATCAGCAATTGCAATAGCAAAAACAAAAGGGATTCCGCTGCTTGTTGACGACTTAGGGATATCCACCATAGCTGGCAAAGAATTTGACCTCCCGTCCTACTCCTTTCAAACAGTCCTCTTGAGTGCCCTGGAATCGGGTGACTTGCAGGAAGAGGAATACCACGAATCGATTATGAAACTCGTGTTATCAAACTACAGATCTCCTGTGCTTACGGTCAAAGACTTCTTGTGGGTTTGTCAGCGATTTAGTTGGCGGCTCGAGCCAGAAGTGAAGTACTTCCTTCGGGAATTGGAGGATGCTCAAACATCGGCCTTATTCGTAGCAAACGTGACTTCTGAACTAGTTAAAAATGCTTGTCTGAATCTGTCCCAAGACGTCTCTCGAGATTTGTTCATCGATTTTCTTTTAACATCACTAGGCAAAAGAAGCGACGTTACTGAAGTTGTGAGCCGTCTGAAAATGCTTCTAGTTGAACGGATGAGACTATTGCCTGTTTATCTGCCCAAAGTACTCGCAACTATTCGTATTTGGGAACAAGTGAAAGGTTACTAGGTTTACAATCAAAAGTCCCCAAGAACAAGCGAATAGCACTGTGTAATCAGTCGTTCAAGAAGAACTCTATTGCGATTGGATGTCATTTTCTTGTTCGATGACGTAAGTTGCGAATCTCTCGATTAGCTCCTTCGAGATCTCTCGGATTTCAGACAACTCTTCTTGGGTCGCTTCTCGTAGAAGATCGGAGAATTTTCCCTGGTGTCTACCCTGTTCAACAGGGTACTCATTCGTGATGTTTCCGAATTGGCTCAACTTATCTTTTGAAATCCCTAAAGCCTTTAGAATCCCAAGATCTTTGCCTAATCGTTCCCTGAGCAGTTCTCGGATCTGATAGAGGTGGTGAAACTCGTTTCTAGGATCTAAAACTGATGAGTGGTAAAACTCCATCAGCTCTCCTACAGCTCGATCTTTCAAAGATGCCTCTCGCACAAGGTTTAGGAATCTCTCTTCTTTTTCTTTTCTTTCGTTCTTGGAATCTCGAATGATATTTCCGTCCCTATCCTCGATGACAAAGTCCATTTTTTCCCTGAAAGACAATTTCTCATCTACCGAATGGAATCCGTGGTTCTTGCGATTTCCATCGTCATCGATCGAGGTGAATGTACACCCGCCAAATTCAAACTGTCTGTGATTGAGCAGCTGGCGTGCCAGGAACTCTCTTCTAGCGAGTTCGACAATCTTGGCCTCCAAGGCTGGGGATGCGACACTTTCAGACCCAATAAACTTAAACTTGACGATACCTTGGTCAATCGTCAGGATTCCTTCATCAACTTCACAACTGAACTCAAACTCGAAGAAGTCTTCAGGTGAATACTCAAACTCTAGTTCTACAGCGTGCATTGATTCTCTGACCTAACGCATTCGTATTCATGAAATGACAAGTTACCCCGAATCAACAAGCCATCAATATCGCCTCTCAGAAAACCGGATCGTATTGCCGTGAACCCATCCGGAAATTCGATTCCCTATGACGACAGCAAACCACTGCCCTTTCTGTTGTCGGACCGTTACTGAAAACCCTCTGGGCAATACTTCCAATACTTCTGAGCTGTTAGAAGGGTATCTCCGAAGATTGGCGTTCTCGGTTATTACAACGGCCTCAACGTCCAACTGATCTTGAAATTCGCTGCTCTGGTCCCTTACAGATGAGATCCGGTCGTACAGAATCCGTGGCACGGTGCCTCCGTCTTCCTTGAAAGTTCGGACAACGCCTTTTAATTCTGATTCTGAATGGAGGCCCACAGAAATGGTCTTACTTCTGGTGTCTATGGCGAGCAATGAAATCTCGTCTTGACACATGTGAGCCCTGCAACCTTCGGCAAAGACTACACCATTGTCCACCCGGACCTCTGGAGATACGTCCCAGTTCCTCATAAACAGGCCGAACCTGCCCTTCAACAGTCGCTGTATCCGATTCTTCAGCTGCGGACTACCGTCAAGCATCACAGTGGGAAACTCACCTTCGTACCTGGTCAGCCTCTCAAAGTTCATACTCTCAGTGTCGGACGGCGAGGGTTCTTCAGATCCGTCCGTCGAAGGAGGATCAATCATATGTTGTGGATCGGTCGTATCGGCAAGTGAGTCTGACTGAGTCGCCACTTCAGGCTCGACTTGATCCTCCCGAAAGTAGCTCGAAACGAATGCGATCGTGTAGATAACAACGAGTAAGCCGATCATTCCCGCCGCTACCTTCCAACTGGTTGGTATACGCCAATCATGGCTCGGTTCTTGGGACGAATCTCCGGAAGTTTCGCCAACTTCGGTTTCAGCATCGTCGCCAACATCCTCCGGTTCACGGCTTTCTTCGGACTCGCTCTCGGAAGTTGTCTCATCGGCTGGATTTCTCGCTGCGGACTCAAAGTATGTTTTGAGCTGATCGTAGGAGTCATTGATCTCTTTGAGTTTTTCTTCAGCTCGTAACTTTCTAGCAGTTCCTTCGGGAAATCGATCTGGATGCCACGCAGCAACGTGATCTTTGTAAGCCTGCTTCAGCTCTTCCAAACTACAACCCTCCTCCAAACCCAGGACGGCGAGCAGTCGGCTTAGTTCATCTTTTTTCACATCAATCTAGAATCAACGAATATGGGCAGATCAAAGACTGGAATCCTATAAGGACTCCAATACATCCGAGCAATCCCTGTCTACCGCTTCCTCGATCTTTTTCGAGGTGTCACTCCTAGCTCCTTTCCCAAGTTCTCAAGCCAGTGCTCGGAGTGAATAATTCGCCTAACCTTTTTGGAATGTTCTCGAAGCAACTCGGACTTCGACAAACGGGAAAGTGTCCGCCAATCACCTCGGAGCACGTACAAAGCATTACCGTATTTGGGACATTCGAGAACAACTCGCTCAGTTGCCTTGAATCGGAACACAACATATCCATCAAAACTATCGATTCCGACATAGCACTTGGATGGACTAAACGAGGTAATGATTTGACTAAGGCGAGATGGATCGATGTGACTTGGAACGATTGACGTGCTCTTTAACTGCCTTACTATCCCCGCAACAGTGATCTCACCTTCCGGGAAAATCCGCCAGCTCACTGATGAAGGATCCAACTCGCCATCAGGATTGATCGCATTTCCGATCAGTTCCATTTCCTTTCTGGCTTTCATGAGAAGCTCACTGTCGGAATATGCACGGCGTTCTACGATGCTGCTCACCAATTCTTCCAAGCTCCCGTTCGCTACCCAAACCTCCAGAATTGGAACAAGTTCAGTCTTAACCCTTCTCCGAAGATCCCGGTAAATCGTCGAGCCCTTAAGGTTGGGGCTTCCCTGCTTTTCTCTTTTTATAATTCTGTCTCTGTGCGAGATGAGCGTCTTCAATAGCTTGCTTTGTTCATCCCATCTTGGGACGATCTCGGTCATGATTATCGCTCCCTCATACGAGGGATCGGAGACGTCCTTGACGATTTGGGACTTGAAACGAATGAGTGAATCACCATTTGGCCTCCGAGCCGTAGATTCCGTCATTTCGTCGATTACTCTTTCAAGGGCCGAGACTTCTTCTTTGATCTTAGAGATCCTTTGTTCCAGGTTCTCTAACTTTGCAAAGTTCGCTGAAGTTGACCTTAGGATTCGGGCAGCAGCACTACTCTTCGACTCAGCATTCTTCGTTTTCTCGGCGGCCAAAAGTCGTTTCATTCTCCGGAGCAATCTCGCAAGCACCGAAATGTTTAACTGATCCTCGATTCTCGAATAGAATGCTCGGTTCGTCGATTCGATCAATTCGAGCTTCTCTAATACAGGAAGGTTAGAGTCCGAAACCCAACCTTGGCCAAAGTCTTCGGAAACCACTACCGATCGAATTAGTTCATTCAGAAACGATTCCAGCCACTGTATGTCTTGACGAAGGTTGTCCCTGACATCTTTGGATTTAAAGCTCGGCACTTCGGAAAGAAATTCAAGAAGGGATTCAGCAGCATTCGTCAGCTCGACATTCTCGTAGTAATGAACCTCGAGATCCGAAAGCAGTTGGGTGCGGTTGCTGGAGATCTCTGATTCAAACAATTCCGTGACGTCACGATAGTAGGCCCGGAGAGCCGCCATCTCGTCTCGCTGTTCCGAAGGATCTGTCGCCGATTCAGCAAGGCTTACCGACCGCTTGAGATCTTCCAGACATTCAACAAAAGAAAGCGTCATGATTACTTCTCCGTATTTCAGCTAAAGTCCCTTCTAGTTCTCAATTTCAATTGCGGATTCCCGAGCCCCTGGATACTGCACATAGAAATGCTCAAACGCCTTTTTACATTTCTCATCGTAGATCCGTTTCGTGTAGACGGCCGGGAGGAGGTCTAGCATTTCATCGATCGTCAGCTGCACGGCAGCCTTGGTCTGCTGACGCTTCCTCCAGTCGAGCACCAGCTTCTCCTTCTTCACCTTCTCGAGCAGATCCCTTGCTACTTTCTTTACAGCAGTCTCTTCTTTTTCTGTTAACTCAGGTTCGGGTTTCGTAAGCAGGTCGAACAAGGCAAGCTCCTCCTCAGTGAGCCCTTCTTTGACCGCACGCTCTTCTTCTTCGGAGAGTGCCTGGGCGAACTCGACTAGTTCCTTGAAGAACTCCTCGAGGTTCTTACTACCGGAGTTGTATTCGTCGATCATCTTCTGAAACTTCTCGAGGTAGTCCATCCGAGAGTGATTAAGGTCGAGCATTCTGGTCAACCTGGCCTGAAGCAGATTCTTTAGCTTCTCCGCCTCGGTGTGCTTGCGGCTCGAAGTCTTGAACTTTTCTGCAAGGGCTTCAAAATCGATTTCGCTCAGATTCACGAGCCCTTGCCTTTCGCTCTCCTCGCCGGTCTCTGCTTCAATCCGGTAGGCCTCAGCTGCGACAGAACGATCGAGGAGGGCCTCAACTCGTTCCATAACATCTGAAACGTCAACAGTTGGATTTAGCTCAGTGATCTTTTGCCTAAGAACGGAGATCAGTATTGCGTCCGGAGCGATCTCATTTGCCATTCTGTCAGGCAGAATCGCCTTGAAAACTCTCCGTACAACCTGAGCTTCGACCATGTAGTGCTTCTTAAGGTCTTCGTCCTTTATCAACTTCTCAACAGCGTCATCAAGGAGTCCAACCTTCTCGAAGCCGCTTGCTTGAGTAATTGTGTCGAGGTCAATCCCGTTTGCCGAACAGATTCTCTTAAGTTCAGCGATGATCGACTGCAATTGCTCAACGAGAGCCTTCTTGTCCTTGATCGGCTCATCGCCAGCTGTTCCGTCGTCATCGGAGGCGTATATCGCCAGTGCCCTCTGTAGGTCACGGAACATGCCCACGTAATCCACTATGACGCCGGCGACCTTCCCTTCTGCCACCCTGTTTGCCCTGGCTATGGTCTGCATCAGGGTATGGTTTCGCATCGGCTTGTCGAGATAGATCGTGGAGCATGTAGGAACGTCAAAACCGGTGATCCACATTGCACAAACGAAGACCATTCGCAGGTTGCTATTCGGATCCTTGAACTTTTCGTCCAGGTCCTCGCTGACCATCCGCTCACGATGAGGCTTGATCTCGACACCTTTTTCCCGCAAGTCATCTATCTCGTTCTGGGACTGAGAAACCACGACCGCCATATCTGTGCTTTCCATCTGGCTTATGATCTCGTCCAGGCGGACTCGTCGATCGGCATCCTGTTCTGAGAACGATTCTGACTTCAGGCTCTGGATCTTTTCTTGCCAATATCTCTGCACCTTGTCATACATCTTCACGGCCGTCGCCTTGTCGATTGCGATGTACATCGCCTTGCCTTGATAACCTCTGCCTATGAAGTGATCCACTACGTCTTTCGCAATCGTCTCTAGTCGATCTTCTCGGCTGATCAAGTGATACTGGTTGGAAAACTCACGTTCGAGTTTCTTCTCTTGAGCCTCATCGAGCTCTGCCTCTTCAAGAATCGCCTCCATATCCGAATTGAACTGATCATTCGTGAGCTGCAGTTCTGGGATTCGATTCTCATAGTAAAGAGGGACCGTCGCTCGATCCTCGATCGACCGGCGGAAGTTGTAGACAGAGACATAGTCTCCAAAGACCTCACGGGTCTTCTCTTCCTGCCCCTTGATCAGAGGTGTCCCGGTGAAGCCTATGAAGGATGCTCTCGGTAGGGCGTTCCTCATGTTCAATGCAAAAACATCGTATTGACTCCGGTGAGCCTCATCGGTCATGACAATAATGTCACCACGTTCGGATAGCATCGGATACTCCGAGCCTTTATCTGTACGGAATTTCTGAATAAGCGTGAAGACGTATCGATGGTCCTCGGTGAGCAGCTGTTTGAGGTTCTCTCCGCTTGTCGCCTGGGCTCGCTCTTCTGTTACGGCTCCCGTGTTTACAAAAGTCTGGTAGATCTGGGAATCGAGATCGTCACGGTCAGTGATGACCAGGAACGTCCAATTTCCCTGTCGCTTACGCAGGATCTTCTGGGTGAAGAAGACCATCGAAAGCGACTTGCCGCTTCCCTGTGTATGCCAGAACACACCGATACGGCCGTTGGATTCTTTCGTCTTCTCTACAGACTCAAACGCCTGGTTTACTCCTAGGTATTGATGGTTCTTGGCTACCTTCTTGGCAAGGCCCCCTTTGACTTCCTCAAATACTGTGAAGTTCTCGACTATGTCCAGAAACCTCGAAGGCTCACACACTCCCCTCAATGCCGTTTCAAGAGAAATGACTCCTTGCTCTCCCTCGCTGTTTATCCGCTTCCACTCGAAGAAGTGTTCCCATCCTGCTGTAATTGAACCCACTCTGGTATCAGAACCGTTTGAAAGGACTACAAGGGCATTTGGCACGAACAGCTGTGGAACCGATTTCTTGTAGTCCCTCAAATTGTCCTTGAATGCGTTGTAGAGCTTCTTGTGGGCAGCTTTGAGTTCAATAAACAGAAGAGGGAGCCCATTGACGAATCCGACCAAGTCGGTCCGTCTTGTATAGAGCGAGCCTTCAATCCAAAACTGTGACGCCAGGAAGAAGTCGTTGTTCTCAGGCGAGTTCCAGTCAATCACCTTGACGGTCTCGTGGCGGGAAATGCCGCTTTCGTCCTTGATCGTCACCTTTACGCCGCCTTTGAGGAGTTTGTAGAAGTCGTGATTAGCATTGACTGGAATCAATGCGGACCGATCTTGCGTGAGCTCCTCAATAGCGAGTTCGATCGCCTCGGATGGAAGTTCGGGATTGAGAAACTTCAGCGATGTTCGCAAACGATGTTTGAGAATCACCTCTTTTCGGGATTGACGTTTTTCGCTCCCCGACTCGCCGAATGTTTCGCTGTAGAGGTTGGTGTGGTCCCAACCGAGCGACTTTAGAAGTTCGATTGCCGGCTGTTCGATGAGAGCATCTTCGGAGTATTCAGAACTCATACGGGATTGGCAAAGTCAGCGACGTCAATCTCGCCTGAGATCAGTCTTGGGAGAAGAAGGTTTCTTGTCTCGGCGAGTATGTCTCTACGTAAACCTAAGTTGCCTACGAGTTTCAAAATCGGTCGTACCAAAGAAGCAAATTTTTCTTGGATTGGTGCTGCTGGAATGAGGAGCCTTTCGTGTTCGAGAAAATAGGTGAACTTGAAATTCGAGATTCCTGTAGATTGAGATTGGTACTTCAGTATCTGTCGATCCGCATAGATCCTTTCCAAATGAAGTTGCAAAAGTTCAGGTAAGATTCTCTGTTTATTCACCCTCATCAACTTACAAAAGCTCGCAGGGATTACTGGACGATGCAATGACTCAATCAATTCTCGGCGAACCAAAACGCTTCTACCGACCGGCTGGTCTTTGCTTCCCCCCGACGCTTCAAGAATCACGTCACCATCTTCCAACCTTCTAGATTTGAAATTTGATTTCTTGTGATACCTAAGTGGAGCCCCGCCAATTGAGCAATGCTTCACAAATGGTATGTCGGTCCCACGGATAACGAATGCAGCAGTATCGAATTTCTCGTCAACCTTCTCTTCACCCCAACCTCCTCCGATGCTGTGAATCAAGATTTCTCCGACAGTTTCGATATCCCAACCTTCAGGGACCATCCCTAGTACAGATTCGACCATGTTCACATTCTTGTGGCCGGGAAAGCGGAACCTGACGAACCACTCTTCGTAGATTCGGCGAGCCATGTCCTCAAGGATGGCTATCCTGCGATTGTTGTTTTCGATGAAATCGTCATAGGCGGAGAGAGTGCTGGATATTCTTTGCTGTGTCGTTATGTCAGGGAGATCAATCTCGAAGTCCTCGAGGTCACCCTTCGTAAGGGCTTCCCGAGTCGCCCCACCTTGGGCGATCGATAAGAGTCGGGCTTTGTGTATGGGCGAAGTAAGGGTGTAGTGCACAAACTGCGGGTCGGCCAGTTCTGATTTGCATCGTATGATTGAAACGTGTTGGTTCACTCTTGCAGGCAAGATGTCAGAGGGAACCATGCAACATCTGGCTACTGACGCCCCCGTGATATTTAGTAAGACATCATTTTGCAGAACTCTAACGTTGTCGAGAGCACTGGCCTGATCGTGATCGATAAATGCAAGGGAGTCTCTCTCAAAACGAAAATCATGAACGTTAAGGCTACGGATTAAGGAAGTGCCGGAGTCCTTATACGATTTGCTCCCACCCCTCGGCGTCGCACCACTACCTATCTTTGAAGAAATATCTCCTAACCTTGACTTCTCCCAACTTTGCACAGCTGCTCCCTTTCCTTTAGTAACTATTCACGAAAATCGTTCTGAAGTATTTGATTAACTGCGTTCGATAACAACGCTTCAAGTGCTCTTGCCTCGGCATTGAGAGACTCCAACTCTTCGTTTAGCTCCTCGAGCCTCTCTTCAAAAACAAATTCATCTTGTTCCCGCTCTTTAACACCCACGTATCTTCCCGGGTTGAGACTAAATCTGTTCCCTTCGACCTCTGACAAGTCTGCGACCTTACAGAGTCCAGGAATATCAGTGTATTCGCCGTCAGGAAAATGCTCTGACATCAACCCATCGCTAGCTTGTAAGAACTCTGCTTCCTCTCCTCGATAGAGCCGAACAATGTTGGCAAGAAACTCTAATTGCTCTTCTGAAAAATCCCGATGAGCCCTAGTTATCTGTCGGAAGATGTGCCTGGCATCAATAAAAAGCACCTTGTCCTTTCGATAGGTTTCCGTCTTACCTTTGTCAAGAAACCAAAGCGTACACGGGAGTGTGACCGTAAAAAAGAAATTGCCGCTTGTCGCAACAATCACATCTACAGCACCGGTCTCAATGATTTTCCTTCTGATCTCTCCCTGGCTACCCCTTGCATCGCTAGCAGAGTTCGCCATAACAAATCCAGCCCTTCCGGTATCGTTGAGCGAACCGTAGAAAAGCTGTATCCAGAGGTAGTTGGCGTTGTCATCCGTCGGGATTCCGAACGGGAAACGGGGATCATCGTTTACTCTCTCCTTGTCGACCCCTGACACATTGAACGGAGGATTCGCCATCACGAAGTCAAAACGCCCAAGTGCCTCGTGCGGATCCTCGTAGTAGCTATTGGCCTCCTTGATGTCGCCCGATAGACCATGCATCGCCAGGTTCAGCTTTGCCATACGCAAGGATTCGAGCACCTTCTCAGTTCCGTATATCGACAGCTGCTTACCGGGACTTTTCTGGTGATTTCGGACGAAATTGGCACTATGAACGAACATGCCTCCTGAGCCGCACGCCGGATCGAAGATTCGGCCTGAGTAAGGCTCAATGATCTCGACGATCAGACGGACGAGGCTCGACGGTGTATAGAACTCTCCTCCCTTCTGCATGGTCTTCATGGCAAAGTTCCCCATGAAGTATTCGTATATCTGTCCAAAAGCGTCACCTTCGATTTCGAGAGGTGCAAGTAGCTTGAACATCTCAACAAGAGTTGAGTTCGGAATCTGCTGATACGTGCGAGGGAGCACGCCGGCGAGGTCCTCGTTCTCCTCTTCGATCGCCGCCATCGCATCGTTGATCGCCTTTCCAAGATTCTCGGATTCAGGAAGTTCCAGGAGCTTTGAGAATCGTGCTTTCTCTGGCAGGTACACGACACCTTCTGCATGGTATGCAGTCTTTCCTATCTCACGGCGACCTGTGCCCGTGTCTCCGAGTTTCTCCTTTGCCTTGTTGAAGTTTCTTTCGGCGTAGCGGAGGAAGATCAGCCCGAGGACCGGAGCGGCGTATTGATTCGGGAGCAGGCCCGTGTTCGCCCACATTTGGTCAGCTGCAGACCACAGCTTCCCCGAAAGCGTTTGTATATCCGTCGCCATAGTTCGTGTAGAAGCAGGAGTAGAGTTGTATTAGTTCAGCCGTGCGGAAGTATACCCATCCCTGCTCTTTCTGTTAAGCAACGAAATTAAGAAAAATTAAGAATGATTCAGATTAATTCAGAATCCGCTAGATTGAGACTGCCAGGTTTCCTCGATGTGGGGCGGAACAGCTGAATTTGAACAACGGACAGGACTGTCGAGTTGTGAACGGTTGGGTAAAGCGTCTTTGTACTAGATTCAGAACACTCAGGTAATAGCTGAAACCGATGATAGATAAATTTCTTCTAGGGAAATAGACTTTAACGCTGCATAGACGCCTGCGGAAATCCTACAAACTATTGAGTGAAGAGCACTTAAAGCGAAATAAGGTGGTAGCAAGCAGCACATCGGACGTTAAAGGATATTGATATACTTAGGTCACTCGCCCTGCTTTAGTAAAATTCTTCCCGTATGAGGAATAGTAAGAGGTTACCGGAATCCATTAGACAGGTTATCACCCGTTTCGATGACGAATCCGAATGTGTAAGACTCGTCGCTTCGCTTCGCTGGCCTGACGGTATTCCCGTATGCCCCCGCTGTGAAAGCACCAAATCCTCTTTTGTATCGACCAGGAATTTTTGGAAGTGCAAAGGATGCAAGAAGCAGTTTTCGGTGAAACTCGGAACAGTCTTTAGTGGATCGCCAATCGGCCTGAACAAGTGGTTGGTCGCTATTTGGCTGGTTGCCAATAGGACAGCAGGCGTCAGCTCCTACGAACTTCATAGATCAATTGGCGTCACTCAAAAGACCGCTTGGTTCATGCTTCACAGGATCCGTCTTGCTATGGAAGTGGGAGGCACTGGACTGGTCGATGTTGAAACCGACGACAGCGACATCGGCAGTGTCGCAAACGATGAGCTTGAGACGAAGAGAATTTTAGAGATCGAGGACTGCGGTAAGGACTCGACTGCCGCCTTAATCGCAGCATTGAAGAATCGAGGCCAATTGCTTGCGGAGCTTACTAAAATGGCCAAGTTTTAGAACTTTCAAAACGAAACTAAGTAACAAATGGAATCCAGTTTAGCCCTTTTCCTGGACGACTGGGAAGCTTCACATTCGCTTGCTGCCGATGCGTGTGAAGGCATCAATCACTTAATCAAGTAGACGCCAGACGACGCACTCGTCAACAGGATCCAAGGCTTGTTCCCACTTCTGCAACGCACCCTCATGGTACCGACCTTTCATTTGAATCTATCCATCCACAAACATATATGGAGGAATAAATTTTTCGCTTAGAAGTTCGCCAGGCGAGGATAGAAAATGATTCCTGGAGATCGACGAATCCTTCAGTCCAGAAAGCTAGAGCCACAGCAATTTGACTGGCTATTGAGCAGCTCAATCGTCGAGGGTAAAAGGGGGGTCGACCTTCTGCTCCTTCTTATTACGCCACTCCTTTTCCCGCTTGTCGATCTCGTCTTTAGGCACACCGACGATTGTGGCTAACAGAGTTGAAAAGCGGTTGAGGCTAGCCTTGTCGAGTTGCTTATTCGTGCTCTTTTGGTTTACTTCCTTCCGAATCAAAGTCCGCATCTTCAATCTCCTTTAAATACTCTCTAAGGCCTTCCCTATCAAAATGAAAGGAATAGACTCCCTTCAAAGTCTCCCTTACTTCGCCCTTCAAATTAAGTACGGACTTCCGGATACGCCGCATTTTCTTGACGTCAGGTTGCAGGATTCGATTCTCCAATTGCTTCCAACTCTCGTATGCATTGAAATCGGCCGCTTGAAGTTCGACAGCTTCGTACTTGCGCTTAAACTGTAATCCGCCAAAGAGGAATGCTTCTTTAGCAGCAGGGTCGCTTATTGCATTCCGATAGCACTCGTTCACTTCCTGTTGATTGAGGTTACCAGACTCGAAAAAATACTCGATCGGATCCTCGTAACCCTTGCCTCGTGCCCATTCACCGGTGCTAGAGAGGCATGCATTCACCAGCACTCCATATGCCGATGGGGGATTTGGAGCTCTATACTCTTGAATCAACTCGTCGTAATCCTTCCACTCCAATGACCTATCTATATCTTTCAAAGTGTACTCTTTTACAATCTCGTGGAGTCTCCTAAGAACCCTAACCTTTCTGTCAGAGGTCCAACCCCTGAACTCTTTGTGACAACTCTCCAAATCCGTCATATGGAAACCCTTGACGTCCTCATCCCTGCAAACCTCCAACCAACTTTCACGAAAGTGTTCCCACTTCGCCACTTTGCTGACATAACCAGCAACGACAATCGTTCCAGATCGGGAACGGTCAGTACCACTTTCATCAAAGTAGGCGGAAAGCATAGATTCTAGAGGTCAATCGGATCCCAACGGCAAATGCACTGTGTGTAGTGCACTAGACTGTCAACTTCAGGTTTCAGACTGCCGTCTTGAGGTGTCTTATGTATATCATCGCCCGGAGGCTATTGGGAGTATTGCAGTTCATAAGTTACCGCCAACCTGGATGCATTGCTTTCTCAGAATCGCATAGATTCCAAGGTAACGGTTAATATCAGAAGTTGGAGCAGAACGGCTCGTAAGGAGATGTGAACTGAAGAACCGATCACACTGATTTAGACCCAACTAGGGTCGACATCCCATCGAGACCCGCTGAAATCCTACAACCATTAGAAAACAAGCAACTTAGCGGCAAAAGGACATAGATTGCGGTAAGTCGCTCGTAACGTTGCAATGAATCCTGGTGAAATCCTGTAACCACCTGATTGTAATAAACTTATGGCGAAAAACTGTGAGAACAGACACCACATCGGGCGTTACGGCCTACAAGGGTTTCTGTTGGATCCGAGGGAAACAGAAGTAGCGACTGCTTGAATCCATAAAGGTTCGGTGATCTATCCGTTCTCTGCTTCAGAATAACCCCGGAGACTAAAGTTCCCGACCACAAATGAGCCGAACGAGAATAGAAAAATAGGCCGTGATTTGTCAGAGCCATAAAGACTGCATTCCAGCCTTTTCCGGACCAAGGAGTAATAGGCTGCAAGATGCAATCACAACCGGGAACCTGGAACACTTGTGGGAGCGAAAACCCGGATCACTTCGTATTAAAAAGCATCGAGACCCGCTGAAATCTTCTAACTGGCAGAGAATACACAACTTAGCCGAAAGGGGACTCAAATAGCGATAAATCTGAAGTAACGGTGCAACGACTCCTGTGGAATCTCTACAAACATCTGCAATCACATGGTTTATGGTGATTTTTCGATCAAACTGACCATAGATCGGGCGTTACACCTCAGCACCTTTGTTTGTAGACTTTTACCCAGGCGATCCAAGAGTGTACGCCTTTCTGGCATCAGGCAATTGACCGAACCGAAGTGAACCTTGTTGGATCTTCTCGTTCTGTGATAATCAGTTCACGGAATACAAAGCGGTTGTTGCTGCCTTTGCTCTCCGTCTGTCTACAGACGGTACATTCTAGGTGCAGATAAGAGTTGAGAGAGTATGGGAGACCTTGAAGTAGTCAAACTGCGGGAGAAGCTCCGGTCGCTACTTAAGGCCTTGAAACGATACCAGCATCATGACTATTCCATTCGCATAATTGAAGAAGCCTTGTCGTCGTCGGATGACGAACTGCTTGTCTTCCTGAAGTCGAATCTGCTGTGGGGTGGTTCCGGTTCAATAGCGGATCAGGCCGGGTTTGACGCATCTGGGAAGGTCCGGAAAGAAATCGAGCTCGCTATTCGTGAACTTGGCTTAGAACAGCTCGAAACTGGGATCGTTAATGAGAGAACGGAGTTCTGGGTTAGCAGCAAGAAAAAGTATCTGGAAACACGACGAAACGATTGAGTATCTCGTGATCCTCTCGCTGAAGGCTTTGCTTCGTTTAGGATTGCTCTGATTGATATAGCCCTAGACACTGCAAGCGACACGTCGGTCCGAATCGTAACAATCCAATCAAATGTACTCAATTTCTGGGACAAATAGTCCCTAACATAGTCCCTTCGCAACAAAGCCCGGCTCATTGAGCCGGGCTAACTGTTGTAAAGAATGGTGATCCGACCAGGGCTCGAACCTGGGACCCACTGGTTAAAAGCCAGTTGCTCTGCCAACTGAGCTATCGGACCGAAGAGAGTTTCAAGTTCCGGATTCCAAGTTCCGAGTGAGGAAGGTTCCCGGCAAAACGAAGAGTTTAGCGGGTTGCGGGTTGATTTTCAAGTCGCCAAACCTGAAAGAATGCGGTTGTAAGTTGAAGGTGGAATGTTGATGGTTGAAGGTTGAAAGTGAAGAAAACGGCACACCGCCCACCCAAGATCAGGCTTGGTACTCAAGAATCTATCTCAGGACCACCTTCCCGATTCTACTTTTTCTTTAGAGTACGAAGCGCACTGACGAGCATTCCCTGAATTACGTTACAGTCCTTCAACAGCGATTCACCTTGAGCGTTGGTGATATAGCCTGAATCTCGAAGAAGTTTGAGCCAGTATTCTGTTTCAAAAGCTTCTTTATTCGCGATTCCCAATTTATGTGCAAAATCCTTTCTTGATTCTGCTTGCTGTGCCTCGGTAATATTCGCACCAACCGAAGTTCCGGACCTCAGAACCTGGCGTGCCAGTACATACTTCCGTTGAGATTCAAGATGTTCACTCAGCTTGATGATTCTAAGTGCGAACGCAAAAGACCGATCGACAAGTTTACTTCTGTTCATGAGAGACTCTCCGTGCGTCCTCCCATAAACGCTCTATGATTTCTGGTTGCTGTACGAGCTTAAGATTCCACGTTTCCTCACTACGCGGTCAACTCTAATTTTTCAACTCTCAACTCTCAACCCTCAACATTCAACCCTCAATTCTCAATTGCCCGAGAACCAAGAGGACATCACGCTTTCGTCGACGATGATCGTCTGGTCGCGTTCCGGGCCTGTCGAGATCAGACCTATCTCGACGCCGATCGACTTCGAGAGAAAATCGACATACGCGCGAGCTTTCGCAGGAAGCTTGTCGAGTTCGGTTATCCCGAGCGTGTCTTCCTTCCAGCCTTCGAGCGTTTCATATATCGGCTCGATCTGCCTCAGGTCCGACGAAACTGCAGGAAACGTATCCTCACGTTCGCCGTCGACCGTATATCCGACGCAGACCTTCAATTCGTCAAGCGCATCAAGGACATCGATCTTCGTCAACGCGACCGAATCGAAACCGTTGAGCTCCGCCGCATACCGGGTCGCCACCGCATCGAACCAGCCGCAACGGCGCGGCCTTTTCGTCACCGATCCGAACTCGTTGCCGCGTTCGCGGATAAGATTCGCGATGTCCTCTTCTTCCTCAAGCATCTCTGTCGGGAACGGCCCCTCGCCTACACGCGTGGTGTAGGTTCTCACGATCCCCAGAACGCCTGTGATGTGATGAGGCGGAATGCCGGAACCGACCGAAGCTCCGCCGGCGGTGGCGTTCGACGAAGTCACGAACGGATAAGTGCCGTGATCGACATCAAGCAAAGTCGCCTGGGCACCTTCGAGAAGGATGTTCTTGTTCTGAGCCCTGGCCTGGGCGTAAAAATGCGAGGTTTCGCAGACGAACGGCCTGAGACGTTCCGCAAGTGACGAGATCTCCTCAAAGATCTCGTCGGCGTGAAGCGGGGGCCTGCCATATGTGACGATAACCCGGTTCGCGTCGACAAGATTTCGTTCGATCCGATTTCTGAGCACCTCCGGCGACAATGCGTCTGCAACCCGGATCCCGCGTCGCCCAGCCTTGTCCTCGTACGCGGGGCCGATCCCGCGCAGCGTAGTACCTATCTTCTCGTTCCCGAGCCTTTCCTCGCTCGTATGATCGAGCGCACGGTGATAAGGCATTATCAGATGGGCGCGGCTCGAAACCTTCAGCCTTTCAGGGGTGATCGAGATCCCCTGCCCGGTCATCTGGTCGACCTCTTCGAAGAAAGCCTTCGGATCGATAACCATCCCATTGCCGAGGACACAGACCGTTTCTTCGTGAATGATCCCCGAGGGAAGAAGGCGCAGCACAAATGCCTTGTCGCCTACGTAAACCGAATGCCCCGCGTTGTGGCCGCCCTGGTACCGCGCGACAATGTCGAAGCGGTCCGCGAGCAGGTCCACGACCTTCCCTTTTCCTTCATCTCCCCACTGGGAGCCGTTGATGACGATAATCATGTCTCAGTGTTCAGGTTTCATGGATCAGGTATCACGCATCGACGATTGATGCTCCCAAATCCTAACTTGCCAATACTCTCAATGCTCCTGTATCGCGAAACACGAACGCTCGAATCGCGGAAGACCCCACGAGATCACTGTCCGCCGATACCTGATCCATATTCCATGGAACCTGAATCCCATTCATGTTTCAGCATCGCGTAAACGACAAGGTCGACGAACCGGTCGTGGAGCCATTCGGCCTCGCGCAAAGTTCCCTCTTTCGTGAACCCGAGGCGCTCGGGAACGGCGCAACTTCTTATGTTTCCGGGAGCGGCACGTATCACAACCCTGTGCATGCCCAGTTCCTCAAAAGCGAAGTCCGTCAAACGCTTTACACAGCGAGTGATGATGCCTCGACCCGTGGCGTGCTCGGAGAGCCAGTATCCAAGTTCTGTGCCTTTGTTTACTTTGTCGATGTAATTCAGTCCAAGTGCGCCAACGATCTCCCCATTCTCGATGACGTGAAAATTCATCGATTCATTCGCTGAGAAATCCCTTGTGCTCTTGGCGATAAAAGACCTTGTATTGCTGAGGGAATAGCCATCTACAGTCCAGGGCATCCACGCGCGAAGGTGCTCGAAATTGTTCACGACAACGGCGTGCAGCTTTTCGAGATTTTCCTCCGCGACGGGCAGCAATTCGAGTCCGTCCGAAACCTCAAGTATCTCCATCTTTCGAATCCCGCAAGTTCCGCATTATACAAGAATTGCGAGCGCGGGCTAACCTAGGCGTCCGCTTCAAATCCGACAAGTTCGGGCTCTTGAACGAGTTCCACACCAAAGAGCTCCCTGACCTTTGCACTTATCTCGGATCTCAAAGCCAGAATGTCGTTCGCAGTCGCTCCTCCGCGATTTGTCAACGCAAGCGTGTGACGGGTGGACAGGCCCGCATTCCCTTTCAGATAACCTTTTGGAAACCCCGCTCGTTCGATTAGCCATGCCGCCGGGATCTTCACCAGATCGCCGGGCATTGCGAAACCCGGAACAGTTTGATGGTCTTTCATCAGACCCATATCGCGTGCAGCGTTTTCGATCCTGGCCCTGTCTTCCTTGCTGACGACGGGATTCTTGAAGAACGATCCTGCACTTTGAGAGTCGGGTCCGCCCTGTCTTGTCATCATTCCTTTGGAAGCGCGTATCGAACATACCGCGGAGCGCATCTCGGCAAGGCTAGGCTCAAAGTTGTCGAACACACGGACAAGATCTGGATATTCGATCTTGGGCTTTCCGCCCTTCCTTAGCAGATATTTGACAGAAAGCACAGCAAACCTTTCGCGCCCGGACGTGTTGAACAGGCTGGACCGGTAGCCGAAATCGCATTCGGTACCAGCCAGTTCCAGGAAGCTGAAGTCTTCCCGATCGAGAACCCTCACTGATACGACCGACTCGGACACTTCCTGTCCGTACGCGCCGACATTCTGGATCGGTGTTCCACCTACCAGCCCGGGGATGCCGGAAAGACATTCGATCCCGGCGAGGTCATTTGCCACGCACCATTCAACAAAGGCGTCCCAATCCTCTCCTGCCTTCGCAGTAACGTGCATCGATTCAGACTCGCTTTCGTCGCCGATCTCGGCAATTGAGATCCCCTTGATGCCGACCTTTATCACAAGCCCGTCAAACCCTCTGTCAGATATCAGGATGTTACTTCCGCCGCCGAGCAGGAACACTGAAAGGCCTTTCCTGCGGGCATAGCCTATCGCTTCGGCAATCTCCTCTTCGGAGCCTGCATCGACAAAATAGCGAGCCGCACCGCCTATCCGGAAGGTCGTGTATGGAGCGAGCAGGACGTTTTCGCGGATCTTCAAACCTGTGTTCATCGGCTTAAGGGAACGCACAAAAAAAGTGAGAGCGAACCGCTCTCACTCAGATAATCCGTTAAATGGATGGACTAATCAACCTGCTAGTTGAAATCGACCCTGAAGAAATCACGCTCAAGCTGCTGGGCGAGTCTCTGATCTATGCCCTGCAGCCTAGCCTGTATCTTGCGGGCTTCCTTTTCATCTCCGCGTTTGTATTCGGCAAGACCGTGGTAGTACATCGCTTCGGGAAATCCCGGCTGGATGTCCTGTGCCTGCTTGAAGTGCTTGATCGCATCTCCGAATTTCTTCAGGTTCAGTTCCGAAATGCCGAGTTCGACCACGGCCGCGGCCCACCGCTCGTTGCTAAGCGCATTCGCTTTCTCAAGTGCTTCTTCAGCACCCGAGTAATCGCCGAGCTTGTTCCTCACGACCCCAAGATAAAGATTGGCCGCTGCCTTGTTCTGATCGGAACCGCCTACACTTTCATACTGCGCGACCGCCTTCTCCAGCAAACTGTCGGCCTGCCGCAAAGACGCGTCCATGTCGCTCTTCATATTCCGGCGCTCGTAACTTTCCGCTGCCTTGTAATGCGCCCATCCTAGGTTGGTTGTAGCGGTGGCGGAGTCTGGAGCCAATCCCGATGCTGTCTGGAACGCCTGTATCGCGGGGACCCAGTTATCCCGCTCTGCGTGCGCGAATCCATAGGTCGTGAATAGTTCGGGATCATCCTTGATCCGAGTGACGGCGATTCGATATCGCGAAATTGCAAGGTCGATCTTGTTCGCCTGCCGGTACGCCTCGGCGGCATTGGCATAGCTCTCACTCTTGACGCGTTTTTGTTCAGCCGTCTGATCGGCGTTGAACTCGATCGACTTCTCGAAAGCTGCGATCGCCTTTTCGAATTCTCCCTTGTTGTAGTACACCACGCCAAGATCGAACCAAGCCTGGAAGAATCTCTGATCAAGCGCCACCGCCTTCTCGAATTCACCGATAGCCTTTTCAACATTGTCATCTCCGCCCAGCCTGTTGTAGGTCGCGCCGAGATAGTAGTGGGTTTCAGGATTCTCTGAATCGATGTCTAGCGATCGCCGCAAAGCGCCAAGCGCGTTCTCGTTGTCACCTTGTTTGTACCGGATCAATCCGAGGAAGAATTGCGACTCAGCATTTTCCGGATCGGTGGCGACCGCATCAGCGATCAACTGCTCCGCTTTGTTCTGAAGTTCGTCCGCTTGTTCGGAAGTTACGCCTTCTTCAAGGCTTTCCTGGTAATAGATGATCCCCAAAGGACCCTTTACTTCCGTCAGGCTGTCGTCAAGCGACAACGCCTTTTCGTAGTTGGTCTTGGCCTTGCTGTCATCATCCCTGGCGTCATAGAACTGCCCCAATCCGACATATGCCGACGGGTTGCTCGGGTCGTTCTGGACGCCGGCGGTGTAATACTTCTCGGCCTTCTCGATCTCGGTGTTCGCGAGTGCGCTGTTCCTTGTTTCGTTCGCAGAGTCGTTGGCTGCGACCGCCTTTGCCGCCAGTTCAGCGTATTCATCCGCCTTAACAAGCGCCCTGTCGCCCAATGTCGTATAGACCTCGCTTAATGCCAGTCTTGCGTCCTTATTGTTCCCATCAAGTTCTACCGACTGCTCGAGGAAGCGAACCGCTTCGTCGATCTCGTCACGTACAACGAAGTACTCACCAGCTCCCGCGAAGACCTTGGACGCTTCTTCAGGGGACATCCTGTTTATCTGCGCCTCAAGCCGCCTGTATTCTTCCGGAGTAACTTCGTTGATGTCGCGCCTGTTTCTATTCTTCTTCGCGACAGACTGTGATCTCCGTACGACCTGACGTCTCGTCGAGCTCCGCTGTTTCCTTGTCCTCTTCGCTTTGGAAGTTCGGCGTGAAACTGCGCTGGACTTCTTGCTCCCGCCGGCAACAACCCACTTTCCACTTCTTCCCGCGATGTTTCCGGGCAAGACCACCTGACCGGAGACAGGCAGTGAAGAAAGAAGGAATGCCCACAGGACCGCGACCGTCAATACGCTCTTTCGCAACTGGCTTCTGAAATCCATTTTGACCTCTTTACGAGAAATATACTTGCAAATCAATGTTTTGATTGTGTTTACGGACAAAACAATCTGATGCCCGTGCTCGCTATGACGTTCGCACTCAGGCGTTTTGCAGAGTTGGAACCGCGTCGCTCTCCAACTGAACGGTGAAACTGTCATTCGTCAGACTTGAGGTTATTGCCGTCCAACGGTGTGTCCAGAACATTGTAAGGCGAATCCCGAAAGTAGTAAACAAATCGCCGGCCTGCGTGCGACCGCTCATGCAGTGGCTGTCTTGCCTTCAGAGGGTAACCTAATTTACATTTAGGTAATACCTGAGACGATCTGCACCAGTTCCCCGAATGACGACCTGTCCACGTGGAGAACTAATCAACCGAAGGAGAAGTTTGCCCAGAATGAAAGCTTTTAGCACCGAGAATCTACGGAACCTTGCGATCATAGGACACGGAGACGCCGGAAAGACCCAGTTGGTCAGTTCCCTGCTCTACGTTGCCGGAACTACACCCCGGTGGGGCAAGGTCGACGAGGGAACAACCGTAACCGACTACGATGAGGACAGCATCGATAAAAAGGTCTCTTTCAATAACAATTTTGCTCACCTTGAATACGGGGATACGAAGGTTAATTTCATCGACTCGCCGGGTTACGCCGCATTTGTCTCGCACGCGAGGCCTGCCTGCAGGGTGGCGGACGCGGCACTTGTGGTCGTTGACGCTGTAAAGGGGATCGAGGTCCAGACGGAACGGACCTGGAACTACGCCAACGAGTTCATGCTTCCTCGATTTATGGTGATCACGAAGCTCGACAAGGAAAACGCTGACTTCGGACACGCCGTCGACACCGCTACCGAATCGTTCGCCCGTTCGATCGTGCCCTTCACGCTTCCAATCGGATCGGAGGAGAATTTCCGCGGCGTCGTCGATGTCGTGCATATGAAGGCGTACGAGTTCGACGAGAACGGAAAAGCGAAAGAACGCGAGATACCGGAGAAGGGTCGTGAACTCGTCGACAAGACCCGTGAGAAGTTGGTCGAGATAGTCGCCGAATCCGACGACGAACTGCTTGAAAAGTACTTTGAGGAAGGCACCCTGGATGACGACGAGATCTATTCGAACCTCGCCAAGGCGATCGCCAAGAGCAAGCTGTGCCCGGTGTTTGCGGTCTCTTCAGAAAACCTTGTAGGGCTATCGATACTGCTCGATCACATCGTCGAGTTCGGTCCGAATCCGGCTACGCATCAGATCGAGGTCGGATACGAAGATCTGGAAGACGAGAAGTCGAAGATCGAACGCAAGTATTCGAACGACGAGCCCTTCTCAGCTTTTGTATTCAGGACGATCGCCGACCCCTTCGCGGGCCGGATAAATGTTATGAAAGTTATCTCAGGGGTCCTGAACGCAGATGACAACGTAACGAACTCGACACAAAACGTGCAGGAGAGGATCGTATCGCTGAATCTTCTTCAGGGAAAGGAGCTTCAGAAAGTGGACAAGGCACAGACGGGCGACATCGTCGCTGTGGTAAAGCTTAAGGAAACTCAGACGGGAGACACGCTTTGCGCCAAAGACGATGAGATCGTCTACCCGAAGGTCCATTACAGGGATCCGGCGGTCGCGTTCGCTATCGAGCCCAAGTCGAGGGCGGACGAGGACAAGATCGGCGTCGCACTTCACAAAATCCTTGAGGAGGATCCAAGCCTTAAATTCGAACGGGATGGACAGACGAAGGAGTTCATACTCAGCGGTTCGGGACAGCAGCACATCGAGGTCGTCGTCGACAAGTTGAAGAAACGATACGGAGTCGAGGTAGAACTTCATCCGCCGAAGGTGCCCTACAAGGAAACCATCACTTCGAGGGTCGAGGTGCAGGGGCGACACAAGAAACAGTCCGGCGGCCGAGGCCAGTTTGGTGACTGCAAGGTTATCTTCGAACCACTACCTTCAGGAGGCGGGTTCCAGTTTGAGGACAAGATCTTCGGCGGCTCGATCCCGCAGAACTTCAGGCCCGCGGTCGAGAAAGGCATTCTTGAAGCTGCGGCCAACGGGGCAATTGCGGGTTATCCGCTGGTAGACTTCAAAGTGACGCTGATCGACGGCAGTTATCATTCGGTCGATTCGGACGAACACTCGTTCAAAGCCGCCGGAAGAAAGGCTTTCCGAAACGCTATGGAGAAAGCTCGTCCGACTATTCTTGAGCCGATAATGGATGTCGAGGTGTTCTGCCCGCAGGAAGTCTCCGGCGACATAATGGGCGACATGAACTCCAGAAGGGGCCGCGTTCAGGGGATGGATATGCGCGGCAAACAGCAGATCATCAAGGCCCAGGTACCGCTATCGGAGATGCTGGATTATCAGGGCCGCCTTAACTCGATGACCCAGGCCCGCGGAAGCTATAACATGGAGTTCTCCCGCTACGAGCCGGTGCCTCACAATCTGCAGGGCAAGGTGATCGAACAGGCCCGTGAAGAAGGCAGGATTAGAACTCACGAAGAGGACGACTAGATCTTCGGAAGCAAGCACGGTCGCGCCATAAAGGCGTTTCCGATGGCATTGATATAGGCAGGTGAACAAAATGAAGCTTGATGCATTTAAATTCGGTCTCGCATGGGCGATTGCGACCGCTGTCGTGATCATAGCCCTTAACGTTCTTTTGTACTTCCTTCTCATGCCGAAGACGGGAAATGAACCCGAGGTCTTGCTTCTGGCAACTTTGACTGGATCTTACGCAGACGAGATCCCGCTTCGGGGTATTTTGATCGCGACGGCGATCTGGTCCTTTGTCGGCGGGACCTTTGGAACGATCCTGGCTTGGGCATACAATTTTCTTGTCGATAGGGGCTGATGAAGCCGACACATGAACCATTCTCGAGCCGTAGTTTAGAAATTGCGGCTCGTTTTCATTTCTCACAGCCCGTTTTAGCGAGTACATATCGCTGCTTTTCGATCAGGCTGTGAAGAGTCCACGAAGAAGATGAACCCCGTAAGTTTGACCAGAGAGAAGAATGAGCCGCCGCAGGTTTTCCGCGATCCGGTCTGCGGGATGTTCGTGACGGAAGACTCGGCAGCCGCGACCTTCGAACTGGAGGGCGAGACCTTTTACTTCTGTGCCGTAGGGTGTAAGGACAAGTTCGAAGCGGATCCGGAAAGATTCCTGAATTCAGATCCCGACCTGTCTGCGATGGACGGCGATCCGGGTGTGGAATACACCTGCCCGATGCATCCGGAGATCGTCCAGATCGGACCGGGCAGTTGTCCAATATGCGGCATGGCGCTCGAACCGAAGGTCGCGACTCTGGACGATGGGCCGGACCCGGAATACGTCGATATGAAACGGCGGTTCGTCGTTTCTGCGATCCTCTCATTTCCGGTTCTCGTCCTCGCGATGGGCGAGATGTTTGTCGACGTCGCCTCGTTCTTTCCCGGTTATTCACACGAAGCCGTAGGCCGGTTCATGGTGATGCTCCAGCTTTTGCTCGCGACTCCGGTGGTCCTTTGGGGAGGGTGGCCCTTCTTTGTCCGTGCATATCGGTCATTCCTGAACCTTAACCCGAATATGTTCACGCTGATCGGGATCGGCACGGGCACCGCTTACTTGTTCAGCTTCGTGGCCGTTTTCTTTCCGCAGATCTTTCCCGCAGAGATCCGGGATCCGCACACGGGAATGATCCCTGTCTATTTTGAAGCGGCCGCGGTTATCACCACACTTGTGCTTCTTGGCCAGGTGCTGGAACTTCGGGCCCGAAGCAAAACATCGGCGGCGATCAAGGAACTTTTGGGGCTCGCACCCGAGAACGCGATCGTCATTCGGGACGACGGTACCGAAGAAGAAATACCTCTGGCGCACGTCGAAATAGGCGACCGGCTGCGTGTGAAGGCCAATGAAAAGATACCTGTTGATGGCCGGATCCTTGAGGGTTCGACATCGGTCGACGAATCGATGGTCACGGGGGAATCGATACCTGTCGAGAGAGCCGAAGGCGATGAGGTGATCGGCGGCACCATAAATGGCACGAAGTCGTTTGTGATGCGGGCCGAAAAGGTCGGAAAGGAGACGCTCCTGGCCAGGATCGTGCAGATGGTCGGAGAGGCGCAAAGGTCTCAGGCGCCGATCCAGAGGATTGCAGACGTCGTCTCAGCCTATTTCGTACCTGCCGTGATCGTCGCCGCGGTCATCGCGTTCGGAGTATGGCTTGTGCTCGGAAGCCTTTCCTACGCACTTGTCGCCGCAGTTTCGGTTCTGATCATCGCCTGCCCGTGCGCGCTCGGGCTTGCCACGCCGATGTCGATCATGGTCGGTACCGGACACGGGGCACGCAACGGAATCCTGATCAAGAAGGCCGAAGCGCTCGAAACCCTGGAAAAGATCGACGCGATCATCGTCGACAAAACGGGCACCCTGACCGAGGGGGAACCAAAGGTGCAGGACATCCGGATACTCGAAACATCTAGGATCTCGGAAGATGATCTGCTTGCTTTGGCGGCCTCGGTTGAAAGATCGAGCGAACATCCGCTCGCGGATTCGATCGTTCGCGCCGCCGAAGATAGAGGGATCGAACTAACAGAGGCGTTTGACTTCGAATCGTACACTGCCGAAGGCGTGCGCGGAGTCGTCAACGAAAGAAACGTAAGGGTAGGCACAGCCGGTTTTGCTGCCGGCGATTCGGAAATGCCGGAAGAACTGACGTCGGAAGCTGAAAATCTGCGGGGTAAAGGAAATACCGTGGTCTTTGTTGCTGTTGAAGACTCGCCTGCGGGATTGATCGCTGTCGCCGACACAATCCGCGAATCTGCATCAGCGTCGATCGCACAACTCCACAAGCGCGGTATCGAGGTCATTATGATGACAGGCGACAACGAAACAACCGCAATTGCGGTTGCAAAGGAGCTTGAGATCGATCAGGTCTTCGCAGATGTAAAACCGGACGAGAAGGCAGACAAGGTCAAAGAACTGCAGGGCGCCGGAAAGATCGTCGCGGTGGCTGGGGACGGAGTGAACGACGCGCCTGCCTTGGCGCAGGCCCACGTCGGAATCGCGATGGGAACGGGGACCGATGTCGCGCTTGAGACGGCCGATATGACCTTGCTGAAAGGGGATCTAGGCGGTTTGATCAAAGCGCTGAAACTGAGCCGATCGACGATGAAGAACATTCGTCAGAATCTCTTCTTCGCTTTTATCTATAACCTGATCGGCGTTCCGATCGCGGCAGGGGTGCTCTACCCGATCTTTGGCGTTCTTCTTAGTCCAATGATCGCCAGCGCGGCGATGACATTTAGCTCGGTTTCAGTGATCGCGAATGCGCTGCGTTTGAGGGGTGTCGATCTCTCAGCAGCAGACTAAATGTCCAAAAGCTGGAGTCTATTTCCCGCAGCCGCAACCCGGGCCGCACCCTGTTTTCGACTGCTGAAGCCTGGCGGACTTCCACGCCCTGTAGCCGAGAAATCCTGCGGCGAGGACGATCAATAGCAGTACCAATGTGAGTTGTGCTGTCATTCGGTCTCAGAACGTTTCTCTTTGCGAGACTTTGCGGCTTGGCGCCTTCGCGGGAGTCAAGCGATTCAATCTTGACATCGAGATCGGATCAGAAACGGGTCAATATCTATCGCAAAGGCGCTAAGACGCCAAGTTCCGCAAAGAAGAGAAGACTTCGAACCTGGAACCGGGAACTAGGGACCAGGCACCTGAATCGTTCGCGTTTCTGCCTCAATCGGAACCATGCCTTCTTTGGAATTTGGAATCTGGAATTTCTTCTCTGAGATCTGAAATCTGCGTTCTTAGATCCCGATGCTTTTCGGATCGATTCGGCTCTTCCTCAGGCACGCCCCTTGATTGTCGCATTTCTGCCTCTTCCCTTTGAACCTTGAGCTCGAAACCTAAGAAAATCCGAGCGCCACGCCTGCTTGAAAAGTTCCGAGAGCCGCTACATAGGCTATCACGGTCATATAGACGAACATGAAAACCGGCCAGCTCCACGAGTTGGTCTCTCTCCTGACGACCGCCAGCGTCGACATACACTGCATAGCAAGTACAAAGAACACCATCAGCGACAAGGCAACAAGCGGTGTCCAGACCTTGGTGCCATCAGGATACTCTGCGCCGCGTATCGCGCCCAGGAGCGTTGGCGATTCTTCCGTTTCATCCTCTCCTACGTTGTAAATGATGCTCAGCGTGGAGACCAGGACTTCCCTGGCGGCAAACGAGGCTATGATCGCGACCCCGATCTTCCAGTCATACCCAAGCGGTGCTATCGCCGGTTCAATCGTCTTTCCGAGCATTCCCGCAAAGCTGTTCTCGAGCTGGGACCTTGCGGCCTCGGCCTGAGCAGTCTCCGGATCAGCGGCGGACACAGGCGCTTCGGATCGTGGGAAGTACATCAACGCCCAAAGAATGATCGAGATCGCGAGGATCACCGTGCCGGCCCGCTTGATAAAGAGCCAGGCGCGAGTCAGCATGTTCTGAATCACCGTGCGAAAATTTGGGAGCCTGTATGGCGGAAGCTCCATCACGAACGGCGGCGGAGGCGACTTCAGGATGGTCTTCTTGAGCACAAAAGCCACGACGATCGCTACAGCTATCCCAAGCGTGTACATCGCTAGCATCAACACCGCTCCGACAGATACGAATCCCAGAACGGTCTGGCCTGCGAAGAACGCGGCGATCATAAGCGCGTAGACCGGCAGTCTTGCGGAACAGCTCATGAAAGGCGCGATCAGGATCGTCGCCAGACGGTCGCGCTTACTTTCGATCGTGCGTGTCGCCATGATCCCGGGGATCGCGCATGCAAAACTGCTCATCAGGGGAAGAAATGCCTTTCCGTGAAGTCCCACCCTGCTCATGAGCTTGTCAAGCAGGAAAGCTGCCCGCGCCATATAGCCCGTGTCTTCCAGGATCGAAATGAACAAAAACAAAAGCAGGATCTGAGGAAGAAAGATCAGGACACCGCCGATTCCGGCGATCACCCCATCGACGATCAGGTCGGTCAGAATACCTTCAGGCATTGCATCGCTGACCAGGTCGCCAAGGGCGCCGAATCCCTGGTCAAGCAGGTCCATCGGAAGCGCTGCCCACGTAAAGATGGTCTGGAACACTAGAAGGAGGATCGCGACGAGGATCACCAAACCGAAGAACTTGTGGGTAAGGACCTTGTCGATCTTTTCCGAAACATTGGAACGCTCGGTATCGAACGTCCCCACCGAAGCCTGATAGACGTCCGATATGAATCTGTATCGCGCGAAGATCTGTTTGTTCGCAGCTTCATCCCCTGAAAGGCTCAGGTGAATATCCTCTTCATTCGGAGGCGAACTGCTTGCGGAGCCCTCGATCCAGAAAGGGTTTGCAGTGCTGTCTTCGTTGAGAATTCTTCCAACCGCCGTATTGATCTCTGCGAGGCCTTTCTTTTCCCTGGCCTTGACCCTGACAACAGGGATCTTGAGCATTCTGGAGAGTTTGTCGACATCTATCTTCAGATCGCGGCTTTCTGCAAGATCGACCATTGTCAGCGCCACGACGACCGGAATTCCGTACTCGATCAACTGAGTCACGAGGTACAGGTTTCGTTCCAGGTTCGTAGCATCGACTACCGCGACGATCAGGTCCGGCTTTCCGTCTCCGTTAACCTTTCCGGTCAGGACCTCTCGCGCAAGCTGTTCATCCAGGGAGGTAGCGTCAAGGCTGTAGAGTCCCGGAAGATCAATCAGCCGTGCCGCCGGCAGTTCAGGATCGAACTTCCAGTTGCCTTCCTTTCGTTCGACCGTCACTCCGGGATAATTGGCGACCTTCTGTCGCATTCCCGTTAGAGCATTGAAGAGAGTTGTTTTTCCGGCGTTGGGATTGCCGGCAATGGCAATCCTGGCGGGTCGGGATGAGAGTTCCCGGGCGAGCGTTCCCGTCTCGTCAAAGGTGTTTGAAGCTGATGTTTTCTGTGAGCCTGGGTTCATTCACTGACTTCTATCGCTTCGGCCTCATTCCTTCTCATCGCAAGACTGTAGCCGCGCAGACGAATTTCGATCGGGTCTCCAAAAGGCGCGGACTTCACGACCCGCACCCATACGCCAGGAACGACCCCCATTTCCATCAGCCTTTTAGAGACCCTGCCGGTTCCGCGCACACGCACGACCCGGGCTTTCGAACCTGCTTGAAGCCCGGCAAGGGTCAATACCTTTGAACCATCCATGTCAGTTTCCGGGCTTTCTGTCCCACAGCACGTTGACGATCTTCCATTGCCCGTCGGTCTTGGCGAGATGCATGTAATCGATCCAGTCGCGCATTTCAAGACGAACGGTAGCCATGTCCCCGTAAATGTCGAGGATTTTGACGGTTTTCATTTGTTCAGCTTTCGGCGTGTTCTTTCCATAACCGGGACGAGTGACCTGTACCAGCCGGAGCGAGCTCATTTCGTCCATTCGGCTACGACCTTCCGCGTTTGTATCGATCCTTCGCTTAGCAAGCTCGGGGTGAAGCGACTTCTCCATTCTGCCGGCGTCGCCTTCGTACCAGCCCTCCGCATAGTTGAGAACCGTATTCGTGATCTCCTGTTCAGGAGAATTCTGCTGGGCAGAAACCGCCGCAGCGAACATCAGGACAATGGCGACAGCAATAGTCGTTCGGAATTTCATTAATGAGTCCTCCTCTTGAAATATCGCGATGATACATTGCTTGAAAACTAATTTCAATTTCAATAAGAGAGGTAAAAGTAAGCCTCAGCCAATTCTATGTTCGTTGGCAGGACCGCTAGACTGCTTTATCGGTAGTTACGCGGACAAGATCTGCTCGGTAGGCTCCGGCCTCGAGTCGCAAAGGAAGCCTTCTTCCGTCCGAAGTCAGCCAGATACGGATACGCAGCTGGTCGATGCTCGAATTACCTGTCCTGACATTTATGAGGTCTGAACGGGTCTTTCGTCCCCTGAACTCGATCTCTTCCGATTTCGACGGACTTAGGGTGAGGATTGCCGAATCAGAGCCGGCAAAAAGGGCCACCCGGGTATCGTTCGAGGGATTGGGGGTTCCGATAGGCGGGCGGAGGTTAAATGCCCTCACAGCATACGCCAGGGACAAGACGTTGTGAGTTCCGATCGGTATCTGGACCGGCTGCCCCGCCTGAACGGTTGCTGTCCCGGATGTCTGATCAAAAACCGTCTGCTGAGAGTATCCGGAAAATGCTCCGGTAAACTGCATGGTCGATGAATAAGGTACAAGGGTGTCCGGGTTGACCCACGCTTCTGCGTTGTCAGCGGCGCCAAATATATCGTTCGCGGGCCCGGGACCTGAAAACTGCGCAACAAGCCGGAGGCTGTCCCTTCCCTGAAACAGTTTTCGTTCCGCCGCTTTGAGTACCACCGTTCCGACAGGTGCTCCGGCTTTGGAAACGGCGTATTCAAGCCTTTCGCCCAGCCTGAAAGGAAGATCTGCGGAGAGCTCGCGGTTATCTACGTAAGGCTGAGGTGTCGGGGTCGGGGTCGGGGTCGTAACGACCGGGACAGGAGTTGCGGTAGCCGTTGGCGTCGGGGTGCGCGAAAGGTCCTGGATTCCTGCTAGTCTCGCCGAAAACTCGCCTTTTTCCGTCTCGAACGTGACGAGCACGGGGAGGCTTCTTTCGTCCGTTGAAAAGTGAACCCTGAACTTCGAGATTCCCTGATCGGTAAGAAACGCACTCGCGACATCCGAGACCTGTGTATCGAAGGAGCCTGCCTCTGTCGTCACCTGATCGCTACCCGAAACGACGAAATCAAAGTTGTACAGCTTTCCTTCTTCAGTGACGTTGTACGAACCGGAACCGCCCATCGAGCGCACTTTGTAGATCAGTGAGAGCAGGTCAAGCCCGGTTGACGGCGAATTTAAATAGTCGCGCACGTTCTCCCTTGGCAGAGGCCCGGAGTTATCGATCTCTTTTATATAGATCGGGTAACCCGTACCTGGCGAGATGAAAGTAGTCCGCGCATCGTCCCAGGCATAGAAAGCGGCGCTAAGGAGATCAACGGACCGTAGTTTGCCAGATAATTCTATCGCGTCCTGTCCGGCGAGTTTTCCTTTCGAAACTACCTGTATCTCCGCATATGCTGCGCTGTCGTAGTTATTGAACGAGATCGCATAAGTGAGCTTTTCTCCGATCTTTATCGACGGCTCCTGCGTGGCAGCGTGCCCGCTTTCCAGGAAAAAAGTGATCGCCGTCGCGCCAAGCAACACGAGCAGCGCGGATAATGCAACGCCGGCATATCCTGTGCGGGCGTGTCTGTTTCCGGAAGGCTTGTATTTGGAAAGTGAAAGAAAAAAGTGGAAGCTCATTGAAGCTGTATGGAATCCGCGGCGTTTGCCATTTCCTCGATGATCGTCCGAGCCGCCGCTGCTTTGTCTGCGGCTTTTAGGATCGGCCGGCCGATCACAAGATAGTCAGAGCCTGCGGCGACGGCCTGCGCCGGAGTCATTACACGCTTCTGATCGTCAGAAGTTGCATCAGAAGGCCTTATACCAGGAGTTACGATGTCGAACGGCAGTTTCTTGATTCGTTCCCTTATAAGTCGGGTCTCGAGTGGTGAGGCAACAACACCGTCCAATCCACATTTTGCAGCAAGTTGGGCCAATTGCAAAACCCTCTGATCAACCTCCTGAGTGATCCCCGTCTCTTGAAGTGTGGCCTTGTTGGAGCTGGTAAGAACAGTGACCGCGATCAGCTTTGGGCGATCCAGCGATTCCTTCTCGCACGTTTCACTCATTTTTTCGAGTGCGGTACTCATCATTTCTCCCCCGCCGGACGAGTGCACGTTGAACATCCAGACGCCAAGCCGCGCAGCCTCGACCGATGCGGACGCGACCTGATTCGGAATGTCGTGATACTTAACATCCAGAAAAACCCTGACTTCCTGTCGAACGAGCTTTTCGACAAGTGATGCCCCTGCGGAAGTGAACAGTTGCAGACCGACCTTGAATGCGCCGACCTCGCCGCGGAGCTCATCTACGGCTCGAAGTGCGTCATTGGCAGTCGGCACGTCGAGCGCTGCGATCACCTTTTCCTTTTGCACTTCGTATTGGGTCTGCATCTTCTTCGTAGTTGCCTTCATAAGCCTAAATTCAAAAGAAAACCGGCGCCCTGCGCCGGTAACTGGGTCAATCAAAATCGAGTGGATTCTTAAATGGCTCGTCCGAGTCTTTATCCGCTTTCTTGAAAGCCTCCTGAAATTTTTCCTCAAGTATCCGCTTTCGGTCCCTTTGCGCCTCCTGTTCTTGCTCGAAAAGCTTTTCACGAAGTTCTTTCTGTTTATCCATCTGATGCTTGAGGTCTTCGAAGCTGCCCGAGGCTTTCTTCTTCTCTTCATGAGAGATGATCGAACCGGTGCTTCCGTCAATCACCAGTTCCGCTTCGCAACAGGGACAAATGACGCTGATCTTCTCCATAGTAGTAAGGCAGGGAACGTATCCCTTTAAGGGTTGCCACCGGCCCGCTTCTTCATTACTTCGCTCTTTGTAGGGGCGTTCTTGTCTGCGGGAATTTCTCTGCCCGCCGCTTTCATTATCGTACCGACTGCAGCAATTCGGAAGTTGCCAAGCGCTTCCGGGGGGATTTCTTTTACCTCACCGTCTTTGAAATAGATCTTGAGCGTTACGTTTTTCGGATTGATCGTCGTCTTTACGATCTTGTCCAGAAACTGGTTGTCTATAAACGTCCTGGTCTCCAATACGTGCCCTTGTTTGTTCATTTCGGTCGTCATCTCCGAATTCTCAGGCATTTTCTTTTTCCGGATCGTCGTGTCGACCGATTTCGTGTCGACGACCTTTACCTTTGAGTTATCCAGAGTGACGTTCGTATCAACGTTCTCGATACCGTTATACGGAACGATCTTGCGCTCACCGTTCACGGCATACGGATTCCCGTTATTGTCCTCTTTCGGCACCATTGCCTGGTCACTGTTCCCGGGATTCGTTTCCGTGGTCGAGTCGCACGAAGAACAAGCCCCTAACAAGGCGACGAATACGGCCATTACAGTCAACTTGATCCAGAAATACTTCATAACAGTCTTGGAATATCCTTCATTTTCGAGGCCAAATCGGAAGATAACATTATTGCTTTTTGCATTCAAAAGAGAATTCCGACCTGTGGGATCGCACTGAGACCTTCTTCAAAGCCGCCAGTGATCGTTCCCATCTTTGTCCGACCTTCAACAACTTACATAACTATCTTTAAGGTTTAACTTCAAAAACTGGTGCATGGTGAAAGACCCTGCCCTCCCTATGTCTAGACCCCTCATCACATTTATTTGCCACACTTACAGTCATATCCCGAAAGTGATACTTCAAGTTCATCTTAGAATTTATTGCGAACTCTTCGTTCAGAATGCTCAAGTATTACCTTACAGAACCATAGACATTTTTTTGATTTTCCATATAATGGCGGCTGTTACAAATAATTCTGGAAAAACTGAGTCGTTTCGTCTCTGCTATGTACCAAACGAATTCAGTTTTCGAATGATTCTTAACCTTCAGGCTGAAGACCAAGATCGGCTAACACGCTGTGGCTAGGCAATCGGCGGTCAGGAAGATTGGGCATTCGGAGAATCGGCGGAACAATTTGATCTGGCGATCGACCGGGTACCCTTGGAGGTAACCGGTTTTAACGGTGCAAAATATTCTTGACAACCTCCAGCCTCTGCAGTAAGTTAACTGCCATCTTTTCAGAAAGAAAGTTAAGACGAAGGAGATGCTGATTCATTTCCTTTGGGTCCCTATTGGATCAACCTGACTCTGAGTAGGCGTCTTTATCGAAGCAGGATTCCGGGCCAGAAGACGGATTCACGATTTTTCGATTTTGATCTCAGCTCCTACGCGTCGGTTTAGTTCTGATAAGGTCGGGCGATTGTCCATACAGTCCCCGGAGCGGTGAATAGAGCTAAAATAAGGAGATTGAAATGAAGAAGAAGTTTTTCGCTGTAAGCAGGTCATTTTTTACAGCTGCGGTCGTCGCGACCGTGCTGTGCTTTCCGGTGATAGGACAGGATAAGTCCGGAAGCTCCAAGCAGAGAACCAAGATCGGACTGGAAGACATTCCGATGCTCGTCAGCCTCTCGAGCAATGCCAAGGTGGGTGAGAGTATCAGGTTCGTCGGCACTCAGTTCAAAGCGAACGAGATCGTTACGATCGAAGTGCAATCAGAAGACATTGAGACGGGGTTACGCGCGTCGATCGAATCAGATACCGTTTATGCCGACACGAAGGGAAACTTCGTATTCGAGATGATAATGCCGGACTACGGCAGGTTCGTCGTGACGGCGGAAGGCTCGATCTCAAAGTCGAAGGCCACCAGGATTGTCCGTAGTGACTCGCTGACGCCGCCAGCGATCCTTGTCGCCGGAAACCCTTCGTGCGAGATCCTTAATTCCAACGATGCACAGTTCCCCAATGTGACCACGAACAGCGAGCTTAGGCTGAATATTGCGGACCCGAACGGGACCTTTCCGTTTACGAACGGAGGAGGCAGGGTTATTTTAGGTGCGGCGGAAGACCCGGGGAGTTCAGTTACGGTAACGACCGTTGGCACGAGCGTGAGTTGGTCCTCCACCCGTCCGATCTCTGCAGTGATCGTTAAAGGCGGCGCGAATGCCAACGCTTACGCGTACGACCCTGATGACATCAGCGACGGCGGTCCGCTAACCACACCTGCCGGGCTGGGCGTGACTCGCATCAGTTTCTGCTTCAAGGGATTTTCGAAGGTGATCGTCATTAAACAGGCAAGTCCGCCAAGCTCTTTCCAGTTTGACTTCACTACCACGGGAATCGCGGGAAGCAACTCTTTCTCGTTGACCGACGACAGCGCTAACTCTGATCCGATGGTGATGATGGTAGGAGTTGCTGGAAACGCAACGATCACGGAATCGCTTCCAGCTCCTTATACCCTCGTATCCATCGATTGCACTTCCTCGACTGGCAGGTCAACGATAAATTCCGTTAACCCACCGACAGCCGATATTGATCTGGGAATTGAAGACGTGGTTACTTGTACCTTCTTCAATGACTTCCTGACCGCGGTTGAAGCACGTGTCTCCGGTCGCGTCACCGACGCCAACGGACGGGCGATTGCGGGTGCGATGGTAACGGCAGTGGACGGAAACGGAAATTCCAGAACTGCAAGGACCAACATGTTCGGCTTCTACGAGGTCCGCGAACTTGAGGCAGGGACTTCCCTCTTTATGGAAGTTTCGCACAAGCGTTACAGCTTCCCGACACGTTTCCTGGAGCTCAACGAGGACGAGATGACAGTCAACTTCCAGGGAACCTCCAGATAATCACGATAAAGATAAAAATTGAGCAGGCGGGATCTACGGATTCCGCTTTTTTTTGTGCCTTCAGCAAACACCCGCAACCTCATTGAGCGCGTGATTACGAAAAAGTTTTTCAGGAAAGTCGGTATCTGACTGGAAATCCCTCTTCATTCCAACTTTGGTGCTAGGGAACGAACAAAAGTAGATCGACTCAAGACTCTTGTGCAGTCCGGGCTCTTTAAGTGCCACCAAACAAGAGACTATTGAGTCCCTGGAGGGGAGGCAACAACTTGCTTTCATCCTCATAAGACCTTTGACCGGGCGATTGACGAGTGCCTCTAGGCCAGACAGGTGTAGAGCCGGAACTCCCATCGCCCTCTATATCGGCACGATCTTGATCCTGATTGTCGTGTAGTGGTCTTGCAGATCAGGGGAATGTTCATCACTAGGCAGTCCTGAAATGAAAGTAAGAATTTGGAGAATGAAAATGATTTACAAAGCTAAAGAGAGAATCGGGGCACTGACAGTCGTACTGCTTTTTGCGACGCTCTTGATCAGCCCCGTTATCGGACAGAACAGGTCCGCAGGCAAAGAGACGGCTAGAAAGTCCGGTCTTGCAGACATCCCGACTCTTGTAAGTCTCTCAAACAGCGCCAAGGTAGGTGAGACAGTCCGATTTGTTGGTTCGCAGTTCAAGGCAAACGAAACCATTACCATCAGTGTTCAATCGGAAGACATTGAGACTGGATACCGCGCGCAGATCGAGGCCGATACCATCTATGCGGATATGAAAGGCAACTTCGTTTTCGAGGTTACTATTCCCGACCACGGTAGATTTGTTGTTTCGGCAAAGGGGTCGATCTCGAATGCCAACGCGTCGAGAATCATTCATAGTGATTCGCTTACGCCGGCACCTATATTCGTCAGCGGCAATCCCAATTGTGAGGTCCTAAACGCAAACAACGGCCAGTTTCCAAGCATTACTTCTGACTACGGATTCAAGCTCGATTTTTCGTCGCCAAACGGGACCTTTCCGATCGTGAACAGCGATTCTCCTGCGACTGAACTTCTGGGGGGTGCGCCTGCGGAACCTGGCAACTCCGTGACGGTAAGTACGGTTGGAAGAGACGTGAGCTGGTCGTCGACGCGGCCGATCTCGGCGGTGATAATCAAGGGCGGACCAAATGCAAACGTTTACGTATATGATCCCGATGCTCTCGGTGATAACGGTACGCTTACGACCCCGAACAACGGCGGTTTTGGCGTAAGCCACGTAACGTTTTGCTTCAAGCCCGTTGCGAAGATCATTGTCGTGAAACAGGCCAGCCCCCCGAGCTCGTTCCAGTTCGATTTCACAACGACTGGTCTCCCGGGCGGTGGCTCATTCTCGTTGACGGATGACGATATCAACTCGAACCCGATGGAAATGTTCATCACAACCGCGGGTAACAAGACGATCACGGAGTCTCTCCCCGCACCATACACATTGGTATCGATTGACTGCGTCTCGCAAAACGGGACTTCGACAATAAATTCTGAGGCAGTTCCTACAGCCGACGTAGACCTGGCGAGTGGCGATGTAGTGACATGTACATTCTTCAATGACTTTCTGACCGCGGTCGAAGCAACAGTTTCTGGGCGCGTGACCGATGAAAACGGGCGTGCGATCGCTGGTGCGTGGGTTACGGCTGTAGACGGAAGTGGAAATTCACGGTCCGCGAGGACGAACATGTTTGGCTTCTATTCGGTAAATGAACTTGAAGCAGGTACATCCTTATCTTTGCAAGTCTCACACAAAGGCTATCGATTCCCAACCCGTTTTGTTGAACTCAACGAAGGTGAGTTGACCGTTAACTTCGAAGGCAGTCAGCGATAGACAGGATTAGGAAAAGTAGTTTAGGGCGGGCGCAATCTGCGCCCGTATTTTTTTCTCAGGCCTCGGTTGGTGCCGTTGCTGACCGAGGCCTATTCTAATGAGCCGTTAGGTCGGGAAAGTATCAACCAGTTCTGAAAGCCATCGGACCCGTCCACCTCGGTTGGTTTCCTACTTGGCCTCGCAGACTGACTCAATCCTTCAAATGGAGATCTTTTTCCGGGAGAAGCCCTCATATCCTGGAATATGGCGCTTAATAGCTCTTTAGGTCAGTCAAATGCAATAAATCGATGCGCCGTCCGGCGGCTTCCGTTTGAGGAGCTACCGACAAACATGGTCCGTGGTATGTACCCGGCCAGAATTCAGATGACGGTATTTCTTCAGCTTCAACGCTCCCGCGTTCCTGGTTGGAGAAGGAGAACAATATGAACACGCTTGTAAAAAGAATTCCTCAGTCGCTTGCAGTATTTACTCTGGTTGCGGCCTTCGCGACTACAGCAGTCGCGCAGATCTTCTACGTCCCGAAAGGTGCAAACGCCTCCTCTCCCGCGCCGATATTAAAGAGCGCTGAAAGCCGAATAATCACGGGAGAGAACGGGGTGGTCTACGGATCCAGATTCGTTCCGAATGAAGCAGTTGTCATTACGATAATGCGTCCGGATGCTGCAGAAGGGCTGGCAGGACCTTACGAGTATGCTTCTGTTTCGGCCGACTTAAACGGAAACTTCGTGTACAGCAGAAAGCTCGATGTTCGGGGAACCCACACATTCACCGCAAAAGGGGCGGTATCCGGGATCGAGGTAAGCAGTTCAATTACTTCAGGCGGCGGCGGACCGACTCCGAAAACACTTTCAGGCCACAAATCCTGCGCGGATATCAACGCAAAGAACTCGACGTTTCCGACGATCACGTCCGACTACGGATTCAGGATCAGAGAATGGGGGCCAACCGGGACTTTTCCGCTCGTCGACAGTTCCGACCCGTACACGTTCATGACAGGCGGCGCTCCAGAGGATCCCGAAAACTCAGTTACGACCAGCTCGTGGTACTACCAGCGAAGGCTCGCCTGGTCATCGACCAGACCGATCACGGCCGTTATCGTCACGAAACTCTACGGCAGCCATCGCTATTCGAACGTTTACATATACGATCCGGCGTCGATGGGAGATAATGGTCCGCTTCGGGCGCCTTACGATCAGAAGATCTACTCGGTCGAGTTCTGCTTTGACGAAGAAGAGCCGGATGACCCTATGGCAAGCCTGACCGTCGTCAAGCAGGCCTTCCCGGCAAGCAACTTCCAGTTCGAATTCCTGGTTGAGAACTACGCGGACCCCCAAACCTTTGATCAGCCTATGCTCTCGGACACTGATCCGGCCGGCAACAATGAGGATGAGTTCAATTCCAAGCAGTACGATGTAGAGAATTTCTCAGGCCCTGTCAGCATCACGGAGTCAAATCCTGCACCATACACACTTACAGGAATCGTGTGTGTTGATAACAACAACGGTGGCGCCGAGTTCGGCTCTTATACCGTGGACGGCAACACAGCTGATGTCTCCCTCTCGGACGGTGACGATGTAACGTGTACTTTCACGAACGACTTCGTTACCGCGGTTGAAGCGGTGGTGACCGGCCGGGTCCTCGACGCCAACGGCACCCCTATATCGGGAGCCGGGATCATGGCTACTGACGGAAACGGCAACACTAAATACGCGATCACCAACCAGTTCGGCTACTATACGATTCGTGAGCTGGAAGCCGGCACCTCGCTGTATATGGAGGTTTCGCACAAGCGATATACCTTCCCGACAAGATTTGTCGAGTTGAATGAAGGCGAGATGACAATCGATTTCCAGGGCGTTCGGCGATAGGCCGCTACTGAGTTCATTTGTTTAGGCTGTCCGCAGGGGCAGCCTTTTTTGTTGGCGCGACCGGTCGATTGTCCGACAAGCCTCAGCTTGTCGAAGCGAGTTGTTGAGTGAAGACGGCGCAGGCTGAAGCTCGCGCGACAAAAGGAAATGGCCGCCCATCAGGACGGCCATTTCTCAGTTCCCTATTCACAACAACCAGGAGATATCAGATGTCGTAGTACATCTGGTACTCAAGCGGATGCGGTCGAAGTTTCAGAACATCTACCTCGTTCTTGCGCTTATACTGGATCCAGCGTTCGACCAATTCGGTGGTAAAGACGTCGCCCTTTAGAAGGTATTCGTGATCCTTTTCAAGTTCATTCAACGCTTCTTCCAGCGTCCCCGGAAGCGAAGGCACATCCTTCAGCTCCTCAGGAGAAAGGTCGTAGATATCTTTATCAAGCGGCTCTCCGGGATCAATGCTGTTCTGTATTCCGTCAAGCCCGGCCATGAGTATGGCCGAGAATGCCAGATACGGATTACAGCTGGGGTCGGGAGGCCGGAATTCGATTCGTTTCGCTTTCGGACTTGACGAGAACATCGGGATCCTTACAGCTGCCGACCGGTTCCTCGCAGAGTAAGCCAGGTTCACAGGCGCTTCGAATCCCGGAACCAACCTCTTGAAGCTGTTAGTCGTCGGCGCCGCGAATGCGATCAGCGACTTCGCGTGTTTTAGAAGTCCTCCGATATAGAACTTTGCCATTTCGGAGAGGCCCGCGTACTCATCACCCGCAAAGAGCGGTTCGTCATCTTTCCAAAGCGAACTGTGACAGTGCATCCCCGAACCGTTGTCACCAAACAGAGGCTTCGGCATGAACGTCGCGGTCTTCCCGTGAGCATAAGCGGTGTTCTTGACGATGTTTTTGAACAGCATCAGATTGTCCGCCGTGTATAGAAGGTTCGAGTACTGGAAATCGATCTCACACTGTCCCGCCGTCGCCACTTCATGGTGATGGCACTCGACGTGGATGCCTACTTCCCCAAGTATCAGCGAAATAGTGTTCCTCAGGTCGATCAGCGAATCGACTGGGGCAACCGGTACGTATCCTTCCTTTGAACGGATGTGATATCCAAGATTCGGATTGAACTCGTCCCCTTTTCTGGCAGCATTCCAGTGGCCTTCCTCCGAATCCACCGTATAGCCCGCAGACTGCTGCTGGTTGTGAAAATTAACGTTGTCAAAGACAAAGAACTCCGCTTCCGGTCCTACAAATACCGTGTCAGCGATCCCTGTGAACTGAAGATAACTCTCGGCACGTTCCGCGACCGAACGGGGATCGAGGCCGTAACCCTCCTTGGTGATCGGATCGACCACGTTCGCGATCAGACAGATCGTCGTTTCCTCGGCAAACGGATCAACCCAGCATCGGGAGGGGTCCGGGATCAGAAGCATGTCTGATTCGTTAATCGCCGCCCAGCCCCTTAAAGATGATCCGTCAAATCCGAATCCGTCCTCAAAGCTGTCTTCAGTAAGCTGCTCGATCGGAAACGTCAGGTGGTTCCACGACCCGACTAGATCCGTAAACCGGACCGACACAAAACGGGCCTCCTGATCAGTTGCATAACTGATTATGTTCTTCGCGTTCATTTGTTCTCCTGAATAATAGAATGGTTCTCCGGGTGCCGGAGGACGTGCAATAAGAGCGTGGTAAAAAAGGGCATTTTACAATACGAAAACGCAACTTCAAAACATGAAGCTGCGTTTCCCTTTTGTCCGGGTTTTTACAGTTCCTTAGTCGATGACAACCACCGAACTCATCGATACGTATCCGACTTTTTGGCCCTTTGTGTCAAGGAAGTTTATCTGGCTGAATCCCTTGTCGGCTCCGGTCGCGAGAAACCGTTTCATCATCTCTTCCTTTTGCGGCTTGGTGAGTTTCGCCCACTCCTCATTTGTTATCGCATATGCGATGTCTTTGTTTATCCGTGCCGAATTGATGTACGTCGCAAACTCTGAATCCTCAAGGTTCATTTCCTGTATCTGGCCAGAGGAGACCGGATCGGATGAAGGGATCAAGTAGCCGCTGAAGAAGAAATAGAAGATGCCGAACGCCACCGTCAATGCCGTGGCAATGACCAGCTTCTTGTTCGCTTTGTACCACTCCGCCTTTTCCTTAGCGATCTTGGTCGAAGCCTGGCTTATCTTTTCTACATTGAAGACCTTCTCTTTAGCCTTGGCGCTCTGGACCTGTGCCTCCGCTTTCGCGATCTCATCTTCCTGATGGGCCTCGAATACCTTCCGGATCGCTTCCGTAATCGCGCTGTCGGTCAGAAATCCGTACTGGTCGTTGAGTTCCGCCGGCCGCTCGCCGCCGTACTCGTTCTCGATCAGTTCGAGGTACCTGTTTCCCACTTCAACATTGCATCTGATGGCCGCTGCAACTATGTCCGGGGCGAAGAAACTCTCGTTTGCCTTTTCTTTGAACTCATTCAGCCTTCGGAAGAAGTCCTTTGAAACGAGATCGTCAAAACTGTGAGCCTTTCTTACTTCGTCGATGAAGTCATTGAAGCCCATCGCGCCAAACGCAAGTTCCTGATTCTCCTCGTCGGTGGAATAAAGTGGAACACTTGCCCAGTCTTTGTATAGATCCTGTATGTCAAGAACAAGAGACTCGACCGGAAGCGTCGCTTCTCTCCTGCCATCGCCGGCATCAGCCGTGTAGAGCTTCGTAATGATCAGGTCAAACTTGGCCCGGACGAGTTCGGAGAACGGCGCATTCCTGAAGAATCTCGCGAGTGCGAGCAGCGCCTGGGAACTAAGCGCCGGGACTGCTGTATCACAGTAGGAACGGAGATTCTCGACCGTCAGCTCCTTGTCGCGGATCGTGAGCGCGGAATACCAGTTCTCTGTTTCCTGCAGCAGCAGAAATTCGATCTCGGCAACCTCAGCAGAATTCGCCTCTTCGTCCAACTGGAGGAACTTGTGAAGCGACTGTTTTACCTTTAGGTCGTCGTAGGGAGCGGAATTGATCTTCGCCTGCTCTTTCTCGATCCTCGTGATTATGTGGTCGACCATCTGCAGGGTCTTGACCTCGTCGGTCGCCCTGCGTCTGAAGTACTCTTTACCCGTTTCAGCGGATGCTTTCGCCGCCTCCGGCCTTACATCGCGAGCTTGCTCCGCAACTTCGGTTTGATCATCAAAGGAAGTGTCGATCTCAAATTCGGCCGTATCTCCCAACGCCTCATAGTTTGAGTCGCCAAGATCCCAGCCTTCGTTCTCTTCGATCGAAGGCTCAGTAGCGACCGATTGGCCTTTTCCGTTTGAAGAAGCTTCCTCCCCGACCTCGGGCGAAGGAGGCATCGAATCGGCATCAACGGCCTCACTGGCACTTTTTCTGCCAGTTGAACGAGACTCGATCACGGTCTCCTCGAGCAAGTTCTCTTCTTTCAACTCTTCGACGAGATCTTCAAATAGGCTCATGATGTTGGATACGCTGGGGAGGCAGTTGGATGGGATTTGTGTGGACTGCGGCCGGCTGGAGCCGGCCGCGCAAGACCAAACCGGACTCTATGGAAAGATCTGAGTGATCTGGCCGCTGGCGTCCAGCGAAATCACATAAGGCTGGTTGTGATAGTTCGAGGCCTTCGATGCGATCACGGTAAAATTATCGCGAAGCTGGGTGTCGGTCGGTGCGGCGGGGCTCATCGTGAACGTATAGATGCCACGCTGAACATCGCTGCCGACCGTCGTTCCAAGGCGGTTGTTCTCAGCAGCGTTCAGCTCATCGAGCCTCGCATACCGCCCATTCGCCGTGTAGTAATTGACCTGAGAGGAAGAAAACGTCTTGAGGCTTGCGAACACGCTGCCGTTCTCAGCTGCGCCGACGGCGGACATCAAGTAGGGCACCGCTATCGACGAAAGCACCATGATTATTACAGCGACGAGCAGCAGTTCTATGAGGGAGAATCCTTTTTGATTTTTGTCCATTTTTATACTCCATTGAGGTCGAGAAAGAATCATACTGACAATAAATGACACTAAATCTTGACAAGTAATGGCATCTTGACCGAACTATTCCCTTGCTCTCATACGAAAAACCCTTTCGTTTCAGGGCCCGCTACCGAATTGCACAAGTTGCTGCGGGCTTCATTCACAAGAAGGTGCAACGGTTGTGCCAAAAACGATGAAAGGGCTCAGAGAAAACTTCCCCAAAAGCGTCTTGATTTATGTTAGTCTTATCTGAACTCGCAAGTGCTAGTGGCGGAATACCTTCCTTTCCCGTATTGGATTGCCGAGTTATCCTCTGATCCGGTCACTCCCGGTGCAATTCGATCCGGTCCAGATACGATCAGATGTCGCGGGCCGATTTCGGAGGGTTCCCGAACCGGGAATCATTAGCGGTAGCAACGTCCGTACTAGAACGCAGGGTTTGCCAAATCCTCAAAATTAATATAAGAATTAGGTTTTTTGTTTGAGCAATCTTTCGGCCAAGAAACCGGAGAAACAATGGTAGCGAAGAAAAAGTCAAAATCCTCAAAATTTTTAACTGTACCCACCCGTCCGATTCCCGTTGATCGGGACCGATCCGTCGCGGGAATGCTTGAAAAGATGGAAGGCGCCGGCTTTGGCGCCAAGCAGTTGGCCGAAGCACACCGCATATGGATCGATATGCTTGATGACAATGTGACGATCTTTTTGTGCGGGACCGACAATCTCGTTCCGGCTGGCCTCCGAAGGCTATTCGCCTACATCGTCAAGAACCGCTTCGTCGATGTGCTTGTCCTTTCAGGCACCGTCCTTTTTCACGATATTCACGAGACCCTCGGCAGGAACCATTATCAGGCTCACCCAAGCATGGACGACGAAGAGCTTGCTGCCGCTGAAGTAACGCGCATCGGTGATCTCCTTTCGAACGACGAAGAATACCAGGAAGCCGATGAATGGATCGGTAGCGTGATCAATCAGCTTGAGCTGTCCAGAGCTTATTCGGTGCGCGAGTTTCTTCATCTTGTCGGGCGCGAACTCGCGGAGATCGCGCACGAAGATGGGATTTTGACGTCAGCGTTCAAGGCCCGTGTTCCGGTATTCTGCCCTGATCTATTGGCTTCGCCGCTTTCGGTGGGAATCAACAGGTGCCGATTCGAAAAGAAAGTGCCTTTCACGCTCGATATTTCCCAGGACTCGATCGAAATGATGCAGATCTCGCAGAAGACGAGAAACTCGGGGGTGATCTCCCTTGGAAGCATCAGCGGCGTCAAGATGCTGAATGCGACGGAGATGTCGGCGTACATCACGCATTCGAAGCCGAGAGGCCACAAATACGCGATATCGATCAACACTGATGCGGTACCCCTTCATATCAGGACCCCGTCGATCGCGGGACCGCACACCGAGGTATTCGGCCGTTTGATGAAGAACGCCGTGACATCATTCGTGCCCAGTGATCCTTCGATAGCGCTACCGATGCTGGTGACCGCCTTGTCGCAGACCGCTGCGAAGTTCATCAAGGCCAGAAAGCACCCTCAGTTCACGCTGATCGGTAAAGAACTTGGGATCGAGATCCCGTAACGATCGGAAATTCCGTCGCGAAATCAAAGGCCGGCCTCAGGAGGGCTGGCCTTTTTTGATTTCGAACAGGGTACGGCAGGAGTCTCGGGTATGGCCCAGGGAACTGGATTGCAGGACAGTGCAACGCTTCTAATCGAAATTCGTTTGCGATATTATTTCGACAATTGTCTTTTTGATACGGAGTTACTAAATGTTCAAAGCACTACCGATTTTCCAGAAGCAAACTGCTCTCATACTTGTGTTGATCCTTTGCGGCTTACTTACGGGCTGTGGAACAGGCTGGCTGTCTTTTTCATCAGACGCCCCTAAACCGGCTGAGGGGCCTGAGACTCCTCCCGAACCGGTCGTAGTGGACGGGGTCCGTACCTCGTACGCCGACGTGGTTTCAAAAACGACTCCCGCAGTTGTTCAGATCACCGCCATAAACAGAGGCGGAGAAGCGGAGAGCTCAGCAAGCACACCTTTTGAAGATCTTTTTCCTGATCCTGAAGGAAGGAGATCTCCTCAGCAAAGACCCTCCCGCGGGCTTGGCTCTGGCGTCATCGTTAAGGATGACGGCACCATTCTAACCAACCACCACGTGATCGACGGAGCGGACAAGATCACGGTTGAAATGAATGACGGCCAGAGCTTTAATGCCGAGGTCGTCGGATCAGATCGTCTGAGTGACCTTGCTGTATTGAAAATCGAAGGCGAAGGCCTTCCGTTCATAACGCTCGGAGATTCCGACAAAGTCCGGATCGGTGACATCGTTCTTGCCATAGGAAATCCCCTCGGAATCGGGCAGACGGTAACGTCAGGAATCATCAGCGCAAAGAGCCGCAGGACGCAAGACGGTGACAACACCTCATTTCAGGACTTCCTGCAGACCGATGCACCCATCAACCAGGGGAATTCCGGCGGTGCGCTTGTTAACGTAAAGGGCGAGCTGATAGGCATCAACTCTCAGATCCTTTCAAGATCAGGCGGAAACATCGGCATCGGCTTCGCTATTCCTTCGAACATGGCTAAATCCGTCATGGATCAGCTGATCGAAAACGGCGAAGTGCGGCGCGGGATGCTCGGGATAAATATCCAGAACATTTCGTCCGATCTTGCAGAAGCTCTCGGTCTGGACTCGACCAGGGGCGTCGTGGTCTCCAACGTGCTTACTGGAAGTGCCGCTGAATCAGCGGGACTTAAGCGAGGCGATATTATCAAGAAGATCGCGGGTGAGGAGGTCGAGGACGATAATTTCCTGAGAAACAAGGTCGCCGGCACACTTCCCGGCACGACCGTCAAACTGACGATCTTGCGGGACGGCAAAGAACAGCAGGTCGACGTGAGGCTCGGAGAATTCAAGACTGAGACGGCAGGCTCAGAAGAAAGAGGTGCCCAGGAACCAAGGACTGAGGAACCTAACGACGGCGGGAAACTTGGCATTTCACTTAGCCCGCTGACCCCTGAAGCCGCCGAGCGTTTGAACATACCGACAGAGGTTCGTGGACTTGTCATCACGGAGGTCGATCAAGGCGGACCGGCGGCGGAGAAAGGTCTTCGAAGGGGCGACGTCATTGTCGAGATCAACCGCGAACTGGTAGGTACACTTAGCGAGGCAAGGACAGCGATCGCCAAATCAGGAGACAGAGCGGTCCTGCTCCTTGTATCTAGGAGAGGTCAAACATTCTTTGTGTCTGTAAGACCCAATTAGAGGACGGTAGACCGTTTGAAACAAGAAAAGGGCTGTCCGTTCGGACAGCCCTTTTGTGTATCCAATGAATTCAGACTAAAAAAGAGACCCGCCAAAGGTCTCTCCTTAAGAGATTTCGGGACGGCGAGATTTGAACTCACGACCTCTTCCACCCCAAGGAAGCACGCTACCAGACTGCGCTACGCCCCGATATCAGGTAAAAGATTATTTGGCGCTTAAGCGTATGTCAAACGCCTCTGAACTACTTCTCTTTTGCCTCCGACTCTTCGGTCTGGCGGTTCTTCAACATCTCACGAAGTTCGAGCAGTTGGGCGGCCAGAGACTTCAGCGCCTCGCGAGTCTCATCGTTCATTGCCACCCCGGCCTTTCCTTCCGTTTCGTCGTCGATCGAACCAATCTCCAAATCCTCAATATCAAGGTCTTCGTCGGACTCAGGTTTCTTGACCGGCTTGATGTATTCCTTGTCATCAGGCTCCGACTTAACGATCTTCAGCCTGCTTGCCTCCCTCATTTCCTTCTGCAGCCGTTTCTTCGCGCCGGCGATCGTGTATAGGTCTTCGTATAGCAACTCCTTGATGCGAAGAGCGATCTCGACATCGCGCCGTCGATAGGTCCTCTGCCCCGAACGATTCTTTTGAGGCGACAACATGGGGAACTCCGTTTCCCAGTATCTGAGTACGTGAGCCTGTACGTCCACGATGTCGCAAACTTCGCCGATTTTAAAGAAAATTTTCTCTGGAATAGCCACTGAAGGTTGTCCCATCTGTTCCTCTGCTATGTTAATGTGGAAAGGTATTTTTGCCGCCGTTATTCTATGAATTTAGTTGATTTATGTCAACGACATATTCTGATGGACGAATTCGATTTCATTGAAAAGTTAAAGCACCACTTTAACTTTGAAATTTTGGGTGATGATTGCGCCGTTCTACCGTTCGGGGAGACTGACGACCTTTTGATAACGACCGATATTCTCGTCGAAGACATAGACTTTCGTTTTTCATGGTCTGGACCGAACCTTGTCGGTCACAAGGCTCTCGCCGTTTCCCTTTCCGATCTGGCGGCGATGGCAGGTGAACCGGTCTGGGCATTCTTTTCAGTTGCAGTGCCAGAACTCCTGTGGAATGAACAGTTTATGACCTCGTTCTACGAAGGCATCAATACGCTTGCCGAAGAGTTCAGCGTTTCGATCGCAGGAGGCGACATGTCTGGTTCGAAAGACAAGTTTCTTGTCGATTGCATCGTGGCCGGGCGGTGTCCAAGGGGAACTGCGGTCTTGAGAAGCGGAGCAAGACCAGGGGACCTGATCTTTGTCTCAGGAACATTGGGTGGAGCTCAAGCGGGACTCAGATTTCTCGAGAACGGCGTTCGGCAAGAGGGGGCCGTTGACGGTCCAGTTCGGCGGCTGATCAAGAAGCAGCTTCAGCCAAGACCTGAGGTTACATTCAGTAAACATTTGGGAACAGGCGGGTTGGCGACTTCACTGATAGATATTAGTGATGGACTTTCGTCAGATCTTTTACGCCTGTGCAGGGCTTCTAAAACCGGGGCAGTGATCGAAGCTTCCGGCATCCCCCTCGATCCCGATCTGGATGCCGTTCCTCCCGAGATGCTTCGAACCGGCGAGACCGTTCTGGACCTAGCCCTGCACGGTGGGGAGGACTTTCGTTTGCTGTTTACGGTAAGTCCGGAAGACCGCAGAAGCGTCGAGGCGATTGGCGGCATCGAAATCGGCAGAATGGTAAATGATGAAGAAACGTATGAGATCGTGAAAAGCGGCGATGTCGAGAAGCTTGAGGCCCGGGGGTTCGACCATTTCAGGGAATAGGGGCTGTAAACTTACTGTCTCTATCGGTTTACATTCATTTCAAATGCATTTGGAATAGAAATTCGTTAATATGGTGGTGTTGGGTCAGTCGTATCCAAGATATTGTGATAGAGGAAACCGCCCGGTTCCTTTGTCACGCTGAATCGGAGGTAGTCGATTTGATTACGGGTAGGGTTTTACTTCTTAACTTCTCATACGAACCGCTTGGAACCATCGGGGTTGCGAGGGCGATCTGTATGCAGGTTTGCGGAAAGTTGTTTGTCGAAGAGTTTGATGGAGACAATGTCCTTCGCTCGCCGAGCGTGGAGTTCAAGGTCCCGTCGGTTGTACGCCTGCGCGAATATGTCCACGTTCGCCGACGCAGACGCGAGAACACGATGAAACGAGCGCGAATCTACATTCGCGACCGGTACAGGTGCCAGTATTGCGGGGATCACAAGCACGCCAAGGACCTGACCCTGGATCATATACTCCCAAAAGCCCAGGGTGGAACAACGACGCCCCAGAATCTGGCCACCGCTTGTGTCCGGTGCAACCAGCGGAAGGGTAACCGCACGCCGGAGCAGGCGCGAATGCCGCTGCTGACGTCGCAGAAGCTTTTGAGGCTTGGCCTTGACCACGTACTGCTGTGCCACTACGCGGAATCGCGACCCGAGTGGAAGAAGTACTTGTTCATGGCCGATTTCTCAGAAGATGAAAGGTTAAAGGCGGCCTAGAAAGTTGAATCGGCCGCATTTGCGGTCTATAATTCGTTTTTCATCGGCGGACCGCGGTCACTGCGGTCCGCTTTTTTATGTTTATGGAGACGATAGATGGAATATGAAAGCGAGAGTGAGTTGAATGCGGTTCTAGAATCATTTGAGAACTGCACCGTCTCGCGTGGCGATTGGGGACATCCTGAGCACCTGATAGTCGCTTACTTCTATTGTATAGAAGGTGACGAGGCCATCGCCTACTGGAGGATGAAGTCCGGAATTCTCAACCTTCTGGACGCATTTGGGATCGACAAGTCAAAGGAAATGCCGTTTCACGAGACCCTCACGCAATTTTGGATCAAGGTGGTTTTCGAATTTATAAAGGAAAGAGGCCGAAATGAGGTCCTTGCGGACTGCAGGGAATTGATCAGGACCTTTTCGAAGGACTATCCGCTGGAGTTCTATTCTCGCGAACTACTGTTCTCGGACAAAGCAAGGGAGCGATTCCTCCCGCCAGAGAAACCGCTCCCTTGGTCCACCCTGCCCGTGGATGTTCCCTACTCGTAACATGCTCCGAACATCCCTGCTTCCGTGACCCTTATCAGGACGTCCATTTCCAAAATGTTCCGATATTGCTTCTTTACGCTTTTGCCCTTCCCCATTGAGGACTGGTTTCCATCGATCGTGTTTACAAAAGTCCCGTCAGACTGAGATACGACCATGCCAATGTGCCCGTAGTTCATAACGTAGATGTCGCCGGGAAGACAGGGGCTTGTGTTCACAACGAAGTCGGGGTTCTTCTTCGCCCAACGCCTCAACTTAGGGCCGCTCCAAAGCGGCCCGGCGCTGAAAGGAAGCGGAAAACCGAACTTCTTTGCTGCTTCCGAATAGCAATAGTAGATAAAAAACCCGCACCATCCATGGTTCTTGGTCAATGGCGAATGGGCACGTTTCTTGTAGATATCGATCTCGGGTCCACGGTTCTGCGCCCCAACTTCTTTGACCCCTTTTGCTTCTTCCGCGAGGGCAATGTTCACTGCATCCTGTCTGAGTAGTTCGTATCGGTCCAATACTGACATAAGCACCTCTTTCTGACTGTTTGTATCTTCTGACGATTGCTGAGCAGTTTTTGCGGTTAGGTGACGTACTTTTTTAGAATCCATGGCTTCTGCGGGCAGTCACACCTCCCCGGCGAAGTGAAGACCATAGGATCCCGAGCCGCGCAACTCACATCAGGTTCGGCAAAGGCCTCCCAAAATACTCCCGCAACTCCCCCGGGAGCTTTGGATCACGCCTCAGGTCATCGAAGAATTGCGGCCGTTGGATAAAGTAATACCAGTTGAGATAGTAGATGGTGTAGACGTACTTGTGGCTCGGTGTGTACATCCGCTTCCCGTTCGCCGGTGTGATCATTCCATCGACCACCGCTCCTTCCGTGTACTTTTGAAATGACTTGACGGCTCCCCACGTCTTGCCTCCAAACAGACCGTCTTCTTCGAGTCGCTTTGGAGCTCGTTTCCAATCTTCGCCCAGATCATCAATTGCCGAGTTTATGAAGAACTGAACGAGCCGGACATCCTCTCGCATGTTCTTGCACCCGTACCCGACATTCGTGGAGACCGTGAAGATGTGATTTGAGCCTGTGAACACCTGCTTCAGATAGTGGTGCTGTATCGTTTCTTTATGTGCCATATGTATATCTCCTTCCGACGCGGGAGTATGATTTGGATGATCCCGCCCGTTTCAGCACCAAATGCGCTTTTGCGGCGCAAAAACTATCATCCACAGCAAATACTTTCTTCGAAAAAATCTTCTGTGCTAGATTAAGGTGTTCATTTTCAAGGCACTTACCCGATGGTCCAGCCTAACGATCAGGACGTTACCCAGCTGCTCCAAAAGTGGAGCAAAGGCGATGAAAGCGCACTTGAAGAGCTTGCGCCGATCGTCCACAGCGAACTGCACAGGATCGCCCGTAGATACATGGCTAGGGAGCGAGGAGGCCACACCCTGCAGACGACCGCGCTTGTAAACGAGGCATTTGTCAGGCTGATCGACTGGAAGAACGCGAAGTGGAACAGCCGGGCGCATTTTTTCGGTGTCGCGGCAGGGATGATGCGACGCATTCTCGTCGACTTTGCGCGCAAGAGACCGAAGAAGGACGGGACCGCACTTCTGAGAGTTTCGATCGACAAGGCCGAAAGGGCAGGAGTCGGGAGCGATCCCGAGATCCTTGCGCTTGATGACGCGCTCAGATCTCTTGGCGAATTTGACACGAGAAAGGCGAGGATCGTCGAACTCAGGTTCTTCGGAGGTCTGACTGTCGACGAAACAGCCGAAGTGCTTTCAGTCGCTCCCATCACTGTCATGCGCGAATGGAAGAAAGCCAAGGCCTGGTTATACCTCGAACTAAACCGTGAGGACTGATGGATCCGGATCGCTGGAAGAAGATCGACGAACTCGTCGATGCTGCTCTTGAGAAACCTGTCGGCGAGCGTCGCGCATTTGTACGTCTGCGGTCGGAGGGAGATCAGAGCCTTGAAGATCAAGTCCTGAGACTACTTGAGGCACAGGAGGAGTCGGCCGATTTTCTTGAGCGTTCCGCTATCAGTATGGCGGCTGAAGCTCTTGCAAAAGAGGCAATCGCGGACGCGTCGTCTTTTGCCGGCAAAAAGATCTCCCATTACAAGATAGAAAAGTTGATCGGGTCCGGAGGAATGGGCGAGGTCTACCTCGCCTACGACGAAAAGCTTCGACGCAACATCGCCCTAAAGGTTCTTTCGGCCGGGCTTGGCCAAGGCAGCGATCCGGTCAAGCGGTTTGAAGTCGAAGCTCGCGCTATCTCAAAACTTAATCATCCCGGTATCGTAACGATCTACGATGTCGGCCGTCACGAAGGAATCAATTTCATTGCCACCGAGTTGGTCGAAGGCCGAACTCTCAGGGATCTCGCAGGTTCAAAGGTTGCGATTCGGGATGCCGTTTCCATTTTCATACAGGTCTGCAGCGCCCTGGCAGCGGCCCACAGCGCGGGAATAATTCACCGAGACATAAAACCTGAGAACGTCATGCTCCGGCACGACGGTTACGTAAAGATACTCGATTTCGGTCTGGCAAAACTCACACAGGCGAAAGCCGTTGAAAGCGAGGATCTTGCTTCGACGCGACCCGGATCGGTGATCGGCACCCCCGCATATATGTCCCCCGCGCAGCTCAGCGGGGAAAAGATCGACCCGCGGACCGACCTGTGGAGTTGCGGTGTAGTGCTTTACGAGATTCTTACCGGATCGAATCCGTTCAGAGGCGCCAACAGACGCGAGACTTTTGAAAAGATTATTTCAATAACGCCTGAACCGGCCTCGGGACACAACCCTGACATTCCCAAAGAACTTGACCGGGTGATCCTGAAGCTGCTTGAAAAGAACCCGTCAGAGGGCTATCAGACCCCAGAGGACCTAAAGGCCGATCTAAGAGGGATAAGACGTGAGATAGATTCCTCTTCTCTCGTTCCGGGAATCTCAGCAGGCGTTTCCGGTTCCGGAGATCGTTGGTTTCGTTCAGCCGGGGCCATGGCCGCCGGACTCATTCTCCTGGGATCGATCATTTCGGCAGCAGTATATTTTGTCACCCGCCCTTCAATTCCGGCAGAGACCGATTGGTTTAAAGCAAGCAGTTTGCAATTGACTTTTGAAAGCGGCGCTGAGATCTATCCTTCCATATCCCCCGACGGAAACTCGTTCGTTTACGCATCGGACAAGGACGGAGACTTTGACATTTACCTCGTAAGGATCGGTGGTTCGAACGAGGTAAATCTCACTGAAGATTCGGACGCCGATGATACCATGCCGGCTTTTTCGCCCGACGGATCGTCGATCGCGTTTCGGTCCGAACGCGAGCAGTCAGGAATCTACGTGATGGGCGCAACCGGCGAGAGTCCCCGAAGGGTTTCGGATATCGGATTCGATCCAACGTGGTCCCCGGACGGAACAAAGATCGCTGTCGCCTCGCGGTTTCAAGACGTTCCCTCAGTCCGGAGCCAGAGCGCGATCTATGCGATAGATGTTTCGAACGGTGACAAAAGAAAACTCGTCGAAAACTACTCATATCAGCCTTCCTGGTCGGCCGACGGTTCGAGGATCGCATACTGGTATACAGAGAACCGGGGAAAGAGAATCGTTTCGACCATACCTTCGGAAGGCGGTGAAAGTGTCGACATTGCTTTCGAGAGCAATACCAACTGGAATCCCGTCTGGTCGCCGTCCGGGAACTTTCTCTACTACGCAAGCGATCGGGGTGGAAACATGGGCTTCTGGCGCGTCGCAGTCGAACTTTCGACCGGCAAACCGGCCAGCGAGCACGAAAGCGTTCCTACACCAGCCAAGTTCAACAGACATCCGGGTTTTTCATCTGATGGCCAAAGGATGATCTATGTCCAAACGTCGGTCCGTTCTAATTTGCTGACCGCACGGCTCAACAAAAACGGTGATCTCGCGTCAGAACCCAAGTGGCTCACCAGGGGGGATTTCGAGATCGCCGGTCCACAGATTGTACCCGGGGGTTCAGGCTTCGTAGCGCGTCTGGTCCGGGAGACTCAAGACGACCTTGTCTTTATCGATGCCAACACCGGAAACCTCCGTGATCTGACGAATGATCCGCCGTTCGACCGGTACGGCCGGATCTCCCCAGACCGATCGAAGATCGCCTTTGCTTCAGATAGGAGCGGCACGTACCAGATCTGGCTGATGAATTTGGACGGAAGCGGACTGGAACAACTGACCGATACGGAAACGATCGCTTCGATCCCGGCCTGGTCGCCCGATGGAAAACTGCTTTCGTATGACTCGGGCGAGGAGGTGTTTGTAATAGATATGGAGCATTTTGCGGTTACCGGGAAGGTCGAAGTCAGGTCGACATTCCCGAAGACCGAAAACGGCGGTTTCCTAAGGGCGTGGGACTGGTCTCCCGATGGAAAGTACATTGCCGGGTCGTACAGCGCGAAGAGCGGATCAGGCGTGGGAATTCTGGAAATCGCCACAGGCAAATACAATCGGCTGACAAACTACACTTCACTCCCGTCGTGGCTGCCGGACGGCCGCCACATCATATTTCTTCGTGAAGGACGTCCGAAGATAGCGGATATCGTATCGGGCGAGATCAAAGACGCGTTCCCGGAGATCGAGGGCCACATCAGGAACATCGCCGTAAGCCCCGACGGAAGCACCGTCTACTTTACGCTTCGCGAAGCTGAATCGAACATCTGGCTGCTCGACGCAATGGAGGCGAACCAGTAGAAGTTGCTGAGGGTGTGCAACTTCGTCTATGGAATGCGCGAGCTTGAGGTATGGCACTTGCGCCGCAGACATCTGACCCGACAGACTCACCCGACTTAACGGACTCAACAGACTCACCGGACCTTCGATAAGCATACGGCCGGGATTGATGTATGATATTGGCTTTTCGACAGGAACTGCCGACATGCTCAGATTTCACAACACTCTTTCGCGCGAAGTTGAGGAATTCAAGCCTCTCGATGAGGGTAAGGCGAAGGTTTACATATGCGGCCCGACCGTATGGAACTTCGCGCATATCGGCAATTTCCGGACATTCATATTTGGTGACATCCTTCACCGATACCTGGAGTTCAAGGGATTTGACGTGACTTACGTGATGAATCTCACGGACGTCGATGACCGGATCATAAATGAGTCGGCCGAGCGCGGGATTGGGATCGATGACATGACCGCTCCGTTCATCGTCGCTTTTCACGAGGACATGGCAGCGCTGAACTGCCTTGAGCCTGACTTTGAACCTCGGGCGACGGATCACATCGGCGAGATGATCGACATCATCCGCGCTTTACTGGAGAACGGAAAGGCGTACGAGTCCGATGGCTCAATCTACTACCGTATATCTGCATTTCCGGACTACGGCAAGCTGTCGAAGATCAGCTTCGAAGGCAACATCGAAGGCGGAAGCGCGCGAGTCGACACGGACAAATACGACAAAGAAGATGCCCGTGATTTTGCGCTCTGGAAACTCGTCGACGACCCGGACGCGACCGGATGGGACGCATCCTTCGGACGCGGCAGGCCGGGGTGGCATATCGAATGCTCAGCGATGTCTATGAAATATCTCGGTGAGACGTTCGACATTCACGCCGGTGGGATCGACCTTCAGTTTCCGCACCACGAGAACGAGATCGCCCAAAGCGAGGGAGCGACCGGAAAGACATTCGCCAATTTCTGGCTTCACGGTGAGTTCCTGAAGATCGACAACGAGAAGATGGCGAAGTCTCTCGGGAACGACTACACCTTCCGGGACATTCGGGATCGCGGTTTTTCGGCACTCGCTATCCGTTATCTTCTCTTGTCCGTACCGTACGGAAAACAGCTGAACTTCACGTTTGAAGGATTAAAGGGAGCTGAGACCACTGTCGAGAGGCTGAGGAACTTTCGGAGGCTCGTGAGTGACTCCACGACCGGGAACGGTATCGACGGTTCGGCTTTGTCTGCCGCCCGAACCGCACTCGAACAGTTCGAATCCGCTATGGACGACGATCTGAATACTTCTCAGGCACTTGCTGCGATCCACAATCTCGTGAAGGAAATCAACAGTCTGATGGCTGATCGGATGCTGACCAAAGATGAGCGAGACGCGGTTCTACACGCCGTCGCGAAGTTCGATTCCGTTCTGGGGATCTTTGGCGAAGAAGAAAAAGAAGTACTCGATGAGGAGATCGATTCGCTTATCGAGGAGCGGGAACGGGCACGCCGGGAACGCGATTTTGCGAAGGCCGACGAGATACGCGACCGACTCGCTGAAATGAACATCATTCTCGAGGATACAAAGGACGGCGTTCGCTGGAAGCGCGGCTAGATCTGTTTTCACGTATTTTTCAGTCTTCTATGAGCAAGGCATTCGACCTTCTGAAATGGGGATTGACCCTTGGCAAGGACGAACAGAATTTCCTCGGAGCAAGATGGGTACCTGCATTCCTGCGGCGGGTGCCGGAACGCTCGAAGCGCAAATGGGCACTGCGCGTTCTGGACCTGAGTCCACACTACTTTCTCTTCCCAAACAACCCTAAGTACAAGGGCCTTTCAAAAGACGAGTATCTGGAAGCTATCGCCGACGATGCCCGAATATCCCGCGAGAAGATCCGCGACTCATTTCTGCTCTCAAAACTGGAAGATGTCGGAAGTCTTATCGATTGGGGATGCGGACCCGGCTTTATGGCGAAGGCGCTTTCGCCTCATTTGAAGAAAATCACCGCGGTCGATATATCGGCTGGTGCTCTCGCCTGCGCGGAGATCATAAACGGTGCAGACAACATCCGTTACATCGTCGGAGATCGCAAAGGACTTTCGACGATCAAGGACGGGTCGGCAGATGCGGTCATCAGTTTTCACTTATTCCAGCACCTTTCGGATAAGATCGCGAGAATCGTGCTTTCGAATGCTTCGTCAAAGTTGAGGTCCGGTGGAAAGTTGATCGTTCATGTCCAGACAGAGAATGACATCTGGCGTACCGAAGAAGAATGGAGGTCAGACGAATCCCTGAAAGGCAGGATGAAACTGAGGTACGGACTGAACTGTTTTGGCCGCTCCCAGGTAGATTATCAGCAAATGCTCGGCGAAGCGGGATTCGAGGTCGAGAGTTTTGAAGATATGTCGGATCTGATGCGGGAGAATTCGACAGAACTCGATGGGCAGGTGATCGTTACCGCCTACAAGTATTGATCACTCACCGCGACGGTCTACAAGTGCTAGACGCTCTACGATCTCACCTCCGATGAGGTGTTTCTCTACGATCTCTTTCACGTCATCGGCACGGACCTGGGCGTACCAAACGTTTTCCGGATAAACGAGGACCGCCGTTCCGATCGAGCAGAAGCCTACGGATCCGCAGTCGGTCAAAAGGATCTTCCCCTCCGGGTTCCTGCCCTTGGATTCCTTACCGTATCTCAGCCCCCTCGATTCGAGCTCGGCTACAAAAGCCTCTTTCACTTCTGCGCTTCCTACTTTTGAACAGGACTTGCCGTTGCAGACAAAAACGTGTCTTTCGATCGCTGCCTCCGCGACCGGTGCTAGCTTTAGAAGCGTTTTAGTGTCATCAATGAATTTCGGATCTGCCATTTTAGCTGATTATCTCAGATCAACCTCAGAAATTATAAGACGCACCCGGAATTCGGTATTTTCGGGGCTCCATTTGAATGCCGGTTGTGTGATAAAATTTCAAAGCGGTTGAATTTCCCTTCATCCCTGAAACAAATGGCAGACGGCATCATCATTCACGTCTCGGTCGGTAAGGAACGCCGAACAGAATATTTCGGCGAAGAGGTGATCCGTATCGGCTCAGACGAGTCCACCGAACTCCAGATACATTCCAAGCTCGTAAAGGAGCGCGGGATGTGGCTGAAGCTCGAGGTAGGAGAGGGTGTCTATCGGATCATCGATTTCAACGAAAATCTCGGACTCGAGCTAAACGGTATGCCGATAAGGCGCTTCGTCGGTCTTAAAGACGGAGACGAGATTAGTCTAGGCGATGCGGGAATCACATTCTCATTCTTTTCGCTTGCGTCCGAGTCTTCGCTGATCACGACTAACCGCGACCCGCACATAGCGCCTTTCATCGAGGAAGCCGCGCTTGAAGCAGCGGCTACCGAAAAACGTGATGACGCGAAAGCGTTTCTGCGCGAGTTCTCGCGCGAGCTACTCCGGGAGGTCAGCTGGAGTACCAAGCTTATAGTCCTGGCGCTTGTTGTAGCGGTTCTCAGCGCCGTCTTTTATCTTGGCTACGGCTTTTACAGCGAGCTGGCTCTCGCCCGCGAGCAGTCTGCCAAGCAGAACGAGGGAATGTTCCAGCTTCAGGAACAGCTCAAAGCGGCCCAGGAAGAGATCAAGACGCTCAGCGACAGTAATCAGGACATCATCAAGAACATTTCCCTCGCGCAGAACCTGAACGTCGAGTACCGCAACGGCGTTGGATTGATTGTAGGCGTGTATGACCTGATCGACAGGCGAAGCGGCAAGATGCTTCGATACCCTGATCCCGCCGCGATGCGGCCCGAATCGCTCGAGCTTCAGCAGTCGGAAGAAGGCATTTACGAGATCCCCGCAATGCAGGGACTGACGACGGACGGCAGCGGAACACCGGTCGAGTACGATTTTATAGGCACAGGTTTCCACGTTGGTGACGGATATGTCGTGACCAACCGCCACGTGATCCAGCCCTGGACCGAAGATGATCTGGTCAAGCAACTCATGCGCGAGAACGGCGGGCGTGCAAGGATCAAGAAGCTCGTTGTTTACTTTCCAGGGATGAAGGATCCGTTGCCGCTTGAGATCAGAAAGCTGGGCAACAGAGAGGATGTGGCTGTTGCGACTATCAAGGGTTCCGCGGATCTTGGTGGAATCCCTGTCCTGCCGCTCGAGACCGATTCTGACTCTTCAGTGATCGGTAAAACAGTAGTTTCGATGGGTTTCCCGAACGGGCCTGACCGCCTGCTTACGATGTTCGACGACGCGGATCTGAAGAAGCTTCTTCAGAGGTTTGGCGGTTCGAGGCAGGCTATGATCAGTTATCTTTCGCAAACCGGGAAGATCGTTCCTCTGCTTACCGAAGGGGTGATCACGGACCTCGACAGCAAGCGTGTCGTTCACGATGCTAAGACAGCTGAAGGGGGATCCGGTGCTCCGTTGTTCGGACAGTCGGGCAGGGTCATCGGGGTAAATTTTGGCGTCTTTACGGAAAATTCGGCTTCAAACCTCGCAGTTCCCGTTCGGTTTGCGATCGAATTGCTTGAAGAGGCCGGGTGGTCGCCCCAGGGAAAGGTCACCCGAGCGCAAACCACGACCGGTGACTCAAAGAACAAATCCGGTGACTAGACCGCGTCCTTCGGTTTCCATCCTTCTGACACCTCAATATCCTTTATCAACGCCGAGAATCTGGGATCCTGCCTCAGAGGATCCAGATTGGGCTCGTGCCGCAGAATAAAAAGCTCGACGCCATCGGTCCGAAGAGCTTCTTCAAGCTTGTTGAACGCTTCTTCATTTTCTCCAAGCGATGCGAATGCCATTGATGCGAGCAGGCCGAAGTTTCCGGCAGGTTCGGATGCCAAAGCGGCTTCGATCATCTTTTTGGCTTCTGCATCTTTTCCTTTTCTGGCTAGAATTCTGGAAAGAAAGAGTTTGGCCCCCGGATTTGGCTCCCCGTACCCAAGTGTTTTCCTGAGCCTGGTTTCTACCTGGTCGTATTTGCCTTCGAGTTCCAGCACCTGCAGCTTCCGCCACCTTGCCTCTGCGGCGTTCGGGTCGATCTCGAGCGCCCTGTCGCAGTATTTATCGGCCTCCTCAGGCTTTCTGGCAAGGTAGTAGAAATGCGCCAGGTAAAGATGAAGATAAGTCGACTGCGGGTCAAGATCGAGCGCTCGCTTCATCTCGTCAATAGCCGTTTCTATTTCGCCTCTGTTGGCGTACATCCACGCGATCCGGTGCCGTGAATGCGCGTCATTCGGCTTGATCCGGAGCGATTCTTTCATCAGGTCGAATGCCTCCGCGCCACGCTTTCTTGTCGCATAAACGAGCGCCTTCGCGGCCTTCGCCTCGGCACATTCGGAATCGAGTTTCAGTGCCTTGTTGGCCATCTCCTCGCCCAGCCGCAGGGCCTTCTCGCGGTCCATTACATCCGAAAGGTAAGTGTGATGTGCGTAGGTGTCGGCCAGGTACGCATATGCAAGAGCGAAATGGGGGTCCTTCTCGATCGCCTTCTCAAGGTGAACGATCGCACTTTCAAACCCTACCTTCGTATGCTGGCTCCAATACGCCAGGCCCGTTGAATAAGCCTGGTACGCTTCGGGATCTGAAGTGTACTGTTTGAATGGAAACTCCCTTTCACCGGACTTGAACCCGATCGCGACCTTTTGCGCGATCCTTTCCGAAATTGCATCCTGAAGCGCGAAGATATCTGAATATTCCTCGTCAAAGGTCTCGGTCCAAAGCTGCTTCTTTTCAGCTACGCTGTACAGCTGGGTCGTAACGCGTACTTTTCCGTGTTCGCGCTGAATGGAGCCCTCGATCACATAGTCGACCTTCAAAGATTTTCCGACCTCAAAGAGATCGCTGCTGTCCTCATTCGCATATCGGATTATCGAAGTTGTCGGCCGGACCGCGATATTCTCGATGTTGGCCAGTTTCGCAATAATCACGTCGGCGATCCCCAACCCCAATTTTTCGTCTTTCTCACCCGAGATCTGTTTGAACGGGAGCACAGCGATCGAGCCCGATTCTCCACTGGGCGTTCCGGACCAGAATCCGGAGAAATAGATCACACCTGCCAGGAGCCCTGCTATGGCGATGACAGACCCGACCGCGGGAACGATTCCGAACGTGGGTTTCCGGCGCGGGACCTGAACGGCAGGGACCGGCTGAGGCTCAGCCAGATTTGAACCGTTCGTAAAATGCGGAAAGTCGTCGGGCAATGTAATGTGCTGAGATTCTTGGCCAGACAAGTTCTCGTCTTGCTGCGATTCTTCGCCTACGATCGTCTGGACCGGTGCCACAAACCGATAGCCGGTCTTCGGGATCGTCTCTATAAAAACGAGGTCGCCGCTCTTCTGCTTGAGTGCCTTGCGGAGCATGTAGACGTGCTGCGTGAGATTCGCTTCTTCGACAAAATTCCCTTCCCAAAGCGTTTCAAGCAACTCATCCTTCTTTAGTACACGTCCACGGTTTTCGATCAGATATTGCAGTAGTTCAAAGCTCTTCTGCGTCAGCGGGACCGGATCTCCGCTTTCGAGCAGGCGATAATTGACGAGATCGAGACGAAAGTCGCCGAAATCGTAGTGCTGGACATTGTTTTCTGACATTTGCAGACCCTTAATTCAAAAACAATTTGCCCGAGAAAAAGGTTGTTCAACGGTCCGGCCCAAGCTTGTAAATTCAAGGGCCGTCCGCTAGATTGCTAGTTTGATCTCATACTGCAGATCGGCTGGCGGACCGGGGACCTCTCTTGGCGAACCGGTTGTCGGATACTGGATTTGATACCCGGTCCGGGATCAAGGATTGTTATCTGAGAAATCGGCCGAGATGAAGACAGATCGAAATAACTCAAATCGGAGATCAAAAGACCTGGCCCGCTATTTAGCCTTAGCCTGTACGATGCACCCAATTCTAAGGGTAACCATCAAATCTCCCTAAAATTACGAGATTTTGGATTTTATCCTTTAAATCACTGGCGTTTCGCGCACTTAGGCGGTTTTGGCTTCTAGCGATTTTAGATTTATTTGATGTGTTTTTGAGCAGTTTTCCCGAACCGGAGGGCATGGTCGTTCGTGTACCCTTGAGGACGAATAGCACGCACCGTCAGGATGAATAACCTCGTTTTTTCAAACTTCCTTCATCGCCCCGCACGAACCGCGGTGAGCGTCGCTGGCATAGCCATAGGCGTGCTATTGATAGTGTTCACAGTCGGCCTTGCAAACGGTTCTATGAGGGAGCGTGCACAGCGCGAGGCGAATGTCGGAGCCGAGATCTTCTTTCGTCCAGCCGGATCGGTGGGTTTCAGCGGTAAGGAAGCATTCATCCTTCCTCTCGACCTGACATCACAAATTGAAAGCGTCGAAGGTGTTGAGAGAGCGGTTGGTATAGGGCAGACAACGGTTGAAGTAAGGGATTCGAACACCGGCGAAAGGCTGATCGACGGAATCGTGTACGAATCTTATGCGCCGATGGTCAAAATGGAAGTAATTGAAGGCAGAACGCTTGGAGAGACAGGTGACGAGGCGATCATCGATACTGCTTTCCAAAGCCAGAAGGGCCTTAAGATCGGCGACCCGATGCGGATATGGGAACGCGACTTCAAAATAGTCGGTACTTACGAGCCAGCAGCCGGCGCCCGTGTCAAGATCCCGCTCGCCACAATGCAGGACCAGCTCGGGGGTGAAGACAAAGCAACCGCGTTCCTGATCAAGGTAAAAGAAGGGTTTGATGAATCCACGGTCGCTGAAAACCTCCAAAGAGCTTTTCCCGACAACCAGATCCTGCTTACGAAGGACCTCGAAGAACTTTATATGTCGGCGATCCCCGCGCTGAACGTCATGCTCAACGTGATAATCGGCGTCGCGGCGGTGATCAGTGCGCTGGTCGTGCTCTTGACGATGTATACGACCGTCACAGAACGCACCCGTCAGATAGGGATCATGAAGTCATTGGGTATGCAGAATCACTCGATCGCCTGGCTGATAACGCAGGAGGCGCTGCTGATCAGTTTCTCAGGGATCGTTCTTGGCGTGGTGCTTACAGTGCTGATTCGCGCTCTGCTCGGACTCGTTACCACTCTTGAAGTAGAGCTTAGCCCGGTAGTGCTATTGATAGTCCTCGTCGTCGGATTGATAGGCGGTGCATTTGGCGGGCTTTACCCGGCCCTTCGGGCGGCACGCCTCGATGCGGTCGACTCGCTCAGCTATGAGTAACCCGCGCGAATACTCAAAGATCAAACTAAAGGCCTTAACCCATAACCGGGACAAGGCCTTATCAAATGCAATTACAGGATGTTTAGGACTGCAGCAAATTCTGGTGGTTGTAACCGGAATTCTTCCAGTCTCACTATTAAATTTCTACAATCCCGTTGATCTTGTCCATCCTGTTCTCTTCTATTCGTAGAATGAAGTGCCGGTCACTACTGTTCCCGGCACTCATTCTTTGAACTTTGAACTTTCTATTTTCGTCCCGCCATCTGTTGTCGGGCATTCGCCATGAATCGTTCGATATCCTCGATCGATCGCGGAAGACCCTTCGACATCCATTCGACACCATCCTTCGTGACAAGCATGTCGTCCTCTATTCGGACTCCGATACCCTTGTATTTCTCGAACTTGGCCTTGATCGCCCTCTTCAACTCGGCGTTCTCCGGCGTATCCGGCAGGTAATCGAGCGCGTCTTCCCTGATATAGATTCCCGGCTCATTGGTTATCACCATTCCTTCCGCGAAGGTTCCGTACGCGCCGACATCGTGAACGTTCATTCCCAACCAGTGACCCCAACCGTGCATGAAGAACAGCGTGTACTGGGGCCTCTTGAACCTGCTTCCGTTGAACTCCGCGTCATATGTCGCGCCCTTGGCCGTGATCAGGCCGAGTTTCGCAAGCCCTTCTTCGATCTTCTGAGCGGCTGCACCGCTCGCCTGGCGAACAGTTGAACCCGGCCTCATCGTCGCCGCGGCTGCTTCCTGGGCGTCATAAACGATCTGGTAGATCTCTGCCTGCTCCTTCGAAAACTTGCCGTTCACCGGAAACGTGCGGGTGATGTCCGCAGTGTAATGGTCGTATTCGGCACCGACGTCCATAAGGAGCAGCTTTCCGTCCGAGATCTTGCCCTGCGATTCAACATAGTGAAGCGTCGTCGCGTTCGGACCGCAGCCGACGATAGATGGAAATCCCCAGTAGTCCGCGTTCCTTTTCCGGAACGTGTATTCGAGTTCTGCCTGAACCTCGTATTCCCAGTCTGAAGAGGCGGCGATGCCCATCGATCGGCCGACTCCTTCTGTGGTTATGTCGATCGCGTGCTGCAGAATCTTTAGCTCATATGGCGACTTCACGAGCCTGAGCTGAGCAAAAATGCTGCTCGCGTCCTCTACCTCGTAGCCCGAAAGTTCATTCGAAAGCTCCTTCTCTCTTCCGAACTCTCTGTCGTCTCCGGAGGTCAGGAGGTAGACATTCGTCGGAGCGGGGATTCCTTTCAATGAAACGTTGTCGAATGAAAAGTCTCTATTTTCTTTCAGAGCCGACACAAAATCCTTCCATTCGGACGCGTCGATCACGTTCTTGATCCCTGAGCGCTCCCTCGCTTCTTCGTTGGAAAGCATCCTGCCGTTCCAGGTCTCGAATGCGGGATTGCGTTTCGGAAGAAACAGGTATTCGTCGACCGAGCCGCCGTTCTTCACGATCACAAGGTGCGTACCCGCCTGCCCGATAGCCGTCAGGTAATAGAGATTGTTCTCCTGCCTGAAGACGTAGTCCACGTCATTCGTGTAGATCTTTGGCTCGGCGCTCATCATCACGAGCATCGAGTTGTCCGACATCGCCTTGGCGACGTTCGCACGCCTCCTGGCCAATTCATCCTGGCGCTCTTTTGTACTGAATACCGGAGCCTTGGGAGTGACCCTGATCGAAGCGAACGGATCCGCGGGATTATCTGACGCGACTGCCGCAGATGCGAACAGAACCGCGATCAGCATCAAGAGTGAAAATGACTTCTTCATCTATGTGCCTCAAAGTTATTGATTATCTGTTAATTAAAGCGAGCTTACGGATACTCGCGAAACTGCTCGGTTGCCAGACCAGTCTTCTGCTACAACCTCAATATCGTAATCGCCGGGTTCGAGCTTGTCGAAGTTGATGAAGCCCTCGGTTACCTTACCTGCATTCAGCCGATTAGTGACGATATATCGGAACACCGTTGGACCGGTTGCTCCTGACCTGCTTCCGACGGCGTAGATATACGACGCCAGATCTGCGGATGGCAGCTTTTCGAAGCGGATCGTTAAATAGTCGTTGTTGGCGCCACCCACTTGCTTACCGTTCGAGTCGAAAACCCTGTAGCCAAGTATGTAGAGTCCCAGCCGTCTTCTTTCCGGATTTCCATCCATTCTGTCGTAAGTCTCGGCGATCACGCGGACGCGCCCACCGACTTTAATACGCTCGTCGTCGGCTTCTGTTTCAAACGGCGTCCAATCTTCGCGAACAAGATCGATTTTCTCGATCACGGGAGCGATCTTGTCTGAGTAGTACGGAAATGAAGCCGGCCCAAGGCCGTTGAATTCGAACCCGGACCGACCTTTGACAAAGTGGACGTGGTTCATACGGTTAAGCGTTCCGACCGGATCGCCTCCTTCGAAAAGAGTCCCTCGCGGCACGCGGACCGTCAGTTCCCCGGAGTTCTCGTCGAACAGGAAACGGGGATCGGAAAAACGAGTACCATCCGCCGCGCGACCAATGTTGATGTGGACATATCCGTAATGCGGCATTCGGATCAATTCCCTCAGAGTGCCAACGTTTTGCACTGCTTCGGGGTCCAGAACGGTCTCATTACTTACAAACCTGGCCGTCTCACCATAACTTCCGGGAATATCGATTCCGTTATGAAGATAGATATCGGAATCTGATCTGTCGCGCTTCCCCCTGATTTCTCCAAAAGTTCCTGCGATCTCGCGGACTTCCAGCGGCGGATCGTAAGGCCAGTTCGGTGAGGGATGAAAGTGGTTGATGTCGCCGTCCCATTCCCGTGTCTTAAGTAAGTCCGCAGCCTCCTTCACTTGCCCTGTCCGGCCTCCCAGACTTCTTATCAATCCATTGTCGGAATCTGCGGCGTACACATCTCCGCCTTTCGCCACAGCAATGCCGCTTACGCGGTTGAAGCGGCTCCGGCCGTCTTCTTTGTCTTCAAATCCCCTCCTCGTTGAAGTGAGCGTCTCGACAATCGTGACAAACCGTCTGCCGATCACCCGAACTGAATCTCCATCTGCTACATAGATCTCGCCGTTCTGGCCAACTGCAACATCGGTCGGAGCAGAGAACGAAGAATAAGTAAGGCCGCCGTCGCGCACAGTTCTTCGACCATCACCGGCAAATGTGGATGTCGTTCCATCCGGTCCGATTGTCCTCAGTTTTCTGTTTCCGAGATCGGCGATAAGAAGCCTTCCGTCTACCAGCAACTCGATGCCGCAGGGCGTATCGAATCTCGCCGACGCTGAATCGCCATCGGCAAACCCGCGGCCGGATCCGGCGAGCGTCCGGACCATTCCGTTCTCGATCACACGGATACGGTCGTTATACGTATCCGCGACAAAGATCCTCCCGTCTTGAACCGCAATACCGATCGGCGCCCGGAACAACGCCTGATCCGCCTTTCCGTCACGGAAGCCGGGATTTCCGGAAACGCCCGCCACAAGCGTGATCTCGCCTTCGGGCGATACTCGCAGAATCGTATGGTCCCCAGAATCAGCGACAAGGATGTCTCCGCCGTCTTCAATCGCTATGTGTGAAGGCGTTTTCATCTTTTCGGTAATTACCCTTCTGGATGAGCATCCAAGCGGGTTCCAGCACCCTTCGTCAGTGATCGAAGTAACAGTAATGCTTCCCTTTGCACCGTCGGAGAAGTAAAGCATTCCGTCCTTTTCGGCGATGCCGAATGGCTCGCTTAGGAAGCCCTCGTCGCTCAGAGTTCGCGCAACACTCAGATCAGCGAAGGGTTCGTCGATCATTCCACATCCCGATGGAAATGTGAGCAAGAGCGCGGTGGTCAGGATCAGAAGTGTTGTGGTAGTTCTCATCGAGTATTCGAACGCATAGGAAAGCGAAATCGGCCCGTAACACTAATTTGCTATGATTACGTCTCCACTTCAAATCGAACTTGGGAGGAAGATATGAATTCATTGGAAGATCTTCTCGGCGCCGTGCAGGGATCGTCGGTCCGTGAACAGATCGGACAGAACCTGAGAGCCGATTCCTCAGCCGTGAACAGCGCGATCGAGATCGCCCTTCCGGCAATAATGGGAGGACTTGCGCAAAACTCTCAAACCGTATCTGGCGCGGCGGGGATCGATCAGGCGCTTGAGAAGGATCACGACGGCAGTCTTCTGGAATCGCTGTCTGATTATTTGCAGGGCGGAGTTCCTTCGCCTGCGAACGCAAACCGTCAGACCGATGGTTCCGGGATTCTAGGGCACATACTTGGAAACGCGAGCGGACCGATAGCACAAGAGATAAGCAAGCGCACGGGCCTGAGCGCGGGGCAGTCCGCGAACCTGCTGATCACGCTTGCACCGATCGTAATGGCTTATCTCGGAAAACAAAAGAAACAGAACGATCTGGACACCGGATCGCTTTCCGATCTTATTCAGAAAAGAGCCCAGCAGACTCAGCGAGGCGGAAATCCGATCCTGGATCTCGCGACCAGCGCGCTGGATCGCGACCGCGACGGGAGCGCATTGGACGATCTCGCATCGATGGCTGCCGATTACTTTATGAAATAGGCACTAGTCCAGTTCATATGACAGGGGCCTTCCGGACCGTTTCCCGTCTCGCTCAGCTACGCTGATATCGGAAGGACACTCACCTGACAACGAAGGTGTAAATGACGGGCGGGTCGGGTTTTTCAGGCACTGGCGGTACCGATAATTTTATCAGTCTCTGAAGCACCACAGCTCCTTCCAACAATCCTCTTCGCGCCCTCGTGACAAGCACAAGCGCGGTGAACGCACAGAACGAGTTTGACGGGACGCCCTGTACCCAAAGGTGCATCGAGGCGTCTGCGTCTGGCAACAGCCGTTCGACAGTCGGATTGAGGAACGCTTTGCAGGCCACGATTTCGTAGAGCCCCCTCGGATAACCGTCATCCTCGATCCGCAACGAAAGCTCGAGGATCGCCGGATATTCCTTGCCTTCGCGGGTTATCGAGTTTTTCCCGGCGATCCATACCGAATCTTCCTTTCGAAGCATCGTGAAACCGGTCTTGTACTCGTTGATGATCCTCCGGTCGGCACCACCGAATACTTCGAATCCCGTTTCCGATCCCGCCCGCTGAAGCCCTATCTTTCCCGTCCCGATGCAGGATCTGAAGTCATCTTCGGTTACAAGGCCCAGATCCACCAGAAAGTTCATTTTAGTGAAAACTGCTGCAAGACCGCCGGGTATCGTCACCGTGTCGGTCGCGGAAAGCTGCTCGCAGGCTGTGTTCGAAGGGTACGCGGGTCGTAGGTCGGGATAAAAGCCGATGTCGAGCGTTTCGATATCGGCCAGCTTAAATTCTTTATGAAACGGCAAGAACGCCAGCCACGAAGCCGTTTCGGCGATATCCTCTTCTGGGCTGTGTCCTCCGTAATTTGTAAAGAATCCTCCGGGAGGCTCGATCGAGGAATCCTGAAGCCGCGTCTCGTCGTACTCGCCTCCCAGGTCAGCGTCCTCGAAAGATTCGTTCACTCTGTTCCACTCTTTTAGCAGGCCTCCTTTCAGTCTGGTGCTTTCCACGATCTCTCTCGCCGCCGCAACGGCCCCTGCTTCCCAGGCCTGCCGTTGGGTCGTTCCTTCGGTTACGCTGTCGATCAGATATGTGGCGCAGTGCGCAGCCTCGTGGACTATCGCCTGGATGGTCTCAGGCCAGACCCTAAGGTCCGCCGCGAGTTTGTCCTTCGCCCTTTGCTCCGAATTCTCGCCCTCAAAAACAGTGAACTTGACGTCAAGATCCTCTTCGCTCGCAAAACCCTGGGCGGCGGAAACGATGATCAAATCGGGCGTAGTCGAGTTCACAAGCGCTTTAGCGGCTTTCGGAAGCGGACGAGCGACAAACGCAATTCCCTCGACGGCTTTACAGGTAAACTCAGGAAGCCGTTCCAAAGCCAGCCTGACAACCATTCTTTGGTGCCTGCCCGCATCCACCAAGGCCGCGCGATACTGATCTGGAAGCCTCGAACTCTGTCCCCTTGTGAGTATAGGGACGTTTTCGCACGTTTCAGCTGCAAAGGCCTGAGGGGACAGCAAGAGAAACAAGAGTCCCGCCAAAAGAGCCCATTGAACGAATCGAATCTGCGTCACGTTGCCACGAATTGATTTCAACACGCCCAAAAGCAAATCACATTAACAAAAGCAGGGCAAGACTTTATACTAGCTCGGCTGTTTGACGGACCTCTGTGCCCGACTTACAATAAAGTCCATTCGTGGTGAGTTACGGCGACTTGCGACCACGCAAAATAATCTGCTAAACAGCTTGGAGTTTTAAGAACAGAACATTCAACTCTGCGCCTGTTTGGCGCGGAGTTTTGTTTTTTTGTACCGGGTTACGACATATGGATAGCTTTTCAAAGCTACTTGAAGAAAAGATCCTGATATTCGACGGCGCGATGGGCAGCAGCCTGCAGGCGCAGGAGCTTTCGATCGATGACTGGGGAGGACCGGAGTTTGAGAACTGCTCTGAAAATCTGCTCTATACAAAGCCGGAAGCGGTTGAAAAGGTCCACGAAGGCTTTTTGAACGTCGGTGTAGACGTAATTGAGACAAATAGTTTTGGCGGCTCGGGTGTCGTCCTGGCCGAGTTCGGGCTCGAAGACAAAACGTACGAGATCAATAAGATGGCCGCTGAAATGGCAAAGCGGATCGCGGCCGACTTTTCGACCGCTTCGCATCCGCGTTTTGTCGCCGGATCGATCGGCCCGGGGACCAAACTGCCGACGCTTGGACATATCACTTTCAGAGATCTGAAGAAAGCGTACGACCAACAAGTCTCGGGACTTGTCGAAGGAGGTTCGGATCTCCTGATCGTCGAAACCTGCCAGGACCTCTTGCAGACGAAGGCCGCTCTGATGGCCGTGTTCGATTATTTTGAGGCGAAAAGGATAAAGCTTCCAGTGATCGCACAGGTAACTATCGAGACGTTCGGGACGATGCTGAACGGTACCGAGATCGGTGCGGCTTTAACTGCGCTTGAGCCATTCCCGATCGATGTGATCGGAATGAACTGCGGAACGGGCCCTAGACAGATGACCGAATCGTTAAAGTACCTTTGCGAGCATTCACGCTTTCCCGTTTCGGTCCTTCCGAACGCCGGTCTTCCGGAGGTCAAGGACGGTAAACAACACTACGACGAAACACCCGAGACATTTACCGGTCAGATAGTTCATTTCGCGAAAGACTTCGGTGTGAACATCGTTGGAGGTTGCTGCGGGACCACATCGGACCACCTGAAGCTCGTTGTCGAGGAAGTATCCAGGATCGAGCCTCATCGTAGAAAGGGATCGCTTGCTCCTTCTGCATCGTCGATCTACTTTCGGCAGCCGTACACGCAGGACGCTTCGTTCCTGATCGTCGGCGAACGCGTGAATGCTTCCGGTTCCAGGAAGATGAGGCGGCTTCTTGAAGCCGAAGACTGGGACGGGCTGGTTTCGCTTGCAAAGGAACAGGAGCGCGAGGGAGCCCACATCCTCGACGTGAACGTCGACTTTGTCGGACGCGACGGAGAGGCGGACATGCACGAGCTGGTTTCGAGGCTTGTGACGAACGTCAAGATCCCTCTGATGCTCGATTCGACCGAATGGGAAAAGATGGAAGCCGGCCTCGAACATGCCGGCGGCAAATGCCTCCTTAATTCGACGAATTACGAGGACGGCGAACCGAGGTTCTTCAAAGTCCTTGAGCTTGCAAAGAGGTTCGGCGCGGGAGTCGTTGTCGGGACAATAGACGAAGACGGAATGGCAAGGACCGCGTCGAAGAAAGTTGAAATTGCCCGACGTGCGATCAAGGATGCCGTCGCTTTCGGGATCCCGGAACACGACATCTTCTTCGATCCTCTCGCACTGCCCATTTCCACGGGAATCGAGGAGGACCGCAATAACGCCGACGAGACGATAAAGGCAATCAAACAGATACATTCCGAGTTCCCGGAAGCCAACATCATTCTTGGGGTTTCGAATATCTCGTTTGGCCTGAGTCCGGCAGCGAGGATCGTGCTCAATTCGATCTTCCTGCACGATGCCGTTGAAGCCGGAATGAACTCGGCGATCGTCAACGCCTCGAAGATCCTGCCTCTGAACCGGTTTAACGAGCGTGAGATCGAAGTGGCACGCGAGCTGATCTACGATCGGCGTGAGTTCGAAGGAGATGTTTGCACATACGATCCTCTGACCGAGTTCACGACTCTGTTTGAAGGCAAGAAGGCGTCAGCGATCAAGAAGGACGTCTCAAACCTTTCGATAGAAGAAAAGCTCAAGCACCACATAATCGACGGCGAAAAGATCGGCCTTGAAGACAATCTGACGAAGGCGCTTGAGAAGTACGAGCCGCTCGACATCATCAACGAGATCCTTCTCGATGGAATGAAGGTCGTCGGCGATCTGTTTGGTTCGGGCCAGATGCAGCTTCCGTTTGTATTGCAGTCGGCGGAAGCGATGAAAACCGCGGTCAAATTCCTTGAGCCTCATATGGAGAAGGTTGAGGGGCAGGAAAAGGGGACGATGGTCCTCGCCACTGTTAAAGGGGATGTCCACGACATCGGCAAGAACCTTGTGGATATCATCCTCACGAACAATGGATACAAGGTAGTGAATCTCGGCATCAAGCAGCCTATCGACGAGATTCTAAAAGCAGCCGAAGAGCAAAAGGCGGACGCAATCGGAATGAGCGGCCTGCTCGTAAAATCCACCCTGATAATGCGGGACAATCTCGAGATAATGAATGAGCGTGCGATCTCAACGCCCGTCGTTCTCGGCGGAGCCGCATTAAACAGGAAGTATGTCGACAACGACCTTCTTCCTTTGTTCGATGGCAAGCTGTTTTATGCACGCGATGCATTCGACGGTTTGAACGCGATGGACGAACTGGCAAGGCTCCGGAAATCCGCCACGGAGGACGCAGAGCCCACCGAGAAGGTTAAGGAGGTTGCAGTCGGACGGAGTTCAGGCGAGCAGCGGAGCGGCGGCGTCCCGCCTGCAATGAGCGCGGAGCGCGAAAAGGAAGATGACGAAGATCTTGTCGGTGAAGACGCAAAGCTTGGACGGAAAGCGGCGCGTTTTGACCGGAATCTCACGGGCGACACCAGTCACACGACAAGGTCAGAAACAGAACCTGCCGAATTCATCCCCGAACTTCCCTTCTACGGATCAAAGGTTGTCGAGATCAAGGACCTGACCAAGGTCTTTGCGTTCGTAAATGAGACTGCTCTTTTCAAGGGCCAGTGGCAGTTCAAACAGGGTCGCAAGAGCCCTGAAGAGTATCAGAAGATTCTTGAAGAGACGGTTTATCCGAAATACGAGCAGATAAAGGCCGATGCGATCCGCGATAAGCTGCTTGAAGCAAAACTAGTTTATGGCTACTACCCGTGTAATTCGGAAGGAAACGACCTGATCATCTTCGAAGAAGACGGCAAGACCGAACAGATGCGGTTCAACTTCCCCCGCCAGCCCGTCGATCAACTGGGATCGAAGAATCTGTGCCTCGCCGACTACTTTTTGCCGGTCTCCTCCGGAAGCAACGACACCGTAGCGTTCCACCTTGTCACGATGGGACGAAAGGCGTCGGAGCACTCGGCAGAGCTCTTCAAGAATGACGATTACACGGATTATCTGCTATTCCACGGCCTGAGCGTCGAATCGGCAGAGGCGCTCGCCGAGATGTGGCACAAACGGATCCGCGAGGAGCTTGGGATCGCCGGCGAGGACGCGGAAGAAATGACGAAGTTGTTCAGACAGGGCTACCAGGGTTCTCGCTTTAGCTTTGGTTATCCCGCGTGCCCGAGCCTTGAGGACCAGGTGAAGCTGTTCGAGCTTTTGCGGCCCGATAGGATCGGCGTCGAGCTGACGGATGAGTATCAATTGGATCCCGAACAATCGACCTCCGCCATTATCGTCCATCACCCCGCCGCCAGGTACTTTAATGTGGGTTAGAATAGCCGAGAGTAGACCGAGTAGCACCGGCAGAACCTGATCACACGCCAACCGATCGGAATCGATGAGTCGAACGAATTGGGATCAGAATGGAAATGGTCTGAGAAACGACGTTCCGCGAAATGATAGAACTCCCGGATTTGCTCACTGTACTTGAGGATTTTACCTCGCGATTGGACCGTATCAGCATTGATTACATGTTGACGGGCTCGATGGCACTTGTTCACTATGCCGCACCGCGTAACACTGCCGATATTGATCTGGTGATCGATCTATCTGACCGGAACTTTGAAAAGTTCCTTGGCGAGTTCGAAAGCGACTACTACATTCCGCCAACAAGTGCCAAGAGGGCAGTAGCTGAAAAGAGGATGTTCAACGCGCTTAACCAAGCATCGATCGTGAAGGTGGACTGCGCCGTGCGGAAAGACACTGAGTTTCATCGTGAGGCATTCTCTCGCCGAAAGCAGACCAGCTACTCCGGTGACTTCGACATTTGGATCATTACAAGGGAGGACCTGATCATTTCTAAACTCCTATGGGCAAAAGAAAGCAAATCAGAAATGCAGATGCGGGATGTTGGTAATATTGTCCGGCACGGATATGAGGAAGGTTACGTGCACAGTTGGTGTAAAAAGCTAGGGATTGATCAAATACTCAAAGAAGTCTTAGATTCGTTCGAAACCGATGAGACCTAGAGATACATCACGCGAAATGGATGAGCTTCAGCACAAGCTCTGGATGGAACGTACTGCCCAGGCCCGAGCTAAGTTTGTCGCATCAATGTTCCGAAACGCAATGTCGATTATCCTGGCCTCCCTTCCTGAGGGCCTTTCAGAAGAAGAGATCAAGCGTCAGTTGTTCTTCCGCACGTATGGCGAGCATCTTCCCGCCGATTTCTTTGACAGATAGCCTGCCCCCGTTGAATTCCTTCCCAGGCCCGAAAACACTCCCTCCCGTTCACTTTCGGAACTTTTCAACCTCACTTCCCGTCATACAAATCAGCCGTTCTTTACATTTCTTGACGCAAGGGATTGCAAGCAACCTGCATCGAACCGTTCGAGCCACTGTCATTAGGAAGGAGGCATAAAATGAACAAACTTAAAGGATTGAAAGCGGCCCACTCCGACAAGGTCAATTCGATGTTCGTAAGTTTCGAAGCCAGCGTCGTAATAAGCGTATCGGACAACTCGATCAGGATCTGGGACACGATAAACGGTGTAGAGCTTTATGAAGCGTCGGAAGGAATAGAGGGAGACCCGATCGTACTAAATCTGGGACCATTCAGAAGAGACGGAAGTATCAGGATCAGCTAGACAGGACAGGATCAGATTTTCACACTCCATAGCAGCAGACCCGCCAATTGGCGGGTCTGATTTTTTTTCTTCAGATCACGAAAATGCGGTCTCAAATCGCCAGATTTGAACCATTTAATCTCCTGTGGTCAAATCTTTGTCTTATGGCTCACAAGATCTTTATCGCAGGCGCCGGCGGTATTGGCCAAGCTGCTGCGATCCTGCTCCGCGAATGGTCCGAAAATGCTCCCGACATCGTATTGGGAGACATAAGCCGTGAACACCTCGACGAGGCGGCGGCATTTGTACTGCACGGATCAGAAAGTACAGGAAGCCTCGAAACCCTCGAGATGCCTGCAGGCGAGGCTTCAGGAGAGTTGCTTTCGGTTTTTGACAGCTGCGACGTGCTTCTGGATTGTGCGCCCGGACGCGAGGCACCGAAGCTCGCTCGTTACTCCAGGGAGCATTCGATGCATTATGCAAATCTGACCGAATACGTAGCGGAAACCGATCAAATAAAGGCTCTGGCCAGAGATGCGGAAACAGGATTTGTCCTTCAGACGGGTCTTGCGCCCGGATTCGTAAATGTCCTCGCCGTTTCGCTTTACGATCAGTTTGTCGAAGAGTTTGATAACCGCAACGTCGAGCGGATCTCGATGAAGGTCGGCGCACTTACCGCACATGCCCACGCGCCTCATTTTTACGGGTTCACGTGGTCGCCGATCGGCGTGGCGACCGAGTACGTAAAAAATTCCAGGGTGGTCCGCGACCACAAGATCACGGAACTTCCTGCGCTTTCGGAACGCGAGGAGATCGTCATCGGAGGAAGGAGGTTCGAAGCAGACCTGACATCCGGAGGTGCGGCCGACCTGCCGGAGCATTTCGCGCTTCGGGCAAGGGCACTCGATTACAAGACTATCCGACACGTGGGCCATTTCGAGTGGGCATCGAGGGTAATCCACGAGTTTGCCAACGATGAGCATTTGCCGCGGCAAGTACTCAAGCGATTCCTTAGGGAGATCCCGGCAGTCGAGGACGACTTCGTCCTCGTTCATGCTGGAGTCGAAGGATTTGATTCCGAGGGCGTGAGGCGACTCTTGGAAAAGGCTTTCTTTGTCAATCCACTCGAAATAAACGGTAAGATCCTGAGAGCGATCCAGACAACGACAGCCGCACCCCTTTGTGAGGCTGCAATGATGCTTCTGTCCGGCGATCACAAAGGCGTCGTTCTTCAAAGCGGGATCGATCCGAAGACCTTCTTGAACGGCCGATTCGTTAGCCGTGTTTATTCTTAAAGCCCGATTTCGGCAGCCCGGGATCCGTGAACTCGAACCTCCAAAAATCAGCGACAACGCAAAGACCTGCGGCGATAACGCCGAGCAGAGATGAACTGGCGCTCCTTGGCGCGACGGAGAGAGCAGGATTCTGGCTTGCCCATCGGATGAATCTCGGCAGATGGAAGCGATTCTGGACTTTCTGCCAACGGCATCTCGGTTCGCTATGGATAAAGATCAGCACGTATAACCTGATGAACGTGTTCGGGATCGAACACGTGGAGAACAGCGATGCGTCGCGTCCCCTTCTGCTGGTCGCAAATCACCGTTCCTTTTTCGATATGTACGTCGTGTCGTCCGTCATCTTCAGGCAGACGACACGCCCTGTGAGCCTCTTCTTTCCCGTCCGTGCAAAGTTTTTTTACGACAATCCGATCGGCTGGTTTGTGAACCTTGTAATGGGTTGGTGGTCAATGTATCCGCCCTTCTTCAGGGAAACTGGAGAAGGAAGGAAGCGGAGCTTTGACAAGTACTCGCTCAACCGCCTGATCCAGATCAGTTCATATGGACAAGCGCACCTAATAGGGTTTCATCCCGAAGGAAAGCGGAACATGTCGGACGATCCTTACAGTTTTCTTCCAGCACAGCCGGGAGTAGGCAAAGTGATAATGGAAGCGCAGCCTCAAGTGATCCCGATCTTTATCGCAGGACTGGGGAACGATCTTCCGAAACAGATTCTCGGAAACTGGACCGGTGGTGAGAAAGTGAGGCTCTGGTTCGGAGAACCTATCGACCTTGATTCGTTCTACGCGGAACGGAATTCTCTTCGGACCCACAAGAAGATCGCAGACTTCCTGATGGAGAAGATAGGTGATCTAGGGGAAGAAGACCGGAAGTGGATGGAGACCGATCAAATGATAATTGAGAATTGAGAAGTCTGTCTTCTGTCTTCTGACTTCTGTCTTCTGTCTCGTGTCGCCGCTACGCGGCGGAGCAAGGTGGCAGGGCCCTCGTACCCCGCACTGCGCCTTCGGCTTGTACCGGGCTAACATACTCCCGTCCCTCCGGGACTCGGCCTGATTGCCCGGTCTCCAGAATATCCGGCTACGAATCGAACGGTCTCCTGTCTCCTGTCTCCTGTCTTCTGTCTTTGACTAGACCAAGATAAAACGGTACACACAAAAAGTAGCCGGAACGGTCAACAAGCTTCGTCAACCTTGGAAAAGAACAGAGATAACCTAACGACTGAGAGCGGAAACAACGGCCTGCCGCTTGTGATAGTGAATCCGAAATCGGCAGGCGGGTCCACTCAGACGCGCTGGTCCGAGCTAGCCTCAGATCTGCGTTCACATTTCGGTCCGTTTACCGTGGCTCTCACAAAAAAGCCCGGAGACGGTGTCGAACTGGCGAAGAAGTTTGTCAGTGCCGGCCGTCGGTACATCATCGCCTGCGGAGGCGACGGAACGATCAACGAGGTCGCTAACGGGATTCTCGAGACGGGAGAAGATGTGACACTCGGAATCCTGCCTGCTGGCACTGGCGGCGATTTTCGTAGATCGCTCGGTGTTTCGTCGACGCCGCGCGACGCAGCCCGACAGTTGAGAGATGGCGTCACGAAACTTATGGACGTCGGAAAGGTCACATTCACTGATCACAGCGGTGAGGTAATCAGCCGCTATTTCTTGAACGTTGCTTCATTTGGTCTTAGCGCTTCCATCAACGACAGAGTAAAGAAACAGGGCGGGCTTGCGTGGATTCCGTCCGAAACCGTAAAAGGCAGGACGAAGTTTGCATTGTCCACTCTTCAAGAGGTTCTGGACCAGGAGGCTCGCGTGGTTAAGGTCTCGCTTGACGACGGACCCGAGGCTACTCTTTCTACCTTGAATTTTTGCGTCTGCAACGCGCGGTTTTTCGGCGGCGGAATGCAGATAGCGCCTGACGCGAAGATCGACGACGGATTTCTTGACCTGATTAATATCGGCGATATAACGACAATGCGGATTCTCCTGAATGGTTACAAACTCTACAGCGGATCGCATCTCGCGCTTCCCGAGGTAAAGGGAAAACTGGTAAGAAAGATCAGCGTAGCGCCATCCGATCCGGACAGCATCGTCGAGATCGAAACCGACGGTGAGATACCTGGACGATTGCCGGCCGTTTTCGAGGTCGTGCCGAAAGCTCTGAAGATCCGCGTCCCTTCCGAATAGGAACCAACACCTGTTTTTAAGGTCATTGCCGAAACAGTCCAATTGGGCAAAGTACACCTTTGCTGATAGATTTCTTGGTACAGCTTTTATCTAAGGAGCATAGAATATGCCAATAGCAGCTATCTGGACCGGCAGGATCCTGATCCTGATCGGGATCATCGGTTACGCTTACGGATTTTACGGTGGGAATGCCAGCGTCACAGCGCTCATACCAGCGTTCTTCGGAATCGTTATTATCGCCTTGGGACATTTAGCCCAGGCAAAAGAATCGCTTTCGAAACACCTTATGCACGCGGCGATGGTAGTGGGTTTGTTGGGATTTTTACTTCCCTCCGGGAGGCTCGCAATGAAATTCTCTGAGATAACACTTTCGGCCGCTTACCTGTCTCAGATATCGATGGCTCTTGTATGCCTGATATTCGTGCTGATGGGAGTCAGGACATTCCTGAGCGCTAGGCGGTCGTAACAACCGCCGGGGACGCAGATCGGGCTTCCGAAACCGGCAGCCGGATCGTGACCGCCAAACCATTTCCCGTGTTCCTTGCAGTGATCGAACCGTTGTGGCTGCGGACCGCCCTCTGTGCGATCGCGAGTCCCAGGCCCGTACCCCCACTTTTTCTATCCCTTGCTTCCCCGATCCTGTAGAACGGTTTGAAGAGCGAGTCGATCTCTTCTTCCGGCACTCCGGGCCCGTGGTCTTCAATGGTAACGACCGCCTCTGTGCCTTCTCGCTCCATCGAAACCTCTACCCGTGTTCCCTGTTCGGTGTAAAGGACCGCGTTCCTCAACACATTGTCAAAAGCCTGCCTGACCAGCTGTTCGTTTCCGATCATTCGAAGTCCTTCGATTTTGACCGTTTCTACTGATCGATCGCGCGCGCGCGCCTCGAAATCGGCGTCGGCGATCAAAGACTCGAGGATCGACTTCAAATTGAGGTCGCTCCGCGAGAACTCTTCCGACCCGGTCTCGAGTTTCGAGAGCGTAAGGATCTGCGAGATCAACTCGTTAAGGCGATCAGATTCCGTGTCGATTCGTGTGATAAGTGTGTCTGACTCGCCGTTCGAACGTCCGCGTAAAAGTTCAAGTGCCACCTTCATTCGCGCCAAAGGAGACCGGAGTTCGTGCGAGATATCCCGCGTCAGACGCTTTTCCGATTCAATAAGCGATTCGATCCTCTCTGCCATCTCGTCAAAATCTGAAGCCAGATGTGCGAGCTCGTCGCGCCTGTTGCTCAATTCCGGCCCTACCCTGACTGAGAGGTCCCCCGCAGCAATGTCGCGTGTGGCTTTGCCGAGTTTTCGGATCGGCGAAGTCAGGTACGAAGCAAGCGCATAGCAAACCAAACCGGCGGTGAGCACCACCGCAAGGATCTGCAGAAGCAAGCGGTTGGTAAAGAACGCAGGTGCCTGGAACCTCTTCAATTCCAACATATAGAGCAATTTCGTGCCGTCACTAAGATTCACGGTGCTGGCAGCAAATGTCTTGTCCGGCAATCGATGAAACTGAGGTTCGGAACTATTGAATCCGCGATCGAAAAGATCTCCAGTTTCGCGAACATCCAGCGAACCGCCGATCCGGTTACCCTGACGATCGAACAAACCCACCGAATTGATCCTTTGCCTGCCGTTCAGCCTCTTCAAATACAACTCAAGGCCCTCCACTCCTTCGTTCTCGTAGATCTGGACCGCTGTCTGCGAGTTTACGTTCATAGCCTCACCGACAAACGTCTGCCATTGCCGTGCAAGGGGTTCGGACTGGGTGGACCAGTTTACAAGGAATACGACACCTACGATTGTCGCCATCGCAAGCCAGAACCATAGGAAGATCTTAAGAAACAGTGTCATATAAATTTCGCCGGAGCTGTCCGGCCCGCCTAATTTGCTTCGGTCGTAAAGATATATCCTACGGAGCGAATAGTCTTGATCCTGTCTTTACCGCCTTTGTGTTCACCAAGCTTTTTACGGATGTTGCTGATATGCATGTCAAGGCTTCGGTCAAAAGGCGAGAGTTCCCTTTCGAGCACTCGAACGCTCAGGTCTTCCTTCTTGACGACCTGACCTGCATTTCGGAGAAGCTCCGCCAGAATGTCGTATTCGACCGCCGTCAGTCCAAGGTCCTTTCCCTTCATCTTTGCCGAACGTGCGGACGTGTTCATTTCCAGCTCGCCAGAGCGGAGCCGTTCGGCCTGGTCCTCATCGTCTCCGGCTTTTTCGATACGCCTCAGGACCGCCCGGATCCTTGCAACCAGTTCTCTCGGATTGAACGGCTTCGGAAGGTAGTCATCGGCGCCGATCTCAAGACCGACGATGCGTTCCATATCTTCGCCCCTGGCGGTCAGCATCACGACCGGGATCGTCGAAGTCTGGCGTAGCTCGCGCAGAACGTCGAATCCGTTCTTTTTCGGCATCATCACGTCGAGAATGATCAGATCGTGCAGTTCCTCGCGAGCATGCCGAAGTCCTTCTTCGCCGTCGTTCACCGAATCGACGTCGAATCCTTCGACCGTCAGGTATTCGGAGACAAGCTCGCAAAGCTCTTCGTCGTCGTCGACTATAAGGACCTTCTCCATAGACCTGCCCATTTTAGACCATAAACACGGGTTGTTTGCCCGGTTTTACATTTCTTTACACTTAATCACGCAAACCTTACGTTACCTTCAGCAGGCCATCCGTCTAAAGGACCGAACGCACACAAGCGGGCAAATCTGAAATCATTCAGTTTAATTCATTACAAGGAGCAAAAATGAAGAAACTTACAGTAGCTATTCTTGCGATCTCGATCGTCACACTCGGCGCGATGTTCGCATTCGGTCAAACGGAAGAAGATAAGAGCATTGAAAAACGCAGGTTTTCACAGCGCGGAAAGATGCACAAACGCGGCGGAATGAGAGGTAACCGGCTCTTCAGGCATCTTGAACTCACCGACGCTCAGAAAGAGCAGATGAAAGCCATTCGCGAGGCATCACGCGAGACAACAAAAGGTCTCCGCGACAGTCTCAGGGAAGGGCGAAAACAGCTGCGTGAAATGGGAACAAACGGTGTCTTCGACCAGGGCGCGGTTGAACTCGTAGCTGCCCAGCAAGCTGACATTCACAAGCAGCTAATCATCGAGAGGCAGAAAGTGAAAACCCAGATGTTCGCTCTTCTCACCCCGGAACAGAAGACGAAGCTGGAAGAAATGAAGGCCAACTTCGCTGAATGGCGCCAACAGCGCATGGAAAAGCGAAAGGCCAGGTTTGGTGAAAATAACGCCGATCAATAAGGCTTGGCTCCCTTCAGACCCGGGAGCTGATTTCACCAGAGAAAAAGCCTCCTGCCACGACTCGTCGGCAGGGGGCTTTGTCTATACCTACTTGGCACGAACGTACCTGATCTTCCAAACCTCGGTCCAGGACTTTCCGCCGTCGGAAGACCTTTCCCAAATCCAGTCCAGCGAGTCTTTCTCGATATTCAGAAATACCATTCTTTGTGAGATCTCATTTCCAGACCTGTCTTTGAAGGACCGGCTCAGCACCATCTTGTCGCCTTCCCTTCCTCCTACGAAATCAAGATACGAGCCCTGATTGTCCACCCACGTCTGCTTCCATCTCCCGGTGGCAGGATCGAACATCGAATAGCTCTGTCCTTTGAGCGGAAGGTCTTTCCCGCCGTCGAACTCTTCCCTGACGACACAGCCTCCCAGGATCTTAGAGATCGTGTTGGTGCCTTTTTGTTCGGCCCCTTGCTGGGATTTCCACTCGAGGTCCCAGTTACCGACCCAAAAATCGAACTGGTTGTTTTCATCGCCGGAACAGGGCGGATTTGTCGATTGCGAAAACACCCCGGCCGTTCCGAACGTAACAAGGGCGAAGAACAGTATTTTACTCAGCATTTATCACTCCGAAGGAATCTGCTCGCGGCCAAGCCGCGGCGGGCCCATTGTCAGACTTTCGGTTGATTTTTGCAAAAAGTGTGATTTAATTCCCTAGTCTATGCCTACAAGTATTACCCAGTTCGACGATCGGGAACGCAACAAGATCGTTCTACGGGTTGAAGGCGAGCTGAAACTCGACGACGCTCTGTTGCTTGAGCGAATCGCACTTGACCTGCGTGACGAACACGAGAAGAACCTTACTCTGGACCTCGCCGATCTCGATCTCCTGGACTCCGAGTCAGCTCCGATCCTGAAACGCCTTGAACGCCAGCACGGCTTCGAGATCGAAGGATTGCAGTTCTTTCTTCAGAAGATGGTTGAAGAGGCAGAAGGCAGAAGAGCCTGACAGGCTGGCACGCTCTGCTTTGTTTAACACCTACCTTTTGCGATAATACGTCGGTCAGATCAAGCAATATAGGACTCAGCCAAGCCGGAAGGCTTTTTTTCGTGTTCCGGCGTAAAACCTATGCCCCTTACGATCAGCGAGATAGCCGAATTGGTCGACGGCGAGCTTACAGGCAACAGCGATGAGCTGATCAGATCTGTCTCTTCACCTCAAAATGCGGGTCCTCACGACCTGATCTTTATTTCAGACGAATCCGGGTTTTCTTTCGCAGAGGACTCTGCGGCGGGATGCGTGATCGCGCCGATGGCTTTCGCATCTTCGATCGAGAAGCCGTTGATCCGGGTCCTCGATCCGAAGAAGGCATTCGCGATAGCTGGCTCGCATTTACATCCGCGAAAAGACAGGCCCGCTGAGATACATCCGAGTGCCGTGATAGCGAAAGGCGCAAGGATCGGCGACAACGTCTTCATTGGAGCCTTTTGTTGCGTCGGAGAAGGTTCGGAAGTTGGCGATGGCACTCACCTTCGAGCCGGAGTGAAGATCGGAAATGGCGTCAAGATCGGACCCAACTGCACCTTGCACCAGAATGTCACGGTTGAGGACGGAGTGCTCATCGGTTCCGGTGTGATTCTAAAATCCGGGGCCGTCATCGGATCGAAAGGATTCGGGTTTGTCAGGGACGGCCAATCGCTGATCAAATTCCCGCAGATCGGGACAGTGGTTATCGAAGATGATGTCGAGATCGGCGCCAACTCCTGCGTCGACCGGGGAGCGCTCGGTGAGACAAGGATCGGGGAAGGAACGAAGATCGACAACCTTGTTCAGATCGCCCATAACGTGAAGATCGGAAAGAGGGTCGTCATCGCGGCACTCGTCGGCGTTTCAGGGAGCGTCGAGATAGGAGACGATTGTGTCGTCGGCGGTCAGACCGGATTCGCCGATCATACGAAGATCGAGGACGGCGTCGTGATCGGTGCCAAGTCGGCGGTGTTTCCAGGAAAGCACGTGAGATCCGGCGTCTGGGCCGGAATTCCGGTCCTTCCGATATCAGAATATAAACGTTTGAACGCCCACATCCGCGCGCTTCCAAGACTTCGCGAGGAAGTCCGCGAGCTAGGCGAAGTGTTGCGGCGACTGGAGTCGCTTGTTCAAAAGGGGAGCGGCGAAGAGTGACAGCCGGGCCGGAGTAGATCTTTTCTATGGCAGCAACAGTATCGCGGAAATTATCAAACTCATTCGAAGGCGCCCTTGCCGGCGGCGGCGATCCCGCTACCTCTCCACTATACGTCTTTGGCCCGTTCCTCAAGCTGATCGTTGTAGCTGGAGTGGCACAGGTGACCTTCGGAGCGACCATCTGGCTCGCGGTGTTCACGGTCATCATGGTCTCCGCGATGTATCGGCAGGTGATGTCCTGGATCACCGACGGAAGCGGAGGAAGCGGGCTTTCGGAAGAGGAGTTCGGCGGATGGGCGGTAAAGATCAATGCAGGCATCACGGTAATCGAGTACACGCTCACCTTCCTTGTCAGCATGGCCGCTCTTGTGACGTTTGTGGCCGACCGCGCCACGGAGTTTGGAATTCCTCTTAACGAAACGGTTTTCGGCATCCAGTACCGTACTTTCCTTGCGGTTGGATTGAGCATATTCACCGGATGGCTTGTGAATCTGGGACCAAAGGCATCGGCCCGTGCTTTCGGGCCGGCAACGGCTGCCGTACTTGTTCTGCTCTGGGTGATGATAATCGCCACCATCTTCCAGTTTGGTTTAAAGCTCCCTGACTTCCAGATCGAGGCATTCAGCGGCGAGTACGTGCATTTCACGCTGGGCGGATACGCGAGGATTCTTGCGTTGATGACGGGTATCGAGATCTTCGCAAACCTAGTCGCTGCTTATGACGGCACGCGTATGGAGAAGAGCCGGAAGGCATTCGGGAGCCTTGTGATCATAATGGGCACGACGGCGCTTACAATGATCATCGTTGGGCCTGCTATTTTCGAGGTCTCGAAAGACTCCGTAACTTCTGAGATCTCTGTCTTCACGCAGACGATGAATGCGCTTCTTCCGGCGTGGGCTTCCTATCTTGGAACATTGATCGGGATCGCCGTCCTCCTGAGCGCGTCAGCCGCTGCTGCACAAGGGGTTCAAAACCTAGCCCTCGGACTTCGGTACAGGCACTACATAGCGGCGAGCCTCGGGCAGAGAAACAAATACGACGTGGCAGGAAAGCCCGTATGGCTGATGATCGTCGTCATCGCGTTCAGCTTCCTGCTTTTCGGTACCCACGAGGAAACCTACCTGGCGCTCTATGCTGCGGGCGTTTTCATTCTGCTAAGCATGACCGGATGGGCTGCGTGCAAAAGGCTCTTGCGCGAAGTTCGAACAAATTTCTCAGGCTCGAAGACGGCCTCCCTCGTTGGTACGGCGATCGCAGCCCTGTTGACTTCCGGAGCGACGTTGATAATTTTCGAGGAGCGTTTCTTTGAGGGAGCGTGGGTATATCTGCTCCTTGTTCCAGCCTTGTATTTCGCGTTCACTTTCTACAGGAACAAACTGGGCAGGCCGCCTTCAGTCGACGAGCGCCTTGGCGCCATCATCTCTGAACAGAGATACTTCCCGACATCCCTGCGTGAACTAAAGCTGGATGAGGTCCCGTTCCAAAAGGTCGTGCTGCCGCTCGACGGATCGTCGCTGGCCGAGCAGGGTATTGCGACTGCCCGGGCATTTGCGCGGCAATACGGGGCGGAACTCGAGATCGTTTGTGTTGAATCGGAGGAACAACAGGAAGATATCCATCTTACGGACGCGGAGATCGAACAGCACAGGACCGAGCTCCAAACGTACATAGGCCTTGTGAGCTCATTGATTCGCGGCGACGGCCTGAACGTGATGACGCATTACAGGTACGGCGAACCGTCTGCGGAGATCGACGGTGTTTCCCGCGAGACCAACGCGGACCTGATCATAATGACCACACGCGGCAAGTTTGAGATCGGCCAGCTGATCACGAAGAGTATGGCGCAGAGGGTGGTCCAGAAAACTTCGACTCCTACGCTCTTGATCAGACCGACCAATAATTGGAGGAGCCGCCGATCTGAATTCAAGCGAATATTGGTGGCGCTTGACGGCTCGGAAGAAGCCGAGATGGTACTGCCCTATATTCGCGCTTTCGCGAATCAGTTCGACAGCCACGTGCTCCTGTTTTCGGTTCCAGAAGGATCTGAAGCAGAGGGCTACGACAAGAAGATAAAACAGTATCTGGATGGCATAGCAGCGGCGCTCAGGGAAGACGGAACGGATATTGATACTTACGTGACCGGTTCAGGACCTGCCCGGACGATACTGGCGGTAAGTGAGGAAGAGCGCATCGACCTGATAATGATGAGCTCACACGGACGCGGAGGTGCGGACCGGTCTGACCAGATCCCCATCGGAAGCGTGGCGGAAAAAGTTGTTTCAGAAACGATGTGTCCGGTCTTTCTTTTACCACTTCACCGAGGCGATATGATCGCGAGGGATTCGGTGGAAGGCGAGCCAGTCGATCCGGGCAGTGTTGTCGAACCCTCCAACGAAAGCGAGTAAACTTCAGTCGGACGCTAGGTCCAGCTCTCTTGCCACGGCTTGAGCAGCGAGTTTCGAAGCGTCTTCTTTTCCGAGTGAACGACGGACCGATTCGAGTTCGGCCCGAAACCGCTCGTTGACCTGAGGATCCAAAAGCCTTCTGATCTCTTCGGCAAGGGATTGCGCAGTAAGATCATTCTGGATCAATTCCCTAGCGATCTTGTGCCCGGCGATAAGGTTTACAAGGCCAAACGTATCGATCTTGATCCTCGGCCGTATCGCGGCATTATTGAGCTTCGAGACCTTGTAAACAACGCACATCGGTGTCCCGATCACGGCCGCTTCCAGTGTGGCCGTTCCGCTCGTTACAGCAGCTGCATCTGCCGATCCCAGCGCCTCGTGGGTCTCTCCGTTCACATACACTAATCCCTCGAGAGCCTCTTTCCGTACTCCGCCCCTGAATACCGCAGACTCAAAATCATCTTTACTTCTGGAAGGCGCCAGGGCGACGACCAACTGGAGTCCTTCGATCTGCGAACGGACGAGCTCTCCGGCTTCTGCAAGGACTGGGGCAGTATATTTGATCTCCATACGCCGGCTTCCGGGCAACAGTGTGACCAACGCCCTTTGGGGGTCCAAACCGTGGCGCTCGCAGAACTCTTTCCTTCCGATTCGTGGTTTTACGGATCCGGCGATCGGGTGACCTACATACGTGACCTTTTCGAATCCGTGTTCGGAGTAAAAGGCTTTTTCGAACGGCAATATCGAAAGCATCTGGTCCACATTGTGCTTTATGTCCTGTACCCGTTTTTGCTTCCACGCCCAGACCTGAGGCGAAATGTAGTAGATGACCTTTGGGACCGACTTGCTCAGCGTCTTTGCAAGCCGAAGGTTAAACTCGGGAAAATCGACAAGAATCAAGGCATCCGGCCTGCGCTCCAGCGCTGCGGACTTTAGTTTCCTGAATGCCTTGAGAAACATAGGCAGTTCTCGAATGACCTCGAGGATTCCGATTATTGCCATCCCCTCTGCATCGACGATGGCCTCAACTCCTGCGGCCTTCATTTTCCGTCCGGCACAGCCGTAAAAATGTAGTTCGGTGGCAGGATGCTGTTCCCGCAGTGCATCAACCAGTCGCGCTGCGTGGGAGTCGCCGGACGCCTCACCGGCGACGATCATTATTGAAAGGGGCTTATTCATCGGGAAGCTGCAAATTCGGTGCGGACCGAATTTGATGGGCATTATACCCACGGGTCAACCCATTTGAACAAAGCCCGCATCACACAGCCTGTTCGTTTTTGACCACTTTTTACAGCACGCCAACTTGCTTGCAAACCGACATTTGTAAGCATAAAATGGCGTTTTTGCTTATTGTAGAGATTTCAGTTCTATTTGACCCGGCCGCGACCGCTTCTTCCCAGGCTCGGGTGGAGGATATTCGTGATAACTCGCTTTGCTAAATTTTGTGCGCTGCTCCTGTTTGCGGGCAGTCTGATTCCGATCTCAGCTCAGATCGATACGATCCTCGGGCAGGTTTCGCAGTCGAACGCGAACACCTTTGCGGGAGGGATCAGCGGCAACGGCCGTCTGGTCGTATTCGAATCGACGGGCAACATCGCGACAGAGAACCCCAGAAACGACGACCTCAACCGCGAGGTGTTTCTATTCGACTACGCCCAACGCAGGATCTTCCAGATCACTGACACAAAACATCTTCTGGTTGAGCAGGTCAGGGCTGCAAGGGGTTCCGTCACCCTCGGGACAGGTTCGTCCGGCTCGATCAACGGCATCACTGTTGCCGGTGTCGCGATAATGTCGGGACCTGTCAATTTCCAGACCTCGCTTGAACAGACTGCCACCAACGTAGCCACGAATATTAACAACCACGTTTCTACTCCGGACTATACCGCGACGGCGGAGAATCGTGTGATCACGATCTCGGCGGTCACACCCGGTCCCCAAAACAATGGCCTCGCCGTAGAAGCGACAAGCACGGGAATCTCAACGACGACAAGCAATCTTGCAGGCGGATACGACGGCAGCGGACCTGTCCTCAGCTCTAACACGAAAGTTGAGATCACGAACACCCGGCCGGTAATGAGCAATGATGGCCGATGGATCGCGTTTAGTTCGAATGCAACTACATCCGCGCCCGGTTCGGTAGACGGTACGAACCCCGGAGACTTCGACGCCAACGACTTCAACGACAGTGAGGGCAACAATGTACTCACCGGCGACGGTAATCTGGAGATCTGGATGTATCAGATTCCTTCGGTTGCGGACGTCGATATGAGCCAGGGGGATGAGATCCCCGTGACTGACCTCTCAGCCGGAACATTCATACAAGCGACGAGTTCTGTCCCCAGCCGGCTTCCCGTTTCGGGCAGTCCCACCCAGATCCCGATCATCGCCGCCGACAATACGGATCCGACCATCAACGACGACGGGTCCGTCATCGCGTTCGTTTCCAACCGCGATCTAGTTACGGACGGTAATAGCGCTCCTGAAGACAATCCCGAGATCTTTACTTTTGTCCGTGGTTCCTCTCAGATCTCTCAAGTGACCCAGACGCCGAGAGGAAACATTGCAGAACCGATCAATAACAGCACACCGACCATTTCAGGGAACGGGATGCGCGTTATGTTCGCAAGCAACGCTTCGAATCCGATAGTGGGAATGAAGGGAGGTGACAATACCGACCTGAACGAAGAGGTCTTCTACGCGGACCTCGACGCCGCGGGCGCTCCGAGCGGAGCGAAAGTGCAGGTCACCACGACATCCCCGGACGATCCAGGCGATCTCGTGAACCTTGTGAATTTCGGCCGAAGGATGTCCCGGGACGGACGTTATCTGGCGTTTGATTCCTTTGCTGACCTGACCAACGAGCACAACGGCGAGAATCAGACAGGATTCGGAACGTTTCTATATGATTCGGTAGCCGACACCTTTTTCAGAATAGGTGAACGAAGCCTGGCGGATGATGCAGCGACCGGCGGCGACATCGCTCGCTATCCAGGTTTTACGGACTACGACGCCGGCGGCACGCCCCAAACCCTGGTGCTTGAAACCAGGATGAACATTGCCCCAGACGGTACTATCCCCGAAGAAGACGAAGACGGGCTGAATCCCGATCCGACCCGGCCGGTTCAGGTCTATTCCTTCCCGATCCCGGCAACAGGTAGCCCGTTGGGCACGGGTACGTTCACAAGGCTTACCAAGCTTCCTGCGCCGACGTTCTTCCTCGGATCGGTTCAGCCGATTCCTAGCAATTCGGTCGACCGGCTTGCGTTCAGCCTACCGCAGACGGAAACAGGTACGGGAAACCCCGACCTATCGACCGAGGTGTATTACCTGTTGACTCCTGAGGTGGTCTCGGAAGCGAACAGCCCCTCGATGAGCTTCTTTACCGGCGCAACAAGAATTCCGGTTTCGAACGAACCCGTTCCATCGCCTAGTCCGACTCCTACACCGTCTCCAACACCGACTCCGTCGCCATCTCCTTCACCGACGGCATCCCCGACACCGACCCCTTCGCCAACCCCGCAGACTCCTGCGGCGGTTGAGGGACTCTCGAGAGGAATGCTGGCAGAGGTCGAATATTCATCGCGAGGATTCACGCCTTCGATCAACAAGACCGCGGTCGCAAGCTTTGACCGCCGGTTCAACCTGCCGATGGAGCTTGCCGGGGTTTCGATGAGCATCAACGGCGTTTCGGTCGGGATCAAAGAGCTCCGCGGGAACAAGATCATCTTTGTGGCCCCGGCCGGTATCGGCCAAAACCTGGAAGTTCTTTTTCCGGTCGTGATCAATTTCAACGGAGTCGTGTTCAGGGGCGAGATACTCTTCGTGGCGTTCAGGCCGGACATCTTCCGCACGGATCAGAATCCGCAGTTAAACAGGGCCAAGGTCTTCAATGTAACTAACCGGGTTCATACCCGTGAGCCTTTCACAGCCCGCACGCTTCAATACAGGGGCGGTGTGAAGGTCAACACAAAACTGCGAATGTATCTGACGGGCGTCGAGGGATTGCCCGGCAATATCGTCGGCCTTCAGATCGGTGGGATGGCCGTCCAGGGCAACATCGGGAATGCGGTGCCTGTGGAGCCGGGGATCTACACGATGGACTTCAGTCTCGCACCCAGCTTTGACATGCTGGGCGACCAGCCGATCACGATAACGATCCTGACTCAGGCAGGAGTCTTTCAGGGACGTCGGGATAACGATGCCCCAAGGATCAAGATCCTCTGACGAGTCTCACGTTCTGATAGTGAAAACCGCCGGGGCCGGTCATTCAGAATGGGCGGCCCCGCTGCTTTTGCGGCCTCAGCTGGAAGGGCGCTAATCTTGCTTTGAAAGGGTTTTGTGTATTATCCTGTGAAATCCTACAGAGGCCATAAACCCCTTTCTTGGCTGATTTTTACGCTATTGGGCATATATTCTGATCAGGGTGCCCGAGTTTAGCAGTATCCTTTTATTTCACAGGAGTTATTTAACCAGATTATGACAGAAAAAGATGTAAAGACACCGACTATCGGAAGCAAGGTCTGGCACGACGGAGAGTTCATTGATTGGAACGACGCACGCGTCCACGTGATGTCGCATGTGATCCACTATGGCTCGAGCGTTTTCGAAGGTATTCGCTGTTACAAGAACCAGAACGGCTCTGCGGTCTTCAGGCTTCAGGAGCATATGAAACGGCTCAAGAACTCCGCGAAGATCTACAGGATGGATGTGGATTACTCGCTTGACGAGTTTTGCGATGCTGTGGTCAACCTGATCCGAGAATGCGATCTGGAGGAGTGCTACATTCGTCCGATCATCTTCCGCGGCCTAGATGAAACGAACCCTGCTTTCGGAGTGAATCCGTTCCCGAATCCGCTCTCGTCCTACATCGCGGTTTGGAAATGGGGCAAGTACCTCGGCGATGAGGCACTGGAGAACGGCATAGATGTTTGTGTTTCGAGCTGGGAGCGCTTCAATTCGAACGCATTGCCCGCGATGGCAAAGGCCGGCGCGAATTATATGAACTCACAGCTGATCAAGATGGAAGCCATTCTTGGCGGCTACTCGGAAGGCATAGCGCTTGATGACCGAGGCTACGTTTCGGAAGGCTCGGGCGAAAACCTGTTCCTGGTCAACAACGGCAAACTGATCACGCCTCCGCTTGGTGCGTCGATACTTCCGGGTATTACACGGGATTCCGTGATCGAGATCGCCCGTGAGCTGGGGATCGAGGTGATCGAGACTGTTATCCAGCGTTCGGCTCTCTATCTCGCCGATGAGCTCTTTTTCAGCGGAACAGCGGCAGAGATTACGCCGATCCGTTCCGTCGACAAGATCACGGTCGGAGCCGGAAAACGGGGGCCGGTAACCGAGAAACTCCAGAAGGAATTTTTCCGGATCATCAATGCGGAAAGGCCCGCACCGAACAACGCTCCGTGGCTGACATATGTCAGGGAGGCCGCCGAAAAAAAGTCGGCGTAGGGGACGAAGCCGTTGAGATCTGAATCGCTCCCCTTTTCTAGCTAAGATCTAAATTCAGGCCCGGCCGTTCAATACGGCGGGCCTGATTTCTTTTGATGTCATTCAAATCAACCATCTCTGAACAGGCCTTGAATCTCACCGTCTTCCTTGGTGGAGGCCTTGTGATGGTCTATGAGATCGTGGGATCTCGCGTGCTATCGCCGTACGTCGGCACTTCGACCTACACCTGGACAAGCCTTATAGGGATCATTCTCGGTGCGCTGAGCATTGGCTACTGGATCGCGGGACGTCTCGCCGACAGGCGACCCTCTCAAAGAGTCCTTGCAGCAGCACTTTTTGCTTCCGGACTCCTGGTCTGCGGGACGGTTATCGCGGACGATGTCGTTCTATCGGCGATCGCTTCTACACCTCTTCCACTTGAGATCAAGACCGTTGTTTCGTCACTTATCCTTTTTGCTCCTGCGGCGGCACTTATGGGGTTCATCGTCCCTTATGCCGTCAAGCTCAAGACACGTTCACTCGATGAAACCGGGGCCACGGTCGGCCGTCTGTACGCACTTTCAACTGTCGGAAGTATCGCAGGGACCTTTGCGGCTGGGTTCGTACTGATACCGTTTGTGGGAAGCACGCGCACGCTTTACGGTGTCGCCGCAATACTTTTCGTTCTCGGACTACTGCTATTCCCTTCCGCTGCACCCAGGCAGAAGGCAATGGCGGCAACCCTGCTGCTCGCTGCAGTAGTGATCAATGAAACCGCGGGAATGATGTTGGCGGGTACGCTCGGCGTTTACGAAACGGACACGAGGTATTCGAAGGTAAAGATTGTCGATACTGTAAAACGGGCGAACGGCCGGAAGATCCGTGCGATGTCGATCGATCCGTACATCTACCAGTCATCGATGTATCTTGACGACGGAGAGCCCGCCTCGAGCTACCATCGTTACTATCACCTGATCAATGCATTCAAGCCTGATTTCAGCAATGTGCTCATGATCGGGGGCGCGGGCTACTCTTTCCCGAAGCAATATCTTAAACGTTATCCCGGAAAGAAGATCGACGTTGTTGAGATCGATCCCGGAATGACATCCCTTGCGCGCAAGTACTTCCGGCTGAAAGACGAAGCTGCGATGACGATAATCCACGAGGATGGACGCGTGTTTCTTAACGAGGCACCTTCCAAGAGTTACGATGCGGTGCTGATCGACGCTTTCAGCACGATGTTCAGCATTCCTCAACAGCTGACCACTATCGAGGCTGTACGTGAGATCAGCCGCGTATTAAAGCCCCACGGAGTAGTTATTCTCAACATAGGCACAGCGATAAAAGGCGATGCTGCGATGTTTCTCGGTGCGGAGATCGCGACCTATGAAGCGGTGTTCAACGAAGTCAGGGTCTATAAGGTCGACGATTCGAAAGCGGATGAGAACGTACAGAACGTGATATTGGCGGCGTTCAAGGGCAGTGTGCCTGAAGCGGAAGGCCGGGATGACGAATCGAAGGAAATGCTAGCCACTGAGTTCCCTTCGGCGAGCGTCAGACGCTTCCCTGTTCTGACCGACGACCTCGCACCCGTCGAATACTACTCGTCATTCGCGCAAAGCAGGTTTGTGAAGGAGTTGAGGTGAATCAGAGCGCACGCGTCTCGCGGGGTACCTAAGGATTTCGTTTTCGCCCTGAAGGGGCAACGGATGGTAGCCCCGGGCAGCCGAAGGCGCAACCCGGGGTAGGAAGTGCCGCCATACGCTTGAGCCGCGGAGCGGCGGGCCCGAGTTGGCTTAGTAGGCTGAGTTTGGTTAGTTAGAGAAGTCTAAATGTGTTGGTTTTCGCCCTGAAGGGGCGAGATCAACTTCTCACTCAACTCAGCAAACTCACCAACCGCAGCCATCTCAGCCAACTAGCCTAACTCCGTCAACCCTTGAACCTCATCGGTCCCCTTGAGCATATACCTCGGTTCCGAACGCGCCGATGCCGTTAAGGCGGAAGCTGAATACCACCCGGTTCTCGGATCTGACGCCGACGTTGTAAGTGTAGAACTGGGTCGCCAATGCGCAGCAGTCAAACGCATAACCCAATGTGTAAAGAGAGCTTACGACCGGCGTTCCCCCGGACTCACGGCGGTTCTGAAAGTCTAGAAAAAGTGACGTTCCCCCATACAGACCTCGATTCTTGTCGCCGATAAATATGGCCGGACTCCACTGCGAGCCTCTTAGTGTGCCGGCCTCTTTTCCGTTGTCATTGGCAAACTGACGCAGTGAGGGGATCAGGGTCACCGCGCGGGTGTAATAGAAGGTCTGGAAGATCTTTAAGAGTTTCGTGTTGTAGCCGACTGTCGCCGAAATGTTTCGAAGTCCGTCGCCCTGTACGCCGACATCCATCTTTGAGTTGAAGAAAATGGTATTGAGAGGCCTGTAGGTCGCGTCGATATTGATCGGCGAAAACCTGCGCGGAACCCCACCAAAGGTGTAGAAGGTAAGGTCCGTTATAGGCTTGATCTGGTTCCTTTCGCCCGGCTGAAGTGCGCCTCCAAAGTAAGGGTCGAAGTAGTACTTCCCTTTGATTGTCAGCGTGAAAATCTCGTACGGCTGAATGGACAGCGGGTCCTTATCACTGTCCGGAGTGTCCTTAAGGAGGTCCCTCGCATCGTCGGTCACGGCTTCCGTGTAGCGCCGCACGAAGAATCGGTTTGTGATCCCGTACTCCACTTCGTTAGTATCCGTTTCCGTGTCCTCGTAGTCGTACCTGATGATCTTCTCGAACTCGTTGATTCCCTTTCTGAAGCGGTAGGTCAGATACGGTTCTATGACGTGCCGGAACTTGAAACTGTCTTTCTTGCCGTAGAAATTCCTTGCAAGCGCGACGGGACGGACATCGAGCTCGAACTCCCCGTACTTCCTGAGCAGATCGGAACCAACGACCCTGCGCATATCTTGGAGTTTATCGATCGAGTTCGAATAGTATGTAAATCTCCCTCCGGCCTTTGCAGTTATCGACAGGTATTTGAGGTCGATCGGAAGCGTTAATTCCGGATGTAAGTCGAATCTCTGTCCGACAACCGGTGTGACGATCGGGTCGCCGCCAGTCGCCTGTCTGTAAAGCTCGATACTGTCGGCATCATCACGTCTGGAGATGCCTTGCACACTGGTTTTGAACGAGAAATAGACGTTCTCAAAAAACGAAAGCTCCGACGGCCTCTTTTCGAATTCGATACTCGGAAGGTAGCGAGTCTTAACCCTCACGTTAGGGATCGAGGTCACGTTCGAACGGGCCAGGATGTTCAGGGTGTAGTTGCGCCAGCTCTTGTTTACAAACGCCTCAGACGTCTCTATAGGTGATGTGATCTGCTGAATGCCGTCAAAGAACACCTGCCTGAACGCAAGGCTCGATGTGATCCGCACGTCTGCCACACCTACAAACCCGTTGGCAAAATAGTGGATTCCTTCGGCATAGACGCTGGTCCCGCCCTGATCAGGGTTCTCGGCGCTCGCCTCCGGCCCGATGACCCGGTCCGCGACTCCGTAGAGTCCGAAGTTAAAATATGACCGGGAATTGGCGCGCGTCCTGACATCTACCCCGTACCCGATACCGCGTCCTGTGAAAAGATCGCCGCGAAACGTTGCGTCGGCAGACTTGCCCAAGGTCTGATAGTAAGCGCCCGAAAACCTGAATCCCTTGTTGGCGGAGAACCCGAAAGTAGGTGTAAGGAAACCCGAACTCCGCGCGCGTTCCTTTATAGGGATCGAAACATAGGGAAGCGCCAGCACGGGAATGTTCTTAATTCTGAACCGGGGATAGCTAAGCTTGAGCTTGTCATTCGCTACAACTGTCGCCTTGTCTGCCTTGAAGCTCCATTTCGGAACCGTGTCTTCGCAGGCAGTGAAAACGCCGTTACTGATCACGACCTCTTCCAGTTTTGTTCGCTCTACCTTGTCCGCAGTGAAATAGATTATCGTCCCGTCGTCGGTCTGGTTGGTGTAGCCGGTGGAGTTTTCAAAGGTGCCGAGTTTGGTCTGGTAATTCCAGATACCGCTGGTCCCGGTTATCCTTTGGTCATCCCCCTGATCAAATACGACGCTTCCTTCGGCGGTTATCGTGTTCGTCTCTTCGTAAATTACGATCTTGTCGGCCTGCAGACGATAAATCCCGTATCTGACATCGACGTTACCCTCGTGGGTGATGATCCTCTTGCCGTCTTCCCCTGTGATCTGCTGGCTGTCCGAATACACGACGAGTTCGTCGCCGCCGCCTTCAGGGACGTAACCTGAGTCCTGTTTTCTTTGTCGGGGTGTTATTGGACGGTCGGGAGCGACCGGATTAACGTCGGGGGTATCCGAAACGGGGTTTGCGACCTCTCGTTCGACCGGGTTGGTTTGCTGAGCCTCCGAAGTTATCGGGAAGAGGAAGAGGAACGCAAAGCTAAGTAATACTAGACCGATTCGGCACCGCATATTTGGCTCACGCGTAAACGTTTTCGATGCTACCACGAATGGCCGGAATTCATAAACGCCTGTGTTAAACTCAATTTTGTAAGCATTTAGCAGTCTTTTCGATAGTCGTTCCCTGACCTGGATACCGCGTCGCAGTGACCTCAGAAATGGGTGAAACCCGAGAACAATCTGTACTTGTTGTTGAAGACGAAGAGCTTATGCGGAATATTCTCCGCGAGCTGCTCGAAGACGAAGGGTACAGCGTGCTTTCCGCAGACAGTGCTGAATCCGGGCTTGAGATCTTCGCTTCTTCCGAAGTCTCCGTGATCATCACCGATATCAAAATGTCCGGAATGGACGGTATCGAGCTGCTGGACCGAATCAAACAGATCGACGAAAACGCGCTGGTAATCATAATCACAGCTTATTCGTCCGTCGACTCTGCCGTGGCCGCTCTCAGGAAAGGCGCTTACGACTACGTCACAAAACCCTTCGTCAATGAAGACCTGATCCAGACGGTCAAGAACGCGATCCGCCTTCGAGAGCTGTTCTCGGAGAACCGAGTGCTCAAAAGAGAGCTCGACCGAAAGACCAGTTTCGACGGAATAATCGGAAACAGCGATGCGCTTCAGAGCGTTTTCAGGATCGTTGAAAAGGTCGCCGATTCAAATGCACACGTCCTTATCCAGGGCGAAAGCGGAACCGGCAAAGAGTTGTTTGCCCGCGCTCTTCACCAAAAAAGCTCCAGGGCGGATAAGCCGTTTCTGGCGGTCAACTGCGGCGCCCTTCCGGAGACACTTCTCGAGAGCGAGTTATTCGGACACAAGAAAGGGTCTTTTACTGGAGCTACTTCGGACAAGAAAGGGCTCTTCAGGTCGGCGGACGGAGGAACGCTCTTCCTCGACGAGATCGGTGAAATGCCGCAACCGCTTCAGGTCAAACTTCTTCGGGCCGTGCAGGAACAGGAGGTAACTCCCGTAGGTGGGTCCGAACCCGTGACTTTTGATGTACGGATCGTTGCGGCCACAAACAAGGACCTAGAGAAGGAAGTCGCTGAAAAGCGGTTTCGTGAGGACCTCTTTTACCGCCTGAATGTGGTGGAGATCAATGTCCCGCCACTGCGCGAGCGCCGTGAAGACATACCGCTGCTTGCGAAGCACTTCGCGGCGCGAACAGCCACTGAACAGAATGCCGATGAAAAGCCTCTGTCGACGGAGGCGATGTCTGCTTTGGTCAACCACAAGTGGCAGGGCAATGTTCGCGAGCTGATGAACGCAATCGAACGGGCGTATCTGCTTAGCTCAGAGGAGATAGACCTTGAGAGTCTTCCGCCGAGAATTAAGAACGGCGCAGAAGGCGGTTTCGAGATCCGCGATCCCAACGGTATCAGACCGACACTGGACGAGATCGAACGGCGCTACATACTGGAAACCCTGCAGGCAGTAAAGAACGATAAGGCGGCAGCTGCGGAGATCCTAGGAATAGATCTTTCGACGCTCTATCGCAAGCTGAAGAAATACAATGAGATTTAGCAATTACTTGGTGAGGAGTGTCAGCACGAAGTAGTCCGTTTCGTCGATATGCACAAAGGTCCCGGTCTTGTACGGGCCTTTCGCAAGCGAACTGGCGTTGTAGCCTTTTCCCTTCAGGGTTTCGTCGCCCGTAGTTGAACTTCTGGCCGCGAGCTCCGGCGGAAACCAAGTTTCGGGGTCCACTTTGGCATCGAATGGCTGACCCTTTGACGACAGTTCTTCGCGGATCTTTTCACCGTCTTCCTTCGAGAACCGGAAGACCGCTGTCAGCTTCTTTCCTCCGCCTGCATCCTCCGCGATCTCCTCTTCGCGCCAGACGCTGTCCTGTTCTGGCTCGTAAGGGATCTCAACGAGCTCGCTGAGCTTGATCGCGTTGTCCTCCGCAATATTCTCATTGGAGTTGACGTTTAGGTTGATCGGGCGGTTCGTATCTTCTGGGGGGCGAAGCTGATTTGCCTCCCCGTAATCCTTGTCTTCAACACAGCCTGAAAAGATGAGTATGGATAAAAGTATGGTGTAGACGCACCAACGAGGGCAGATCATTCGGAAATAGTACCTTCTCATGCAACGGTTTGGCAATGTTTTGAGACAGCCTGTTAGATCAACGCACCCCGCCGGACAGATGTTTCGAATCGGTCCGCGCCCTGAGATCCTTTTTGCCGAAGCGATGGCGTTGAACTAGAATGTAGAGTTACACTTAACGCCTCAAACAGGCAGGAGCAATAATGCCCAATATCAAGGAAAAGCTGTCAGATAAACACTCGGACAAGGAACGGTGGGAAGAGGAGACTCTCAAGCCGGTGACCGAAAAACGGCCGGAACGAAAAGAGTCTTTTGAAGGCGTCTCGCTTGAAGCGGTCGACAGGCTTTACACCGAAGCCGATATCGACGAGATCGATCCGAAAGCGGACATCGGATTCCCGGGCGAGTACCCCTACACGCGGGGGATCCACCCGACAGGCTATCGTGGAAAGCTGTGGACGATGCGCCAGTTCGCTGGCTTTTCTTCTCCCGAAGACACGAACCGCCGATTCAAATACCTGATGAAGCAGGGCCAGACCGGGCTTTCAGTTGCTTATGATCTTCCCGCGCTGATGGGTCTCGACGCAGATTCCCCCCTTTCGGAAGGCGAGGTCGGAAAGTGCGGAGTCGCTGTGTCCTCGTTGGCGGATTTTGAGGTGCTCTTCGACGGTATCGACCTCGAGGAAGTCACGGTCTCGCAGACGATCAATGCTCCTGCCTGGATATTCCTTGCGTTCTACCTTGTCGTTGCCGAAAAGCAGGGCGCGGATTTCAGGAAGATCTCGGGAACGCTCCAGAACGATATCCTGAAGGAATACATCGCTCAGAAGGAATGGGTCTACCCGATCCGGCCGGCCATGAAGTTGGTCATCGACACGTTCGAATACTGCAAGGACAATGTGCCCCGCTACAATCCGATCTCGGTTTCCGGATATCACATACGCGAGGCGGGAGCGACCGCGCTTCAGGAACTCGCGTTCACCCTTCGGGACGGAGTTGAATATGTCCAGTACGGGATCGACCGTGGAATGGATGTCGACGAGTTTGTTCCCAGGCTATCCTTCTTCTTTAACGCCCATAACGACTTTTTCGAAGAGATCGCGAAGTACCGCGCAGCGAGGATCGTCTGGGCAAAGACAATGAAGGAACGCTTCGGGGCCAAGTCCGAGAGGACGATGAAGCTCCGGTTTCATACCCAGACCGCTGGCGTCTCGCTTACGGTTCAGCAACCCCTGATCAACATCGCGCGTGTGGCGATCCAGGCACTGGCGGGTGTACTAGGCGGCACGCAAAGCCTGCATACGGATGCTTATGACGAAGCGCTCGCGCTTCCGACCGATGAAGCCGCACTTATCGCACTCAGGACCCAGCAGATCATCGCCGAAGAAACGGGAGTAGCGAACACTGTTGATCCCCTTGGCGGAAGTTACTATCTCGAATCGCTGACACAGAAGATGGTCGACGGATGTCTCGACTATTTCGACAAGATCGACGGATTTGGAGGAATGGTCGAAGCCATCGAGGCGGGGTTCCCGCAGCGCGAGATCCAGGAATCTGCCTACCAGTATCAAAAAGCTGTTGAGCGAAAAGAGCAGACGATCGTCGGTGTGAACAAGTATGTGATGGAGCAGGAGATCTCAAAGACCGACATCCTCAAGATCGATGAATCGGTCCGCGATCACCAGCTAGAACGTCTCGATCAGACTAAGTCATCCAGAGATAACGGAGCCGTCGAGAATGCGCTCGAGAAGCTGAAGCAGGGTGCCGAAGCGCGCATCAACCTGATGCCGGCAACGATCGAGGCCGTTAAGGCCTACGCAACCATTGAAGAGATCTGTACGGCGCTCCGCGACGTTTACGGTGTTTACGAAGAACCAGCATTCTAGGAACTGATCGATGCTCAAACCGACGGTGATAGCGATTCCCTTTTTCGCGCTGATGATCGCGATCGAGGCGTATCTCGTCATTCGTGAGGACCGCGAGAAGTTCGACAAATGGGACACGTGGAACAATGTCCTGATCGGTTTCGTCAGCGTGGCATTCGGTTCCCTGATAGCGATCGTAACCGCGAACTTTTATCTCTGGGCTTATGAGATCGCACCGTTCAGAATGCCTATGGATACCTGGTGGCCGTGGGTGATACTGGTACTCGCTGACGATTTCGCATATTACTGGTTCCACCGCTTCAGCCACGAGATGCGGTTTCTCTGGAATTTCCACGTCGTCCACCATTCTTCCGAAGAATACAACCTGAGCGTCGCGGTCCGGCAAAGCTGGTTCGGCGGTGCCGTGCACTGGGCCTTCTACATTCCGCTGGCATTCCTGGGGTTTCCTTTCGCCGCTTTCGTATTCGTTCACGGTATAAACCTGATCTACCAATTCTGGATCCACACAAAACTGATCACGCGGCTCGGTCCGCTGGAATGGGTCTTCAATACGCCTTCACATCACCGCGTCCACCACGGCGTAAACGACGAGTACCTGGACAAGAACTACGCCGGCATTTTCATAATTTGGGACCGCATGTTCGGCACGTTCGTCGAGGAACGTGAAGAGGTGAAATACGGGATCATCAAGCCGATCAACAGTTACAATTCGGTCTGGATCAACACCCACGGATGGTTTGAGATGGCGGAGGCAATGCGAAACTCAAAGGGATTCTGGAACAAGCTTCGATGTATCTTCGGTTCGCCAAATATGGACCACAAGGCCGGGGAGACAGTCAATGTCGGCCTCGAATCTCCGGAACACGTATGAAATACTTTGCCACTTTTGCCGCTTTATTCGTACTTTCCGTTCCAGTGACGGCTCAGATCACGGTCACGCCAAAGAAGGTCGTTTATGAGCGGAAAAGTACCGAGGCTCCGGACTTCAAGAAGAAGTTCGAGGTAACTTACCCTGTGTTCGAAGATGTGACGGATACGGCAGTCAAGAAAAGACTGGAAGAGTCCGTCGACTACTGGAAGATCTTTGACACGACACTTGAAGAGAATCTCGGCGACTACTACTGGCTTGACTCATTCTGGTACGAAGTGGGTTACAACAAGAATTCCCTGGTTGTCATAAAGCTCTTTATGGAAGGTTCGGGAGCGTATCCGGACGGTGTGGTCAAGACCTTTGTGCTGGACACCACGACTGGTCAACGAGTTGCTATCCAGGAGACTTTTACCGGCCTTCCTGAGCTTGTGGAGAAGCTTTCGAAGATGCAGGAAGCCGAGATCGCCAACGACATCAAGCAGTGGAAAGAAGAGGAAGGCGATGCCGACGCTGCTGACACGATCGCCCAGGAGATGGAAGGGAAAGCGATCACGGTTGAATCTCTGGAAGAGTTTTCAGTGACAGATGATGGCGTGATCTTCCATTTCGATTACGGCTTTCCGTACGCGATCAGAGCATTTCAACCGCTAGGCGACTATTCGTTCACATGGGAAGAGATCTCACCGCATATCAGAAAGGACGGGATCCTAGGGAGATTCAGGAAGTAATGAGTACTGAGAGATGAGTGCTGAGAGATAAGTGCACCCGAGCGCCCGCGTCCCGCGGGCGGTTCTTTTTTTCTCAGTACCAACTCCTTCGTCACGTGCGCAAGTCCGTGTTGTAGTTCTTCAGAGCGTAGCGAAGCCGTATCTTAGCCGTGGGCTTCTGACACTGATGCTTTAACTATGGGGGTGGCTTAAACGAGTAGTCCTCAGTCCTCGGTCCTTTCTACTCAGTACTCAGTCCTTTCTACTCAGTACTCAATGTAGCCCGCGCTGACGCTTGGGCATCTGGCTCGCATCAGTATCTCCTGACGCTCCTTTGTGTTGTTTGCGAGATCCTCCGCGACCTTCGCGGTTAGATTCTTTCTGAAGCAAAGGGATATCTCACCGAAAGGCCGAAGACTCCAGACAAGGCGCAGCAGCCCCTCCGGGTCAATTCGAACAAGTCCGCGGCTCCGTTCTTCGCCCTCGCTCACGCGCGGGCTACTGACACAGTCCGACTCCTGCTATAATCTTCCTAATCCAACTAACCAAAGGCGATTAGCCGATTCAATACCGATGAGTAACAGAAAGATAAGGGTTCTTGTCGCCAAGCCCGGTCTGGACGGACACGACCGTGGTGCAAAGGTCATTGCCCGCGCATTGCGTGACGCCGGAATGGAAGTAATTTACACGGGTCTTCGCCAGACGCCCGAAATGATCGCGGCAGCCGCTCTTCAGGAGGACGTAGATGCGGTCGGCATCTCCATCCTCAGCGGAGCTCACAATACACTTTGCCCGCGCATCGTTGGCCTTCTTCGGGAAAAAGGAATGGACGATACGCTCGTTATCGTGGGCGGGATCGTGCCGGACGAAGACATTCCGGTTCTCAAAGAACAGGGCATCTCCGAGGTGTTTCTTCCGGGGACTTCGACCGAGGACATTGTCGACTTCATCAACGCTAATGTGCGGAACGAAGGCTGAATTTTGGTTTCTGTCAACGAACTTACAGAAGCCACGGCTCATCTGCGATATAAATAGGGTAGAAAGGAGTTTTTCTATGAGATACAAGAAAATATTGATGATATCCGTGTTTTCCATCCTCTTCACTGGCGGTACCGCGATCGCGAACGGACAAGTCGTGGATGCGGTCGAAAAGGCTGCCGAAGCCACCAAGGATGCCGCAAAGAAAACAGCGAAAGTGACGAAGGAAGCTGCCGTAAAGGCCTCAAAAGTGACTGCGAAAGGGGCAAAGAAAGGTGCTGAGGCAACCGCCGACGGCGTCAAGAAGGGTTCGAAAGCGACAGCCTCGGGAGTAAAGAAGGGAGCCAAGGCGACAGCTAAAGGAGCAAAGATCGCAGGGGAAGAAACCGCCGACAAGACTGAAGACGCTGCAGAAGCGACCGCAGAAGGCGGACGCTGGCTGGTGGTCACTACTTGGGACGGTACAAAATGGGTCGCCAAGAAAGTCTGGTTTGCAGGAAAGAAATCGGCTAAGGGCGAGAACCCGATCCCATAGTCCTTCACGAAATCAGTAACAGACCGTTGAAGAGTGGGCGGTCAGCAAGGCTGAGATCAGCCATTGTTGACCGTCCCTTTTATTTGTTTTCTAATTGAACCCAATGAAAGAAACCGTACGTGTTGCCAGCGGCCAGGGATTCTGGGGAGACCTGCTTTCTGCTCCGATTGACCAGGTGCGCAGAGGGCCTATCGATTACCTGATGCTCGACTATCTCGCCGAGGTGACGATGTCGATCATGCAGAAACAAAGGTCGCGAAATTCGGAGGCTGGTTTCGCACGCGATTACATTGCACTTATGGAAGAAATCCTCCCGGATTGCGTCGAGAAGGACATCAAGGTCCTTTCTAATGCCGGAGGAGTCAACGTCGAAGGCTGTGCAGAAGTAGTCGCCGATACGGCGAGGAAGCTCGGTATCAAGGGCGAAAAGATAGGCGTGATCACCGGAGACGACATCCTGCCGAGGCTTGAAGAGTTCCTCGACAAAGGAATCGCGATCGACAATATGGACACCGGCGAGTCCCTGAGCGGGATCCTGGACAAAGTTCAGGCAGCGAACGTCTATCTCGGAGCCGGACCGCTTGTCGAGGCGCTTGGCGAGGGCGCGCGAATAGTTGTCGGCGGAAGGCTGACCGACACTGGGTTGACGCTCGCGCCGTTGATGCACGAGTTCGGATGGACCTTCGAGGACTGGGACCTGATCGCGGCTGGTACGATTGCAGGCCATATCATCGAGTGTGGAGCGCAGTGCTCGGGCGGGAACTGCCAGTACGACTGGAAGAACATCCCTGAGATGGAAGACGTCGGTTTCCCGATCATCGAGGCGAAAGCCGACGGAACTTTCGAGGTCACGAAGCACGAGGGAACCGGCGGCCGCGTTAACGTGCAGTCGGTGAAGGAACAACTGCTTTACGAAATGGGCGATCCCCACCAGTACATCACTCCAGACGTGATTGCGGACTTTACGACAATTCACCTCGAAGACAAAGGAAAGGACCGGGTCGGCGTACACGGTATCAAGGGGAATCCGAACACAGACTTCTACAAAGTGTCTATCGCGTATTCGGCGGGTTTCAAGGCCGTCGGAACGCTCGTCTACTCTTATCCTGAGGCTTACGACAAGGCGAAAGCTGCGGACCGGATTCTCCGCGCGCGGCTCGAGAACCTGGGGCTCGAGTTTGACACTGTTCTCACTGAATTTGTGGGTGTTAACGCCACGCACGGCCATCTGGCGGGAGAACCTTCGAAGGACATTCCGGAGGTCCAGATGCGTATCGGGGTCCGCGGAAGCGACCGCGAAGCGGTGTCAAGATTCACCAAGGAGATCGCGCCTTTGATCCTTACTGGGCCGCCTGCGGTCACCGGATTTGCCGGCGGCAGGCCAAAGGTCGAAGAGATCATGGCGTACTTCCCGGCATTGATCCCCAAGGACCTGATCGAGACCAAGGTTGAGATAATTGAGACGTGACGGAAACGGCTTACAAATGGAGGGTCAGATCTCGGGATCAGGTGGCCGATTGCCGCGTTTTCAACGTAACGAAACGAAACTCGGTCGACGAAAACGGACGAGAAGGGACCTTCTATGTTATCGAAGCTCCCGACTGGATCAACGTCATTCCGGTAACAAAGGACGGAGACATCATTCTGATCAAGCAGTTTCGGCACGGAACCGAAGAGTTCACGCTCGAGATACCGGGTGGAATGGTGGACGAAGGTGAGTCCGCGCAGGAAACTGCATCTCGCGAGCTGACCGAGGAAACGGGTTTTGTTGCAGGAAAGATGGTCTATCTTGGCAGTTCCAGGCCAAACCCTGCCATCCAGAGCAACACACTCCACCACTTCGCGGCGCTTGATTGCGTGGAAAGCGGCGAACAGGCATTCGACGAACACGAAAGCATTGCCGTCAGGAGGGTTAGCAGTCACGAATTGGACGCGCTGATAGAAAGCGGCGATATCGATCATTCGCTGGTGCTTGCCGGACTTCTCAAATTTCGGGAGTTCGCGTCAAAAGAAAGAACTTACAGCTATGAGAGTTGAACTTTTAAAACTCGCTCACGCACGTTCGGGAGACAAAGGCGACACTGCAAATGTCGGTCTGATCGCCCTGAAAGAGGAGTTCTATCCGATAATCGCTCGCGAGGTGACTTCGGACAGAGTGAAAGAGCATTTTGGTCCGATTGTAAAAGGAGAGGTTGAGAGATTCGAGCTTCCTAACCTCGGCGCATTGAACTTCCTTCTTCACGGATCGCTCGGCGGCGGCGGAACGCTTTCGCTGATGACCGATGCGCAGGGCAAGACGTTCTCTACTGCGCTTTTGAGAATGAAAATAGAGATTACGGAAGAGGAAGCTAAAAGCCTGGAGGACTGATGACCGAAGCACTTCAGAAGAAGATCGAATTCGGATATGCGCAGGTCGGTGCTTTCAGGCTGCATTACGCACGTGCGGGCAATGGCCCGAAACTGGTCCTTCTGCTTCACGGATTCCCCGAGTTCTGGTATTCGTGGCGGCATCAACTCGTCGATCTTTCGGACGAGTACACCGTTGTCGCGCCAGATCTTAGAGGTACGAACCTCAGCGACAAGCCCACCGAGATTTCGGAATACAAGATCGACAAACTTGTCGACGACGCCGTCGGTTTGATCGATCAGCTCGGTTTTGAACAGGCAGCGGTTGTGGGACACGACTGGGGAGGCGGGATCGCCTGGGCGATCGCGCGGACTCATCCCAAGTCAGTTTCAAAACTTGCCGTCCTTCAGACTCCGCCGATCGACATCTGGAGAAAGAACCTGACAATGAACCAGCTCTTTGCGAGTTGGTACATGTTCTTTTTCCAGCTTCCGAAGCTTCCTGAGATGCTTCTCACGTCCAGGGATTTTGAAGGTCTCGCGAAGGGTGTTCGAGGAACTACAGCCGCCCGCGGGGTCATTTCGAAACAGGACATCGAGGAATACAAGATAGCCTGGGCAAGGCCCGGAACGATCACGGGCGGGCTCAACCTGTATCGCGCGAACGTGCTCTCTCGTTTGTTTGGGAAAAAAGAGAAGCTTCCCGATGTGACCGTTCCTACGCTGTTCATTTACGGTGAACAGGATCACGCGATCCTTCCCAGCACGGTCGAGGGTGTGGCTGAGGTCGTCGCAGCCGACTACGACGAGATCCGGATACCTGAGGCGGCGCATTGGGTTCACGTCGAAGCCCGCGATAAAGTGTCTGCCGCGCTTCGAAATTTTCTAAGAGAATAGTTTTAAAGGACAAAATCGATGGATGTTCTTTTGACGGAGATGAGCGAGACCACACTTTTTCTCTCGCTCAACCGGCCTGATAAGCGGAACGCGCTGAACGACGAATTGATTTCTGCATTGAAAGAAGCGATCGCTGATGCAGGTTCCAACGGCGAGGTTCGCGCCGTCGTTATCCGCGGCGAAGGAAAGGATTTTTGTTCTGGAGCAGACCTGACCGCGCTTCAGAAGATCGCTGAAAGCGATATCGTCGAAAACCTGGAAGATGCCGAATCGCTGATGGATCTGTTCATCGCGCTCCGAAGGATCGAGAAACCGGTCATCGCAGCGGTTCACGGACGCGCTTTGGCAGGCGGCTGTGGTCTTGCGACTGCTTGCGACATCGTGCTGGCGGCGGAAAACGCACGCTTCGGTTATCCGGAAGTGAAGATCGGCTTTGTGCCGGCGATGGTGATGGCGATCCTCAGGCGCAATCTTGGAGAAAAACTCTCATTCGAGCTGATAACACGCGGATTCGAATTCTCGGCAGAAGACGCGTTCGACATGGGACTGATCAACAAGGTCCTGGACGAGGACGGATTTCAAGAGGCAGTTGCGGAGTATGCGGCCGGATATGCGGAGGTGAGCTCGTCTGCCGTCGCGCTTTCAAAAAGACTGCTCTATTCGATCGACGGCTCGGACTTTGAGAGTGCTTTGCGTTCAGGAGCCGAAATCAACGCAATCGCGAGAATGACGAAGGACTGCCAGGACGGCATCGCGAAGTTCCTGGACAGGAAGTAACCATCAGAACGGTCGCTAACGCTCCCGGTTCTGATTATTGTCTTCTCTTCTTCGCGGAACTTGGCGCCTTGGCGTCTTGGCGAGAGGCCTTCGAATTGGCATTTGAGATCAACGTCCGAAGCTAACAGGCGCGACAAGACCTCCCGCCAAGTCGCCAAGCCGCAAAGACCCGCAAAGGGAACCGCGCGCTTCTAGACACGGATCAGATAAGAACGGTCGCTGCCGCTCCCGGTTCTGATTTCATTGGTCAATGGTCAATGACCAGCTACCGCTCCCGGTTCTGATTATTGTCTTCTCTTCTTCGCGGAACTTGGCGCCTTGGCGTCTTGGCGAGAGGCCTTCGAATTGGCATTTGAGATCAACGTCCGAAGCTAACAGGCGCGACAAGACCTCCCGCCAAGTCGCCAAGCCGCAAAGACCCGCAAAGGGAACCGCGCGCTTCTAGACACGGATCAGATAAGAACGGTCGCTGCCGCTCCCGGTTCTGATTTCATTGGTCAATGGTCAATGACCAGCTACCGCTGCCGGAACTGATCAGACCCGCATCCACTTCGTGGCGATTCTCATCAATTAATGCTTTTCAACAATTCTTCGGCACGCTTTCTGTCCTCAAGAGTGTTCTCGTCCGCGATTGATTTAGTCAAAGACAAATATTCGTCCAACGCATTCCGAGCGTCTTCCTTCCGTCCCATTTCCGCATACAGCGCGCCAAGGCGGTAGATCACGCTCTTCGATTCAGGCAGAAGCTCGGTCTTCGCACGCTCCCGCATAGATTCGAGAAGCGCCAGCGCCTCAGCTTTTTTGTCCTGCTGATAAAGCACTACAGAGCGTTTTGACGCAAGCGCGGCCTCATATACACGCAAACGCTTCGAAGCTTCCTCAAGCACCTGAGAAGCCTCGCCCAGCTTCCCTGAACTACTCAACGCGATCGCAAGTGCTTCGTACGCCTGATAGAGCGTGTACGCATTCACCTCATCGTCCGGCATTGCAGTGACTGAACGGAGAGACGCCGCAGCCTCTTCATAGTTACCGAGCCGCAGTTGAGATCTTCCTTTCCCAAGGTAGCCAAGTGCCGTCGGCGCCACTTCCAGCGAACGTCCATAAGCCCTGGCTGCTTCCGCGTATCGTTCCTTTGACTCAAGGGCGGACCCGTATTGGACAAAGTTCTTTGCTGAATTCGGATCCACCGAAACCGTGTGTTGCCAAAGCTTGATATCGGTCATCCAGACAGACGAATTGCTATAGCTCTTCAACAAATATCCGGCTGAAACGATCGCGGCGGCGGTAATCAGAACAGCGCCGGCGGTCTGCTTAAAGAGATTCTCAAAGAGCTGACCTCCACCAAGGACAAGCGCTGCGATAAATCCAAGAACCGGCAGATACAAGTACCTTCCATGCACGATCTCTTCCGGCGAGAAGGCGGTGATATTGAGAGCCGGCAAGAGCGGTAGTATGAGGATCGCTAGCAGGAAGTACCGATAAGGCGATCTTCTCGCCAGGAACCAGACAATGACCACGAACCCGACAACGGCAAGCATTGGAAAGATAAAGCTATCAAAGCTAATTTCCGTTACCGGACGAAGCCGGTGGTTGGCCGCGAGCGGGTAAAGTCCGCTTGCCTGTTTGAAATAGAAGTTCAGGACTTCGGGAAAGGAGTAGATCGCTTCCCGGACCGAAGGCGCCCCCGGGATATCGCGACTGACCGCTCCCAGCACTATCCACCTGACGGCGAAGAAAAGAGTCGCCAGGCCGAAATAAGGCGCCGAATCGACAAAGATGCTTCGCAAAGATTTCGTGAGATTGGTGCTTTCATCGCTTCGAAAGAACAGAAGGCCAAAGAGCGGGAATGTCAGCATCGCGACCTCTTTCGAACCTAGAGCAAGCAGATAGAGGAGCAGAGAAGCTATAAACCTCCAGGCGCTCATCCTCGTTCGTGCGATCTGGGCGAGCAGCAAAGCACCGACGAGAAAAGCCGAAAAGAGAAGGTCGGGCGAACCCGCGATCCAGGCCACCGATTCCGTGTGAACGGGATGAACGGCAAAGATCAGAGCGATAGCAAAAGCAGCGGCACCGCCGAACTCCAGCCTTTCCAGCAATAAAAAAACAAGGACCGAAACAAAGGCGTGCAGGATAAGGCTCGCAAGGTGCCAGCCGAAAGGATCGAGACCAAAAAGGCTGAACAGTATGATCGACCAAGCAGTGAACACTGGACGCCAGTAATTGCTCGCAGTCACGGTTCCGTCGCCCTTGAACGCCCAGACATCCGATGTGAGAGCCTGCCAATAGAGATCGGGGTTCTGAATCAGTGTGTTCCGGACGATCTGGCGATTGTCGTCGTAGACGAAATCGCCCGAAAGAGAGGGCGAGAACGCGACAAAGGCGGCCGCGGCGATGATCGCCGCAAAGACCGCCTTTATTAGTAGTTCGTTCTTAGGTTTCTCTTCCGCCATTTCAATTGCCGGAAGCCGGCACAATGATCAGGAAGTAATCCATCTTGTCCGCTTTGACGAAATCGTGAACCTCCTTCGTCTCGAAACCCGCGCGAGCTGCCTCCCGTTTCACGACTTCGACATCGATGCCGTGGTTCCCGCCGCTGCCGTCACGTTCGATGATCCCAACCAAGGCTTTGCTTTTTAGCGCTTTCCGAAGGTTCCTGAGAAACGTGATCGGCTCGGCGATCTCGTGATAGGTGTTGAGGATGAGAACTGCGTCAATCGAACTTGCCTCAAGCAGGGGGTCTTCCGGCTTGCTCAGAACGGTCTCCACGTTCGTCCTCTTCTCTCGCGAGATCTTCTCGTTGATGAACTTGACCGACTCTTCGCTTATATCCACCGCGAATACTCTTCCGTCGGCTCCCACTCGATCGGCAGCTATCATCGTAAACCAGCCTGATCCGGCGCCGATATCGGCTACCCGGCTTCCCTCTTTGATCCCCAGAAGGTCCATTACTTTCTGGACCTGGAGCTTCTCTGCGCGGTCATCGCGGTCGAATCGCTCGAGGTTTCCTGTATACGGGTCGCTGGTCTCACGATCGATGGAATCATCGACTGATGGCGTAGGTGTTGCAAGCGGTCCAGTGGCGGTCTTCGCGGAACCGAACGGCTGCCAGCCGTTGAACGCAAGAGTCCAGAGGACTGCAAGGAGAAGGATCTTGAATGCTATCCAACCGGCTATCGCCTTAAAAATCCAATGCATTTCAAATCTCCAGTGCCGCTTGCAGGGGATCGGGGTTGATCTGATCGATCAAACCCATTTCAAGTGCTTCGTCGGCTCCCACGGTTCGCGCTGTGAGGAGCATATCTAGCGCGCGTTTTTCTCCGATCAGCCTCGGAAGAAACTGTGTGCCGCCCCATCCGGTGATGATCCCGAGTTTCGGGCCCGGATGACAAAATACAGATCTTTCGGATGCCACTCTTTTCGCACACGCCACTGCAAGATCGAGCGCGCCTCCGAAGCAATATCCGTCAATAGCAGCGATTACCGGGATCGGAGACCGCGCGATAGAAAGCATCAATTCCTGTCCTTTCTGACCGAAGTCCCTTGCCGTTTCCGGGTCAAGCACGGCGACCTCTCTTATGTTGGCGCCTGAAGCAAAAGTGTCGCCCGACCCGGTAATGATGATCCGCTCAACACTTTCGCAGATAAGCGTCCTGAGAACTGATTCGAGTGCGTCGAGAGTTTCGACAGATAGCGGGTTCTTTTGCTCAGGTCTCAGAAAACGAATGATCCCGGCCGCATACTTTTTCTCGATAGAAACCGGGCTGTCAGTCCCGTTCATATGAAATCAAATACGATCGCCGATCACTAAAAGAACACCGCCCAGGTAGAAAAGTCCTCGGTGAACTCGGTGAACCTGTGCTCGACCCCTCTCGGGACAAAGAAAGCGTCGCCCGGCTCGAAGCCGTACGAATTCTCCGCTATGTGAATTCTTCCTGTTCCGCTGATGATGAAATAAAACTCGTCCTCTTCGTGCGAAGTCTGGTAATCGCGGTTCTTTGGAGCGAAGAAGATGAGTTTTACTCCGTCCTTCTCGAACGGCTCAATGTCCCAAACGCCTTCTTTCCACTTTTCCGTCGCCGGAAGGGGAAGGCGCTTCATCATTTCATCGGGTCGGAATTTCATTCGTATCTCAACGAAGAGACGGTAGCACGAAAGGGCCAAGATGAGGCTTGTTGGTGCTGAGGCCCGCCCGCAGACCAATTTCCAGCGCGTCCCTGAGGTCTTCAGGAGCAACGATAGCGTCTACGAAGCCTCTGGCCGCAGCGTACTTCGCGTCCAGTTCTTTCTCGTATGTGGCGCGGACCTTTTCCATTTCGTCGAGAATATCCTGGTCCGGTTCCAATCCTTCTTTTTTGAGCTTATCGAGTAATGTACCGAAGATCGCCTGAACTGCGGAATCTCCTTCCATCACGCCCATACGGCCCGTCGGAAGACTGAATATGAAGTCGGGATCAAATCCCTGACCGGCCATCGCGTAATAACCCGCTCCGGAAGCGTGATTCAACGTCAGCACAAGCTTGGGTACCGTCGCGGAGGCCATCGCCTCAACGAATCGCGCACCTGCGCGTATGATTCCTGAGTGCTCCGCGTCGGCTCCGATCATAAAGCCCGAAACATCCTGTACGAAAAGTATCGGAGTTCCGTGCCTGTTGCAGTTCTCAATAAAGTAAGCGGTCTTTTCTGCGGACTCCGTATAAACAATGCCGCCGATCTTCGGCGGTGCCTCTTCCTGCGGAATCATTCCGCGGTGATTTGCGATGATGCCTGTGTGGATGCCTCGGATCCTAGCCGTTCCACATATCATCTCCTTCGCGAAATCGGCTTGAAACTCGTCAAGTTCCCCTTCGTCGAGAATGCACTTCAAAACTTCTCGCACTTCGTAGGGCTGCCGGTGGTCGTCAGGAAGTATTTCGTAGAGCTTCTCAGCCGGCAGTTCCGCATCCTTCGGCTCGACTACGGAAACATTCGAGCCCTCGACCGGAGGAAGCTCTGACACCAGCTGCCGGATCTTCTCAATGCAGGACTTCTCATTCTCGGTCCTGAAGTGTGCAACGCCGGACACTGCATTGTGGGTCATCGCTCCGCCAAGAGTCTCGTTGTCTATCGTCTGGCCGGTCGCTCCCTTTACAAGATTCGCTCCGCCAAGTCCCATGAACGACGTGCCTTCGACCATCAGGATCACGTCTGAAAGAGCAGGAAGGTACGCTCCTCCGGCGACGCACATACCCATCACGGCTGAGATCTGCGGGACCTTCAGATACTTCCTCATTATCGAGTTGTAATAGAAGATGCGCGCTGCACCGTATTGTCCCGGGAAAACACCGCCCTGGTAAGGAAGATTAACTCCCGCTGAATCAACGAGATAGATGATCGGAATGCGGCACCGCATCGCGATCTCCTGAGCGCGAAGGATCTTCTTGATGGTCTCGGGATACCAGGCACCGGCCTTGATCGTGGCGTCGTTCGCAACAACTACGCACTCACGGCCGTGAATCCTTCCGAGGGATGTAACGACCGCAGCTGCGGGAGCCTTTCCGTCGTACTCGTCATAGGCGACAAAGAGCCCTATCTCTTGCGAATACGCGCCCTCGTCAAACAAAAGCTCGATCCTCTCCCTTGCGGTGAGTTTTCCCTTCGAATGAATCCTTTCGATCTTCTCGAGGCCGCCTCCAAGTCGCAGCCGTTCCTCGATACTTCGAAATTCCTCAGTGAGTTCTTCGAGCCTCAACCTTTTTTGATCTGCGGTCATTTATCGTTGTTCAGTCAGAGTCCCTGAGGATGATCGTGGGCACCATTCCACCACCCGATGTGACGTTCGCCAGCTCTGTAGTGGACAGCCGTGTGAAGGCAGAGCCGACCTCGCCGTTAAACAGCATGGGATCGAGATCGACGAGCGATTCGGTCATATGGACGTTGCCTTCGGCATCAATGTAAGGAAAAGTCTCTTTCGCGGTCTTGACCCGTTCCTGGACAAGGTAGTCGCCGTTCTCCAGGGCAATACCTACAGCATCCTTCCACTCGTCATCCGACGAGACCCATCCGATGAATATCCCGTGTCCGCCATAGTCGTCGTTCGGCTTGAGCGCCAGACGATCCTTGTTGGCGAGGGTCCATTCGAGGAGGTCGATCTCCTCTCCATAATGATCGGTCACCGTTTCCGAGACCATTCGGGTCCAAGGGATATGATCGCGGATCGCCTGAAGTTCTTCCTTGTCAAAAAGACCGGCGTACTTTTCATCGGTAAGCACTGCGAACGAGGCCTTTTTGTGGATCAGTTTCGCGCGGAAGCTGTTTGCTACACACACGTCCCCCGCCCTGTACGCATTGGCAAGGGCCGGATGCTCGTCAATGATCGGAAGGTACTCGTTCACAAGCAAACGCCTGTAGACAAGATCGATCTTGGTATCTCCGCAATATAGGCCGCCGTCACGGTGAGAAAGCTCGTCAGGCGAGCATATGATCGAAGGCGTCCCTTTTGCTTCAAAGAAATCTTTACAAAGCTCGAATTCCTGCTGTGTCGGAAGCCCCTTAAGGTCGACGATCCCGACAGTAGGCCTCTCGTCGCTCGAACCGCCGCGGTATTCGTCGTAGCAGCTGAGCAGGGTGTCGTGCAGCTTTGTGCGTCCCTCCAGACCTATCAATTCGTACTTCTCCATAAACTTCCTCATCACCGGAAGCTCAAAGAAGATATCGCGAGCCGAATCGGAGTATGCGATCCCCGCAGGGCTTTCGCCGTTGAGCTCGACGTATGAATACGAATCGTCGGTTAGGAACGAATCGAGCCTCGCCGTCGGCGATACCTGTACATAACCGGGATCGATAGAGATCAGATCGCGCTCGATCTCGGTCATTCCCAGTTCGTCCAGGATCTCCTCAGAAGTGATCGCCGCCTCTTTTACCTTCTGCAGCGAATTCCAGATCAAATTGCCGATCTCGGAAACTCTTTTCCAGTCTGATTCAAGAACAAAATGCGGCCTTAGATAGGGGCAAAGTTTTCGTCCGCCGAAAATCAGCTTCGCCTCATCGAGTCGCGATTCAAGCTCGTCGAGCGAGGATTGCTTAAGCTTCTCCTCATCGAGAAGCGCATTGTAATCAGATATCGCCTGTTTGAGCACTTCGCGGTTCACCTGCCTGGATTGTCTTGCTTTCTGCATCAGATCTCTTAATTCGCATCCGTCGAATGTTAAACACCCGGACCGTCAGCTCGTCTTTGCGCGCTTGTTGAGCCACTTCACCCAGCGTTCTATGATCGGCCTCAAAGGCTTGAAAAGCTTGCCCCGGATAGTATTTTCAGATTCCTTCTCGCTCCACGCCCTGAGTTTCTTCTCAGCATATTGGCGGATCTGCGGTTCTAGGTTCTGCTTCTTGACGGAGTGGCGCATTGTCAGGAAATAATGTTGACCTACGAGCGAGAAGATCAGGCCGGCGAGATTGCTCTTGAACGAAGCCTTCGCCATCAACCGTTTGAAAAATCCCTCGGTCGGCTGTGTCAGCGCACCGATCGACACCTCGAGCCAGGGTGACTTGTTCTGCACCTTGGGATGATAAAGGCCCGGCAGGTCTCCCTGCATTTTCGTCTTCTCTTTCACATCCTTGAGCCGAGGGTCATCGATGAAGTCCACCAGCCTGATCCGCTCAAGCCCTCGAATGTGTTCGACCGGAAGAAAGTTTACGATCCGCTGGATGTTCTCTTCGGTCTTCTTCGGAAGATCGATCGTCGTCGTGTTCTCGATCTTCAGCTTCTTCTCGCCCGTAGGCTTTTTACCTGCTACCTGAATTCCCATTTAAATAATTACGTGCGGCGTGTAATTGCGTAAATTTGTAATAGATACGCAACAGTCAAAACACAGACTGTTGCAGATCGCCCACTGTTGAATTGCCGCAAAGTACAAATATAAAGCATTTCAGGCGGTTTATTAAGCGGCACGTACCTTGCGGTTGGATTTGAACAGATGAACCGCCAGACCACATTCACGGAGCCGGTCGAGACTTCAGGGATAGGGCTTCACACGGGGGTAGACGTCAACCTTCGGCTAAAGCCGGCTCCCGAAAACACTGGTTACGTCTTTGTCCGGACCGATCTAGACGATTTTGAGATACCGGCTTCAGCCGAATACATCTCCCGGTGCAGTTACGCTACGACGCTTCTGAAAAACGGTGTGGTTCTTTCAACCTGCGAGCATCTGCTCTCAGCATTGAGGGGATCGGGCGTGGACAATTGTTTTATAGAGCTCGACAATATCGAGATTCCCATACTCGACGGTTCTTCCGAGGACTGGATCTCTTTGATCGAAAAAGTGGGCCTGGTCGAGCAGGGCTCCCCAAAGCGTTACTTTACCGTGAAGAAGAAGGTCGAGTTTGAACAAGAGGATCGCCGTATGTCGGTCGAACCCGCAGACCGATTCGAGATCGAATGCCTGATCGACTTTGACCATCCGTTTATCGAGAGACAACGATACAATTTCGTGCTCGACAACGGATCGTTCACGCGGGAGATCGCTTCGGCAAGGACATTCGGATTTACGGAAGAGATCGAAATGCTGAGGAAAGCGAATCTCGCCCGCGGCGGATCTCTGGACAACGCGATCGTCCTGACTCCTGACGGAATGCTCAACGAACAGCCTCTGAGGTTCAAGGACGAGTTCGTCCGCCACAAGATACTCGACATCATAGGCGACCTCGCGCTTTTGGGATTCCCTCTGAAAGGCAAGATCACCGCAGAAAGAAGCGGCCATTCGATCCACGCCAGCCTGATGAGCAAGCTTCTGAAGACGGAAGGAGCCTGGGAGATTCAATGACCAGGGATCGGGGATCATGTGTCAGGTATCGAGGATCATGTGTCACACGTGAGGTGTCACGTATCTCAGAAAATTTGTCATGAATCATGCGTAGCGGATGATTCGCGAGACTGATACATGATCCATGGTCCCTGATACTTGACCAAGCGCCCGCAATGATCGATGCAGGCAGAGTTGTCATTCCTGCTTATTCAGGACCCACTGCGGGACCCGGTCGCTGTTAGAACGTGCTGGCTCAAATCGTCCGTCGCCTTCATAGTCGAAAATGCGGAAAGTGACCAGGCGGCGTCTTTCGGCGGCTTTTTTCGGATCAGTACCATCGTCACCGCCGACGCCCCTTACCCAGACTCTATATCCGAAGACGGTCTCTTCTACCGTTAACTCGGCAAGGATCTCGACCTGGAATGGCCCATCGAATTGAGGCAATTTCGCGCGCTTGTCGGGAGATTCCAAAATGTATGAACCTGATACCTCGTGTTCCTTAATGAGAACGTCAACTTTTTGGCCCCCGGTGCTCTGCCAGGCGAACTGTCGTTCCCTTACAAAGTCTTTTTCCTGAGGAACGATCACCTGCCACCCGTCGTTTAACGGATCAACGGTTTTCACGCCCGGGACGAGGTTCGCTTCCGGTGAGCTGCTGTTTTCAGCCGTCCGGTTTCCGTCAGCGTTCGTGTTCCGGTTTTCGTTCGCCGAATTCGCCGAATTGACTGTGTTCGTATTGACTTCTGGAGTGCTGGAACACGAGAAAGCTATGACGGATGCTGCAATGACAAGTATCAGTTTCTTCATGGATTTAACATTACCTCATTTTGGTCATCCTGACACCAATCCGCAAATCTTCGGACTCACCCAGGACGATTCGAACTTACTGCACTAAATTGAGTGCCAAATATTGACAAATACTGTTATTCTCATAAACTGTCCCCGGTGGGGACAATGCGAAACACAACTGTGAATATTTCAATTCCCGAATCGATGAAAGCGCAGGTTGAGGAGATCGTAGCCTCCGAAGGCTACGGCAATACAAGCGAGTTCTTTCGTGAGCTGGTTCGTAATTACCTTAGGAAACGTCAGGAAGAGAATCTTGAGGGATTGCTTCTCGAAGCTATTCGGAGCAACGATTTTTCCCCTCTGAAGAAAGAGGATTTCGAGAAGATGAAATCGGATTTGAGTAAGAGAATTGGTTCGAGAGAAGAAGAGTAGCGTGCTGATTGCAGATCAGATTAAGCAGAGAGGCTAGAACGGATTGAATTGAGATTGCGGACTTCCTTTTAGAAGTCAGTCCAGAGACCGGATACGATTTTCTAACACGACTCGAGGAAACGATTTCGGATCTAGGAAAAAACCCACGAATAGGGAGTCCACAGGAGGCTAATGATCCTGAGATTCAAGGCTTACGGGTTTGGCCTGTAAAAAGCTTCCGGCGGTATCTAATCTTCTACCTTATCCGATTGGATACTTTAGACATTCTCAGGATCGTGGATTCTCGAAGAGATTTCTCGCTGCTATTTCACACTGATTGATACAAGCAATTGACTACGATTGCAGAGTATTTTCGTTATTCGTTGGATCGTGAACAAGAAACTCACCAGATATCTTGAAGGGTATTCCGTATGCCTCAAGCAAGGTTCTAAGGTCTCTACTTTCGTGGACATAGCCTTTTTCGAAACGAACTTCTCCGCCCCAACAGGATAGGTGCCTTGCGACCCGATCCACGATCCTTCGCCTCTCAGCGGCTGAGACTTCCTCAAACATCGGTTCCCATCTCTTGATCTCATCTACGTAAAGCGATTGGTAGAACCAACCAAAACTCACTCCTACACGAGTCTCGCGAGTATTCTCTTGGTACACGGCCCAATGTCCGTTCGGGCCCTCGGATATGAGCTGTACGGTAAATCCGTCTCGTTCTTGTCGCTCTTTATCCTCGGCAATGCGCCGCGAAAAGAAGACTTGGTCCTTGAGGAATCTTAGGAGATCTATCATTACCGGATTATTGACGACATTTAGCTCCTACGGAGCTGGATAGACGTCATCCATCCGAGGGCTATCAACATCGGGCGCCTCTGGCGCTGAAAGTATGAGATTCGGCTGAAGCTCTCGATCGCTTTCAGTCGTTAGTCCTTATATCTAAGCCCTGATCTTCGCCCTCCCTCACGGTCGGGCTACTGACACTTCCGGTTCATTGTTCAATGGTCAATGCACATTGATCAATGATCATTGATCGTTGTCCCATTGACTGGTGAAGGTCCCCTCTTTATCAGTCCGCTGGTATGTATGCGCTCCGAAGAAGTCTCTCTGCCCTTGCAAAAGATTCACAGGAAGTCTGGCCGTAGTGAACGCATCGAAGTATGCCAGGCACGATGCGAAACAGTATGAGGGCAGGCCGGCATCCATCGATTTGACCGTGACTTCACGCAGAGCACCAACTGAATCTACGAGTTCTTCCTTAAACGACGGATGGAGGATGAGATTTTGGAGATCCGGTTGGTGGGCGAAAGCCTTCCTTATGTCCTCAAGAAGCGATGCACGGATGATGCATCCGCCGCGCCAGATCTTCGCAATCTCCTCAATATCGAGCCCGTAATTCTTGTCTTTTGAAGCGATGGTCAACAGCGACATTCCTTGTGCATACGTGAGAATGTACGCCGCAAACAAACCCTTTCTGAGGGTTCCGACAGCCAACACGTCACCTAGCGGCCCGATCTCGCGAGGGTATTCTTCCGCCAGGCCAATACGTCGTTCCTTGAAAGAAGAGATCTGCCGCATAGTGACCGCAGAGTCGATGGTCGGTATCGGCACGCCCATTTCAAGTGCGACCTCCGAAGTCCATCTCCCCGTCCCTTTTTGGCCCGCCGTGTCGAGGATCTTGTCGACCAGATTTCCTTCGCCATCGTCGTCTTTTTTTGCAAGGATCTTTGCCGTTATCTCGATCAGGAACGAGTTGAGTTCTCCCGAGTCCCACTCGGCGAAGATCTCCGCGCATCGATCGGCGGATATACCCATTCCACGGCTCAGAATGTCATAGACTTCACAGATCAGCTGCATCATTCCGTATTCGATCCCGTTGTGGACCATCTTGACGAAATGTCCCGCCGACCCTGATCCCACGCGAGCGGCACACGGTTCTCCATTCACTTTCGCCGAAACTGCTTCCAAAACTGGCTTAACGTGTGAGTAGACCTCAGGATCGCCGCCGGACATGATGCTCGGGCCGTTTCGCGCTCCTTCCGCGCCTCCCGAGACGCCGGTGCCAAGAAATCCAAGGCCTGTCGCGGAAAGATCGTTCATTCTGCGTTCTGTGTCCGGAAAATGAGAGTTCCCTCCATCGATGATGATGTCGCCTTCTGCAAGATGCGGCTGGAGCGCTGAGATCACCGAGTCGACGGGTTTGCCTGCAGGTACAAGCAGCATGATCTTCCGCGGCGCTGCGAGAGATTCCAGAAAGGGCCCGAGTTCGCTGAAGCCTTCAACCTCAAAGCCCTCGGTCTCGGAATTCAATGCCGCCGTCTTTTGCGGGTCGAGGTCGTATCCGGACGCCGTAAACCCTTGCTCGGCGACGTTCAACAGAAAGTTGCGGCCCATTGTCCCCAGACCAACCATCCCGAACTCTGCGTTTTCCATAATCCTCCGGCTCTCGATCAAAGGTAGAGTCGTTCCAGCCAGTATTCTGCGGTCTTTAAATCGAGGTCGTAGTATTTTCCAAAGTCCTCGGCATCCCACGCCATACAGAGGACGATCTGGCATACTGCCCAGCGCACAAGTTCTTTCCGTTCAAGATCGAGCTCCCCGCAGAAGCGTTCTAGCGCATAATCAACCTGCCGATCGATATCCTCGCGCTCGCGGTAGAGCCTGTAGTGCTGGTTAAGAAAGACCGCCGATTCATATCCGCGGTGTCCGATCGCACCCTCGGGATCGATAACCTTGAAAGAGTGCTTTCCACTGGAAACGATATTACCGTGGTGAAAATCTCCGTGGAGAAGCTGTTCGCCTCTGATGTCCGTCTTTTCCAGCGCATCCTTTCCGGCATCCAGAATTTGCTCAGGGAGTATCGCCGAGGTGTCATTTTCGAATGTCCCAAACCAAGTTTTCAAAGAGTGGAACGTCGGTCTTTTTGGGATATCCCTGGGAAGAACGCCTATCAGTTCAGCCGCGACATCCACAGCGGAGGCGGGCCTGTCGGGAAAAGCTTCATCGAGCGTCTTGCCGGGCTTGAGTCTCTCGATCAGGATGGCGTTCCGTTCATCATCGTGTCCGAGCAGCCGCGGGGAGCGTGATGCGCCGTAATGTTCGAGTACTGCGGCCTGCTTGGCTATCACGTCTTCTTCCTCCGGAAAGCCGATCTTCATCACCGCTTTCGTTCCGTCTTCAAGCGAGCACACCGCGGTGAAGTTGAACGACTGCCGATCGAAAGGCTCGACTCGAATAATCTTCCACCGCGCGGCTAGCTCCGCGATCGTCCCCGGAAGTGACTCGAGCCAGGAGATTCCGTGCCCGTCCCGTAGCTTCTCGATGTTATTTCTGAGGTCCCCGGGCACCTCGATCGTACTAAATTCGGCCATTGCTCTTGACGAGTCTAAAGGCATTGGCGGATTCTATCCAAATGAAACCGCTCAAAGACGTTATCCGGCCGACATTATTCCTGACTTCGGAGAAGCTTTCCAGAGAAATGGGATTGGATCTCACGATCGCGACCGAGACATTTCAGCGTACCGGGAGCTTCAAGTTTCGCGCTGCGTACAATACAGCACTCAATACAAACACAGACCATTTGATCACGGCCAGCTCAGGGAACTTCGGACAGGCACTCGCACTTGCCTGCAAGATGCTTCGAAAACGATGTCACGTCGTAATGCCCGAGACTTCAGCTCAAGTGAAGATCGACGCCGTCAGGTCTCTCGGCGCCGAGGTGATCCTTATCGACACAAGATCAGTGGGCCGCGAAGAGCGAGTTTCTCAACTTATGGAAGAATTCCAAGATGCCTACAGGGCAAGTGCTTACGACGACGAGAACGTGATCGAGGGGAACTCATCCCTCGGAGATGAGATAGCCGCGCGATCTGACTTTGACGCTGTGATCGTGCCGGTTGGAGGCGGAGGGCTGATATCCGGAATTTCCAAAGGTCTTTGCCGCGCCGGCGATCGTGCAAAGCTTTTCGGTGCGGAACCGGCGCTTGGCAACGATGCGGCGCGGTCGCTCGCATCAGGTGAATTGTTGAAGAATGAGAGCGAGCCTTTGACACTGGCTGATGGAGCCAGAACGCTTTCGCTTGGCAAACAGAATTGGAAGATAATTCGCGATGGCGTCAAGAAGATCTATGAGGTACCGGAGAATTCTATCAGGGATGCTGTTCATGCCTACTTTCTTGACCTCAATTTGAAAGTTGAACCAACCGGAGCCTTGTCGCTCGCCGCCTTGACAGACAATCACGGCGACTTTGCAGGAAAACAAGTTTGCTGCGTCGTAAGCGGAGGCAATGTCGACCCCGCCGTCTATTCAGATCTTATCTCGCGGCACTGAAGGAAAAGGGGTCTTAAGGCCGCTCTACATGTGCCAGAAGAAACAGGCTTATGTTGGTTGCCGTTGGCTGGCGACAAGCCCGACTAAGTTTGGAAGCTAGCGGCGTAGTCTTGAAGAGTGCGGTCGGCCTTCGGACGAATTCCAAATTTCAAGTTCCAGATTTAAAGAGGAAGACAGGGTCTCCTGTCTTCTGTTATGCCCGTCGCTGGCGCTCCGGGTTCCGATTCGGTCTCCTGACTCCTGTCTTCTGTTTTGCCCGTCGCTGGCGCCCCGGGTTCCGATTCTGTCTCCTGTCTCCTGTCTTCTGTCTTCTGTTATGCCCGTCGCTGGCGCTCCGGGTTCCGATTCTGTCTCTTGACTCCTGACTCCTGACTCCTGACTTCTGTCTTCTGTTATGCCCGTCGCTGGCGCTCCGGGTTCCGATTCTGTCTCCTTACCTGCGAACGTAAACGCCGTCAAACGACACATTGACGCCGCCGCAATTTTTGTTGTCGGAAACGATCAGGTACTTTCCTACCCTCGTCATCTTCACCCGGCAATCGTACTCGTCTGTGCCGCCAATCGACATAACGCGACCGTTCGGGGTCCCCTGGTCGTCGACCTCGCCGATGTGGATGTTGTCCCCGGTGCCTTTCCAGAAAGCGTTGCCCTTTATAGACAAAGCTCCAACCCCAATATTCTCGATCTTTAAATCATTCTCCCCGAAGATCCATTCTCCCGTCCACGACGCAGTCTCTTCCGGTCCGGTAGCAGCCCGGACATCTTCCAACTTGATCCATCCGACGGTCTCGTTTCCTTTTTCAGGCTGGTACCAGGCACATACGAAATCGCCGTAGCTGCGCGCAACAAGCAGTTCGTCGCCGCCGATCACATAAGCCTTCATCCGGCATTCCTCACCGTTGGGACAGTCGTCATCATCCCCAAAAAAATAGGCCCGTGAGGACCTATCTCCGTTTACTCTTACTAGCGAGAACTCTACATCCTGAGATGGAAAGTGCCCGTTACGGCACCAGTTTGGAGGATTACCCTGAACATACGAAGCAGTTTTCGCTGTATAAAACTTTGAAGACTGCATTTCGAGCGGGAACTTTTCGAACGGAATGACAACTTCAAATCCTCCAGCCGCATACGGGCCTACCTCGTAGGGATCGAAGAAGAACAGCAGACCTTTTTTAGAGATCGCCCAACTTTCGAAATTCGCCTCGTCCGGTCCGGCGCCTCGCGAGATCCAATCCTCGTCTGCAAAGTTGCCCATCTGTTTCGTAAGGTCTTCTATTGCGATCTCGGAGATCTTGTTCAGGTATCCGCTGTTTGACTTGAAAAGATCCCCCAGTCTGAGTTCTTTCATTTCTTTGCGGTCGAAATTGAGTGTCGAGGTCCAGTGATTGGGATGGGCGCCACCGCTGTATGTCGAGATCCCGAACGAAACGCTGATCAGACTCTCGTCCGCGTGTTCGATCTCGTATCCGAGATCAAGTGTGTAATTGACACCGTCGGGCAGGAACTTGCGGTCCTCATCAGTCATTTCATCGATCATAGTCCTGAACTCGGTTACCGACGCCATAGCGTGTTCTTTTGCGGCTTTATTAAACGCTCCTGCCATCGCCGAACGGTCATTCAGCGCGGGGTAAGAAACATCGATGTCGAAGCGCTTGGAATCGCTTGATTCCTTGATCGTTTCGGTCCGGAATCTCGCATCAGAGACCTTGTTGTCATCTTGTGCAAGCAGGCTTGCTGAAAGTAGTGCCGAAAGAAAAAGCAGTGCGATCGAGGTTGTACGGTTCATTTGTTCTCTCCTAAAAAAAAATCGTAGAATCGGTCGCTGAACGGCTCCTCAACTCCTTCTTGCGAACGGGACCGTTCGTTCATCTCCGGCCTTGAGAATGTGGCGCCTAAGTACATCGAGCGCTGCCTGACTCGTTCTCCAGCGGACCAGGTTCCTGTCTCCCGGCAAGTTTAGAAGGATCGCTTTCGAGTGATGCGGACCGGCAATCCCGATATAAACGGTACCAACGGGCTTTCTGTCCGTACCGCCTGTCGGACCCGCGATCCCGGTCGTGGAGACGCCATATGTCGCTCCGGATCTTTCGCGGGCTCCTTTTGCCATCGCCTCCGCGACCTCGGCAGAAACTGCACCGTGTTTCTTGATCAACGCCTCGTCCACGCCGAGCAGGTCCGATTTCGCCTCATTCGAGTAAGTTATGAACCCTTCTGCAAAATATCCGGAAGCGCCGGGAACATCAGTTACCCTTTGCGCAACAAGCCCGCCCGTACAACTTTCGGCTGTCGACAGCCATTCATTCCGTTCGCGCAAGAGATCCCCGACCACTTTCTCGATAGGTTCGCCTTCAGTTGAAAACACGGCGATCCCTAGCTTTTCAACTATCTTCTGCGCAAGTTCCGAATTCAGATGGTCTGCTTCAACGACGGTACTGGCCGAGGAAGTGAGCTGGACCTCAACTTCCGTCTTGCTGTGAAGAATCGCAGTTTGCGGATTTTCATACCGGGTATAGATCGGCGAGATCAATTCGTCGAGTTTGGATTCTCCAAGCCCTGAAACAAGTATTCTCTTGCGCCTCACCGCAATCTGCCCGGACGACTTTGTCAGCTCAGGCAGAACGTGATCGATGAACATCGGTTTTGCCTCCCGGGGTGGGCCAGGCAGCACGACCAGTTTCTTCACTCCTGTCTCAGCCATCATCCCGACTGCGCTGCCGTTGGGGTTGGGAAGCACCCTGCTCCCCTTGATCACGAAAGCCTGCCTCTTGTTCTTCTCAGGCATTTCGTAGCCGTAAGCCTTGAATCTTTCACGGAGGTCGTCTACCAGGTCCTGTCGGAATTCAAGCTCAAGACCGAGAGCCCTGGCCGCGACCTCTCGCGTGATATCGTCTTCGGTAGGGCCCAGCCCGCCCGTAGTGATAACAATATCTGAACGCGAGATCGAATCCTTCAGCGTTTCCTCTAACCGAAGGCGGTCGTCGCCGACTACGGTCTTGAGCATTACCTCGATCCCGATCTCATTTAGCAGCTCTGTAAGCCAGAGGCTGTTGGTGTCAGTTTTGGTGGGCGTCAGAAGTTCTGATCCGATCGCTACGATCTCTGCCGTCTGCATTGAGGGATTATAACCAATCGGACCCGGACCGCCGCATTAGAGGGCGGTCTACTGCACGTTCTTGTCGTAGATGTCGTGAAGCACTTCTGTGATGGGTTTGCGGTCCGAGAATTCCTCTTCGTCCGACCGCTTTCTTGCGAACCTGCTCTTTCGGCCTGCCTGTTGCGAAGTTCCGTTCCTTGCTTCGGGTTCTCTTTCATTCATCCCGGTTTCGGTTACGGTCCTCAGAACTCTTTCATTTTCCGTTTCCGAATCCTTACCGGCCGACAACTTATCCGCGATCTTTCGGGTCCTGACTTCCTCATCGGGGGCCTTTGCTCTGCTTTCCTCGAGCAGCATCGTTCCCTTGTTCTTCCTCAGCCTTTCAAGTGTCCTGATCGCTGACGCGTTCTGAGGCGCTTCCTTCGGATCGCGTTCGATCTTTCGCAACAACCGAACATACTCGCGAAGATCTTTGGACGGATGCAAGTAGGTCGATTCGTCGGCATTTTCGTTCTCTACCACATATGCCAGGTGGCTGATCGCAGAGGCGTGGTCGCCGATCTTTGCGTAAAGCGCACCGAGGGAGAAGTACACCAGCGGCGGCGCGCCATGCATCCGCTGAAGGATGCTCTCCCCCTGATTAATAGCGTTCTGGACCTCGAAGCCAAACCACTTCCGGTCATCGTCCCGGAGGATCTCGTTGGCTGCAAGATAAAATTCAAAAACTTCCCTGATCCCTTTTTGGGAGGGTTGCGAGAAAGTCTTCCATAGAAAATAGGCAAAGACTCCGAAAAAGAAGACGACCACCATTGGAAACCCCGCAACCACGAGCATTGTCGCGATTACGCCAAAGGTTAGCGCGTACTGGGTCTTTTCCTTTAGCGCGAACGTGTCTTTCTTTTGCAGCTTGTTTGCCACTTTCGTCTCTCGAACGAGGCCCCGGCGAGGCCGAATATCGATGAAATTTACTTTTCCTCACCCTCAGGTGTCTTCGAATCTTCGCTTTCGGCGGATTCGTTCCCGTTCGACTCGGAATGTTCTTCCGGCTTCTTGGCCTCCTGATCCGCGCGATCCATCTTCCAACCGAAGCCCGCCAAAAACTCCATTGCCTTGCCGGCTGCTTCATAAGGCGAATTGATCACGTACGAGAAAGTCTCGCCGAGCGCGATCGCCTCAAGCTCAACAAGCGACGCAAACTTCTTGTCCAGAGGCATCGTCTCGAACTCTTTTCGGAACTCCTCTCCCGGCTGCGGCTCTTCTTCTCTCTTTTCGGCTTCCTTCGTTTTCTGTACGGACATGATCTTTAGTTCTCCCGCCTTATCGATTCTTGCCTGACAGGCAAGTCTGTCGCCCTGCCCGATCCGATTCTCCGTCAGTTGGTCAAGCTCAACCTTGGTGGGCTCTGAGAGCAGGTCTTTTCCGATTCCTACCCTCATCACGCAGCGATGCTCTTCTTCACCTTGTCGGCAGCCGTCGTCGACAGCTACCCCCATTCGCTTTGCAGCGTCCATCAAATAGGTCTCGACGGCGATAATGCCTTCGAGACCCTCGTTTTCGAACGTGACCAGTACTTCTTTCATTCGGTCTTAATCAATTTATAGTTGTCTTGACCCTTACGCGGGGTTGCGCGCCGGATGCGGCGCTTGTAACTTCTTCTTCCTTTTCCTGGCATTTTTCACAAAGGCCGAGAATCCGAAGGGAGTGATGGGTAGGCTTAAAGTTGTACTTGTCGGCCATCGCATCCTGCATCGCTTCGAGTTCCGCCGAGAAAAACTCTATCACCACACCGCATTCGGTGCAGATCATATGATCGTGATGCTCATGATCAAAGTGATGCTCGTAATACGTACGCCCATCGCCCAGCCGCACCTCACGCGCGAGTCCGGCATCAGTAAGCAACTTCAATGTCCTGTAGACCGTCGTCTGGCCTACATTCGGGTCTTTTTTCTGTACGAGCCAGTAGAGGTCTTCAGAGGCGAGGTGATCCTCCGTTTCAAGAAACACCTCAAGTATCAGTTCCCTCTGACTTGTCTTTCGAAGGCCGCGTTTGCGGATGTGCTCCTCAAATACCTCTTTCTCTTCTTTGAAGTCTGATTTGTCTCCGCTCATAACTCTTCAGGGCGGGTGTGGAGTTGGTATTACCGCCAAGTTGCGCGTAATCGCTATCTTATCACCTGAAAAAAGAAAACGAAAAGTTTTGCTTCATGTGCGGCAGCGACCTCTAACCGGATCATTAGCGGAGCAGATCTTCGATCCTTCTGCGGAATGCTTCAATGGCTTCTGGATCCGCTCCCTGATCCTTTGCAAGTTCGACAGAATGCTTCCCGAGCTGCAGATAGATCTCGCGAAACTCGTCCGATCCGCTTTCGTGGATCGCATCAATGTGCTTCTCAAACGTCTCCAGATCGGCTCGCGCGAATGTGCCCGTCAATGCTTCGGCCGTTCGTTGTTCCTTTAAGTTGGATATCGTGCTCGAAATGAGCGGGAGAAGAATGTTCTTTGCCTCATCCTTGTCGGGACCACAGTCCGCTAGTGCGGAAAACGCAAGATCGAGAAGAGCAACCAGATGGCCGCACGCAACTACGGCCGATGCGTGGTACAGGGGTTTCATGCCGTTTGCGATCTCAAAAGGCGTCCCGCCCAGCGAATCAGCAAGTGATCTTGAAATGGTGATCGCTTCCGGATCTCCTTCGACACAGAAAAAACTGCCTTGAAACCGCCGGCTTCCGATATGCGGATCACTGATCGAGACTAGTGGGTGAAGGCTTCCTGTGTTTGCGCCTTTTGCTTTCAGCGATTCGAGGAGTTCAGATCCTCGCGATCCGCTTAGGTGCAAAGCGGTCCTCCCTTCCCAACCGTCGACCCTTGCCAGTGACTCTGCGACAGTCTTAATGCTGTCATCGTTCACCGAAAGAATAACGGTCTCCCCATTTATAGACCGCAGTTCGCGGATCGCAAAGACTCTTGGCGACGGATCCATTTCACGGGCGATCCTCCCTGCCGATTCCGGATCGCGCGCGATCAGTGATGACACGGAAATATTCTTGCGGGAAAGAGCCAGCGCAATGGCACCGCCCGCTCGGCCGGGGCCGACGATAGAGATCCCATTCATTCCTGCAAGTTTAGTTTAAATTCGTTGCGGCGTGTAACCGGAAAGTCCTTTCGAGACTCATGAAGGCTCTCTACCGGATATTGATCTGAATCGGATGGCTTGGAAGTTCAGAGGCCCAAGAATCCAGCCGGTCGCGGAGTTCGGCCGACGTCGCGAGATCGGGAACATTCGGAAATCCTGCTTTTACGGCGGGCGATTTCCTGATCATCTCGCAGGCCCGGTTCAACTGCTGAAGTTCCAAGGTGTCGAACATCGCAGAATCACCTTTTGCTGTGATCTTCTTTATAGCGCTTTCTGCAGCCTTACGCATGGCGTCGTCTTTTGAGTTCGCGGAAAGCGATTCGAGCAATGGGGCCAACACCTCGGATGCGTTGCTCAGCGTTCTCTTGTAACTGTCGCTGCCTTGCAGCATTGCGGCGATAAGCTCTTTCGGCATCAGGTGCCATTCATCCGCATTTCTGATCCGGAAACTGCAATCGCAGAACGGGCGTTCATAGATCCTTTCCTGGACGTTTGTTACGCATTTCATTCCCCGGAGCCGCCTAACGATCTTGCAAGCGCGCTCAAAGTGGTCCTGACCAAAGATCGGCATTCGTGCCAGATTACTGAACTCCCACCATTCATCGCTTGCGAGGATCTCATCCACTTTTTCCTCGATATCATGCGCGTTGACGACACGGTTGTGGGCGGCGGCAAAGGCCTCGGCATATCCTCTTCGGAAGTCTTCAAAAGCCGATTCGAGCTCACCGACCGAAGCAAGGCCGGGCTTTGACAAGCCTTCGATCAAGAGCGCCTCGATCCTTTCGCGTTTTCCGTCGATCGTCTCATCGCCCAGATACTCACAAACCGACAGATAGTTGATCACTCTCCCTCTTAGATCTGACCATTCTATGAATCCCGCGACAGCCATCAGATCCGTTTTTCGAGCCTCGAACTCGGCTTCAGAGTCGGAAAAGGCATCTGCGATCCGCTGCAGGGCCTCTTCGAGCGAGATCGCTTCTTCGAAGAATGCAGAGAGCGATTTTTGGACAACACCGAAAGTCTTTTCGGCATTGATCGCGATGTTCCAGATCTTTGTATTCAGGTCATCTGAATCGATGCTGTCGAACTTTTCAAGCAGCTTTTCAGCCTCCCAGTCCTTGAGCCACTTTTTGAACGCCACCTTGGCTCGCCTTCTGTCGTCCGCAATATCGATCGACTGTAGGCCCTCGACTTCCGAGATCAGCCGCGCCCATTCGGTCAGGCGCTTGGACCCGTAAAGCACGTTTTGAGGCTTCGAGATGCCACTAATGTCATCCCAGATGATCTTCAGATCGAGGGACCTTCTGTTTATCCGATCGCCCTTGCTGGTAACGAACTCGATCTTTCCTTGAGCGACCAAAGCAGAAAGGATCAGGTGTTGGGCTTCTCGTGCCAGGCCGTACGGTCGTTCGCGCAGTTTGCGGTAAACGGTGTCGAGAGGAACCGTTTCCTCCTCTGACTGCCCGATGAGCGTAAGCACCTTTTCGACGAGGTGAAGGCTGAAAAGCTTCTCTTCCTTCTCGAGAACCAGATTCTCGCCGCGCTCTGAAACGAGGCCAAGCGGAAGCGCAAATGTTTCAGCAAGGTGTTGTACGGTCTGATGCCCGACCCTTGCTCCGCTGAAAAGGTCAGAAACAAGAGTTGAGACCTCCCGCATTCCGAGCGGTTCAACAAAAACCGGATGGTCGGCGTATGCCTCGTCGAAAACCGGCGCGAGGAGCAACGACAGAAGAGATCCGAGAGATGTTTCGCCAGCGATCTTTTCCGGAATCGGTAGATCGAGGTCTCCAACTGTGATCTTCGGATCATGGAGAAATGCGCGTTTCCAAATCTTCTCTACTGCGACCGTATGGGTGTGTCCAGCGGCGCCGATCTGGTCCTGGAACTCGACGCGAATTTCCTCGTTTTGCAGCAGTACGGAGTATCGGAGGATCGTATCGATCTCACCCTTTGTAAGCTCAGCGGGTTGCCAGATAACCGCGGGTATGCCTGTTGCGACGCCGCCCTCGGGAGTCGTTCCAGGGCCGCAGATAACGACGAAGAGATCTACCGCCGAGTCGTCGCCAAGCATTCTCAGCGCATCGATCTCTTCATTTCCCCAATTCCAAAAAAGTCGTATCTTCCTGAGACTGCCGCGCCAGATCGTCTGAACATCCGACCAGTCAGCCGATCCCGCCTCTTTTTCCGGCGAGAGCATCCAGTCTGCGTAACGTTCTTTTCCTGCGCGCTTCAGCACCTTGGGAACTGAATCTGTGTCAGCCTCCTTGATAGCCGCTGCAAGCGCATGGTTTAGATTGTCCTTGCCGCTGACCTTCAGACTGTAACGGACGTCACCGGATTCGTCGCCAACCCTCCAGAAATCATCAGGAAAAACGGTTACAAGCTTTTCGAGTAGTTCCGAAACCTTGGAGATCGCCTCTTCAGGATTGTTCTCGTCGTAGATCAGGATCGCGGCGCAGATCTCGCCTGAGGAAACTCCGTCGCCTTCGAGTGAAAGAATGAAGAGTGCCTTCAGGATCAGCTTGGCTTGAAGCCTCTGGATCACGGGCACGAGAGATGTGATCTCGCTTGAGATCTTGTCATAGACCGTGAATGCATCCCGAAGGTTTTCGTCGTTGCGGAGGGTCGACTCTACACAATCGAACACCTCATCAAGCCCGATCAAAGACCTGGAGGGCCGACCGAGTATCCTCTTGCCTGCCTCGGACGCGAAGTTCAGAAGCGCGAAGTCAGGAGCGTAGAGCCTTACTACAGGCGCGATCTCGAGGATCAACGGGTGTAGAGGGTACAGCGAAGAGAATCTCTCCTGACTAAAGCGAAAGTCCGGCAGGACCTCCCGGAAATACTCGTAAGCCTGGTCGACTACCTGATTCTTCGTCCTGATCTTCGGAAAGATATGGGCATCTACTATCTTGTACAGGTGCTCCTGCTCAAGGTAGTCGATCGTGTATTGCTGGACGATTACCGAGTTCGTCCCGTCCGCATCGGTGATATCGTCGTCGAGCGCTACTCCTATAAATATGTCGTGAAGCGACGAAGCGGCGGCAAGTTCGCCCAGAAAGACCCCGTCATCGCGTTTTACCCTTGCTTTGCGGTCAAACGCTGTATCGATAAGTATGACGAACGGCATATCGCCCGCTTCGCTTGCAGCGAGTTCGAGCAAAGCAGAAAGATCGTTCGGAGCCTGACCGGACGGGAGCCCGAGCGACAGGGCGACCGCAGCCCGCACTTCTTCAAACAGTGTGTCTCGTGTCCCCCGGAGAACTGTCGCGACCGGATAGCGCCTGCGAAGAAGACCGCTTGCCGAAGTTGCGACATGCGAATCGGTGAGATTCCCGCGGAGGTCCGGATTCGCCAATATGGCCCCGAATGCAGCAAGGAAATGACTTTTGCCTACTCCCCTGTAGCCCGCGAGAGCTTTCTTGCTTCCGTGCCCCGCGCCCGCTCTTGAGACGGAGTCCAGCCACGAGGCCATTAAACCTGCGGTAATATCCGTGAATCGGTAGGTCTCAAGCGTAGCGGACGGTACCGAGTGAAAGTCCTTTAAGGCGTTGAAGCTGCGGACCTCAAGGAGATCTTTTACCTTTTCGTTTGCTGAGCTCATCGAGAGCGAGACAGAGGTTCGGAAGGAACTGCGGAAGGATCGCTGGAAGGATGTCGGGCAATGTAATGCTGCCGGGAAACGCCCGCGCACGCCGCGGGCATCAATACGTCATTCATTCTAGCAACTTTACTGCGGAAAACAAAGTGTTTTAACAATGTTGGGCGACACTCTGCCAGCATACTTCAGACGATATGTCGCATAGAGTAACCTTTACATAAAAACTTGCATCACAAACTCGTTGCTTCATATAATTTTCTGTTAAGTCCCCAGAGTTTTTAATTTCGGGAGTTGGAAATCCAGTTATGACTACCAAACCAGCCAGACGCGTGAGTTCTTTCTTTTTGATGCTTGCCCTTTGGCTGAGCAGTTCCGCTGTCGCACCCCTTGCAGTTTCTGCACAGGACGGTGATGACGACAACAAAAGGAACAGCCAGCTTGATAAGGACGAAGATCCTAACATGATCGGCAAGCGCAACATCAACGGCGGTTTCGACAAATTCGTTGGCTGGCTTGGTGGCTCGCGCGAGAAGGAGATCCAACTCGGACGCCAGCTCGCTGCCCAGATCGAGCAACAGGCGAAGATGGTCGAAGATCCGATGATCACCGAATACATCAATCGGGTCGGCCAAAATCTGGTCCTGAATTCCGATGCAAAGATCCCTTTTACGATCAAAGTGATCGACAGTGATGAGGTAAACGCCTTTGCCCTTCCTGGCGGTTATTTCTTTGTGAACAAGGGTCTTATCATCGCCGCCGACAATGAAGCAGAACTTGCCGGAGTCATGGCGCACGAGATAGCGCATGTCGCTGCAAGGCATGCGATGGAAAACGCTGGCAAGGGCCAACTCCTTGGCTACGGGATCCTCGCCGGCCTTATTTTCACGGGCGGCATCGCTGGCGCAGTTCTTCAGAACACCGCAGGACTCGGCCAGATGCTGGCATTCTTCAAGTTCAGCCGCGGTGCGGAAAAAGAAGCGGACAAACTTGGCGTACAGTATTTATATGCTGCAGGTTACGATCCTACCGGAATGGCGACGATGTTCGAGAAGCTCGCTTCAAAGAACAAGAAAAAGCCGGGCACACTTTCGAAGCTATTTTCGTCGCATCCGCAGTCGCTGGACCGGCGTGACGCGTCTCTTGAACTTGTAGCCAAATTCCAGGAACGTGAAGAATATATAATCAGCACTTCGGAATTTCAGAGGGTCAAACAGCATCTTCTGAGGATTTCCAATGCTGGAGTTGTCGATCCGGATGATCTGGATGATGTTGAGCAAGGACGTCCGACTCTCAAGCGGCGGCAGCCGACCCCGGAAGGAGCAACGAACGATCCTGCCGGACCTGCAAATGATCCGGGGCCGCCGAAGCTGAAGAAGCGGAATGACCCCACTTCGGATAACGACAACTGATCTGATCGGTCTTGATTAAAAAAGGCGCCTTGCTTTAAGCGGGCGCCTTTTTTATTGAGGTCTTGGAACAGGATCAATCGAGCAGGATGCCCTCGATTCCTACGTCAACGCTAAAGACCGCATCGTTCGTGGCAGCGATCATCTCGCCGGTCCGTGTGAAACACAGCCCGACAAGCCCCATTCCAGCCAGGAAAAGTTCCGCCGACTCTCCGTCGTACGAGATCTTCACGATCCCGTGGCGGCCTTTTAAGCACGCTGCGCAAAATAGATTTCCGTCTTCATCGAACGCAAGACCCTGAGGACGGCCCAGACCTTTGAAAAAGCGGTCAACAGCGCCTTCCTCATCCACTTTGTAAACCAGATCGTGGCTGCAAAGGCCCGGTGCACTTACATACAGCGAACCGTTGGGTCCGAAGGCCATATGGTATGCAGAAACCGAAGGCTCGAGAACAGCCCACGTCTCAGTATTTCCGAGCGCCCCGACGCGAAAGACGGTTCCTCCCCGGTCGCCTACAAATAGCTCGCCCTTCGAATCAAAAGCCAGGCCGGTCGCGATGCCAAGGTCGCCTGCAAGAGGAACGACCTCGGAATCATTGTTGACCTGGACGACTTCTCCGTCTGCGCGGTTTGTAACTACGAGCCGTCCGTGGGGATCGAAGGCCACGCCGGTCGGATTCATTACCGGAGCACTCATTTCGGTCAGAAACCCTTCAGCATCCAGCCTGAAAAGAGTCACCGGCAGTTCCTGGCCGCGAGTCCCTGATCTTGTCAAAATTACAGAACCGTCCTTCGGATCAACCGCCGGATTCGCCACCTGATGGAGATCGCCAGCGAGCCTTTTGCCCACAACCAGTTTCCCTGCAAATTCCTTTCCGCCGGCCTTTATTTCGACCTCGACGGGACCCGAATCTGAATTCTCGGGGACTGTTGCAAGTATCCTCGTCGACGAAGCTCCCGTGACTCCGGCCGTTTGCCCGCCTATCGTGCAATGGAAGCCGGACGGGGTACCGATATCGAGTCCTTCAAGTTCGATCAGCACTTCTCCGCCGGGTATCGCGAACGACGGGCTCACTGAGGCTGTGCGGGCTTCACTGTCCATCTGCCTTCTCCTTCCAAAAACCTTCATTTTACGATGCTTAGAGGATATTAATCAACAGAGGCGCGGACCCTCATTCGGCATCTGAGGTGCCCGATTATGCTATAATCAGCGCTAATCGGAGGATTCTGTTATCGCTCGCGTCCACGGCTTTACCGAAGGCCTGAAACACAACCAGATAAAACGGATCGAACGCCTGTTCACCAGAAAAGTGGCACCTGACCGGATCGTTTCTAATGAGCTCGCGCGTCAGATGAGCGAGATCTCGCACGACACAGGTCGACAGATCGGTGTTTTGCTTAACCGCAAAGGAAGGGTTGAGTACGTGATGGTCGGCGACGCCAAGCAGATCGAAATGCCCGACTTCAAGCGAGTCAGGGCGGCCGCCGGGCGTTTTCGCGGTCTAAGATGTGTACATACGCATCTGCAGGGAGAAAAGCTGAACTCGGACGATCTTACCGACCTTGCGCTCCTAAGGCTTGATCTGATGTCGGCCATCGAGGTTGATCCTGATACGGGCCTTCCGGAGCGGATCTATTCGGCACATTTGCTTCCGTCCAAAGCGAGTGCGATACACGCCTCAAACGGAACGAACCAGCCATACGCGTTCCTCAAGGCAGTCCATCCGTCTCAGCTCGACATCGATTTCCTGTCGCTCATCAACTCGCTGGAAACCGAGATGGCCCGGAACCGCGAGACGGGTCTGAACCGCCAGACTGCTCGTGAGAGAGCGATCCTCGTTTCGGTTACCACTTCGGCTACTCACCTTGCAGAAGAATCTTTGCAAGAGCTTGAAGAGCTAGCGGTCAGCGCGAGTGTCCTGGTTCTCGACAAGGTGATCCAGAGGCGCTCGAAGATCCATCCGAAGACCGTGCTAGGAGCGGGAAAACTCAACGAGCTCTTGATACGGGCGATGCAACTGGGTGCAGATCTAATTGTATTCGACAGAGAACTGACACCTGCCCAGGTACGTTCGCTTTCCGAAGAGACTGAGCTCAAGGTGCTGGACAGGCCGCAGCTGATACTCGACATTTTTGCTCAGCGAGCTAACTCGAGAGAAGGTAAGCTCCAGGTCGAGCTCGCCCAGCTCAAGTATCTTCTTCCCAGGTTGGTGATTGGCCAGAATTCGGCGTTCTCAAAGCTCGCTGGCGGGATCGGCGGACGTGGACCGGGCGAAACGAAGCTCGAGACGGACAGGAGGCGGGTCAGAAAACGCATTTCGGACCTTGAGAAGCAGGTCAAGAAAATCGGCAAGCAAAGGAGGGAACGGCGGAAAGCCAGGGTTGGAAAAGCGATACCGATCATTTCATTGGTGGGCTACACGAATGCCGGAAAATCTACGCTGCTGAACACTTTGACCGACAGCAAGGTTTACGCGGAAAAGAAGATGTTCGCTACGCTGGACCCAACTGCCCGGCGCCTCAGGCTTCCTTTTGAGCAGGAAGTGATCATCAACGACACGGTAGGATTTATCCGCGATTTGCCCGAGTCACTTGTGGCCGCCTTTAAGGCAACACTCGAGGAGATTGGAGACAGCGATCTTCTGGTCCACGTTGTCGATGCCTCGAACCCGAGAGCCCTGCAGCAGATCGAGTCCGTGGAAAAGATCCTTGCGAGCCTTGATCTAGGCGAGATACCGATGATCGTCGCATTGAACAAGAAGGACCGCGTTGATCCGACAACCCTGGAGGCGCTCGAACGCGCTATCTTGCTGGATGGCGGCGATGAACAGGTTTCCGTATGTGCGATCCGTCCACAGTCGATCCGGCCTCTTGTGTCGCTGATGGGACGTGGCGTTTCGCGTGATCTCGGACTTAACTCGCCGGCCGGAATGACCGTTTCGAACTGATCGATGAGCACAAAGCTGAAAAAGGATTCAAACCTGCTAGACCGTTTTCGTAAGCGAGCGGTCAAGTATCTGCGCGTGCCGTACGACAAGGTCAGCCCCGCCCAGCGATTCTGGATCGGGTTTTCATTGCTTGCACTTATTACTACCCTTCTCATCAGCAATCCGGCGTGGAGGACAGGAATTCCCGCATATAACGTGGGTGATATTGCGAGAGAAACCGTCGTGTCTCCCGCCGATATCACTGTCGAGAACGAGAAAGAGACACAGGAATTCAAAGAAGCAGCCCGACTCGCGATCAAACCGATCTTTAATCTTCAGTCGAACAACTCAGAAGAGGCACTCAGAGCATTCCGTTCTGCGTGGGAAGGCCTTCAACGCTCAAAAGGAGGTGTCGGGCGATCCGACGGTGATTCCGGCACTGTCGAATGGAACGGTCCCGGCGGAAAGGAACTAGGTCGTGTCTTTGCGTCGCGAGATTTTTCACGAACTGAGATATCCGCTATTGAACGAGTGCTCGAAGACAGCACCAAAGGCACGATCTACGATGACAAGGACCGGCCACAACTTCAGGGTGAGGTCACTTTGGTCGACCCGAAAAACCCATCAGCCGGAGCTTCAGTTACGATGCCTTCGGTCACCTGGATCCCGCTGTCAGAAGCCCGGACCGAGATACGCGAGGGCCTGAACAATATAAACAGCCTCTCTGAAGAAGAGGTCGGCGCATTTGAGAAGGCGCTTTCGCCGCTTGTGCAGCCGAACGCCATCTATGACAGTGCGGCAACGGCGCGCGCGCGGGATGAAATGGCCAAAGCCGTTCAGCCTTCGATGATCGAGCTCAAGCGTAGCCAAACGATAGTCCGCGAAGGAGATACGGTCTCGCCTGGTGCCCTTGCTCAGATAGCGGCGATTCAGAGCTACAGCAACACCAGCCGACAGCTAAACCGTTTCTTTGGTCTTTTGGCAATCATCACTGCCCTGTTCTGGGTCGCCTGGAAGTTCATACAGCACAGGGGGTTTGTGAACAGGCTTTCGCTGTCTGAAGAACATACCTTTGTAATGTTCGGGTTTGTCGTCATCGTCCAGACCCTGCTGATGGCGATATTCTTTCGGATTACCGAATACACCGCTGAATCGAACATGAGCGCCCCTCTGAACGACCCGACCTTATGGGCGTTTGCAATACCGTTCGCTTTTTCCAGCCTGCTGATGACCCTTTTGGCCGACCGCAGGACGGCGCTTTTCACCGGACTCTTCTGCGCGTTGCTGGCAGGTCTTCTGGCGCCTCGCGGACTCGAGTTTGCTATCTATGCCGCAATATCTTCTGCCGTTGCGGTGTACGGGATAGGTCGTTACAGAAGCAGACAATCGGTCACTTTCGCCGGCATTTTTGTAGGTGCGGCGAACGCAGCTACCGCTGTTGCCTTGATCGCATATACTCAACAGCCACTCATCCTGAACACGATATTGCTTGCGATCAGCTGCGGACTATTGAGCGGTCTCATAACTGCCGCAGTGACGGCGATGTTCCTCCCGATCTGCGAATCATTGTTTGGCATTCTGACCGACGTCAAATTGCTTGAGCTGTCTAACGCCGACCTTCCGCTCCTCGGGCAGCTTGCTTTGCGCGCACCCGGGACGAACCAGCACTCGCACGCGGTAGGCCAGCTTGCTGAGGAAGCTTGCCGCACGGTCAACGCGAACGGTCTTCTTGCGAGGATCGGTGCGCTGTACCACGACATAGGAAAGACAGCGGCCCCCGAACATTTTGTTGAGAATCAGAGGGGGAAGAATCCTCACGACCGGCTGAAGCCCGCGCAGAGCGCCCGGATCATCATCAGCCACGTAACGTACGGCGCGAAGCTGGCAAAGGATATGGGGCTGCCGGCACGCATCGTGGATTTCATACCTCAGCATCACGGAACAAGGACCCTTCACTACTTCCTTACTAAGGCCCGTAACGAAGCTGGCAAGGGCGAGGAGATTCACGAGAAGGACTTCCGATATCCCGGGCCGAAGCCTCAGTTCAAGGAAGCTGCGATAATGATGATCGCAGATAGTTGTGAAGCGGCCGCAAGGTCCTTGAGCGAGCCCACGCCGGAGAATATTCGTTTTATTGTTACGAAGATCATCGACGCAATACTTGCTGACGACCAGCTCGACGAATGCGATCTCACACTCCGCGAACTGACGCAGATCCGCGAGTCGATGATCAAGTCCCTGGTTTCGATATATCACTCGCGCGTGGATTATCCAGGCTACAATCCGCCTGCTTCAAAAACGCTCGAGAACATCATCATCCCGAAAGACCTGGACGAAGAACCGGTGCGCGGGCCCCGTTACGTCAATCCGGCTGACATCCCTGTAAGTCCGGGTGGCGAGGTGGAGGACGAAGCGATCGTGCGGACGGTTTCCAGCGATGAAAATGGCAGGAAGGATTCCGAAGAACCCGAGGTTAAGGCAAAGGGTACGGACCTGTGAGTCTGTCGGGTCTGTTGAGTCTATAGAGTCTGTCGGGTTTGTTGAGTCTAACCGATTTTGCAGAGCATGGTTGGCTCAACTTAAGTCGCTCCGCGCCGCATCTTGGGAAGGCAGTTTACCGCAATAGCCTTCTTTGAAACATTAAGCCTGGAATTCAAGATTCGGCCGAAGGCTGATCTAGCTGATTTTTAGGGGAATGAATTGCTGCACTCTGAGCCGTGCTGCGCACGTCTTTTGCGGCGCAAGCGCTGAGCTAAACGGGTAGTTGATTTCCGGCTGGCATCTTTGACTTCTGACTTCTGACTACTGCCTTCAGAATCTCCCTTTCAGCTTTTCGTAAGTCTTTTCAAGCGTCTCAGGAATCGTGCGCGTCTCGGCCACGGTCGTCATGAAGTTTGAATCACCGGTCCAGCGCGGCATCACGTGCATGTGAAAATGTTCTTCGACGCCGGCCCCCGCCGCCTTTCCCAGGTTCATACCAATATTAAACCCGTTCGGTCTATAGACTTCGCCGAGAATCTCCTGTGAACGCTTGATGAGGTCCATCAATTCATCGGTAGACTCCTTGGAGGCCTGGCTGATCGCAGGAAGATGTTCAAAAGGGACGATCATCAGGTGGCCGGTTATATACGGGAAGATGTTGAGAATCACAAAATTAAAGCCCGCACGGTGGACGATGAACTTTTCATCGTCAGCCGCCGGACTCTGCAAAACTTCGCAGAAGACGCAATCCGATGCGCCTCCGGATTCACGCTTTTCGTTGGAGCGTATGTAGTCGTATCGCCAGGGACTCCAAAGAATGTCCATAGTGCTCCCTTGAAGAACAGGCAGGCCGACCTGCTGCGATACCGTCTACTTATTGATTATGTCTTTAAGGTCCTTGCCGGGCTTAAAGTAAGCTACCCTTTTGGCGGGAATCTCTACAGGTTCTCCGGTCTTGGGGTTCCTGCCCTTTCTGGCGTTCCTCTCACGAACGCGAAAACTTCCGAAACCCCTAAGTTCGATCTTCTCCCCTTTGTTAAGGGTGCTGACAATGCTGTCAAAAATGATCTCGACCAACTGTTCGACATCTTTCTTGGTCATGTCGGCTTCTTTCGCAACGATCTCAACCAGGTCGGCTTTAGTCATCTCTTATCCTCGTTTTCGCGAACTAATTTTCAGTTGGAACGGCCTAGCTTTTGGCCTTCTTTGTGGATTTCTTTTCGGTTTTTGCTTCAGCTGAAACGTCTTCAGCCTTCGTTTCTTCCGCGGACTCTTCAGCTTTCGCGTCTTTTTCGGCCTTGTCGGATTTCTCAGACTTGACCGTTTCTTCTTTTACCTCTTCTTTGGGCTTTTCGGCCTTTGCTTCCTTTGCCTTGGCTTTGGTTGCTTTTTCAGCTTTCTCCTCTGCGGCAGCAGGCTCTTCTTTCTTTTCTTCGGCTTCAGCTTCGGCCTTGGCCTCAGCTTTCTCCCCGGTTTCAGTAGCCTCGACCTTTGCCTCTTCTTTGGCAGCCTCAGCCTTGGCCTTTTCGTCCGAAGAATCAGCTTTCGCTTCTTCTTCAGCACTCTCGGCCTTTGCTTTATCGTCTGCTTTATCGTCGGAAGAGTCAGCTTTCACTTCCTCTTCCTTCTTATCTGCTTTGGATTCCTCGGCCTTTGCTTCCTCGGCCTTTACTTCCTCAGCCTTTGCTTCCTCGGCCTTCGATTCATCGGGTTTGTCGTCCGCCTTGGATTTCTCAGCAGGCGCCTCAGCCTTTGCCTCGGTTTCTTCCGAACCTTCCGATTCATCAGAACCGAACTTCAGCTTGGCAAGTTCGCCGAGGGATGCCATTCCGCTCTTGGCCTGGCTGGAGTAGGAACGCGAATCCATAACAGGTTCGTCGTCCTTACCGACCGCCCTGTGCGAAAGGCCTATCTTCTCGACATCATGCTCGATCCTGAGGATCTTGAACTCCAGTTCCTGACCGATCGAGAACTCGTCCTCCGGATTCTCGATCCGGTCGTCCGAAAGCTCTGAGATGTGGCAAAGACCTTCAAGGTCCTGCGCCAGCTCGACAAACACACCAAAGCTTGCAAACCTCGAGATCTTTCCTTTTATAACGTCACCGGGCTTGTGTTCATTCGTGAACTGCTCCCAGGCACTAGGCGTAAGTTCTTTCATCGAGAGCGAGAGCCGGTGGCCATCGGTATCGATATTCGTAATTACGGCTTCGACCTCCTGCCCCTTGTTGAGGACATCTTTCGGATGCTTGATCTTCTTAGACCAAGAGATGTCGGAAACGTGAACGAGCCCGTCGATTCCTTCTTCAACCTCCACGAAAGCGCCAAAGTCGGTCAGATTTCGGACCTTGCCTTCGATCTTCATACCCGCGGAATAGCGTTCCGCGATCGTATCCCAGGGGTTAGGCTGCAGCTGCTTCATGCCAAGGCTGATCCTGCGTTCGTCAGGATCGATCCCGAGGACCTGTACCTCTACCTCGTCATTCTTCTTGACCACGTGCTTCGGATGCTTAAGCCTCTTTGACCAGGACATCTCAGACACGTGAACAAGTCCTTCGACACCCGGCTCGAGCTCAACAAAAGCACCGTATTCGGTAATGCTGGAAACCCGGCCCTTTAGTACGGAATCGACCGGATAAAGCTCGGTAACCGTCGACCAGGGATCCGGCAGCAACTGCTTGAATCCAAGCGATACCTTTTCTTTATCGCGGTCGAGCTTCAAAATCTTGACCTGTACGGTATCGCCGACCTTGAACATCTCGCCGGGATTGTGAAGTCTTCCCCACGACATATCGGTTACGTGAAGCAGGCCGTCGATGCCGCCGATATCGATGAACGCACCATAATCGGTCAGGTTTTTGACGATACCTTCCTCAATGTAACCCTCTTCGATCCGTTCTAGCGTTGCCGCTTTTTCCTTATTAAGGGTCTCGTCAGTGATCACTTTGCGCGAAATGACGATGTTGCTTCGCTTTCGGCTGAATTTGATCACCTTTGCTTCGATCTCTTCGCCTATAAGTGAATCAAGGTTGCGGACCGGACGTGAATCGACCTGAGAACCAGGCAGAAAAGCTTCGACACCGTTGATGTCAACCTTCAAGCCGCCTTTCGTTTTCGCGGTGATGTTGCCCTTTATCGGTGTATCAGCGTCATATGCCTGTTCAATCTCGTTCCAGGACTTTCGGCGTTCAGCATCAAAGCGTGAAAGGCTGGGAGGAGCGTCGCCTGATCCCATCGAACGGATCACAACCTCCACCTCATCGCCCATCTTGATCGTGACTTCACCTTCGTCATCGGTGAATTCGTCGGTCGAGACGAGTCCCTCTGATTTATAGCCAAAGTCGATCAGTGCTCCGTGCTCCGAGATCCCAACCACCTTGCCGGTGACGAGTTCCCCGGTGCTGTAGGTCACCTGGTCCTGCTCGAATTGTTCGAGAATTGCTCCGAAATCCATCTCACCGCCAGATGTCTGATCGGAAGATGCTTCCTGCTCGGCAGCCGGTTCTTCCGTTACGGGGCTCGCTTCAGGAGCTTTCGCTGGCTCAGCTGCTGCCTGGGGTTCTTCCGTCGGCGCGGCTGCGCCGGCATCGGCCGTTGATTCGGCCTCGGATGGAGCTTTTTCGGTCTCGGCTTTTACAGCCGCTGCTTCTACGTTGTTTTGGTCCACGGCTTCGGCCTGCTTTTCAGCTTTGTCCTCAGCCTCCTTGATTACTTCGTTTGACATTTAAGTTTGAGTTAACTTCCTTTTGGTTTTGAGTAGCCGGTCACGCAGTGTGAACGGCATCGCTTTCCTCCCGGAGCCAATTTCAGGCAATAAAAAAAATCAGCCTGGAGAATAGCTAATTTTCACCCAAGAGCGATTTGATTGTGACGAGTATCTTTATATAGGCCAGAAAGTAGAAGGAAAACCTCCGTGCTTCGAAGACCCGCACGCCGAAGTACTGAATCACGCAAGACCGCACATGTTCGGGTAAAACTAGAATCTACAGCCGAAGTGCTTTGATGTCAAGATAATAGATGTAGACGCTTCATTACTTTAAGGGCCTCCTCAGAGCTTGCTTGAACGAGCTTGAATTGGACAGGCCGCGAATCTTCCCGACGGTCGCAACGAGTGTCCGCAAGCCCCGAAACTAATAATGTAGTTGACTACACTTCGGACCGGTCCTATGATTCGTTGACAACCTGAAAAAAGGTGGCTAGAGGCGGTGATCTCCAGTCAATGGAAAGCGTGAAATGAGAAAGTACGAATTTTACCAGCTTGATGTCTTCACTGATACCCGATTCGCGGGAAATCCGCTTGCGGTCTTTCCTGAAAGCGAAGGGCTTTCTTCGGAAGAAATGCAGTCGATCGCGATGGAGATGAATCTTTCCGAAACGGTCTTTGTACTTCCTTCCGACAAAGCGGTCAGGCGCCTTCGCATTTTCACCCCCAGACAGGAACTCCCGCTTGCAGGCCATCCGGTGGTGGGCACCTGGAACCTGCTCGCCCATCTGGGCATCGTCGACAATCCAGCGAACGGCCGCATACAGATCGAACAGGAAGTAAGGCTCGGGGTTCTGCCGGTCGAGATCGAATTTGCCGACAACGTACCGATGGTTGTGACAATGACTCAGGGCGAGTTCGATCCTGGCCCTATCGTTGACGATGAAGGCGTTCTGAACGATCTAGCATCGAGTTTGAGCCTTGAACTGGATGAACTCGCGTGCACCCGGGCCCTGCCGGTCCAGGTGGTCTCGACCGGGATCAGGTCCCTTGCGGTCCCCGTTGTCTCGCTAACAGCCTTAGGCAGGATCCGGGTAAATACAAGCGCCCTGAGCGATATCTATCTTGAGCCCGGTGCCGTAGGCTGCTTTGCATTTACTTTCGAAACCTTCGAAGAGGGATCCGCGGTCCACGCCAGGTTCTTTGCCCCGGCGGATGCTATACTGGAAGATCCGGCTACGGGAAGCGCGGCCGGTTCACTCTCGGGCTACCTTATAAATCACGGCGCACTGGATCCCGGATCGTTCACGATCGAACAGGGAGACTTCATGGGCCGCCCGAGCAGGATCTACGCAACGATAGATGGCGGGAAAGGCAATGTTGAACGGGTTCGAATAGGGGGAAGGTCGGTGATCGTCGCTAAAGGAGAGATCTATCTGGATTGACTTTGCAGGTTCCAGGTTTCACGGATCAGGTATCTGCTTTCACATGCGCCAGTAGCCTTACGGACCTGGAACAACATCAACGACTGTTGAGAGTCCGTTTGTCGATAATCGATATCAGTTTAAATACACTTGATCAACGATACGTGATCATTGACACCTGATCCATGAACTTGGAACTTGAACTTTACTCCCGGTCAATAACGTCCGTCACACTTGAGATCTTGCTGAACTGCTCCATCTCTTCCTTGGCCTGCGCGGTAGTATTCTGAATACCAGCCAGCCTCAAACGGAACTCGTCTGGATTCGTTGAACCGCGGAGAGCCTCGTCAAGCGTAATAAGCTCGGACTGATAGAGATAGAAAAGCGACTGATCGAACGTCTGCATACCGTACTGCGAAGTTCCGGCCGCGATAGCATCGCGGATCTGCGAAGTCTTCTCTTCCTGCAGAACACAATCGCGAATAAGCGGAGTAGATACAAGCACCTCCACCGCCGGGACCCTTGAGTTACCCTTCGAAGACTTCATAAGCCTTTGTGAAATGACTGCTTTCAAAAGTCCTGCGATCTGGATCCTAATGGATTTCTGCTGGTAAGGAGGAAACGCCGAGATGATTCGGGTGAGAGTTTCTGTCGCGTCGAGGGTGTGCAGGGTCGACAAGACAAGGTGTCCGGTTTCGGCGGCGACGAGCGCTGTTTCGATCGTTTCAAGGTCTCGCATCTCGCCGACCAGGATCACATCCGGGTCCTGGCGAAGCGAGCCGCGAAGCGCCTCTGCAAAATTTCTGGTGTCAACATCCACCTCGCGCTGGGTGACATAAGACTGCTTGTCTTTGTGAAGGAATTCTATCGGGTCCTCGATCGTGACTATGTGGCAGTTTCGCGAGTTATTGATGTGATCTACCATCGCTGCCAGCGTCGTCGACTTACCGGAGCCGGTCGTGCCAGTTACGAGGATCAACCCGCGATTTTCGTCGGAGATCGAGTTGAGCACTGGAGGCAGGCCCAACTCGCTGAAGTTTTTTATGTTGTCGGAAATCACGCGAGCCACGATTCCGATCGAACCCCTCTGCTGGAAGATGTTCACCCTGAATCTTCCAAGGCCTGAGACACCGTAGCCTATATCCACCTCGAAATGCTCCTTGAAATGCATTTTCTGGCGATTCGACATCATCGAGAATGCCATCTCGAGTGTCTCTTCCTGCGAAAGCCTGTTAACGCCGGAAATAGGACGCAGTTCTCCGTTGACCCTTATGACAGGATAGGAGCCGGCTCGCAGGTGCAGGTCGGACGCACCAAAGCTCATGGACATTCTCAAAAGGTCGTCTATTCTCGTGGACATAGTATGGATGTGCTTCCTGTAGCGGGTGTGATGATTGGGAACGGAAAAGAAAGCGCAGGATATGCGCTCTTTTGATTTTAACTGTCGGTAAAGAAATCAGTCAATGTTTTATCGCTTTTAACAGAACCGTTCTCTAGCATCTCCTCGAACGCGATCATGGTTAAAAGTGATTTGACTTAAATTTGAAGGCGTATTTAGAATCTCGTCTATGCAAACGCGCAGCCGGCGGCAAAGGGAGATCCTGGACTTCATAATCGAGTTCGTAGACTCCCACGGATACGAGCCGTCTTACCAGCAGATCGCGCGTCATTGCGGACTGTCCTCGAAAGGCGGCGTCGCCCGCCACATCGAATCCCTTGAGAAAAAAGGACTTCTGAAACGGAACAGGGATGCCGGCAAGTTCCACCTCGAGATCTATCCAGAATCGTTGATCAAGAACCATATTTGCGAAGTCGAATGGCTGGAAGATCTGACCGCCGGCGGTGGGTCGAACCAAGATCCTCTGTTCGTACCCCGTTCACTCCTGGGATTTCGCGCTCCAAAGGAAATGAGAGGCATGCTGGTGCCAGACAACGCGATGTCCGGTGAACATATTCTCGAAGGTGATATCGCTCTGATCGAACGAAAGTCGTTCGCACGAGACGGAGATTGTGTTGCCGCCCGACTCAACCGGAACCGTCTAACCCTCGGGCGATACTTTCGCAAGGGTTCAGCAGTCGAGATCCGACCCGCTAACGACAATTATGAGCCGGTGAGAGCCCAAGCAGACAAAGTTGAGATCCTTGGATTGTACAGGGGACTGCTCAGACGTGCCTGACCTCAATACTGCTGTTTCGAGTTCAGAAAGGGAAAATTCATAGTGTCAGATAAACAAACGCCGAGCGCGAGCTTCAGCTTTACGATACGCGTAGACATCCATAACTTGCCCGGAAAATTGGGTGAGATCACTACCACCATAGGCAACGCGGGCGGCAACATTGGCGCGATCGATATCGTCCGCGTCGGCAAGGACTCGATCGTGAGAGACATCACGATCGATGCTACCTCTGAGGAACACAATCAGAGGATCGTTAAAGAGATACGGCAGATCGACGGCGTTGACGTAATTCAGTATTCGGACCGGACTTTCCTCATACATATAGGCGGCAAGATAGAAACTGTTTCGAAGATCCCTCTCAACAATCGATCGGACCTTTCGATGGCCTACACGCCCGGTGTCGCCAGAGTTTGCCAGGCCATCCACGACGATCCCGAAAAGGTCTACACGCTGACGATCAAGAAGAACACAGTAGCAGTCGTATCTGACGGTACCGCCGTGCTTGGTCTCGGCAACCTCGGCGCAGCGGCGTCGATGCCTGTGATGGAGGGTAAATGCCAGCTTTTCAAGGAGTTTGGCGGCGTCGATGCCTTCCCGATCTGTTTGGACACGCGAGACCCCCACGAGATCGTTCAGACGATAAAAAATATCGCCGTGGCATTCGGCGGCATTAATCTGGAGGACATTTCAGCTCCGAGGTGTTTCGAGATCGAAGAGCGTTTGAAGGAAGAACTGGACATACCTGTCTTTCACGACGACCAGCACGGCACGGCTGTTGTCGTCCTCGCGGCCCTGATCAATTCACTGAAGATCGTCGGAAAGAGGATGGAAGACGTCAAAGTCGTCGTAAACGGGATCGGAGCCGCTGGAGTAGCGTGTACGAAGATCGTGATGGCGGCGGGAGTCCAGAACGTGGTTGGGTGCGATACGAGCGGTTCCATTTACAAGGGCCGGACCGAGAATATGAACTGGGTAAAGGACTGGTATGCCCGAAACACAAATCCCGGTAAGGAGAAAGGCGACATTCACGATGTCATAAAGGGTGCTGACGTCTTCTTTGGGCTATCCGTGCCCGGGATTCTCACGTTAGAGGATCTAAAGAACATGAACGAAGACCCGATCGTGTTCGCGATGGCGAACCCTGATCCGGAGATCTATCCCGAAGACGCTGAAGGCCACGTCGCCGTGATCGCAACAGGGCGCTCGGACTATCCGAACCAGATCAACAACGTGCTTTGCTTTCCAGGTATTTTCCGGGGCGCCTTGAACTGCCGCGCCTCTACGATCAACGAGGAAATGAAAATCGCCGCCGCGAATGCGATCGCCGGGATAATCACCGACGACGAACTGCATGCTGATTATGTAGTGCCTTCAGTATTCGACAAGAGGGTTTCAAAAGCCGTCGCGATAGAAGTGGAAAAAGCGGCGAACGAGTCGGGGGTTTCAAGAAGGCGGTCTGCCTTGCCGGACAGCGAGTTCTGAGAGTGAGCAGTGAGCGGAACAAACGAAGCGCACGCATCCCGCGTGCATTTCCGCTGCATTGATTCGAACGACGATCACTTTCAGCAGCCTTTCTTTACCTTAAGGCTTTCGTCATCGACTCAGGATCTGGAATCTGGAATTTCTTGGTTAAGGGGGACTTTTGCTACGCTCACTGCACGCGAGACGCGTGCGCTCCGGCTTTCAACTCACTGCTTACTGCTCACCGCTCACTAAGACACAAACTTATATCCAAGACCGTGTACGGTCTGGATGTATCGCGGCCGCTTGGGATTCTCCTCAAGCTTTTGTCTCAGCCACGCGATATGAACGTCGACCGTTCGCGTGGTAGGCATTGCGTCGTAGCCCCAGACCGCGTCAAGAAGCTCGTTCCTTGAGTGAACATTGCCGCGGTTCTCAACGAGGAATTGCAATAGCTTGAACTCCATTGCGGACAGGTCGACCGGCGATTCGGCTTTCAGTACCTCTGCACGGTTGAAATCTATCTCTACCTCGCCGAAAGCATATTTTTCGTTTGAAGAGCCGTTCGAATGGACGGGTGAGCGCCTGAGAAGTGCTTCGACCCTTGCCAGCAGTTCCATTACCTCAAACGGCTTGGTGAGATAGTCATCGGCGCCGAGCTTCAGACCGAGTACCTTGTCGATCGTCTCCCCTTTGGCGGTGAGCATTAGAATGGGTGTTTCTATCGAGGATCTTCGCAAGTCCCTGCACACGTCGAGACCGCTCTTCTTTGGCAACATCAGGTCAAGAATGATCAGATCGAACTCGCTCGACGTGGCCTTCGCAAGTCCTTCCTCCCCGTCCGAAGCAAAATCGACCTCGAAACCCTCGTTCCTCAGGCGGTCCGAGAGAGTGATCACGAGGCCCTCTTCATCCTCTATGAGTAAAATCCTCATTGCATGTTTCAGGAACCAGGGAACAGGGCTCAGGTATCAAGGATCATGTATCGATTCAAACGACTAATCATGTATTCAAATCTCCGATAATGGACTAGGTAGAGTCGTCGGGAATCTGGTCCTTATTCGTAACGCGGACACCTGATCCTTGGTACCTGAGCCCTGATCCTTGATCATTGACACCTGACAAGCTGATCTCAAACCTGCTTCCCTTCCCTGGCTCACTTTCAACGGAGATCTCGCCGTGATGGGCGTCGACGATCTGTTTCACAAGACTGAGCCCTAGTCCGTTTCCGCTGATCTGCTCATCCACGACCTCTCTGGATCGGTAAAATGGCTCAAACAGGTGTTTCTTGTCCCTTGGCGAGATCCCGATACCCCTGTCCTCGACCGCGATCTTAACCCTCCCTTCACCGTTCTTGACGGAGACACGGATCCAACGGCTGCCGTTCGAGTACTTCCAGGCATTGCTGATCAGGTTCTGGACCGCCTGGGTCATCGCCTGTTCGTCAGCCATCACTGACGGTAGATCTTCAGTTATCTGCTTCTCAACCTCGAATCCGCTCTCCTCAAGCTGGGGCCTGCAGTCCTCGAGAGCCTTTTGGACAACGTCCGAAATATTCACTTCCCTCAGATCGTACTTTCGTTTACCCGAACGGGCGCCGGCAAACTCGAGTATCTGTTCGACCATTCCCGAAAGCCTGCGGCCTTCGCGCTTTATAAGAGTCCCGTAATCCCCGATCTTCGAACGATCTTCTACCACGCCGTCCGAGAGATTTTCGGCCGCCGAGTAGATGACTGCGAGAGGTGTCCGAAATTCGTGAGAAACAGAGGATACGAACTCAAGTTGGTTCTGCGCGAGGCGTTTTGCCCTTTGAGAGGAGATGAAGATAAGGATCACACTGACGGCCAGGAGACCGAGTATCCCAAAGCTCACGGCCAGATTTCGGTTCCTTGTATTGGCCACGTACTGGTCGAGTGATCCATCGTTGTGCTGTACATTCAGCGTCCAGATTCCGCCCAGCGGTCCGCCTTTGCTCTCAAAAACAGTAATCCTAGATTCTCCGCTTCCCGAGACATTCACATCTACAACGGCCTCGTCACTGCGCAAGGGTACGTTTCCTTTTCTGTCCGTAACGGCTGTAACGTTGCGGCTTTCGATCTTTTCGGTCACCACTAGTTCCGATCCGGGTTTCTTTTCGTCTTGACCGGGTTGTTCTTTCCGTTGGCCGTAAAAGGCGAAGTTGTTGGGTTTTAGGTCTAGTATGGGAACCGATGCGTCCGCAGATGTGACCTCACCGTTTCCCTTCCGATAGAGAACCTCCCCATTGTCATCAAGAACGGCAAGGTTGAAGTTTGCGCCTTCCGTATCAGAGAAGTACTTTGCTACGAGGTCCGGAAGCACCGATTCGCTGATCGTTTCGGGGTTAAGCAAAACGATCAGAAAACCGTACTTGTCCGGGAGCGTCATAGCGCCCGGTGAATTCGTAAGCTCCGAATGAAGGATCTTCCTGGTCCGGATCACAAAATGCTCTACATTCTTCTTTTCTTCAAAAACCGGAAGCGTCAGCGCGATCGGCTCGCTAAGGATAGCCTGCAGCTTCCTTCCGTCCCCGATCGCCGACCGTACCTCGGACAAAGGAGCAGACCATTCCGCCTCCTCGAAAGCATACTTGTTTCGGTCGAAACGAAGCGGGACCGCGTCCTCGGAGTTCCGGTAAAAGTAAATTTCATTTATCAGTTCGGGATAAGCTGTGCTCTGCCGCCAGAACTCGTATCTTTTGGCAAACTCGTTCTTCTCGCCGGGCTTGAACACGTCCGAAGAGGCCTGAAAACCAAAGTAGGCCATTTGGATCTCACGGTTGAAGTCCTCTGAAAATCGTCTGGTGTCGTCGACAAGTCGGGACTTCAGACGGACGCTTTCCGCGTCACTGATCTGTCCAAGCCAGCGGTATTGAAGTGCGGCCAGCACCGTCAGCAGCCCCAGAAGGACTGCGATAAGCACTAAGGGAAGCCAATTTCTTTCTCTTGTCGCAAGCATCTACCAAAAAATACTAGCACGATTTCAGGCCTTAAATAGGCTTCTGAGCCAGTTTTTACATTCTTAACAATTTCTTTGCGAAATCTTAATCAACACTATTCTGACTGATGCGATACTCTTCTCCGTGTTATAGGATCAATTAAGTATTTCGGAGGCAAAAATGAAAAAGTTCATCACTTCAATTCTCTTTGCGACCCTCTTCTTCCTCGGACTCGGCTATGTGGTCCAGGACGCGGGCGCAAAATTCAAATCGGACGACAAAGCCGTGGAGCTGATCAACAGCGCCCGCCAGGCGATCGGCGGAGACACGTATCTAAACGAGGTCAGGAGCATGACGATCATCGGTTCCTCGACCCATTTCTTTGAAAAGGACGGCGTTCCGACTACTGAGATCGGCGCAACGGAGATCAACTTCGAGCTGCCCAACCGCTTCAGCAAATCGGTCAAGATCGGCAACCCGGACCAACTCAGCGGCGGCGAAGTGAAAAAGCACGTCGACGTTGTTGTGATCGACGGCAACGAGAGCGGCGATGCGGCCGTTCAAATGCCTGAAGGCAAAGAAGGTGTTTTTGTCATCAAGAAAGGCGACGGAAATGTCGAGTGGACCTCTGACGAAGACGTGGAATTCACAAATGATGAAGACAAGATCATCATTCGCAAGGACGATGGCACCGTGACGGAGCTGTCCCCCGACGCGAAGCACAAGATCCGCGTTCACAAGGAATCGGCTGAAGGAGCAAACGTTTGGAATACGGACGACGGCAAACAGGTGATAGTCGAAAAGCACGGCGGCCCGCATTTCGGACATCGCAGTTCCGGTGGTGAAATGCTTCGGACCACGATGGCCCTGCTTGCAACGGCTCCTGAAGGTCAGGACGTCACTTATAAGTTTGCGGGAACTGGAGATGTCGACGGGTATCCGAGCAACATCGTCGAAGTGTCAACTCCGAGAACGAGCTTCAAACTCTTCCTGGATGCCGCGACGAATCTACCCAGGATGATCAGTTACGAAGGTCATAACACCTTGATCTTCCGCAAACGCGACAACTCGATGGTCTCGAAAGAAGAGTTGATCGAAATGAAACGTGACGCGGCGAGAACGATCGAGCATCAGATCAGGCTTTCCGATTTCAGATCTGTCGGAGGACTTATGCTGCCTCACAGATGGACAGAATCGGCTGCAGGCAAACAGAGCCGGATCTTTGACATAACTTCTTATGAGATCAATCCAGCGAATATTGCCGACAAGTTCGGAAACAACAAAGTGTTCGTTAGGAAAATGAAGCCCGAGGGGAACTAGTACCTCCCCTGATTGGAAGATCGGCCGCTCCAGGTTATTACCAGGGGCGGCCGATTTTTTTGTGGAACCCTGATTGCTCTCTAATCGGCGAAGGACAAAAGGCAAAGGAAGGCGGAAGCTGAAAAACCGGCCCTAATCGAGGGCCGGTTGAAAGTAACTGAGAAAAAGTGGATTGAAATCCTACAGGGCTGGAACCCGCGAACGGCCTGAATTGATACACACAGGCGGGAAATAGAGCAAAAAGGGGAATAGAGCAGATGCATGGAATATCTACCGGAACAGCAGTCCGGATCGAACACTTCGAACATTCACCGGTCGCGGTTCAGGAACCGCTATCAAGCGGGAATTCGCTTATGGACCGTTTTGGGCCCGGCATACGATCTGAGCTCCTTGAGCGCGGCAACGTTGCGGAAGTACAGCGGGGAGAAGTGATCACGAGTCCCGGTGAGAAAGCGGCATTCGTCGATTTTCCTCTGGACGCGGTTATCAGCCACTACCGGATTTTGATGGATGGCAGAACCGCCGAGGTGGCAATGACCGGAAACGAAGGAGCGGTCGGCGCTTCGACGGCGCTCGGGAACGGTTTTTCAGGGGAGTTCTCTGAGGTGATCGTTCCCGGAAAGATCGTAAGGGTCGGCTCCGACATTTTTAAGGATGTTTCAGAATCGTCAATGGAGCTTTCAAAGACCGTGTTTACTTATCTGAATGAGCACCTTGAGCGGATTTCCAGACGTGTGATCTGCAGCAATTATCATTCTGTCGAGGAGCGGCTTGCCCTTTGGCTTCTCCTTGTCCGGGATCGGTGCAACGCGGATGAGCTCGCTTTCACGCAGGAACAGGTCTCATTCTTCCTTGGCGTCCATAGGCCGAGCGTGACGCTCGCAATGCAGGAGCTACGTGAACTTGGCGTAGTAGACTACCGGCGCGGAAAAATAATCCTCAGGGACTTGCAGCGGCTACGTCAGGTTTCCTGTTCGTGCTACCCGAGCCTTTCAGTAGGGGAGCCGGAGCAGGCATTCGCGTACTAGGTAACTCTCCAGAACTGCAGCCGAAAGGTCTTCTTAATCCCGGAAGACCTTTCGGCTTTGGTATTGGAAGGTTGGAAACCAGGGACCTGAGAAAGTCATTAGGAAAACCTCAGGCAAAACACTTCCGAATCTGAGTTAATCAGCCTTAGCGGCTGTAGTTTTCATTCTGGCCTGCACTGCCGGGATGATCTTTCTGGGAGCTTCGATCGCGGGCTTAATGTGCCTGTGTCTTGTAAAATGGCCGGCCACGAATATCCCCGGGACGTTTGTTTCGAATGTATCGTCGTCATAGACAGGAACGTTTCCATGTTTTCCTTCCTCGGTCTCGACCCCAAGCGAGGTCAATAGAGTCAGATCCGCATCCGAGCCGATCAAGACGAACACTACATCGTTCTCAAGTTCGCAGACCCTTCCGTCCTCGCTTTCGAGCACGACCTTGTCTTCCTTTATCTCGAGAACTTTCCCAAGGAAGAACAGCTTGAGACACCGTTTTTGGAGCTGTTCTTCAAGCGGGTTCTTTACCCAGTATTTGATACAGCCTTGTTTCGGGTCGGTGTTCTCCCAATCCTCCCGAAAGATCGCGAGCGTGGTTTCAGCGCCCTCGTCGGCCAGGAAAAGCGCCGCCTCGCCGGCCGAGTTTCCACCCCCTATGACTAGCGCGTTCCTTCGCACCCAGGGGTAAGTTTCGCGAAAGTGATGCGAGACCTTCGGCAGATCCTCTCCGGGAACATCCAGTTTTCTCGGGAAATCCATCGCGCCGGAAGCGAACAGTAGGCTCGCAGCTGAATACTCTCCCTTGTCGCTTCTGACCTGAAAACCGTCACTTGTCCTTTTAACCGACAAAACGGTCTCCTCGGTATTCACATTCAGATCGTTCTCGATGACGAAACGTACGTAATAGGAGAGCAGTTCTTCCCTGGTCGGCTTTTCCCTTGCCGGATCAAGGTCGCCTTCCCGAAATTCCAACTCGTTCGGAGTGGAGAAAACGGTAAGTCCGACGGGATAGTTGTAGATGGTATTGCCGATGAGGCCTTTTTCGACTACCAGATATTGAATGCCTGCTTTCTTCGCCTCCCAGGCAGCAGAGATCCCCGCAGGTCCGGCTCCGATTATTAAAAGGTCTAACATCTTCTTGGTGATGGGTGCTGTCTGCCCTCTCCTGTCTCCTGTCTTCAGCCTCCTGTCTCGCCGCTCCGCGGCGACGAGGTTTAGGGCCTGGCTTTCCCCGAACTGCGCCTGCAGCTTCCCCGGGACTAACATATACCCGTCGTACCGCGACTCGGTCCGAGCGGTATCGTCGCCGAGTACACGGCCACGTAGACACGCAGGCATCTATTCACAGTCTTCAGGTTCCAGATTCCGGTCTCCGATCTCCTGCGTCCGGTCTCCAGTCACCGGTCTCCCTCCCCATCTCATTCCGAATATCGAATCTCGGAAATCAGGAACAGCCTTCCAAATCCTCTAGGATCTCCGTAAACTTCTCGATCTGGATCTTCGTGTTCTCGAGCTCACGCTTGGATTCGAGGTAGCTTTCCCATTCTCCGGTGTTGGTCAGTGCTTTGACCACATCCTCATCGAGCGAATGCGACATGACCACAAGCAGATCGCTTAGAGCCTCGTGTCCTTTCAGAAGCGACTGGATGATCGTGTATGCGAGCTTCGCCTGCGGCTGGTCAATATCCTGAAGTTCTTCCATCTGATCCACTCTCTATTCGATGAACGGCAGGTCAACGACCCTGCAGGTTTGCTGTTCGACCCTCAACTCGGTCCCGTTTTCTATGAAGGCGTTTCTTACGTAGGCCATCGCGATGTGTTTCTTGAGCTTCGGCGAGTATGCCTTCGATGTCACGACCCCCGCATTTCTATCGTCCTGTGAAATCAGCTCATCACCCGTCTGCAAGATCGCCTCAGGAGCGTCAAACACGACGCCTTTCAGTTCCTTTGCAACCTTTCCACGGAAGTGTATCCTTGCGATCACCTCCTGTCCGATATAACAGCCCTTTTGATAGCTGATCAGTTCCTCAAGCCCTATTTCGGGCACGACCGTTTCTTCGTTCATATCGATCCCGTATTTCGGAATGCCGCTCTCGATCCGGAGAACCTCGGTCAAAAGGGCATCTGGATCGGCTGCTCCCGCACTTACGAAATCCGCAATGATAGTTTCGCGACCAGAACTCGGTACCCAAACATCGACACCGGCCGGCCGACTGGCATTCGAAACATAAACCTCAGCACCTCCGAACTCGATCTTTGCAGACCTGCCCTCTTCAAGCTCAAACTCACCGAGGACCTCCGAGACAAGCTGCACTGCACTCTCTCCAAGAACAGAGACGACCGAGCGATCTTCCGTTTGATCTTCAACCTTGAAGTCCCCTGCAAGCGTAAATCTCTCAAGGTTCGAAAGCACGGATTTGTAGGTCGATTCTTCGGTCGCGAAAATAAACTTGTCGCCTTCTCTTGAGACCCTGACGACGGCGATCAACCTGCCCTTCGCATTCGGAAATGCGGCGAGCATGACTCCGCCTTCTTCAAGCTTGGCTATGTCGTTAGTGATCAATCCGTTCAGAAACTGGACCGCCTCGTTGCCCGACACGGCGATCAGGCCGGTCTTTGCGGAACGCAACCACGGCTTTCCCGCATCGCGGATCGCGGAATATGTGTCCAGATCGAAAGTTTCCCTAAAGCTCTTGTCCATCTCGCTTTAAATACCCAGACGCGTGAGCGCTTTACCAAGAACCGCGTAATCTTTTAGCTGAGCTTCCAAATTTCGGTGAGAAGCGATCACCTGCGGGCTAGGATGATAAAGCGGCAGCAGCTCCCTTTTGTTCCATTTTACAACTCTTCCAACTCCGGTCTTGAGTGTCAAATTGTGCGGTTCAAGCATTCCCAGCGCCTCCAGGGCGACACTGCCGAGCGGCACGATTAGCCTTGGATCTATCAGCTGAAGCGTCCGCCTAAGGTAGTCTGAACAGTTGTTCATCTCAGACTTTAGAGGCCGCCTGTTCGCTCCGTTCGGTTTTCGCGGACTGCAAAGGACGGAGTTGGTGATGAAGATGTCGTCCCGCTTAAGATCTATCGAATCAAGTAGCACCTGGAAATTCTCGCCTGATTTGTCGCCGTAGAATGGTCTTCTCGTCCGGTCCGCCCCCTGACGGCCGGGCGCTTCCGCAACGAAAAAGACTCTCGGGTCGAGGTTCCCGTTCAGCTTGCTTAGAACCGCGGTTTTGTCTCGCATTGCCTCGCAAATACAGCACTTTCGCGCTTCCGCCGCGAGGCTTTCGAAGGCCCGGACGCTGGTTGAACTCATATCATCGAAAGTGTATCGTGATTTATTACAAAAGCGAATTCAGAGGACTTCAGATGAGCCTGGTAACCGAAGAAAAAGTGCTTGAGCAACTGTCCAAGATCACCGATCCGGATCTCGGCAAGGACATCGTCACGCTCGAGTTCATAAAAGATCTCACTATTGACGAGGGAGACGTTTCGTTCAGGATCGTGCTTACCACTCCCGCGTGCCCGGTAAAGGACGCTTTCGAGAAGGAAGCAATGGATCTCGTCGGATCGATCGAAGGCGTTTCGAACGTAAAGGTGACAATGGACGCCGAGGTTCCGAAAGGAAGAGGAATCGCCAACAATGTCGCGGTTCCGGGCGTGAAGAACATCATTGCAGTTTCTTCCGGAAAAGGGGGTGTCGGAAAATCCACTGTCGCAGTGAACCTGGCTGTTGCTCTTCAAAAGGATGGTGCGAAAGTGGGGCTGATGGATGCCGACGTCTACGGCCCGAATATTCCCATAATGCTCGGCATCGGCGGCAATCAGCCGCAGATCGGGGAAGGCAACAGACTGATCCCTCTCGAGGCTCACGGAGTAAAGGTGATCTCGATGGCCGTACTTGTGCCGCCGGACAAGCCGATGATCCTGCGTGGGCCGATGCTTCACGGCGTTGTCCGCCAGTTTTTAGCTGACGTTGATTGGGGAGAGCTGGACTATTTGATCGTCGATATGCCTCCCGGGACTGGAGACGTTCAACTTTCTCTGGCCCAGCTTGTACCGGTTCAGGGTGCGGTTCTCGTGACGACCCCGCAGAAAGTATCATTGTCCGATGTGACTCGCGCCCACGCGATGTTCGAACAGGTGAATGTACCGGTCATCGGCGTAATCGAGAACATGTCGTATTTCATTCCGCCCGACATGCCGGACAAGCGTTACGACATATTTGGAAATGGCGGCGGAGAGAAGTTCGCGAACGACCACGGGATACCGTTCCTCGGAGAAGTCCCGATCGGCCTCGAGGTTCGCGAAGGTGGAGACGAAGGAAAGCCTGTCGTTGTTTCGCATCCGGGGTCCCCGCAGGCCGAGGCATTCGGGAAGGTCGCAGAAGAGGTGGCACGACAGGTATCGATCGAGGCGATGAAGCCCGAGCTTGTCGTGATGACCCGTGCTTAGACGAAGAAAAGGAGAGAACAGGATAGACAGGATACAAAAGAAATAGGTTACGATCTTTGGAATTCCGGTTTGTACCCTGAAGTCCGACTTAAGGTCGACGAAATGGAAACTTTGAACTTGGATCGTGGAACTTTGATTCCTGTATAACCTGTCCATCTTGTTTCTCTCCATTTCGTCTTAGGGTTGTTTCAATCGCAAAACTAAGATAAAATTCACTTTTTAGTAAAGATTATCGGATTCGATATCATCAGGAGATAAAGAAAAGATTATGTCAGCAGTAGCAACTCCCGAACTCGAACTGGCGGTAACGCCGCCGGCAATCGAAGAGATCAAGAAGTTTATGGAAGGCGAAGATGACCTTCCGGATTCGGCAGGCCTTCGCGTGCGGGTCGTACCCGGCGGCTGCTCAGGATTCCAGTACAGTTTGAACATTGAGGAAGAGTCGCGACAAGGCGATCATGTGATCGAAAGGGATAACATTCGTCTTTTCGTAGACATGTTCTCGGCTCAGTATTTGAACGGGATCACCATCGACTATGTAACAAATATGATGGGTTCCGGCTTCACTTTCGAGAACCCGAACGCGACGGGCGGATGCGGTTGCGGTTCATCTTTCTCGGCATAGATTTCCACCAACCAACGTTCTGCGGGACCGTTTTCGGACGGTTCCGCATTTTTCTTTTCGGGGTTTCTGGAGCCGCAGTCCCATTCCGTCTATCAATTAGTATCCAAAGGACAACTTGAAGGAACGGCGGTAGGTCGGAAGGAGAAGTCGGGTGTACCGGGGCTGTCAAGAAAGACAGCTCCGGTACGGCCAGAAACGGTACCCCTTTCCGTCCGCTTGCCAACAGACCATACCCACCTGCTATACTGATAGCCATCGCTTGCAATCGAGCGTGTGTTGGGAGACAATCCCAGCGTCTTAACCTAAATCAATAAATCATTAGATCGAATCGCGGCTACGCTCACTGGCTTTGGAAGATTCAGGCTTATCCTGCTTTTCTATAAATAGGGAAGCCTCAACCTGAAACAGCCGCAACCTCCCAAAAATAATCCACTGTATGAATTTTTCTGAACGATTCGGAAAACTGCGCATTTTGCTTGCGGTTCCATTCCTGTTCTTGTTTGTGTTTTCTACGACTGCCTCTGCTCAGGACAGAGAGAGGGTCGTTGAAGAGACTAACCAGCCTGAAGCCGCGCAACAAAACACCCCCGCCAGAAAACGGCCGGGAATGACAAACGAGATCCGCGTGGTCCGTGAACCTGCGAAACCGCTTGTGAAAAAGACCGGGTCTTCTTCGATGACCACTTCGTCGAAGGCGGCGGGCGCTGCTTACTACAACGCCACGGTAAGGTCGATGATGCTTAACTCGATCAGGGAAAAGATCGGAAAGCGCTACGTTTACGGTTCGCAGGGCCCCAACACATACGACTGTTCGGGTTTTGTCTGGAAGGTGTTCGAGGACGCTGGACTTCCTTTTACGAGGACGAGCGCAGCTCAATACTGGCGGACTTTTGAACCCGTTGAAGGCGATGACCGCTATCAGTTCGGAACTCTCGTTTTCTTCAACCGCCTGGGCCATGTCGGGATCGTAGTGAACAAGGACGGTTTCTATCACGCCTCGACGAGCAAGGGTGTGACCTATTCGAAGTTCGAGGGCTACTGGGAAAAAAGGATCGTAGGATACAGACGCGTACCGTTCAGCGCTCTGGTTTTTGAAGGACCTGAGTTCTAGAAGAATGTTCGAGTTGATTTGAAAAGGCCGCCAATTTCCTGGCGGCCTTTCTTGTTTCTTGTTGATAATAGCACCCGGCTTTAGCCGGGTGTCTGGCATTCGAACGATTGACCGGGGCTTTAGCCCCAAGGGAGGCCAGCTAAAGCCGGCAAATCAGGAGGATTCCGTCGCACGCCGGGCTGATGCCCGGAGGTATTGTCAGAAGATTCCGATCTCAAGAATTCAAGAACCCGGGTTTCTTCTCAGACTCGCTTGCTTCAAGAAAGAACGCGATCTTATCGACCGCAACGTAGATCCTCTGTCCTTCTTCGTCGTCGAGGCTGAGCAATCCGTTCTCCACGCCCGCGACACGCCCCCGGACAACCGCGGTGTTCCCGAACGAAACATCGATCTTCTTGTCGGCCAGGCTCTTTAGCAATTCTTCCATCGTTTGCAGCTCCATCTCCCTAAATCGATCATCGGCTTCTCAGGCCCGCGATACGAGCCGCCTGTGTCCACTTGCTCTCAGCTTGTACCGGACGAACAGAAGACATCTTTGCCTTTTCGCTGTCTGAGAACGCAAGAGCGGCAGCCACGATCGCCAGATCGTCGCGGACCTCATCACTTTGATCCAAAGATCTTCGTTCGTTGAATCCGGAAATAAACCCCGTGTCCAGTTTTCCGCTGATGAAGACCTCGTCTTCCATTACTTTACGGAAGAACGGGATCGTCGTCTTGATCCCGTCAACACGGTATTCGACAAGAGCCCTTCGCATCCGGCCAATGGCCTCCTCGCGGTCTCTTCCATACGCGCACAGCTTTGAGATCATCGGATCGTAATGAATAGTGACGTCGGCCCCTTCGTAGACACCGCCGTCGTCTCTTACACCTGGTCCCTGCGGAAGCCTCAATCTTTCGATCCTGCCCGGTGACGGGAGGAAGTTGTTTTCCGGATCCTCGGCGTACACCCTGCATTCGATCGCGTGTCCCGTGATCTCGATATCCTCCTGCGAGAACGACAGCTTTCCGCCGTTAGCGACGTTTATCTGCTCGCGGACAAGGTCGATGCCCGTCACGAGTTCTGTCACGGGATGTTCCACCTGAAGCCTCGTGTTCATCTCGAGAAAGTAGAACGAACGGTCGACATCTGAAAGAAGGAACTCAACTGTTCCGGCGCCAACATAGTTGACTGCCTGGGCTACCTTTACCGCGCACTCGCCCATCCGCGACCTAAGATCCGGATCGTTGATCGGAGAAGGCGCTTCTTCGATCACCTTTTGGTGACGCCGCTGGATCGAGCACTCTCTTTCGCCGAGATGTGCATAGTTTCCGTAGGAATCGCCAAACACCTGGATCTCGATATGCCGCGGCTTGACGACGGCTTTTTCGATATAGACCGAATCGTCGCCAAAACCTGCAAGTGCCTCAGACCGCGCTGTTTCGAACGCCGACCTCATCTCTTTCGCCTCGTTCACGAGACGCATCCCCTTTCCGCCTCCGCCGGCCGAGGCCTTGAGCATCACCGGATATCCGACCTCTTCAGCCGTCGCCTCCGCGTCATCAAGCGATGCAAGCGGTCTGTTTGTTCCCGGAACGACGGGCACATCGGCACCGATAGCTATCTCGCGGGCCGAGATCTTGCCGCCCATCGCTTCCATCGCTTCCGGCTCAGGTCCTATAAATACGATTCCCGCTTCCTTTGCTTTTCTGACGAATCCCGCATTCTCGCTGAGGAATCCGTATCCCGGGTGGATTGCCTCGGCACCCGTCTCTTTGGCGGCGGAAATGATCTTTTCACCTTTCAGATAGCTCTCGGATGACTGCGCCGGGCCGATTAGCACGGCTTCGTCCGCCAGCCGGACGTGAAGAGCATCGGCATCAGGCTCGGAATACACGGCTACCGTCCCGATTCCCATCTCACGGCACGCACGGATGACCCTGACAGCGATCTCTCCCCTGTTGGCGACAAGTATCTTTTTGAACATAAGACCTGAACTCTAGACGACGATCGAATTACTGTGATTCCGGGGATCGTATCTTATCCCGATCGTAGCTCCCGGCGCATAGTCCTGCGGGCGGCCGAGTTGTTCATCAGTAAGGAACTCGCAGCTTTCGAATTCGACTCCCTGAACGCTGTATTCGTAGCGTACCATCTCGCGCCCGTCTTCAGCTTCCGTCTCAATGACGGTCCCGTCCGTAAGCCTCCCGTTTGCGAGCAGGGCCCTTCTTCGTACGACTTCAGGGTCTTCACTGCTTTTCCGGCGAAATCTGTCTAGTAATCCCATTTCAATCGATCACTAACGGAGGTTTATTGAATCTTGCTCTGAGGCTGTTGATCGCCGAAAGGACTTTTGGGCGTTTGATGATCCGCGCTTCGATCGGCCGCTTTCCTGGTATGTCTAGCATTATAAGGCCGAGCAGGATCGTAAGAATGCCTTGTCCCGGGACGCCGGGCAATGAGAGCGCGATTCCAAGCAGAATAAGCAGAACACCCAACACGTTCTTGAGAATCACCGCGCCCCATCTGACCAGCCAGGGGCTTCCGGGAAGAAAATCCTGTTCGTAATGCGAACTGAAGTAATTCTCAGGAATCTTCACCATCACTATCACGATGGCTCCAAAACTGATCGAAATAGAGAGAAGGAAAACGCCGAGGCCGAAGAAAATACTGCCCCAGGTCAATCCGTTCCAGAACTCGACAAGAAATTCCATATCCCGGAAACTCCCGGAGATCCGGGCACCTCGTCATTCACAGAAATCTACTCTCGCCCCTCAAGCTTTCTGAATTCCTTCCAGGTGTGGATCATCCGGTGAATGAATGTCCAGGTCGACCCTATCGCAAGCACCCAAAGGACCTGAGGCATCCTGTTGAACAAAAAGAAATCTGAGTCCCAATCCCACGTCGAAAGTGCTCCAATGATCAAAAGCACGATCCGCTCGGGGCGCTGCAGGAAGCCGACATTCGCTTTTACGCCAAGGCTGTCAGACCTGGCAGCGGTGTAGCTCACCATCACAGATGACATCATCGCGAGGCCGGCGAGAAAGACATTCGTCACGGAACGCTGTGGCGTATTGCTGGCATAGAAGACCATGATCCCAATAAAGGCGATCATGTCCGACACCCTGTCGAGAGATGAATCGAGAAATCCGCCGAACTTCGTGACGTTCCCTGTCACGCGAGCGACGTTTCCGTCGAGCATGTCAAAGATGTTAGCGACGATCAGGACAATTCCAGCCCAGAAGAACTCGCCGATCCCGAACAGAATTCCACATGCAACGCTGATCAAAACGCCGATAACGGTCAGTATGTTCGGATGAACCCCGCTATGGGCCAAACCGCGAACCATCGCATCGATGATCTTCCAGGCACCTCTGCCGATGCTTGCGCCAAACATACTTGTAAGGTGTGTGATCAGCCGCAGCGGAACGCCCGGCCTGCTTCCTATTCTTCTTCCTCAAGGAGCTCGTGAATCGTCACAAGCTCTGCGATCTCAAAATTCCGCGTGCCTTTCGGCGTCTTCACGTGGATCTCGTCGCCCTCTTCCTTTCCCATGAGAGCCTGGCCAATGGGTGACGATGTCGAGATCCGGCCCTTGTCCGGATCGCTTTCTTCCGAAGAGACCAGCCTGTATTCGATCTCTGTTTCCCTGTCGAGATCGTAAAGCACGACTTTTGAGCCGTAGGCGACCCTGTCTTCCGGCAGTTTCTCGATGTCGATAGATTCGAGCTCGCTGATCCGGGTCTGCAGCTGCCCGATTCGCGCGGATACGATCGACTGCCTTTCAAGCGCAGCCTTGTATTCGGCGTTTTCACGCAGATCGCCAAACTCACGAGCCTTCTGGATCTCTTTTGGCAGTTTGTGATGCAACTCGTCTTCCAGCTGCGCAAGCTCTTGCCTCAACTTTTCTCTTACTAATTCCATAATCTAGATCGCCCGCGATCGCGGCAGGCTCATCAAAAATCTTGCAGAGGCTAGTGGTCCTCTTCGTCAGGTGCTGCGAACGAAATGCCTATATCGCGAGCCGTTCGGACGAGCTGCCCGTCCGGGTTTACAGATTTGACATTGGCGATCGCATCGACAAGCGGCACTGTCACGACCCTACCGGCCCTGAGTGCAACCATCTTACCTCTTTCACCCGTTACCAATGCACGCACCGCACAGGCCCCGAAGTTGGTCCCGAGCATGCGGTCGAAAGCGTTCGGACTTCCGCCGCGCTGAAGATGTCCTAGGACCACGCATCTCGACTCTTTTCCGGTGACCTTTTCGAGCTCCACCCGAATGTGATCGCCGATCCCGCCGAGCCGCAACTCTTCCTTATCGAGATATATCTCCGATTTGCCTGCTTCGATCGCACCTTCGGCGACGACTATGTTCGTAAAGAGCGATCCCGTCTTTTCCCTCTCGTAGACCTTCTTGACGATCGCATCGAACGAGTACGGAATCTCGGGAATCAGGATCACATCGGCACTTCCGGCGAGTCCGGCCTCAAGCGCGATCCAACCCGAATTCCGACCCATTACCTCGAGCAACATGACGCGATCATGCGACGCCGCCGTCGTGTGAAGACGGTCTAGAGCTTCTGTGGCAATGTCGATAGCAGTACGAAATCCGAATGTAAGTTCGGTCGCGGAAAGATCGTTGTCGATCGTCTTCGGAACTCCTACAACGGGAAATCCACGCTTGTGGAACTGTTCAGCTATCGCGAGTGTACCCTCACCGCCGATAACGATCAGAGCCTCGATCTTGTTCTGCTCGAGATTCTGCAGGGCCTCTTCGATCGGCATCTCGGGGATGACCATCTCGCCATCCACGATCTTGCAGAAACTCCCCTTGTTGCGAGTACCAAGGATAGTGCCCCCGCGCGGCAGGATGCCACTGACGGTCTTGGTGGTCAGCTTGCGCAGCTGGGTCTCGCCGAGAATGCCTTCAAAGCTGTCCTCTATGCCTATACACCTGAGCCCGAACTCTCCGATCGCAGTCCGGACCGCAGCACGAATAACAGCGTTAAGACCCGGAGCATCCCCTCCGCCTGTAAGAATTCCAATCTTTTTGAACATATTTCGAGTGTTCGAACAAAGAAAACTAATTCTACAGGAGGCTGCTTAAAAACATAAAGCCGCGCCCTTTGGCACAGCGATAACAAGCGGGAGACCTTAAGTTTTCTGCTTGCGGACCTAATTCAAGGCTATGCCAGGCAACGGCCAAGAGCTATCTTCGGACCATGATCGTCTCGACAAGTTTCCTGGCTTCAGGAATGGATTCGACAGCCTTCATCACCTGCGGGTCCTGCTCGATAAACACCTGCTGGCCGGCCTCGCTCGAATACCTTGCCGTTGCGAGCTGTTCTCTCAATTTCGCCCTTGAGTATCCAGGCTCGCTTTCAAAGTTCTGACGGCTTAGGGCATTCTCTTTGTCCGCAATTGCGTAAGAAACAAACGCATCGTAAAGCGCGTCGTTGATGACCAGGCCCCCTTCGGGGACGACGTTCTGAAAAGTCTGTTTTCCTGTCTTATAACTGCCGAATCCGGAGATCTGCCCGGCTGCAAGCTGCCTTACAAAGAAAAATGCAGCCTGGTTGATCCGGGCTCTGACAGGAGTATATTCGAGGCTTTCAACCTCTATATCCGGTTCTATTCCGCGACCGCCATAGAAGACCCTGTCGCCGGCGGTCTTTACCGCGGTTCCCTTCGGTTTCGGTTTGGCATCGATCGCACCGTTGCTTTCACCGTTCGCCTCTTCGCCGTCGCTATGCGTGAAATAATCGTAGATCGATCCGCTCGAATAATCTCTCTGCAGCGAACGTCCGTATGGCGTATAGTACCGCGCTGTGGTAAGCGTCATTCCGGTCCCGTACGGGAGAGGGTAGATCTTCTGGACAAGTCCCTTGCCGAAACTCTCGCTTCCGACCACCAGTCCCCTTCCGTAATCCTGGACGGCTCCCGCCACGATCTCCGACGCGGAGGCTGAACCGCCGTTTATTAAAACTATCAGCGGGAAATCGTCCATTTTTCCGCCTTCCGACTCAAGATCGCGGCTGTCGTACCCGCGTGCTCGGCCCTTAACAGAAACCACCGTCTGACCAGACGGAATGAAATTGCTTGTTACCGCGATCGCCTGGGGGAGAAGGCCACCGGGATTGCCCCGAAGATCAAGCAACAGGCTCTCCATACCCTTTTTTCTCAGATCGCTTATGGCCTGATCGAGCTCCGCGTCCGTCGTCTCCTGAAATCCTCCTGAAAGTGCGACATAACCGACGTTGTCCTTGAGCATGAAGTAATTTCGGATGGAAGGAAAAGGAACCCCGTCCCGGACAATCTCGAAAGGAACCGACTCTTTGACGCCGGCGCGCTCAACCTTGATCTTGACCGGAGTGCCTCGAATCCCGCGGACGTTCTGCGACACTTCGTAGCTTGACCACTCAGTCGCATCTTTCCCTTCAACCTCGACGATCCTGTCTCCAAACCGGAGTCCCGCCTTGTCGGCCGGAGTACCGGGGATCACGGACTGGACGTATACGCCATCACGATACTGAAGTATGGAAACCCCGATTCCGTAGAATTCGGAGGCCTGTTCCTCGTAGAGTTTCCGAAGTTCGTCCTTCGTAAAGAACGCCGAATGCGGATCGAGAGACCAGAGCATCGACTGAATGGAGCTGTCTAGCGTCTCTTCGCGGTCGATCTCGTCTATATAATTTGCGTCTACAACATCGAGCGCGTCGCCGTAGTCGCTGACAAGATCCTCGGCCGTCAGATTGGCGTTTGCGTTTGCGGCCCCGGAGAAGGTCCCAAAGATGCCTCCGATCAGCGCTCCGACGAGTACGAGGCCGATCCCTAGAAGCCAAAATTTCCTATAAAACTTCATCAACACGTCTTAAAAATATAACACAAGGACACTGTAATACATCTCTTGAAACCCGCTTGCGCGCTTGATTTACAAAAAATATCCAAGCATTTAACATTACTGTTTCGAATGAACCGCACACTTAGTATCATCGTCCCCGCTTACAACGAACAACGCAGGCTCGGGGCTTCTCTCGCGAAGATAAGCGAATACGTTTCGGCGTCACAGCCTGGCGCCGAAGTGATAGTAGTTGACGACGGTTCTTCGGATGGAACTGCGGATGTAGCACGAGACGCATTTGCCGAGTATCCAGACGTAGATTCCAAGGTCATACGTTACGATGAAAACCGCGGAAAAGGTTTCGCCGTGAGAACGGGCTTCGAGGCGGCAAAAGGCCATGTCGCTTTGTTCAGCGATGCAGATCTCTCAACGCCGATCTCGGAGACACCGAAGCTGGTGGATCCGATCTTCAATGATACTTACGATGTGACCCTGGGATCCCGCGCACTTGACCGTTCACTGATCGGGGTTCACCAGCCGTGGCGCCGCGAACAGGGTGGAAAGGTCTTCAACCTGCTTGTGAGAACCCTGACCGGGCTTCCCTTCTGGGACACGCAATGCGGATTCAAGGCATTTAATATGGTAAAGTTCCGGCCGCTTCTTGAAAAGATGACCATCGACCGGTTCGGATTCGACGTCGAGTTCCTATATGCGGCCTATCACAACGAATTGCGCTTGAAAGAGATCCCCGTCCGCTGGGACCATTGCGAGGGAACGAAGGTGAGCATTTTCCGCGACAGCACCAGGATGGTTGGCGAGGTACGGGAGATCCGAAAACGCGGCCGCATTGGGAGTTATTCAGTTGAGTAAGAGAAACAGGATGAACAGGATCGATAGGATAGCAATTGTGCAGGTATAGCGTTCATCTGTCTTCCTGACGGCCCGCTTTGGCGCTTTGAAAGCAAGTAAGTACTTTAGCGGGTCTTATGCGTCCTATCTTGTTTATCCTGTCCATCCTGTTTTTTCTACTCTTGAATCGAAATGACTGCAAAGTTAAACGTAAACATCGACCACGTAGCTACGATCCGCGAGGCCCGGAAGACGATCGAGCCGAGCATTATCACCGCCGCCGTCATCTGCGAACAGGCCGGCGCTGACGGCATTACCGTCCACATCCGGGGCGACCGGCGGCACATCCAGGACCGCGATATCGAGCTGCTTCGCGAGGTCGTCACCACATACTTGAATGTTGAAATGGCAGCGACCGACGAGATGTTGGAGATCGCGTCGATGACAAAACCCGACGCGGTCTCGCTTGTTCCGGAAAAGCCGAACGAAGTGACTACCGAAGGCGGACTAGATGTGATCGGGAACCAGAAGATCCTGGAACCAGCGGTCAAGAGACTACGGAATGAAGGGATCTTTGTCAGCGCATTTGTCGATCCTATCACTTCGCAGATCGAAGCGGCCCAATCAATCGGCTGTCAGCAGGTCGAGCTTTGTACCGGCGAGTACGCCGAAATGACGCTTGGAGCAAAGTCTGCGCACGGCGAGGGCGCCGTCCGCGCCGCACGAGAAATCGAACGCATTCGAAACGCTGCGGTTCACGGTTCCGCGCTGGGCCTCAAGATAGCTGCCGGACACGGCCTGACCTACAGGAACGTCGGCGCGCTTGCTGCGATCCCGGAGATCACGGAATTCAACATCGGCCACAATATAGTTTCCCGCGCCGTCTTCACGGGGCTCTATCTTGCGGTAGAGGAGATGATCGGAAAGATCAGTAAATCGTGATTTCGGTACCGGGAGCGGTAGCGACCGGCCAAGAATGGAACTGCCAACCGCAGAGGCGCAAAGTCGCAGAGGGATTTTGGCCGGGCTGAGTCCTATGGCTTCCTAAATCCAGTTTGGGACGTTTCAGATCAGAGCCAGAACGGCCTAAATAGACCTTCAACAGCAAACGATCCCCGCCAATAACCGGCAACAACACTCTCATACTTTGCGCCTCAGCGCCTTCGCGGTTAACATCTTCCTGCTATTCACGATTCACGAATCACGATTCACTGTCCCCAATGAACTTCGGATTCATAATAGACAACCGCAAGTGCATCGGCTGCCATGCGTGCACGGTCGCCTGCAAATCCGAGCACGACGTGCCCGTTGGTGTTAACCGAACCTGGGTTAAGTACATAGAAAAAGGCGAGTTCCCCGATACAAGGCGCTTGTTCAGCGTGATGCGCTGCAATCACTGTGCGGACGCTCCCTGTGTCGACATCTGCCCGACCGAGGCACTTCACACGCGCAAGGACGGCATCGTCGATTTTGACGACCGGCGGTGTATCAGCTGCAAGGCGTGCACCCAGGCGTGCCCCTACGACGCGCTCTACATTCATCCGGAAACAAAGACCGCGGCCAAGTGCAATTACTGTACACACCGTGTCGACATCGGCCTTGAGCCCGCTTGCGTGGTCGTCTGTCCAGAACACGCGATCATTTCCGGCGATATGGACAATCCGGATACGGAGATCTCGAAACTGCTTGCCCGGGAACCCGTTTCGGTCCGGAAGGCTGAGAAGGGCACGAATCCGAAGCTCTTCTATATCGACGGCGACAACGCTTCACTCGAGCCCGGTGAGGCGCATCCCGACACCGAATACATGTGGTCGAGCCAGTCATCGGGCGTCGGCAAGTATGCCAGGTACGCCGAGATGCGTAAGACCAGCAACGGTTCGAACGGGTTGGTTCAAATCGAGGGGAGAAAGAAGCCGAAGCGTGTTTATGACGCACCGTCAAAGGGAATGCTCTGGGGCTGGGAGGTTTCGGCGTACATCCTGACGAAAGCGATCGCGGCGGGGGCATTCATTGTCCCGGTCGTCGCGAGTTCTCAGGCTTACATCATTGGAGAAGTGTTCAAGCAGATCGGGGCGATCGTCGCGATGATCTTTCTTTCGATCACAGGCCTTCTGTTGATCAAGGACCTTGGCCGGCCCGACCGCTTCCTGTATGTCTTGTTGAGGCCGCAGTGGAAGTCTTGGCTGACGCGCGGAGCTTACATAATCACGGGTTACGGAGCCGCACTGACCGCCTGGCTGGCGGCATCGTTCGGCGGATTCCCGCAGTTCCTGCCTGCGATCGAGATAATCGGTTTGATTTTCGCTGTCTTGTCGGCTGTTTATACAGCCTTCCTTTTCGCCCAGGCGAAGGGACGCGACCTCTGGCAGAGTCCGATGCTCGGTCTGCATATGATCGTGCACTCCCTGATGGCAGGACTGGCGGTGTTCCTGATCGCAGGATTCTTTCTTGTGATCAATCCCGGGATCGTGGCACTGTTCAAGTTCGCGGCGGTGGGAATGATCCTGATCCATCTTGTAACGCTCGCGATCGAGCTTGTAACACCGCACGGTTCAGAAGACGCCCACAAGACGGTGAAGATGATCACGAGCGGCAAGTACGCGCGGGAGTTCTGGATCGGGATGGTCCTGTTCGGAAATGTCCTTCCGGCGGCGCTTCTGTTCTATTCGTTCGACTATTTCATCATCGGCGCGGCGGGTCTTCTGGTCCTCGTCGGGCTCTATGTCGCGCAGGTGATCTGGGTAAAAGCACCGCAGGAGATCGCATTGTCGTAAATTGTGAATCGTAAATCGTGAATGTAGAGATCTACAGCGAAGGCGCTAAGGCGCAGAGATTCCTAAGAAACCCATTGGTGTAATTCGTGAAATTAGTGGCCCATTCTTTGTCCGTGAAATCCGTGTAATCCGTGGCTAAACCATCTTCCGTGAGCTCCGTGTAATCCGTGGCTAACTAAATTCCATGACCCACAAGCCTTCATTCATAGAATCTATCGCCGAGAAGCTAGGCATAATAGAGGATCTCCACCCGGAAGCTTTTGAAGGTCTTCCGAGGCTCACCGAACCGGGCGATCTTACTAACTACCCGCCGCCGGACAAATGGGACGATTGGACCGAGTACGAAGCAAAGAGCGGTCTGAAGCGCGAGAGGCGCAACTATCAGATAGTCCCAACCTCCTGCTTCAACTGCGAAGCGGGATGCGGCCTCCTTTCCTATATCGACAAGGAAACGATGGAGGTCCGAAAATTCGAGGGCAATCCATACCACCCGGGCAGCCGCGGCAGGAACTGTGCAAAGGGTCCTGCGACTATCAACCAGATCAACGACGTCGACCGAATTCTTTATCCACTGAAACGCGACGGCGAGCGCGGATCAGGAAAATGGAAGCGCGTCTCGTGGGACGAGGCCCTTGACGATATCGCATCAAAGATCCGTGAGGCGCTGAAAGAAGACCGCCGCAACGAGGTCGTCTATCATGTCGGACGTCCGGGCCACGAAGGATTTATGGACCGCGTCCTGCAGTCGTGGGGAGTCGACGGCCACAACAGCCATACCAACATATGCTCCGCGGGCGCGCGCTTCGGTTACGCGATCTGGCACGGAGCAGATCGTCCCTCGCCCGACCACGCAAACGCTCGTTTTATCCTCCTGATCTCGGCGCACCTGGAGTCGGGCCATTATTTCAATCCGCACGCGCAACGCATCATCGAGGGCCTTATGAACGGCGCAAAAATGGCCGTGATGGACCCGAGGCTCTCGAACACCGCTTCGATGGCGGACTACTGGATGCCGACCTATCCGGGCAGCGAGGCGGCCGTTCTTCTCGCGATGGCTAAGATCATCCTCGACGAAGGCCTGTACAACCGCGACTTCCTCTACAACTGGGTCAACTGGCGTGAAAGCCTCAAAGAGCTCAACCCTTCGGCGGATGTGACGTTCGAGAACTTCATCGAGGAAATGAAGAAGCTTTATGCCGAATACACGCCGGAGTTCGCTCAGAAGGAGAGCGGAGCCGATCCGGAGATGATCGTCGATGTCGCGCGGAAGATCGGCGAGGCTGGCTCTCGTTTTTCGACTCATAACTGGCGGAGCGCCGGAAGCGGAAACCTGGGAGGCTGGGCGGTCTCTAGATGCCTTCATTTTTTGAACGTGCTTACGGGAAGCGTTGGAACGGTGGGAGGCACGATGCCTTCGGCGTGGAACAAGTTCAAGCCAAAGGGCTTTTCAACTCCGCCTGCGCAGAAGTTCTGGAATACGCTCCACTTCCCCGACGAGTACCCTCTTGCTCATTACGAAATGAGCTTTCTTCTTCCGCATTTCCTGAAAGAGGGCCGTGGAAAACTGGCGGTCTATTTCACACGCGTTTTCAATCCCGTTTGGACCTACCCTGATGGATTCGTTTGGATGGAGGCGCTTTCGGACGAGTCGAAAGTAGGTTTATCGATCGCTTTAACGCCTACCTGGAACGAGACTGCTTACTTTTCGGACTACGTCCTCCCGATGGGCCATTCGAGCGAGCGCCACGACCTGATCAGCTACGAAACGCATTCCGGAAAATGGATAGGTTTCCGCCAGCCTGTTCTACGTGAGGCAAGACGGAAGATGGGCGAAGAGGTCGAATTCACCTACGAGGCCAACCCGGGCGAGGTGTGGGAAGAGGATGAGTTCTGGATCGAGCTCTCGTGGCGTATCGATCCGGACGGATCGCTCGGCGTCCGCGAACACTTCAATTCACCGTACCGTCCCGGCGAGAAGATAACCATCGAAGAGTATTACCGATTCATTTTCGAGAACACGAAAGGGCTACCGGAAAAGGCGGCAGAGGAGGGACTTGAGCCGCTTGAATACATGCGGAAATATGGTGCCTTTGAGGTCGAAAGCTCGACCTACGGAGTTCATCTTCACGAGCTATCGGGCGATGTGCTTGAAGGCGCCGAAACGATCAGCGAGACTGGTGAGATACGAAAAGACGGCAAGGTGATCGGGATCTCGATTGACGGAAAGCCGCACCAGGGATTCGGGACCCCCTCGCGCCGGCAGGAGTTCTTCTCGCAGACTCTGAAAGACTGGGGCTGGCCGGAGTACAAGACGCCGACTTACATCAAAAGCCACATCCACCGCGAGAACCTGAAGGACGACGAGATCGTTCTCGTCCCAACGTTCCGCCTTCCTACGCTGATCCACTCACGCTCCGGAAACGCCAAGTGGCTTGCCGAGATCGCAAACCGCAATCCGCTCTGGATGCACCCGGAAGACGCGAAAAAGTGGGGCGTGAAGACGAACGACCTGGTCCGCGTAACGACGGACATCGGCTTTTTTGTTAACAAGGCGTGGGTCACAGAAGGAATGAAACCAGGCGTCGTCGCGTGCTCCCATCACCTCGGAAGATGGCGGCGGCCGCAAGACGGATCGAACAACCGTTGGGCTTCGAACCTTGTGAAGATCGAGAACGATGGGAAGGGCGGCTGGAAGATGCGTGTTGAAGAGAGCATAAAGCGTTCGAAATCTGACGACCCTGATACCGAGCGAATCTTCTGGTCAGACGGCGGCGTTCATCAGAACATCACATTCCCCGTTCATCCGGACCCGATCAGCGGAATGCATTGCTGGCATCAGCGCGTCCGTGTCGAGAAGGCTCACGATGACGATCAGTACGGCGATGTTTTTGTGGATACCGAGAAATCGATGGCGAACTATCGCGAGTGGCTTAAGATGGCGCGTCCCGCTCCGGGCCCCGGCGGTCTTCGAAGACCGCTTTGGTTGGCCAGACCGCTCAGGCCTGTCGAGGAGATGTTCTATCTCGGAAGTGAATCGTGAATGGTGAATCGATAATTGTTAATTGAGAATTGTTAATTGGCTGTTGTTTAGATCAGGGCTTGCCCTGCATTCGGGGCAAAGCGCCACCTCGGCAAATTGTTGATCCTCTATCAGTTACCCCCTGCTTCAGCTGGGGGTCCAACGGAAAGTCTCATTCTTCGCCGGCTTCAGCCGGCTTTTTCTTTAGGGCTGAAGTCCTCGTTTTTTCTTCGACGAGTAGCGGCGGTGTATCCTAGCCGTGCGCTTTAGCGCACGGACCGTTTCCCCAAACCCCGATCCAGCCGCATAGCGGCGTCATATTTGTAAGTCGCTACGCGACTGGAATGTCATTTCGCCCTTGCTCCGTGGGCTGAAGCCCACGGCTAGGCTCAGATCATCGCATCGCGATGGGACCGACTGGAAATTGAATCTCTAGAAACTGAACCTGAAACCAAACCTCACGCTTCTCGGGGCCTGAAACCGGTTGGAGAGGTTGAAGTCACCCCTAACGCCCTGCGAGCCGATGTAATTTTCAACGTACTGCCGCAACCCGCCCCCATTGAACAGGTTGATGTAGACCTGCCCCTGATCGAGACACGTCGCACAGCCGTTGCTCATCAACAATGAGGAATTGAAACTGGCCGCGCTAATGCTCGTCTGCCGGGCAAGCTCGTTCTCCTCGTCAAAAACATTCAGAATTTCGGTGGAAAACTCCAGCCGATATCTGTCGATGCTTCCCAGCCGAATCGAATACGATATACGAAAATCGGTCTCGGTGAATGCCTCGGTCCTGCCAAGATCTCCGCGTTCGTAGAGCACTGAAGTCTCGAGACCGTAAAGCGTGTAGAACGTCGTCAAGGGCGTGCCGCTCTGAGCGGTTGTGAACCCTGATAGCTGTAGCTGGTTTGTTCTGCCGAAATAGAACGTGTACCCGCCAAATGCCTTTAAGACGTGCGGACGGTCCAAAGGCAATGGCCCGTCGTCCACATCCCCGTCCGCCGTATATCCCGAAGAAGGCAGATCGAAAATCCGCGTGACATTTGGCGCGATTCGTCCTTGCTCATCGGAGCCTGCAAGTCCCGAATAGTTTCCACGGAGACTGCTCAAGGTATAGGAGATATCAAAGAAATATCCGTTTGCGTACGACCGCCCAATTCCCACTTCCAGACCGTTGTAAGTTCGCTTGGGTTTCGGACATTGCAGGCCCGCCGATATCGTCACCTCGCACGGAATGCCTTTTCCGGGATTTGAAATCGAGAATGCCGTGGATCCCTGATTATTGAACCAGGTGAGATCCTCGATCACATTCTCAATGTCTTTTCGGACGTATCGAGCACGCACCGCAAAACCGCCGTCAAAAACGTGTTCTGCTCCCGTTTCGAAAACATCGTGACGCGTCGGCCGCAGGTCCGTGTCGATCAAAGGCGGCGGCGGGAACGGATTTGGCTGAAACCCGAAAAAGAGCCCAAGCCGGCAAACCGAGTAGCCCGTCGGGTTTGAGATCGGACACTCCGACGTGAAGTCATCGGTTGAACTGCCCAGAATGTTCGAATAGGTGTAATCCGTGTACGCAGCGCCCCTCGACGGAAGGATCTCGAAGTAGTCCCTCGCAAACATACCGAAACCTATGTTTTCGGGCGCGTAGTACCTGAGGCTGTCAAAATATCGCCCGAAGGCAGCGTAGATCCGGGTCTTTCCGTCCGCGAACGGATCTAGAGCGATTCCGATCCTCGGGCTGATCTTCTCATCCCAGCCAAATTCGATAGCTTCCGTATCAGCGAACGCCGGAACATTCTCGGACCCAAATCTGAGTCCTAGATCGAGAGTCACACGGTCGCTTATCTGCCAGGAATCCTGGACGTACAGCGCATGTTCATTGCCGTTGACGTCCGAACGGTTACCAAACCTCTGTATTAATCCCGAACCCAGATTTCCGTCCGTCGGAGTGATAGGGACAAACGTCGAGATCGGGAGGTTGTAATAAAGAACAATGAACCCTGTGTCGATGTAGCCATCTTCGGCTTGACGTTCAAGGCGGTCGTAGTTGTACCCAAAGCGGATTAAGTGCCTTCCTAGTCCTCTTAGGCCCGCGATACCGGCTTCAGCTGCAAACGAGGTCCGTGACGAAGCATCAGCTCGTTCGGTTGCGTTCGGCCCCGTAGCGAATCCGGGAAAGCAATTCGAGCCCGGTACATTCTGAGGCTGGCCTGCGGTAGAACAAAGGTACCTTGTTTCGCCGCCGATTCCGTAAGAATCAAGCTTGTCGTTCAGGAACGATCGGCCTGCCCTTCCGGATAGAAAGAAGTTGTCGTTGACCGACCAAAATACATTCCCGGCGATCAAACTCGAATTGCTCCTCCCGCCCCTTGTCGCAAGAAATTCAGCGCCGGACAAGCCGTTCCCCGATGGCGGAACACTGAACAGGCCGCTTTCGGGAAAAGGAAGCCCGCCGTCCTGAACTACTGGATTCCAAAGGAATCGCACGTCCGCACGAAATCCCCTGAAAGGCGATGCGTCAACTCGCGCAAGCGCGAATTCCCTTTTGACAGTCTGGTCGTATTCGATCGTCTCTAAAACGTTTCTGTTCTGGAACGGCGTGTCATAGTAGTCGATCGTTCTGGTCGTTTTTTGTATGAGGGGTGAGTAAGAAGCCAGAAATACTAGCTTTTCTTTTATCAGCGGACCGCTGACAAACCCGTGTGGGAAGTAGCCGTTCGTTTCGTCCTTGTTTGGCGTGAAGTATTCGACCTGTCCCGGACTCGTACCAAAAGCGTTCAGGATCGGACGGGCGTCCCCGCTAAGAGATCCCGGCGAGAACGACAACCCTAGATCGGCGTGCCAGTCAGAAGTCCCACCTCTGGTGATCACGTTTATACTGCCGCCGAGCGAGCCCGGGAATCTCGCCGCGGGCTCTCTCGATACGACACTCACTTCCTGAAGAAGCGAAAGCGGGAGGTCGTAGTTCACATTGAATTCCCCGGTTACCGGATTGGTCACTTCGTGGCCGTCGATATAGATCGTGTTGTCGGGCTGAGTTGACCCGTCGATCGATATCCCGCCGGCCAAGATTTCGTCGCGCGTGGAAGGCGCAGTGTCGAGGAGAGATCTGTATGAGGGCGAGGAAGGGAGACGCCCGCCCTGGGTACTCCAAACCGTCGAAGCTGGCTTCGTCGAGTCTCCAGGAGAGACATTATAGTCAATGGTCGCAGCATCCGGCCCTAGAAATACAAATGCATCTTTCATCGAACCGGAAACCACAAGCACTGTCGTCCACCAAGGTTGGAATCCGTTCGCATCAGCTTCAACTCGATACAGGCCAACCGGAACGTCTGTGAACTCGGCTATCCCTTTGCTGTCAGTATCGCCGTAAACTGAGAGTGGTACTGATTTCGCCTCAGGAAGGAGCCTCACGGTCGCACCTGGTATCGGCGCACCCTGAAGATCCATTACATTTACAGCAACTCGCCCCGTCGTCGCCTGGCCATGGGCGGCGATCACTGAAAATGAAGCACACGTGATTGCAATAAGAATCGTAACAGCGACAACTCGATAATCCCGCATCATGAGATCTCCAATCTGAAGACTAAGAGCCCTATTTCCGAGTTTTCGGATTTTTTACGGCGTTTCGTTCAGAATCGGGGAGATCCAAAGCCGTAAACGGGGAGTTTGCAACGTTAGCCGGATTGATGTGCAAAGAGCGAGCCAGAAGCTTGTTAGTGAATTGAGAATTGGGAATTGGGAATTGAGAATGGTGAATTGTTAATTGTGATTTGGGTGTTGTTTAGATCAGGACTTGCCGTGTATTCGGCACAAAAAGCCATGTCGGCAGACTATTGATTCCCCATCAATTGCCCCTCGCTTTAGCGGGGGGATCGTTGGCGCATCCCCAAAAGCAGCCGGCTTTAGCCGGCACTCTCCGGGGCTAAAGCCCCGTGTTCTATATCGTCCGTCTTCCATCCCCCGGCTAAAGCCTGGGGCAACTGATGTTGTTCGCCCGTGCTCCGTGGGCTGAAGCCCACGGCTAAACTCAGATAATCGCTACGCGATGGGTATTCAAGATCTTCTTCGGTGGTTCTCTTCGACGCGTAGCGGCGGTGTTTCTTAGCCGTGCGCTTTAGCACACGGACCGTTTCCCCAAACCCCGATCCAGCCGCATAGCGGCGTCATTTCCCAATAAGTCGCTACACTGCCAACGAGTCCCTATAGACGCAGGATTTTCTAAGAAACCGCTGGTCGCTGCGGATTCGGCCAACGATCTGCCAAACCTGGATTTCCGTGAGATCCAACTGTGAATCCGGTGTTGAGCAACTCTGCAACCTCGGATAACGCCAATGGCTTCGAGAAAAGGTACCCTTGTCCGAACTCGCATCCCAAAGCCCGCAAGTGGTCCATCTGATCAGCGGTTTCGATCCCTTCAGCGATCACGTCCAGATCCAGGGTTTTTGCCATCGCCACGATCGTGGCCACGAGTTTCCCGTTTCCTGTCTCACTGCCGATCCCAGATACGAACGAACGGTCGATCTTTAGTGTCGATACCGGAAACCGGTGAAGATAGCTCAGTGAAGAATATCCGGTTCCGAAGTCGTCGATCGATACGCGAACGCCCATCCCGCGTATCCTCATCAGCGCCTCGATGGCTGTCTCGGCATTGTCCATTACCGCGCTTTCCGTGATCTCAAGCTTCAATTGGGAAGCCGCAATCCCGGTCGAATCGAGCACTTCCTTAATATGTTCCAGTATGTCCGGATCCGCGAAATGCCTGCCCGACAAGTTGACACTGATAAAGAGCGGAGAATCGGGTAGATACTCTTGTGTCCAATCCGCAGTGCGTTGACAAGCCTCTTTAAGGATCCATCGTGTCAGCGGTACGATAAGGCCCGTAGATTCGCAGACAGGCACAAACTCGACAGGCGAAACGAACCCTCTAACCGGATGGTTCCACCGGACAAGCGCTTCTAGGCCGCTGATAGCGAGAGTTTCCAGATCGACTATCGGCTGATAGTTAAGCATGAGTTCGTTGTTTTCGATCGCCTGACGCACGTCCGTTTCTATCTCGAGTTGTTTCACCGCGTACTCGTGCATCGCTTTGTCGAACACCACGAAGGGTTTCTTGGATTCCTTTGCGTGATACATAGCTATGTCCGAGTCCCGGATGACCTCCTCGGCACTGTCGTACCCACCTTCGCAGATAACTATCCCGATACTCACTCCAGTGTAGATCTGCTTTTCGTCGATCTCTACCGGACGTGCTATCGCTTCAGCTATGGAGGAAGCGAACGATTCGGCAGCCTCGTACGACTCCGGTCGCTCGAGGATCACGCCGAACTCGTCGCCTCCTAAGCGAGAGACCACTTTCCTACCGCATTCAAGAGTTTCGAGGCGGTTCGCGATCCGTTTCAGATACTGGTCGCCGAACGAATGGCCGAAGCTGTCGTTAATCCTTTTGAACCGGTTCAGATCCAGGAACAGGACCGCAAAATGTTTTCCGGTACCTGACCGGCGGGAAGCCAGCAGTTCGCCGATACGTTTTCTGAAGTAATTCCGGTTCGGAAGGCCGGTCAACGAATCGTGAAACGCGGCGTGCCGGAATTTTTCCCTGCTCTTTCGCAGCGCGACCTCGGCCTTGTCCTTTTGTGCGACGTGATGTTCCAGTTCCTCGACGTGCCTTTCGGCTTGTTCCGCTCTTTCCCTTTCTACCTGCTCGGCTTTGGCCGAAGTCTTCTTGACGTCGGTAACGTACCGCCAGAAGGTGAAGTAGATGAGTCCGGCAGTCGCGAGCCCGATGCCCACCAAGAGGGAATTGAAACTATAGATCGCAGTAGCAATGAGACCGGCGAAAAATGCTGCGGTCAAATACAGAATCAGGCCGTTCAGACAATTGAGATACCAGACTTCCCAGAGCGACCGTCCAGTCTTCAGGGACGTAAACAGAGTGACAAGAACAGAGTTCGTAAGAAAGAGCGTCAGTGCTAAAAATGCTAGCGTGACGGCCAGGCCGGAGGCGTCGCCGGCGCTGGTCAAAACTTCGGGCGCTCCGATGATCAGTTCTGCGGCCTTTACGGTTGCATAAGTCGAGATCGCGGCGATCGCGCCATTGAGCAGAATCGTCCGGGTTGTAATGTTGATCCCGCGCTTCTTGAAACTTGCTGATGCTGTGATCGATTCAGCGAAAGCCAGGAGGGTGGCTATCTCGAGGCCATAGAGAATGATAGCCAGAAAGACCAGTATGTCCGATACGGTGATGTGTACTTTCACCCTGGGTAGCTGGATCTGGGCAAAGGTACTGAATATCAAAGTTGCCGAGACTATGACGAACAAACGTCCGTCGACGGAAGCTACCGGAAACGAGTACACGGATGCCCCGAGCGCCGCGAGAGAGAATGCGAACGCCCCGATATAGGCAATGTCTAGTCGATTCTTCAATCTGTCTTTCACCGGAAGAAGGACCGATACGGATTGAGAGCAGGAACTGGATTGAATGAAAAAGTGACGTGGCGAGGGGACGGCCGTATGGGGTCGTGGCCGGGAATTGCTTCCTGAATAAGTATATGGAATTACAGGCCTTTATGTCCAGAGAATTACTCCTGAGGACGTTGCCCGACTTTCTGTAGGAAGGAAGAAAGCATAAAGGAAAGGACCACGCAGGTGTAACCCTTCGTGGTCCTTTTTAAGCGGTTGCGAGCAGTTGCGTTCTTATCTCATATGGCTTGAGTTGTCTCCCGCCACCATCGGACTTGAACTGCCAAACGTCGTGTCGCTCATCAACATTCCGTCGCTCATCAGCATTCCATCGCTCATCAGCATTCCGTCACTGAGGAGCATGCCGTCACTCATAAGCATTCCGGTGCCAAAAGACTCGCTCCAGTCGTAGAACAACACGCCGTCGCTTATCAGCATTCCGTCGCTTATCAGCATTCCGTCGCTCATCAGCATTCCATCACTCATCAGCATTCCGTCACTGATAAGCATTCCGTCGCTGAGGAGCATTCCATCGCTCAACAGCATCCCGAGCCCGTAGACCTTCTGGTAGTTCGTGATGAGTTTGGTACTTTGGATCCAGCCTTTGTCGACAATGATTCCTTGCGACCAGAGCACGGTTTCACCTTCGATCTCGGACTCCTGCACCGGCATCGACGTGAGCATCGGGTAGTTTAATGAGGTCGAGTTCCCTATACCGCGCTTTACCAGCTTCGCGAGCCGAATCGACCCCTCAATGTTCAGTAGACCCGCACCCTGCTCAAGATGATTCGCTCCGTGAACCGGCTGAGCCGTGTACTGGAGGATCATCTTCACCATATTTGGCGTCAGATCGGGATTCGCCTGAAGCATCAGAGCTACCGCTCCGCTGACGATCGGCGTCGACATTGATGTGCCGCTCAGGTACATCTTGGTAGTCGAGTTGAGAAGATCGTTGCTGACGCGCAGTTCCGGATAGTCCCTGAACAGCTTGCTGTGCTTGTCTGCGGACGAGATGATCTTGTTGCCCGGCGCGACGAGGTCCGGCTTGATCAGATGATCGTAAATCCTGGTACCTTCCGAATCCACGTATGACGACCGGGTGGGACCGCGCGAACTGAATGTCGTGATCCCGTCGTCGCTCCTTGCGTCAGTACCGTAAGTGTTTGCCGCTCCCACCGTGATAGCGGTAGGGTCATTGCCAGGGGCGTGGATAGCGCCGTAGAGTTTCTGGCCTTCAGAACCTCTCCCGTTGTTGCCCGCTGCTGCAACTACGACAATTCCGGCAGACGTCAATTTTCTTACCGCACGGCAGATCGGATCGTTACGCCATGTTTCGATTGCGGGCGTACCCAGGCTCAGATTCACGACTTTGATGTTGTATCGGCCGCGGTTGGCATATATCCACTCAAGAGCGTTGATCAGGTCCGCGGTCCGCCCAGTGCCCCTCGAATTCAGGACCTTCAGATTTATGACGTCCGCCTTTGTCGCGATCCCCTCGTATTCGTTCATTTCACCGACGTTACCGTTCCCACCTACCGCAAGCGCGGCTACGTGGGTTCCGTGTCCGAACTCGTCGTCGAGTTCACTGTCGCTAGTGAAATCCTTGCTGTACTTGAATCTGCTGCTAAGAAGGCCGCCGGAAAATGATGAGTGTCCACGGTGAATTCCGGAATCCAGGATCGCGATCCCGATCCCCTTACCGTCATAGTTCCCCGACACACTTCTCATGCTGAGTACCCGGTCGTATCCTCGATATGACCGAAGGAGACCATCTCGTGGTCGAGCGAAAGGTGTCTGGCGGACCGATCAGCGGCAATTGTCTGCGCAAGCGAAAGCGGTAGGTTGAGCTCAAGAACCCCCATATTTGCAGCCTCGCTTCTGATCTCGATGCCGTGACGGCCAAGCAGGTCCCTGAGAGATCCCGAGCGCACATCGTCGGCCTGCAATATCACGCTGACGATTTCATTGGGTGACCGCTTAGCGATCGCCTCGCTCAGATCCGGAGAGATCTTTGACCCTACGAACGGATCTTCGAGCGTTTCACGATCTGCCTCAACATCCACCTTTGTGAAACGTTTTCTGAGGATCGGATCGGTCGCGACGATCCTTTCAAAATCCGCATTTGTACCAGAGGTTATGACGATCAAGGATCCTGACTCGACCGCTTCTCTCAGGCTTTTAGCTGCGGCTGCACCCATCGAAGGATTCACCCGCGCGAATGCGTCGAGCTCGAAGACATCCAGAATGCCCTTCTCTCTGCCCGACGTGATCGATTCGACAGCCTGTTTGACAAGCGCGTCGAATACTGCCGGATCTCCGTCTGAATCTTTGACCAATGCCGGTATATCAAGCCTGTACAGCCGTTTCTTTTTGAGCTTTGAAGGCACCCTCTCGCTCGAGATCCGATAAGCGAGATTATCGACGATCGCCGAATGGCTGAGGTAATACTCGCCAACCAGGACGGCATTCCCGGATACGGACCTGGAAAGCACCGACGCAACGTCGGCGACCTCCTTGTCGAGCCCGTTGGCGTTCGCCAGAGCACTTGACTCCGCGAGCGACGTCACATCGATCAGGTACCCGGACTTCTTTGCGCCGTCTGCACCTTCAGCGGAGTCAGCCGCACGCATTTGTGAATTTACCGGAATTCCAGACCAGCTTAAGGCCAGCACAAGAACACCGAGAACTGCGAGGAAAGATAAAGCTCTTGTTTTCATATGCGACTCACTCCCAAGGAGTTTCTGAACGTCATTTGGAACTGTTAGGGTCCGCACACCAATGGGCAATCCGTATGCCGCTATTTCAAGGTCTCACAACCCCTTTGTTTAGTGCGTTTCGTGAAGTTTCGGCCGAGAAGCATTTAGCGGTTAGGTCAAAACCTGCCTGATTGACCGGGTGAATCATTCAATCTGACCGAGAGAACGCGTCCCGTTTATCTCGAGCCTGGATTTAGAAGTTCTTCAATGTGGGAATAGAATGTAGGCGGATCTGCCGTTTCAGCTTGGGATTTCGCGGCTCTACGGCAATGCTGTGCGGTAAGCCTCCGGCTGACCGTAATTCGTCCAGCACGACTACTCTGCGCCGCGTAGCGGCGTGATCTCCTTGTAAGTCGCTACGCGATGCAGTCTCAACAGAATCGCGATCAACCTGCCCCTTTCCCCAATAATTAGAAATATCCTCGTGAATTGCTCTATAATGTCGCCCTACACCGATCAGAGGCGCAAGCGCCCGGGTTCTTTGAATTGACGAGCAAGGTTGGCCGCTCCAAATGCGGCCGGGCAGGATCAGGCAAAAGGGGTCACCACCGAATGGATAATGGTTCTATGAAACACGAGCCCTTCGTGTCGAGGGACATCATCGACCGAAAATGGGTAGATATTAATGTGCCCTGCCAGTCCGCCTGTCCTATCAGGACGGACATTCCGGGTTACATCGAAGCGATAATCCACGAGAATTACGAAAAAGCTTACGAGATAAACCGCCTGGATAACGTCTTTCCCGGCGTCCTGGGAAGGGTGTGCCACAGGCCCTGCGAACCGGTTTGCCGACACGGCCGAGAAGGACTAGGGGACCCGGTCCAGATCTGTTTTCTCAAAAGGTCTGCAGCCGATTTCGGGATGGAGGACCTGCGCCCGCAGATCGCTCCGAACGGCAAAACGATCTGCGTGATCGGAGCCGGCCCGGCCGGTCTCACCGCCGCGAACGACCTCGCATTGCTCGGATATTCAGTAACAGTTATCGAACAGTATGAAGAACCCGGCGGAATGATGCGCTACGGCATCCCGCAATTCCGACTTCCCGCCGACATCGTCCGCACAGACATCAAATCCATCACGGACCTGGGAGTCGAGATAAAATGCAACACCCGCATCGATTCCTGGGAAGCACTCGACGATCTGAAAGCGGAATACGACGCCGTGATCGTTTCGGGAGGCTGCATGCTGCCGACGATGTTCGGTCTGCCCGGAAAGGACGCCGAAGGCGTGTTCTGGGGCCTTGATTTCATGATGCAGGCGAACCGCGACGAGCTCGAGGTCCTGCCGAAGAAGACGGTAGTCATAGGCGGAGGCTTCACCGCGCTCGATTGTGCGAGAACTTCATATCGGATCGGAGCCGAGGCGACGACTATCGCGTATCGCAGGACGATCGAGTTTATGCAGTTCTCCGGCGAGGAAGAACTTCATCATCTGGCTGAGGAAGAGATCGACCTCCAGCTTCAGGTTTCGCCTGTCGAAATAGTCGTTGAAGACGGAAAGGCTGTCGGGATAAAGCTGATAAAGAACGAGATCGGCGAAGGCGGAAAGATGTCCGCTGTCGAAGGTTCCGAATACGTGATCGAGGCAGACACGGTCATCCTCGCGATCGGCCAGACGGCCGAGGAACTCGAAGGCGTCGATGTAAAAGACGAGTCAGTGCCTGAAAGCAAAGGCAATCTTTTCATGGCGGGCGATTTCCGGAACGGATCCGGAACCGTGATCGGGGCTTGTGCGGACGGCAGAAAAGTCGGCCAGAAGGTCCACGAAATGCTTTCGGGAGAGAAATTCGAAGAGATCGTCGAGATCTCCGAGGTCCCGATCAAGTCACTTCCGAGAAACCGCGAGCACGATTTCATTCCTCCCGAAAAGATGCCTACGATCCCGGTCGCCGAACGCACACAGACCGCGGAAGTGGAAACCGGTCTCCTGAATGAGCAAGCGCACACCGAAGCTCATCGATGCTACCTCTGTCATTACAACTTCCAGATCGATCTCGACCGATGCATCTACTGCATGAAGTGCATTGACGTGATGCCCGTCGACTGCATCCATCTCGCAAAAGACATCACTCTCGGCGAGGACGGAAGCATCAATTACGAGAGGACGAAGAACTGGGAAGAGGTCGAAGCGATCGCGATCGACAATGACGAGTGCATACGCTGCGGCAACTGCCTAAACGCCTGCCCGGTACACTGCATATCTGTTTCGAAATATCACCTGAAAACAGTTGTCCAGCCGGTGCAGATCACAAGAGAACGGCCTGAGGCCGGAACGGAGGTGGCTGCCTGATGAAGAAACAGCACGCCACAGTACGTTTTTGCGGCATCGCAGGTGACGGCATCGTCACCTCCGGCAAGGTCTTTTCGGGCGCCGCCGCGGATATGGGCCTCGATGTTCTCGTCAATGACAACTTCAGCGCCGAGATCCGGGGGCTCGGAAAAAGCACTACCGATATTCGTGTCTCTCCGACGCGCGTACGCTCTATGGGCGACGGAATCGACGCACTCGTCGCGATGTCGGTCGCCGAATCGATACCCGAGATCAAGGACATCACAGAACACGGTTTTGTTATCTTTGACTGCGAAAACGATCCAGATACACGGAAAGAGCATGGTCTTGAGGAATACATTCCCGAGAACCTTGGATCGTTCGCGGTGCCTCTCAAGCGGCTTTCCAACGAGAACGCGCGTTCGACGATCGCGAGGAACATCGTGTCGATGGGCGCACTCAGCTACCTGCTCGGCCTGCCACCCGATATATTCACCGAACTCATCGACCGAAAGCTCTCGAAAAAGGGTGAAAAGGTAGTTCAGCGAAATGTCGACGCGTTCATGGCGGGGCGTTCGTACTGCGACGAGCATTACGGACCGCACACGACGCTCGACACGCCCAAAGATCCGGAACCAAAGAAGCTCGTAACCGGAAACCAGGCCGTCGCACAAGGCGCGCTCGACTGCGGTCTGAAGTTCTTTGCCGGTTATCCAATCACGCCGGCAACCACCATCATGGAGATCGTGGCCAAGGAGCTGCCAAAACTGGACGGCTGGATGCTGCAGGCTGAGGACGAGATCGCGGCCATCGGTGCCGTTCTCGGAGCCTCGTTCGCCGGAAAACGCGCGATGACCTCCACTGCCGGTCCGGGGCTCGCTCTGATGAGCGAGATGATCAACATGGGCGTGATGTCCGAGGTTCCGCTTGTGATAGCAAACGTCCAGCGCGGAGGTCCTTCGACCGGATTGCCGACAAAAGTTGAACAGGGTGATCTGAACATCGCGATGTACGGCGGTTCGGGCGATTCACCGCGCGTTGTGATGGCACCGACGAACGCCGAGGAATGCTATTCCGGCATTCAGTACGCTTTCGATATAGCCGAGCGTTTTCAGACGCCGGTCATCTTCCTCAGCGATCTTTTCCTCGGGCAGAGGACCGAGGTCGACCGGATCGAACGAAGGGTCGAGCGCGACCGGAGCACACGCGTAAAGCCTACAAATGACGAACTGACCAGTTACAACAGGTTCGCCGACACTGAGACGGGGATCTCGCCGTGGGTGATTCCGGGAGAGCCAGACGCACTGTATTCAGTAACCGGTCTGGAGCACTCCGAAACGGGAAATCCGAATTTCGACGCACAGGTCCATCTCCGGATGCAGGAGAAGCGATACAGAAAATTCGAGACGCTTCAAAAGGAATTGCCAAAGCCGCAGGTCATAGGCGATCTAGATGCGGAGATAGGCCTTTCTTGCTGGGGGTCTGTCCGAGGAGCTGTGATCGAAGCGATGGACATCGCACGCGAGGAAGGCGTGAAATCAAAGATGATCGTTTCGATGATGATCAATCCTCAGCGCGAAGACGACTTCCGGGCCTTTTTCGAGTCCTGCAAAGAAGTGATCATTCCCGAGATGAACCATAGCGGTCAGTACGCCGCCTTGATGAAATCGCGATACGGGATACGACCGCGCGAGATGCATTTTCCTGGAGTGACACCGGTCAGCCCGAGAAAGATAGCAGACAAAATTAAAGAGGTACAAAATGAACTTGCTACAGAAACGCCACGTCTTGCAATCGTTTGAGCGTGCAAAGGCTACCAAAGCGCGGAAACACCGCGATACATTGCCGACCTGGTGTCCCGGATGCGGCCACTTCACGCCCCTGCAGGCTCTTTACGAGGCGATGGAAGACCATGCGATCGAGTCGAAAGACTTCGTTCTCGTCTCGGGCATAGGCTGTTCCGGCAGGTTCCCTTTCTTTATCAAGGGCTTTGGCCTTCACGGCCTTCACGGCCGTGCGGTTCCGATCGCGACTGGCGTAAAGCTGGCGAACCCGGAGCTTGAAGTAGTTATCGTCGGCGGCGACGGAGACGGTGTGGGTATCGGCGGAGGCCATTTCCCGCACGCGGCGCGGAGCAACTTCGATCTCACGTATCTTCTGCTCGATAATGCGATCTACGGGCTTACAAAGGGCCAGACATCGCCGACCTCGCCGATGGGAATGGTCAGTTCGACATCGCCTTACGGAAACATTTCGAAGCCCCTGAATGCCTCCACGATGGCACTGACGTATGGAGCGACCTTTGTCGCTAGAGTTTTTTCGCAGGATCGCGACGAGTGCACAAAGCTGATAGGCGACGCGATGAAGCACAAGGGCTTCTCGCTTGTTCACGTCCTTTCACCGTGTATCGAGTTCCACAAGACGGTGACGTACGACAGCGTCCAGGACGAGGTCGCGAGACTGCCAGAGGATTACGAACCGACCGACCGCGTCCAGGCACTCGTGCTGTCGGAAAGCACCGATCCTATTTACACGGGACTGTTCTTGAAAGAGGACGCTCCGTCTTATCTTGATCGGGTTGCGGAAGTCAGGAAACAGTTTGAGGCGCCGGTGATTGCGTAGTTTCGAGTCTCAAGTTCCAAGTTCCAAGTTCCAAGCGGGATCGTATCTCAGTGTTCGCGTAGCGAACCCGTATCTTAGCCGTGGCCTTCAGGCTTCAAGAAGTACTGAGAAGAGAGTACTGAGGACAGAGTGTCGCGTTCGCGTAGCGAACCCGTATCTTAGCCGTGGCCTTCAGGCCACGGAAATCGAGAATAGAATATATTGAGTCGCGTAGCGACGTCTCTCTTCAGTGGCCTTTGTGTTCACCTTCGTGACCTTTGTGGCTAATTATATCTCGCAAACTCAGCACGCGGCGTAATAACTAACCACAGAGAGGCACGAAGGAACACGAAGCTTCAGATAATGCCCGTCGCTGGCGCTCCGGGTGATTGCGTATTCTGATTATGCCCGTCGCTGGCGCTTCGGGTTCCGATTTCTCAGCACTCATTTCTCAGCACTCAGTACTTTCTTCAGCGCTTCCCCAGTATAAGAGCCCTTCTTCTTCGCCACCGCTTCCGGCTTTCCTTTCGCGACCACCTTTCCGCCGCCTTCGCCGCCTTCCGGTCCGAGGTCGATGATGTAGTCCGCTGATTTGATCACGTCCAGGTTGTGCTCGATAACGATCACCGAGTTCCCCTTCTCAACAAGACGGTGCAGCACATCGAGGAGCTTACGAACGTCCTCAAAATGCAATCCCGTCGTGGGTTCGTCGAGAATGTAGATCGTCTTGCCGGTCGCACGTTTTGAAAGCTCTTTCGAGAGTTTGATCCTTTGCGCCTCGCCGCCGCTGAGGGTCGTAGCAGACTGCCCGAGCTTGATATATCCAAGCCCGACATCCAAAAGTGTTTGCAATTTCTTCTTTATCTGAGGAATGTTCTCGAGGACCGGAAGTGCGTCCTCGATCGTCGTGTCCAGTAGATCGGCGATCGAAAGCCCTTTGTACTTAACTGCCAGCGTCTCTCGGTTGTAGCGCTTCCCCCGGCAGACATCGCACGTAACATAGACGTCAGGCAGGAAGTTCATCTCGACCCGCTTCATTCCCTGTCCCTCGCACGGCTCGCAACGGCCCGCCTTTACGTTGAATGAAAACCTGCCGGACTTGTAACCGCGCTCCCTGGATTCCGGAAGCATCGCGTACAGTTCGCGAATCGGCGTGAATACGCCTGTATATGTAGCCGGATTCGAGCGCGGAGTGCGGCCGATCGGCTTCTGGTCGATCTCGACGATTTTGTCGACATTGTCGAGACCATTGATCCCGTCGTGCTCGAGTGGAATCGCGTTCGATTTGTAGATGTGTTTTGCGAGCGACCGGTACAGGATCTCATCAACCAGAGTCGATTTGCCGGAACCGGAAACGCCTGTAACTACGGTCAGAACTCCAAGAGGAAAGGCGACCGTGACGTTCTTTAGATTGTGGCCACGCGCTCCCTTGACCGTGATCTTCTTGCCGTTCGGTGAACGGCGTTTCTTCGGGATCTCGATCTTCTTCTCGCCCGACAAATACTTTCCTGTCAGCGACAACTTCGCGTCTGAGATCTTCGAGGGCGGGCCTTGTGCTACGACTTCGCCGCCGTGAGTGCCAGCGGCAGGACCAAGATCGACCACGAAATCCGCCTGCTCGATCGTTTCCTCGTCGTGTTCGACAACAAGAACAGTATTACCAAGGTCCCGGAGCTCCCGGAGCGTCCCAAGCAGTTTCTCATTGTCTCTCGGATGGAGCCCGATCGATGGTTCGTCGAGTACGTACAGAACGCCGCGGAGCCTCGATCCGATCTGCGTCGCAAGCCGTATCCTCTGGCCTTCACCTCCTGAAAGTGTCGCCGACGCGCGGTCAAGCGTCAGATAGCCGAGCCCGACCGAATCGAGGAACCTCAAGCGGTCGACTATCTCCCTTAGAACAAGCCCTGCGATTGTCTCCTCGCGTTTATCGAGCTTGATCTTCTTAAAGAGCTTATACGATTTTGAGATCGGAACACTGACATAGTCTCCTACGCCCTTTCCGCCGACCTTCACTGCCAGGCTTGCGCGTTTTAGACGGTGGCCCTCGCATTCCGGACATACGACCGGTGAGATCATCGCCTCAAGTTTCTGGCGGACCTTTTCCGACCCGGCTTTATGGAGTCGGTCACGCATTACTTTCACGACGCCGTTCCATTCCTGCCGATGCGTCTTGCGATAGAACCGCATCGCGACCTTACCTTCTACGCCGTGAAAAAAGTCGTCCTTTATCTTCTGCGGAAGGTCCTTGTAAGGTGTATCGAGAGTGACGTTCTTCTTGTTCTTTCGGTTATAGAGCTTTATGAGGCCTTCGAGCGCGCCCTTGAAATAGCTTGAAGCGAGCTTGTCGACATCATCTACAAGCGGGAGTTCGTTGGCCGGAACAGATTCGTCCGGAATCAGCTTCGCCGGATCGACCTCGGCGACCTCGCCGATGCCCTCGCACCTGCTGCAGGCCCCGAATGTCGAATTGAAAGAGAAGGAGCGCGGCTCGAGCGGAGCGATGTTGACGCCGCAATTAACGCACGCCATCTTCTCGGAGTAAAGCTCTTCCTCGCCATCGATGACCGCAACCTGCACTGCCCCGTTTCCAAGTTTCAGTGCTGTCTTCACCGATTCCGAAAGCCTTTCCTCCACGCCTTCTTTCATCAGAAGCCGGTCAACGACGACCTCGATCGTGTGGTTCTTGCGCTTGTTAAGGACGATCTCTTCGTCAAGGTCGCGCAGTTCGCCGTCGATCCTCGCACGTATGTAGCCTTCCTTGTGAAATTTACGGAGTTCCTTTTTAAATTCGCCCTTTCTGCCGCGCACTATCGGCGCAAGTATCATCACGCGTTCGCCCATCGGCAGATCGAGGATCGTGTCAATGATGCGGTTTACCGATTGGCGTGTGATCGGGAGGTCGCAGTTCGGGCAATGAGAAACACCTATCGAAGAGAAAAGAAGGCGGACGAAATCGTAGATCTCGGTAACAGTTCCAACTGTCGATCTCGGCGATCTTGAAACGGTCTTCTGTTCTATTGAGATTGCAGGCGATAGTCCTTCGACCGAATCGACATCAGGCCTTTCAAGCTGGTCAAGGAACTGGCGCGCGTACGCGGACAGGGATTCTACATAGCGGCGCTGGCCCTCTGCGTAGATCGTATCGAAAGCGAGCGACGACTTTCCCGAACCCGACAAGCCGGTAATGACCGTGAATTTGTCGCGCGGTATATCGATGTCGATGTTCTTGAGATTGTGCTGACGCGCCCCGCGCACGGAGATCTGCTTTATACCCATTCCCAGTCCCACAGCCAAGAATTCCGAGGAGATCCAAATCTTCGATTTTAACAACCGGCAATCACAGTTCCAAGTTCCGGGTTCCAAGTTCCGAATCGGAGCGCACGCGTCCCGCGTGAAGCGGAAGAGGAGAGGGACACAGATGAACACGGATAAGAAAAGATGGATGAATGCGCGTTTGTTAAGCGCCGACTCAGGGCCGTCGCGCGAACTCCAGTTTGCGCCTTTTTTATTTTGGCATTGGGGACGCGACAAGCTGAAGCTTGTCGGACTGATCGAAAGGTGACGCCGCTACGCGGCTGAATGATCGGGGCGGGCTGTTACCGCGGGCTGAAGCCCACGGCAAAGGTACACCGTCGCTTCGCGACATGGAAACTAGAATTCCGTAGTGACAGGCAGTGAAATCCTATCCATCCTGTATATCCTGTTTTTTTCTCTTCGCTTTGCTCAATGCAGGCGGGAGACAGATCTCAAAGTTCAGATTTCAGAACTCAGAATGAAAAAGAGCAACGTATAACCTTTGTTTCCTCAAGAAAACTGCGAAGTTCGTCAGTAGCAACCAACAATCCTACCCATCCTGTCAATCCTGTTTTTTCTCTTCTTGAGAACTAGGTAGCTTTGCCCTGGTTAGCCACCGCTTCCTGAAGCTTCTTGATCTCTTCCGGATCGCCAAGGTAATAGCTCTTAATCGAGTTCAGGTCGTCATCCAGTTCGTAAACCAGAGGGATGCCGGTCGGGATGTTGAGCCCCACGATCTCTTCGTCAGGAACGTTGTCAAGATACTTGACCAAAGCTCTCAGGGAATTCCCGTGTGCAGAAATGATCACGCGTTTGCCGGCCCTGATCTGCGGCTCGATCTCGTTCTGCCAATACGGTACAAACCGATCGACCGTGTCCTTCAGGCATTCCGTCAGGGGGAATTTCCCGCCATCGAAGTCCCTGTAGCGAGGATCTTTCCTGTCGTTCCTGGGATCGTCTTCCTCGAGTTCCGGCGGCGGGACATCGTAGCTTCGGCGCCATATGTGGACCTGTTCTTCGCCGACCTTGGCTGCCATCTCGGCTTTGTTAAGACCCTGAAGATCGCCATAATGTCTTTCATTCAGACGCCACGACTTGCGAACCGGCATCCACATCGTGTCCATTTCGTCGAGGATTATCCAGAGCGTTCGGATCGCGCGCTTCAAGACCGATGTGTAGGCGATGTCGAACTCGAACCCTTCTTTCAAGAGTGTCTCGCCGGCGGTTTTCGCCTCAAGGCGCCCTTGCTCCGTGAGATCAACATCTGTCCATCCGGTGAACCGGTTAGTCTTGTTCCATTCACTTTGTCCGTGCCGGACGAGTACCAATTTATACATATCTGTAAGTTCCAAATTCCAAGTTCCGGGTTCCGAGTCTTACGTATCAGGTTTCAGGGATCAGGTATCAATGCTCAATAAACACGGATCGGTTGTCGGTGATCTCGTTTAAGAGATCAAGTGTCTTTGAATTCAGGGGATCTCTTTTGGGACACAAAGCAACCTGATCGAAAACCAGTGAAAGTTCCAATTGCCTTCAATTGTCAATTATCCACTCTCAATTATCCACCCCTCATTCCAATCTCTGTGCTCTCAATGCTCTCTGTGGGTCATTCCTACTCCTTGCAAATGAGCCTGGACCTCACCGATCAGGTATAACGAACCGGTCACGAGTATCAGGCCATCGCCCGCAAATGCCCGCGCAGTTTCGACTGCCTCCGAAACGCTCGAAGCCTCGGTTACTGATCTCAGCGCAATGTCAGCCGGCACCGAGCCCGCGAGTGCCCTCGTGGTCATCGCTCTCGGATTCTCAGGCTTGACGAATATCAGGTTGTCAGCCAAGGGAAAAAGTATCTTCGAGATCTCGGAAATGTCTTTTCCGGTCATCGCTGCGAACATCATCGTGATCGGCTCATCAATGTTTTCTTCGATATATGCCCTCAGCGCCTTTGCGCCAGAAACATTGTGCGCGCCGTCGAACAGAATGCCGACTCGGTACTCCAGTCGCCCTTTGTGCGAGACCTTTTCGAGGCCGCGCGAGACATCGTTAGGGCAGATATCGAACCCCTGGCGCGCAAGCGCTTCAGCTACGGCGATCGCAGTCCGCGCGTTGTCGACCTGATGGCGGCCTTTCAGACCCAAAGTGACGCTCTCGTACCGTGCGTATTCTGAGATAAAGGTTACGGTTCCGTTAAGGTCTTTGGCAGTGACTGAGGATGAATCGATCGGCTCGATCCCGAACTGCCCGCATCTGGCTTCTATAACTTCCAACGCCTCCCGATTCTGATCCGATACTACGACCGTGCTGTCTTCGCTAATGATCGCGGCCTTCTCGGAAGCGATCTCGCGGATCGTCGCGCCGAGCGTGTTCATATGATCGAGGTCGATCGGCGTAATGACCGCAACTTCCGAATTTGCGGCGGTAGTCGCGTCAAACCGGCCTCCTAGTCCCGTTTCCAGGATCGCAAGATCAACATTGGCCTCAGCAAACGCAAGAAGAGCAATCGCAGTCACGTGCTCAAAATATGTCGGAAGCGCCTGCAGCCTCCCTTCAGCCACAAGCTCCTCGCCTTTCTCGCGTACGATCGTCGTATACCGTGCAAACTCATCCTCGGAAATGTCCTTGCCCCCGATTCGGACCCTTTCGGTTATCGAGACAAGATGCGGTGAAGTGTTCAGTCCGATCTTAAAACCGGCCTCAAGACAGATTGCTTCCAGGAATGCACACACCGACCCCTTCCCGTTTGTCCCTGCGACCTGCACCTTCAGGAATTTTTCCTCCGGGTGATCAAGAGCCTCTAGCAGTATCTGCGTATTCTCGAGCCCAAACTTCTTTACCGAAAGTTCAAAGCCGAGGCTTAAGAGGTAATCTTGGGATTCCGCAAAGTTCATTTCCAAACGTATGCGGTCAGCCCACTAGTCGGCGGTGATAGTTGATCTGCCCGAGGTGATAATTGAGGTGGGTAAGGAGATGCGCGATCATCCACGCATTTGAAACGGTCTTTCCGCCGAACTGCTCGGGGAAGTCGTTCCTCAGATCTTCATCTGACATCGAATCAAGAACGTCTTGGACGACGCCGGCGGCATTTCTCAATGCATCGGAGACCGCTTCTCGAGAAGCGCCCTTTGAAGAGAATTCCAGATCGCGATTGCGCTCGTAATCCGAACTCCCTAGCACACTTCCAAAGAAATGATTGATGTTCCCTGCAAGATGAAGCCCTAAATTGCCGCCCGAATTATTGATCCCTTCCCTGACTTCCCAGAGCGATTCGTCTGAAGGATAGGAATCGATCTCCTCGGCGGCCGATCTGAGGTCGCGCACGAACAGATCTCTTATCGAATGGTTGAGCATCGGAGGCAGGCAGGACGCTAGTCGTCCTTCTTCATCATGAAATCGAGCAGGCGAACGATCGTCTCTTTCATCTCACGGCGATCGACGACCATGTCGAGCATTCCGTGCTCGAGAAGGAACTCAGACCTTTGAAATCCTTTCGGGAGCTTCTGGCGGATCGTCTGCTCGATCACCCTCGGGCCGGCGAATCCGATCAACGCTTTCGGTTCCGCGAGGATGACATCGCCGAGCATCGCAAAACTCGCCGTCACTCCGCCGGTTGTGGGATCCGTAAGGATCGAGATGAACGGAAGCCCTTTGTCGTGAAGCTTTGCAAGAGCGACTGAAATCTTCGCCATCTGCATCAGCGAGAGCGTGCCTTCCTGCATCCTTGCTCCGCCAGAGGCTGAAAAAACGATCACGGCGCCGTTTGTCTTGAGCGCACGTTCAATAAGCCGCGTTATCTTTTCGCCGACCGCCGAACCCATCGAGCCGCCGATGAACGACATGTCCATTGCACCGGCATAAACCTTATGGCCTCCTACCAGGCCCTTTCCGGAAATGATCGCTTCGGGAAGACCCGATTTCTTCTGGGCTTCCTTGATCCGGTCCTTGTAAGGCTTGGAATCGACGAAATCGAGCGGATCTCCGGAAACGACCTCTTCGTCGAGCTCCTCGTACGCGCCGTCGTCGAACAGAAGTTCGAGTCTTTCGCGTGCGCCAAGCCGCAAGTGATAGCCGCAGTGAATACAGACGTGGTTCGAATCCTTAAGCTCGCGCTTGTAGAGCGCAGTGTCGCACTCGGAGCATTTTACAAAGATGCCCTCGGTCTTAACCGTTTGATCTTCGCCTTTCGACTGGCCCTCGATCTTCGGTTTATCTCTGCGAAACCATGACATATTGAGTTTCGATTGTAGTTACAGCGTTTCCGCTTTAGCAAGTCGGAACAAGGGTCAGGAAAGCACGGACAGCATCTCTCCGTGTATCTTTCCGTTGGTTGCGCATAGCGGAGGCCTGTAGATATCGATCTCCGAACCGTCGTAATACGAGATCTTTCCGCCCGCCTCTTTGATCAGCAGAACCCCGGCGGCAATGTCCCACGGGTTGAGGCCTTCTTCCCAAAAACCGTCGAATCGTCCACAAGCGACGTACGCAAGATCGATCGCCGCGGAACCGTCGCGCCTTACAGCACGGGAAGCAAGAAGCATTTCCGTGAAATGGCGAGCAAAATCCGTACGCTTCGAGATGTCGTAGGGAAATCCGGTAACAAGCAGTGAATCGAGAAGTTTGTCGGTCTCTGATACCTCTATCCTCTTATTGTTCAAGCTGGCGCCCCTTTCCTTCTCAGCCGAGAACATCTCGTCCCGGGTCGGATCGTAGGTAACACCGATCACGATCTTGCCTTCGTGTTCAAGGGCGATCGTCACGCAAAAACAGGGATAGCCATGGGCGTAGTTTGTGGTTCCGTCAAGCGGATCAATTATCCATTTTGAAGAGCCATCGCCGATCTCCACCGCCTTGCCCGATTCCTCGGCAAGTATCGAGTGCCTGGGATAGTGCGTCTTGATCTTTTCGACGATGAACTTCTCGGACGCGAGATCGGCCTCTGTGACAAGATTTATCTCGCCCTTCTTATGCACACCGATGTTGCGCCCGAACTTTTCGAGCAAAATGTTTCCCGCCTCTCTGGCGGTCTCCATCGCAAAATTGAGCATATCCGAAATAGTAAGGACCGGTCCTTTCCGCTCTCAGAGGCAGAACCGATCCCTTCCTTGCTTGTCTACCTTTACCAGTTACTTTTCTTCCGTCTGCGGCCTTCCCACGTCCTGCAATTGCTATCCGAAGAACCGGCTTAGCCAACCCTTTTCATCTTCTGAATCGACAATGTGCGCAAGCTCACCTGCATCAAGCCAGACGCCCGAACAGGAATCACACATGTCGATCGCAACACCTTCATACTCCTTTTCAAAAAGATGTCCGTCACACTTCGGGCAGTCAAGCTCAAGGGCCTTTGTGTCATCGTCCTCGAGCTTTGCCTTCATCTTCTCGATCAGCTCTTTCTCTTTCTGACGAAAATACTCGTTCTCTAGCGCCCGGCCGCGTTCTTCAAGGGTGTCCGACATACAGTGTTCTTCTCCGTTCTTAATTGTTTTGAGATCTGAAACAGAAAAATAGCAGAGTGCAGATGAACTATCAAAATGCGGCTTCAGCAGGGGTTGGATCGGGACAATGCTTGGACTGACCTTGGGACTGTGGAGTATGGGCGATATCAGTCACCCCTCGCTTTAGCGGGCGGCTACGCGGCCTTACATCCGAAAAAAGGGGCTTCAGCCCTTACCTACGCATTAGTCCTGTGAATCGCAGAACTTGTTCGCTGCCGCGCCCTTCTGGCGCGCCGGATGGTTTTCCGCTTGCGAGTTTTCGAATCCGCCCATTTCGACACCTGCTGAATCGGACGCCATTCGTATTCCTCGTGAGGCTGGACTTCGCTCGATGCCTGGTTCAGCTTCAATGTGCCGACGGCAAAAGCAAACACGATCGCGTTAAAGACAACTCCTACAGAGATCACAAGCCAGCCCGGGGCAAGTCCGACCGCTGCCCTTTCTAGAAACACCTCGAATGATGGGGTTGGGAAGGGGTGAAGATATACTTTCAGGGTCCAGCTTAGGGCCAGCAGAACGAAGATCCATATGTAGTTGCTTCGGAGTCGCCTCCCTATCGCCTCCCATTCGCTGATAGTGAAATGCGGGTCTATCAAGTCTCCAGATACGTGCTCCGCCCATTCCTTGTCCGGGGGAATCGCCCTGTACGAAAGCATGGGCGCAAAATAGCCGGTTTCCAGCACACGCACCCGGTTTGCCCATACCTCGTAGTAACGGTAGCGCCTGGCCTCCATCAAGAGGAAGATCGCGACAAGGATCGAATTGATCGGAATCGCAAAGTGCGGATTGTCTGCTGAGCTGAATACGAAAGAAAGTGTCGCACCTGCCGTAATGACGGCCCAGTTCGTGGTCGCGTCGAGCCTGGTGCGCCAGGTGTTCGATCGGGACACCTCACCGCGATAGAAGTGGCACATCGCGGTGTTGAACTCACCGAGCTCAAGCTTTTGTGGGATTGCGGTCGGATCGGTCTTCGGCTTTTGCTTACGTTCTCGGACCTCTTCTGTAAGGGCTACGAGATCAGGATTATCGCTATGAAGTCTGAGGCCTTTACCAAACGTGTCCTCGTTTTCCTGGATGGGATCGCTCATCGTTCCGGGGGGGCATTAGGAACTAAAAATCGCCAGGACGGCGATTACTATCTTTATTATACACTTGTGCACAAAAGTTTGCCGATCCCGGTAAAGGATCCCAAGGGAACAGAAGGCGAATAGGCCGCAAACTTGACACCCGAAAGCGCGAAACCTATATTTCCTGTTTGTCCTTTGCACCCGCCAGGCGCGCTTCTGATGACAGATACGGACGAGAAAATGATGAAGCTGGCGCTTGAGGCTGCCAGGGCTGCGGGAGCACAGGGAGAAGTCCCCGTCGGAGCCTGTGCCGTTGATGATCAAGGCGAGGTGGTTTCGGTCGCGGGAAATGCGCCGATCTCGACTTGCGATCCGACGGCGCACGCAGAGGTTCTGGCACTCAGAGCGGCGGCTAAGAAGACGGGCAATTATCGGTTGACTGGGTTCACGGTTTATACGACCATTGAACCTTGTGTCATGTGCGCAGGAGCTCTCGTAAATGCAAGAGTGGCGCGCCTCGTATTTGGCGCACCCGACGAAAGGTTCGGGGCTGTGAGATCGATTTACAGGCTCTGCGACGACAGTTCTTTGAATCATCGAATCGACGTGGTTTCAGGGGTCCTTGAGAGTGAATGCTCGGAGTTGATGAGCTCTTTCTTCAGGGAACGCCGGAAAGAGAAAGCGTAGACTTTCTGGCCGCGTCCGCCGTAAACGGAGAGGTGCGAGAGTGGTTGAATCGGGCGGTCTCGAAAACCGTTGTGCCTTTACGGGTACCGTGGGTTCGAATCCCACCCTCTCCGCCATTATCTGATCGCCAAATACAGACTTGCGTGGTATCTCACGCAATTGCAGAAAACCCGGAAGAATGAAGAGACTGAATGCACACACCTCGATCTCGAGCTTGCTCGGGATTCTTTTACTTCTGGGCGCAGGTCTGGGCTGCAAGCAGATAACCGACGCAGTTCGTGAAGGGACCTCGGACCTTGAGTCAGGCTCGTCCGAGGAATACTCTGCGGACCCGGCTGCGGGCAATTCGGATGTGAGCGTTGCCGCGATCACCGAAAAGACGAACCTTTATGTTAGCAAGTGCTACAACTCGTATTCAGCAAGGATCGTCGACAGCTACAACCGCTATGGCTCGTGGGTAAAGGATATGGATGCCGGTCCCACCGGAAACGAGCGGATCATCTATGGGCTCTACGATGTGAACGGGGACGGGACCGACTGCACCAATGCGATAAAGGAAGCCGAAGGAAGCGATCCCGACCTCCCCGAGGTCGAGTCTGCGGCGTCTGAGTATTCTGATGCGCTGGCCGACGTCATCAAGCAGATCAGGCGGGTTCACGATTACTACGACCGCGAGGATTACAAGGACGACGATTTCGAACTCGGCAAGCGGGCGCACCCGGACCTGATAGCTGCCTTTAACAAGTTTCGCGAGGCGAACGACGTCTTCGGCAAAAGGGTCGACGAACTCGAGGACAAGGCCGCAAGTCTTCAGTTGGAAGCGATCAAGGACAATCCGGAACGGCGGTTTGAGACAGTCGTAATCGAATCTGGTCTCGATGCAAAGAAATTCAAGAGGTTGATCCAGGAAAAGCCGTACGACGATATTACTGTCGACGACCTGAAGCCTTTGATAGACGAGTTCGAAGGAACGATCCAGGAACTGAAAAAAGAATCGAAGGGCCCGATGGCCGGGATGTACATTTCGGAATGCGAGAAGTTCCTTGTTGCCGCGAAGGAACTAATGCGCCGAAAACGGGATGGAACGCCGTTTTCCAGAATTGACAGACTCCAGATTGATTCCGGGGCCGGTTGGATGGTCGAGGGGTCGCCGGACAAAGTGATCTGGGCGTACAATCAGATGATCCAGCGGCGAAAATTTCTCAGGTTTTAGTTCGGACCTGGGGAATCGACAGTTGTTTTTGAAAAGTTTGGAAAGGTGCAGGAGTGGTTGAACTGGCAGCACTGGAAATGCTGTGTGCCCTTTCGGGTACCGTGGGTTCGAATCCCACCCTTTCCGCCAGATTACGGATAGTCGGGAATCAGTCCGTCGGGAACTGAATTACGTCTCCCCGGCATCCGCTTTTTTTATGGCTTCAGGCTCCGCACAAGGTTTGAATTGTGAACCCCGCCAGACCGGGAACGGAGCAACGGTAGCAACTTCATCCTGTGTTGCGGTTAAGTCTGAAGCCTCCAAATTGCTACGCAAGCTTTGTCATCCCTGGTTTGGTACTCAGCCAATCCGATTCAGGGATTACAGTTCATCGTGATCGGCTCCAGGAGGTTCACCGCATCCTTCCGTGACATATCTGCGTTGCACGCTATTTGAACCCGAGCGGTCGCCTTATTCTGAAGGGCTTGTCGTTTAGTCCTTGATTTCCAGCCAATCCATTATCAAGTAAACTAGTCGCTACTGTGCAGACTGACAGCAGAAAACGACGGACTGTGCTGTGGGCAGGTCTGGCCATCGTTACTGGTTTGGCTGTTTGGGCGCTGCTCCGTGTGGAGTTCATCAACAATCTTGACTACTTTGTCTACCTTGAAAGCGCGCAATCTCTGATCTCAGGCCGAACCGATTTTTACTCGTCTGACTTCGCGATCAACCGGTGGTTGGATTACAGATACCCGCCCCTCTTTCTCTATCTCTTTCTGCCATTTGCCACTATGCCTCTCGATCTCGGGGAGTTGGTGTGGACGTGGCTTAGCACACTAAGCTTTATCCTGGCAGCACTCTCTTGGCTGAAACTGCGCGAACGACTTTCAGGAGATTCTTCCAGTATCGCCCTGGTCGCCTTACTTACCTTTGTTGGGCTGTCCAAATACCTGTTTATTGCGCTTCAGAACCAAAACGCAAACATCCTGGTATGGTCCCTTACGATTTTCGGTTTTGTCCTTGCCTACCGGCGAATGGACACAGGCTCCGCTTTCGCGTTCGCCCTTGCCATCAGTGTCAAGATCTTTCCCGTCCTTATACTCCCGTTTCTGCTAGCTCAAAAGCGTCTGAAATTGGTCGCTTTAACCTCGCTTTTCATAATAGTCCTCAACCTGCTGCCGATGGCTCACTTGGGTATGCAGGGAGCGGTCACTTCCAATATCGAATGGGCGCGGCACGTCCTGATAGAGAACGATTACCATACAAAGAATGGTCCGGTAAATTTGTCACTACAAGGTCTGATCCGTCGATATCTGGTCGAAATCGATTATGATTCAGCCGAATTCAACAGCGACTACGAAAACGTCAACCTGATCACGATCAGCGAAGACGGAGCGTTTGGAATATGGCTTGCGATATTCTTCCTGGTCTATTTCGGAACGCTGTTCTTTGTATTGAATCTCCGTAGAAACGGAGGCAGCAATGAGTCGGCGTTTGGGGGTCGTGCATTTCTTTATGAAACGGGGGCAATTGCAGCCCTTGTATTGCTGACCTCCCCCAGAACGAATTCGATGTATCTGATCGGTCTCGCAGTACCGATCTCGGTATTGTCAGGAAGACTATTATCTGAAAAGAGCAAGAGCGCTTGGTCCGCCTATCTATTGACAGTTCTAGTAACCGTACTACTCCCGGTAGCGATTCCCGGAAGTTGGGCGGCAAGGTATTTCGAAGTGCTGGGGGTGGATACCTTCGTTTGTTTCGTTCTCCTTGTGACCATGCTCTACTACCTCCACAAGGAAAGATCTGTTTTGCCTGATCCAGTTCGAGAACCAACTAGTTAGATCCCATTTTTTCTCCACGCCCGGGCCGGAGAGTCTCAACATTTTGATCGTGAGTATCGGTCCAATAGCGTGTACTACAAAGGTGGTGTAGGATAGTCCGAGAATCACTTATCCGCATTGATCAGGAATGACTTACCAGGTTTTAGCCAGAAAATGGCGCCCGCAGGTATTCGAAGAGGTCGTGGGCCAGGAGGCCATTACCCGAACCCTTCGCAACGGCATCGAATCGGGCCGGCTTCACCACGCCTACCTGTTTAGCGGCGCCCGCGGCGTTGGCAAGACCACCACAGCGCGGCTGCTTGCAAAAGCCCTTAATTGCCATAAAAGCGATGGCCCGAATCCTGTCCCCTGCGTTGTAAACTCCGGAGACGCGTGCGAATCGTGTAAGGAGATCGCCGAGAGCCGCTCGATGGACGTGCTGGAGTTTGACGCGGCTTCCCACACAAAAGTGGAAGAGATCCGGGAGATCATTCTCGAAAGCATTAACATAAATCCCGCCCGCGACCGAAACCGCGTCTTTATCATCGACGAGGTCCATATGCTTTCGAAGTCTTCGTTCAACGCTCTTTTGAAGACTCTTGAGGAGCCGCCCGAGAACGTCGTGTTCGTCATGGCGACGACGGAACTTCACAAGGTGCCCGACACGATCACCTCCAGATGCCAGGAGTTCGAGTTCAGGACCATCCCCCTTAAAAAGATCCTTGATCGGCTGACGAAGATCGCAGACGCAGAAAATATCGAGATATCCGAAGACGCTTTGAAAGAGATCGCGAGGTCCGGCGAAGGCTCGATGCGGGACGCTCAAAGCAATTTTGACCAGGTGATCAGTTTCTCGGGCGAAAAGATAACGGCCCAGGAAGTTTCCGAGGCGTTGGGAATTGCCGGCATCGAAAACCTTATAAGCGCAATGTCCTCGATCGCGGAGCAAGATTCTGAGGGGCTCTTGAAGGTCGTGGATGACCTTGTCGTGCGCGGACACGACCTCCGGAACTTCTGCCGTGACCTTATGGGGTTTGTGCGGGATCTGCTTGTATTCAAGATCGCGGGAGATGCGCACGGCTTGCTCGACACGGCAATACTTCCGGCAGAGGAAATGAGGTCTCACGCGGCTCCTTTTCTTGAAGCCGATCTTATCCGTTTTTTCAATTCGCTCGCGGCAACCGAAGCTTCGCTGCGCGATGCCGCAGAGCCGCGGTTCGTGCTTGAGATAGGCCTCGTGAAGCTGTCGGAGATGCGTCGAGTTGCGCCCATCGAAGAACTCTTGAAGCGGTTCGAAGAGCTAACTAAGAGCTCTGACCCCACGGAAACTCCCACAGCCGAAGCCGCGGCCGCGGCCCCGGAAAAAAAAACTTCTGAATCCGACAGATCGGTATTAGAAAGCGCGGCTCCAGCTGATACCGGTGGAATGCCTGCTGTCCAGCCTTCTGAAGCCGGGAAGAATCAGGCGCGACCAGAATCCGAGCCGGATCAATACGACGACCACTCCGGATTGGAAGCCAATCCTTTTGATGGCGAACCGGACTTCGAGCCGGATAGCGGGCGTGATCCTTCTCCCTCGATCGATCCGGTCTCGATGCCGGTGAAGCTCCCCCCGATCTCGTCCGAAGACCTTGAGCACGTTGAAGACTCCTGGCTCGACGACGCGTACGAAAGGGTTCTTGAACGCGAGGGTGATGACTGTATGCCGCTTCCTGGGGCGAGATTTCTCGTCGAGGCCCTCGTTGGGAATGTATCGGAAAGTACCGTGTCAGAAAACGATCCCAACTCGAACGGTTCAGGCTCCGAAACGAACCGTGCGATCGAGATAGTCGAGGAGATGGCCAAGGAAGAGGAGTCGAACGGACGCATTCCCGACCTTCCGGATGATCCTACGCGAGAAGATCTGCTGAAGTACGCAACCGCCCACCCGACAATAAAGAAGGCGCTGAAGCTATTCCGCGGTGAGATAGTTGACGTCCGGAAAGAGTAGTTCCGAGTTCCAAGCTCCGAGTTCCGAGACGGGACCAAGGGCATCCCTGCCCGCAAAGACAGTTCCAAGTTTCAAGTTCCGAATTCCGAGTTGTTCGAGTCGCAAAGCGTTATCTCTGCAGTGCCCTTAAGGCCACGGAATCCGCACGACAAAGTCTTCGACGCCGCGTTGCGGCGGATGGCCGGTGGCGCGAACTTTAGTTTGCGCAGAAACGATTTCGGGAGAAAGGAGCGACAAGCTGAGGCTTGTCGTATAGTCTGCCGCAGGACGGCTCAGTTTTCTCCCATCTTGGAACCCGGAACTCGAAACGCGCAACCAGTCTGCGGGCAAGCCCGCCCCTAAACCGCTTACTGCTCACTTCTTTCAACCTTGAACTGACTTTCCCGGAACTCACCTCCCAATCAAACCGTACACTTTTCCGGAGGTGAGAAATCGATGCGAGAACCTATCATAGCCGGACTCCTAAGCCTTTTGGTCCCGGGACTTGGCCAGATCTATAACGGAAGGATCGTGGTCGGTCTTATATGGCTGATCCTGACGGGATTTTCATGGATCGGGTCGGCGGGATTGCTTGGATGGGTAGTCCACCTTATTAGCGCCTGGTGCGCATACAGCTACGCACAAGAGAATCCGATAAGAAGTTGATTCCAATGTCGCACTTCCTCCTTGAGGCCCGGCCTTCAGAAAGGCCGGGTGTTTTTCTTTTAAACCGATCTAAAATGTTCTAGTATTTGGCCTTTACCAGGGCGTAGAACCCGGAACCCGATAATATGGTCAAGGATGGTATTCCATTTGTAGCGCTCCCGCTGATCGTCTCGATCGCGTTCGCCTACTTCGGCTACTGGATCGTTGCTGTCCCGCTTTTCGCGCTAGCGGCGTTTATGGTCTTCTTCTTTCGGAACCCGTCTCGTTCCATTCCTGATGAACCGAACATTGTAGTCTCTGCGGCAGACGGAAAGGTTACGCGCATCGAAGAAACAGAAGACGGCATGCTCGTAAGCGTGTTCCTGTCGCCTCTCGACGTACACGTGAACCGTTCACCGATCGCCGGCGAGGTCATTTCGATAAAGCGGTTCAAGGGTAAGAAACGGCCCGCGACGAGTAATGAGGCGAGTTCCACTAACGAAAGGAATCAACTGACCATCAAGGGTCAATCGATTACCGTGGTCTGCACTCAGATCGTCGGGATAATGGCGAGAAGGATCGTATGCTGGCCAAAAGAAGGGGATCGGTTGGACCGCGGCCAGTTGTTCGGGCTCATAAGATTCGGATCAAGAACCGATCTGCTCTTGCCAGCGCATGTTAGTATCAATGTCGAAGTCGGAGATAGGGTCCGAGGCGGCGAAACAATAATCGCAAAGTATTGAACGCGTGAAGTTTCTGACAATTATCGGAAGATGGAAAGTGATTCAAATACAGTGCACAAGGGCATACGGAAAGGTCTTTACCTGATACCTACCGCGTTCACTGCCGCGAACATCGCGATGGGCTTCCTCTCGGTCCTTGCGTCTGTCAGGGGTTATCAGATCATCGATTCGAACCCGGAACAGGCGGCCATTTACTTTAACTACGCAGCGAAGGCGATAGGGCTGGCGATCCTGTTTGACACTCTCGACGGTCGGCTCGCACGGATGACAAAGACTTCGACCGAGCTCGGCGTCCAACTCGATTCGCTCGCCGACGTCCTCACCTTCGGTATCGCTCCCGTTGTACTGGCATACAGTTGGGGTATCGGAGCGACGTTCAATGAAGCCGATTCGCTCCACAACATCGGAGTATTCGTACTGTTCGTCTACCTGATGTGCGGGGTTTTGCGGCTTGCGAGATTCAACCTTCAGGCCACCCGGCCGAGGGTTCTGATGGAAGGATCGCAAAAGGTGGACAAGAAGAACTTTGTCGGCCTTCCGATCCCTCCAGCGGCCGGACTGATCGCCGCGATCGTCCATTTCGGCCCTACGCCTATCAGCATTCTCGGCGAAAACATCGCGCGTTTCTATACGATCTCACTAATCGTACTGACCGCATCTCTCGGCCTTCTTATGGTCAGTACGCTCAAGTACACGAGCTTTAAGAACGTGGGGACCGGCAGGCGTAACTTCTACCTGATTCTCGTTCTTGGGACTATCGGAATGCTGATCTGGCTCTATTCTCAATATGTCCTGCTTTTGCTTGCCGCGACGTACGTCGGACACGGAGTCGTCTGGTATCTGATGGGACTGCTTAGAACGAGGTCGGGGACCGAAGCTGACGCGAGTACCGGCTAGCGGCGCCTTTCTTCGAGCGAAGTTACGCTCGCTTTTTTTCTCTTTGTCTTTCTTCCGAGCGGAACGAGTTTTACATCATCGGAGTATTCCCTGCCGCTTACAACAAGAAGCGTCAGAAGCGTAAGGAATAGGATCGTGATGGCGGAGATGTGCAAAATGAAATCGAACGCGCTGTGGACAAGGATCGAAAAACATCCGGCAAACGCGCCGAGCGCGACCCCTCGTCTGTAGCGGTTCTCCACTTTGATGTTCCTGAGGCCAGTGCGAAACAGGGCAAATAGGAAGAATGCCCCTATCAAAGCACCTACTACTCCCGCATCCGCAACTACTTCAAGGTAATCGTTGTGTGCCTGTTCGACCCTTTCAAAACCATTGTTCGGATCAAACGGCGTGTATGCGACTCCGAACGCACCGAGGCCAGCTCCAAAAGGAAGATGGTGTTGAATGACGTCAAGCGTGACCGACCAGATCTGAATCCGGTTCGTCGAGAAGTTGTCCGAGGTGGCTGTCTCTGCAAAGCGCGTAAGCGATGACTCGCCGCCTACGAGGATGGATCCAGCAACAAACACGATGATCAGAATTACTGCCATCGCGCCCTTCACGATCTTGTCTCGTGTGCCGCTCGTTCCAGTAGAAACGAAGACGAGAAATACAACTCCGGCAATGATCGACACGAATCCGCCACGCGAACCGCTGAGCAGGAGCGCGATCCCCATCAATCCAATCGCAGTTACATAGATCAGCCGCTTGTCTTTCTCTACCGCTCCGCCAAACAGCAGTCCCAAAGGCAAGGCTATCGACATTTCCATAAACGCAGCGAAGTTGTGCCGGTTTACGAAACTGCCGAAAGGCTCAGCATATTTGGATTCGTAGATACCGTAGATCTTGTCTGGGCTCAGGAAAGACTGAAGGATGGCAAAGAACGCAAAAATGAACCCGAAAATGGTGATCAACTGTACGATCTTTTTGATCCGCCTGACGCTATTCGTAAACACGAGCATCGAAGCAAAGAATGCGAACAACGCTACGAAATGTGCCGACGCAAGCCGGGTCCAGAAGGGGGCGACCGAAATTGTGTTGGGAACGGTCTCGACGCCGCCCGGAACAGCGACGCTGCCGAATGGGATGGTCTGTATAAAGCCGTAAATCGCTGCCGCGGCTATGGGGATCTGAAGCTGGGACTTATCAAACCTTATGGTGCCGCTGACAAGCGAATCGATTGCCCAAAGGATGACGACCAATACAACAAAAACATAGAAGAGAGCGATTATCGGCTGGTGAACCGTCCCGTATGCAAGGGTCGTCCAGACGATGGTCGCCAGCAGCAAGAAGAAAGCCAGCTTTCCCGCAAACGTATTCCCATTCCTCTTGAGATCGGCCGAATTCTCAGGCATCTGTTGATTCGGCCTCCTCACTCGGCTCGATGTCTTCGATCCGTTCTACCGTGAAATCGTCGTACCAGATCGTTCCCAGCATTGGACACGCCTCTCCGCAAAAGGCCCGGGCCGTCCTCAAGACGACACCTTCGGAATCGTCCGGCACACGGAACTCTACCGAGATCTGTTTCCAGTTGTTCGTGCCTCGCGGATAGGTTTCCGAAGCGGCAATTATCTTTCCTTCGCTGGCACTCAGCACCTCAAGCTTTGGAAGGCCCGCGCTCTGGAGTTCTTCCGTCTGGACCCAAAAGCTCACCCGGTAAGACTTTCCGGGCTCCAGGGCGACAGTCTTATAGACGTTGCCGAACTCCGCCTTCGAATAGCCTCCAAAAGAAACCTGGAGGCTTCTGTCTCCCGAGTGCTTTCTGCCACGGCTGAGCTGGATCCTCACCCCTTCTTTCGAATCGGTCTTCCAGGCAAAGAACGCGTCATCGCTCCGGCTGATCTCATTCTCAAAACCCGCGTTCTGAATCGTTTCAAAGTTCGTGCCTTCTTCCAGCCCCAACGAATTCGAGAACTCAATGGCGGTCTTCAGAAACCGCTTTTCAAACATCGCACGCGCGATCAGGGCTCCGACTTCCTTGTTCTGTGTTTTTGCTTCTTCCGAAAGCGAATTCCAGAGCTCGATGCTCTTCTTTGGCCTTTCGCGGGCAGCGTAAAACTTCGCAAGCCCGACGCGCATGTTTGTGGAGTCCCCGACCAACGAGTCGAGTCTGGTAGTATCCTGTTCGAAATAATCCCAGGTTATCGAGAAGACCTGCTCCCGATATACAGGATCGTTGTATGCGGCCTTTCGCAGCTCTTCAAACGCCTCTTCTTCCCTTCCGGCTCGCAGGTAATAGTTGCCAAGCTGCCATCGTGGAAGCGTGTAGGCCGGCGCGAGCTCTACCGCCCTTAGGAAGGACTGCTCGGCCATTTCCGGTTTGTCCAGCTGTTCGTAGGCCCGTCCAAGCTCAAGCCACCACGGATAATGGTATGGGGAAAGCCTTATCGTCTCCTTGTGGCCTTCGATTGAAGCTGCCAGGCTTTCGGGCGAGAACTCCTCGCCTTTGAGAACCGCCTCAAGCCAGCTACCGGTCGGATCGTCCGGCGAAAGCGTACGAACGACGCCCGCGATCTCCATCGCGTTCTGCTCGCTGGGCGCTGTTAGCTCCGCCAGCATGTTCCCTATCTGCCACTGGACAGCGTAGTATCCGAACGCCAGCGCGAAGACCACGACGACAGCGGCTGCAACGCGGCCTTTCCAGTTCCTGCTGCTGGCAACGATCAATTGTTCGTCAGATCGGTTCATCCCGGAAATACAGAAATTCCGCTTTCCCCGTCGGCGAGAAGTAACAGGAGACGCCGGGCGGCTGTGCGGATTCGCATCATTCTATCGAAATAGGCTCGATTTTGCATTCCGCGCTTAGAAACTTCTTTGCTTCGGGATAAACTCTTGTTCCATGGCACTCGACAGGAAGAAACAGGCAGAGGATGTGATCCGCATCCTCCGGAAGACATATCCCGACGCCCACTGCGCCCTGAATCATACAAGCCCGTTCGAACTCTTGGTTGCGACCATTTTGTCGGCGCAGTGTACCGATGAGCGCGTGAACATAGTTACCGCGGATCTGTTCCGGAAGTACCGAAGGCCCGAAGATTACGTGGCTATTGAGGAAGAAGAACTGCAGGACGACATACGGTCGACGGGTTTCTTCAGGAACAAGGCGAAAAGCATCAGAGGCGCGTCAGAGAAAATTGTGAACGAGTTCAGCGGCGAGGTACCTCAGAACATCGACGACCTTCTGATCCTTCCGGGTGTTGCTCGAAAGACAGCGAATGTGGTGCTTGGAAACGCGTTCGGGATCGCTTCAGGCGTTGTTGTAGATACCCACGTCAAAAGACTCTCATTCCGGCTTGGTCTCACAAAGGAAAAGACGCCCGAGAAGGTCGAGAAAGACCTTATCGAGCTAGTGCCAAAGAAGGACTGGGTGATGTTCTCGCACTGGCTGATCTTCCACGGCCGCCAGGTATGCAACGCAAGAAAGCCGGATTGCGGGAACTGCGTGCTTGAGAAGATCTGCCCTAAGAATGGGGTTGAGTGAGTTTGGTGAGTTGGCTGAGTTTTGTGAGTTGGGGATCGGAGCTTAGGCGTCCCGCCTGCAATGAGCGAAGCAAAAAGACAGAAACAAGATGTACAGGATGGAAAGGATTGGAGCGTTTTCCTGACCGCCCTCCCGAGTTGAATGCGAGTTGGAGTTTGGATCTCCCGATTCTTGTTTAGAGATCTGAAATCTGAACTTTGAGATATTCCCGCGGCTATGCCGCATAGATGTGCGGGAACTGAACACTAAAGCGGCGGAGCCGCAGGAAATAGTAATGCCCGTCGCTGGCGCTCCGGGTTCTGATCTCGATCTACCGGATCGCAAACGTGATCGTGTAGGTCGCATTTCCCCGGGTTCCTCCGACGATCACGCGATAATTTCCATTCGCTGGCAACTGTCCGTTCCAGGAAGTGCGGTCCGATCCGGGTTCCGCTCCCCTCAGGTAACCTTGCGGACCGCGGATCTGGAACACGGCGTTGTTTTCCACCGATGAGATATTGACGGACATCTGCTGGCCACCCTGGGCGCCGAGGACATATGTGTCGCGGTCGCCGCGAATTACGGCACCGTTGTACGAAGCCGAGCTGCGTCCTTTCGAAAACTTGACCGTCTTCGTTATCCCGCCCGGCTGCGGTTCGTCGCCTTCTTCTTTCTTGGGCAGCGCCGTTGCCCCGAAAGTCACTGTATAGTCGGATCTGTCGCCGGCTGTAACGACCTCGAACGTGTAGTTGCCGGTCTCAGGAACAATTTCAGAGAAGTTCGTCTCCCTGGCGTCCGGCGCGCTGATCCGCATTCCAAGAGGATCCGTCCCTTTTAAAAATGCCAGGCCGTCCCCGGAGCTCACCTTCACATTTATTCTCTGACCTTCAGTGACTCCGAAATTGTATGCGTGCCTAGTATCGCCTGTAACCGTGTCGTTAAAACTTTTCGAAGTCCGGCCCTTCGCAAATCTGACGGTGATCGATTTGTCTTTCCCGGAAATGGCCTGATCGCCGGAATCGGCATCGCCCGACTCTCCTTCTGCAGTCAGCTCAACCCCTTCCATCGGGTCCACCAGCGCGTCGTCGGGGACATTTTGTACCGAGTTTTCGGATGAATCTGAATTGCCGCTTTCGGTTCCCTCAAAGATACCGCAGGAGAGAGTGAAGGCCATCAGACAAAGGACGATCAGCAGATTGGTTGTCGATCTCAAGTCGCTCTCCTCAGAATTCGATTCCTTGTTGGGCATAAATTCCCGCGTTGAAAGGATGCTTTACCTCTTTCATCTCCGTAACGAGGTCTGCCTCTTCGACGAGTTCGTCGGGTGCATTGCGCCCGGTCAGAACGATATGCAGTGCGGGCTGGTCCTTTCGAACCTCGCGGATCACCTCTATGATCTTCTTTGTATCGAGGAACTTATAATCAAGTACGTAGATCAGTTCGTCAAAAACCAGCAGGTCGTAATCCCCGCTTCTGAGTTTTTCTTCACAAACTGACCAGGTCTCTTCAGAAGTCTTAATATCTTGGGCCTTGTCCTGAGTATCCCACGTAAAACCGTCACCCATCGTGTGGACCTCGACGCCGATCTTCTCCAGCGAGTCGTGCTCGCCATACCGGTCGGTCTTTGACTTCATGAACTGGATCATGCAGCAGTTCAGCCCCTGACCCGCGGCACGAACCATCAATCCGATCGCGCAGGTCGTCTTTCCTTTTCCATCACCTGTATTGACGATCAAAAGGCCGCGGGTCTTCTCTCGATAGTCCTCGCGGCGCCATTTGTATGGTTTTTCTTTTTTGTCAGACATCAGGGGAGTTCAAAGTTAAAGGTTCAAAGGAGGTTCCGAGAATCAGGGATCATGTGTCAGGGATCAGGGATCAGGGGTCATGTGTCGGGGGTCAAGTGTCACGCGTCAGGGATCAAGGATCACGTTTCATGTATCAGAGATCGCACGGAGGAAATCTCGGAATCCCCGACTCAACAGACTCAATCAACTCACCAGACTCACTAGACTCACTAGACTCGAGAGACTCAAAAGACCCGACAGACCCAAAAAGCTACGCCAGACTGTACTCGTTGCGGACATCGAGGGACGGATCAGATTCGAAAGCCAGATCGACCGCTTCATTCATGCGTTCCTCGATCTCGCGCTCCAGCTCGTCCCAATCGCCCGTAATCCTGAACCCTGCAGCGTTCTTATGGCCTCCGCCTCCGAACGACTCGGCGACCCTTGCAACGTTTATAGGCCCTTTGGAACGAACACTTACCCTGTACGTTCCTGGTTTGACCTCGCGCATATACACCGAGCCGAGCACCTCTTTCGCTACAAGAGGCATATTGACGAATCCATTGTTGTCGCCATCTACGGCGCCGGTTTCTTCTTTCATCGCGAGGGTTTGGCGCATTAGCGCGATCCGGCCCGACTCATCGCGGCGAGCTGTTGCGAGCACCTTCTGCAGAAGTGCTACCCGACTCCACGAATAGCTGTTGTAGACAGCTTCAGAGATTCGCGAAGGCTGGACGCCTACTTTAACAAGTTCCGAAGCTACCTTGAGAGTTCTTTCAGTCGTGTTTGGAAAATGGAAGGACCCTGTGTCAGTGACAAGCGCCATATAGACGCACTCGGCGATCTCCTTCGACACACGGCCGCCGATCGCCTTGCACAGGTTATAGATCATCTCGCCGACCGCGGAAGCGGTCGCGTCGATCCAGTTGATGGTCCCGAACTGTTCGCAGGTCGCGTGATGGTCGATGTTCACCACGAACTGCTCTTCAAGCTTCTCTATTCCGGGCCGGTCAACGTTCGAACACTCGATCACAAAAACCGCGTCGTATTCCCGGTCTATCTCGCTGACTCTGCGGATCTCATCTGCACCGGGCAGCTGGAGGTAAGAAGCCGGTATCCCGTCTCTTACGATCACCTCGGCTTCTTTGCCCAAAGACTTCAAGAGCCAGCAAAGCCCCAATGACGAACCCACGCCGTCACCGTCCGGCCTCACATGTGTTGTGATCCCAAAACGATTCTTGTTTTCAATTAACTCAACTACTTGGCTAAGCATCACAAGCGGCCGTCGAAACCGCCGGCCTGGTTCCGGCGGAGCCTTTTCGAGGCCCTATAATTCCTTCGTGTTATCAGTATTATCGGTATCTTCGGAGATCTCTTCCAGGATCGATTCGATCTTTGCGGCATTTTCCTCTACGGTGTCTCTCGCGAAATGCAGATGCGGAGCGTGATGAAGATTAAGGTTCAATGCGACCTGCCGCCTTACAAAACTCGTGGCTCCTCTAAGAGCAGACATCGCAGCCTTCTTTTCTTCCTCGTCGCCTTCGACGACAACATAGATGTTCGCATCCCTTAGATCTTCCGAGACCCTCACGTCGGTAACGGTTACGGCCGCAAGCCTCGGATCCTCAAGCTCATAGCCGACAATTTCGGAAATCTCTTCCCGAAGCGTTTCAGCCATTCTCTCGGGACGCCGCATATCAAATACCTTTAAAACCCGGATTCAGACAGCTACTCCAGTTCCGTCGGCGCGATCTCTTCTATCACGAACGCCTCGATCTCGTCATCGACCTTGATGTCGTTGAAGTTGACAAGGCTCATACCGCATTCGTAGCCCTGTTTCACCTCGTTCGCATCGTCCTTGAACCGTTTTAGCGAAGCGATGTCGCCACTCCAGATCACTACTCCGTCGCGGATCAGCCTCGCCTTGGCCTGGCGTCTGATCAACCCGTCCGTCACTCGACAGCCAGCGATCGTTCCAATCCTTGAAACCTTGTATGTTTCCAGGACCTGAGCCTTTCCAAGGATGACCTCTTTCTCGATTGCGTCGAGCATTCCGATCATCGCCGCTTTGATCTCTTCTTCGACCTTGTAGATGATCGAGTGGAGACGGATATCGACCTCGTCCTGTTTCGCGGTCTCGACCGCCCGGACACCCGGACGAACGTTGAATCCTATGATCACGACCGCAGATGCGTCGGCTTCGGCCTGCGTAGCAGATGCGAGAAGAACGTCTGATTCGGTGATAGCTCCAACTCCGGAACGGATCACGCGGACTTTTACCTTCTCGGTTGAGAGCTTTTCAAGGGTTGATTTCAGAACTTCGACCGAACCCTGCACGTCAGCTTTCACCACTACAAGCAGTTCCTTAACGTTTGCCTGGCCAAGTGATTCGATTCCGCGCTTGGTGGTCTTCATCATCGCGATCTGGCGAGCCTGCTGCTGCCTCTGATTCGCGATCGTCTGAGCCTTGTCAATGTCTGAAACTGCCTGGAATACGTCGCCCGCCTGCGGGACGCCCTGAAGTCCGAGAACTTCAACCGGCGTCGAAGGTTCGACCTCTTCCACCCGCTCGCCTCGGTCGGAGAACATCGCACGGACCTTTCCATAGAATTGCCCGACGATGAACGGATCACCAATTTTCAGGGTACCTTGCTGAACAAGTATCGTTCCGACAGATCCGCGACCCTTGTCGAGTTCCGCTTCAAGCACGACGCCGGATGCTCGCCTTGTCGGGCTCGCTTTGAGGTCCATGATCTCCGCCTGAAGAAGGACGGTCTCGAGCAGAGTATCCAGATTGTCGTGGTTCTTCGCGGAAACCGGGACCATCTCGATGTCGCCTCCCCAATCTACGGGGTTCAGGCCTTGCTGAGAAAGCTCCGTTTTAACCTTGTCCGCGTTCGCTTCAGGCCTGTCGATCTTGTTAATAGCGACGATGATCGGAACGCCTGCGGCCTTCGAGTGCTCGATCGCCTCGATCGTCTGCGGCATAACGCCGTCGTCCGCGGCAACCACGAGGATGACGATGTCAGTGGCTTTCGCACCTCGGGCACGCATCATGGTAAATGCTTCGTGACCGGGTGTATCGAGGAACACAAGACGTCTTTGCTCGTCCGGTTCATCAGGGCTCGGAACCAACACACTGTATGCTCCGATGTGCTGGGTGATCCCGCCGGCCTCTCCTTCGGCGATATTGTCCGAGCGGATCGCGTCGAGTAGCGAGGTCTTTCCGTGGTCGACGTGTCCCATGACGGTGACGACCGGGGCTCGCGGGATCTCGACGTCGTCGGAATCAGCAGCAATGAGTTCCTCGAACTCCTGCTCGATGACCATCTCCTCGAACGGCACAAAGCTGACCTCGACTCCAAAGTTCTCGGCAAGCTCAAAAGCAGTCTCTTCATTGATCGGCTGATTGAGTGTTGCGAAAATACCTTTCTTGACCAACAGCTGAACAATATCCCTTGGAGTGACGCCCAATCCCTCTGCAAACTCGCGGATCGTCGCTCCTTCGGTCAAACGAACGGTCTTCGATGTTTCTGCTTCGGTCTTGCCGATCTGGTCCGAAATACGTTCCTCGATCGAGCGTTTTCGCGGTGCTTCGAAATCGTTTTCCTGTTGGCGCGTACGGTCGGCGAACCGACGCCCCTTGCGCCCTCCCCTTCCGGGCCTTCGATTGTGGCTTGGCGGCGGCGTGTAAACCGTCTTCGGAGTTGCTGTCTCGCCCGGCGTGCCCCTGAGTTTTCGTTTTCTGCCTTTTGTCCGTTCGGTCTGGAGTTCTTCGGCCGAAGGCTTCGGCGTCGTGATCCTCTCACCCGGTTTTACGCCAGCCTCAAGCGCTTTCTTTGTAAGCTTGAGCCTGGTGACCGATCTGCCCTTTTTTTCCTCTTCCTTATCTTCGTCTTTCGCTTCAACAGGTTCCGCTTCTTCCTGTTCGATTGCTTCCGCAGCGTCAGCCTCGATCTCCGGAGCATCCTCCTCTTCAGCCTCCTTCTCAAGAACCTCCTTCCTGGAGACCTTCAAGACCCGTTTCGACGCTGGTTTCTTTTCCTCTTCTTTAGCCTCCGCCGGCTCTGCTGACTCAGCCTCTTCAGGTTCCGGCTTTTCTTCAGCCTTAGCAGGCTCCTGCTTCTTAAGCTTTACTACCTTCTTGGCCGCAGCCTTTTTAGGAGCTTCTTCGGCTTTGACCTCTTCGACCGGCTCCGCTTCGGCAGCTTCTGTCGCTGCCTCTTCCACTGCCACCTCTTCAGCTGGCTCCGGCTTCGCGACCTTTTTCTTCTTTATTACCTTGATCGTGCGCTTCGGCGCTTTGTCGACCTTAGGAAAATACTTGGTGCGAATCTTGTCCGCGAGTTCCTTCGGGACAGAGTTCGAGGGCACACTAACATCCGCGCCTTCCCGTCGAAGGTCCTCGAGAATGCGTTTTGTGTCCTGCTTAAGTTCACGAGCTAGGTCGTAAACCCTTATGTTCTTCCTAACGGCCATAAACTAAATCTTTTCTCGCCTGCCGCCAGTCGGGCGGCATATTCAAACCTTGTAAATGATCCCAGCGTCAGCGCGGGATCGCGGCAGGATGTTCTTGCCTACTCTTCTTCGTCTCCTGCCTGCTCTTCCTGATTCTCTACTGCGGCGTCGATCGCTGCAGCTTGTTCGGAAGCTTTGACTTCTTCTGCCGGCTCCTCGACTTCTTCAGACGGAGCTTCTGCCGCCGCTTCTTCAGATTCAGAAGCCTCTTCAGCGACCACAGCTTCGGAATCTTCGGCGGCTTCGGTCTCAGGCTGATCTTCAGCAGGTTCGGCCGCACCTTCTTCAGACACCGGCTCGTCCGCTTCTTCAGCCGACTCAGCTACCGCCGGCTCGTCCGCGACTTCCTCAGTAACAGCCTCTTCAGCAACCTCCAGAACCGGCTCTTCTGCGGTCTCCTCAGTTGCTTCCGCTTCCGCAGACTCGGCAACAGCCTCCTCAACGGCCTCGGTCGTTTCAGCTTCTGCAGATCCTTCAGCCGCCTCTTCTGCAGTCTGTTCAACGGCCGTCTCGCCATCGCCTTCTTCATGCGAGATGCCCAGCTCGTGATCCGCCTCGCTGACGACGGCCTCAAGGTCTTCCTGCGGAAGGTCCTTGAGTTGAACCACCTGCTTGGCGGAATCGAGAATCACCTGAGCCTCATCAAGACTTGTGTCGAGGATCTCGACGACCTCATCGACAGATGTATTGGCAAGCGCTTCAATGTCCTCGATGCCTCCCGCTGCAAGCGTTTCCGCCGCTGCCGGGCTCATTCCGTCCAGCTCGGAGATCGGGACCGCCTCGCCGGAAGCCATCATCTGGCCCATCTTCTTGGTGATCTCGGCCTTAAGGATCTCTTCGCTGATGATGTCGATGTCCCAGCCGACAAGCCTTGTCGCAAGCCTGACGTTCTGGCCGCGTTTACCAATGGCGAGCGAAAGCTGGTCTTCGACGACGATGACCTCCATTTTTCGTTCGTTGATGTCCGTAATCCTCACCTGCGAAACCTTTGCAGGGCTCAGGGCATTTGCCGCAAACACGGACGGCTCGTCGGACCATTCGATAATGTCGATCTTCTCGCCGCGGAGCTCCTTGATGATCGACTGTACGCGCGATCCCTTCATACCGACACAGGCGCCGACCGGATCAACGTCTTTCTCGTTCGAGGAGACCGCGATCTTTGCTCTGTCGCCTGGTTCGCGTACGGCCGACTTGATCACGACCGTGTCGTCATAGATCTCGGGGACCTCCATTTCGAACAGCCTCTTGAGAAGTTCCGAAGATGCGCGCGACACGACGATCTGCTGGCCGCGGAGTTCCTTGTTGACCTCTACAATGACAACCCTGACCCTTTCGTTGATGTTCCAGATCTCTCCGCGGGTCTGTTCCCTGCGGGGCAGGATCGCCTCCAGGTTGTTGCCGAGATCGACGACGATGTCGCCGCGCTCAAATCTTTTGACAAGACCGTTGATAAGCTCGCCGACACGGTCAACGTATTCGTCGTAGACCTTCTCCCGGACCGCTTCGCGGATCTTCTGGACGAGGATCTGCTTTGCCGTCTGCGCGGCGATCCTTCCAAGGTCTTCGGTCGGCAGCGGAAATGCCAGAATGTCGCCCAGTTCGATCTCGTCGTCGCCGGTCTCTTCGATCGCTTCGGTGAGTGAGATCTCAGTCGTGGGGCTTTCGACCTCTTCCACGACCGTCTTTAAAGCAGAGATCTCGACGATCCCCTCGTCGTCGTTCCAATCCGCCTGAATTCCCTCGCCGCCTTTGTATTCGGACTTGAACTGTTTACGGGCGGCCGCACGCACGGCGTCCTTCATAGCCTCGATAACGAGTTCCTTCTCGAGGCCGTATTCTTCTTTTAACGCCTCGATGCTTTGTCCAATCGATGTAATCATATTGTCCTAGCTCCTTCCCGCCTCTGCGGTCAGGACCCGCGCTTCTTAGATCTCTTCAATTCCCGCTCAATGTCGTACTCAAGATTCGCTTTCGAGATCGATGAGAGCGGTATGTTTACCTTTCCGGAGGTCCGGTCGTCAAAGACCACGTCGCCGTTCTCGATGGCCTCGATCCGGCCACGGAAGTTTCTCTGCCCGTTCATGGGCGAGTGCGTTCTAATCTTCGCCTGTTCCCCGGCAAACTTTCTGAAGTCATCGGTGCTGTAAAGACCTCTTTCTATGCCGGGAGACGAAACCTCTAATATGTATCTTCCGGGGATCAGGTCTACTGCATCAAGACGCTTCTCGAGGTCCTGGCTTACGGCTGAGCAATCGTCGTGGTTGATGCCGCCCTGCTTGTCGATAAAGACCCTTACAGAAGCCTTCTTTCCGAAACCCGAAATCTCGACGTGGACCAGTTCAAGCCCTTTCTTCTCTGTGACTTCCGCGGCGAACTCACGTACCTGGCTTTCGATATCCGACCTGTCCACGAACTTTCCTTACCCCAAAATAAAAAGTGGGCACGAAAACCCACGTTAGGCGTCCCCACGCTTTGCAGGAAACGAATATCTTACACGACACTGTTGTGGTAAATCAAGCCATATGTCAGATAACGGACTTGAGGTCTGCAAGGCACTTTTCGACTTTCGTGAGACCGCTTTCAACCAGTTTCAGATTGTCAGCATTTGGCTCTGAGGAAAGCTCTTCTGCCATGACCGAGAGCTCCTTGATCTCCTCGTGCAGCTTCTTGGCGCGCTTACGTTTTTCGCGGTCGTCGCCGCCGCCCCCTTTGGCGATCTTCCTCGCTTCTTTGATCCCCCAGTGCGTGATCCGCACCTCGCTGCCGCGACCGGTGTCAGATATCCAGCCGCTGCGATTCATTTGGCTGTGAATGTCCTTGTAACTGGGGAAGAATCCTGCCTTTTTGACGAGTTCCTTAAGATCTACGGATTCTGAGTCCTTACCGCCAGTCACTTCGTAGATCTTCTCGAGGATCTTGTGATAGACGTCCATAGAATATTCGCCCCGGCTTTCCCGGAGTCGTCTTCCTGCTTCTTATGTCGCGTAGGAATGGCCGACGCTCTTAAAACCGAGTTTGGCGCCCCCGAGGATGCCAGCGTCGTCACCAAGTTCTGAACGCGTAATCTTAACACGTTCAGCAGGTTCCTTGTAACATCTCGCCTTTATCTCTTTCATCAGTGGAGGATAAAAGAGCTCCCAGCTGGCCGCAGCACCTCCGCCGATAACGATGATCTCGGGATTCAGCGTGTTCACGAGACCGCCCAACATGATGCCCAGATAGTATCCCTGGATGCGGAATACCTCGCTAGCAGTCTTATCGCCTTTCATCGCAATCCTGTATGCGTCCTCCGCGGTAAGATCGCGTTGCTTGTTCAATTCCGATTCGGGATTGATTGCAGCAAGCTCCTGTGCAATGCGCACTACAGCACTGGCTGACGAATATTGCTCCACACACCCGCGGCTGCCGCATCCACACGGCACTCCCTCAGCTTCGACATTGATATGCCCGATCTCGCCCGCCGTGCCGTCAGGTCCCCTGAGGATTTCGCCATTTAAGATCAATCCGCCGCCGACTCCGGTCCCGAGTGTGACCATGATCGAATTGTCGACACCTTGGGAGGCACCAAGCCAGTGCTCGCCGATCGCTGCGGCGTTGGCGTCGTTCTCGAAGATCACCTCCATTCCCAGGTGCCCCTTAATGACTTCTGACATCGTTACGCCTTCCAGCTCGGGGAGGTTTGGAGCCTTCGATATCTTTCCCGTGTCCGAATTAATCGCCCCTGGAAAAGCAACGGCGACGGCAACAAGGGATTCCCCGACCAGGTTGTCTCGGCACTCGGTTCCCATTCGGACGATCGCCTCAATGATCGCATCGCCGTCGTGTGAGCGCGGAGTGGATTCCTTTGTCCTGTAGAGAATTTCGCCGGAGCGGCTGACCGCAGCCATCCGCATGTTGGTTCCGCCAAGATCGGTTGCGAGTACGATGTCAGTCATCAGATACAAAAGATCCGTTCGGTTCGTTGCTACTAACGGCGGGGGGACCCCATCCAACCGTATTACGAGCCGCAAACCCCGCGGCGAAAGTGTTCCGAACGGCAGAAGCCGCCGCCCAGGCGTAACTCAATTCAGCAAAACGATTAGAGCCTCTCCAAGTCGGTCGCGCCATGCAGTGAAGTTGTGTCCAGTCGGTCCTTCGGCATACCTGAATTGATATCCCTTGGCTCTAAGCATCACGTTGACCCGACGGGAGTCTTCAGATCCCTCGAGCGTGCCGTCATCTAGAAAGAAATTGAAATCGTCTCCTTTGTCGGGGTCGATTCGCTTGAGCGTCTCGATCACTCGTTCGTCATCGACCCAGAACGAGGCGCTCTGGGCTCCCACGTTCCGGAAAACCTCGGGATGCCGTAGAGCGGTCCAGATACTGGTGATCCCTCCCAGCGAAGCACCGATGATCGCACGGTTCTCTCGTCCAGGAGCTATTGTCGAGAAGTACTTGTTCTCGACTGCCGGCACAACCTCTTTCGCAATGTACTCTGCAAAATCGTCACTTGCCCAGTATTCCTTCATTCGGTCCACGGGATCCGTGAAGACCATCATGAAGGGCTCGACCTTCCTGGCCGCGATCAGATTCTCGGCGATGTTTATCGCAGCTCCATGGGAAATGTAGTTTGATCCATCGAGAAAGTAGACTACCGGCAATTTCGGCGCAATTCCCCGCCTGAAATATTCAGAGGGCAGATAGACCTTAACGATTCGTTTCCCGAATTTCGCGCTTTCGACCTCCATTTCTGCAACGCTCTCTGAGGGCAGTCCGCGGTCTTTGTTCTCAGCCCATTCAGTGGGTCGATATTCCGGCATTTCAATGATCGAGTTCTGATTGCCGACTCCGTTGTTAATTCTCTTCGGATTTGCGGGATCGACGATCCATTTGCCATCCACTATGAGTTTATATTCAAGTCGCGCATCTATTTGCAGTTCGAGGCTGACGGCGTGAAGACCGTCCGAGATCTTTTGCATGAAAATGCGTCCCGGACTCCAATTCGTGTTGTCACCCGCGACCATTACCAATCCGGCCTCTCCCTTGTAGAAAATGACTGCACGGGATGCCTCTATTATCGGTCCGGAGTCAGCAGCCCTTATCTTCGCAATGGTCTCTGCGCTGAGCGGTTCAGGTTTGACAACCCCAGCGGGCCGGATCTTTACGCGCTCGAACGCTGTAGCCCCGGAAGGCATTGTATAGCCGAGCAAGGCGATCTCTTCTTTTTCCGGAGCTACGATCGAGATCGTGAATTTTCCGTCCTCGCCGACCTCCAAAAGGCTGGTTTCGTCGTTGAACCTGAATCCGATCCTTGTGCCTTTTGGAGCCTCGCGCGAGTACGAGAACTTCTCTCCGGGTCCGACCGGCAAGGGCGCAACCTCATCCATTCCGCCGAAATCAGTTGCATTCGGGGGGATACCGCCTTCTACATACCGCTTATAGACAATGGAAGGAGTGTCTAGATTTTTTCCCGCCTTCAGGTTGACCGCAAGCCGTACAAATTGCGCCATCGACCAGGCGAGCGGTGTCGCAGAGCCTGTCCCTTCTCCGAAGGTTAGTTCAGGAACAAACTGACGGTCGATGTTCTTTGGAGTCTCTTTCTTGTCCCAGACCTGCTCGGGGATCATAAGCCCTTCGTTGGCGAAATCGGCCATGTGATCGAGGCGGCTCGATGCAGAGCGATGGGCGACTATCGATCGCAGGTTCAGCAATTCCAAGACTGGTCTGGGGTTTATCGGCATTCTTCCGTACACTGGATGCCCTGTGTAGTTCTCTTCTCTCGATGTCTTGTTACTGCCTCCCGACTCCTCGCTGACTTCTGACTTCCGGCTGACTTCTGACTTCTGACTCCTGACTTCTGTCTTGCCCGTCGCTACCGCTCCGGGTACTGATTTCCTGTCTTCTGTCTCCTGTCTCCTGTCTCCTTGCGCAAGCGCCAACTCATACTGCCCCCGCTCACCCGATAACAGCGTCCATAGCCTTCCCTTTCCGGTGTACTTGCCGTCCCAGTTCCAGCGGCGGCCGTCGTCCATCTCGCCGTAGCCGTCATTGTTGTAGCGATAGAACGCAGGGCCGTTTGGCGTTTCCACCTTGATCAGGTCGTCGATCACCTTTAATGACTTCGCGATCAGAGGATCGTCGGGGGGCTTGATCCCAAGACGTACGAGCTCAAGAAATCCCGCATCGACAATGTCGCGTTCGTCGTGTATTCCGCCGCCGTTGTTTAGTTCTATCTTCTCGCCCGCGTTCGGATCTCCGTTCTGGGTGATCCGCAAGTAGTAATTCCCGTCGCCGTGTTTTCCGGTCGTGGTCGCGGTCCACATTTCCACTTTCCGCGCCCAGTCGTCAGCCGCCGCCTCGTAGATCAATGCCGAAGCCTCGTCTTTGTTCCAGCGCGCGATGTCGGCGGCGCAGATAAGGCCCGCGATCTCGGCTGCGATCGTCGAAGGCGAATACCCGCTCTCTTCTTCCCACCGTTCCTGAGGCGTCGAAGGCCCGTTCTTCACGATGAAATCGGCAGCCTTTTTCAGGTGGTTCTCGTACGTCGCTTTGTCGGTTTTTCCCAACTGCCAGGCCATGATCAGCGGATACGCGACCTCGTCCATCTGCAGCGACTTGAAATGCGGGCGCCCGTCGAGCCACGTGTTCTGGTGAAAACTTCCGTCGGGTTTCTGCTGATACTTGAGCAGGTAGTCGAGAGCCCTTTCAGCCGCCTCGCGATCGCCGAGGGCGAGATATGCGGTGAAGACGTGATAGAGGTCGCGCGGCCAGACGAGGTGATATCCGCCGATATCATTTTCATTGGCGTTCTCGCCTCCGCCCCAGGGAATGGACATCGAGGCGACGTTCGCGCCCCGGAAGGTCTTGTCCTCGTGAGCCTTGAGGACCATCGCCGCCATGTTGAACTGTGCCTGGTGATCGGGATCGACCTCCGGAAGCGTTGCGACATAATCGGCCCAGCCTTTGTCGTAGGCGGCTTGAACTGTCTCGAACGGTTCCAGCTGCGATTCAGCGGAGCTCTTCAGGACATTGCTTGTGGTCTCGATCGAGGTCGCAATTACATCTTCAACTGATTCTCCGAACGCCAAGGTCAGAGTGAATTCACCTGGCTCGAGAATTCGCGCCATCTGAACGACGTTTCCATCTGCGGCCTTCGCGAATAGCTCTCGAATCTCTCCATACCGACTTAACTGATCTACGCCGAGATACTCGTTCGTAAACTCTCCGAGTCGGACACTGGACTGAAGCAGTGAAGCTATTTCCTCGTCCCAACTGATCAAGCCAGCCAACGATGCTTCGACCGCCGTAACTTTAGCCTTGCTGCTTCCAAGAGAATCAGAATCGAACACTCTCCCTACCAAACCCAGGTAGTGCCCGGTCCCTGAATCACCCATCCCGCTATTGGACAGCGAGGGATCATAGTAGACAAAGAGTTTTAGTCCGGGATCCTCAGGTTCGAAGTTGATCTTTATCCACAAAGTCTCCGCGTTGGGATCGGTCGCGTAAGTCTTTGTGATCTTCCACTTGCCGGACTTCGCCGTATTGATCTGCTGAAAACTCAGGGAGTCAGGCCGGAGAACTTTTAGCTCATGAATCGCGTCGTCGAACTCCGTCTCGACCTTTTTCGTCTCCGGATCGACAACGACAAACTGAAGGAAATGCACGTTTGGAGTCTCGAGATTGGGGTAATAGACCTCTGTGAGGACTCCGTTGGCGAGCGTAAACCAGATCTTGGAATCTGAAGTTGCGGAAGTTCCGACCGCCTGCTTTGCGGCGGTAGCCCAGTGGGCGTCAGCTCCGGGACCGCCGGGAGCCGCACCTTGCGGAAAGGCAAAGGTGAAAAGTAAAAGGTATGAAGTAAGAAGGAGAAATGTGTGCTTCAGAGCTCTATGCAGCTTCACTTTCATTGTTCCTCTTCGTGCGTCTTCGTGCCGCTTCGTGGATAACGTGCCTGGAAGTTTCGCCCTTGCTCACGCGCCGGCTGCTGACACCGCGAATTCGGGGTTCGAACTACACACAGTTTAGCGGCGGGCTTGCCCGCCTCTTCATAAGCGAATCAACGTTCGATCGTCAAACAAAGAAAAATGTGAGTAGAAAGTGAAAGTTGGGCTTGGGCAAATTCAAGAAATAGGATTTCTTCGCACGTGCATTCCCCTCAGTTCTCAGTCCTTTCTTCTCAGCACCCTGAGCGGGCGGGCAAGCCCGCCGCTAAACTAAACTCGATTCACGATTCACGGTTCACGATTTACGATTCACAATTCACGATTTACGATTCACAATTCACTATCCACTAATCAAACGACTGAAAAACCGTCTTCGCGCTTTCCAGCGACTCGGAATCGCCGATCAGAGTGAGGATGTCGTTGAACCGCAGAACCGTAGCGCCGTTGGGCGCCATCATCTTGCCGTCCCGCCTCAATGCAACAACGAGCGCGCCGCGCAGATGAAGCTCGGCAAGGCTCTTGCCGACAGCAGACGCTGATCGGACCCGCACCTCGTCGATCTTCTCTTCCTCAGGTTCTTTTCCAGCGAGCAGTTTCAAAAGCGAAGGCCGCAGCACCATGTTCTCAAGGATCGCAACCGAAGCCTGAACCGGGCTCATCGTTTCGATCCCCGCGTCCTGAAACGCAGAGATATTCGAAGTCGTGTTCGCGCGAGCAACGATGCGTACATTCGAGAAATTGGACCTGATGACCTGACTGATAAGAATGTTCACTTTGTCGCTCGGAGTAGCAACGATCACTGACTTCGCATCTGCCACTCCCGCCTGCTTCAGTACATCGACATCCGTCGCGTCCTTGCAATAGACGTTCGTGTCCTTGATCTTTCTTGCCTCCGAACAGTTGTCCTCGTCAGTGTCGATGATCGAGATCATCTCGCCCGCCTGAACGAGCCTCGTCGCAAGGAGTCTTGCGGTCTCATCCGCTCCAACAATTACCGTTAGTCTTGGCATAACTTTGAAAAACTTTGCCATCCAGCCGGCGGCCGTCCCCTCGATCAGCACCGTCCCGAGTATAACGGCGAACACAAGCGTGACCATCGTCGTGGCGTCAGTAACCAGCCCCGCATCATTGCCTTTTGTGCCGCGTTCGATCAACTCGAGAGAGAAGAACGTCGCCACAGAGGCGGCTACGATCCCTCTTGGCCCTAGAAACGAAATGTAGAGCTTCTCGTTCCGCCGCAGTTCCGAACCCATCGTGGACAGGAACACTCTGATGGGCCTGACGGCCACCATCACCAGGGCGACGACCGCGAGACCCTGCCATCCCAGCGAATACAGATCGGAGAGCTTCAGGCTGGCTGCGAGAAGTATGAACACCGCCGAAATGGAAATCGAAGCGAGGTCGCCCTTGAATTCCTTGACCTCATCCTTGTTCGGAATATCCAGGGAACCGACAGCGATACCAGCAACAGCAGCCGCAAGAACCCCCGATTCGTGACGGAAAAGCTCGGCCACCGTGTAAGCCACCAGCGCACTTCCAAGTATCCCGAGCCGTGTGAATTTCGAAGGAAGGAGGTGCAGGCGGTTTGATACAAGCCAGATGAACAAAGCAACGAACACACCCGCAAATGCTCCGGCCGCAACCGTTTCCAAACCGTGAGTTACTACTGTGGTCCATTCCCCAGGTTCGATGATGGCGGTGAATACGACCGCCGCGAGAATGACGCCGAGAGGATCGGCGATGATCGATTCGCTTTCCAGGGTCGAACGGACGCGGCGGTTGACATTCACCTTTTCGAGAATCGGTGTAATGACGGTGGGCCCAGTTACCGTAACGATCGCGCCAAAAAGAAATGCTATGTCCCAGTCTAGGCCGATAAGGTAATGAGCCAGCGTGCCCGCCAGCACCATCGTGATGATCAGCCCGACCGTAACCAGTCCGGTTACAGCCCGCGACGTATGCTTCAGATCGTAAACGTTGAGCAGCAGGCCGCCCTCGAAGACGATGATCGCGACGGCAACACGCACGATCAGGTTTAGCGCATCACGCTCCCTTAGGATTTCCGGCTGGACGAGGCCGATCAGATCCGGGCCAAACAAGACTCCGACGATCAACAGCGGACCGGTCGCCGGAATTCTTATCCTTTCAGCAAGGATCTGCGCCATCGTCCCGATAACCAGAACGCAGACGAGCGTCGCCAATAGTGCAAGTACAGGCGAATGCTGATTAAGTTCGATCAGGAATTGGCCCATCGTGGGTTAGGATCTTTCCGGAAGGATAGTGAGTGGATTCCGCTCTCGGCGGACCGGTAAAAAGGGTTCATAAGCCTGAAACGAATTCACGATCTGCCGTCTGACCGGTCGCGGCGGCCATCACGGCTTCCGGCTTCGCTTCCTTCCGTGTGAATTCTCCGGTCTTACGCCCCTCGTGTAAAACGATGACGCGGTCGGACAAACCAAGAACCTCCGGAAGCTCGGAGGAGATCATCACGATCGCCAATTCATCTTCGGCCAGCGAGTTGATCTCGGAATAGATCTCCTGTTTTGCACCGACGTCGATCCCCCGAGTCGGTTCGTCGAGAAAAAGGACCTTTGGCTTTGTCAGGAGCCATTTTCCAAGCACGACCTTTTGCTGGTTTCCGCCGGAAAGCGTTCCCGTCACGGTCATCGGCGAATTCGCTTTCACCTTTAGCTTCTCCATTGCCTTTTTGGCCGCGGCCTTTTCACGAGAGCGATGAGTGACAAACCTGCCCGAGACCTTCTCAAGGCAGGCTAGTGTCGAATTATCCTGGATGGTTTGATCGAGGATAAGTCCGAACCTCTTTCTGTCCTCAGTCACAAACCCGATCCCGCTTGCGATCGCGCTCTTGGGAGAATTGATATGCACACGCCGTCCATCTACCAGAATGTCTCCCGAATAACTCCCGCGCCACGCTCCAAACATTGCCATCAGAGATTCGCTTCGACCTGCCCCCATAAGGCCTGCAATGCCAAGCACTTCTCCCTTTCTTACGCTAAACGACAGGTTGTCGACGATCTTCTTGTCGGGATGGTCCGGGTCAAAGACGGTAAGATTGTTAACCTCGAAAACCACCTCACCGAACTGGTGTGTGACTTCCGGAAAGATGTCTCCAACCTCGCGGCCGACCATCAGCGCGATCACACGGTCCTTGTCGAGTTCCGATGTCGGGTATGTACCGACCGCATTTCCGTCACGAAGGACCGTGATCCGGTCGCTCATCCGGAAGACCTCTTCAAGCTTGTGGGAAATGTAGATCATCCCCACTCCTCGCGCCTTGAGCCTTTCGAGAATGTCAAACAGCGTCTTCACCTCGGCATCCGTAAGAGCCGCGGTCGGTTCGTCCAGGACAAGAATCTTGGCCTCCTGAGCCAGCGCTTTCGCGATCTCGACTAGCTGCTGCTGACCGATCCCCAGGTTTCCGACTTCAGATGTCGGATCGATCTCCATATTCAGGTCCCTTAGTAGCGCCGCTGACCGATGATAGAGTTCGTTCCGGTCGATCACTCCGAAACGCGATGGCTCGCGGCCTAGAAAGATATTCTCGCCTACAGAAAGCTCCTTAACGAGAGACAACTCCTGAAATATGATCGCGATGCCGGCTCTTTTCGCTTCGCTGATGCTATGAAACTGCTGTAAGTCGCCGTCGATCGCGAACTCGCCTTCGTAAACTCCGTACGGATAGACCCCGCTTAGGATCTTCATCAGAGTCGATTTTCCTGCACCGTTCTCACCGACAAGCGCATGAAATTCGCCTCCGTAAAGGTCCAGGTTTACGCTATCGAGCGCCTTCACACCTGGAAATTCCTTGGTAATGGATCTCATTTCCAGGAGAGGCTGATTTTCAGGTGACATGTTGTTTTTTCTTGTTACGGGAGCAACCTCAGAAGACTCCGAAGTTTATCACGCGCTGGTCCACTGGTCACTTGCGTGGTTGTAAATCGTGAATGGAGAAGATTGATTAACCGCAAAGGCGCAGAGGCGCTAAGTTGTTGGAGAACACGGTACCGACCTCGGATCTATTAACCTTGGGCTTCAAGCAAATGAGTCCTATCAAACAAGATTGAAACTACTGACTCCTTTCGATCAGGATTGAAACTACTGAGTCCTCTCAATCAGTAGTGAAACTAGTTAGTGCTCGTTACCAGGAATTAAACTTCTGATTGCTCTTTATTCAGGATTTAAGCTACCGAGTGCGGTGAATCAAATTCCCTAAAAATCTTCGCGCCTCGGAGCCTCTGCGGTTAACATCTGTCATGCCCGTCGCTCGTGCTCCGGGGTCTGATCCGTACACGATTCACGAACGAGTGTCCCGTCCGTATGTCTTAGCCATCTTTCTCAAAAGCCTCGCATGTTTCTCGGTGAGATCGCCTTTCCTGAACCGCCATTGCCAGTTTCCCGATTCCGTCGCCGGCAGATTCATACGCGCTTCGTTGTCTAGTCCTAGCACATCCTGCAAAGGGACGATCGCGGTGTCGGCGACGGAGGCGAAAGCTCCGCGGATGAGGTCCCAGTTGATCTTCTCTCCGTCGGAGTCCAGATATTCCAGAAAGTACTCCCGCTCCCTTGAATTGTGATCGGACTTTTTCTTCTTCTTCCTCGCCGTACCCTCATACCAACCCACCGTAGTGTCATTGTCGTGCGTGCCTGTGTAAACGACCGTGTTTGGAGTGAAGTTATGGGGCAGATGCGGATTATTGGCGTCTCCTCCGAATGCGTACTGGAGGATCTTCATCCCCGGAAAACCGAACCGGTCCCTAAGGGACTCGACATCCTCGGTTATAACGCCGAGGTCCTCGGCGATCACCGGGATCTCGCCAAACTCCCTGAATAACTCGTAAAAGAGCTCACCACCCGGGACTTCGACCCATTCCCCATGCTCGGCTGTTTCGTCCTTGCCAGGGACCTCCCAGCTTGCGGCAAATCCACGGAAGTGATCGATACGAACTATATCGACCATCTTCAGAGCAAACCGAAATCGCTCGATCCACCAACGGAAACCCTCGGACCTCATCTGTTCCCATCTGTAAATAGGATTTCCCCACAACTGACCGGTCTTTGAGAAATAGTCCGGCGGGACGCCTGAAACTACTTCCGGGCTTCCGTCCTGGTTCAGCTTAAAGTCTTTCGGCCTGCTCCACACATCGGCAGAATCGAAAGCCACAAATATAGGAATGTCGCCGATGATCCTGATCCCTTCGCCGTTCGCAAATGACTTCAGGCGATGCCACTGCCGGAAGAAGAGGAACTGGAAAAACTTGTGCCTAGAAATCAGATCGAGAAGATCCTCGTGTGTTTTCAGGACAGCCTCGTGCTCGCGGTTCTTGAGCGCAGGCTCCCATTCCAGCCAGCTGCCCGGCTTCTGAGTTTCCTTGATGGCCCTGAAGAGCGCGTAGTCGTCGAGCCAGAATGCGGCCTCTCTGAGGAAGGACTCAAATGCCGATCTAATTTCAACTGCGGAACTCCTCTGAAAGCTCTGGTACGCTTTCTCAAGCAATTGCGCTTTCCATTCGATTACCCGCCCGTAATCGACTCTGTCAGCTGGAAGTTCTTTTGGAGGGTCAACGTCTGTCCGGTTGAGAAGGCCGTCTTCGACAAGAAGCTCAGGAGAGATCAGGTTCGTGTTCCCGGCGAAAGCAGAAAAACTTTGATAAGGAGAATCCCCATAGCCGGTAGGACCAAGGGGAAGGATCTGCCAGTAGGCCTGGCCTGCACTCTTGAGGAAGCTAACGAATTCCTTCGCCTCCTGTCCGAGATCGCCTATGCCGTGCGGGCCGGGTAGTGAAGTTGGGTGCAAAAGTATTCCGCTTGCTCTATGAAGTCGCATCTGCCTCTAGTCTTTATCCTCGGGCGTCTGTCCAAGTAATCTGCAATCGTGATCCGTTGATCAGGGCCAAAGAAAAAGGGCGGACGCACCCGCCCTCGGATCCACACAGTCACCGAACGATAATTGCGCCGCTATATTATCGCAAGCCTATTGAGGTAAGTCTTTTCGCGACTTCGGGATCAACGATCCTGCCCACCGGATAGATGCCGGTTCGCTCCTTGAATCCGGAACGCTCATAGAAGAAATAGAGACGGGCTCTCGGGTTCTTCGCAAACTCTTCGTCCTTAAGTTTCTCGTCAAACTCCCTTCTCAGGCTTGAATCTTCCCTGAGCATCCTGGCGGCCATCTTCTCGAGCACGTATGACTCCGCATACTCCTTTGACTCAAAGATCGCATTGAAAAACCCCCAGTAGAAAAGCGAATCGGGGCCAGACGGCTCAAGCAAATGGATCGCGACAGCAGAGGCTCGCTGGGCAAGCGGGACGACAACGGAATTTTTTGGAAACACACGGTTTCCTGTTACTGTCTCGGACTCGGCCTGGAGAGAGATCCTGCCTTCGAAAGAAGAATCCGCCCATTTCGGATTCTTGAATATGTAGCCCTCGACCTCCAGTTCTGTTTCATCAGAAAGCCTGAAGAACTCGACACCATGTACTGTCAGTCTGTCGATCGCATCCGTCCATTGCGGAGGCAATACATAGTAGGAGGGGACTACGACAGATCGAGTCACTTTCGTATCGTCATACCAAGGCACCTGATAATCCTTCGCCTCGTTTCCGTAGATTGTTTGATCAGAACCGGACACGCCCGATGGTTCAAGCCTGATCTCAACTCCTTTTAAGAGGTATTGCCTGCTCGGTTCGCGTTCGATCGACATCGCAAGCGGGAACTCCTGTTCGTCCTTGCCCCGTGTCATAGCAGACTCGTCGGCTGCCCTGTTCGCAGCGATCAGGGAGTCTTTGCTTTGCCCGGCCTCACGTATCATCTCTTCAAGCAGATCGTAGGTTCCACGAACCCTCGATCTGTAATCCTTGAGTGAATGAGCCTCGATCAGACGCCCGATCCGGTTCTGCAAAGGCGTATAACCGGTTGCAAATCTTGGGGTTGCAACAAATGAGAAGATCCCTTTCGTAGGGTCGCCCCGGTCGGCGAACTGGAGATATGGTGAAAGAAGGTTTCCCTTCTCCTCGACCCTCGGCACAACCCTTTTTTGAAAATGCTCGGCCATCCAGTCGGTCAAAACGGAGGGCATTTCCTGATGCCGAGCGTATTCCCACGTGATGTTGTATCTGTAATCTGCGCCGTCGGTTACATGGCAGTCAATGAAAAGATCAGGTTTCCATTCATTCCAAAGCTTAAGCCAGGCGCGTGTTTCGGGATTGTCCGCCTTCAGGTAGTCACGATTCAGATTCTGGTTAGCCGAATTCGCGCGGAACCCCATTTCCTCAGGTCCATTCTGGTTTATACGGTTGTATTTGCTAAAGAGCTCGTGCCCGTCGACGTTATATATAGGTATAAAGAGAATGACTGCGTCCTTCAGAAGTGCCCGCTTCTCGCCTGTCACCGCGATATCTCTAAGCAGCGCCAACCCGGCATCTTTTCCGTCTGATTCCCCGGCATGGATCGCCGCCTGTATCAGAATCACTGCCTTTTCCGTTTTACTTCTACGCGCTTGCTCCGCCGTGGAAACACCGTCTTCAGAAACAATAAGGAGCGGTATGTCCCAGCCCTCCGGGCTTTTGCCCATCGACGTGAACGAAACCTGCGGCGACGAGGACGCGAGACGTCTTGCGAAAGCTATTGTTTCCGGATATCGAGCTGTTTGCCTGTAATCGGTCCTTTCCGCGAATGTTTGCCATTCGTCCGGCACGTTGATGGAAGTTGTCTGGCCGTTGACAGCTGTTCCGGTAAGCAAGAATACAGACAGGATTAGCAGTTTTGTAGATATTTTATGGAACATTTGTTGTAGAGACCCGAAAGGTCAGGTAGACTAGAAAAGGCACTCGCCGGAACCGTCCGGAGGGCGACAAACTTCCCTTTCCTACCTGTTTGAAACCCTAAGACTTTCAGATCAATTTTGCGGGTTGTGCGCAAGGTGGGGCAGGTTTGTTTGTTGAATCTAAAGTGTGATATAACCGTGGTTAATTTCCGACGTCCACACTATACCCTAAATCAGCAAGCTTTCTACCTGTTCCTGAACAGGCAAGCCGATTTTGTTGACATCGGTAATCAATTCGTGTAAAAGTTTCAAGTGGTTGTATTTCAAATACATATATACCTTGGGAAGCAGAGGAGAATTATGAAAATCGGAAGAATCGAAAGCAAGGCACTGTCCTTTTGTCTGATGGTTGCGATCCTGGCAACTTACTCGATGGTGGCCCTCGCAGGTGAGGCCCGAGTGGCAGGGGAGATAGTGGTATCGGGGACGGCTGTCGATGGAATCGCTCCGGTGGTGCTCGTGAATGGCGAGCAAGCCAAGAGCGGCCGCTCTATTTTCACTTCGAGCAGTATCGTTACAGACAAGTTTTCATACGCAACAGTTAAGGTCGGTTCGCTTGGGACCGTCAGAATCGCTCCGGAGACCAGCCTCACCATTTCGTTTGATGAGAATGGAGTAAGCGCTGCATTGGTTAGTGGAACTGTTAGTGTGCTTAGCGCCGAGAATGCAGTTAGCGTTGCTTTACCAGACGGAACCGTTTCGAATCTGACGGCCGGAAAGAGTGCTTCCACTGTACAGGATGATGATGATGACGATGACGCCGGTGCCGGCGCTTGGGTGCTTTGGGCTCTCGTCTTCGGCGGTGCGACGGCTGCCATTATTTTTGCGGTCGCAAGTGATAATAACCGTGTAAGCCTCGGTGGCAACGGCGCGGTGATCAGCCCGTCGGTCTAAGATCAAAACAGTTTTTAGCGCCTCGATGCTTATCCGTCAGAGCGCATTTTTCTAGGAGGAGATTGGATCAAATGCTCGGCAAAATCTGGATCAAAAAGTCATTAACAGTACTCTCTGCATTCGCAGTTCTAGCTGCTTATTCCAGCGTAGCACTCGCGGCCCCCAAGGATGTCAAGGCTTCTATCACCGTCACTGGTGCGGTAACGGTCAATGGTCAGGCGGCGGTTTCCAATGCCACGGTAGTTTCCGGCAGCGTAATCACAACAGGCGCCAACTCCAGCGCGGTAGTCACAATGAGTGACAACGGGCGGGTTGAGCTGCTGGGTGAGACTTCGATCACTCTCCGCTACACCGATAACAGCATCGTCGCGATGCTGACTTCTGGAGCGGTCAGGGTATCGAACAAAGCCGGGATCTCTACAACCGTTACCACAAAGAGTTCAACTGTGGTTTCTGACACCGGCCAGGCCAATCTCTATCTAGTCGACGTCGGCTGTGGAGACGACACGAAGTGTGCGCAGACGTTTGTAGAAACGACGACCGGACTAGTAACGATGAACAGCGGTGCGACAAGCAAGCAGGTAGCTGCTGGCACAGACGCAACGGCCGGTTCACCATCGCAAACGGGTTGTAAGCCTTGTTTGCGTCCCGGTTCCGCTCCACCGGTCAGGCTTGCAGGAATCCCCTTCTGGCCGCTTCTCCTCCTTGCAGGTGGAGCCGCTGTAGGTGCGGTGCTTCTTTCAGATCAAAAAGATGACGATCCGGATGATCCGGTGATCGTCATAAGCCCTATAAGCTAAAGTCAGTCCAATCTCAGATTTATTGCGGGTTGTGTTTTAAGTAACATAACCCGCATAATTATGCCTTCGTTTGTGAAACTTTTAACAAAGAAATTTTCTGGATGGTACTAAAAGGACTATGCATATCGCAGTTATAGGAACTGGCTACGTCGGACTTGTCACGGGCGCCTGCTTTGCGGAGTTTGGCGTTGAAGTGACCTGCGTGGATGTAGACGAAAAGAAGATAGAGAATCTCAGGAACGGTATCATTCCGATCTACGAACCGGGACTAGACAAGATCGTTGAAAAGAACGTAAATGCTGACAGGCTTCATTTTACGACGGACCTGAAGAGTGCTGTAGAAGCGGCGCTTGTGATCTTTCTGGCGGTTGGCACACCTCCGAAAGAGGACGGTTCGCCCGATATGAGCTACTACAGGCAGGCGGCACTGGACATTGCGAAGGCGATGAACGGCTACAAGGTGCTGGTCACGAAATCGACGGTGCCCGTAGGTACCGGAAAGTGGCTTCGAGAATTCGTTTCGGAAAATACGGAAACGGAGACAGATTTCGGTATCGCTTCCAATCCCGAGTTTCTCAGAGAGGGCGCGGCGATAGAAGATTTTATGCGGCCCAACCGAGTCGTGATCGGAAGCAACGAGGAACATGCGATCGCGATCATGAAGGACCTGTACCGGCCCTTGTACCTGATCGAGACCCCGGTCGTGATCACTTCCCTTGAAGCTGCAGAACTTATCAAGTACGCCTCGAACGCGTTTCTGGCGACAAAGATCACTTTTATAAACGAGATTGCCAATCTTTGCGACGCGATAGGCTGTGACGTTCATGACGTGGCGCGAGGAATGGGAATGGATAACCGCATAGGCAAGAAGTTCCTGCATCCCGGTCCGGGATACGGCGGATCCTGTTTTCCGAAGGACACAAGGGCGCTGACCACGGTCGCAGATCAGTTTGGTGTTGAGACTCTTATTGTCGACGCAGTTATCGAAGCGAATGACCGTCAGAGGCTCGCGATGATTCCGAAGATCGAAAAGCTCGTTGGAGATTTCGAAGGCAAGAAGATCGGCGTTTTGGGGCTATCATTCAAGCCGGAAACCGACGACATGCGCGAATCGCCAGCGATCGAGATCGTTTCCGAGATGTTATCGAAAGGCGCTTCGGTCAGAGCTTTCGACCCGGTCGCTATGGAGGAAGCGTCGCATGTCTTGTCGGACATCGAGTTTGCGGAGAATGAGTACGACGCCATAGATGGTGCGGATGCTATGGTCATCATTACGGAATGGAACCAGTTCCGTGCTCTCGACATGCAAAAGGTAAAGGCGCTGCTGAAGGCTCCGAAGGTCGCAGACCTTAGGAACATCTACGAGCCGGATGATATGCGGGAAATGGGGTTTGAGTACATAGGCGTGGGACGATAGGCGACGCCTTCCCTCTGACAGAATGCCGGAATTTACGAAATGTCTTGTAACGGGAGGAGCGGGTTTCATTGGCTCGAATCTCGCCGATGAATTGATCCGACAGGGTCGCGACGTAAAGATCATCGACGACCTTTCGACGGGATTCCGCGAGAACCTAATGGAGATATCGGGTCAGTTTGAGTTCATCGAAGGCGATTTGAATGATCCGAAAGCGCTCGAAGAGGCCGTAAGCGATGTCGAGGTCGTATTTCATCAAGCGGCGCTTCCCAGTGTCCCACGTTCGGTGGAGGACCCGGTCGCGACACACGAAGCTTGTGCTACCGCGACCTTAAAACTTCTTACAATGGCTAAGGACCTCGGCGTTCGAAGGTTCGTCTACGCTGCCTCAAGTTCCGCCTACGGGGACCAACCGGTCCTCCCCAAAGTCGAGACAATGGCATCAGATCCGCTTTCTCCCTATGCGGCGGCGAAACTGATGGGTGAACATTACTGTACTGTCTTCAACCGCATTTACGGTCTTGAGACCATCTCTCTCAGGTACTTCAATGTTTTTGGACCTAGGCAGAATCCTTCCTCGATGTACTCGGGCGTCATCTCGCGATTCATCGACGCGCTTATGAAGGATGACACGCCGGTAATCTACGGCGACGGCGAGCAATCGCGAGACTTTACGTATATTGCGAACGTCGTGAACGCAAACATTCGCGCGGCGGAAGTCTCGGAAGGGTTTGGCCAGTCCTATAACGCTGCAAATGGCGAACGAACAACACTGAACGAGCTTCTGGAAGTTCTTAAGAAGATCACCGGCAAAGAAGGTGTGCAAGCCGACTTCCAGCCGCCCAGGAAAGGAGATGTCTTGCATTCACAGGCCGACAATTCGAAAGCTGTCCGGACTTTGGGCTACGAAAACCTGGTCGGGCTCGAGGAAGGACTTCAGAAAACGATCGAATGGTGGAAAGCCAGCAGGTTCAGCTCCTGACGGTTCGGCATCTTAATCCTTATTTGAAACTGATGACCGCTTGAATAGCGGGATCTCGTCCGAGAATGTAATCTTCCGAGGTCAACTCCGCCTCTATATCCGGTGCCTTCCACTGCCTCGTGTCCCTTGGATCGACCGTCTGCCACCAAAGCGTTGATATCCTCAGCCTGAGCCCGCTGTTGGGAAGAGTGACTTCTGTCGCATCACCAAAGTGATTCGGCGTTGAGCCGGTCGGCTCTCCGACAAAGATCGCTTCTGTCCATTTCTCCAGTTCATTGACCGCCTGCTGAGCGGCTGAGAAAGTCTGCCTGCCGATCAATACGAAAAGCCTTCCACGCGTATTGAATCTCGATTTGATGATCCCTAGTATCATCGGGCGGTTCAGAACACTGTTCCCTCCATCGTTGTGTCTAAGGTCGATCACCAACTTCTCTGCTGGGTTCTTCTCGGCAAACCCGAAAACCTTCGTGAAAAAGTCTTCAACCGATTCTTCCCGCTTGTTCAGGACTCGGTTGAACTGGACAAACAAGACCTTCTCTTCTGCAAGGTAGTTGAACCAATGATAGTTCCGAGGGTCCCGAAGCCAGAGTGGTTTTTCACCCTCGGCCGCATCTTTCCAGTCGTCCGGCGGTCGAAGAAGATCGGGCAGTTCTCCTCCCGGTCCAAGTTCCCTCGATACTCGCTTGCCGTTCAGATCGAACGTGAACGTGGTTCTGTCCAACGAATCACTGATTCCAAGTCCGTTCAGGACTTCCGGTATGGCAAGCAGTAAAGGAGCAATGTTCCTGGTCCCCATCTCGTTGTCGCGCCAGGTTATCTCCCGAACCGCATCGATCGCCTGTTCGACCGATAATTCTCCGATGCCCAACAACTTGCCGCCGACAAGGTCTTTATGCTCGGGCGCTGCAGACTGAACGAATAATCCATCTTTGAACCAATAGAATCGCAGAGGATAAACCCCTCGTGACCTTGGTGCCAGTTCAAGCCTGAGCCTTGTGTGCCCGTCCCGGACCATGGCCACGATCCTCATAAGTTCGATCAGTACTTCGTGGTCTTCAAGAGTAGGGATTTTCTTTTCGAGCGATCTGACGGCCAAATCGAAATCTTCGCGGGTAACTGAATGGAACAGATTCCGGTGACGGCTCTCCAATTCCTTTGCCATATACCGAAGGTCTTCCTGCCAGGCATCGGAAGTGAGCTTCAATTGCTCGGTGGCGGGTCGTTGAGCCTGGACGGGTACGAGCAAGGCTAGAAACAGGGCGATCAAGTGCACTGATTTTACGACGATTCTCATCCTGATCTCCGGTTTAAGGTTCCCGCTCATCTCAAAGGCACGTACGTACATTCCGCGAAAACGTTCTAGAAATTCTTGCTCCCAGAACAGGAGGTAATCTTAACACCGCGTACCAAAAACGCTGCGAGCGTGATCGTGGGACAAGGAAATGAAGAAAAAGGTCGTCAGCGAGAAAGCGTGCTGCAGACATTCGGCTCCTACGGAGCCGGGAGATTTCGTTTGTCGGGGTGCTAATGACAGGTGGCGCCGATGGCGCCAATTTGATGGTCAATGATCATTGGTCATTGGAATATGAGGTGTCGCCGCTAAACCGGCTAGAGAGGGCGCGTGGGGCCTGCTACGCCGCACTGCGCCTGCGGCTTGTACGGGGCTAACATATACCCGTCCCTTCCGGGACTCGTTGGATTCTTTCGACGTTCCAAAATCTCGGTTACGGTCAGGGTCCAAGATCTGGAATATGAAATCTGGAATTTCTTCTCTGAGATCTGAGATCTTGAATCTGAGATTACGAAGCGCCCGGGTGGTGCGTCTTTCCCCGCACTGCGCCTTCGCGGTTGAATCGTTATGAAAAGTAAATCCCTAAAACGAATGAAAGGCCGCCCGTGTGGGCGGCCTTGTGAATTTGTCGTCAAATGCGGCTGGCTAGTCGACAGCAGGCATGCTCGATTTCTGAACCCTCGGAAGGAGTTCGTCGCGCATTGCCAGTTCGTAGACCGCCGCAGCGACGATCGCCGCGGAGGCCTTTACGTCCTCGTCCACTATCCTTTCGTAAGTGTCGAGGTTCGTATGCCAGGTGTGGGTGAAGTATTCGATCGGATCCTGCAGGACACCGATACCGGGAAGTCCCGCACGGTTGAACGACGTGTGATCCGAACCGCCAAGCCTTCGGCTGAGCGTGTTAGTCGCACCGGCGATCTTGAGGTCCGAAAAAGGCGCCACAATATCGCCTAGAATCGCAGCCGCTTCAGGAGGTCCAAAGACGGTCATCGCACGCGCACGTCCGGTACCTGAATCGATGTTGAAGTAACCACCGAACTTTGAATACGCGGGTTTCGGATTCTCCGCAGTTCCGAAATGCTTTTCGACGTAAGCTTGTGAACCGAGCAGTCCTTGTTCCTCGCCGCTCCAGAGTGCAACGCGGATCGTCCTGCGCGGTTTGGCGTCGATCGCTTTAAGGATCCTTGCCGCCTCCATCATCACAGCGCAGCCGATACCGTTGTCGGTGGCGCCGGTAGCGGAATGCCAGGCATCCAGGTGCCCGCCAAGCATGATCACCTCATCTGCTTTGTCGGTCCCTTTGATCTCGCCGATGGTGTTGTACGAGGTCGCGCCTTCCGGATAAACGCTGTTCTGAATATCGAATTCGAGCTTCACATCATTGCCGTTCTCCATCAGTCTCCAGATCCGCCCGTAATCCTCGTTTCGCATTACAACGGTCGGTACCGATGTCGATGGATCGTAGCTGCGGTTTCCGAAAGCACGGATCTGACCGTGCGGCCGACCGGCGTCGTTGATCCTGACAAGAACTCCCGCATCCTTCAGGAATGCGTCCAGCTGCGACAGGACGTCGCCAAATGAAAGCTGTCCGGGCTGCGGCTCAGGCCTTGCTCTTGGCGGTCCCGCCTGGGGCGCCTCCGCAGGCTTAAGCCGCTCTGCGAGGATCTTCTCGTCGATCCGTTTGGCAGGGTCGTCGAAGCTGACATTTACGTCCCTCGGAGCGCCGAAAAGAACGATCTTGCCCGATATCCGGCTCCTTTGTTCAGCAAAAAAACTGTCGAGAGCCTCCTGGGTGATGACCTGAACCTGGGGAAACTCCATCTTCACGGCTTCCGCGGTAACCGCTCCGTTGGTGCTCGGAGTCCATGCGAGGACCTCGAATACAAGAGAGTCTTTGACGGGTGATATCAAGAAACCGGAGGCTCTGTCGTTCTCCCAACCCGGATGCCCCCAGTCCCAGGGCTCCATTTCGGTCCGGTCAAATCCCCATTCCTTCATCTGCTTCATCGCCCATTCCCCGGCCTTCTTGAGCTTCGGTGAGCCTGTAAGCCGCGGGCCGTAGACATCTGTGAAGTAGTGGAGCGTCTTCTTGATCTGAGAATTCTCCATCGCTTCCTTTCGGATGGCGGCATTTACGGCAGCATTCTTTTCCGCGGGCTTTGCGGAACCATTCTGAGCCAGCGTCAACGGTGCCGACTGCAAGACCATACCCGCCAAGAGAAATGCTCCCGCCAGTCTATTTAGTTTCCTAGTTTTCATACTTGCCTTTCCCGGACCTTTCGTCCTCGTTTCCTTATTTATCGGATCTATAGATTACATTCAGAGAACCGCTCAATCGGAAGGATAATGCCGCTTGAAGTTAGTAATCCATAAGCGACTTGCAGAACGGTCTGATCTACTCTTCGAACATCTTACGTAAGCTTTCGGTGTAGGGTTTCCGCGCGACGCCCTTTTCAGTAATGATCGCGTCCACGAGCTCGTTTGGAGTCACGTCAAATGCGAAGTTTCCGACACCTATTCCTTCAGGCGCAAGCGGAATGTCCTTGATGTGCGTCACTTCCCGCGTGTCGCGTTCCTCGATCGGGATGTCATCACCTGTCGGACAATTCATGTCAACGGTCGACATAGGAGCTGCTACGTAAAACGGAATTCCATGCTGGCGGGCGAGAACAGCGACCATATAGGTACCGATCTTGTTTGCCACGTCGCCGTTTGCCGCGATCCGGTCCGATCCGACAACGACCGCGTTCACCTTGCCCTTCTTCATCACGTGCCCGCTTTGGTTGTCGGTGATGAGCGTTACCGGAATATCGTCCTTGAGCAGTTCCCAGGCGGTAAGTCTTGCACCCTGAAGATAAGGACGCGTTTCGTCAGCAATGACGCTGACCTTCTTTCCCTGGTCCTTTGCACCCCGGATAACGCCTAGCGCCGTTCCCCACACGCCGCCCGTAGCGAGCGCGCCGGCATTGCAGTGAGTCAAAACCGAAGCTCCGTCATCGAGCAATTCGCCTCCAAACTGTGCGATCAGGCGCTGCGATTCTATGTCCTCTTCGTGTATGGCCTTCGCCTCGTCGATCATCGCGGTCTTGATCCCGCTGATCTCGGTCCCGGCTTCCTTTAGCTCCGAGAACCTTTTCTTCATTCGGTCGATGGCCCAGAACAGATTGATGGCCGTAGGCCGGGTCTTGGCCAGGATCTCGCAGATGTAATCGAGCTCTTCTTCAAGATCATCGACATTTGTCCCGACGAAGCTTTTCAGCCCTAGAGCGATGCCGTACGCACAAGAGACCCCGATCGCGGGTGCTCCGCGGATCACCATATCCCGGATCCCGTCCGCCACGTCATTGTATGTCTTAAGCATCAGCCAGACCTCTTCTGTCGGCAGCAGCCGCTGGTCTAGCATCCGCACACCTTCGTCAGTCCATTCAACAGGTATGATCATTTCTTGGATTTGTCCTTATCGGTTTGAGAGTTTGAAAAGATAATACAGTCTTCCAAAGCAACCGGGCAAACACGACGTTGAACGCACGTGCGGCAGCTTGGATTCCGTTGTCCCAAACCGTTTGATAGTTGTGGGCCTATGGATTATATTTCGATTTACTCCAGAGCAAGGGTTATTTCCCGCCTTCTTATCTAAGAAAAAACATGAGTGAGACAGCGACCGGACAATCCGGCGACATGCATTTGGCCAGCGGTTACAGAAAGGACTTGAATTACAGGGTGGATTTCGGATTCGACCTCGATATGCCGCCTCAACTTGGCTTTCTCGAGGAGCTTTCGTGGAACTACTTCTGGTCTTGGTGCGAGGGCGGCGAAGCCGTTTTCCGCGATCTGGCACCCGGTCTTTGGGAAGATTGCGAGCAGAACCCGAGGCAGATGCTGAGCCGGATCAGCGAGATCGCTCTGTGGCAGAAAGCCGCGGACCGCGGCTACGTGGCCCGGGTCGCAGATCTAGAAGAGCGATTTCGCGAATACCTTTCCGCAACACCAAATACATTTGGGAAGGTCACGCCTGAAAATCCCGTCGCTTACTTTTGCGCCGAGTACGGTGTACACAATTCTCTCCCTATCTATTCCGGCGGTCTGGGGATACTGGCCGGCGACCATCTGAAATCCGCGAGTGACATGAATGTCCCGCTGGTCGCGGTCGGTCTGATGTACCGCTACGGGTACTTTCGACAGAAGATCGCACACGACGGCTGGCAGGAGGAATCCTACAGGAACGCGCTCGAGGATTTTCTCGCCCTGAAACCGGTCAATGACGAGAACGGCGAACGGATCCTCGTCTCGATCACAATGCGCGGCAGACGCGTGCACGCTCAGGCCTGGCTGGCCCAGTTGGGACGGATCAAGCTTTATCTACTGGACACGAACGTCGCCATCAATGACGAAGTGGACAGGTTCGTGACGGGACACCTGTACGGCGGAGACAACGAAACGCGGATCGTGCAGGAGAAGCTTCTCGGGATCGGCGGCGTAAATCTCCTGCGAAAGCTGGGGGTGGAACCGAGCGTGTACCATCTGAATGAGGGACATTCTGCGTTTCTAAATGTAGAGCTTGCCCGCGAATTCCTTGAAGAGGATGAAACACTGACGTTCGAAGACGTCGTGCCGAGGGTCCGGGAACTCTGCGTGTTCACGACCCATACCCCGGTCGACGCAGGGAACGACTCTTTTCCTGCAGACCTCGTGGGCAGCTGTTTTGACGAGTCCTATATCGAGTCGCTGAGACTTGAGAAAGAAGAGTTCTTTGCTCTCGGACGAACTGACCCGGAAGACGAAAACGAGTGGTTCGGAATGACGCCGCTTGCGATCCGTCTGAGCAGAAGCTCGAACGGCGTAAGTGAAAAGCACGGCCAGGTGTCCCGCAGCCTCTGGAAGAAGATGTTTACCGACATCGAAGAGCCGACCGAAGTCCCGATCACCCACATTACGAACGGTGTCCATCCCGCTACGTGGATCTCTCCGGCGTTCAAGGACCTCTATCGAAGGCACCTAGGACAGGATTGGTATTCGCTGATCAACAGCCGCGAGATCTGGCGGTCCGCCGTCAATGCGATACCGGACGATGCCGTCTGGCGAGCTCACCAGCTGCTGAAAAACCTTCTCATCGCTTACGTACGCGACAGCACATTGAGAAAAGATGCAGGCCTGAAAAGCACTATCCACGAACGGGAAGACACGCGAAAGCTGTTTAGCGACGAGATCTTGACCGTAGGGTTCGCGCGAAGGATCGCAAAGTACAAGCGGTGGGACCTTATCCTCCACGATCTCGATCGACTTTTGAAAATGGTCGATGATCCCAAAAGGCCGGTTCAGTTCGTCTTCGCGGGCAAGGCGCATCCGCAGGACAACACCGCAAAGGCTATTCTTCAAAAGCTTATGAGCATCAACCACGATTCGAACTGGCAGAACCGGGCTGTGTTCATCGAGGACTACGATCAGGAGGTTGCGCGCTATCTTGTTCGCGGAGTTGACGTTTGGATGAATGTCCCCCGCAGGCCGCTCGAGGCTTCCGGGACCAGCGGGCAAAAGGTCGCGATGAACGGCGGCCTAAACTTCTCGATCCTCGACGGCTGGTGGATCGAGGGATATAACGGCGAGAACGGGTTCGCGATCGGAGATCGACACGAAGCGGATGATGAGAACGATTCGGTCAACGACATAAACGACGCTGATTCCCTTTATTCGATCCTTGAGGATCAGATCATTCCCGAATACTACGACCGGGACGAGAAAGGGCTGCCCCGAAAGTGGATCGCGCGAATGAAGTCCTCCTTAGCGACGCTCACACCGGCATTCAGCAGTGATAGAATGTTAAGGGACTACATCGAGCAGATCTACGACGCGGGCGAAACAGCCCGAACAAGATCCGAACAAAACTGAGGACATATGCGGGAGTCTGAATTCCGGACGGGAGTCATCAAACCGATAGAGTGTTTCAAGGAAGGCTGGGAAGCGATAAAGCCGCATTACTGGCTGCTTTTCGCGATTACGCTAATCGGAATGCTGATCGGCGGATTCAGCTTCTACATACTTCTCGGCGCGATGGTCTGCGGCATTTTTGTATGCTACTTTCGTGCGCTCGACGGGCAGGAAGTGGCGATCGAGGACCTCTTCAAGGGGTTCGAGTATTTTTGGCCCGGGTTGATCCTGACCGCGATAATAGTTCTTCCCGGGTTCATACTTTTCGGATTGATGTACGCTCCCCTGGTCATTGCGACGATGGGTGGTTCGGTCCTGTCGCAAGACGAATTCCTTGCACTGTTGTCCGGTTTTATCGTCGTAGAGCTCATCTTCGCTATCATTATGGCCTGCCTTCATACGCTCGTGATGTTCTCGTATCCGCTGATCGTAGACCGGAAACTTTCTGCTTTTAGAGCAATCATCGTCAGCTCGAAGGCCGTACTGAAGAACCTTAAGGGCGTCGCGGGACTTTGGGTGGCAAGTTTTGTTGCGGCAATAGCTGGCTACCTGGCTTTATGCGTCGGCGTATATTTCGTGATCCCGGTTATCTTTGCCGCCAACATAGCCGCTTACCGGAAGGTCTTTCCAAGGCTTGAAGTACAGATGGACGGTCCCCCGCCTCCGGACTCATACGAAGCGGCTTAGTTAGGCAATGGTCGAACCTGTAAAGATCATAGACGAAGGTGAGGATTCGGTCTCGATCGAATGGTCGGACGGCATCGAATCCAACTTCGCTGCGAGAAGGCTAAGGGTCGCCTGCCCCTGCGCAGGATGCATCAACGAATGGACGGGAGAGAAGATGCTGAAGGACGATTCCGTACCCGATGACGTCAAGATCTCGCATATCTCGGTCGTCGGCAGATACGCACTGAACTTTCATTTCAGCGACGGACACGAGACCGGAATTTTTAGTTTTCGATACCTGCGCGAAATCGACGGCAATTAGCAGACCGCACTTGATATAATCGCTTCAGATGAACGAGAAAGACATTTTTGACGAGAAGCAGGAGATCAAGAAAGCGAATTATGCCTGCTCAATCTGCGGACAAAGAAATGACTACAAGGTCCGTTGGCTGAAGCGTACAAAGAAGCGCAAGGCGCCCGGGCGCCTCAATGAGCACGAACGCGCTCAGTTCGAAAAATCTAGGGACTACATGGTAAGAATCGACGACGTGCTTGTTTGCGCCAACGACCGTTGCCGCAGGCGATTTGAGATTCCTTCATCGCAGTCCGTTGTGTTCATCTGACCCTCTGGACGCTTCAATCCGGGCAGCTCCAAAAATATAAAAACCGCTATTTCGCCGATGTGATATATTTCGCTTAAATCACACTGGAGGGTTTCCCATATGAAAGGCCGGGAATTGGAGTTTTATGGCGACGAGCCGGCGCCGGACGAGCAGATCCGTGAGTTCATGGACGAGGAGATTCTTCACGCCCCGAAAGCACCGCACGAACTTGAGCTCAGGCTGAAAGACCACAACTCGACCTCTCCCGCCGATTCCGGAGGCGACATAGACGCAGAATGGGAAGACGCGAACGACAGCGGCGCCGAAGCCGTGTTCGGGCACAATCCCACGCCCGATCAGTCGGACGTCGAAGAGAACGCCCACGCGATGGGGATCAATTTCGAGGACAACGAGCCTCTCGACTTTGAGAAGAAGATCGGGAAAAGAGACAGGAAGAGGTTTGAGTTGCGGGAAGGCTCAAAGGGCGGAGGAGATTCGATCTGAGGCAATGAGCAAGGACCAGCTGCCGCTCCCGATACTGATTTCATTGATTAATGGTCAATGAACAATGAGCATTGACCCCTGATCATTGATCCCCGTAAATCTCCACCACCGGTTTGCCGTCCTTGTCGATGTAGGCTCGGTACATCCCTTCCGAGTTGAACGAGATGCCTATGTTGCCGAACTTGTCGATGGCGATCACGCCTCCGTCACCTCCGGCTTTCTGGAGTTTCTGCTGAATGACGATATCAGCCGCTTGCTGAACCGGAAGCGCCCTGTATTCCATCAGCGCAGCTATATCTCTTGCGACACTTAACCTGATAAAAAACTCGCCCCAGCCGGTAGCGGATACGGCGCACGTGTTGTTGTCGGCATATGTTCCCGCGCCGATCACGGGGACATCGCCGACTCGCCCGTACTTCTTGTAGGTCATACCGCCGGTCGAGGTCCCGGCAGCGAGGTTTCCGTCCTTGTCCAAAGCCACCGCGCCGACCGTGCCGAATTTGTTGTAAGGATCTTCCCTTTCACTACCTGAATACTCGAACTTCCGTGCGCTCGCCTTGGATTCTTTTTCTTTTTCCTGCTGGATGATCCTCTGCAGAGCGTCCCACCTTCTTTGAGTAAAGAAGTACTTGGGATCGACCAGTTCAAGCTTCATCTCCTCCGCGAATTTTTCGGCTCCTTCGCCGATCATCATTACGTGCGGAGATTTTTCCATTACCGCCCTCGCGAGCGTGATCGGATTTCGTACTCTGTGAAGTCCCGCGACGGCACCCGCATTGAGCGTCATCCCGTCCATCACTGAGGCGTCGAGCTCGTTCTTGCCATCGGCGGTAAAGACCGCTCCTTTACCAGCGTTGAACAGAGGCGAATCCTCGAGTATCCGGATCGCCGCCTCTACTGCGTCGAGACCGGTCTTTCCCTCTTTCAGCGCTTTGTATCCCGCGAGAACAGCCTCTTCGAGCTTTGCGCGGTATTCTTGCTCCTGCTCCTCGGTAAGACTCCCCTTTCTTATCACGCCGGCGCCGCCGTGGATCACAAATCCGAGCCTGGGGTTCTGTGGAGACTGAAGCTGAAGAATGCCGGGTCTGCCGGTCTTCTGTGCAGGGGTGACGACCGTGACGATCAGCAATGCGAAAACGGCCAGAAGGCAAGATGTTTTTCTCATAACAAACTCCTGAATGGAACTCTGTCAGATTAACACAAACGCCTTTGGCCGTTTAACTTTGGGTGCTCCGTCAAAACTACTTGGCGTCCATCTTCAGGCGATCGAGGACCTTTATGATGTCGTCGGGTGAACCGCGCTTCTTGTAGTCGGCGTCGAGAAAAGCATACTCGATCTTTCCCCGCTTGCTGACGACGTAAGTTGCAGAGATCGGAAGCTCGGCGTTTTCCTGCCCGTTGTATTTGGCGATATCGAGGCCGCGCTTCTTCACTGCCGAATCGACAACTTGCGGCAGTTCGTATACAATGCCGAACTTTCGCGCTGTTTCCAGGCCCGGATCACTCAGCACGGTGAAATCCAGCTTGTTGTCCTTTACGACTTTTAAGGAGCGGTCCGGAGGTTCGACGGAGATCGCGACCAGCTGAGCTCCCCGCTCTTCAAAGTCGGCCAACCGCCGCTGCAGACCCCTAAGATAGAGGTTGCAGTACGGACACCAGGCTCCCCTGTAAAACACCAGAATTATAGGACCCTCCTCAAGCAGGCTGGCGGAAGAATGGACCTTGTCGTAAGCGTCCTTAAGCTCAAAACCCGGCATCGAGTCGCCTACCTTAAGTGCCGAATCGACGACGCCGCTTTCGCTTATCTCCTCGTTTCCTTTACGCCCGGCTTCCAGAAGGTCCGGCGGAGCCTGCTTCTCGAATCGCTTCTCCATTTCAAGCAGTTCCTCAGTGACCGGCTTGTTCTTTGACTTTTCCGATCCTGCCTGACCAAACACCGACAATGGCGTAAACACCATGAGCGCGGCGACGATAAAGAATACTTTCATTGAAATTCCTCCCGTTTTCGTTTCGAAACTATCTATAGCCTCGAAACCGCCGTTTATTCCGCGTATGGCTGTTCGATCCGCATTCTTTTCGATTCAAGCCAGATCTGAGGCATTGAGAACAGCTTCTGGGCCTTGGTCGTGTGAGCCCGAGTGCTGAACACGTCGTAGTCAAGCCCCTCGATCTCGTCCAGGATCCTGCCGTAGATTCTCGAGGCGAGCAGGACAGTAAACCGCGAATCCGCATCGAGGTACGGAATTCCCTTTTCGCCTTCCTCGTAAAGCGACCTCGCTCTTTCTACCTGAAACTCCATCAATTCCTTGAAATTCCTGTCGGCATCCCCGTTGAGTATCTGATTCTCTGAGACACCGAATTCATCAAGATCTTCTTTCGGAAGATAGATCCTTCCCATCCCAGCGTCTTCCTTCACATCTCTAAGGATGTTCGTGAGCTGCATACCCACGCCCATCCTCTCGGCATATTCAAGAGCCTTCGGATCTGAATACCCGAGTATCTCGGAAGTCATCAGACCGACTGTCGAGGCAACGTGATAACTGTAATCGTAGATCTCGTCGTACGTCGCGTACCGCTTTTTGTAGGTGTCCATCAGAACGCCGCGGATTAGATCGAGCGGGATCTCGCGCGGCACGTCATACTCGGTCAGCATGTGCCGCCACGCCACAAAAACGTCTTCAAGTGCTTTATCTCTGGCCGATTGCGAAGTGGCTTCTTTTCGGTTCGAGACATCGGCTCGGGATACCTCGCCGGATTCGTAAACAGAATCCAGCCTGGTCCGCCATTCTTCTACCGAGCGCACGGCTTCGTCCTCAGTCTTGAATCCTGCTTCATCGATCTCGTCATCGACGTGCCGGCAAAATGCATAGATCGCGAATACCGGGGGTTGTTTGACCTTTGGGAGAAACCTGGCCGCAAAATAGAAGCTCTTTGCGTGTTTGCGGGTCACGCTTTCGCAGTATCTGTATGCGCTTTCGATACGTGGGTCGGTCATATCTTCCGGGCCGTCCGAGCGTCAGGCGTTTCGTTCCGCAAGATAGTCCGTCAACTGAACAAGCACGGTGCGAGCACGGCTGCTGGCGAAATTATCGACAAGGACGCGCTTGGCCTCATCGATCGTCGATTGAAGCTTTGCCCTTGCGGCATTTTCCCCTTTCTCGATCGCCAGTGTCTTTTGCTGTTCGGAAAAGATCTCTTCATCTTCTTCGAGATCGATCAGGTCGTCGCTGAGCTGATAGGCATCGCCCAGAAGCTCGGCGAATCTGGAAAGCGCTGCGAGCTCAATGTATGTTGCACCGGCCAGTATCGCGCCCGTCCTTAGCGCAAGCCGCATTAAGGCAGAGGTCTTTAGATTCCTTATCGACTCGCCATCCGTAAGATCGCCGCCAAAGGTGATGTCATCGCCGTTCACGAGCGCAAGGTCGACAGACTGGCCGCCGACCATGCCTCCGGCGCCGATACATTCAACTATCTCTCCGTGAGCCTGGATAGCCTTTTCGGGAGATCCGGCATGATTAACGAATACAAGCGGATAGGAAGCATTCAAAAGACCGAGTCCGACAAGCACCGCGAGTCCCTCTCCGAACTCTTCGTGAAGACTCGGCTTTTTTCGTCTTTCCGATGCGTTGTCCATACACGGCAGGTCGTCAAAGATAAGCGAGCTTGTGTGAATGAATTCGACCGCCGCCGCAGCCGGGAGCATTTCCTCGGCGTTTCCTCCCGCCAGTTCGGCTCCGAGCAGGGTCAGCACCGGGCGGAAACGCTTCCCGCCGGGAAACAGAGCATACTCAAGCGCGTCGTTGAACTTTGTCTCGACGTGCGCGGGAGCGAGCGGCAGGTTAGCCCTAAGCGCCGCCTCGATGCCGGGGCGGCGTTCTTCAACGTAGTCCCAAAGCTCGTTGAACTCTTCACTGTTCATCGGAATCGTCATCAGCGTGTTGAACCTTTCGGCGTACCTCCAGAAACTCCCTGCTTTCCTTTGCCAGCCTATTTCGTACCGTAACCCTGAACGGATGTTTTGCGACGTAGGCAGGCACCTCTTCAACCGTCGCTCCTGCGGTTCTAAGCGCCTCGGCTAGTTCGCTGTCCGAAGGCAGTTCGATATCAAACTCGTTTGATGCCCTCCTGAATGCCCCGAGGAGCCGGTCGAGAGCTAGTCTCCTGTTCTCAAGCGCAAACCCTCTTTCCTGAAATTCTCCGAGCGCATAGAGGACCACCTCACCGATTCTGTCATTTTCGGCTTTCGAATCAAATAGGCCCGGCTGTTCAGTTTCAGGTGACGGCATTTAACCAGCAAGGATCCGAACGATCAGTAAAGGCCGCGTTCGAACATGCGTAAACCCAATTTTAACATACGGTTCCGCCGCAAAAGGTCCGTATTGTCAACTTTTAGGGGGTTTGATCGCCGTTTCCAACGTCTCGCTATTTAGTGCTAGAATCTCGCACGAATAGGAGAGTTATGCCGACAGGTAACCCGAATTTGCCAAGGAGCATCGGCCTTGGCGTTAGCGGTGGAATTGCCGCATACAAGGCGATCGAGGTAATGCGCCTGCTACAGAAAGCGGGTTTCAACGTCCGGGTCGCGATGACGAAACACGCGGCGGAATTTGTCGCGCCTCTTACCTTCCGTGCGCTTTCAGGCCACTATGTGCTGGTTGACGATTATGATCCTTCGAATCCGGACCCGATAGCCCATATTAACTTCAGCCAGGAGATCGAGCTCCTGTTGATCGTGCCGGCCACGGCAAACATTATTGCAAAGTTTGCGAACGGCGTTGCCGACGACTTTCTTACCTCCACGTATCTGGCGTCGACCGCGCCCGTACTGATCGCGCCCGCAATGAACACCACGATGTGGGACCATCCTGCAACCCAAAGAAACCTCGAGAAACTGCGCAGTGACGGTGTGCACTTCGTCGAGCCTGTCGCTGGCGAACTCGCCTGCAGAACAGTCGGGACCGGAAAACTGGAAGATGTTGAGAACATCGCGGCCCAGGCGTTAAAAATTCTGGGGGCTGGCGCCTCTACTGACGCGGAAGTTCCGGAAACAATCGAACAGGATCTGTCAGAAGAGTCATTCCTGATAACGGTCGGGGGCACCCGTGAAGCGATCGATCCCGTGAGATTCATTTCGAATCGTTCTTCCGGGAAGATGGGCTTCGCACTTGCTGAAAGAGCTCTTGCGCGAGGCGCGGAAGTTACAGTGGTCGCAGGTTCTGTTAGTGTCCTGCCTCCGGAAGGTGTCCGTTTGATCGAGGCCCTATCTGCAGAAGAGATGTTTCAGGCTGTAAAACGCGAATTTACCGCAGCGAGCGTCTTCGTGGGTGCCGCAGCGGTAGCGGATTTTCGTCCGGCGAAAAGTGAGGGGAACAAGATAAAGAAAGAAGGACGCGAAAACCTGACACTCGAGCTTGAAAAGACGAAAGATATTCTTGCTTTCGTATCGCGGAATCGAAATCCGGGGATGATAGTCGCGGGCTTTGCCGCGGAAACTGAAAACCTTCACGAGTTCGCGAAAGCGAAACTTGAGAAAAAGGATCTCGATCTCGTAGTAGCGAACGATATAAGCGCCGAAGGTGTTGGATTTGATACTGACACGAACGCCGCCACGATCTTTGTAAGGGACCGTAGAAAAGGTTTCGAAGTGCCTCTGATGTCGAAACAGCAAGTCGCCGATCGGGTGCTGGATGAAATAGCCGTTCTGAGGCAAAACGCAGCCTCGGCGCAAATTTAATGACATACAAGAAACTAGAACTTGTTGAGGATCTTCGCGAACAGCTGAAGTTCCTGAAGGAGATCGGAGTCGACTCGCTCTCTGTCGATCTGCCAGTCCGAACTGCTGAACCCCCGCGCGAGACCGCGCACGACGATTTTCAGACGTACGTTCCCGCGAAGAATGAATTCAAGGCCGAAACGAAACAAAACAGGGAGGCAGGGAGGAAAGATGTTCGAAGGCGGTCAGAGATCCTGCAGAATTACAAGCTTTCTGAACGAAAGCAGAGCGCTGAAAGTCCTAAATCGCCTGAATCTCAACCTCCGAAAGAAAAGATTCCGGAGGTGACAGATACCATTGAAAAAACTGAGAGCCCGGAAGAGAGTTTGTTCGGCGACCTGTCCAGGGGGCTGCCCGACACAAACGAGTCTCTGTCAGATATTCATAAGGACATAGGGTCGGATTGTGAGCGTTGCCGCCTTTGCGAGAAACGAACACAAGTTGTGCACAGCGTGGGAGATCCTCAAGCGGACCTTATGTTTATCGGCGAAGCCCCGGGTGCTGACGAGGACGTGCAGGGTGAGCCTTTCGTAGGACGCGCGGGCCAGTTGCTCAATAAGATCATCGAGGCTATCGACCTGAAACGCGAAGATGTCTTCATCGGCAATATCAACCGGTGCCGGCCACCGGACAACCGCCGGCCGCTAGCCGACGAAGCTGAGGTCTGCAAGCCTTTTCTTTTGCGCGAGATATCAGTCGTCCGGCCCAAAGTCATCGTCGTTCTCGGCAATACGGCCTGTCAGAATCTGCTCGACACCAAAGTAGGTATCACGCGGCTTCGCGGCAAGTTTCTCGACTATTTCGGCGTAAGGGTGATGCCTACGTTCCATCCCGCCTATTTGCTTCGTGACCCTCGGAAGAAACGCGAGGTCTGGGAAGATATGAAGAAGGTCCGGGAAGAATTGAACAGACAAAACGCCTCTGATTCCTGATTACCGATGCCTCCCGAAATTCTTTCAACATCGACCCTTCTAGTTTGTGACCTGTTCGACGTTACGCGTTCGCGCATCAGGGAAAACGGTGTCGAGTATTACCGCGAGATCATCGTCCATCCCGGCAGCGCTGTGATCGTCCCGTATTTTGAGGACGGGACGATTGCACTCGTAAGCCAATACCGGCACCCTGCAGGTAAACCGCTTCTTGAACTTCCGGCGGGAAGTATCGATCCGGGTGAATCGGCAGAGGAATGTGCTTCAAGGGAGGTTCGTGAAGAAGTAGGGGTCAAGGCCGGGAGCCTCGAATTCCTCACCGAATTCTATGTATCCCCGGGATTTCTTTCCGAGAAAATGACCGTGTTTCTCGCTACCGAACTCACTCACGACCCGGCCGATGGAGATGACGACGAGTTTATCGACGTCGTCAGAATGCCCCTCGCGGAAGCCGCTCAATTGGCCCGCTCAGGCAGGCTCTGCGACGCCAAAACAATGCTCGGCGTTCTGCTCGCTGAAACCCGCGCAACTCGCTAGCAACCAAGGCCCTCTACTGCTTGACGCTCCTACCCCTTTTGGATATCCTAACAGTTCGCTTTTTGGCGAAAATATCTCTCTTAGAGCTACTGTTATGAGTACTTATTTCCCAAGCGGAACAGATCTGGCTGATAACCGCAAGTGGTTCATCGTTGATGCGAAGGACAAGACCGTCGGGCGGATATCTACGGAGATCGCTCGTGTACTGATGGGCAAGAACAAGCCTGACTGGACTCCTTTCCTTGATATGGGCGATCACGTGGTCGTTGTCAATGCCCGTCACGTCGTGTTTACGGGAGGCAAGGAGGACCAGAAGAACTACTACCGCCACTCCGGCTATCCAGGCGGGCTCAAGACCGTCTCAGTCGAGAAGATGTTCGATACACACCCTGAAAGGGTGATCGAGATGGCGGTCAAGCGGATGCTGCCAAAGACGAAGCTTGGCAAGGCTATGTTTAAGAAGCTCAAGGTTTATGCAGATGCTGAGCATCCACACGGTTCACAAAAGCCGGAACCGCTTGAGATCGAAACGAGATAAATGCTTCCGGTGTTTGAGCCGGTGAAAAATCTATATGGCAGGCACAGAATATTACGGAACGGGACGAAGAAAGACCTCGGTCGCGAGGGTTTACCTTCGCCCGGGGAAAGGCGAGATCAAGGTCAACAGGCGCGACTTCGACGATTACTTCCCGAACGAAGCGCTGAGAATGATCATCAGGCAGCCTCTTACACTGACCGAAACGACCGAAAACTTCGACGTTCTCGTGAATGTCGGCGGCGGTGGTATATCGGGGCAGGCTGGAGCTGTCAGGCACGGGATAACAAGGGCGCTGATCGAATTCAACGGCGACCTCCGTCCGACGCTTAAAAAAGCAGGACTCGTCACAAGAGATCCGAGAAAGAAAGAACGCAAGAAGTACGGTCAGAAAGGTGCCCGTGCTCGGTTCCAGTTCTCGAAACGTTAATTTTATTTTGGCTGCGGCCAGGCTTTTCGCCGGCCGCATCGCCATTATCCCATCGGCCCGCTCATTGGTTGATCCGCGGCGGTGTCGAGTACAGAAACCAATAGGAAAGGAGTAACACTATCTTGGCTACAGTTACGATGAAAGAACTCCTCGAGGCAGGAGTTCACTTCGGGCACCAGGTACGTCGCTGGAACCCGAAGATGAAAGATTATATTTTCGGCGAGCGCAACGGCATCTACATCATCGATCTGCAGAAGACGCAGAAGTTGTTCCGTGATGCACTTACGTTCATTCAGGATTTCGTAACCGAGAAACCGAAAGCGAAGATCCTGTTCGTGGGCACGAAAAGACAGGCTCAGGACGCTATCGTCGAAGAGGCGCAGCGCTGCGAGCAATTTTATGTCAACAACCGCTGGCTCGGCGGCCTGATGACCAACTTCAAAACTGTCCAGAATTCGATCAAACGCCTGAAAGATATCGAGTCGATGTCGGAAGACGGACGTGCGGAGAAGCTCACGAAGAAAGAGAGGCTCGGGCTTGAACGTGAACATTCCAAGCTGATGAAGAACCTCGCCGGCATAAAGGATATGAATGGCCTGCCGGATATGCTTTTTGTTATCGATGTCCGCAAAGAAGAGATCGCGGTTTCCGAAGCCAACAAGCTGGGCATTCCGGTCGTCGCCGTCGTCGACACGAATTGTTCGCCGGAAGGTATTGACTACGTGATACCTGGAAACGACGATGCGTTACGCGCGATAAGACTTTTTACTTCCAGAGTCGCGGACGCTGTTGTAGAAGGAAGAAACCTCGCTACGGAAGGCGTGAGCGAATTCACCGATGCGATCGAAGAAGAAGAAAAAGCCGTAGAGGCTGAGGCTGAAGCGCCCAAGTCTGAGGAAAAAGCCAAAGAAACACCGGCCGCCGAGGACAAGAAAGAGACTGAAGCAAAGGCTGAAGGGCCAAAAGAAGAGAAAGCCGAGGCCAAAGCAGAGAAGCCGGCGGAAGAAGTTGAACCGGAAAAGGCTGATAAGAAAGCTCCTGCAGCTGAAGTCAATGAACAAAAGGCGGAACCGGCAAAATCAGAAGCCGCACCGGCTGAAGAAGCTAAAGCTGAGCCGGAAGACAAATCAGAGGCTGCAAAGCCGGCCGAGGAAGAGAAGACTGAAGCTTCGGCGAGTTAAGAGATTCATTTAGGAATTCCGGCGTAGCTCTTATCGATTGTATATCAAACGGGCTACGCTTTTTTTTCGGTTATTTTTTAGATTATATTGGAGTCAAGTTATGGCAGAGATCACAGCTAGCATGATCAAGGACCTGCGCGAGAAGACCGGCGCAGGCATGGTCGACTGCAAAACAGCGCTCGTCGAAGCCGACGGCAATGTTGAAGCGGCGATCGAGATCCTCAGAAAGAAAGGAATGGCCACGGCCAGCAAGAAATCAGGCCGGATCGCGGCAGAAGGAGCTGTCGGATCGTACATCCACATGGGCGGGAAGGTCGGTGTGCTCGTAGAGATCAACTGCGAGAGCGACTTTGTATCGCGTGGAGACGAGTTCCAGCAGCTCGTTAAGGATGTTGCTATGCACGTTGCTGCTTCTGATCCGAGATACGTACGGCGCGAAGACGTTCCCGAGGACGAGGTCAAGAACGAGAGAAAGATCCTTTTGGAACAGCTCAAGAACGACGAGAAGAACGCTAACAAGCCTGATGAAGTCCTTGAGAAGATCATCGACGGAAGGCTCAACAAGTTCTTTGAAGAGATAGTGCTTGTCGAGCAGCCGTACATTAAGGACCCGACGAAGACGATCGGCGAACTGGTCACCGAGAAGATCGCCTCGATCAAAGAAAACATTTCGATCAGGCGCTTCACGCGGTACAAGATGGGCGAAGGTATCGAGAAGAAACAGGACGACTTCGCGGCCGAAGTGGCCTCGATGGTCGGAAGTTAATCACATTCATTCAATAAGGCGGGACTTGCCGGTCCCGCCTTTCTTTTGCTTATGAAGCCGGCATACAAACGTGTTCTCCTCAAGCTTTCTGGTGAGGCTCTGATGGGCGGCCAGAGCTATGGTATCGATACAAAGGTGGCCAAGTCGCTGGCGCAGGAGATCAAGGCTGTACACGAGCTAGGCGTCGAGATCGCGATCGTTGTCGGCGGCGGGAATATTTTCCGCGGGGTGTCGGCATCGGCTGGAAACATGGACCGTGCAAGCGCCGATTACATAGGAATGCTCGCGACGGTGATGAACGCGGTAGTCCTGCAGGATGCGCTTGAAAAGTGCGATGTCTTTACAAGGGTCCTTTCCGCGATCGACATCCCCCAACTTGCGGAGCCGTTTATTCGGCGGCGCGCGATCCGGCATCTCGAAAAGGGACGAGTCGTCATTTTCGGTGCCGGAACTGGTAATCCCTACTTTACGACAGACTCGGCTGCCGCGCTCCGTGCACTCGAAATCCGTTCGGAGGTAATAATGAAGGCTACCAAGGTTGATGGAATCTATTCCGACGACCCTGAAAACAATGCCGACGCTGAGAGATTCGATACGATCTCATACCAGGAAGTGCTTGAAAGGCGCCTTAGAGTAATGGATTCTTCCGCGATCTCACTTTGCATGGACAACAACCTGCCTATAATGGTCTTTAATATGAAGACCGAGGGTAACGTCCTGAAGGCGGTCATGGGCGACACGACGATCGGAACGCTCGTGACGGCAGAGGGCGCCTCGCATTCAGCAAATTAGGAGCCTTTTGAAACTCTTATGGGAATCAACGTCGTAATAAACGAGACAAAACCAAAGATGGCATCAGTGATCGAGGACCTCCGGCGTAAGCTCGCTGCTGTCAGGACCGGAAGGGCCAGTACCAGCATCCTCGATAATATCGTGGTCGACTATTACGGGACGCCTACGCCTTTGAACCAGATGGCATCGGTGAACGTTCCTGAGCCACAGTTGCTTACGGTCCAGCCCTGGGACGCCACGCAGATCGATTCGATCGAGAAAGCGATAAACACTGCTAATCTGGGAATCAATCCTTCGAACGACGGCAAGATCATCAGGCTTCCCATTCCTCCCCTGAATGAGGAAAGGCGCCAGCAGCTAGCGAAGCAGGTCCACGAGATAGCTGAAGAACACAAGATCGCTATCCGTAACATTCGTCAGCATTCGAACAACGAACTGAAGAAACAGCTCGCCGACAAAGAGATCTCGGAGGACAACGAGCGGATCGGCCTCGACGAGGTCCAGAAGCTTACGGATGAGTTCGTGGGCAAGATCGATGAGCTCGCGAAGAAGAAAGAGGAAGAGATCCTGACGGTTTAGAAGTGAAAAAATTTTGTATCGTGAAAGGCTGTCTGCATAGGCAGCCTTTTTCGCATCCCGGAAGTCACTGAATTCGGACGGCTATAACTGAATAGCAATCAATTGCGCCCTGCTTTGGCTGAGGGTTTTCTCGTGCCTTACAAGCTTCTGGGGCTTTAGCCCCGAATGAGCCGGCTGAAGCCGGCGAGGAGACCTTTGGCTGTCTTTTGATCCCCCCGCTGAAGCAGGGGCCACTGATGTCCAATTTTGCGAGGATCGATCGGTTAGATTAGACTGAAAGCTTTCGCGATCTGAATTCCCTATACTCTCAGTCCTTCTGGTCCGAGCTCCTGCTTTCGTTTTTAATGGCGCCATGAGCTGATGCTTCCGGAAGGCACTCAGACGGCCCAGTTTCGAAATGGGCCATAACTGTTCAACTTTCGAATCCAAAGTTTCGTGTTCTTCCGTGCTAATCTTTGGCGGTTTCTTCTCTTCATTCCAAGCGTGCGGGGTCCGAAAACGAAAAAAGGAGGGGATAAACCCCGCCGCTGCACTTTTAACAGGGGAGGGGACGAGCCCCTCCCCAACGAACTACCAACGGAACCTGGCCTGAAGCTCGACCGTCCTGTTTCCGCCTGAATTCCCACCGAATCGTCCGAAGCCGCCTGCGGTGCTGACAGATTGGCCGAACAGCGACGAGCTGAGGTTTCCCACGGGGGAACTCTCGTTGGTCGTGTTTAGGAGGTTGTTGATCCTGACGCCAAGCGACAGGTTGTATTTTCCACGCGAATTGCCGCCGAAGAAGCCTCCGCGTCCACGGCCACCGCCACCAAATCTGCCTCCGCGACCACCACGACCGCCGCCGCCGGAGTCATCTACAGAATTGTCCTCACCGCCGCCAAAACTGAACGATCTATCTATTCCGAGGTTAACCGTAAAGAACGAGGGTCCCCGACCGTAGTTCCTCGGCAGAGTTGCGTCCGGATCAAAACCGGAAACATCGCACCACGAAGAAGTCAGTCCTAGCGCGTCACAACGTGCTCCAAGCTCTCCATAGGTCGGACGATCGTTGAATATCGAGTCCCCGTTGGAATCTATGCCCGACGTGATATCGAACGGGCTGCCGGATCGTGCAATGATGAACGGCCTCAGGCTGATTCCGAACGGGACATTGACCGAACCTCCCATGAAGAAGGTATGGCGCGTATCGAAGCTCGAATTGCTGTATTCGTCGCTCAGATCATAGCTGTATGCCGGAAATCCGCCGTCCGAATTGCTCTTCGAATTGGCAAGAATGTAGTTGCTAAACAGCGTCAGGCCCTGGCTGAAGAAAGTCCTGAAGCTGACGATCAGCCTTTGGCTGTTCGAATAGCCGCTCGTTTCGTACTGGTAAATGTTTCCTGCTGTAGGATCAGGCCTCAGTGCGTTGAGCGCTGCCGAGTCACCAACCGGGCAATCAAAGCCAGGAGGGCAGACGGGAGCATTTATGTTACGCGAACGAACCTGATGCAGATCTCTCGCCGTTACGTAGTAGACCGAGATCGTGGACCTGCCCGGAAGCTGTCTTTCGACGCTGAACGCGCCTTGCATCGTGTAAGGCGCCTGCACGCTGCCGGCTATTATCCGAGGAATGCTCGAAAGCGGCGCCACCTGTGCCAATTGATCCGCAGTCGGAACATTTGTTACGCCGTCAAGAGTAAACACCGGCTGGTCCAGAAGCGGGTTTCCAAGCCCGATCACGTATTGCTGCTGGCTGACTCCGTCAAGACGTTCGGCCTGTAGCACCAAGTTCTCGCTGAAGCGATTGTAAAAGATCCCGAAGCCGCCTCTGAAGACGGTTTTCGGCTGGCCGCCGCTACCCGCACCGGGTGCGTAAGCAAAACTAAACCTTGGCGCGAAGTTAGTTCCGTCCGAGATATTCGTCTGATTTTCGTACCTGAGGCCGAAACTTAGCGTTAAGTTCGGGCTGAACCTCCAATCGTCCGTTATAAAAGCGCCGAAATCGTACTGCGAGATGTCAGCGAGCGGATTTCCTGTCGTGATGCTGAACTGATTCGGGTTGTACCTGGGATCGGGATTTCCAAGCAGGTTCTGCCTGTACTGTTCGATCGAGCTGACGAAAAAGTCGTCGGAGGGGTCGCCAGGCGTGCCGTTGTCGTTCAGGAAACCGGCAAACGTAAATGTCCCGCCGTAGTTGTTCTCTGTCCTGTCCTCGAGGGTCCTTCCCCTGACCCTGACTCCGAATTTAACGGCGTGCTGCGAGTCCTTGCCAAGTGCTGTCGTCGTGTAATTTTGAAGCTCCCACGAAGATTGCTTGTCGTAACTGAGACCGACGGAAGAGCCGCCGGCAGTAAATGCGCCGGAAACATTGACCGTCGGGATCGTGTTGTCGCCGATCTGTTCCCGGTTCTCGTTGCGATACTGGAAACGGGTCTCGTTTACAGTCTTGGCGTTGATGATCGCCGTCTCGGTGGCCTGGAACGTGTGTTCTGTATTCTCAGAACTCGTCGCCCTTTCGGGAAGCGAAAACCCTCCGATTCCCTGATTCTCGGCTGTCCGACGCTCGAACTCGTAACGCATCACCAGTGTATTGTCCTGATTGATCGCGTAGTCGAATCTGGGGCCGATCGAGAACCTTCGGCTCGGGACTGTAAATTCCTGCTGAAAAGGAACCGGCTCAAAGTTGCTGTTCAAAACCGTGCCGTTAACGATCGAGCCATTGTCGATCTGACGGTTGTCGATGTTGAGAAAGAACGACGCCTTGTTCTTGATTATCGGGCCGCTGATGTTGCCCCCGTAAAACATTCTTCGGCTATCGGCCTTGTTCTCCGCGAAAGGATTCCTAGTGTTGAAAGCATCGTCATTAAAGTTAAAGAACGCCTGGCCGCGGAACTTGTCGGAGCCGGGCCTTGTAAGAATCTCGATCCTGCCAAACCCGAGCCGGTCATACTCTGCCGAAAACGGGTTCTGGTTGATCCGGATCTCGCGGATCGATTCCTTCGGAGGGAGGTTTCCCCCCTCGAATCCATCAATGTAGATCTGGCCGCCATTAGGTCCTGCTGCGCCGCCGGCAAGCGCCTGGAGCGCCGCTTCGAGGTCGTCAGGATCATCCGGTAGAGCGGCAATATCCTCTTCGCGAAGGACCAGGGCGCTTGCGTTGTTCTGCGAGTCCGTGCTTACCTGGCCTTCGTCATTGACCTCAACCTCTTCCTGAACACCTTCGACATTGACGATGATCGGGAACTCAGACTTCGAACCATTTGTCACGTCAACGTCAGTAGCTTCATAAAGCGCGAAGCCTTCGGCATTCGCCCGGACCGTATATCGGCCTGTCGATAGCCCATCAATCGTGTAGGAACCCGAAGCATTTGTTACTGTCGTTTTCTCATTTCCGCTGCGGTCGATAACGACGACCGTAGCTCCTACAACTGCGTCACCAAGGCTGTCGGTGACCTGACCAGTTATTGATCCGCTTTGCTGCGCGACCGCGATCCCGGCGGCAAGCAAAACGCAGGCAAATGCCTTCGCAAAAAATAATGCCCTGTTCATTGGTAATAGTCCTCTCAGATATAAAAATTTCGACGACCGATCGACGGCCGGTTATTAAATTCGTTTTAATCTAGAACTCGACGCTGTCGAGTCCCGGTATATTCAGACTTCCGCCGACGCCGCCGCCTCTTTGGCCACCGGCCGCCATCTGGGCCATTGCTATGAAGGGCTCTACGCCCGCAAGAAGCTTGATCGCCGTAAGCCGTCCGGGCTGTTTTGCTTTGGGACTGGAAACAGCGACCATATCTCCTTCTTTAAGATCCGCAACCGTGATGCTCGGAAAGCGGTTTATAAGATCGTTGAGGTCTGCGCGCATTCCGCCCCCGGGACCTCCACCTGCTCCGGGACGACCCTCGGCGTTCGCAGGACGGCCTTGTTGACCGCTTTCTCCACCTCGCGGTCTTCCCTGCCCGCCGCCCTGTCCTCCGGCGCCGCGCTGCCCGCCGCCCGCCATCATCGCCTGGAACTGCGCCATCCTTTGAGCAGTCTCCTCGGGAAATTTCTTAAGAAGAGACGTCTGTTTAACGCTTACCACAAAATCCTGTTCCGTTTTGAGATCGGTGATCGTCACTTCGTTCTTCTCGGCGTCAACCGCTTTCACGGTTCCGGCGATCGTCTGAAATGCACCCGTGATAATCTCCTCGGCCGCAAAGGTCTTTCCATCCGCGCCCCGGTCTCCGAGCGCCTGGATCATATCTTCAGGTTCTATTTCCGATATAGAGCTTGCTTCCGCATCGGCATATCTGGGCGATTCCGCTGAATAACGAAGGAATCTGGCATTTTCTTTGGGTGTGAGCTCTAGCGACACTGCGCTTCCGGTTATCGCACGCATCTCCACTGTTATGACGCCCGTTTCAGCGTCAACGGCCGAGACTCGGCCCGAGATTCCGCGCCGCTGCCACTCGGCCCTCTGCTTTGCCTGCTGAGCCGCAATATCGCTCACTTTTACGAGATATACTCCGGTGGCGATTATCGACTTCTTATCGTCAGCAACCTGGCCGGTCAGAAGCACGCGGTCGCCGACACTTAGTTCTTCAAGGCTGGAATCGGTCGCCGCTTTGAGACTCAGGTTGTCAGGTGGAAGCTTCTTGTATTTCGTGGTTGAGACCAGGACTGCATCAATAACGCCGTCTTTCGTTTCGACAACTATTTTCTCGGCTCCCTTTATCTTTACTATCCCAAGAGCCAGGTTGCCCTGGATGCCAATATCGGGAAGGCCACCCTGTGCCAGAACAGCACCGGCTCCGATAGCTACGAACAGAAATGCAGAAATAAAGAATTTAATAGCGCGCATTTTTCTAGAATGATCCCCTCTTAGAGAAGTGTTTGAGAGTTGTCCCCGTCAAATAACCGGTCCCTCGAATAAGGTTCAATTCTACTGAACGGTGATGCGGGGGTGTGTAAAGATTTGTAAACCGTTGTGAAGTAAGGTCAACGGTCAAAGGTTGGAAAAAATGGTGTCTAAGACTCCTGCCAGGCGGGCTGTTTTGATCGCGAAGTGAAGACCAGTCCGAGGCTTGCAGTGAAGAGCACAAAGAGTGCGGCCGTCCATAAATACGGGATGGAAAGCAGAACTGTCCACGTAAATGCCCCGATCAAAAGAGCCAGGGTTTCCGACGGCTTCTTGCTTGTGAACCTCCGGAGAATAAACTTCCCTGTTCCGGACTGAAGAACCACCCTGCCAAAGACATAGGCAAGCATTATCACCACAAACGCCAGGACGCCGATCACGCCGCTGACAAAACCGGGGAGCAAGCCGAGCGAAAGCATCACGCCAAGCGTGATGACTATGAAGCTGAGACCTCCTATCCCAAATACCTTTAATGGAGAAAGCTGGATCCTGGCGGCGGCCCGACCGACCGCACCCGGGGTCAGAAAGGAAATCAGTACTGAAAGTCCGAACCAGAACAGGAGCGAGAGAAGCCTCTGTACGAGAAATCCGATAGAGAGGTCCGGTGCAAAGATCCTGCTCGGTTCCCTTGAAAGATTTCTTAGCTCTTCTTCATATCCCGCGTAAACAACGGTCTCGCTGCCGGCCGACCTCAACGGTTCTTCTACCTCAGGCTGGTAGCTCCCGCCAAAAATGATAACGTCGCCACCAATATAAGCATCCTTGCGCTGTAGTACGTTGCCCCCAATTGTCGCGACCTCGCCTTTGACTTTGCCTTCGATGACCACATCGCCACCAAATGAAAGAACGCCTTTTGCCTCACCTTTCACAATGACGGTCTTGCCAAACGCGAACACCTCCATCTCGGGGGCGTTCTCGACGATCAGTGTATCCTGGTCCGGCTCTGAGACTTGTGTTTGTGAGAGGACTACTGCGGAAAGTAAGAGAAGGAATGTGCAAGCGATCACCGCCCGCGAGAGCGCGTCGGCGAAGTGGCAGATTGAAAGTGATTGTGCATTTTGCCCGATCACACCTTGGAACTGCGATTAAACCTCTGAATCAACCTAGAAAGGGTCAGAGACGAAACCGCGAAAACAAAAACCGCCGCAACAAGAGTCGCGAGCGAGCTGAAAATTAAACTCTGGCCAAGGCCGCGCAGAACGACTCCGAAGCCTGTACCTATCTCGAAGATAAAATGAAAAAAGAACCCGGTAACAGAGATCAACTTTAAAAGCACGTTTTGTGAAGCAGCGAACGCGATAGCACCGGCCTCTGTCCCCAGGCTTATCGCGGTTAGGAAAAGCAGGAACGCAAGAGCGAACACGGCTCTGAATCGCTCAGATGAAGTTCTTATTCCCGATACATTGCTCTCGGCCTTCACCGTCACCACTTTCGCAAACTCAGCGGGAACCTCAAGCAGTTCATTAACGTCATCGACAACCGAATCGATCGCGAAAAGAATTTCCTTCTGAAGTTGATACTCGGTCTGACAGAGTCCGCAACCGGAGATATGCGATTCAATGTCGAACTCCTGATCCGGCGTGAGCTCGCCGTCTAGGTAGGCCGCGATGTCGAACTTCGCGCAGTCCATTCCTGACTTGTGGGTATCAGGCGCCATAACAATCCCGCGATCCGGCTAAATGCCGGTCAGCCCCCTTTCGATCAACATTTCCCGCATCATCTCGCGGGCCCTGAACAACCTGTTCTTCACTGTCCCGAGTGGCAGATCCGTGGTTTCCGCAATCTCTACATAGCTCAGGTCCTTACCGTGCCGAAGTACGATAAGCTCGCGGTAAGCCGTAGGAAGGCATTTAACGACGGACTCGATCTCCGTTCGCCATTCGCTTCTCTGCCGGTCTTGTTCCGGGTTTGGCCGGCTGCTTTCCAGCTGAAGCTGATACGATCCTTCCTGGTTCTCCGTTTCAATGCTTTGTTCTTTGCGGGAGTGACGCCGTATGTGGTCGATCGCGGCATTGTGGGCGATCCGGTAGAGCCAGGTAGAAAACTTGTAATCGGTGCTGTATCTCTCGAGCGAGTTATAGACTTTGATGAAGACTTCCTGGGTCACATCCAGCGAAGCGTCATAGTCATTTACGAATCGGTAAACGTAGCTGACGATGGGACGCTGATACCGCTCAACCAAAGCCGCGAAACTCTCGTCGGCGCCGCTGATGGCCCCGCTGACGAGTTCCGCATCGGTGAACTGACCTGGATCTTCGAGTGACAGTGTTCTTGTCGCCATTGTAGAAAGTAGTTACGCAACCCCTTCGCGTAATGTTTCAGCCTCAGACGGCTGTAATGAAGTTGTTCGGTACGTCGGGGAATTATACCTGTATCATCGCGAATCGGCGAACTTAATGAAGAACGAGCCATCGTCAAAAGGAAAAGCGGACCGTGCTACCGGTCCGCTTCTCGCCTTTTCAACATTCTTTCTTATTGATCTTGTATTGCCGCTACGCGGCCAAGAATTTTCGGGACTTCTGATACGCGGGTTACGCGCTTCGGGCTCTGATTCGGCTGTCATGTGTCATGGATCATCTATCAGCCGTTAATCGAGCCCAGTTCCCGGAACTTGGAATTCGGAACCTCGAACTTGATCATGCCCGTCGCTGGCGCTCCGGATTCCGAACGCCCGTTTAATTCCTCACCTGTAGCCAAACGTCGCGATTCCAGCCGGAGCCGCTACATCGCTAAACCGGATCGAACCGCCGACCATTTCGAGGCCAATGTCGGAGGGTTGAAGCAGATCGACGCGCGTTCCGAGTGCCTCAGCAGTAATTCCTCTTAGACGCTCGTCAAACCCGCCTTCGCCGACGACCAAAAACCTGGAAAGCAGATTCTTTCCGCCCGCCGAATACTTATCGTTGTAATAGACAAGCAACCGGAAGATCTCATCATCCACCTCGTCGTCGCGGCAGGTCACTGAACGCACGAGGGCGGGTTCGCCGTTCCTAAGCAAGAGCGCGGTAAATCCGTTCTCCTGAGAACTGATTAAAAGCGAATCCCCAACCGTATGGGTCTCTACAAGCCACTTAAGCTCGCAAACAGACTTTGAGAGAATCAGGCCCGCTTTCCATCCAAGACTTTCGAAAACCGTCTCGTACTCGTCCAGGACCGCGAGCTTGATCGCTGAAGCAAGATACCGCGTCCTTCCATCCGTAAGAGGATCGAGCCTTTCCAAAGAGATCCTTAGCTGGTCGGAAGGGACTCCAAAGCTTGTCTCCGCTTTGAATTCCAGGACCTCGGCAAGCTCTTTTCTGGACGCAGGCACTTCCGAAAGCGTGAGAATCGCTGTTCTCGCGGTACTGCTCGGAAGCGTAACCGACCAGTTCTTTGTTCCCGCGAGGCCGCACTCTTCGGTAGCACGCTGAAGACCTGAAGCAAACAAAGAAGGATCCGGTATATTCTCTTCCGCAAAGGCCGGATAGACGACGCCTTCAGGAATCTCGACCGTGGCGGCCTGGCGGATACCATATCGCCCCGCGGCCTGTTTCTGTAGAGAAAGCGCAGTGATAGCCAGCTGTGATATGCCGATAGCGGCCTTCGGATAATGTGGTTTGATCAGGGATTCCAGCATTTCGTTCGGGGCCTTAGTATTCGCTGTACTTCTTGCCGTTGCTGTCCTCTCCTTCGGCAAGGCTGCGGACATCTATAAGACCTTCTTCCGCGTCAGGCGAATTCGGATCGGGACCCAAGACTTCGTCCCAGGTCGCTTCATCGGTCATCGGATCGATCGGGATCTCACGAAAGTAGTTCGAATCAACAAGGTCCTGGAGCGTTTCCGGGAGGCGTTCTTTGTCTGCTGAATACTGATCGATCGCCCGGCGCATCTGAAACAGGTTCTCCTGGAGAACTACCTCGCGCGCGTGCTGAACGCTGTTTCGGTAGGTAGGCACAGCAACCGAGATCAGGATCACGAGTATAAACATCGCGATCACCAGTTCCAGAAGCGAGAATCCCGTTTGTTGTGTCAGGGGCCTACCACTCATTGTATGCCACCCCGTTGAGTCCTTCGGCCGTGGAATTCGAGCGCACGTCAAAAACGTTTACCTCGTCCCAGCTTCCCGCGTCCTCGGTCTGATAAGAAGACCGCAGTATCCAGTCTTCTTCACCCGTGATCGGGTCGACAGGCATTTCTCTCAGATAAACCTTGAGAATTTCCTTTTGCTCGTTCAGTTCGGTTGCATTCTTGTCGTCGAACGGCCGTCCGCCCTGGATCGCAGGAGACAGTCCCCTTGGTTTGACCCTCACGCCTTCGACAAGAATATCGAGGCTGGGGGGAAACCGATCGATGTTTTCCGAGTCGAAAATCGTGCAGTCGTCGATCACAACTCGGCTCCTCGGATCGATCGGGATGTTCTGTCCAACTTGAGTCGGGTTCCCGCTCGTGATCGATCCCAGAGGGCAAGCACCAACTGCGTCCCGCTTGAATTCGTCGATCGCGTTCCTGATGTCGCGGAGCGTCTGCCTGAGACGTATCTCTTTTTGACGCCTGACCGCGTTCTGGGCAATAGGTATCGTCCCGAGCACAAGGATCGCGAGAACCGTAAGCGTTATCATCAGCTCAAGCAAGGTGTACCCGCCGGGTCTTGCAGGCGGGCACGATCTTCGAAGATTTTCGATTATCCTCTTCAATTCTAAAAGGTTACAGCAAACTCACGGCCGTCTTCGGTGATGATGTTGAGAACGTCGCCGTCAAAATCGAGTTCCGGAATTCCGTCGGCGAGCGCCTCGATCTCGATGTAGGCCAACACGCCCGAAGAATTCTCTGCCGCATTCCTGGGAGCGATCAATGAGACGTACATCTTTCCACCCTCGTTCACGAAAGGCTCCGAATCGGTGCCCTTCATCTCCCGTCCGTAAACATCGCCAAAACTCACTGATCTGACCGCGACCTTCTGGGGATCAAACTTCAGGCCGATCACTGAAGACCGGAACACATCCGCGCTTTTCACAAGCACGGCCAGCTTTGTCTTCGCCCCCGCCTTCATCTCGCCAGGCTTCGGCAGAAACTCGATACTTGCTGTCAGAGGCTTTGCGACCGGCAGTTCGGAGCTTACAAGCGCCGTCGGATCGAGACTTAAGGTCGAACGGTCGGAATCCGCGGTCGGCCTGATCGAAAGCGCTTTTACATTTGTGTCGATCGGCTTAAGACTGGTCGCGACCCCGTTGGGAATCGTCTTCTGTTCGATCTGTCCATCAGTTGGCTGCATCGCGGAAGCATTCGAATCTGAAACATTTTCATTTGCAGGCGAAGAACTCGTGCTCGACACTGCATCGTCGTTCGATTTGATGTACTCGGGCACTTCCTGATCGGGCAGCTGGACAGTTACGTTCCGCTTCTCCCTTCTCGCCAACGCTCTCTGGCGCTCGATCTCCTCACGATAGATCAATGCTTCAAGCGAGCCAGAGGTCGGCACCGCAAGGCTTCCAGTAGGCCGTTCGATCACATCGTCGGGAAGAATTGCCGGAGCTCTTATTACTTTCGGAGTGATCGCGATAACGATATCGACCTGGCGATTGTCGCGGGTCGGCGCTGTAAACAGCCTGCCGAGGATAGGGATCAACCCAAGCAGCGGCAGCCCTTCCCGCCCACGGCTTTCTACCCCCTGAGCGACACTTGCAAGTAAAAGCGTCTTGTTGTTCTGTACCCTAGCGGTCCCCTTGATCGTCCTTTCGGTAAAGGTCGGAGTAAGCGTGCTTGCATCGATCACGTCTTTGGACTCGATCTCCATCGTGACCTGAACATCCTGGTTCGGAAATACGATGGGCTTGAACTTCAGTGTCAGACCCACCTGCTCATAGTTGATAACCGGATATCCGTTCCCAAAAGCATTTCCGGGAGTCGTCGGTGTCTGGCCGCCTCCGGTGAACGGGATTACGCTCGCCGTCTGAACCGGGACCCTTTGGCCGATCCGCGCCGAAGAATCTTCGTTGTTGAAGGCGTGGATCTGGGTCGATGCGATCAGCTTCGTGTTGTTCCTACGCTGGAACGCCGAGAGGCTGGAGAAAGGCGAAAGCAGCGCGAACGGGATCGCCGTCGGAAGTATGGCATCTCCAAGAACATCCAGGGGAGCTCCGTTCAGGGGAACGACGCCCGGGAACACGCCGCCCAGATTCGTCAAGGAAGACTGGTCACCGATCTGGTTGCCGATCTGCAACAGATCATTCTTCGATACCTCGTAGATCTGCACGTCCATCACGACCTCGGCGCGGTCCTTATCGAGCGCGGCGATGAGATCGCTCATAAGCCTTATGTTCTCAGACGTGTCGCGGATAGTGATGCTGTTAGTGTCCTCGTCGATCAGCACATTGGTCGGGGTTCTTCCAGGCTGTGCCGGAATCGCTTTCTGGAGAACCGCCGCCACCTTCTTCGGATCGGCATTTCCAAGATAGAAAGTCTTCAGGACTAACTGCTGGAAGAACTGCCTGCGGTTCGAATTCGCTACGATGATCGTCCTCGGGCCTACTTTCTCAAAGAAAAGATTCTCCTGGAGGAAGATCGCGTCCAGCGCCTGCGCCGCAGTCACGTTCTTCAGTTCGATCCTCACTTCTCTGTTTTCGAGCCTCGACTGCGAATCGAAAAGGACATTCAGGTCAAGGTCCCTTGCCAGATCGCGAACTATCCTCATCAGATTGATCCCGGATGGGAAAGGCAGATCGCGCAGCTTCTCGTACCTTTGGGGGATCACCACATCAGACGGGATATCAGTCGCGGTCAATCCGGTCTGTACATACCTGGTATCGTCAATTGAAGAATCGTCGTCTTCGGGCCCTTGAAGCAGCTCTTTCTGAAGCCGCAGCATTCTCGCCATCTCCGATTTCGCAAGTTCGTTCACTGGATCGAACGCATACGCCTTCCGGAAAGCGTTGTACGCCCCTACGTAGTCTTCCTGCTCGGCCGCCATTCGTCCGCGCTTCATGTACTGCTGCGAAGCATTGAAGAGAGCCCGCCGGTAATGAAGTCTGTACTCGGGGTTCTTTGGGTTCTCTGAGACCGCGAGGGCAAACTTCTCTGCGGCGAGATCCCATTCTTCCGCCGCTTCGTGCTTCATACCTTCTTTGAAATATTTCTTTCCGTCGCCGAATGCGAGCACCGCAGAGGGCGAAAGAAGGCACAAAAGAAGTACAAATGTCGTGAAAAACCGGAGGCGATTTGAATGTTTCATGGCTTTTGGTCCGGAATTAACTTGCGGATGCCGCGGCCGGGAGGCTCCGGCCTGACTAGGAGAACTACACGATTCGTGTTTGGAATTGTTGCGAAAAGAGCCTGGCAGTTTTGCAACTTCTGTCATTTTGAACGGTAACACTGTAAAAATCAAACCCGTCGACCTGCGAAGTCCAAGCAATTCAGCAATTTCCGGCAACTCTATTTGACCTCTTCAACAAACGTCACTCTGTTTATTTCGTGGAGGGTCGTTACGCCCTGGAACATCTTTCTCAGCGCCGACTCCCGAAGGCTGGTCAGGCCTTCCTTTTCAGCCTGCCTTCTGATCTCGGAACCCGGGCGCCTTTCGATGATCATTTCTCTTATGGGGTCGGTCATGTCCAGGAGTTCATGTATGGCAGTCCGGCCCCTGTAACCCGTGTGATTGCAAGCGTCGCATCCGACGTTCATGAACAGGTTCTTGCCAGTGACTTCAGCCCTTTCCAGTCCCGATTCCTCAAGTTCCTGATCGCTTGGTTCGTACATTCGCTTGCAGGTGGTACAGAGCAGTCTCACGAGTCTCTGCGCAAGCACACAGTTGAGCGACGAAACGAAGTTGTGCAGGTCTACCTTCATATTAAGAAAGCGCCCGATCACGTCGATAACGTTGTTAGCATGGACCGTCGTGAACACCAGGTGACCCGTCAATGCCGAGTTGATCGCGATATCCGCTGTTTCTTCGTCACGGATCTCCCCGACCATTATCTTGTCCGGATCGTGGCGAAGAATTGAACGCAGCCCGCGGGCAAATGTCAGCCCTTTCTTTTCATTGACCGGAATCTGAACGATTCCGTGGAGCTGGTACTCGACCGGGTCCTCGATCGTAATGATCTTGTCTTCCTCGTTGCGGATCTCGTTCAGCGCGCCGTATAGCGTGGTCGTCTTACCCGAGCCCGTCGGTCCCGTCACAAGCACCATTCCGTACGGCTCCTTGATGTACATCCGGAACCGCTTCAGGTCTTCCCTGTGGAATCCGACCACATCGAGGCTCAGGTTCTTGAATTCCTCGGAAATCTGCTCCTTATCGAGGATACGGATCACCGCGTCTTCACCGAACACCGTCGGCATTATCGATACACGGAAGTCAACCGTACGGCCTTTGTAATAGACGCGGAACCTTCCGTCCTGCGGCACTCTGCGCTCCGCGATATCGAGTTCCGACATCACCTTGATCCTTGAGATCAGTGTCTGGTGGAAAGCGATGTCGATCGGGTCGACCTTTGCGTAGAGTGCGCCGTCGATCCTGAACTTGACCTGCACTTCCCTTTCTCGTGTTTCGATGTGTATGTCCGAAGCCCTCGACTCCATCGCGTTATAAATGATGGTGTCCACAAGCTTGATGATCGGGGACATGTCCGAATCGGTCGCAAGGCGATCGAGGTCGAGGACCTCGTCCCCGTGCTCGGTCTCCTTTACAAGCGAGATCTTGAATCCCGATGCCGCTTCCTGGAGTACCCTCTGAGTCGCATCACCTTTCTTAAGGACCACGTCGATGGCACCCGATGTCGCGACGTACGGGACGATCCGTACGTTTAGCGCATTCTCAAGCTCGTCCAGCCTTTCAAGGTTGGTCGGGTCCGCCATTGCGGCGTGGAGCTCACCGTTCTCCCGTTTCAGAGGTACGAACTGGTTTCGAAGCATCAGATCGACAGGAATCGCGGCTAGCTCGTCGTAATCGATGGGCGACTCCCGGTCGGGAGGCAGCAGATCGATATACGGGAGACGGTAACGGCCGGCGAGCTTTTTAGCCGCAGTTACTTCCGGCGGCTCATTCTCGATGAAATCCTTCACATCGACGCCTTCCTGCGTTAAGGAGTTTCCGTTTACCTTCGGTTCTTCATTCATGGATAGAACAATTTGCAGTGGTTGATGCGGCTGTCACCGCGTCTGTTGGTTGTTGCCGAGATGCGGTCGCGATTAGCGGTTTCCATAGGGTCCCGAAGCGATGACCTGAATTATGGGCAGATAGATCGCCAGCAGAATGATCACTACGACGCCGGCCATTACCACGAGGATCAGCGGTTCTAGAAGTGTCGTCAACTGTTCAAGCCGGACTTCAGACTCGGCGTCATAGAAGTTTGCGACCTCGTCAAGCATTTCCTTGAGACTACCCGAGCTTTCTCCAATACCGATCATGTCGGTTGCAAGCGCGGGCATCCAGTTGGCCTCGATCAATGCGTCCGTGAACATACGGCCTTCTCTGATCATCGGCAGGACCGACTGGCTGCGGCGCCTAAGTTCTGCATTGTTGATCGCCTGCGACGCGATGTCCCAAGAATCGGGAACGGTAATCCCGCCGGAGATAAGTGTTGAAAGCGACCGAGCCAGTTGTGCCATCGCCAGCTGCTGGATGAGAGCGCCTACAAGCGGAATCTTCAGTAGAAACTTGTCACGCACTAACCTCCCGCCAGGTGTTCGGAGCCAGAGATAGAGTCCCACTATCAACGCAAGAATCAACGGAGCCAGCCACCACAGGTTCGACGCAAGCGCAGTCGAGACCGTAAGCACCAGAACCGTGATCGTCGGCAGCTCGGCCGCAGTATTGAGGCCTTCAAAAAGACTCGACATCCTCGGCACGATATACAACACCAGAAAACCCACCATGAACGCAGCGGCAGCCATCAGGAAGAGAGGATAGGCCAGAGCGCCTCTTAGCTTTCGGGCGATACCTATGTTTCTTTTCAGATATACGACGTATCTGGAAAGAACATCGTCCAGAGCTCCGCTCTGTTCGCCTGCGAGCAAGGAAGCGGTGAAGATCCTCGGGAAAATGCCCTGCATTTCAAACGCATCGGAAAGTGGCACACCGCTGCGGATCTTGTCTTCGATATCGGAAAGGATGCCGCGAAGCGACGAAGATGCCGACCGTTGCCGAAGCAGGCTGATGGATTGAAGAACAGGAATGCCCGCCCTCAATAGAGCAGAGAATTGCTGGATGAACAAAAGAAAGTCGCTCTGCTTTAGTCGCCCTTTCTTAGAGGTGGTCCCGGAGGTAAGCACCGCGCTCAATCCGGTCCCGGACGTGGCCACGCGGAAAACTTTGTATCCTTCTTCCTCAAGCTGCGAGCGGGCATCGGTGTCGCTTGCCGCCTCGACAACTCGAGTGACGATCTCGCCGGATTGCGTTCCTAGTCGACAAATGAACTCGGCCATCTTCGTTTGGGATAAGAAAGTTCTGGAAGAAACCTCTGAATTGGATTCTCTTGGTTAGGCACCAAAGCTTCTACAAGCGGGCGGGCTCCGATGCCCGAATTATAGCACGCATCCCGCCAACTGAAAGTTGCGGTTTGTCGCGAAGTGCGGAATAAATTCGCCCGACCAACGGATGGTTCTAAGAGCACATCGTAAGATTTATCTTGCATAGACTTAGAAGGTTTTTTACTATCAGATACGTAAAGCTTTCAGGAGTAATTATGGCTGTTAGGGATTTACAGGGCCGGCAGAGGTGTATTCTCCGGCTTTGTTTGCTTGTGTCCGCCCTGCTTTTTCCTGTCCTCACGATTTCCGCACAGGATCCGCAACCGACCCCGCCGATTCAAGGTGTTGACGATCCGGACAGAGTAAGAATCGATACCGACCTCGTCACGCTGACCCTTACGGTCACGGATTATTACGGCAGGTATGTTTCGGGGCTTACAAAGGAAGCCTTCACTGTCTATGACGACAAGGAAGAGCAGGAGATCACCTTTTTCAGCGACACGGATGCCCCGGTCTCGATCGGGATCCTGTTCGATGTCTCTGGCTCGATGAGCGGTGAAAAGATCGCGAAGGCCAGAAACGCGCTGGAACGGTTCATTTACACGAGTCACCCCAGAGACGAGTACTACCTGATCGCCTTCAATAAACGCGCTCAACTCCTGATGGATCGGACAAGGGACGGTGAAGCGGTACTGAACAAACTCACCCTTGTTGAACCAAAGCACAATACGGCTCTATACGATGCCTGTTATCTGGGTGTCGAGCGCGTCACGCGCGGCTCTCATCAGAAAAAGGCGCTCCTCATAATCAGCGACGGCCAGGACAACGCCTCCAGATACAACTTTAAAGAAGTGCGCCGGTTGATGAAAGAGTCCGATGTCGTTATCTATTCGGTAGGCATCATGGATGGCCGGGACGCGACCTCTCTCGATGGAATGCAGGGCCAGGCGTTTCTGGATGAGTTATCGGGCGTGACTGGAGGAAAGTCGTTCTATCCCAGTTCGGCTGTGGAGATGGACGAGATCTTCGAGCGCATTGCTCTTGAGCTAAGGCATCAGTATTCGATCGGGTACACGCCTGAGAATTTCACACCTGACGGCGAATGGCATCGGGTCAAGGTCAAGGTCAAACCTCCTCGCGGTCTTCCGCGTCTAACGGTCCGTCACAGAGAAGGTTATTACGCAACACCCAAAACGACCGTCCGTTAGAGACCGGGCAAAGGCCCAGAGTTAAAATGAGAAGTTCCTACGCGCAATTGTGTTTTGCCGGACTACTGCTTTTCTTTATTGCAGGAGCCGGCATTTTCTTTTCCGTTGAATCGAACGCACAGACCGAACCGGATGGACCGGCAGTTTCGGCCACCCCTCCGGCTGATCCGACGCTTCCGCCTCCGCCGCCCCCGCTGGCTCTGGAAGACGACGAGCCAGTGATTATCGAAACGGAGCTCGTGAACCTTAATGTCAAAGTAGTTGACAGATTCAACCGCCCCATCGCCAATCTGAATAAATCGGACTTCACGGTTTTCGAGGATGGCAAATCCCAGCCGATCGAGTTCTTTTCTCAGGATGAGGTCCCCACGAATTACGCACTTGTTATAGATAATTCCGGGTCTCTCCGGTTCCAGCTCGAGAAGGTGATCGAATCGAGCAAGATCATCGTCGGGACTAACAGGCCGGATGACGAAACTGGCGTAGTAAGATTCGTTAGCTCAAACAAGATCGAGATCCTTCAGGACTTCACAACTGATAAGCAGGAGCTCTTCGACGCCCTCGACAATATGTACATCGAAGGCGGAAAGACGGCGATCATCGACGCGGTTTATCTCGCTACGGAAAAAGTTGACGAGTATCAGCGCAGCCAGGGACCCGGCAATCTTCGCAGGCGTGCGTTGATCCTTGTTTCTGATGGCGAAGACCGTGACAGTTACTACGATGAGCAGCAGTTGTTTGACCTCCTTCGTGAGGCGGACGTCCAGATCTACACGGTCGGTTTTATCAGCCAGCTGGACAAGGACGGAAGTTTCATCAGAAAGAGCGATCACAAACGCGCCAAGAACCTGCTTGAGAAGCTCGCCGAGGAAACGGGCGGTAAGTCTTATTTTCCGAACGATCTATCGGAACTGAACGGAATTGCCCGAGACATCGCCAACGAACTTAGAACGCAGTATTCCATTGGCTATCTTCCAGACAAGACGAAACCGGACGGTGTCTACAGGAATATAAAGGTCGAGGTCAGGCAAGGTCCAAACGACCAGAAACGGATCGCGATCACGAGGACCGGCTTGATCTACGATTCCAAGAGCACGGAACAGCCGGCGCTTAAACGGGCCAACCGCTGATCCTGTTTATCGAGGCGAATGAAAAGGCTGTCACTTAAGGTGGCAGCCTTTTGCTTTCTTGTTCATAAGAGAGACCTAAGCTCTAACGCAGATACATCGAGGCGAGGAATACTCCGATTGCGGCGAGGAACAGAACGATCGAAGCCAAAATGAACCAAACGTTCACGGATTCGGAGTCTGGCATCCAGCGGGTTTCGATCCTTCGCAACCTCATCATTCCTTCGCCTTGACGGATGGCAGATGCGGTTCGAACCATCGGATCCTCTTCGGGATCAGGCTTTGGGATCTTTTCGGCGACGATCTTTTCTTCGTCTTCCTCTTCACCGCCGTTGCCTTCAAAGGGCTCGCCCGGTGGAGGCTGAATCGGCTTGTCGACTCTCGAAGGGACGCTCTCGTATCCTTCTTCAGCAGTGTCGGGGTCGGCTTCATTGTCTTCGACGACCAGCCTCGATCCGCAATTGAAGCAGAACAGCGCTTGCCCCATAGCTTCCGAGCCGCACTTGGTACATACAGGTAGTTTTGCAACTGACTGGGACATCTATCGAACAAGTTTCCGGGCTGATCAGATTTACTTCAGACTCTTGAGAATATCTCGTGCTGCTCGCCGAGGTCGCGAGCCGATGGCGTGATGATGGTCCTGCCGTTGACGTAGATCTTGGCACCCTTCGCCAAAGCATCTTTGACGTCGTCTTCGCTTACGAAGTCCACAGGAGTTCCACGGCTTCCACCCGGGGCAGCCTTCTCCGCGACACTATGTACAACAGCCTGCTTTGGCGGCTCCTGTTCCAGTGGAGCCGGATTTGGTGACTGTTCTGGCGGGCTGGAAAGCTTGCTCTTTAAAAATTGGTCAACGATCGATGTGATCTCCGCCCGGTCGGGTTTTGGTCTCGATTTCCCGGCCGCCTGCGGAGCCTTTACTGCTCCGGGCCGGCTTAAAGATACCGGACGGGTTTCGAACGCTACCCGTTTTATATCCATCAGGTGATGCGGCGAGACATTGTCCGAAGTAACATTTCCACCCCAAGAACCGCATCCGAGGGTCATGGACGGAGGAAGATCCGTCGAGAACCCTATCGCTCCATGTGTCGTCGGAGAATTGATCACTATCCTTGCCGCGGGCATCTGTTCGCCATACCTGACAGCCTTTGCGCGATCGGAAGTATGCATTCCCGCAGTGTGACCCATTCCGCCGAACCTGAGGATCTCGTCACATCGGGACGCTGCCTCTGTGACTCCTTCGACCTCGAAAAACGCCAGTGTCGGGGACAGCTTCTCGATTGACCATGGATAGTCTCTACCAACCCCTGCGCAATCGGCGATCAGGCACCTTGTTCCGCCGGGTATCGAAATACCCGCAAGTTCGGCGATATAAGCGGCTGATTTGCCAACGATCCCAGCATTCAGGGTTCTCTTTTCTGTAAGCAGGACTGACGCTACTTTATCGGCTTCCGCATTTGACAAGAAATACGCTCCCCCGGCCTCAAACTCCTTTCTTAGCTGCGGAGCGACTGCCGAGTCAACGACCACGGACTGTTCGGATGCGCAGATCGTTCCATTGTCAAAACAAGTGCCTGTTAGGATGTCGGATGCGGCTTTCGCTAGATCTGCCGAACTCTCGACATATACCGGAACGTTTCCGGGACCGACACCAAACGCCGGTTTCCCCGACGAATAAGCGGCACGCACGAGTCCTATCCCGCCCGTTGCCAGTATTACGGCGGTCTGCTTGTGCTTCATCAGCGTCTCGGTTCCATCGATCGTCCCGTTCTCGAGGCACTTGACAGCATTTTCCGGAAGTCCTGCGCGTGATCCCGCTTCCTTCATAACGCGGGCCGTCTCTGCGATACATCGTGCAGCGGAAGGATGAGGCGATAGCACGATGGAATTTCGTGACTTGATCGCGATGATGATCTTGAATATCGCGGTGCTCGTGGGATTCGTTGAGGGTATGATCGCCGCAACAACCCCTCTCGGCGCCGCGATCTCAACTACGTCACCCTCTTCTTTGACGACGCCCACCGTCTTCAGGTCGCGAAAATAGTTCCATACATCTTCCGCAGCAAACCGATTCTTTTCACGCTTGTCTTCTGCAATACCGAATCCGGTTTCGTCGTGCGCAAGCTGACCAAGACGCAATGACTCTCTAGCGGCGGCCTCCGCCATCGCGTCACAGATCGAATCAATTCGGTCCTGGTCGAAGCGGGACAGCTCAAGGAAGGCCAGGTGCGCACCCTCAACCGCCTCTCTTGCTTCCTGCTGCGAAACCGGGTCCTTTTCGGTCATTGCCTATTTTGGGAAGATTGAGCCCGGGTCGGCAGCTTTCAATAGTGCTGCCGAAACCGGGCCGATCTGGATGGAATCTATTTAGCCTTTGACTTGGAGCGGTCGTTTCCGCTCGCGGATGCCTGGCCACCGGAACCTGATCCCAGTGCACCTTTCGTTCCGCCCCTGATCGACTTGCCTTGCGCAACGCTGTTTCCAGGAAGCACGTCTTCCACTTCCGCGTGCGGCCTCGGAATGACGTGAACACTTATCAGTTCGCCAACGCGCCGCGCTGCCGCCGCTCCCGCGTCAGTCGCCGCTTTAACGGCACCCACGTCGCCCCGGACGAATATCGTCACATAACCTGCGCCGATATATTCCTTGCCGATCAGATCTACATTGGCCGCCTTGACCATCGCGTCCGCGGCCTCCACGGCGCCGACGAAACCTTTGGTCTCGACCATGCCTAATGCTTCCAGAGTCATCGATCAGTTCCTCACTGTTTTGGATTGAAAATGAATTCTATTACACGACTGAGCAACGCCCAAACGTACCACGCTAGAGTCGCAATAATCAAGCTAATCCGCTGTTCGTTGCTTCCTGTAAAGAATTGACATCATTGCGATTTTAACGATATATTTCCGTTTTGTCTCTGCACTTGGAAATGCCGTTCAAGACGGGCCGGAATAGTTAGAAATGGCTGATTCTTTGGGGGAAAAACTGCGAAAGGCTCGCGAGGAACGCGACATTTCCATAAGTGAGGTCGCGGAGCAGACCCGAATTTCAGCCATTTACCTCGAGGCCATCGAGAACGACGATTACAAGCCGCTTCCGGGCGGCATTTTCAATAAGGGCTTTGTTAAATCGTTTGCCAAGTATGTGGGCATCGATGAGGGAGAAGCGCTTCAGGAATACGCCAGGATCGCCGCTAGCCAGGAGGGCGGCGCCGGAGATCCCGACGACAACAGGTACAAGCCCGAGGTCCTGACCGATGACCAGTCCGGGCCTTCGCTTATCCCGACACTGATCTTTTCAGTAGTGATTCTCGGACTGCTGGCCTGGGGCGTAATGCTTCTGGTCAATTACCTTCAGGATACTGATCCGGGAAGTGTGGTGGATAACACCAATACGGAACAGAATTTGAATTCCGCTGAATCCACTCCTGAGGCGACGCCGCTTCCGCCGACAGACGAGATAAATCTGAAGATCGCGACAGCAGGCGAGGCACTTTCAGTCTCGGCTACGGTCGACGGACAGACGAGTTCTGTTCTTATTCCGGCGAACAGCGAGAACGAATTCTCCGGCAAGGATGCGGTCAAAGTCGTGTATTACAAAGGACTTGCGAGCACGCTGACAATTTTTCTGAACGGGACCAAACTTGAGACCCCCATACCACCGGCTGATTACCCCAACAACGGTTTTGAATTCGAGATAAATCAGGGCAATATTAAAGGCATTCTAGAAGAAGGAAAGATCACTGCCCCCGGCGGCGGCGACAGCTCGGGAACGAGCACTGGCGACAATGCCTGAACTTGAGATGGCGTTTCAAGCGAAAGCAAAGAACCCCAAAGCAATATCGGATCGGCACAAGAAGCGCCCGCAGCATAATGGCGGGCGCTGTTGTTTTATGCGGGTTCATGGCAGAGGAGTTCTGCGCGCCCGCTCTACTGCGACAAATTGACTATGGAAATGGAAAAGATCAGCGAAGGACTGACGTTCGATGATGTCCTCCTGGTGCCAGCCTATTCGGACATACTTCCCAGCGAAACGGACGCATCTACGAGATTCTCAAGAGACATCCGGCTGAACATTCCGCTATGTTCTTCGGCAATGGACACGGTTACGGAGGCCTCGCTTGCGATCGCACTCGCTCAGCAAGGGGGAATCGGCGTGATCCACAAAAACATGTCGATCAATGAGCAGGCCGAGGAGGTAGATAAGGTAAAACGAAGCGAATCCGGAATGATCGTTGACCCAGTGACCATCCAGGAATCCGCGCTAGTGTCCGAAGCTCTGGGGATCATGGAGCGATACAAGATCAGCGGAGTACCGGTCGTGGACGCGAATGGAACGCTTGTCGGCATAATCACGAACCGCGACCTCCGCTTCGAGACCCGATTCGACATTCCGGTATCGGAAGTAATGACCCCCCAGCCTCTCGTCACCGTACCTATCGGTACCACTCTCGAACAGGCGAAGGTAAAACTTCAACAGCACAAGATCGAAAAACTGCTTGTAGTCGATGAAGATGAGTTCCTGAAAGGTCTGATCACGGTAAAGGACATTCAGAAAGCTATCAAGTATCCGAACGCTGCGAAGGACGAGCTGGGAAGGCTACGGTGTGCAGCCGCGGTGGGAGCGACCGGCGACTACCTTGAAAGAGCGACCGCATTGATCGAATCACGCGCCGACGCGATCGTGATCGATACGGCCCACGGTCATTCTTCGCGCGTGATCAATGCCGTGAGGTCCGTTCGGGAACGGCATCCGGATGTTCAACTGATCGCAGGGAACGTTGCCACCGCCGAGGCCACGCATGCCTTGATAAACGAAGGGGTGGATGCCGTAAAAGTGGGAATCGGGCCTGGAAGCATATGTACGACTCGTGTGGTAACCGGTGCCGGCGTACCGCAGGTGACTGCGATCCTGGAATGCGTCAACGCAGCAAAGGACTCTGACGTGCCGGTCATCGCTGACGGCGGAGTCAAATTTTCGGGTGACATAACAAAGGCGATCGCCGCAGGAGCCGATTCAGTAATGATCGGTTCTCTTTTTGCGGGCACTCAGGAAGCCCCTGGCGAAGTGATCCTGTACCAGGGCCGATCATTTAAGTCTTACCGTGGAATGGGTTCGATCGGCGCGATGAAGAAAGGATCGAGCGACAGGTATGCGCAGGAAGGAAATGTGAGCGATTCGAAGTTCGTCCCCGAAGGTATCGAGGCGCGGATCGCCTACAAGGGCACTCTTGAGGAAATGGTCACACAGCTGGTGGGCGGACTAAGATCGGGAATGGGCTACACCGGCTGCAGAAACATTTCGGAAATGAAGGAAAAGGCCAGATTCGTCAGAATCACGGCCGCCGGCCTCAAGGAATCGCACGTGCACGACGTGATCATTACAAAAGAGGCCCCAAACTACCGGCTCGAGAGCTAGTTGAACCGTCAGACACGATGAAAGTCAGCCCGCCAGTCCTTCACCGCGAGCTTGATCTCTTTCTGGGCCGCAAGATCTCCGTTGACCGTTCTTTCTACCAGGCCGGCCAGCTCTTCGTCCGATGCGAACCTGAGGGCGATGATCTGCTGAAGGTTGAGTCCGGACGCTTTTTCCGCGAGTTCCGGGGTCAAGAGCCTCGAATATCTTATTGCTTCCTCGAGTCGTATGATCCGGTCCTGATTCTTCAGCGCAAATAGTCTCGAGATGAACACGGCCATGAATAGTGCGATCCCGAACAGCAAAAGCGCTGCCTGATCGAAACTCGGGGACTGGTACAGGCGCACTGCCCAATAGATCACGAGCACCAGTGCGACAGGTGCGAGAACGAAGTGAAACGGGGGGAACCATCTGACGTGATTCTTGTAGTTTTGAGTTTTTTCCATCTTGATATTCCCTTTCTTCTCGGTTTCCTTTTTAGTTTGAGTCGGTCGATGCGGTAAAACGAGCGTTTGTCGTAAAGTCCTCTCCGGGGTTTATGAATCGGTTCATCTCGTACCGGTATTGTTTGTCATACAGTTCTTTATACCTGCCGCCCAATGCGATCAATTCGTCGTGTTTCCCGCTCTCCACGATCAACCCATCTTCGACCACTAGAATCTGGTCAGCAGTCTGGATAGTCGAAAGGCGATGAGCGATCACGAATGTCGTTCTGCCCCTTCGCAGGGAATGAAGACCTTCCTGGATCATTTGCTCGCTTTCAGAATCGAGGCTCGAGGTCGCTTCGTCGAGTATCAGAATTCGCGGATCTGCCAGGAGGGCGCGCGCGATCGCTATCCGCTGACGCTGTCCTCCGGAGAGTTTAACACCGCGCTCGCCGACAACCGTGTCGTATCCGTTTTCGAATTTCTCGATGAACTCATCACAATAGGCGATACGGCAGACTTCCTTGACATCGTCCAGAGTTGCAGACGTATTCGAGAACCTTATGTTCTCCAGAATTGTTCCGTCGAATAGAAAATCTTCTTGCAGCACAACTCCAAGCTGTCGGCGATAGTCGCGCAGCCGGACCTCCCTTATATCGTAGCCATCGATCAGGACCTTTCCCTTCTTTGCCTGAACAAAGTTCATCACATGTGCGAGGATCGTTGACTTGCCAGATCCGCTGGATCCGACCAAAGCAGTCGTCATTCCCGCCTTCGCGCTGAACGAGACGCCGTTCAGTACAGGCGTCCCCTCTTCATATTCGAAATAGACGTCTACAAACTCAACATCGCCCCTTACCGTCGGAAGAGGTCTCTTCGAAAGGTCTTCTTCGTCTTCCGTTATCGAACGGAAAACTTCTCTGATCCGGTCGAGACCCGCGAAGGCTTCGGTGATCTGCGTGCCTATGGAAGTGAATTCGATGATGGGGAGCGCCATCAGACCTGTGAAGAAGATGTACATTACGAGGTCGCCGAGGGTCATAGATCCGGCCATCACGGCGTTCCCGCCCACGAGGATCATCACAACGCCGATCGCGCCAACTATGACGGATGAGAAGCCCGACATCGCAGAAACACCGGTCATCGACTTGGCGACGTTTCTGAACAGCCTGTGTGCGCCTTTTGCAAAGGTCAGTTCTTCGCGCTTTTCCGCTGTGTATGCTTTCACGATCCGTATTCCGCCCAGTGATTCTCCGAGCCGCCCCGTTACTTCGGCATTGATCTGCTGACGTTCCCTGAAAATGGGCCGCAACCGCTTGAAAGCGTACGCCAGCGCACCACCGAATGCGGCGAGCACAAGTATCGTGATCGCGGTCATGCGCCAGTTGAGCCAGAAGAGTACACCGATGGAAATTAGCGCCGTTACAGTACTTCCCGAAAGCTGAACCAGGCCAGTCCCTATGAGGTTTCGGATCCCCTCTGCATCGCTCATTATCCGGGAGATCAGCTGGCCGCTCTGGGTTGAATCAAAATAGGAAACAGGCAGCCTTTCGATCCTTGCCTGGACCTTCTTTCTCATTTCAGTGATGGCCCGCTGGGCAGCGACACCAAGGATCTGCGAGAGTGCAAATGAAGTAATGGCCTGTACTACGGTTGCGGCGCCGATTGCGAAGGCGATCCAGGTCAGGACCTCGTATCGTTCTTTAGCGATGACCTCGTCGACAAGGAATTTCGTGGATGCCGGAAGTACCAGTCCTGCGAGCCGGCTGACAAGCATCAGCCCACCGCCGAGGGCGAGTCTGTATCTGTGCGCCCAGAGCAGTTCACGTGCATCCTGCCAGGCGCCTTTGAAGGTAACCTTCTTTTTCTTTTCTTCGGAAGGCATTAAAAGAGTGTGTAACTAAGTTAGTTACAGACAGCAGCCGTGTCAATCAGCCATTCGGAGTGTCATGCCGGGATCAGAGTCAACCAAGCTTTTCCTGGAGGTCTTCCCATTCCGCGTACGTATCACGTATGAGCGCTTCCCTTTTCTCAAATTCAGCACTTAGATCCCTGAACAAGTCGGCATCCAAAGCAGTTTCGGGGCTGCTCATCTCAACCGAGAGTACATTTAGTTCATCCTCAAGCCTTGGGAGAGCTTCTTCGATTTCCTCAACCCTTTTTTCCATCCTTTTTATCTCATTCTTACTAAACGAAGGCACCGCGCTTCGTTCAGTCTCCGGCCCGGGCTCCGTGCGCTTTTCTGGGATATTCCGTTGGGGTTCTACCGTGCCGCGCTTTGAGAGAAACCGATCGTGATACTCGGAATAGTTGCCCGTGCAAAGCTCTATCTTACCGTCACCTTTGAAGTCCAATATCCTGCCCGCGATCCGGTCAAGAAAGAACCTGTCGTGGCTGACTACGATGATCGTTCCTGGAAACTCTTTTAGTGCCGATTCCAGTGCTTCACGGGAAGGAATGTCCAGATGGTTCGTCGGTTCGTCGAGCAGAAGTACGTTAGCTCCGGAATAAACGAGCTTGGCGAGTGAAAGCCTTCCTTTCTCACCTCCGGAAAGATCCTCGACCCGCTTGAAAACGTCTTCTCCAAAGAACAGGAAACGCGAAAGGAAAGTGCGGATCTCTCCGTTCTCAGCGAGGGGTGCAACCTTCCTGAACTCTCCGATAACCTCGTTCGATCCCGCAAGTTCCTCAAGCTGCTGCGAATAGTAGCCGATCCTTGTCTTTGTTCCCCAGGAGAATTTACCTCTCACGGGCCTATGATGACCGAGCAGAGTACGCAGGAATGTCGTCTTCCCTGACCCGTTGCCGCCTATCACCCCAAGTCGCTCCCCTCTTAGGAGGATGAAATCGAGCCCTTCCGCGAGAGCCTTCTCTCCGTATCCGACCGCCAGATCTTCGCAGGTCAGCACGTGGGTCCCGGTCCTTTCAACGTGATCAAGCCTGAAAGTCCCGCCGTCCGTTTCTTTCACCGGAGCCTCGATGCGTTCCATACGCTGAAGCATGTTTCGGCGCGACTTAGCCTGTTTCGTCTTTTGGCCGGCAAGATTCTTTCTAATGAAGGCCTCTGTCTTTGAGATCACCGCCTGCTGGTTCTCATATTCGCGCTGTTGTTGTTCCCGGCGAAGCTCTGCCTGCCCGATATAGCTTGAGTAGTTTCCCGCATACGAATAAGCGTTCCCGTTGTCTAGATCGATGATCCGGGTGCAGGTTCGGTCAAGGAAATATCGATCGTGACTGACAACGACGAACGATCCTTCCGATTCTCTCAAGAAATTCTCAAGCCACTCGACCGCATTCACATCCAGATGATTTGTCGGCTCGTCAAGCAACAGCACGTCACTTTCCGAAAGCAGAAGGCGAACCATCCCAAGCCTGTTCTTCTGGCCACCCGAAAGAGTCGCCGCGTCCGAGTTCCAGGATTCTTTGTCAAAACCCAGACCCAGGAGAATCGACTCCGCCTTTGCGGTGTATTCGAATCCGCCGTTCCGTTCGAATTCGGTCTGAAGGTCTGAGTAGCGGTTTAGCAAATCATCGTCAGCGTGGTCTGCCATCTGCTGTTCGATCCTGCGCATTTCGGCTTCAATGTCGTGCAGGCGCTTGAACGCCGAAAGCGCTGCGGTATGGACCGAATCCTGGCCTTCAAAATCGACATGCTGGTCGAGCATTCCGATCTTCAGACCACGGAGTTTCTCGACCGTCCCCGAGTCGGCAGACTCCTCGCCGGTGATGATCCTGAAGACGGTAGTCTTGCCCGCACCGTTTCGGCCCACGAGCCCGACTTTCTCGTCTTTATTGATCTGGAACGACACGTTCTTCAAAACGATGTCGCTTCCGTAGACCTTTGAGATGTCCTGGACTTTAAACAGCATTAACTTGTTGAAAAAGCTGACCAGAAAGATCAAGAGGCTGCCCGCTACGGACAGCCTCCCGTTCAGGCGGTTTAAGGGGAAGTGCTACTCGTTCTCAGAATTTGCCTCGTCTGCATCCGATTCGGCATTCGCGTTCTCCGAGTTCGCAGCGGCTTCGGTGTTGGACTCAGCAGTGTTGGCGTTGGACCCGGAATTGGTATTCGCCGGCTCACCCTGCGGCGCAGGCCGCGCACCGCTGAGCTCGTTGGGGTTGTCGATCACTTTCCGCGCGAGAAAGTTCTCGATCTTCGCATCACTCATAGCGACGGCCGCATATGATTCGCTAAGAAGCTGCTTCCTCGAATCGATGAGAGCCTTCGTGATCTGCTCGCGAACTCCCTGAGTCTCAAGTGTCTGATCCTCATCCTTTAGCTTCTTTTGCTGGACCTTGAGTATCAGGATCCTGCCTTCAAAGGGGATAGCCTGAGGAACGATATCGCCGTTCTCCGCCTCGTTCATAACGTACTCGGCGAGACCTTGCGGAAACACTTGCCTCATCTCTTCCTCCGTGAAATACCGCCAGTCACCACCCCTTGCACGGGTCTGCGGATCTTCACTGAATTCACGGGCGACTGTCGCAAAATCCGAGCCGCCTCGGAGGAGCCTGTTTCCGATCTCCTGGGCCCTCTGCTGAGCCTCCACCTCGTTCGTGGTCGTATCTCCCTCAGCCACCTTCCTGGGATCGATCACGATCGCGGCGAGCTGAGCACCTCTTCTGGCTTTGAACGCCTCTTTGTTACCGGTGTAAAAGGCCTCGATCTCGCTGTCTTTAGGAGGCTCGATCTTTCCTGTGATCTTTTCGATCAGCTTGTTGATCGCCATCTCCTTCTTAAGCGTATCCTTCAGCGAGTCTTCGGTGGTACCAGTCTCAGTAAGTTGTTTGTCCCAATCCTCCTGTGACATTCCGCTCGCGGTCTTCCGCCGATTGAGTTCGGCATTGACTTCTTCGTCGGTCGGGACCGTTTCTTCTGCCTGCGCCTTTTGGAAAAGGACTTCTTGTCTGATCAGCCCGTCAAGGACCTGAAGCCGGGCGGCGGCAAGTTCGAGAGGCGACAATTTACTTTCCTCTCCGCGGGCTTGCTGTTTCAGGATCCGCTCGACCTCTTCCATCTTTATCTCGTTACCGTTTACGGTAGCGGCGACCTCGTTCGGATTGACTCCGCCATCGGGCGCAGGACCTGTACCCGGCTCGCAGTTGGTAAAACTCAGTGTGAACACCGCCACGATGGCGAGCAGGGAAATTCTCAAAATATTAGTTGGCACTTTGGCTCTGGCTCCTTGGAATAAGACTCTTTGAATCATTGCTTGATATCAGGTATTCGTTCTGTTATAAGTATTGTTTTTGAGTTTGGCGACGAACTCGGCATCTTTATCTAAAGACGCTATACATACCGGAGGCAAATCACAATGGCTAAACAATGCGAAATCTGCGGGAAGCGACCCCTTTTCGGCAATAATGTATCGCACGCTAACAACAAGACCCGCAGGCGCTTTAACCCTAATCTTCAGCGCATCCGGGTAGTGGCCCCCAACGGCGCTACGAGCCGTAAACGAGTATGCACAAGATGCATCAAGTCAGGCCGTATAGTGAAAGCTGTCCGCGCTGCGTAAGACTTCGAGTTGCCTGAAAATCTATTGGTTGCCAAGCGCCGGAATATCATCCGGCGCTTTACTTTTGTGTTTTCAATTTTCAGCGCGTTTGCGAGATCGCCGGTCAGCCAATGACCGCAACACACTCGATCTCGACCTTCGCCCCTTTTGGCAGTCCTGCGGCCGCGACCGTCGCCCTTGCCGGTTTTGTTTCGTCAAAATGGCGAGCATAAACCTCGTTCATCTCGGCAAAGTTCGCCATGTCGCTCAGAAAGACAGTTGTTTTTACAACCGAAGCGAGAGTCGCCCCACCGGCTTCGAGCACCGCTCTTAGGTTCACAAGGACCTGCTCGGTCTGTTCGGCAACGTCGTCAGACACAAACTCACCTGATTGCGGATCGATCGGGATCTGGCCCGAACAAAACAGGAAGTTTCCCGCCTTTACGGCCTGTGAATACGGCCCGATCGCGCCCGGCGCCCTGTCAGTCGAAACAATCTCTTTCACAATCTTTCTCCGGAAGACATTTGCCCCTGAACAAAAGGGAAATGTTAACAGAAAGAAGCACAAAACGAAAGAGCGCACGAAGGCGCTCCGGGCTCACACGGTTTAATAGTTTCGTGTCGAAAACAGCGGTTCTATTTTCGCTTCGTATTGTTCACCCGTTCAACGTCGATGACACCGGCAACATTCTTTACCGAACCAACCACCTTGTCGAGATGCTTCTTGTCGTGAACCTCGACGGTCACTTCGATCAGGCCCTCATCACGGGGGGAAACGCTTGCACGGGCGTCGCGGATGTTGGTGCGGATGTCAGAAATGGCGTTCGTTATTCCCGCAAGCATTCCGGTCCGATCCTCTGTGGTAACAAAGAGACGCACGGACTGGATTTCATCGGTTTCGGACCTTGCCCACTCGACGTCGACGATGCGGTCCTTATTGACCATCAACTGCTTCACATTCTTGCAACGCTTGTTGTGGACCACGATCCCTTTGCCGAGAGATATGTAGCCGACGATGTCTTCCCCGCGGATCGGATTACAGCAGCGCGCCCGAGTCGTCAACAAGTTGTCTACCCCCTTTACGACGATAGCGTCATCGCCGAGCCCGATCATCTTGCGGACGGCTTTGATACCTGTCTCGAACCTTGTCTCTTCTTTCTTTTCCGGGTCCAGTTCGCTGAATTTTTCGGGCCCCAGATACTTAGCGAGCGCATTTCTCGGTAGCGTCTTTCCGTATCCGATCGAGGCGAAAAGATCTTCCGGCCTGCCCAGGCCGTACTCGTTCGCCACGCGGGTCATCTCGGCTTCGTCCCCGAGTATCTTCTTCGGCGACATTCCAAATTTCCGGAGCTCTTTCTCTAGTAGCTTCCTTCCCATCTCAACCGATTCCTTCCGCTGCTGCTGTGCGATATGGTGCCGGATCCGGGTTCGTGCTTTTGATGTGGTAACGTAATTGAGCCAGTCTCTGGAGGGTTTTGAGTTTGGCGTGGTAAGGATCTCAACGACGTTGCCGTTCTGAAGCTTGGTCCTAAGCGGTACGATCCGGCCGTTGATCTTTGCGCCTGTACAGGTGTCGCCGACTTCGGAATGGATCGCATACGCGAAATCGATCGGAGTCGCGCCGCGCGGAAGTTCGATCACCTTTCCCATCGGAGTAAAGGTGTAGACATCCTTCGGGTAGAGATCGAGCTTTAAGGACTCAATGAAGTCTTCGGAATCCTCATTGTCCTCGGTAGTTTCGACCAGCGGCAGCAATAGCTTCTCGACCGTCTTGCGAAGCTCGTCGATATTTCCTTCATCCACTTCGCCGAGCTTGTTGTCTTTGTAACGCCAGTGAGCGGCGACTCCTTCTTCCGCGACGAAGTGCATTTCCTCGGTACGGATCTGAACCTCAAAAGCCTGCCCCCCTTCTCCGATCACGGAGGTGTGAAGTGACTGGTAGAGATTGTCCCTGGGGCTACCTATCCAGTCCTTGAACCGTTCCGGCACCGGAGTCCAAATGTCATGGATGACACTGAGTGCGAGGTAGCAATTGCGTTTCTCGTTCGGCGTGATGATCCGGGCGGCTATCAGGTCGTAGACCTCCTCGATCTTCAGTTTCCGCTTCTTCAGCTTTTTCCAAAGCGAGAACAATCTCTTGACCCGGCTCTGAACTTCGACGAACGGCACATCGTTTTCGCGAAGCTTGTTGCGAATCGTTTCCGTGATGCCAACCAGGGCTCGTTCCAGCTCAGGCCGGCGACTTTCGACCTCTTTCTGAAGTTTCCTGTATTCCTCGGGGTAAAGATGCCGGAACGAAAGATCTTCGAGCTCGCCTCGAAGTTTACCCATTCCAAGCCTGTGAGCGATCGGCGAATAGATGTCCAGAGTCTCCTGCGAGATCCGGGCCCTCTTTTCGGGCTTCAGGAACTCCATCGTCCGCATGTTGTGTAAACGGTCAACGAGCTTGATGATCACCACGCGTACATCCGTGATCATTGCCAGTACCATTTTTCGGACATTCTCTGCCTGCTGCTTTTCTTTTGGCAGGTTGCTGATGTGCGCGATCTTTGTAAGACCGTCAACCAGGCGCGTTATATCGTCTCCGAAGTACTCGCGAATCGTGTCGAGATCGACAAGAGTGTCCTCGACGACATCGTGTAGAAGACCCGTCGCGACGCTGACATCATCGAGGCGCATATCGGCTAGTATGTTCGCAACTTCCAGGGGATGTACCAGGTACGGCTCGCCTGACGCGCGGGTCTGCCCTTTGTGATGAAGCGCCGAGAAAAGATAGGCACGACGGATCATCTCCACGTCAGCTTCCGGGTGGTTCTTCTCGACCGTCTCGATGATGTCTTCTATACGGATCATCAGATCACTTCAATATAACAGCTTGTTTCAGGTGTTTTCCACGTCTCGCGGACTCTGCAGCCAAGGCGGAAAATAAAACGGCATCCGACCGTTTCGGTCGGATGCCGTATATTTTTCAGCGCCTGAAGGCTGGAGTGCCGTATGGCTAGTTCTCTTCCTCAGACTCTCCAGACTCTCCGCCGGCGGCTTCTGCCTGCCGCGCTGCTTCTTCAGCTGCTTCGGCCTTTCGGCGCTTCTCAGCGAGCTCTTCGAACTTCTTCTTTGCCTCGTCGGAAGCCTTCTTGAACTCTTCTTTCTTGGCGTTGTCGCCTTCGATCTCGGCGATCCTCGACTTCTGAACGAGCAGGCTGGTCCTGTACGACCAGGCTGAATCGCTTTCCGGATCCAGTTCGATCGCCTTATCGATGTAACCCATTCCGGTCTCGACGCATTGTTTTGCGTCACCGAATTCCTTATCCCAGTTTTCGTTGTTCTCTGGCTTCTTGAACTCGAACGCGCCCTCGACTTCCGTCTTCACGTCCTTCGAATCTGTTACATCATTCGCGCAGTTGTATTCCTTTGCTGCAAGTCCAACAAGTGAATTGGCACGGACATCGCCCGGCAGATCAGCATTGTCCGCGGCCTGTTTGGTCCACTCGGCCCACTTGTCTTCCTGGCCCAGGTTCTGGTAGAGGCTTGCGACCGAGCGTACGATACTTCCGACGTTGTTCTCGGCAGACTCCAATTCCTTCCGAAGTTCTTCGTCCTGAGGATTTGCGGCAACGGCTTCCCTTTTGGCCTTCAGATCTAGCACAAACCCGTCGAGCGCCTTCTGGTACTCCTGAATCGCTGCCTCAGCCTTCGCTGTATCCTGGCGATTGCCCGCATAACCCGAATGCAGTGTCCTGGCTAAAAACAGCCTCGAGGTCCGCCCTTCAAAGGTGGCGCCTTCCTGATCGTATTCAACAGCTGCTCGGAAGAGTTCCTCGGCTTTTGGAAACTGCCGCTCATTATAAGCCCTGGCCCCGTCCACGAGGTTCTTCCTTGCCATCACACGGTTGTAGATCGTGCAACTGCCGCCTACTACGACGCCCATTAATAATAAAGCAAATATCCCTAAACGAGAGATTTTCATCTTGTTCGACTCCATTTGGCCCGAAAAGTGAGAAGAAAGAAGGCCCGGTTTGCACTAAGCCTTCTTTGCTTCGAATTCCCGGAAACCGTTACCCCGAAAGGTCGTCTATCTGAAGACCGACCGGCTGAGCTCCGGCTTGTTTTACTCCGTCAATGACCTTAACGACATCTCCGTACCGGACCCCTTTCGGCGCCTTGATAAACACGGTCTTCTCGATCTCGTTAGTGCCTTCCCTGACCACATTTCCGTCTTCCCTCTGCTTGAACACCTGGCTCAGTCTGTCAACCAATGGCTGAGTATCCGAGGTATCGCCGAGGCTTTCATTGTTGAGCTTTATGCCAAGCGTGCCGGTCTCGATGGCAACCACCAGAGTCAGCGGGTTTGGCTCGATCTCAACATTTTCGGGCAGGTCTTTCGGTTCAGAAGGTACTTTCGCCTCAAACTGATGCGGCTTCATGGGCGAAATGATCATAAAGATGATCAAGAGCACGAGAAGAACATCGATCAATGGCGTAACGTTGATATTCGGAACGGCCCCATCAGAACCATCTCCGCCAACACCACTCATTCCCATTTGTAAAACTCCTTGAAGGAATTACACCTTCTTTAACTACTTCGCTTCTTTCTTCTTATCCGCAACAAGCCCCACCTTGTCGATGTCTTGCCTGCGAATTGTATCTATCGCCTGCACAACGGTGCCGTATCCGACATCGATCCCGGCCTTGATGTAAACGATCCGCTTATTCGGCGGTTTGCCTTCCATCTTGCTCTTGATCGTCTCGCCGAGCAGATCCAACGGGTAACTTTCTTTTCCGATATAGAAAGAATTGTCCGAAGGTATCGCAACAACGACGGATGTGTCCTTGACGATCTCAGGATCCTCCTGCGGCGCGACCATGTCGCGGGGAAGATTAACGGTAACGCCTTGTTGAAGGAGCGGTGTTACGATCATGAAGATGATCAGCAACACCAGCATCACGTCAACCATTGGAGTCACGTTGATCTCGGAATTATACTCATCGGTTCCGCCAACTTTGGCTCCCATAACAATACTCTCCAATAATACTTCAGGCTGTATTGCCCGAGACTAGTTTCCGAGGCTCTTGGTTTTGCGCTGTTTCAGGAAGTAATCAACCAGCTCAGAAGCCGAGTTTTCCATTTCAACGCCGAACGAAGTCACTTTGTTTGTAAAGTAGTTAAAGAGCCAGACTCCCGGAACGGCAACACCGATACCGAATGCCGTTGCGACAAGCGCCTCAGCGATAGCACCGCCAACGAGACCGATACCCGCCGATTCGTTCGACGCAAGCCTAACGAAGGCACCGATAATACCAACAACGGTACCGAACAGCCCGACGAACGGAGCGGTCGAGCCGATCGTAGCGAGACCCGCCAGTCCGCGCTTGAGCTCGGCCGTTTTAACAGCGATGGCACGCTGGAGTGCGCGCTTGGAAGCTTCCATTTCGTCGCCCGAAATATCGTCCGTTCCCTGGTGAGCGCTAAACTCCTTGAGACCGGAAGAAACGACCATCGCGAGGTGCGAATCTTTGTGCTTGTCGCTGATCGTGATCGCTTCGTCAATGTTGCTGTTCTTAAGGGCCTGAGCAACCTTCGGAGCATATTGGCGGGACTGTTGTTTCGCCTTGTTGTATGTAAGCCAACGCTCGATACCGATCGCGATCAGATAGACCGACTGAATGATCAGCACGATGATCACGATCCAGCCCGGTATCGTGAGCTCGCTGGCAATACGGTAGAAGGTGAACTCGAATTGCTCGCCTCCTTCCTCAGCGAACATGAAAAAGAAACCAAAGAAGCCCAAAAGGCTACCCAAAAAAGTCATTGTTTTTCCTCCAAAAGATCAGAAATTTATTATTGCGGGCAACGATGCCGTTAACGACCGTGGGGAACAAAGATTGTTCCCCACCGCCGGTGAAGTTGTTTGGAATTTATTGGAAATTGTAGACGATCACGCCTGAGACTTCTACAGGCTGACCCGAAAGCAAGGTCGGTCGGAATCTCGCACGCCTTGCCGCAGAAACCGCAGCAGACCTCAGCAGCGGATGCCCGCTAACAGCATTCGCAGAAATAACGCTTCCGTCCTTGCTGATCACGATCGCTACATTGACCGAACCTTTGGCATTCACAGCCCTCGCAGCGGCAGGGTATGCCGGCTTCGGAAGACTAACGGCCGATCCGTTGACGACGCCCTTCGAAATCCTCTTGGGCACTGCCGGCGGCGGTGGCGGAGGCGGCGGCGGATCAGCAGCTGCAGGCGGCGGAGAATCCGGTGATGCGTCACCTCCTCCGGACCCTGGAGGCGCGATATCGAATCCCGTGGTGCTCGATGGCTCCCGCGCAGTGTTGCGGTTGGTATCGCCCAAAGCAACAGTCTGATTGTCTCTGATCGGCGGAACGTCGGCCTTCTTGTTGCTCACCTTGTCCGGCGGCTTGGGAGGCGACATTTCCATGTTGGCGATCAGCTTGGTACGGGTATCGATATCAAGCTTCTCGTTCGTCTGCTCTACCTCTGGCTCCGGTGGGGGGGCTTCTTCCGGAAGCGGAACTGGTGCCACGAGCATCGAAAGCTCAAGGCCTTCGCCGCCCACGAACAGATCAGAGTTCCAAAGGCTGTAAACCAAACCCGAAGCAAACGACGTAAACGCGAAAACGAACGTGACCAGCAAAAGTCCCGTCCGCCATCGGTTAGTCGTGCGATCGGCCTTGGATTCGACTAATTGATCTAACATTTTATTTTACCTCTCTCTCCGGTGCCATTAGGGTCGGGGGTAACAAAGCAAATTAGGACATATAATTACGGAATATAAATTTGTCCCCGCCTCATCTAATGCAACAGATGAATTGTCCAAGGTTAACAAAATGTCAGCAAGCGTCTTTTAGAGCGTTCCACAGAATGCGGTAAAAACAAGACTTGCCGGTCAGTAAATCGCAAACCTGCCGAGCGATCCCGACCTTCTTGAACGGTCTGAAACCTGCAGTTCTTACCTATTTAATTGACCAGCAACGCCTTGAAGTCTAAAGTTTCGATTTTCGAAAGTCAAGATAATCTAGGACATTTTATATAAAATCTGTCCCAAATTTGCGGACTTTGCACGGCTTTAGGCGCCTTCACCAAGAACTTGCTTTCGAGAGGCCCTAATCCGAAACCGGGCGGCGCGCAACCGATCTACGCGAGGCAGAAGCGAGTTTCTGCTCCTTGTCCAGTTTCGACTCTTTCATTCTCGCCTCGCCAAGCTTGTCCTGCCACCAGATAGCAATCGGACTTGCGATAGCAATAGTCGAGTAAGTTCCGGTGATCGCACCGACAAACAACGCTAGCGAGAAGCCTCTAAGAACCTGACCGCCGAAAAGAACTAGAGCGAGAACCGACAAAAAGACCAAGCCGTTGGTGACGATCGTTCGAGACATTGTCTGATTGATCGAGTCGTTAGTCAGATCAAACAAAGGCTGCGTCCTTTTAAGAGTAAGGTTCTCCCTGATCCTGTCGAAGATCACGATCGAGTCGTTAACAGAGAAACCCACAAGAGTCAGAAGTGCCGCAAGGACCGTAAGGCTTATTTCCCATTGGAACATCGTGAAGAATGCCAGAGTGATAAGCACATCGTGGAAAACCGCAATAACAGCGCCAGCCGCATACGTCCAGTCGTAACGGAAAGCGATAAACAGGAGGATGCCCACCATTCCCAGAAGGGTAGCTATCACGGCCTGATTCCTGAGTTGTTCGCCTGCGACCGGCCCGACGGAATCGATGCCGACGATCTTGTACTTTGCGTTCTGATCGTCTTCAAGCGCGAGGTTTGGCTGTGCTTCATTTCCAAAAGTGTTGAGCGCATTTCGCACAAGCTCCGGTCCTTTGCTTACTTGCGATTCATCGGCCGGAGACTGCTGTGTTGAAGCGGGGGATGATCCAGGCGAGGCCTCGTTGCCGGTTGAATTGGTGTTGGCTGCAGCTTCAGTAGTCGAGGCTTCTTCCACTGCCTGTCTTTCCGGCGCCTGTTCCGCAGCTGCATCGGCACTGGCCTCAGAAGTAATGTCCGTCTCGCCTTCGAGCAGAGGGATCTTGATCAAAACCTCGTCCTGCTTATCGATCGAACCCTGAATGACCGACTCACCGAGTCCCGTACCCTCAAGGGCGTTACGAATTTGATCGTCCGTAGGCCGGTCTCCTTTGAACTTGGCCGTAACGACGGTGCCGCCCTGGAAATCAACGCCAAGATTGAAAGCCTCGGTCCCGCCGGGCATCACCTGTCGGACGACCGCGGAAACAAGACCCGCCAGCAAAACGAGTATGGAGACCGCGATAAAGGGTTTTCGCAGCCCCATCCAGTTGACGTTTATGTTGCTAAAAAAATCGAACATTTTTGTTTTCTTGCTCCTGACCGGCCAGCGGCACGGAATCTTCCGTGTTAGATGCTGAGCTTCTTGAGTCCCGGATTCCGGTCAAGGATCCACATAAAGATGGTCCTGGATACGAACACGGCTGAGAAGAGGTTGATAATAAGCCCGAGTATCAGCGTGACAGCGAATCCGCGGATGGGGCCGGAACCATACAGATACAGGATTATCGCCGCGATGATCGTCGTGACGTGAGTGTCGATGATCGTTATGAAAGCCCGGTCAAAGCCTAGTTCCACCGCCTTCGAAACTAATTTTCCGTCCTTGATCTCCTCGCGCATCCTCTCGAATATAAGCACGTTCGAGTCGACCGCCATACCAATTCCCAGGATCAGACCCGCAATTCCGGGCAGCGTCAACGTCGCGTCCAAAACTATCAATGCTGCGAGCGTCAGAACCATATTCAGCAGCAATGCAACCACTGCATTTACTCCTGCGCCCCTGTAATAGAACAGCATGAACAGGATCACGAATATCAAACCGCCGAGTGCTGCCGTAACTCCCGCCCAGATCGAATCTGCACCAAGACTCGGACCGACCGTCCTTTCTTCAAGGTATTCGAGTTCTGCCGGAAGCGCTCCAGACTTCAAAGTCAGTGCAAGGTCTTCCGCGTTCGCCTGCGTAAACTGCCCGCTTATCTGACCCTGGTCGAAGATCTGCGACTGAATGAATGCGACCGATTTTGCCTCATTGTTCAGGATCACCGCCATATAGTTGTTGATGTTCCTTCCGGTCCACTCACCAAACTTGGTCGCTCCTGCCGGTTTCAAAGAAAATGAGATCTGGTAATCGCCCTCATTCCCCGTCTGGGTCACCGCATTGGCGTCCCTGAGCTCGTCTCCCTCGATGATCGGCGGCTCCTCAACCACTATGAACTGGCTCGGTTGCTGGTTCTGCTGATCGTTGTCGCCACCGCCCAGGGAATCATCTCGTTCGGTGTACGGATAGACCTTTCTTGTATCAGTTTCAACACCGCCTATAGATTGCAACGCTGCTTCCCTCGTAGGATAGGTTGCCAGATTCGGGTTGGGAGGGCTGACAACGGCATACAAAGCAAGCTTCGATTCGGCGTTGATGATGTCCTTAACGCGTTTGGGATCTTCTACCCCGGGCATTTGGAGCAGAATCTCCCCCGAATCGGCCGTGCCGCGCTTCTGGAGGGTAGGCTCGGTAACGCCGAACTGATTGATCCGGCTGTCAATGATCTGCATCGCCTGATCGGTAGCCTGTTCCTTGATCCTCGCCTGCGCCTGTGCCGGAAGGCTCCAGGAAATCGAATCCGAACCAACCGATTCAGTCCAATTCAGGAAGTCAACCTTCTGACGAACGGCTTCCGTTATCTCGTCGGATTTTGAAATGTCGGAAACGGAAAGCCTCACTTCATATGTACCGTTCTCGGCAGTGAACGAGGAATCCGATACTGGCAGGTTCTTTTCCTTCGCCGCGGTAAGAGCAGCCTGGCTGTTGCTTAAAGTCAGATCGCGCAGATATTCATCAGTCTTGACCCTTGCCACAAGGTGAAGGCCGCCCTTCAGGTCGAGGCCCAGATTGATGTTGTTCTCCAGGTTGCTGGTGATGCCCTGCCACGAGAAATCGCTCGCGGTGAACGAGCCCCTTGGACCGATCACCAGGAATACCGCAAGGATAGTGACCGCGAATATGATCGCCGTCCTTATTAATAGCGTCGTGTTGTTCATTGCTGGTCCGTCGCTGGTTTACTTCTCTTTTTCATCTGCGCGTTTTCCGACAACCGCAGCTTTACCGATCTCCATGATCGACTTGTCGGCGCTTCTGATGATGAAGCTGGTTTCCCTCACTTCAATGATCTTTCCGATTATTCCGCCATTTGTTACGACCTCGTCGCCGTTCTTGAGCGCCGCGATCATAGTCTTCAACTCCTGCTGCTGCCGTCGTTGAGGAAGGATCACGAGAAAATAGAAGATCCCGAAGATAAGGGCGAAAGGAAGGATGGTCCAAAGTAGACTGCTTCCGCCTTGAATGAGCAGTATGTTCATCATCATTAGTGCGATTCCGATTGCGCAAAACGGTAATTATAAATGAAGCGAAGTGATTTGCGAAACGCGAGAGGCAGTAAAAACGGAATTCGGCAACGCGGCTGAGACGTTTCGAAGTATGCTTCCGAAGCACGATCAACCTGCGGATCGATGTGCTAGCACCTCCGCTCTGAAGGCGCTGAATCTCTGCTCGCGAATTGCTGTCCGGATATCGGCCATCAGTCCTAGGTAGTATGCGAGATTGTGATGTGAGATCAGTATCGGACCAAGCATTTCTTTCGCGGTGTAGAGGTGACGGATGTACGCCCTTGAATGCCTTCTGCAGACGGAACACTTGCAATTCTCGTCCAGCGGAGACGGATCATCCCTGAATGTGGCGTTTCTTATGTTCAAGTCGCCATTTGATGTGAACGCTCCGCCGGTTCTGCCGTTCCGGGTCGGAAGGACACAATCGAACATGTCCACTCCGTGTGAAACCGCTTCAAGAATATCTTCTGGCGTGCCGACTCCCATCAGATATCTGGGCTCGCTCTCGGGCATCTGCGGAGCGAGATCGCCCAGAACCCCGTACATTACATCTTTTTCCTCGCCAACGCTCAGCCCGCCGATGGCGTACCCGTCGAACCCGATCTCGACGGTTCGCTCAAGGCTCTCTTTCCTCAGGTCCAGGTGACCGCCTCCCTGGACGATACCGAAAAGCGCTTGCTTGCCGCTCAAATCACTGGTTTCGAACGAGACCCTTCCAAGATCAGAGCCGCCCGCCTGAAGTTCTTCGAATCGATCTTTTGAGCGTTGCGCCCACCGTACGGTGAGATCTACGCTGGTTTTGATCTCTTCTTTCCCGAGATCACCCGGCGGGCATTCGTCGAATGCCATCACTATCTCGGATCCCAGTACCGCCTGAATATCCATCGAGATCTCAGGGGACATAAACAGCTTCGCGCCGTCCAGATGCGATCGGAATTCAACTCCTTCTTCGCCGATGCGCCGAAGCTCGCTCAACGAAAAGACCTGAAAACCACCAGAATCGGTCAACAGCGCCCGGTTCCAGCCGGAAAACCTGTGAAGGCCTCCAAGTACCGTGATCACGTCTGTGCCCGGCCTGATCCATAGGTGGTAAGTGTTCCCAAGAATTATTCTTGCGTCGATCTCCGACTCCAGCCATTCAAAGCGCTCGCCCTTTACCGTGCCGAGAGTGCCGACAGGCATAAAAACAGGCGTCTCAATCACTGAGCGCCTGGTCTGAATAACCCCTGTCCGGGCATTGCCGTCGCGGGCTGTCGTTTTCCAATTTATGGCCTGCATCGGCTAGCCCGCCTTCTCCTTCGCAAGTCGCGCGGTCTCTCCTGCCAATGCCCATATGTTCTCAGCGCCGATTCCGGTCTCCGATACGAACAAGCCGTTCTCATCGATCAGGATCGCGGAGGGTGTTCCGCGCATTCCGAGTTTATTGGCCGTATCATAATCGTCTTCGAGAAGAATTGGGGCAGAAATACCGAGTCCCCGATGAACTCTCGGGTCTCCAGCTGAAAACAGGATCAGGTTCAGGTCATCATCGTTCCGCGCCGTACTCCATTCTTTTATCGATTCAAGCATTTGATCACAGAATGGACAGGTCGTACTCCAAAACGCAGCAAGCGTCTTTTTGCCCAATAGGTCCTTTTCTGTAACCTCGTTGCCGTCCAGATCCTGCAGGCTGAAACCCGGAACGGATTTTCCTATAAGAACGTCGTTGCCAGAGCCGTTGGAAAGGAAAAAGAACTCCCTTTCGAGCTCCTCTATCTTTAGAAGTTCGAACGCCGAACGGATCGATGAGTCGCCGACCGCATTGTGACTCGCAACCCTGCCGTTGGAATCGAACACGACGGCGGTCGGAGTCCAGATAGGCCCCATCAGCTCCGAAGCTTCGTTGCCCTGCTGGAGAAAGAGGCGATCGGCGTTCTGCTCACCGAATTTTTCTAAATTCTCTTGCCAACTGCCGCTCGAAATCAGGAGGATCTCGAGACGTTCGCCAAACTCTTCAACCCAACTACTTATATCCGGGATCAAAGTTTCGCAGGGGTGACAATTAGGACTGACAAAGATAATCACGGAAGGCCTGCCCCCTGCGACGAGATCGGAAGATGGAATGCTTATTCCTGCGTTTCCGACTACGTCAAACTCCGGGATCGGCGAACCGATCGGGATTCCCGCCCCCGGATCTGAGACTTCGTTGCGCTCAACCTCGCGGCCTTCGTTCGAGATCACCTCAAGGATCTCTATGCGCCTGATGATCTTTTCCTGCTGGTCGCTGATCTTCTTCAAAACAACGAAGATCGCGACCAGGAAAGCCACTACGGCGAATCCAAACGCTATCTGCATACCATTTTCGTACTGAAGAAACGAACCGAATGTGGCCGCCTGGGACCCGCTTCCTGCGATCAGGATCAATATGGCGACAGCCAGTAATGCCGCATTTCGGATCAGGCTCTTCACACCGACCGGCTCGCTATGGATCTGCCCGAAGCAATGGCAGTCGGGCGCCCTGCCTCTTGCGATCTGTAGCAACATGCCAGCAGTAAACAGTGCCAAAAGAACCGTTGCGACGATCGCTGCTGGCCACGCAAACGATCCGAACAATAAAAAAAACGCGACCAAGAGCTCGATCCACGGCAGAACAGCGGCAAGAGGACTCACCAAAGGGGACGGAACATCGAATTCGGCCAGTGCTTTCTCCGACCCTTGCCTGTCGAGAAGCTTCCCTATGCCGGCGATGAGAAACACGCCGGAAAGCAAGAGCCGTAACAAAAGGAGAATCACTTCCATCTGGATCGCTGTTGTCGGAGATCAGCGGCGGTCGGTTTTCTTACTCTTCTTCCGTTCTTTAAGTCTGATAGGAGTAGCAAAGAACTCAAACTCAGCCCGCAGACGGTTCTCGATATACCTGAGATACGAAAAATGGAGGGCGGATCCGGCTCTCCCCGATGTGAACAAAACAAACATTGGCGGCCTTATTCCCGCCTGAGTGATGTACTTCACATTTACCCGGGTCCTTCCGCCTTTGGCGGGAGCCGTCCCGCCCCCGCCCTTCGGCTGCATCACGGTCTTTTCGAAAAGGTCATTGAGCGCGGAAGTCGGAACCCGTTGATTTCTCGCTTCATTTGCCCGATCCACCAGAGGCAGCAGACGGGTGAGCCTCTGTCCGGTCAAGGCCGAGGTGGTCACTACCGGCGCCCAGTCCAGGAACTTCATCTTGTCGCGCAATCTACGTTCGAATTCTGAAGCGGTCGAGGTGTCCTTCTCTGATATAAGGTCCCATTTGTTAACCGCGATGATTATACTGCACCCGGATTCGATGGCGTAACCGGCTATGCTCGCATCCAGATGAGTCACACCCTCTACCGCGTCTAGGACAAGCACTGCAACATCTGCTCGTTCAAGCGCCTTCCGGGCCATTATGACGGAGAGTTTCTCCGCCATTTCGGTGGTCTTGCCCTTTCTTCTTATACCCGCTGTGTCGATCAGAAGAAATCTCTTGCCTTCGGATTCCAACCTTGTGTCGATCGCGTCACGTGTGGTCCCCGCTATCGGAGAAACTATCACGCGATCCTCTCCGAGTATTCTGTTTAAGATCGACGACTTGCCGACATTCGGCCTGCCGATTATCGCCAGCTTGATCTCATCTGAATCATCTTCCTCTTGCGGGTCTTCGAACTCGATCTCGTCATAGAGAGCCTGTAAGAGGTCGCCCACGCTTGTCCCATGTTCCGCTGACACCGGCACAACCTCAAATCCGAATCTGTAGAATTCCGAAGCGTCTTCCGAGACCCGTCGTGATTCTGACTTGTTTGCTGCCACATACACGGGTTTCCCTGTGTTCCGGAGAAGAACGGCAAGCTCTTCGTCAAGCGGCGTCACGCCGGCCCGGGCATCGACGACCCAAATGATCGCTTGTGCCGCCGAAATCGCCGCGCCGGCCTGAATGAAAATGTTCTTCGGGATCAGCGCCTCGTCATCTGGAACTATTCCGCCGGTATCTACTACCTCGAACTCCTTGGCGCGCCATTCGACATCGCCGTAGATGCGGTCTCGAGTGATTCCCGGTTCGTCGCCGACGATCGACCTTCTACTGCCGGTCAGACGGTTGAACAAAGTTGATTTCCCGACATTAGGACGGCCGACTATTGCTACAAGCGGTTTGGACATGATCAAAAAAAGCTTAGGGATTTATAACAATCCTGAAGCTGAAACGAAACCGGGTGAACATAAAAAAGCCCCGATCTTTCGGATCGGGGCGGTAGGTAAATTTTTTGCTTAGCCTCTAGAATCGGAAGATCGAGAGTATTCCCGCGACAATGTTGTCGAACAGGCTGTAGTTTCTACCGTACCTGCTGCGGTTGTAGTAACCGTCCTCGTATCCTCTTCTGAAGCCTTCGCGGAAGTAATACTGATACTCGCTCATGTTCACATAGTAGGAGTCATACCCGTAGGTTGCGTCCGAATAAGCGTAAGAGCTGTCGTACCCGTAATTCCAGCGGTCATATCTATCTGCCTGACCTGCACGGAAGCCTTCCTCGTAGCCATACTGCATCGCCTGGCGGAGCATACGGGCGCCATAACTGCTGGTGTAGTAGTAGCGACCGTTTCTCCTGTAACGGTAGTCATAGACAAGGCTGTCATAGTAGCGTGCCCGGTCCAGCCTGCGTCTGTCGCGAAGCAGCCGCTGATAGTAACGCCTCTGATATTCGAGCCTGCGTTGTCGCTTGTTCCTTCGCAGCTCCCTCAAACGGCGTTCATATTGTTGCCGCTGCCAGCGCTCATATTGCCGGTAGGCGTTCCGCCTGCGATTCTGCAGGCTTCGCTGTTGACCTCTGTTGTAAACCTGATAGCGGCCTCTACCCCGGTCACGCTGCCGATCTCGATTAGCTCGCCTGTTCGCCCGACGCTGAGCTTCTCTGCGCTGATCCGCCCGTCGGCGAAGCTCTTCCTGCCGTCTTTGCTGCCTTAGCTGCTCAGCCCTTCTTTGTGCCGCCCGGTTTCGCTGGACTTGGCGCCTTTGTCTTTCAGAGCGCTGCTGAGCCGCCCTGCGCTGCTCGGCTCTGTTTCGCTCTGACCTCTGTTGTGCGGCTCTTCGTTGTGCTGCCCTGTTTCGCTCAGACCTCTGTTGCGCGGCTCTTCGTTGTGCTGCCCTGTTTCGCTCTGACCTCTGTTGTGCCGACCTTCGTTGTGCAGCCCTGTTTCGCTCGGTTTGCTGTTGAGCAGCTCTGCGCCTTGCGGCTTGCTGAGAGCGCTGACGTGCCTGATTTTGTGCGGCACGCCGCTTTGCGGCCTCGTCCTGACGGGCACGGTTCTGACCGGTTCGTCTTGGATTCTGTCTTTGATTTGCTCGTCTTTGTGAGGTTCTGTTCTGGCGGGTGTTGCGTCTTTGGTTGTTTTCCTGTTCTGCCTTTTGGCGGTTGCGGTTTTGACGGTTTCGGTTTTGCTGGCCAAATGCGATATCGGATGCGCCCAAGACCAGGACCAATCCGACGACAGCAAAGGCCGAAACCTTCCTCATAAATTTAAACGTCATTCTTCTCCCCTCAATGAATGGTATGTCACCGTGAATTTTACGGTGGTACAAAGGGCAATCACCGTTCCGGGGGGATCTGCACGAGTTTTTCGGGGAATTTTGCGTATTAAAACACGGTATCGTGTCCGGCCGGGACATTATCGGTTACGGGAGATCTATTTAGCCTTGTCAAAACGGTAGGTGATGATGACATCAAGTTCCTTGTCTCTTACCTCGTGGCGAACGTTGAGAGCTTCCATCCGGAGGTTTCCGGCTTCTCGAACCGGCACATTGAACGAAAGCTTGTCCATCGTAATGATCTCGACAGGGTTGATCCTGTTGTCAATCGCGGTTTGTACCATCTGAGCTATGAAATTCCCGCCGATCCCATTTGCTCCGCTCAGATTTACATTCAAGACCCTGGCGTTCCCTACAAGCGCGTTCTTTGTGCGGTCGTATGCCAGTTCGATGTTCGTTTCTGCCCATCCCTGGAACTCGATGCATCCGATCAGAGGTGGACTGTAGTTGCCTAGAAAAGCGATCGGCGCGTAGATCTTTCCTTGCCTGAAACGAACTGCCGTCCTCACCCCATCGATCTCACGCTTTAACACGACCGCCTGCTTGCATACCTCATTGCTTCCATTGCCAGCGCCCACACCGCTACCGCCTATCTCATCCATCGAGGAGGCGAGAGAAACGCTCGGGGCCTCAAGCTTCGTGAAAACAGCCTCGAAAAGTGCGTCAAAGAACTGCTCACTGAGAGTGACCTTTACATCGGCGGTCTGGGAAAGTGACTGTGACGCCAGAATGACGATCAGCAGAGCGGTGTTGATCAGGTATTTCATTGCTTTATCCCTATCCTCAATTCCAAAAGGATTGCCTAGAGTTTCTAATTTGAAGGATGAGTCATTACAGAGATTGGTTCGGAACGTCGTTTTCGGACAGCAATCATATCACCCAGCAGACAAGGGTTCGTGCGCAGAATGAACGGAAAAAGGCCGGCCCATTTTCGGGGCCGGCCCGTGGTTAACTAAATAACCGGAGATAGTGAACAATTACAGCAGAAAAAGTACGTAAATGTTGCCACTGACGCTTGACCACCTTTTCTTCCGCTGTATTAAAAAGAAAGTGCTATATAGCCAGCATTTCCACTTTCTTTGCATCCGACAAGCGCGTTTTAGACTTATCGTAAGTCCAACAAAGATGGTGCTCCCGACAGGATTCCAACCTGTGGCCTACCGCTTAGGAGGCGGTCGCTCTATGCTGCTGAGCTACGGGAGCAGAATCTGTAAGAGTAACTTCTGAGCACCGAGGGTTCAAGGCCCTGATCATATGTTCCGGGTTCCGGGTTCCGGGTTCCGAGTTCCGAGTTCCGAGTTCCGAGTTCCGAGTTCCGAGTTCCGAGTTCCGAGTTCCG